>ERZ869936.6-NODE-6-length-546038-cov-10.908241_pt1 | contig 546038 bp, 847 predicted proteins | sample MGYA00520876_ERZ869936 | MGnify/ENA primary metagenome ERZ869936 (study PRJEB32218, sample SAMN09650985) | biofilter metagenome | isolation source: enrty point of leading RO module | place: Saudi Arabia: Thuwal, RO plant located on Red Sea | collected 2016-02-17 ...
AGGAGTTGTGATCTTCCGAGGGGTTTTTTATTTGTTTTGTCTCATTTTGAGACTTTTGAGAAAAACAATTTACTTTGCTGAAATTTGATCTATAATCAAATATGAGCGGGAAAAAAGAAAAGCGTCGAGTTTGTTTGTACAAAGGAAAGCTGAACGGTTTGGAAATTTTTGGTTTTTGTGACTGGACGATAGAGCACGTTGTTCTGATTGAAAGGTCACACTGGTAAACTACCAGGAGGTACTTACGCATATGAGTACTAAGAAGCGTGGTCGTGGCCGCCCGACCGTTTATACGGGCAACGTTGCGAAGCATATTGCTTCGCTCGTCAAGAAGTTCAATGGTGTTCAGGCTCGTGAGATTCTGAATGCTGGCCCCAAGACTGAGCTTGCGAAGCAGCGCAACTTGAAGTTGGTTCCCAAGGCTCTGAACATCAGCCTGCCGACGATCTACAAGTTGGCTGAGAAGGCGGGTGTCAAGCTGGAGCGTGGTCGCCCGGCAGAGAAGGCTGTTGCGTCGAAGCCGAAGAAGTCGGCTCGCAAGACCTCTCAGAAGAAGTCCACTACGAAGGCGGCTGCGTAAGCCTTCGATGTGTAAAAAATAGAACCGGGTCGGATAGATTTCTGGCCCGGTTCTTATTTTTTATCTAGTAAGTTTCATTGTACAAGGAGGTGCATATGAGGCGTTGGATATTCTTAGTAATTCTTCCATTTATTTTGGGATGTAAAACGATCTTATCCTTGGGCTTTTACAAGGATATGGCATTAGAAACATCCCACAATCCTTGGCACCCTGATTCACAGGCCAAGATTGAATATCAAGTAGAAAAGGAGTGGAAATGAACACTGTTGCTGTTAATATTGGTGGGACTATGGTTCAGGTTCCTTCTTTTTGCGGGATTCCTGTGCTTGGGCATAAAGGGTTCAATGATTTGGGGTGTGTGGGATTTATCCGCACTAATTGGGAAGGGGAAGCAATTCAAGTCATTACCCGACTTTGTTTGCCTGGGAAGCGACCGATTTTGGAGCTAGCTTATAAAAAATATCCTGATTGGTTTGAGCCGATGGACAAGGGTGCTTTCCCCATTTATGGATTTGTGGGGAATCTCGGTCAGGTTAAATTTGGGATTGTGTTGTGTCAGGGTTCTCCTGGTGTGAAGAATCCCTTGGAGCGGCACAAGCACTTTTATGTAAAGGAATGCAAGAGTGTCAACGGTTTCAATCACTACGAAGATTAGTTGTACAATGTGTTGGTGGGGCGTGTTTGGGATATTTACATGCCTCACCAACTTTTGTATGGGGATGCGGGATTATCGTGTTGAAATTATCACTTTAATCCTTTTCGTATCATCTATAACTTTTTTAATTTCAAGTAAGTTGGAGGGACTTCGATGGCATCGGAGCGAGACTTTTACCGAACGATTCTTATTGTGGAGGTTCTCTCCGAGGATTTTCCTTACGACTATTGTGGGCTTAATCAGTTATCATATGATGCATCCAATGAATATTCGGTTTCGGTGGACGTTCAGGAGTCTAAAAAAGTGTCGCCACAGTTGATGGCACACTTGTTAGAAGAACAAGGGTCTGATCCTGAGTTCTTCCGCTTGAATGAACACGGAGAAGATATCAGTGAGGTGGAGGAAAGTCAGTTTGAGCGGGAAGCTCAGGTAGAGCGTTTGTGGAATTGGGTTTCTCCTGAATTGAAATCATATTCAAATTTGATTGAGGGTTTGTTGGACGTTTTGACCACGGATCAGTTGATCAATTTTGTCAATGATCGTGTGGAGCATGACGAAGATGAAGATTAGTGTTCATTCTGTTAAACGAACTTGGTGGAGATATATCTGGCCCAAGCGCTTGACTTTGTATGCTAACCCCTCCATTTATCGTTGGCTTTTTTGGGTATGGGAGAGCGAATGATTACCTGGGAAATAGCATATAGGTTGCGGTGTGAGCGAGGGTTGCCAATCCCGCTCAGAGAAGAACAAGAATATGAGGACAAGAGGCTTTATGCCTTGGCTCATATATTGGATAATCATTATCGTTCCATAGCTGATCTGGAAAGTGAAATCATACAGAAGGGCAAGCCCCAATGAGTTATCGTAAAGCGCTACTTCTTATTGGCTCTCAACACCCGGCTTGGTCGAGTAAAGATGATAATTTAGTTCGCATTTTCAACGAACTGACGGCACATGCCCGAGAGGCAGTAGGGGCGGTCGGCATAAATGACGACATGAAGGCTGAGTGGTGTGCCAATGAGCTAGACCGGATGAACGAGGAAGGAGTTTAATTGTACAATGGCTACTATCGAGGTTGATTACAACTATCAAACTGCCGAGCAGGTTAAAGAACTGCAAGAATCTGTTCCTGGCATGTTGGGTGCGATGACTTGGACTTCTTATGGTCCTAAGGGGCGATCCAAGGCAGAGACTCGTAAAATTGTCGAATTGGACACAGATCATCTTGAGGCAATTTTGATTACCCAACCTCAGATTACACCGTTGCTACGAGCGGCAATTCTTCATATTTTGAAAGGTCGTTACCGGGGAGAATAACGTGCTACAAAAACTCGTCCATATTGACGAAAAGAAATCCGAGAAGATTCTGAGCGAAATTGATTGGATTACCGATCCTGGTGATTTCAATCATTTGCCGAAACCGTATCGTAAGGCAACTTGGCATGAATATTGGCATGTTGCTGGGAGGAGTCGGCCTGACTATACGGAATTTCGTCAAGTCCAAATTGGCAAGATGTTCCGCAGTCTCACAATTGAGTGGTATTTCAACTGTGCTTTTGCAATTTTGCAACCTCAAAAGTGGACTTTGAAAGAAGGCAAAATTCACTGGCAGGAAAGTCCCAAGTATTATCTCATTGGTTGTGACCATGAGTATCGGGAATTGAGCCACCAAGAGTGCCATGAGGCCGGCATTAGCCATTATGGCAATTGTTGGCATGTCAATCGTTGTGATAAGTGCGATCATGTCGAATCATATGACAGCAGCGATTGAGTTAATTTGTACAAAGCAAAAACATGAAATACATTATCATTGACAAAACAACCAAGGCTCGCCTTTGTTGTGATTTCCTTTGGCGAACGTTTGCGAATTTTGGCACTTACAATTCTTGTGTCAAATTTTACAAATCAAAGGCGGCGGCAATTAAGAGGGCTAAGAGATTGAATTGTCAACCGATGGTTTTGGGCCTGCCCGAGGATTTGCATTTGGATGCAGGTGGAAATTGTTGGTTTGAAGAAGAAATTTCACCGGGCTGGATCAACAATATTCCAGCGAAACTTGAAGATTTTGTAATTTGGGAGAAATAAATGCCAAGATATTTCTGGGATTCTGAGCGACGAACTGAGAAGGGCAACCATCCTCGTGGAGAGTTTGAAGCGGCGTCTGATGTTGAGGCGCTAAGCAGAGCAGAACAACTGCGGTTGCATTATCCTGTAAATGTATATCGCATTCTGGATAATGTAAATACTAATGGTGGTGGTGGTGGCATGGTTAGTATCGGCGGATTCATGGATCGAGATGAAGAAATCAAAAGTGTGCAGAGGGAGTTGGATCAAGCTCTGCATGATTATTACGAGGCTGAGGATGCTATTGAGCGTCTTCGGGCTCGTCTTCGGGAGCTATCTGTTCCTGAAGAGGAACTAGTTTAGTTGTACATTGGGTTAGCAGACGAATACCAAGTGATCCTTTGTGAGTAGTCTGTGAGTCGCCGGGATGTAAGAAATGCGTTTTACCGCACGTACCCACCTGGGAGCCCAATCTAAAGGAAATAAAATGAACACATTTGCATTAACTCAAAAGGTTGATGATTCGTTTCCGATTCCTAATGTCACGTTTATTGACTTGGAATTGGATTACACTTATCAGCCGGGCGATCCTGGTTGTTGGCGCACCTCCAATGGTGATGGTTGGCCTGCAACTGGTCCTGATATTGATTGGGCGACTCGCTGTGTTCGCTTGCACTTCAAGATTGATCCGCCCATTGCTCCGACTGAGGAAGAGGCAAAACAAGCTGCAAAGTGGTATGATGATTACCTTACAGAATATGATTCTGAATTGGATCGTATTTACGATGCTATTTGTCATCTTGAGGAAACGAAAGAGGTTGATGATTGGGATTTGGAATATGATCCTGAGGATTATTATAATCCTGGTCACGAAGATCATTTCGGGGACATTGCATGAACGAAGAGCTGAAATGGGCACGTATTGTCCGTAAATCCACGGGCAGTTACATGACCCTTGAATTGACAGTGGCTATGAGCGAGTGGTTGATTGACCGATTTGTTTACGTTCATTTTCCTGGTTGGGAAGTGGTCGAGACTTGCCATGTAAATCCTGATGATCCTTTTGGAGAAGGAATTAACATCTAATGGATTGTGAGGAAAGAAGTCATTTCGTTCGCATTGAGCGGCCATCTACGGGCAGCAAAATGTATTATAATTTGCCTGATCCTATGACGTTGGAAGAGGCAAAATATTATATTTGTTGTATCCTTCCAGGGTGGATGGCGGTTTGCTTGGGAATTGGGGAGCCGCATTGATTATTTGTACAAGGGAGTGATATGAATCATTTTGACCAACTTCGTCGCAGTGTATCTCGTGAAAGATCGATGTTGTCCGATAAGCTACGGACTCTTCTTTTGAAGGGTGCTTCTCAAGCAGGCGGGTTTGATCCTGATGAAGTTTTTCCTTATATTGAGGAACAGCTAACTCAAGCTGAATACCTGACTGCTCAGTTGTTTCTTACATGGATATGTGAGAATAATTTGACATTTGGTCATGGGAATATCCAGCAAAGATTTGCGGAGCATTTGAAGACCTCGTAGCTCAGTTGGCAGAGCTTCCGGCTTTTAACCGGAGAGTCGTGGGTTCGAGTCCCACCGGGGTCATTAAGTTAATTTGTACAAAGGAATCAACATGCCTGTTACAGAAGAAACAATCAACGATTTCAACAAACGACTCAGAGACTTAATTGTAGATGCGCATAAGTGTAATTTACAATTAAACTATGAACGCTCTCCCCTAGACGATGTAGTGGAAGCATTTGAAAATGAGTTGTGGTTCTCTTACGATCTAGACAGAGAAAATGCTTCCAACCAACGCACGGTGAAGGTTCTCTGGGGTAGCGAAAGTTTTCGCAACCAACAGGAAAATCCCGACGAGCCTTCGGTGTATGAATTTAACACTGAGGAAGAGGCAGAGGCTTTTCGGCTTGCATTGAGCGAAGCTGATGGCTATGTGGAATGGGAGGAAGTATGAGAAAACAAGAAGCCCAAAAGCTTCAAAATAGGGATGAAGTGGAAGTTCGTATTGATACAACGTGGGAGCCGGGATATGTCTTAGGCAATCCAACGGAAGTGTCTGGAAGAGTGATTATCCCTGTTTGGTCTAATTGTGGTGGTTATGCTGAATTAGATCATACAGACGTAAGATAAATCTTGAGGAGGTTTAGTTGTACAACCGTTTGTTGTCAATTTGGATTGATTCCAAGCAATACCCCAATAAATTTCTATATTTATATAGGATTATTTTTGGGCGGTGTCTGGACTGTGGAAAACACAAGGTTGTAAGAGGGGAAGTCTGTCAAAAGTGTTTCGATGAATTTGACGGTCTGGCCATTGAGGAAATTATACGCTAAATTGTGGAAGGTCGCAGGTTAAAATCCTGTCAGTCACAAGACTGTAGCTCAGTTGAATAGAGCGTCCACAATTATAAGGTTTTGAAAATGAAAGATGCAATGATGATGTTGGGCGGGGTAATTGCAGTCATTGCTGCTGTTGTGGCAGCAATTTACATTATCATTTTAATTCTTCCATTTTTACTTGCCATTGCGTCCATTGTTTTCATCTATTGGTTGGTTTCTACATCCCTAACGGGGGGATTTTCCTGGAGAAGGAGGATAAAATGAATCGTCAAGAAGCGTTTGAGGAACTGGTTCGTCGTGGCATGGCCGAGGCGAAAGTCGAGTTTAGTGGGGGCGGGGATGAAGGTGGTGTTGATAATGTAATTCTCACTGATGATAAAGGAAATCATCACGAGATAAGCCCTTATCAGTGCGACTCAAAGGACGAGGAGTTTATTGAAGCTCTGTCTGAGCCGATTGATAATGAATACGGCAGTTTTGCCGGTGAGTTCCAAGTAAGCGGTTGTGTTATTTGGAATGTAGCTGACAAAAAGGTTCGTATGCAAAAGGCTGAAACTGAGTGGGTTGACAGCGAATACGAAGTTTAATTGTACAATTGTCGATAGAAAGGGAGGAAAAATGAAAACTCGATTTACCAGAGACGATGGTGGCAAATATCTTTCGGAAACACAGTTGCTTCGTCCAGCTTTGTTTACCGAGCTTCGTTTTCGTGGCATTGAACGAGTCGAAGTTGAATTTTGCGGCGGCGGGGATGAAGGTGGTGTTGAAAGCATTAAATGCTTTCTTCGTGGTGGCGAGGTAAAAGAGCTATCAGAACCATGTTTTAACACTCATTACAATCCGGATGGTAGCCAGGAATACTACTGGTGGAATAAAGAGAATAAGGAAGTTCCTTTTGTTCCCACTCTAGATGATGAATTGGCTTATGCTCTTTCTGCGCCAGTTTATAACAAATATCACACTTTTGCTGGTGAATATTACGTAAATGGCAAGGTCATTTTCGATATTGAGGCCGAAACCATCAAGATCGAAGGCAAAGAGAGTGTTGAAACTTGGGAGGGATTTGAGGAAGAAGTTTAATTGTACAACTATTCGCCAATCCTACTATGTTTTGGCGAATAGTTGCATAAAAACTTCAACCAAAACCCATTTCAATTAAACAACTTACGAGGATTTTCCTCAAAAGAGGGATGTAGCTATGAGCAAAGTGATCTTGAATAGCATTAAGATTAAAATTTCTGGGGAGTTGGAAGATCAAAAGCGGTCGGACACCGATCTTGCTTACACAGACCCAGCTTTGGAGGCAGCGGAGGAAATTACAGAGAAATTGCAGGAATATGCCGAACAGCTTTGTGAGGAAGCTGGTTTTGAGATGGAAACGGAGGGATATTGATTGGCCAATCCTTATCACCATGCGTTGTCAAGTGTAAAGAAATGGGGAGGCAACGTCGAGGATTATCTTCCCATTCACCATTGGTTTGATGCATCAAAGGAAATGCATGGCGATTTTCGTCATCGTGCTTTGAGGCATCATGCTCAGGGAATTTTTGAGTGCGAGCGTGTCTTTGGTAATACAATCGAACTATCTACTGGCAGGATAATTCCTACAAGGTGGGTGGGTGAGCAGCACGTAATCGAGGACTGTGGGTTTATCCCTAGTCTATCTGATTGGGTTAGTTGTATTGTTCCCCAACCTTGGATGAACAAGCCTAGAAAGTTGAGCAAAGAACTTGAAAAAGAAGAAGAAGAAAATCACAATCAAGCGGTTGCTCAAGAAACTATACAGGTTTGAGCAGAGGGTGCCTTACTGGTCTGTCCGTCTTTGTTTGTGGTATGACGGAGGGGTTTTACTTGAGATTGAACGAATGTGTGGTGAGGCAAAAAAACTTCACCGCCCGCTTGACAAGAAATACAACAAAAATTGGGCGGCATTGAGTTTTATTCCTTGGAAGAACTGGACGCCCTTTTGAGTTAGTTTAGTTGTACAAAGGATGGCGTAACGTTTTCAAACCTTTGGAGGAAACGAATGTTTCAGTTGACCGAAGACGACTATGCCATTATGTCGGAAGACAATGGTGGTTTTTGCACCGAGTGCGGCGAAGAAGCATATGGTGTTGAGCCTGATGCTCGTGGTTACAAATGCGAGGCTTGTGGCGCCATGAAGGTATATGGCATTGAAGAGCTTTTAATTATGGGGCAAGTGGAGTTTGTCAGTGAAGACTAAAATAATTCCTATGCCGACAAAAGTTATAAGGAATATCCCTTATAACGAACTCAACCCCCATTATCAGAAAGCTCTTTACAAGGCAAGTGATTGTCTGGAAAAAGAACATATTGAGGGCTCTCGATATAGACTTGAAACCCACACAGCCAGGGCGGTAAAAGACTTGCTTGCTCATTGGCAATGGTCGGCCTCGATTGCGGAATTAAAAGAAAAATCTCAAAAACTACGGGCAGAGCATCTTTTCGGCTGGACCGATCATTTACAAGATGATATTCGGCGTGTCAAAAGAATTATGAGTTTAATTCAACGAACTCATATTCGTTGGCCTTATGTTTCATATTGGGCCGATAGTATGGAAGCGCTGTGGACAGATGTTTTTAAAAACGACGTTGGAGAAATTGAAGTAATGGGGCATGGGGATGGTTGGCATCGATTGATTGCTGGCCTAGAGTTGGGGCGTCGGAATTTCAACTTCTTGTTTTTCGAGACTGAACATGTTTGGACACTCAAGGAGCCAGTATGACACGCAAAACAACTAAATGTCGTATTACGGGCTACAAGTTCACTACACAGACGGTCAAAATGCCCGAGAATGATTGCGATGTTATTTTGCAATTTCCTTCGGGCAAGGAAGTTTTGATTCAAGCTCGTCCCACCAATGCCGAAGAGGACTACGATGGCAGTCTTGATATCATTCTGCCCGAGGATATGCCAGTGATTAACTGGCAAGGCGACGACATGGAGCCCGCAGAAATCACGGAAATTCCTTGAGTTTAGTTGTACATGGTATTCATCGACTTCAAAAATGAAAATAATTTTCGCTTGCGGTATGAACACCACAAAGGGTGTAACAAGCCAGCATTGTTTGATCTGACGGGGAGTTTTACGACATATGCTTTGGCTTATCAGTATGTCAAAGTGTATTGTCAAAATCACGGGATTAAATTTTCTTATCTTTAGGAGGAGCCATGCCGAAAATTACAAAGTATGTTTGTGTCAAGGTTGAGGTCGAAGTGCCTGATCCGGTTCCTGAGGAATGGTATGAACAGAATCGTGATGACTTGGCTGAATATGTCATCAATGAAGCGGACTATTCATTTCGTTATGGCGAATCCGGCGTTGAAATCGTAGATGCCGAAATCGTTGGCATTCAAGATCATCCTGCCATCGGAGTTTAGGGAGAGATTATGAAAGACCTAGTTCAGATTATTAAAGATAATCCCGGCTGCGAAGCCAGAATTGACAATGATTCGTGGACGCTTTTTAAAGCAGGATATCACGATCAAAGTCTGAACAATCAGGACGATAATTGGGATGACTGGGAATTAGCTTCGTCCGAAGATCAACTTGTTCAGCGAAAAAAAGGATATGGCGCTGGTCCTTGTTATGGCGGTGATATTTTACAAGCACTGGCAGAAGTTGTGGGAATGAAAATTGAGAGTGTTTAGTTGTACAATGTAAGCGTAGGCTTGCAAGGGTTGGCCGTACCATAAAGGCCCATTGGAGTTGATGTCTGGAGTCGCCTGTTTTCCTAGGAAACGTTCGACGAAGGAACAACCTAGTCCCTGAGATGACAATAAAAGCATGCCGTGGGCGGTGCGTTATACTCCCGTAGGAAAGTACGTTAATTCCCGTAGGTAGTGCGTTATACTCCCTGCCCTTTATTCAGTTTTGCAGCGGATTGGAAAACTGACAGTGGTATCTGTTTCTCCCATCTTCCCTCGATGTTAAATGGGGCCTAACCGGGCTGTCTTCCTTAGCTAGCAAGGGGACAGTGCCGGTTTTGTTTTTTACACACAGTAAAGCGGAGGAACACAAAAATGCTATATAAAAAAATCACCAATGGCTTTGTCATTCAAACGTATGATACCGATAAGCCCGGTTGGGTCGATCAAGAATTCGTGGCCGGGGAGGAGGAATGGAAAAAAGAGGGACAATCTGACGTATCGGAAGACGAAGACGATGATTGGGATGATTGTCTATCCGAGTCAGATATTCCCGATGAAATTCTCAATGATTACTTGCCATTTGAAATGGTACAACCTAGTCAGTTTCTTTTTCAAGAAATTGCGGACGGTAAGTCTTTAACCGGATTGAGAGAAGCCTCCAACTTTGAAGTCCCTGCCGGGCAAAACGTGTTTTATGTCTCGGCCAACGAAGCGAAGGGTGAAACTGAATTCTTTTTCATTTGTGAGAGCGAAGAAGTATTCCTCAGTATCTTAAATGACCTCGAAGATTGTCCGCTTAATTAAGTTTAATTGTACAAAGGGATGGTATGATTGGCTCGTTGAAAAAGATTGCTCAGATGTTTAAGGGGGTCAATGTATCTCGTCTCTCTAAGAGAGATCGTGATATTACCGACGAGTTGCACCGATGCGGACTTCTGAAGTGTGAAAATGATATTCTCCATGCCACTTGGGTTTACTTCCCAGAATATGGCTGGATTACTAAGGACAAGTGGTTGGGGAGGGAAACATCCTAAATGGGATTAACTGTACATTACACGCTCAAATACACCGGGAAATCTCCTAAGCGGCCTGCACAACTTGTCGAGCGAATGCGACAACTGGCGCTTGACCTTCCGTTTGATGAAGTGACAGATATTGTCGATATAAGCGGACAGGAAATTTCTCAACGAATTGAAGACCCAAATGACCCTCTTCAGTGGTTGCTAATTCAAGCTGGGGATTATTTCACCTATCCCTGGAATGACCGTAAAAGCCAAAGAATAAACGCAGAGCGGGCAATTGCCTTTACAGCAATCCCTGGTCCTGGTTCGGAGCCAGTTAATCTCGGTCTATGTGTGTATCCTAAAGAAATTACTTTAGACTACTGTGCTTTTGAAGATCAAAAGTTTTTGATTTACAAAGAGGGCGGGCGTCCACAAGTCAATACAAAAAAGTATTTTAAGTGGAAGAACAAAGACCCCAGAAGCATTGAACCAGGACCACGAACTGTCCCCACCAAATTTTCCGGTTGGCAATGGCAGTCTTTTTGCAAAACCCAATACGCAAGTAATCCTGCTTGTGGTGGGCTTGCGAATTTCCTGAAATGCCATATTTCTGTCATTACTTTACTTGACAGAATTGCTGAACTTCCGGCGATGAAGGTCACAATTGAGGATGAGGGGAAGTATGGCCCCAGCACCTATTCGGATGACTGGGAAGAGGCATATGCCGAAGGGCGACAACCTACGTATGTGTGGCATCCGGCCACCTATAACGTTAAAACTCTGACTCAAGAGGTTGGAGATTATAACGAACTTGTTGCTTCTCTTGGTGGTCTGTTAAAAGATAAAGCAGGAGCAGCGGTCAAGTCTCCAATTTTTGACTATCAAAACTTTGAACAGTTGGAGTTCAAAGGTCAAAAGAATGTCAATAAATTCTTGGACGCCTTGTCGAAACAAGTTAATTTGTACAAAGGTGAAGCATGAAAGTCGTTTGCCGATCAAATTTGGATTTATCACCGGCTGAAACGTGGCCGAAGGAACTTCCTGCATTGCCTCATGTGGGCGACAGAATCAATTCCGATAATACTTGGAAGACACAACAAGGTCCAAGGACTTTGCAACTCGAAGTTACTTCCATAACTTGGAAATGGAATGATACTTTGGGTTGGTATCCCGAAATTGAGTTACATTTACCAAAATACCCCTGGCTGAGCATCGCCCACTTTCAAGCATGGTATGACTTTGCACAAGGTAAGTATTCGTATGAATACTATTTGCAGGCAGAAGAGCGTGCCCGTTTGAAAGCGTCAGAAGAGCGTGCCCGTTTGAAAGCGTCAGGTATGGATTGCAGCCCCCGAGAAGCCTAATTGGTTAGTTTAATTGTACAAAGGTGAAGCATGAAAATCGTTGCCAATCAAATTAAATTTATAGGGAGACTGCAACATGACGCCAATGGAAAAAGAATTGATCAAAATTTTAGGTTCAGATTACGGTGGGCCTAGTCTTAGCTACCAAGAGGGTAAGTTTGTTATTTACAACTGGTATGACGCACCCGTAGGCACTGAAGTCCTGGGTTGCGGACCCACGATTATGCAGGCAGTAAGAGATTACCGTGCCAACAAAGGTGAAGCATGACGCCACAAACGGAAATTACTGGTATTTATACTCGATCTTTCGGGGGAGAGCCGATCTACATTGGTGCAGTTCAACACAATGATCCTAATTTTGAGCAAAATGTTGTTGACTATTGGGACGAATGGCGGGAAGAAGTAGCTGAGCCTGAAGCTGACAGTGAGTTTATTTACTGGCTTGTGTTGAACAAGGGAGTTCATTATCCAACAGTGCAAACGAGTTCCGTTACAATTGAAGTTTAATTGTACAAAGGAGAGCTATGAGCCATCGTAGTAAAGAGGAAAAGCGTAAGCGTGCTGCTGAGTTGGTTGAGAATCGGCGCAGTCCGAAGGACCAACTCAAGTGGTTGGACAAAAAGGGTTTTGCCGCCAAGAAAGAGCGAGCCAAAATCGCCAAGCGATTGGAGAAATTGGAAAAAAAGGAGAATGATGACTGACGAAACCGAAGCCTATCGTCGCCAACGTGTTGCCGAAATCAATGCCAACCCTGGTAGTCGTGAAGCTCTAGAAGCTCAATACGGACAGGTGTGGGATACTTCCGAACTTCAAAAAGACTTTCAGGTTCTTGGGTTTGGTGCTCCGTTCGTCGTGGTTCGTCGCAAGAGTGACGGCAAGAAGGGCAGCCTTGAGTTCCAACATGATCCGAGGCTTTACTACAACTTTCAGGAAGCCTAAGTTTAGTTGTACAAGGAATTGGCCATGCCATGCGATAGCAAACTAGTAATCGAATGCAGTCGAAGTAACGTGTCGAATTTGCCGGTGAAGACTGCTCGTTACATGATTGAAGTCGTGATGAATGAAGATTGTCTCGATGCAGATGAAGGCCATCGTCGAGAATTTGCAAAGGAATTCCAACGAGCTTTGGACCAAGGTTTCTTTGCAGATTTGCGATATAACATGTTGGTGTTCGACGTTGTAAGTCGGGAAGTTCTAGACGAAGCCCCGGCCAACTGTCCTTAAATTTGGGAGAATTTCATGACGTTGAGTAAAAGCGACCTGAGTCAGTTTTACGGGACCACGGCCTATCATCCGTGGAGCATTTTGTTTCGAAATATGTTCCTGACGGATGGGGCCAAGCATGTAGCCGAGGAGGGAAACGCCTACTGGCTAATGGATGCAATTGCGTCTCATCAGCCCGATTGTCTTAAGCACCAGATGCTTCGAGAAATTCAGTTTTGGAAGCTTGAGCGGAAGGGAAATGGCGCCGTCCTTACTTGTAAGAAGGACTCGGGACACAAGCCCACGGTGCGGCAGGAAATCGAGTTCACGGATTTTCCTCTGGATGAGATTGCTCTTTACGTGGCTCCCATTGATGACAGACGATATGTCATCATGTTGCCCACTGAGAATTGACATCCCCGTTTGGAGGCTCCCTTGGCTAGGTTTCCTCCCGCCTAGCCAAGGTTGAGCCCCAAGTTTAGTTGTACATTGAACGACCAAAAGGAGATGACCATGAAACTCGAAGAAGCTGCTCTCGCTTATGCAGAAGCCTATCATAATTGGGAGCAAAAATTTAAGAATTACTTTCAAAATAAAGTAGAACCTTGTTCCAATGAGGTTTTCTGGAAGCTGACTGGAATGCTGCAAGATTCCATCGTCACAACGGTTTTCGATTGGCAAAAAACAACCGAAGACGCAATTGCAAACTTTTTCATTGATGCTAAAGACGAAGACTTGGTTGCCTATGCCAAGGCATATAAAGAAAAAGCAAGTGCTTTGTATAAGCCTTTGTTCGACAAGGTAACTGATTACAGTGACGACCGATACGGGGATTTGATTGACTCTCTACCGTTGGCGGGATTCACGGTGTATGAGCTTGCAATCCACGAGGAAATCTCTGGCAACAACACTTTGTATGAAACCTTGACTTTTGTTGCTAAGAACAGCAAAGGCAAAGCTCTCAGACATTACATTGACAATTTCACAAGATATATCCTTAAAGGCGAAAACTATATTGGAATGACCTTGTATAACAAGGCATCCAGTTGGTATCGTCATCGACTGACAAAGAAGGTGTTAAATGAGTGCTGAGTGGCCCCCTAGAGATATAAAACGGCGTGCGGAATTTGTTGGCGCCACCCTGATTAACGGGGTAGTCCAAACAAAATACGCATTTCAGGAATATGGCGATGAAACGGCAATTCCTGCAATTGCAGCCCGATTAACTCATCTGGATCGGAATGACCTGGAAAACTTACGTGCAGTTCTCGATGAAGCTCTGTGCGTAATTGAGACGGGAGTTCCATCGCCGGGAGTTTAGTTATACAATAGTTGAGCATTCCTGGACAACCAAAAAGGGAGAAATAAAGATGGCGATGAAGATTGGTAACATTGAGGCGGGTTATCCGGGCAAGTTGGACGCAATCCATGTGCCTATTGCCTATGTAACCTGCAATGTGAACGTGGTTGCTGGCGTTCGGGTTCGCTTCACCGACAACACTCACACCAAGGTTGTTCCTGCTGGCAATGGTGAGTGTCATGGTTTGGTCAATCCGTTTTTGAACGGCATTGCCTCGATTGGCGATTTGTTTGTGGTTTTTGTTCTCCCTGGCTTGGCTGGTGATCTTACTCACCGCTACACCTTGAAGCTCGAAGAGGAACAGCCTGTTGAGCCCGACAACGACGCTGACGAATCCGAGATTGTCGAGGAAGACCCCGAGCCCGAATATGATGAGTGTGCCCATTGTTATGGCGAGGTCGAGGAAGACCCCGATTACGAAGACGACAGTTGCGGTTGCGGCCACTGCTACAATTAGTTTAGTTGTACAATAGGTCGGCGGATCAACCTTTCACTTATCTTGGGAGAATACAATGTCTTTGGATTGGAGTCTCGAAAAAGTCCATAACTGGGAAGAGCTTGCGAACAACCGCACGCATAGAAACATTACTGATGCCATTGTTTTCAAAACGATGGCAATCGGGATTTCCGAAATCACCGAAAAGAATTACGTTGAATTTTACCAACGAATTCGTGTATGGGAGCAGGCTTTTGGGGCCTCGATGTATTACAGTGAGCAAGGTAAACGGCATGAGTGGCCGATTACTCTTTTCGATGTAAAACGTCGGATTGGTTTGTTTACCAACGCCTCTCGTTTGACAGAGAAGCAGTTTCTCAAATTGTTGAGCGAAAACCTTTTCAGGGATCAGCATCGGCCAATTGAGCGGGAAAAAGATTTGTTGGCTTTTTTGGCAGAAAAGTTTGGAGAGCCTGAATTCGAGAAAGACCCAGAAGAACAGGTAGCATAAATCTCCCAGGTGCAGGTGGGGGAGGGACGGGATTTGGTCGTCTTCTGTCCCTCCCCCAAGGACCGAGTTTACTTGTACAATCGGGTGTAGGAGAAAACCATGAAATATAAAGTTCATCTGTTTGGTTGTTCTACGGGGATTACTCGCTACGTTGATGTTCCCGATGAGGATGTCCCGCACCTATCGCAAGATGAGCTTTTGGATCGTATTTTCTGCAACGGCCAGAATGAACATCAGCCTCAACGATTGCCGGGTGTTAGCTATGGCGATGTGATTGAATTGCATTCAATCAACCCGCAACCTCTTGAGACTTCATCCTATTTCTTTGTAACCAAGAATGATTTTTGGGCACTGACGCCTGAACAATTCGAGCGATACAGCAATTTGCCTCTTGGATTTCGCAAGAGTCTTCTGAACAAAGATGAAATTCTTGCCTTTTTCAACAAACAGCCTTTACTCGAACAAATGTTGGCAGATGTTGTTGTCGATCCCCCAGACCTAGTTCCTAATGATCTTGGTTGGTATGGAGTTAGCACTGGTAATGAGGGCACCATTGCTTACTTCAAAAAGGAGTCGGATGCTTTTCGGTTTCGGCTTGATTTAATCAATCTGAAACTCAACCCCTTGAAGTAAAGTTGTACATTATGTGGACGTTCGACGAAGACGCACAAACATGGTTCTATGGCACTCAACTTCATGGTTGTGGTGTCTATGAAGAATCTGGTCGGTGGCATGGCAACGTTTCTGCTTATGGAATGTTGCATCATTTCCCCGACATGCAGTCTAAAGAACAAGCACAAGAAGTATGTCTTGAACACTTGAAATCCTTGGAGGAGCAATGATTAATACCCCTTGGGGTCGAGCCCAACATTCAAACAACATTGCTCGTGGAATTACTTTTTATTCCACGGCAAGTCACGGCGGATTCAAATTGTCCGATACTCGTCGCCTGGAAATGCCAAGTCCTTTTCGTGAGGAGGATACTTGGGCCGGTGGAAATTGGTATGAGGAAGATTGCGATTCTGCTCTTGTGATCTACTGTTTCCCTCAATTTTTCCCTGAGAACCAAGTAAAAGCGGCAGAGAATATGTTGCGAAGTTACAAGCCGCACTTGATGAAGGACAAGTAAACGGCTACGAAATCGAACTCTAGTTTCTTTGTACATTCATCGACCAAACGAACCATCCTTAACTTGGGAGAAACAATCATGAAAATGTATGACCTGCGTGATCGACTGGATGCGGACCCGGCAGCTAACCCAAACATCCGTTATCTGGCGACTTCACCTGTGGTGAAACAGCCTGGCACTCTTCCTTACCGCACGGTCCTTTACCAAAAGGGTGAAGAGTTTGTGGTTCACTACGAGAGTTTCAATGAATATGAAATTGATCCGGTGAGCGGCCACCTGGAGTGTAGCAAGCCGAGTTTTTATCAAGGCAACTATTTCCGTGCCGATCAGTTGGTCGAAGCTATGAATTGCTTTGCTCAGCGGGTTGTCGATCAGGCGAAGTGTGTCCGGTCGATCTACCGAGAGGAGGAAGTGGGTGCCTAATATCACCAATTGCCCACGGTGTAGCAATGTTTACGAAGCTTCCTCTTCGGAAGAGGCGAATCGGTCTGACAGAATGTGCAATGAATGTTGGAACAGTCGCACATTCAGAATTGTAAGATTTCGCCAAGAAGGGCTGCCGAGGGAAGTAATTAAAGAGGGATGCGATCTTGAGGAAGCCAGATCACATTGCGGTGATCCGGCTACTCAGGGTATTGGCTGGTTTGATGGGTATGAAGAAGAGTAAGCAGCCATGAAAGACCCAGCCAAATACATTGTAATTGAGCACTATGGGGCCGAATTACCTATCATTTTCCACCATGTGGTGGAACATGCTATGGTCGCCCGAGGGTTCAGAGTCTTAAGTGCGGGCTTTGTTGACATCACCAATGGTGTTAGCGTGTGGGGGAAAAGTCAAAGCCTAGGCATGGAAAGCCGTGAAGAAGACAAGCAACTAATCGAGCGAATGTTGAAAGATTAGTTGTACATTGAAGTCCTGCTGCGTAAAAGCAGGGCATAGGTTTTTGGAGGGTTCCCAGAATATGGCTACCACCACCCCGAAGCGTGGCCGTCCTGCTGTATATACAGGTGCGGTCGAGAGTTACATCGTTGGTTTGCTGAAGAAGCACAACAACGCCACGAAGGTCCGAAACATCCTCAATGCGCCGAAGCCCAAGAAGGGTCGCCAAGGCAGTGCCGAATTCCAGGAACGTGACCTGAAGATCGTTCCGAAGCCGCTGGGCATCAGCCCGCCGACCATCGGCAAGCTCGCCAAGCGACACAAGATCAAGCTGCCCAAGGGTCGCCCGGCCAAGGCTGCCTAGAGAATAATTTCCCCTGGGTGGCGATATATAAACTATTACCACCCAGGGGATTTTTATGTATTACTTCATCGGATTTTTCATCAGTTTTGCTCTTTTCACAGCCTCAGTAATCCGATATTACCGCCCCAGAATTAACGGCAATAATACCTCACAAATAGTAGGACATCAGAATAAATTGTGGATTTTGACCTGTGAAGGTCGAGTCATGATTGTTTCTGATATCACTGAAATGGATGCTCGATACACTGCAATGGCATGGTCTAATGATGTTTCTTGGATCGACGAAGGCAGTTGTCGAATTCTTCGCCCGCAAGTAGAACGCAGGGTAATTTGCGCCTTGTCCGACCTTTCACAAGTTTAGTTGTACATTCAACGGCAGTTATCCTTCAAAATTCACAGGGAGAAAAACCAAATGGACGGCCATACGATTGCTGGAAAGATTTTGGCGGGCGAGTTTGATGAGGCTCTGGATGCGATTATCACTGCCGCACAAAATCGTCGCAAAGATGCTTTGCGTGATAATTTGTCGGTTGGCGACATTGTTCGCATTACCGGGGGCAGAAAGTATTTGGTTGCTGCGAGGCAGAGGTATTGGACATTTTGCCCAAGAACATTCAGCTTCGCATTGTCGAAAAGCATCGCCAAAAAGCCAGAAAGTATGGATGGGGACCATTTCGTTGCCCGCCCAGTTTGCTCAAGAAGGTTTCTTGAGTCTAGTTGTACATTAGACGGCAGGAGGAAAACAAATGCTTACTTACAAAAACGCACAAGCCTATGCCGTCCTTGCTGGGCTCTATGCTTCTCAAGCTGACAACTTTGAAATGCTGATTGTTGAGCCTTATTGTAACGGTCGAGAGCAAGGTTTTGCTCTTGAACTCAACAACAAAAAGGTTGCCTTTTCAGAAGGTCGCAATAGTGATTACATTGTCATTTATTGCGGGAAGTCAACTGATTTCTCAGACGGAAACATTCCTTCTGAGAAGGTTTACACCAATCGTCGGTTGGTGGAGTTTCTGAACATCAAAAGTGCAATCGAAATCATTGAAGATTGGTTGCAAATGGAATTTGCGGAGATCGACGAATGAAACATACTTTCCTGGTTGAAATCAATTTCGACGGTGAAGTAACCGAAGAAGAAGCTCGCAAAACCCTTGATGGTGTTCTTGATCGTGGTTACGACGATCTGATGGAACAATACAGTGAGGACGAAGACGAACTAAGCGAAGATGAAAGTTTCGCTTTGCTTCTCAAGGTTGAAGACATTTCTGTGACCTACTCACACTGAGGATAAAATGGATACATCAATGATGGTCTTTGATGCAATTGAATTGGCTACGAAATGGCACCACGGCCAGCATCGTAAAGACACCATCAACGGATATCTCCTGCCCTATATTACCCATTGTATTGAAGGATTAAAACTCCTTTGGACTTGGGGTTGTGGCGAGGAAATTATCCTGAGCGCCATGGTTTGCCACGATCTTCTCGAAGATACCGACTGCCCACCACAAGAAATTGCCAAGATACATCCTAGGGCGCTGGAGCTAGTGGGCGAGTTAACTTGTACACCCGATCAAAACAAATACGAATACATGGACAGTTTTGCTCGCAAATCTGTCGAAGCCTTGGTAATGAAGGCTGCTGATCGTATTTGTAATGTAAGGGATTTTCAGCGAACCGATCCCAAGTATGCTGAAAAGTATCTTGGAAAGGCCAGCAATCTTTTTCTTGCGGTGAACGACCGGGCCGAAGAAATTAACCATCGCTTCTACAACAAAGAAACCGCCGCCAAGATTATTGCTGCCAAGAATAATCTTGTATTTAGGATTTAACATGACACTTAGAGAAGCAAAACGATTGCAACCCGGCGATGAAGTTTACTGGAACGATCCAGATGAAACTTGTAGTCGTTACGTTACAATTCGATACATTCGGATCAATGGAGATATTATTTCCATTGATACCCAAGACGGGAGTGAAATTGAATGCTTTGCTCACGAACTGAGCTAGAACTACGCAATGTCGGTGACGTTGTATGGTTTGAATACCACTGCTGGGAATCGCCCGAATCATCTGATGCTGAAATTTGGTATCGTTCCCATCAAAAAGTTACAAAGAGGCAGAATTTAACGGCAAGCCTTGGCATGATGGTGATTGGAGCGATGCCCCTACTCTTAATGCAAGATGTGAGTTAGGCTGTGTGATGACATACAGAGTTCGCTTTGAAGATGGTCTTGAATGGGATGTCTTTGAAGATGAACTGCTCGACTCGCCCGAAGGGTTCTGTAGGCCAGCGCCGGGGCAACGACCAATTCAAGTTTAGTTGTACATTAGCCGATCATGCGAAAAATCATTTTTATCCTGTTGGTGTTGGTTGCCAAGCCTGCATTTGCCCAATACTACAACCGGAGCAATTCGACTGCTGCTTATGTCAACGGGCTGGCCCGACAAGCCCAATGGCACGCTATGGTCAACACAGCCCGAATCAATCATTTCCGATATGGAAATAATTACGGGTATCAAAACGCTCGTCGGCAACGACCTAAACACAGTGCTGCACAACTTTGGAAGAAAAAGCAAGAAAATCTCAAAGCAAAACAATCCTATCGTGAAGCTCAATTAGAAGCTGCACAACAGAGGCTTCGTTTGACTCAGTTGCGATATGAAATGAAATTGCGTGAAGAGCGATACCGAGAACAAGGCGTATTGCCCGAATTGAATCCTAGCTTTGGATTTAATGGGAAACGATATCCAAGCTACGATTCGTTTCTTGCCACCCCTGAAGGTAGGGCTTGGAAAGCAAGTTTAGTTGTACAATAGTTCGGCGTAACAAGTCAACATTCTTGGGAGAAAACAATGGGCTATTACGACGACGAACGTGTTCAGGCTGGTATGCGTTCAAAACCACGCATCAAAAACGAAAAAATTTGCGTAACTGTCGAAGATGAAAATGGTTACGAAATTGATCTTGAAATTCCCATTAAGTGGGAAGTGTGTCCAACTTGTCAGGGGCGAGGCTATCATGTCAGTCCTGGCATTGATTCTCACGGTCTGACAGCAGAAGATTTTGCTTCTGATCCTGATTTTGCCGAAGATTATTTCGGCGGAAAGTACGATCAAACGTGCAACGAGTGTGATGGTCAACGAGTCGTGCCGGTGGCAGATGAATTGCTGCTACCCCAACGACTTTTGATGCTGTATCATGCTCACCTGGATGCTCAAGATCGCTATGTCCAACAGCGTGCCCATGAACTCAAATATGGCTACTAAAATGAATTTTGAAAAAGTTCGACTCTTGGTAGAATTGCTCCAAGTATCCGATGATGCTTGGGTCAAGAAGGCTGGCGAGGAGCTAGAACAAGAAGTTCTGCTCATTGAAAAAGAATCCGGCCTGACTGCCGAAGAAGAAGAAATGGCTAAGGAAAATCGAACCAAAGCCATTCAAATGGCGAAAAATCGTCGTAACGAAGAACTAAAAGACGCTTATCGTCTAGTTTATACTTTTCTCGGGGAGTGGGAATGAGCACCTATGCAGTTTTAGTGGGGGATATATCCTATAAGGATTATCCCTCCTACGAAAATGTAGTCAATTTCCTTAGACGGGGCGGTTGGCTCAACAAAGACGACCTATTCGTTGCAGAATATGGCACTGATCCAGTGTGTGAAGAAAGCACACTAAACCCCGATGGATTGATTATTCAAATACCTCGGGCTTATTACCGCAATCTCGCTGCACATCTGGAAATCTTGAGCGCCGGTAGTATTAGCTCTTTATTCATTTGGGCTACTACTGATGGACAGTATCAGGGCGGTGTGTGGAATGATGGGAATGAAACTCTCTACGATCTAACTGAGTGGGCAAAAGACCCAGATCAGGCTGTCGACTTGCTCGACAATCCTGATGATGAACTCCCTGATGAACCTGAGTTTTGGAATGATGTAGTCGAATTGTTTGTTGATACATTTGACACAATTTCCTAGTTTAGTTGTACATTAGGTGAACATGAGTCGTCCTAGTCTTCGAGAGCTTTGGGAGAGTTCCTGTAGAGAAGCGGCTGAGTTTCCAAATCCTGCTTACCAACCAAAAGCGGTAAGAATCTTTCAGTTTGGGCGACTTGCTACTTCTTGGGACTATTCTCAAAAAGAAATTGATTCTTTCGTTGTCCAAAAACATCAAGCTGGAGCTTCTTATGGCCCAATATACCATTGATCGCCTGCCGAGTGGCGAATATCGTGTCTTTGATGACAATGATGAATATGTAAAGCATTGTCATTGTGTGAGCGATGCCATCAAGAGTGTTGTTGATGTAGGCGACAACACAGAACAAGTGACCATTTCAGTTGGTGTTCTTTACGATTTGTTGCAGGAGATTTAATGCAAAAAAAAGAACTTAAGCAGCAAATTGAAGAACAAACGGCACTCATTGCTGAGCTTGAAAAGAGCTTTCCTAAGCGAGACGACACTGTAGATCGCTGGCATGAGAACAATCGGCCTTACGAAATTCACCACGTAAAGGTGCGAGATGCGTATTGGAAGCGGCGAATGTTGATAACCAGGCTTGAAGAAGGTGCTGTTTCAAAAACAGCAGCCGTGTATTAGGATGGGAATGGATTAGTCTTACTCGTCGGCTGATTTAAGTTTACTTGTACATTGAGCGGCGGGAGGAACGAAACATGAATTTCGACGAACGTGCTCAAAAATACCTCGAAGGTGCTCAACAAATCATCAACGAGGAATATCAGAGTCACTACAACATTCTTCGCCGCCCGATCCTAACTTTTGTGAAGGGCAAGCGATACTTGAAGGTGGTTGAAACTCGTCAGGATGTTCCTGGCGAGAGTGTCTTCGCCTTCATTGACAAGAATGGCGATATTCTTCGGCCCGCTTCTTGGTCGAGACCAGCAAAACACGCTCGGGGCAATATCTTCGATGATGATTTCGGACTGTCTCAGACTGAATGGACCGGCCCGAAATATCTGAGGTAAAAACATGCCAGAATATCTTTCAGTTATCACTATCAAAGATGGCGTTGTTTGGGAAAACAAGCTCTTTGTTGGTGAAAATGGGATCATTGCCTCTGGCCTCAAAGCCGGGCAGAAACTTACTGCCGTAGGCGAAGAATACTTTCTTGCCAAGTGTAGGGAATATGATCCTGATTTTGACAAGGAATTCTCCCCCGAGGAATGGGAATATATCCTCGATGACGGATATTACGAAACCGACACGGCAACAATCTGCATTTGCAATCCAGTTTAGTTGTACATTTCATCGGCGTTCGGGGTTAAATAGGAAAATGATATGCTTAACATGCTTGAAAAGTTGCTCTCGATGACCGAGCCGTTACTTGACCGGCTTGATCCAGTTGATCGTGACGATTGGTATAAAATTTCAGCTAGAACGGCTGATTTGCGGGAACATCTTGGCGTCGAAGATATGCCAACAGACGATGCCGAAGAAAATATGTGTTCCTGGGTCAAAGATGTTTCTCGTCGTGGTGTTAGTGACGATGAAATCTTGGCTCAAGTGCGAGCGGCCTTGAACGAAGTTTAGTTGTACATTTCATCGGCGTAACGCAAACAATCGCCTGGGAGAGTGAAATGAAAGCTATCAGCACGGTCGAATTGAAGGAACTGCTTGAGCGTCAGCGTGGGGCGAGCTTTGTCACGATTATTGCTCGCACTAAGCCACAATTCATTGGTGGCAAAAGCAGCCCGATGGTTGGCGTGGAGAAGGTTTCCCGAGTGAACGGTGTTGTCAACTGGTCATACCAGAATGCCGTCAATAACCAGCGAACCCGAGAAGGCCAGCCGCTCGACGAACAAGGGGAAGTTGAGTTCTTTGAACCTGAGCCCCGCAGTTGGGGCCAGCGACTTCACGATGAAGTTGGTCGGCTGTTGCCCACGGTGGAACACAAGGGCCGCACTTATCTGGAATTAAAAGTCCAGAAAAGTATCGAATACAGCTTCTATCGGGACGATCAGCGTATCCCGAATGAGGAAGTATTGCCGCATCTTCGGAAGAATACCGAAGGGCGCCGGCAAGAAGTGGACAACCCTGTGATCCTTCGGGATTATGCCCTGGACAGCATCAAAGCGATCCGTCTGGACGGGGAGCTTTACGTCGTCCAGTAAAAAGTTTTGAAAAGAAGCCCGGTGGCGGTGATTATATTCTCCCACTGGGCTTTTTCTTCAAAGTTTAGTTGTACATTTACCGATTGTTCAAACAACAAATTAAACCTGGGAGGTTTTTATGTATGCAAGTTTGATGGGAAATATTGGACAATGGCGAATCGGCAGAGATGTTTGGAAAACAAGACTTCCTTGGTCAGTGTTGAATCAGGATTGGTCGAGCACCATCAGTGAGTCCCAAGATTTGTTTCGTCGTATTGCACGAAACGGAGATCAACTGATTGTAAAAACCAACATACATGATGATATTTTTTATGTAGTTGGATTTTTCCATGGCAAAGGGAATAGTCATAAAAAACTGATTCAAACAAATTTTACTGCTCAATATCGTCGTGAAATTGTGTTTGAAACATGTGGTAAAATTGGCGATCAAAGCAAGCCCGAAACCTTGGCATTTGAATGTATCAAGCTTCTTTATCAAAAGGAGAAAATTACCGTTCCTTTTGAAAGATACGAAGTTTTGGTACAAGACTTGTTCGATAAACCATTCTTATATCAAACAAGAATTCAATGGCGAAAATCAGTTGGTTCTACCAATGATTGCCGTACCTATAATGGTCAGCCTGAAAGAGACATGGTTTTGGCCGCCGCCTAGTTTAGTTGTACAACGAAGCCGTGTGAGGTGGCGAAACGCCACGAAGTTTGTAGTTGGTTCGTGACAGTGGTTTTTAGGTGCTGGTGAGTTATGGGGGCTGGGGTGGACCCTTAAGATAGGGAAGAGCCTCAGCCCCCTACTCCACCAAGGAGAAAATTGTGAGCGAAAACATTGCTCTTGGAAAACTTGTTTGCGGGAATCCTGGCAGAGATGCTGTTCATATTGGAACAATTGCCGTCCGTGCAAACGAAGACTTGCAACCTGCCGAACATATTGGTTTTGTTGATAAGGAAAAACTCCTGGTTGCCAAAGCCAATTGGACGGATATCAAGCGAATTGGGATTGTCGATCCCTTTCTGACTCGCAGGGTCTATAAAAATCAAAAGTTTTTGCTTGTTCTTTACCCCGGAACCATCAACGGCTTGCGCCATGAATGGACCCATCCGGCATTAGACAAACAAACAAAAATCTCCAAAAAGGAGGCCGAGGAGTGGCTTCGGGATTTCGTGGAAAATTCCGATTGTCCGAGCTATGATACCGTGATTGCAGCGGCAACCGGCCAACATGTGCCAATTGTCGAGCCGATTTACGGAGAAGAAGCGTACACGAATGACGGAGAATATCTGTATTTCAAGGGTCGTGATGCTCACTCGGAGATTCCGCCGATTTTCTGGAAATATGTCCAGATTGTAACAGGCGTGCAAATTCCAAAATCAAAGCGTGCAAAGTTCTTTACCTGTTCGTGCTAGTTTTGTTGTACATTTGAGGAACAACAATGGGAAAAAGTGGTCGTCAATTTCGTGATCGTGATCGCCGTCGTCGTGAAAAGGCTAACGCTAAGCGTCGATGGTTGAACGATCAGCAACCCCAACGCAAAAAGGCAGCATAATGTCTTCGCAGGATTATCCCCGGAAGTGCGATAAATGCAAAGGGGAAAAACGCCTTCAAATAGAGGTCTGGCCTCACCGATTAGGTCGGAACGAATATCCCCATGGAATGCCTAGACAATGCATCGTTGTGTGTGATGCGTGTAATGGCAAGGGATATCTAACCAAGGAAGATGTAAAACTTTTTTACGATCAAATTCTTTGTCGGCCAAGGGAAAAATAAATGGAATTCTTTGCTATCACCCTCATTCTTTTGGCTGCTATCTGGCTTGGGATGTATCTTGGCATCCAAATGGAGCGCAGGAAGCAATCTTTGAATGTCGAGCTTCCCAAGGCGGCGGAAGTTTCCACTTGGGTTCGCCGTCGAGTCTTGCGTCGAGTTTAGTTGTACATTCTAGGCTTGGTGCCTCCATACATGGAAGAAGCCTACAACCAAGAGCCTTTTTTATCGTATTATGAAACGCATTCGACTCAAACCCAAAAGCAAGAAGGGAAAGGATAGGATTCACCAACATGGTGAAATCTGGGAAATTGTTAGAGAGCAGTTTTTTGATGGCTGGCCTTGTTTCCTAATTCAATCCCTAGAAAACACAATCCGGCAAGGAAATATGCTTGTAAAAGATTTGCGACTTGTTCGCAAACAAAACGATCCTAACTTCGAGATCGAAGAAGTTTAGTTGTACATTTCAGCGGCGGGAGAACAACGCTATGTATCGCTATCGCAACGAACATCACACCACACAAGGTGCCATCAAAAACTTCCATCGCATCAATAAGCTAGGACGTATTTTACGTGTTAAGGGGTATAGATTTACCTCTGCCCGAAAGAATACGGGATATGTCCCTGTACAGCATGAATGTGTGTTGGTTGTGGGCGAGAATGGCACAGCACGTTTTAGCGGGTTGTGTTGGGGGTATGGTGGCGAAGGCCCTCGTGGTCTAGCCGCTCTGATGCGATATATCGGTGCGCCCGGTTTCGCTCAACTTGTTTCTCAATCCCCCCGACTTGATCGGGATGGAACCGACTGGGAAATAACTTTCAACAACGATTGTGGCAGCTTAAGGCGGCTCGCAGCCTAGTTTAGTTGTACATTCCAGCGGTGCAACGCAACCCTTTTCAACGGAGAACACAAATGCACTGTCTTGAAGTCATCGTCGCTCGCAATAACAAGGCCCAAGCTGAACAAGTTGGTCGTCCCCCTGCTACGGGATGGGAAGTTCGTCAAACTTTTCCTGGCATCATCCATGTTTTCAACCATCTGACGGGTGAAAACCTTACGGTAGACGCCAGTAATCCGCACGACGAACAAAGTCTGCTGGATTTTCATCGAAACTGGCAGGGTGCTCCGTCGATTGCCCATCAAGTGGAACAGATTGCCAGCCAGCACCGCCGAATGAACACTACGGCACGACAAGCTGCCTAGTTTAGTTGTACATTTCAGCGGTGTAACGCAAACCACGGAGAATAAAATGGCAATTCAAGAAATCGGCAATGGTGGTGTGATTGTAACCGGCCAGCGAGACATTCAGCTTGTCCGGTTGCACACCCTGGAAAGCGCCCTGAAGTTGGAAATCAAAGGACTGAAGCGGCGTGGCCGGTCGGTCTACTCCATCGTCAAGCAAGAGTTTGGCTTGAAGGGCAACAAACAAAAGGTTTTGGAACAGTTTTCCAAGATCGTCAAGGAAAGAGCCGAAAGCCGCAACCTTGCGGTTATGGCCGAGACTGGAGAAAACAACTAACTGGGCAGTTTGCCTAAAAAGTCGTGCCATGAGCCTTCATTGCGGCTGCCTAGTTTAGTTGTACATTTCGGAGTTAACTGATGGAAAAAGACCCTCATTGTCTTTTGATTATCAAGCGAGGAATTCCGCAACTCCTTGGGCCTTATCCAAATGCTGAGGCAGCGGGCGATGCTGCAAGCCAATACATGAAAAAGCATTGGTTTGAATTGCAAATGGAAGGAGTTTCTGTACAGGTTACTCCATTGCTCAGCGGTTCATTTCTCGACTAGTTTAGTTGTACATTTCAACCACAGGAACCAAATAAATGTATTTGCTTCAGCTTGCAGCCAGTCCGCATCGTTTCGAGCAAGTCGATCAGTTCATCTTCGACAATCGTAAGTTCGTGGTGGACGATGAGGGGAATCCTCGTTACACCGAAAACTATGCTGTCAGGGATGGGGGCAAAGTGACCATCCACATGACGAATATCGACGGCCAGATGGTCGGCGGTATTGATCGGATTCTCGGGTTCAACGGCAATCTCGGGCAGGCGTCGGAACCGACCCACGTTCACATTCACAAGGGCCGCTCTCGGTGGCTCTACGAAGTTGCCACCGGCAGTAAATACAAGAAGGCTGCCTAGTTTAGTTGTACATTTGTTGACAGGAAAACCATGACGCCTGAACAAGAAGTCAACGATGCGGCTGAAAAAGCCAATAAACTCAGCCAAGATGTTCACGAATTGTCCAAAAAGGTTCGTGAGTTCGAGCGAAAAGTCAAGAAACAGAAACGTCGAGAAAGAATTATGCTTTTCGTTTCTGTTTTGATCGGAGTAATTGTTGGCAAAATTCTCATCCATTTTGGTTGGCTGCCAACTTTTTAACTAACGGCCCTCTCGTCTAATTGGCAAGGCACTCGGCTCTAGCAGAAAATACTAGTCAATCTGCGCCGGCGAAGTACAAGTCGGAGGGCCAAGAGAGAAATCTGGGTTCGAACCCCAGGAGGGCAGCTTACAAGTCCAGGGTGGAGACTCTACGAGTCGTCGAAACCTATTCCGCATGGCAGGCTGAAAAACCCGGTCGATTGCAACCTGCCAGCCGCCATGCGGAGGACTTGTTTACTTGTACATTAAGGAGCCATGATGGAATTCAAAATCGGCAGCACTGAAGGGCTTTACTTTAGCCAACATCGCTTCGAGATTTTGAAGCAATTGGCCGAAATTCTCGCTGGCCGTTTTTATGACATCCCGGTCGAAAACCCCGAACTTTGGTATGACCAAAGAGAAGATTTTCACTATCTCAAGTTCTTCAGCAATGGACATGAGGTGGTGATTCAATACTACAAAGTTTTCGGCGTCACTATCGACGGCAACAAAAGCTTGCCTGTCCCCGGCGAGGAACAGGTTGCCGATATTCTCAAAAGGGAATGTAAATGAAACTTAGCAATGCAATCGTCCACGTTCGGAATCTCATTGACAGCGTAAAAAAGCAGGCGCCCCCTTTCGTATTTTTCCCTACGACAGGTAATGAAGAAATTACAGCGTTAAACACGCTGTTTGATTTTGCCGCTCCGTTTGCGCTACACCAAGTGCTAGGAGATTGCCCAACCAATGACGATCACGAAATTGTTTTGAAACTGCAAAACGGTTGGTCGCTGGTTTCTGGTGTTTATAATCCAAAACCAGGAGAATTTACCTGCGGTGAATATGTTCGCTTGGTGGATGAAAATGGCGAGGAATTGGTCTATTGGGACCAAGAAGAATGGGCCTCCGACCCTGTTTTGGTGATGGGCACAATCATCAATGCTGCTGCTAATCCAGAACAGACCCGGCAAGCATTGGAGCGGACCAAAGTTTAGTTGTACATTTCGTCGGTGTTGATTAACGACCCTCGATGGAGATAGTGATGAGCAAGAAGGAAAAGGTTCAACACGTTCGCACCCCTAAGGGCAAGAGCCCCCGCCAGCTTGCAAAGGCTGCGGAAAACACCCGCAAGGCTCAGGAGCGGCTGAAGCGGCTTCAGGCCAAGCAACAGGCTGAACAGGCTGCGAAGCGTCAGGCGACCGCCGAATATGTCGCCTCGTTCCAGAAAGAACGAAACGAAGCGGCCTACGTTGATGCGGCCCTTAACGGCCCTTCGCAAAATCCGCTCAAGAGTTTTCTGGCGGGTCGCAAGCCGACCTATCAGCGGGTCAAGCGGTTTTTCGACACCCGCCCGCATATGCAGCACTCGTTTACCAAAGAGGACGATCTGCCCAAGGCAGCGTGACCAGGAGTAACATCGTGGCGAGGCCCTGGTCCTGAGTTTTAATACTCGGGGCCAGGGCACTCCTGCTAAGTTTAGTTGTACATTACATCGCTGTCGCAACTAAACCAAAAGGAAACAAAATGCGAAACGTGCAAGAAGTTTTCGGCCACCTAGAGGGCATCATCGACACCAAGTATGGTGAGATTCACGTTACTGTTTGGAGCAACAAAAGTGTCGTGTTGATGTCGGAGAACAAGGAACATCCTCTGACAATTAACGGTGTCGATTATACTTGTCGAGCCGAACTGTCAAAGGACTACGAAGATGCCTGGTGGCGCATCAAGGGCACGATCTACCTGGCCCGGTTGGATGCTTACCGCAATGGTAAATATCTTCCCGACCCCACATCAGCAGCCGTCAAAGGGGCCAAGGAGGAAATACTTCGGGCTTGGGTGAAAAACCACACCCCCGAAAACTTGCGAAGGGCTGAAATTCTCTCGGCCAAGCGCAAATTGAAAGATGCAGAGGCAGAATTGGCGAACATTTGCAAGGAACATATCAAGGCAGGCGAGGCTTTTGAGAAAGCCCAGAATTACTTGGTGGAACTGGAAACCCAAGTTTAGTTGTACATTTCGTCGGTGTAAACTAAACCCCGGAGCCAGCGATGGACAATTACATCACTCGTCGTCACCCCGCCCGATCCCGAATTGCGGAGCTTACCAGCACGAATGATTATTACGCTCATAAAGCGGATTTTGTTGGCCCTGCCGACAAAATTCTCGCAGAGTTTGGTTGGACACTTGCCGCTTTCAATATGCCCGGAGATGAGGGGCGGTGTCTTGCAACCATTGTGGATATCGAAACCGAGTCCAAAGAGATCGGAAACCTTTTCGTCTCATGGTATCGTATGCCATCGGGACGGTATGAACTCACACTCTACCTTGTATAGAAGGACATATAACTACCTAATGGACCCTCCATTTCTGTAGCTAAAGTCCTACCTTGACTTTTGAGTGTGATAATTAATTGATTCGCTTCGTTGCGGGGGAGGGCAGACTGGCTTCCTGCCCTCCCCCATCCAAAAATCACAAGCCAATTTGTACATACTTCCATGAACGAAAACAAAATCATCATCATTGGCGCTGCCCACTACGAACACGAGAAAGAATCCCTCAAAGAGATGGGATACGAACTCATTCGGTTTTCCGAGTATATCAATGGAAAACCTCGTTGGGCCGAACTTCGCAAAAAAGAACTAGTGGCCGCCTAGTTTAGTTGTACATTCCAGTGCTGTAACGCAAACCCCTGAGGGCATAAAAATGCCATCCCAAGTTCGTGATTTCAAAGTGTTTTGGTATGGGCGACTTCTCGGTGTGCTTCGTGCCGCCAAGCCCGAAACCATCTTCAGCCAAGCGGCAAAGAAGTGGCCGCACTTGATCTCGGCGGAAATGGACATTCAAGATTCGTGGGTTGGCCGTCGAGGTGAACGAGCGTTCTACCTTCGTCCATTCGAGAAACAACTGGACCGGCTCGCCGCCTAGTTTAGTTGTACATTCCTGGCTTAGCTCAACACGGGAAATCTTGGTGCGGAGCGGTATCCAATCCGACTCCAGTTAAAACCGTAAGTCCGAAGCGTGCCAAGCGATAAGGACGCTAAGCCCCATTGAGGAAAACTATGCCGAAATATCATTCTTGGCACGATGATGGTCGAGAAGCCGTCGTCGAAGCCGACAACGCCCAAGATGCAATCGAAGTTGCTTGTGATGAGTTCAACGAAACCGATAGCAACAAGGTTGCCGTTGAACAAATCGACGACGAGCCCGAGAAATATCCGCACGATGAGTTGTTTGACGATTACGTGATGACCGAAGCCGAAGCTAAGGCCCTGCGGAACACCACGAATCGCAACCGTCCCAGAATCGAAGCGAAGTCTTTGCCAAAGCGGCAAGTTTAGTTGTACTTTTGTAAGCAGCGGCGGGCAGGGGTGAGCTACGGCTGGGCCTCTCAATGATATCCGCTCGCCCACAAGTAAGGCCCGTCAAACCCGAAGTGACAAACGGCTACTAAACCGTAAATAGCTGCTTTTTTCAAAGGTGCAAAATGAGCAAGAAAAACCTATTCGGCACTTTTGTTGCCCTGAGTTTGTTGGGCCAACGCAGTCGAGACCGACTTGCAGATCGCCGGGGAAAGCGAACTTGTACAAAGTGTGGGCACCGACACTACGAAAGCTCCTGCCCCGAGTGTGGCAACAGAGGGTATAAAGTTGAGCGAGTTTAGAAACGCTTGGCATCGCTCGATTGTTCGGACGATGATTGCTTTTCAACAGGAAAATCATCATCGGCTTGGCGCCGATGTGCTAGCCGAAACTCTCGGCTGGTCAAGAGATTCAGTCATCGACGAAGCCAAGAAAGCTCCCGAGCTTAACGTCGAAGAAAACTTTGGCAAGGCAATTGTGACCTTAGCATGATCGAACTAAGACTAACTGCTGACCCCAATGCCCTTGACGTTTATCGAAAGGGAAAAAGAATTGGCAGTTTACAGTGGCACAAAGAAAGACCGGCCAGATACGTTCCGGAAACTCACACGGATATATCCATCACTGAGATGCAAATTCTCATCAACCGATGGAAACAATGCCGGCGAGCAAGTTAAGTTGTACATTTGGACGACAGGATATTGGACCTTCGCCTATGCCGATGATGTCGAGAAAGTTTAGTTGTACATTTCACCGTTGTAACAACTAAACCCAAAGGACAAGAAAATGAATAAGCAACGTGTCACCCTACGACAGGACTGGTGCGGCACAGATCGTCGCCCCGTTTGGCGAGTAATTTCTCTCAAAAACCGCTTGACCCCTGAAATCGGGGGGCTACTTGAAAAAGCAGAAGCCCAAGATTTAGTAGATAATCCCAATGTCAAGGTGATCGTTCAACCGCCGCATCATCTAGTTTAGTTGTACATTTCACCGTTGTAACAACTAAACCCAAAAGGTAAGAAAATGAAAAACGCTGCTCTCGCTCGTGCAATCGTGGATCGCTTCAATACTGAAGGAAACTACGAAGTGCCCGAGCCGATCAACGGCCAGATTCGGATTGTCAACCACGATAATCCCCGCAAGAATATCGTGTTAAACGATCAGGATGATCTTCGCCGCTTCTACCAAACTTGGGATGGCCCCGGTTGGGTGGTCGTGCGGGTAAATCATCTCGCCCTGGTCGCCAACAAACAAACCCTCCAAGCTGCGTAAGTTACTGGTCCCTCCCGGCCACCGCCAGCTACCAGTCCGTGCGGTGTGATGTAATTTAGGGGCATGGCCTGCTTGAACGCAGGAGCGAGCCGGGGTGTTTTTCCTCACAAAGATTAGTTGTACATTTCACTGCCATGAGCACGAAAATCAAACTCAACGTGAAACCCTCGTGGCAAGTGAGCCGGGGCCATGCCGAACACCGTAGTGGCGCCGGCAAACACCAAGACCGCCGCACCAAGCGGAACCGCACTCGTCAAGCCCAATTGCGAAAGGCCCTGGCCGAATGAACAATAACTACCGCAGCTTTATGATGAAGCGGACCTTCTTCATGATGTTGTCGAAATGACACCCGAAGTGTTGCACGACATCATTGAAGTTTAGTTGTACATTCATCGGCGGAAGAACGAAACCCAGAGGGTGTGAAATGCTTACCATAGTGGTTGCTCTTGAAAGAAATGGAGTCCAATCAGCCAACCGTGAAAAGGCGGCAGATTTTGTGAAAATGATGCGTGATTGTGCCACAGGGTGTGCCATCGGCGACCCGATCCCCGCCCCCACGGATGCCTATGGACGTAGGCTGAAGAAAATTAGTGACATTGAATCGGCGGCGGTCAAACTCGGCTTGCTAAAAGTGCTAGACGGCACGCATCTATGCCTGACGGAGGCTGGAAAGTTGCTGGGACATGCCTATGCCCAATTGCAAAGCGACTAGCACAGTTTAGTTGTACATTTCATCGGCGGAAGGACTAGCCATGAAACTTCGACGTTTTCTCTCAATCGTCAACTACGCCAAAGAGTCGCCAACCAAAAGCGTTAGCGAATGGCGATGGGCAGCCATGCAAAAATGGTTTGAAACCCGAAAGAAAAACAACGATCTAAAAGAGTCGCTTAACGACAATCGCATAGCTTAGTCGCCCCTAGGGGTTATATTCCTGATTTGTTCCGACTGTAATGACAACAGACAATGGAACTGGGGCGACTAAGTTTGTACATTAGGTGCATCATGGGAACAAATTATTACTGCCATCTTGCCGGTGAGAAGCGACATATCGGCAAGCGAAGCGCCGCCGGACGACAGTACTGTTGGGATTGCGGGCAAACTCTCTTTGCTCCAGGGGAACAATTTGTTCATGAGCAAATTGGAATCGTTAGGCGCCGGCGATTTTACAAACTTTGTCCAAAATGCAATCGCCAGCCCGAAAAGCCGTGCATGTCATTCAATTGGGCCATGCCTGAAGCCGATTTACAACGGGTAAGCGGGCCAATCACAAATGGATATGGAGAAGTATTCTCCCTTAGGGAATTTCTCAACCTTTTGGAAGAATGCCCCATCCAATACACCGATAGCATCGGTGAAGATTTCTGCTAGTTTAGTTGTACATTTCATCGGTGTAACAACTAAACCCCAACGGAGCAAAACAATGCCTGACTATCAGAAGCAATTAATCGAGGACAAGAACCGTAAGGGCTTGAAGCGGATTTATGCCAAGGGCACCAGCACGGTAGGATTCGTCAAGGGCAAGCAAATTGCCCATCAGTCGGACGTTGTACCCGGCCAACTGTTGATCGGTGTCGATCACAAGGAACAACGGGAATTTCTCGTCGAAGTCATCGCCAACCCCAACCCGCTCAACGTCACGCTGATTCACTACACCCCGGTCTATTCGGTCATTCTCAAGCGTAAGGGCTTGACCGTGAAGCCGGTCAAGAACGGCTCGCCCGGCGCCGTGCTTGTGACCGAACTCGGCCACAAAGAGCTTTGGGCGGCAGAACAATACGCAAAGCTGGCTGCTTAGGCCAGTGTAGCTAGGGAAGGGGTACGGCCGACCCCCTTCCCGCCTTTCATCAACAAAGTTTAGTTGTACATTTAACGGCAGACAACGCAAGCCAAAACCGCCCCACCCTTTACAACGGAGAAACCAATGAACACCGATTGGCGTTACGTTACCTTCACAACTTGCATTGTCGAGCGTTTCGAGACTGGCAGTCGGATCAAGATGTCACTGCCCCGCCCGATGACCGTCGAGCAAATTCAGGACTATATTGCCCAAGAATTGCCCGGATGGGAAGCAACCAAAACCGACTAGTTTAGTTGTACATTTCACCGATGTAACAACTAAACCCGGAGCAAAACAATGGGACTGCAAGAACTCAAAAATCAGGCCGAAGAACGTGTGGCCTATCGTGGGCATGAGCTTGGACAATGGCGACCCGGCTCTTTCTGGCAACGACAGGCCAACAACGAATGTCGGCACTGTGGCAAGTGGGTGCAAGTCGATACCGAGCCGTCGCCAAACGGGATTGATATCGGCGGCCCTGCCGTCGCCCTGAATTGTGGGGGCGGAAACTTCCATGAAAATCTGAAGTATATCGCCCGCCAGCTTGGCGATATCCACTGCGATTCACTTTCGCACGCAGAAAGAAAAATCTTTGAAAAGCTGTGCGAAATGGATTATATGGAGAAATCCATCATCCACGGCGAACCAGTCGCCAAAGTCGCTTGAGTTTAGTTGTACATTTCATCGCTGTGCCAGTGAGGCAAAACAAAAACCCTTTTTAATCGGAGAGTCACATGCAAGTTGAATACGACAAGAAGAACAAGCAGTTGGTCATTCGCATCCCCGTCAACGATCCCCTGGAACCTTCGGCCAGTCGCAAGACCCTCGTCGTGGCGAGCAGCCACGGCAACAAGGTGTTCAACGACGTGCAGTTCAACGGCCAGCCCTTGACGGTCGGCGTCAACGCCTACATCAAGCCCGCCGCCGCTGCCGCCTAACAGCCTCGGCACGGTAAAGGGGAGTGAGCTTAACCGCTCACTCCCTTTTTTCTTTACACTTAACAAAGTTTACTTGTACATTAAAGGGGTGAGCAATGGGTCACTAAACGGAGCGAAAGCAATGTCGATGCCAATCTTTGAAGTGTACGGGTCATATTGTTTCGGCAGTTGTGGCTCGGACGAAGCCACTTACATTGTGGCCGCTAATACTGCCGAGGAAGCAAAAGCCCTAGTCGAAAAAACACACTCGGCAAACGGCAGTTACAGCAACATCGAATTTCATCAACTCACCACCCTGCCGCTTTGTAGCTACGAAGGCACAAGGCCGGTAGTGCTGTCAAATCACGTTTCAGGCGGTGACTAGTTTAGTTGTACATTTCACCGATGTAACAACTCGGAGCCAAACGATGAAAAAAGTACGTGTCAATTCGGTTTATCGCTACGAGCCTGTTCCAATGGATCGAATCAGCCCCCACCTTCACGGTCGGGTCGAAAAGGGCGATCAAGTCCGAGTCGTCAACATGCCCGGCTGCCCTAAAGCGAACGTGATGGGCCAGTGCTACATCCAAAACATGGATGGCAAATTCATTGGAATGGTTTGCACTAACTCACTCGAACAAGTTTAGTTGTACATTTCATCGGTGCGGAACGGACAACTAAACTCAAACGGAGCAATCGAATGAGTTTCCAAGCCATCAGCCTGATCGAACAAGTCGCCATCCACCCCGAAGAAGGCTATCCGATTAACGGCCACGTTTTCTACGTCGTCCACACCGACAAGAATGGCGAGCGACTAATCAGCCCGCCCATCGCCCGACGATACACCGAGCCGCTGCGTTGCGACGAGTGTGCCGTTGCCCGTCGCATCGCTCGCAACACCTTCGGACTTCAAGACAGCCAGCTTGAACTGTTTGCCCTGGCAACCATCGCTTACGATCTTGGCTTCGTCACCGAAAGCCATCTGCTCGAACAACTGGCAAACGATCAAGGCCCCATTGATACTAGTGGGTGGCACCGCTTCTGGCCCGTCTACGGCTCGCCTGCTTACGAGAAGGGGCAAGCTGACGATGCCGACGCCGAACGGCAGGCCGAGCTTGAAGCAGCCTAGGGTTTAGTTGTACATTCTACTGGAGTGGCAACCCTACCTAGGAGCGAGACATGCGAAGCCATACCGTAGTTGTGGGGGGTGTGACGATGGACCTGGAGGACTACGAGCCGTCCACCGTGTTGCAAAGTTAAAAATAAAACAATTCCTGAGAAAAACCTTGGGGGGTAGCAATACCCCCCAGGGGGGTGGGCCGCCAATAGGACCACCTTTTTCTTTATGGGACTCCTATTTTATTTTTTCGCCACATATAGGAGTCCCAAATTCCCCATTCTGTGTTACAAAATTAAAAATAGTTTAATTTTATGTAATAGAGATATAATCTTGGGACTCCTAGTCCTAAAAGATGTTTAATTAATTTAAAATAGAATAATTATTTACTAGAATCTTTCCTTTGGAGTTTTTCACCATTACAATGGGTTATATTACAAACCCCGGTGATTCTTTCATTAAAATTAGGCCAATAATTTTCCGAAGGACTTGTCTTTAGGCGTGCCTTGCGGGCTTCTAGGCGTGCCTTGCGGGCTTCACGGGCCTCACGGGCCTCATGTATTCCAAAAGCTTCCTGTTTTTCTCTTTCTTCGTTCCAATTATAGGCTTTAGCTCGCCAAGAAGTAGAAGACACATTAGACACACCAAACTGTTTGGCTATTGCTTTTACTTCATCCGTACATTTTCCCCATGCTTCTGTAATTTTTTTATGTTTATCTACAACATCACGCAGACTTTTACCTTTAACAAATGGTACAGAATCCATGTTTATAACAAAACACTTCTTAGTTTTATCCCAACTCAGAGTTTGGCCTGTTTCCAGAATTTCTGCCAATTCTTGTTCAATTCTTCTTATCATTGTTATCCTTTTCAATGGTTACATAATATCTTTCATAAGCCCGGCTGTCGTAATTTTTATCTTCTATAATTTCTTTAATTGTAAACTCTGGATAGTTATTGCGAACATAGTGCGATGGATTGTAATAATAGGTGCTAGCCCAAGGGCTTTCATACCATTTTTTCCCATCTTTATACAATTTAACTCTATGAATTGTCTTGCCATCTTTAACTTCATAGACGACAACATCTTTTTCTGGTGGTTTACATGGTTCTTGTTCGACAACACACCCAGCCAGCAATAAAGTTCCAATCAACAAATATCTCATGATTTCACATCCAATTTAAAGCATCAAGTTCTTCTTGTTTGTGTTTATCCTGTTTCTCAGGAAAAGGTTCAATTAATTCAACATCGAATTTATTTTTACACATGTTGATAATGCAATCATCTTCATCGAAAAGTCCAGCCAGTTCCTCATCTTCATTTAAAAAGATTTCAAACTTACCCGGAGTGGTGACTTTGTATCTTACCAGATATTTTTGGTGATCCAGGATTTTGATTTGAAACTGTCTCATCCGTAAATGTATTTCATTATAGTTTTTGTGGAAACCTTGTATTTATCAGCTATTTCCTGCAATCGCTCATCGAATTGATTTTTGAGCTTAGCAACTTTATCATATTGTTTTTTCACTACAGGATTTTTATGCAAGATAGTTTCCTCTTCGATTAAATCTCCCGCATAAGCGGTATTAGAGTCTAATTCACTGAACCTAGCTTGAATTTGAATTTCATTTTGTTTCAAATTAACGAAAATACGAACATCAAATTCAACACTTTCATTAAGAGAAACGTAAACGCCTTCTAGAATTTTTTGTTGTAAAGAGACAAGTTCATCAACATCTTCATCGGGAATACAATCCCAGACATCAGCATTTTTTTCATATAATTTCTCTTGAAGTGTTTTGATGACTTCTTCAAGTAGATTGGCAGGCATATTGGAGCCAGCATTGATGAGATGTTCTTTAAGGATTTCTTCTTTGTTCATATGAAGAATCTTCTTTTTTCTAGAAGGTCGTCTAGATTGACTTTTTGTTTTTTACAAGTGGAAATGAAGTTTTTGATTTGTTTATCGTAGGCTTTGAAGGGCTGGCTATTTTGAACTCTTTGATCAAAGTATGCTAACAGATCAGGGTCTTCATAATCAACCCATTCAGAAAAAAGTTTTTCTCTCTTAGTCTTACAGGTTGGCACTACCTCGATATCGAATATTTTGGCTTCATGATATCCCAGGTTATTCCAATTAAGATAACATTTCACCAAGAAGCAATCAAAATAGCTTAATTTGATATGTTTGCCTTCGAGCAGAGAATCTAATTTATTTTCAACATTAATTAATTTCATTGGGTATGGGTCCAGGATGTGCTGTAAGTGGCATATATTCCCAGAGTGTTAGTTTTTTCCCGCCGTGGGAGGTAAGTTGCCATTCTTTTGGATAATATATCCAAGCTTCACCAGTGGCTTGTTTGGGAGGAGCGGCACTGGTAATTGTGAATTCAACTGTCTTTTCTGGATTTAATTCAATTAGAGCGGATTGAGAGCCTACTGGCTGGACTTTATTCAATAATGTCCAATTAAATAATACCTTTATTTTCCCCGAATAGGCGATTTTGTATTCGTAGGTAAATTGTTGCGAATCCTCATTATAAATTACTTTTGTTAAAACGGAAATGAGTTTATTGCTCATTTCTGGATCGACTATGAATTCGTCTAGATCGGGTGCTCCGATGTAAGAAGTAACTTGCATATTGAGAGGATATTCTGGTATCATCTCTGCAAATGGTTTTTGTTGTCTTAATGGTATTTGAATAGGATTAAATAGAACTATCCAAGCGATTAGCGCAGTTAGAACAGCAGCACAGATAGTTAGAACAATATTCTGGATATTTCTCATTTTAAATTCTCCAAATCTAGTTTTATATTTTTTGAAGCCTTTTCTTCAAATTCATTTTTGAATTTATCAGTTCTATAAATTGGTCCTCTTTCGAGCAATTTAATCAAAAACTCTTTTCGGCCTTGGTTAAAGACTTCATCGGAGATAGTTGGATATTCTTGTCTAATTAGGCTTGTAGTTAGTGTATACTGTTCTCGGTCTAAAGAAAAGGCAGAAAGGTCTAAATCCATAATTTTATAAGAAGAATAGCTGAGTTTTTCTTTTAACAAGTGGTCTGCTGTGCTATGAATATGTTTTTTTGCAACTGTTGCGATATTATTTAAATCTGGTCTTTGTAGGATATCTTGGGTTGAAGAGGATAGAAGTTGGGATTCCATGAATTTTGCTGAATTTATTTCATTATCGGTGCGATTAGTTACATAGATTGCGTCATGAAACCAGATCGCCAATTCTTCTGCTGGATTTAGATTGATATCATTTTGTTGTGCGAATCTAAGCAGGGCCAGAATATGGACGGGTGTATGGTAATAGAGATTAGGGCTGGTCATTCGGACCCAGAGGGTTTCAGCCGTGGTGTTAGCATAGATGAAGAGTAATTCTAATTTTGTTTCTAGAAATTCGGTGAGCAGTCCGACGAATTTTTGATGTGCGGCAGCTTTTAGATATCGGTTTATAGCTGTTTGTTTGTGGATATCGAAGTAGTTCATGTTAGGTTGAATTCGCAAGAGTGTATTTCTTGTAGGACTTGTTCGAGTTTGCGCATCATTTTTAGATGTTTTTTAATTCTGTTTATTCCGCTTCGCTGAAGGCTTCTTTCTAAATCTCGTGCTATGATTTTTGCGTTTGAAAGGCTGATTTGTCCTGTGTTTAATTCTTCATTTTCTTCTTCGTTATAATCATTATAATCATTTGTTAAGCTAAGCAGGTGTATTGCTTCTTGTGTTAGTTCTAAAGAGGTTTCTACGCTGAAGTCTACTCTTGATAAATCTCTTCTTATTTCTGAGATGAGATTTCCTATGAATTGATGTAGGAAATCATAATGATCTCCGTAGATGATATGGTTTCTATCTCTGATGAAGTTTGGTTTTATATTTGGATTAACTTCTTCTGTGAGTCTGATAGCTTCTTGCAGAAGCAAGCTTGCAGAATCGACGCTGAGATTTGCTGCTAGTTGACACCTTGCTTTTTCAATCATGGCGCAAGTCATACTGTGCAGAATTTGTTTTGTTTTATCGTTCATTTAAGAAATCCGTTGTTTCCGCATTTGCATTTAATTAAATTGCCTTGGACATTAATTGTTTTGAAATTAACGAAACTATATGCTTTGAATTCTTTGGGATTTTCTAGATTTTTCTTGATTTGGTTAATAATATTAAGCAAGTTAATATCGGCAAGCTGATCAGGGTTGTCTTTGAGTGATATTTTATAATTTCCAAGACTATCTGAGGTTATTCTAAAACGAACGAACATATCAAAAGGAATTTTGTTCGCAGTTAATTGATAACTATAGTTAAAACTTTTCTCAACTCCATGACAACTTTGACAAATACTAGATTTCAACCAAGGAGAATTACCTTCGGCTTTTGTTCCTAATATTTCGGTTACATTTTCAAGTGCGTTGGTGATGGGCTTTCTATTTTCTTCACAAATACTACAAATTAAAACACTCATATCTTCCTTAGCAGTGCAAACGAAGACATCCATTATTTTATCCTATGAGTTCTTTTTCTGCTTCGAGCCAAAAATCTTCACTGGACTTATTGGATGGTTGGGCTTGTTCCCATTTTAGATATGCTAATTCACGAATATCTTGTAAATTTGGTTTGATTCGTTTTACAGGAGCATTTTTATTTTTTCTGAGATAATCTGCTAGCTTTAGTTTAAATACTGGGTGTATCCAATTCATTACATTGCCCAAATGAGTTGTTTTTTAGCTCTAGATGCGGCAGTATAGGCCCATCTTTTGAAATCCCAATTTCCGCTTTTTTGTTCTATAACTAGCACTTCGTCCCACTCGTCGCCCTGGCTCTTATGACACGTTATAGCATAGCAAAAATCGAATGGCAATGGATCATCACGCCCGTAATCTTTATCTGGGCGTTCTTTATTGAAAGCATTGGGATCGAATAGGACATCATATGACCTTCCGTTTGAGAAAAAGGTCATTTTGTTTTTGGGTTTAGAATAGAGATGTTCGACAGTACCTTGCATGCCGTTGAAAAGCCCGAGGTTTTTATTGTTTCTCAGGCACATTAATTTTTCCCCTACGACCGGGAATCGGTCGGGATAATTGGCTGCTTGTCTGATAGTTTTATTGATTTCAACACGACTTTTATTGAATCCGACAATAATCTGACCTACTTCGTTGAAATGGGGTTCTGCGAATCTTTTATCTATAAATTGAATATCATTAGAACGGTAGGCATAGGCAGCAGGTCGGTATCCCATTCTTACGAATTCAGCGAAATGTGCAATTGGACCTGCATTACGGTGAATGGTTTCTAGTTTAAAATCTGGGTCGGCCATTAAATTTATATCGGAACCGACTGGTGGGAGTTGGCCGTGGTCTCCGACGAAGAGGATTGGTTTTCCAAATGAAACCAAATCTTCATAGATTTCTTTATTTACCATAGAGGCTTCATCGACGATGATACCTTCTGCCCCTAGGTCGGGGTTGAGAATAAAGATGGGGCTACCATTTTTATCTTTAGCAATACCTCCGCTTGGGTCTAATTTTGGTTTATAAATTAGACTATGAATGGTGGAGGAATCGAGTCCTTTTTTTCTTAGGACGTTAGAGGCTTTGCCGGTATAAGAGCATATTGCCCAGTTGGGAAGAAGTTTGGCAATATGTTTGATGGTGGTCGTTTTACCTGTTCCTGCATATCCGGCAAGGGTGGTTGTTTGATTTGATTTTATATTGTTTAATATGCCTTTGATGACATTTTTCTGTTCATTTGATAATTGCATTGTTAGCGTGATTCTCTAGCTGCCTTAATTAAGGTAGTTAGTGTATTCGGACTTAAACCTTCTATGGCTATAGCAGACATTTCAAAATATGGTTTTCCATTTTTATCATAAATTACAATATTTTCATTATTTGTTTGAGAAGTCTGTGGTATTGTTTTTTCATTTGATTGAGGTTGAGACTTTTCTGATTTTTCCCATCCTTCATCCCGTCTTTTAATTGCCTGGTTAGCATTTTGAACCATCATTTTAGCATATTTCTCTATTACTACAGGATTAACTCCTAGTTCTTCAAAAAAGCCATTAAGACCAATTGGATCGCTATAATAAGTTAAGCTTCTAGAAGTTGTGGTTTTTCTGTCTGGTGCTGACTCTTTTATGCCCCAAACATATCTAATATCCTGTCTAACGTATTCTGATTTAAGATTATATTCTCCTGCAAATAGCTTATCAGCTAACCCACACAATTGTGTTTTTTTTGTCGTTGGATTTTTTTTATATTCATGTGCCAAGAATTCCAAATACTTTTTTGCACAACTTTGATTTTTTATAAAACTCAAGCTTTCGCCTTTAGCAATTGTAGTTGTCATTTTTATTCCTTTATATGTGTTATAAATCCCCTTGCGAATTTCATGAGATCGAGTGTGACATACATTACACAAAGTTATTCCATCTGTCAAGTGCTCGTGAAAAAGATTTTTATAAGTCAAATGATGAAAATGTAGATTTTTATTTGAATGGCATTTAGTGCATTTATACCCATCTATTTCTTCTCTTGTCTTTTTTAAAGCCCTATACGCACCAGACTTTCGATAAGCTATGAATTTTGGGCTTTGAAATTTTAATTTTTTGTCATCTTCAAGTGTTTCCCAATATTCCGTCCCAGATAACAATTGTCTTATTTCATTTAATTTTGTTTGATAAGTTTCTATATCACTCATTATATTCCTTCATCTTCACATAATCCTTAATATAGAAGCTTAGTACATAAAAAAAGGGGAGAAAAATTCTCCCCTTTTTTCGTTGTTGTCGTGTGCCGACTAGCCAGCACGTTTTGTAAGAGAGTTCCTGTATCTCCTTCCAGTTGTGAGTATCTTGGTAAGTTCTCCGCAACGGTCGATCATTTCGGACTTTCTACCGTTGGTAAGAGAGGAACAAAGATTGCTCACTTCAGAGAAATGGCTTAACATGCGTTGAATCAATTTCTTGTTAGGCGGCAATTCGGGCTTCTTTCTGAGCCGGTCAGAAACGAGAAAGCCAAAAAATCCAGCACTAGACACAACCTTGTTCACATTCAAGCCACCAGCGCTTGCTGTAAGTAAGTCACAAAATTCGTTCCACGACTCAATTGACGAGGCGAATTGGCGAACAATTGTCGTGTTAGTTTTCAGTGTCCCGCCCAAATTATTTTCCAATTTACCAGCGCTGGTGCGGCTTGAATAAACGGTGGGGAACCACCATCGTTCATCGGCGGTATCGTAAACAGTTAAAGCATAGAGAACGGTTTTCAAAATTGACCATTTGTTATTTCCCAGCCTAGCCCTGGCTTCCTGACTCAACAGCGGGAAGACTTCTCCGTGTAGCACCGAACCATAGGTTAGATCAGGGCTTTGAATTTTGTCCTTGGCGCCATGTGCTCCTTGTGTGTTGCACACAATATAGGAGTTCAAAAAATCTTCAACCACCCTTATAGAAAAGGTGTAGTTAATTTCACGGCTGGTCATATCACCTTTTAGGTAACGATCAACGAAGCTATAAATACGACTGTGAGAGTTGGAACAATACAACTGATCGGAGTCAGGATTGGGATATCCAATGGTTGCTTCTCCAATTGCATCAGCAACTATTCCGTGTTTCCGGACGCTTTGCACGATTTTAGCACAAACTTCTCCTGTTCCACGGTTCCACTCATAAGGCTTGATTACGCCGGTCATAATCCAGTTGATGATGGAGCCGACACGAACATATTTTTTTTCGCCAAGTTTGCGTGGTGGAGTTTCATCGGTCGGTGGTGGCGTGTGGCCGACAAAATCTTCAGGGGTAAAAAAGGGGATTTTAGAAGCCATAGGTAAGCCCTCAAATTGAAGTTACAGAAATGTGACAAACACGATGTTCTAATTATAGGCAGCAGGGAGGCAAAAGTAAACCAGAACGACTTAGATACTCGTAACTGTATTGTTTACGACGATTAGCGGTGAGCAATATTTGATTTCCTTCACGCATTTTTCAGTCGTCAGATATACCAAACTTGAAATGATGTCACAATGGGTGATTAGCAAGCTTTTGCACGGAAGGTTGTTTAAAAAAGCTAGCAGCATACGTGGAGAGGCGGATTCAATCAAAGAAGTTTCGGGCTTGAAAAACACGTTTAACTCTTTCGAAAATTCATCGGCGGTTTGCTGACATCTTTTAATTGGACTATTGAATCCTTGAAAATCTGATAAGTCCATATGGTCATTTAAAAAATTAGCCGCACGCTTAATTTGCGAACGGCCTTGGTCTGTTACGCTTGGGTCTTCTGAATCGTCTACGTTTGCATGTCGGATTAAGACGATCTCTTTTACAAAGATTTCCTTATCTTCGCCTATGAATTTGTGATGCTCTTCGTCGAGGAATCCGGAACATATGATTTGTGTTTTTTCTTCTATGGTAAGTTTACTAAACGCATCGCCGTGGTGGGTGCCTGTAACTATTCTTCCGTGAACATACAGTGCTGCGATTTTAGCACACATCATTATCTCCTTTATACTTTTCTTACATTTGGTTCATCTTCTCTAACATTTCTTGGTTCTTTAATACTTCCATCCATGAATAAGAAAACGGCATAATCATACCAATCATCTCTTAACTTGAAGTGTGAACCTCCTGGTTCTTGCTCGCCAACATAAAAATTCTTTGGATCATCTAAGATTAAATAAGCGTTCTGTCCTGGTAATTTACCGTAAAATTGAGAATTGTAAAAGTTCAATTTTCTTTCTGGAGCCCCTGGTGGATAGTCCTCGAACTTCATGTCAATAAATTTTACATAACCATCTTCGAAAAAGAAAGGTGCTGGTCTGCCGTGCCGCTTTATGGCCAAATGCGGCATTTCCAGGAATACTTTGAAGTTCAATTCCATTATACCGCTCCTATGGGGGTTTGTAACGTTAAGTCTTTCTTGTGGCTGTATACATCTGGGCTGATAAAACAGTTAAGTTTAAAAACATCACCTCGAAGGTTGTAATTGGCTTCTTGGCTAGGGTCTTTAACCAGACGAATTTGTCCGTACTGGGTATTGGCGACTTTTCTGCCTGTGGCTCGATAGTTGTGTATAAATTCTTCAACCATTTTTTTGGCCATTTGAATAGTTTCTTCCACGCTTCTCAGTCTGATGGTGTTTCCATCATTGCTCATGGAAACTAGATATTTGGCCTTACTTTTCATATCCTTTCCAGTGAAAACACGATCTCCTAATTCCTCAAACGAAGAAACGATGTTATCATTCCATGGCTTTACAGCTTCCCACAAAATGTCGTTGCCTGATGCATTTTTTCTAGCTTTTATTTGAATGGGGATGGAGGTTTTAGTGGTGCCGCCATCGGTGCTAGTGATGAAAGCATCGATTCCAAGATTTTTATCTTGGTGGGAGGAAGCGGGAGTTGTGAGGATATTAAATTCTTTTAGCTTTTCTCTGATTTGTTGTTCGATGTTTTTTCCGGCTGAAATTCGAACTTGATAAGCCCCGGCGTCGTCTAATGGTTGTGTAGTAACGTTGTATCTAGGTCTATTTCTTCCTTGTTTACCGAATGCCCCTGGAACGGGTCCACGGCGTGCTTCATTTAGAAACTCTTTGAAGTTTAGCTCTAGTTCCATTTACATCCTTATCATCTTTGGTACAATATCTAGGCATTGAAAATTAATTTGTGCTTAATATCTAAGTTATGAAAGACTTATCTTTTAAAAATTGGTTTGAAGAGACAATGGGAAATAAAGTAACACGCATTTCTGTGTATGACTTCGATGGCACAATAGCTAACGTGCCTGAACGCCCATCTAAATGGTTCGGCAAGGATTGGTGGGGACATGAAGATTCCTTGTCTGACCCTCATTATGATGGCGGCGTGAACAAAGAAGTTGTAGATGCAATGCGTCAGGATCAATACGATCCCGATACTAGGGTTATTCTTTTAACTGGTCGTCGTGGTGTCATTGCACATAAAGTTCGTGACGTATTGCGTAATCAAGGTTTATATGGTCGTCGTGTAATTCCTGATAGCAATAAAGAGGCCATGAAAAGGTTTAAGTCTCATTTAAGCGGCGGAAGCGACATTGACCACCCTGAGGTGGGTCATGAGCAGCATTTTAGCGGCGATCATTCTACGGAAGAGGATTATCCGAAGACTCGAAAAGGTAAGCCCGATGGTAGCACTTTAGCTCACAAGATGTATGTAATTAATAAGGCTATGAATCCCGACATTCGTATTTTGGAATTTTGGGAGGATCGTGCTGATCATATTCCTCACTTTATTAAGTTAGGATTGGATTTATTGCACAAATTTGGCATTGAAAATGGTGGGAGATTGGAAAGAGTTATATTACATCGTGTTTTTCCGCCTGTTTTACCGGGCGGGCAGGGCACAGTGCAACATATTCCAATTAAAAAGGGTATGAATTACTAAATATCTTCAAAGCTCTTTTGAAGGTATTTAATGGCTCGAAAATGGTCTCACTTCCGCATAGTATCTGCATTTTTAAAGAAAACCGCTGGAACTAAGTATCCTATCTATATTCGTCGTGTAAAACTACCAGACGGATTTGATGGCACTTGTGAGTTTCGCACGACTCCTAAAAAGTGTTTTTTAATTTTAATTAATCGCAAGCTTTCTGAAGCTTACTCTATTGATGTAGCCATTCATGAAGTGGCACATGCGATGTCTTGGGGCAAAGAAAAGGACTTTCATGGTCCTAAATGGGGCATTGCTTACAGTAAAATCTACCGAAAATATCTAAAAGAATTTCATGAATAATATGCAATATTTCGTTAGCATTCCTAACACTGCTTACTATCGTTGGCAGGCAGAATTGCTAATTGAGAGCTTTAAATATCATAAATTACAAAATAATTTAATTATTGTAATTAATGAAAACAAAGAGCCAGACTTACCAGAGTTTAAGAAAAATCTACTTGCTCACGAGCAAAAGTATGTTTATGTAAATTTTGGCAAACAATTCAATAAAATTCGATCTTTAATCTGGGCTTTGGAAGAAGGCAAATTACAAAAGCCGTTTACATTACTTCATCCAGATATGCTTTTGTTAAAGCCTGTTGAAATTCCTAAAGAGAGTGTTTTATATGATATCAACACTAATTTCAATGCCATAGAACCATTTGTTAAAAATCGAATTAAAGAGTTATTTAGCGAGCACAACAGTGAAGGTTTTACTAAAATTCCACTAGGTGACACATTGATTTTCAATAAAGATGTGCCTAATAGTTTATTTGTTAGAATGCATCACGAATTGAAAAAACTGGTTGGGAAATTTGGAGATGTAAAACATTTAGAGCGAGCAGCATGGTTGCTGGCGATTTATAATGAAATTATTTTTGAAGAAAATGATTTAACAATTAGGGGCGATTCTTTAGAACAGGGTTTTGAGGCCCATAATGTTTATCGCAATATTATTCATTACAAACATGGAATTGCCCCTGAATTCAATAAAAAACATTATTTATATGAGCCACCGATGTTCATGGCGACCCACGGATTAAATCCATTTGATGCCATTTATGAAAACAACGTTACTACTTCAACTAATTTTGCTTATGATTTAATTGAGAGGTATAGAAATATATAGAAAAAGCAATATTTGAGGTTGTTATGTTATATTTTAAAGAATGGTTAAATGAATCTCCATTGGGAGATTATAGATATAAATTCTACAAACCACCTGTTGAGCCTTTGCCAAAAGGAACTTCAGCCGCATATGGGGTTAAGGGCGTATATAACACTCATGATCGTCTAGTTATATCTCATCCAAAAACTGTCCAGACTTTAGAAAGGGTGTTGTCTAGACGTAAATGGACCTTTAATATCATTTTATATGAATCTCAAAATCAAAAATTAACGGGCTTTAAAAAACTTATTGCTAACTGGATGAGACAAAATGGAATTCCTACAGAGGGAAGAATAACTTTTGCTAAAAACGGTAGTTCTGGTGATGCGATGACTCCTTGGATGATTTTACACACTATGGGGCATGCTTTAATTGATGAAGGCGGTGATTTTTATGATGAAGTTTTCAACACGTTAGAAGATATTACTTATCTTTTAGATTTTCCTGGCGCTACAGCAACACCTGAGCAATGGACACATGTCATGGGTCAAATTTTTCAATTTAAATCCATCAACAACAATAAAATAAAGATAAGAGAAGAATTTATTTATGAATTATTTGCAGAGTATTTATGGAATGGCCAAATTCGATTAAAAGCAGAAACTAGTGCAGATATTGTTAGATATATTCAACACATAGAAAAAGTTTTTTCAAGTGCTTTACAGCAAGCAGTAGGCAACATTGTTGTGGATCACTATATTTTTTAAGCCCAAAACATAACAATATTATTATCATCGGAATGACAAGAAAAACCATCAAATTGAATTTGACCTTGAAAATTATCTTTGAACATTTCTTCTAATTCAACTTTTAAATCATTGGCTAATTGTTCAACATAGCTAACTTCCATGTTAAGGCTTTCATTTTCTGATAAATTAAATTTAGTTTTTAACATATAAGCATTAAATATTGTGTTTTCATTAAAATAATTAGTAAAAACATTATTTGCAGGGTAAGAAAAAACCCTGTATGTTAAAGGAATTGAAATTCTTTTAAATTTAGCTGACATATTTTTGGCTCTTTCATTCATTAGTCTTTGAGACTCTAAACAAGCAGCCAAATTCTCTTTAGAAGAACAATGCTCTAAGAGCTTTGTTTTTTCCCATTTTTCAACAATTTCTTCAATATTCATTTTTCTTTCCGATTCAATTATTCGTGTTTTGCCAATGCTTGTTTAAACTTATCTTTTTCCATATCAGCAATAACTTTGCTTCTTTGATCAGGTCGGATTTTACCTTTGAAATTACATTCTGGGCAACCGTTGCCATGGCAAACAGGGCAAGCATCTTTACCGGCAGCGACAACATCGTCCCATCTAACTGATTTTTGATGTGCAGCGTATTTATGAACTTGATTTGCCCACCAAGGTCTGCGATAGCGATTAGTTCCTTGGATTTTAAACATATCGACCCAATCTCTAATTTGCTGTGCGGTAAGTCCGGTTCCTTCACGCTGTCGCATGAATTCGGACAATCTTTCAGGATCAAATTCTTTTAATCTAAGCAAAAAGATAACTGCACGGCGTTCTTGAGAAGTCCAACCAGTGTTTTTATCCTCCATGCCAACTCTTCTGGTTTGGCCAAGAGCGTTTGCTACTTTTTCAACTGGATTGTGCTGTAACAACCAAGCTAATGCCAGTGCTTTATCCTTTTTATCAGTAATATCCATTGGCACATTGTTTGGTGGATCAAAAGTGAGATCAGGAAATACTTTTTCAAGCAATCCTGTTCTTTTATAAATAGAAATATACTTTCTGGAGTCTACGTCTGGGTGTAGCAAGCCCTTAAGAAATTCATCACGAATTCTTTCCAATGCTACGCCTTCGAGGTGTTTAAACTGCGGTAGTGCTTTTTCAATATCATCATCCATTTGTGTTCCACTGCCGAATCGTGAATGGAAACGAATGGCTCTAAGCACTCTTAGTTTATCTTCATTGAATCTATCTGAGGCTTTTCCAACCGTGCGGACGACACCATTTTTGATATCGTGCCAACCTTTGCCGGTTGGATCATATAGTTTACTATTTTCACCATCTGCTTTTGTGAGTTCAATATACATAGCATTGATGGTTAAATCACGACGAGAAGCATCTTCATGAGGATTGTCTACAAAATCTACTTCAGCGGCGCCGTCAGTAACTTTAGCATCTTTGCGGAATGTAGCAATTTCGAACTCTTCGCCCTCGACTACTGCGGAGATAACGAATACTTTACCATCTTGGCTTGCATCTCTTCCTTTTACAAACCAATATTTTTTATCTCCTGATTCTGCCTGATCTGGCTCGAAGGGAAGTTGCATTGGCTTACCTTGTTTCCCACTTCTGTCGCCAGCAGCTTTAAAGCCACCTTGGCTTAAAATGGCAGCAGTTTGTTCAGGGGTAGCGTTGGTTGCCAAATCGTAATCTTTAATTGATTTTCCCAATAGAAAATCTCTAACAGGGCCACCGACCAAGAAAAGAGATTTCTTTTTCATTGTTGGGGCTTTTTCGGTATCGGTGGTAAGTTCAATATCACCAGATTTTAAGAATGCTTCAATGATTGGTCTCATTTTAGAAGGAGGAATGAATCCTTTATCAAGTTGAATAAAGGATTTTCTCCAATTCTTATCAGGCGATGAAGACTCGTCGTTTTCTCTTAGATTTAAAAATGATTTAAAGGATTTTCTTTTCATAATAGATATTTAGCTTTGATTTTGTGGATTTTGGGAATTTTGAGTTGCACGGGTTGTCAGTCTCAATCTATCAGTTAATTTATCTTCTAGCTTGAATCTAAACAGAATTTTAATGTGTCCTTCTTTATTGCTTGGCTCATATAGTATGTCAGGTACATCTTGTATGTCAACCCCAGCATTTTGAGAAGCTTCTACTACATCCGGCATTGATCTAATCTTTTTTAGTGCCTCTTTGGTTGTTTTATGAAGCCGCCTTCTTTGTGGATCGTGTTCATCTTCGCTTTCATCATATGGTTGTTCTCTCACTACAATGAAATCTTTTCCATCTTGTACGGTAGCTGTTAATTTGTCAAAATAATTTCTATAACCTGATCCGAATACAGGGTATGCTGTTCCCATGCTTTTTCTGAAAACTTGACCCATACCTGTAATAAAATCGCTACCAACATTTGCAATAACCGGAGGTGTTTCAGTTTGATTGAGAGCATAACCGAAACGAACGTCTCTCATTCCTGCTCTATTGGCAGGATACATTTGTGTAGGATAATGACGTTCAAGCCAATTTTTAAATTCTAATTTAATCATTGTTTCCTTTATGGCACATCGGGAGATTGAATTCCCATCTTATAAAGTAAGTATGCGGCCAATATTACCCAAATTAATTGAACAGAAAAACTAAAGATAGCTTTCCATCTTTGTTCTTGGCTATTATTGCTTTGTTGCAATTCATTTATTTTTAATTCGACTCTATGAAGTTCATCACGAGTAGCAGCAGCAAGTCGTTTATCTTCTGCTGTGAATACAGAATGCGACTCTAATATTTTTACTTTGGTATTAAGTTCACCTATTGCTTCTGATTGTCGATTAATTTTTTCATCTATGGATAATTGTTGCTTAATTACATTTTGTACCCGTTCATCTACTCTGGTGGTGAGTTCAACAATTGATTTAATAGACTCTTTGAGTTCGATCAAGTTATCGATATTTTCTTGATTATCCACCAAATTTCTCCTTTTCCCGAGTTTCTTTCACTATATATCTATTATGAGCCAAGAAGAAAAAGACCTTATAAACAAAGAAGATAAATTAATTAAATCAAATAAAAAGTCCATGCCTTCTATGAACATTGTAGCCCCCGATGCAGACGAAAATTGTCTGATTGAAGATGACAGAATATTAGGGGTTTATGATGAGGTTTTAGACAACATCAGAAATGATCGAGGCGAGATAGACGAATTATTGGCAAAATTTATAGATATGGTGATGAATGAAGGTGATGCGACCACATCCACTAAAGAGGCTGTAGTAAATTTGTTAAAAATAAAAACAGACACTTCGGACAAAATGGCCAAAATAGCCGATTTAATGACTAGAATTAAATTAAAAGAAACCAATACATTTCCAAAATATTTGGCTGCTCAACAGCACAATCACATAAACATTAGAAAAAGCTTAAGCCCTGCGGAGAAACGAGCTTTAATAGAAAATGAAAACAAAAAAAAGAGTGAAGAGGAAACCAAATGAAAAATTATGTAATTGAAAACTGGCTTGAGGATTTAATGGAAATAGAAACTCCATTTGCGGGAGGCCAGCCTGATGCCATGGCAGGACAAGCTCCTACAACCGATCCTTACGGCGGTCCTTTGGGCAACATCGGCAATATGGGCAATACTGCTGATACTTCGGCTCAAAATATGGGTGATCCTGATATTGCCAACCAAGATCAAATGCAAAACCAAGCAGAACCAGAAGATGATGTAAATGATGATCCAATGGTTCCAGATATGCCCGAAGAAAAAAGTGAAGTAAAAGACTTTGAATCTTGGAAGAATGATTATTTAAAAGAGTCTATTAAAGGCGACACGCAAAAATTAATTGATATGCTCAGCATGGTTCGTGATAAGAAGGGTCTCCAACCTGTTCAAAAGAAATTTGTTGATGATAACTGGAACGTTCAGTTAATTAGACAAAATTCTAATGTAGACAAAGCTAGCAAAGACATTCGTAGAAACATTAAAGACCAGTTGGATAGAAACAATCCTGCCACTTCTGTTGTTAACCATATGTCTGCTGTTTTAGAAACCGATCCTATCTTAAACAACATTTTCATTAAACTAGATGGTTATGGTGCTTTGAAGGGCGACCTTCACAGAAAATACATAGCAGCTTTATTGGGTGGCGTTCAAGTTGGTGCTGGTGGTAACACTGAGGATGTTGTCTATAACGAAAGAGATTATTCAATTTTACTATCAACTAGATTTAATTATCAGTGGGGAGAAGTAATGTTGGGTAGTTGGAATATGAAAGAAGACGATCCTGATCGTCATCTTGCCGAACCAGAGAAAAAGCGATTAGAAGAAGGCTCTCCTGAAGAGAAAGATGTTTTAAGAAGACGAGTAATCTTAGAGTCAATTGTCGAACAGTTTGAAACCAGAGCGTTTGTCGTAATGGTTGTTGATGAAACTGGAACTATTTATAGCCTGGGCTGGGATATAGCTGGCTCTTTAAAGACGGCTTATACAGATGGTCGTTTAATTGTAAAGACATCGATTGCAGACAATTCTGATGCCATGATTACTGATGAGGGCGAACTTGTGCCTTTTATGGACTTGGACATTTATTACGCAAAAGAAACAGGCGAACAAAATGAGGATGGTAGCCCTGAGGTGGAGGAGCTTCCATTTATTGAGAAAAGAAATGGAATGTTATTCTTGATTGCTGAGTTAAAGACAATTCAAGAGGCAGCTACATCAATGCAAGGTATTGTTTTAAAAGAACAACCATATAATGGCAATCCATCTGATTTACAAGTGCTACAAAAATGCGTCTACTCTTCATATGACCTTTTGTTGAAATCTTGTATGTAAAAAATTTTAGTATTTTTTATCAAACTGTGCTCTTAATATAATTAGAGGTAATTCATGAAATTAAATATAAATCAAGCACAGGAAATAATTAACAAATATTTAGAAGGGAATAGTTCCAACGATCTTGCTTCAGAATACAATGTAAGTCAAAGTACAATAATACAATTAATTAAAGGCAAAACATGGAAACAATGCAATCGTCCTAAAAATATAAAAAGTAAAATGAGTGGGTCAAAAATAAATCAACAACAAGCCCAAGAAATAATAGATCAATATATTGGAGGCAAAAGTTCATATGAATTAGCAGAACAATATGACATATGGCAAACTACTATTTGCAACATAATTCGAGGACATAGTTGGAAACAATGTAGAAGACCAGAAAATATTAAAGAAATAATAAATTCAAAACACCCTGGCAAGGGGCATAAAGAGTTGCCTGATTTAACCGAGTTACAAATGGATGTTATAATTGGTTCACTTTTAGGAGATGGGAGTATTAGAAGTATAAACAAACGAAATAATGCAGATTTTAGTAAATTACAATCGCTTTCTAAAAAAGAATACATAGATTGGCATTCTGAGATTTTTCATCAACACAGCGCCAAAATTCAAGCGATATATAGTAAAGAAAAATTAACAAATAAAAATAAAATAATTAAAAGACAGCCATTTAAAAAACAACTAGCTGGTTATATGTTTAAAACATATAGACATCCGATGTTTACAAAATTAAGAAAACAATGGTATCCTGATAATTTAAAAACAATTCCATCTAATTTAACCTTGAATCCACGTCGTATAGCCATATGGTATTTTGATGATGGTTCGAATAACGAAAAACAAAGATATGCTGTAATTTGCACTAATTCTTTCTCAACAGATGAGGTAAAGTTTTTATGTAAAAAACTCCATGATTTTGATTTACATCCTAAAATAATTACACGAAAATCAGCTTATACCAATCGTGAAATGCCCATGTTAAAGTTCTCCAAGAATTCTTATGACAATTTAATATCGTTAGTAAAACCATATATGTTATGGAAATGTTTTGATTATAAAGTAAAATGGCATCGTTCTTTAAAACAATGGGAAGTCCATGGCAAATTTACAGAAAAACAGGTGTTAAAAATATTAGAATTAAGAAAAACAAAATCTTCTAAAGAAATAGCAAAGCAATTCAATGTTCATGTCAATACTATATATGCTCTAGTATCCGGTAGAAGTTGGAGCCATTTACATAGGTGAAATTAAATGCATACATTTACTGAATTTGTAGATAAAAAGAGTCGAGAATCTAAAACACATTTAAAGACTATTAAGCGTGTTTTAGAAGAAAATGGTTTTACTGTAGATGGGTTTATGGATGGCGAAGACCCGTATGTGTTTTTACACTCAAGTGATGATCAATTATCTTTCGATGGTGTTAGAATCTATAAAATAGGTGATATTTTAGCTTTTAGAGCACAAAAAGAAAAAGATACTCATCCTTATGGCAAAGCTTACTCTCTTGATATTGTAGAAATGTTTAATGATTTAATTTCAGAGAATGGAGACGAAGAAAAATCTGGAAAACAAGTAATAAAAGCTATTGTTAATGAATTTAAGACTTTTTTTGAAAAAAGCCGAGAGGCCGAAAAGCAGTTGAAAACCGCTGAGATTGAGCAGGAGCGAGGGGATGCTTCGGACGATGGAAGCGGGAAAGCAGTAATTCAAAACACGGTCTTAGATTTTGGTAACATGGCTCGCAGTAAAATGAATTAATTATGCCGCCTTTTAATCAAGAGACACAACAAGATGATCCTGTATTACAGGAATTATTTCAACCTGTAAACACTCAGCCTGAAATTGCCGTTAATCAAACTATTAGTAAAGGTAGTTTGGTTATGTTTCAATATTCCTTTTGGATTCACGATCCCACACCTTTAGTGGTGGTAACAGATTTTGCTCCTGGACATAGGATGAGAGGGGTTAATTTGCATTATTTAACATTTCCTTATGTTAAAAATTTACTCACTCGTGTGTCGGCTGCGTTCTCATATCAAACTATTAAAGGTGATGCATATATAAATAGTTCATTTAGGACTTACAAGTGGGCAGGCATCCAGCGGGTTAAGATATTTAATACTAAATTTGTATTACAAATGATGAGTATTGCAAGAACCTTCGATCCTTACCAAATTCGGGCCATTCGCCAATCTGTCGAACAGCAACTTCAACAACAAATTATAGGGAAAGCTCAAGAAACGGTAGAACCGCCTTCTCCACAACCAAACCAGCAAATAACTAATCAAGGACAATAATGGCTCTTGACCCAAAAGACATAGCCAAAGAAATGTTATCGCCCGTAAACGAAACAGGCGAAGCTGGTGAGCTTCTGCAAAAGAATGTTGATCTTCTTAATGAAATTAAAGATATTATCAATGATTTTAGCGACAAATTTGCTGAAGCCGCTGATGATGCTGAGAAATATTTGGATGAATTAGAAGAGGCTAATAAGTCTTTAGAAGAGCAAAAAAGGACCGCTAAAAAAGCCTTAAAGAGCGAAAGCACGCAAGAAAAAATCTTAAAAGCCACTCAAAAAGCTTCTGCAAGGGCCAGACAGCCTTCGCCCACCGCCGCTGTTGGTTCTGGAACGAGGGCCAAGGGCAATGCCCGAGCTATATCCACAAGAGGCTCTGATGATGGGGCAGAATATGGACATGAATTTGCCCATTCGTTTGGTCATGCGGTTGAGATGACCATGAATAGTGTAATGCTTGGTTTTCTAGGTGGTGCGTCTGCTTATCAATTGTTAACCAACGACATGATAGAGCAAGAATATTTGTTCGCCCAAGGAATGAAAAGAATTGCTTTTCAAACACAAGCAATTACCGGCCAAATGCCTAAAATGCAAAAAGCATTTCGTGCTACTTCAGATGTAGTTAGAAGCACTGGTTTTGATTTAACAACATATCAAAACACATTGTTAGAAGCGTCGAAGAAAGGTTTAAAAGATACACAGTCTATTGTTCGAACTGGTTTACAGCTTGGCAAGATGATGGGCATGACAGAACAAGAGTCAGCACAGATTGCTCAACAGTTCGGTGAATGGAGTTTGCATCTAGGCACAGATTCTTTGATGTTGGCTGATATTTCTCGTGGTATGCAAGACATCACAAGACAAACTGGTTTAGTTGGACAAAACCTTATAGAAGTCACCAAGCAAACAGAACGGTTCATGCTTGAAATGAGAAATGCAGGCAATTTAACCGCATCTTCAGCCAAAAATATGATGTTATTGGTGGCAGAGGCGAAAAAATTAGGCGTAGCAGAATCTATGTCTGAGGTATTATCTGGCATGACTTCAGCTTCCAAGTTACTACTTGGCGCATCTGAACAAACAAAAACACAATTATTCTTAGCTGCGAGTTATGGAGGGGTAACGGAAGAATTAATGACAGGCACATTAACTAAAACCAAGGCCGGAATGAAAGGAATGGCCGAGGGTATGAGAAAAATGTTTGCCAACATTAGCGGTGGCGCAGAATTAACCGAAGAAGCTATTCGTAACATGTCACCAGAACAGCGAAGAAATGTTGACATAGCTTTAACATCAATTACAGGAAAAGGTATAGAGGAATTCCGTCGAGAAATGGAGGCTTTAGATCGTGCTGGTATGACGTACAAGGAGGCTTTGACCGATATAGATAAACAATTGGGAGTTAATGCTACTGCTGAGGAGAAAAGAAATGCAGAGCTAAAAAAACAGCAACTTTTAATGAGCAAGTCTTTTGAATTTTCTACTCTCCTGGCAGATACTGCGAAGGGAGCCACAAGCTTCGAAGATGCGGTCACTAAGATGCAAAAATCTATGACAGATTTAGAGTGGCAAGAAAAAATGACTGATTTATCACAAGTAGCTGGAACTTTTTCGAAAGATTTAGAACGTGGCGTAATGCAGGGCAATAAAGATTCTATAGCAAAAGCCATGGCATTATCAGCAGCCGAATCTCTGAAAGACGCCGGTGGCGGCGATTTCACAGGCAGAGTTGGGAAAGCTTTGAAAAACAACGACCTCTCTAAATTAAGAGAAGTTCAAGAGGAAATGAATGAAGCCCAACAGAAGTTGGGGGTAGATCAAATAACAGCTTTAGACCCAATGGATCGAGCCGCATTATATCTGAAAGAAATGAATGAAAACATCAGATTTTTTGTTGGCCCTGCTATTGTTGGAATAACAAGCATGGTTGGTTCATTAGGATTAATTGCTGGGATGATGGCGACATCTGCTGCGGGAATGATTTTTAAAGTAGAAACAATTAAAGCTTGGTTAGATGTTTTGAATGTTGGAATAAACAAGGTGTTAGGTCGAGGTTTTAAACAAGTTGGAGAAAAAGTAGCTACAAATGCGTTTACCGGCATGGCGGGTGCAATGGGCGGCGCTGCTCGGGGGACCGCCGCTGCCGGGGCAGGCGCTGCTGCAACTGGTGGCGGTGTAATGGCATCGGTTGGGGCCACTGCAAGGGCATTAGCACCTATTGCCCCTTGGTTAATTGCAATTGGGGCTGCTGCGGGGGGGATTGTAGGAAATATCAGTGCCGGCGCTAAAGCTATGGAAATATTTGATACTACTCTCGAAGATTTAACTTATAGTCAATATTATGCAGCTAAAGGTGCTGGATCATTAACTGGTGCTTTAAACTTCCTTACTCTAGGAATATTTAACAATTGGCTGAAGGCTGATGGGGCTGTTACTAAAGCGATTGCTAAATTTAATCAATTCTTTCCATTATTATCGATGCTTGCTGCTATACTAGATGTATTAGCTGGTATTGTGTGGGGAGTTGTTCTTGCTGTTAAAAATGTGATTAAAGGAATCGGTCAGGGCATAGCTGCTATTTGGGAGCCTATTGGGGAAGTGCTATCCGCTGTTTGGGAAGCAGTATCTGCGTTTTTGTCTATATTTAATATATTTGGTGCTTCTATGGGCGAAACTGGCAGCTTGTTTACTATGGTGTCGCAGGCGATAGGTGTTTTAGGCAAAGCATTGGGCTGGGTGTTTAAAATTATTGGAAAGATAATTGGCGGTGTAATCAGGATATTTTTAAATCCTTTGATACTTTTCTTTAAAAGGTTGAAGGCAATATTTACGGGAGATTTTTCTTCCTTGGCCGATGAGATAAAAACATGGCTATGGAAAGGGTTTGGATTCCTATTCTATGACTTACCATTAATGATCATTAAAGGTTGGTGGAAGGTAGCTAAATTCTTATACTATGACTTACCACTTATGGCAATTAAAGGATTCTTTAATGCAATTAAATTTGTGTTTATAGAATTGCCGAAGAAAATTTGGGATTGGATGATGGGCGGTTTGAAATCGTTGGCAAGCAATGATTGGGTCGGCCCTATATTCCAGCCATTCTTAGATATATTAACACCTTTATATGAAGCCATGCAAGGTCTCTGGAAAGCTCTTGGAGAATTATTCCACGTATTTGATCCAATTCTCAATTTAATTGCTTCGTTGTTTGGTGGAGGCAAAGGTAAGAAAGCCGGTAAGAATGCCGAATCGGCCTTTTCTTGGATGGAATTATTGCAAAAAGTTATTTATGGGCTATCTACAGCAATTGGCTGGATGCTTAAGATGTACTTATGGCCACTAGAAATTTTATTTAAAGGATTAGCATTCATTGTTGAAAAAGTCACCAAAGGCATACAGTGGTTAACTTCTAAATTAAAGATTGTAGTAGATGTAGTGGTTTGGGTGGGAGAGAAAATTATTTCTATCTTCAAAGGAATTTGGGACAAAATACTTTCATCTATTCCTGGTTTTGTCAAACGTTGGTTAGGCATTGGAAACGAAGCGGAAAAAGAAAAAGAACCTGCTGCGAAAGCTGCTCCGAAGAAAGTTATATTACCTGCACCGGCTGGACCGGGGGCACGGCCTATCGGCAACATGCGTAATCCCAATATTATAGAAAGTCCCTATTTAACACATAGGATGGGATTAAATGATGCTGCTGCGATGCATGGCGTGGGGGCTAGAGGTGCAACCACGCAAGCACAGGCGGCCCGAGGTGCCACTGCTGCACAACCTGGGTCGATGGTTGATGTGCATGACAAAATGCAAAGAGAACAAGCTGGAACTGTTGCTGCTTCAAAACAAAAAACAGGGCCAGCGAATGATTTGATTGCTATAAATCAAAATCAACTAGAATATTTAATGTTAATGCATGGAGATTTAGAAAAAGTCATTGATTTGTTAACACCAGATAAAACAAGCGGTCAAAGTGGAGTTGAATTGGCAAGCACTAAAACAAATACAAAGCCTATAAATTCTCCTGATTATCATAAATGGCAAATTGGTCGATCACAACAAAACGCCAGTACTAATATTGTTACGGATGGAAGGTAAAAATGGCTAAAGCAACAATAGGGAATGGAGATTTAGTTAATTTAGACGATTGCTATATATTTATACCAAACTTTGGTCAATTTAACTTGCACGCCCTTCCTGACATAAGCGACTCTAAAAGTGCCGCTTATAATGATGAGCCAATTATTGGTCGTGCTTTTCCTTTGAAAACTTATTCTCATTCGGAAAACCGATCAATCAATATGCAAATACATTTATTTGTAAGAAAAAAAGCCGATGTATTTTTCAACTTGCAAATTTTAAGAGCGTTAGAAAGTGCAGTTTATCCCAGAGACGAGGCTAGCGGCGCAAATGCTCCATTTATTCCACCGCCGGTTTGTTTAATTAAATGTGGAAAATTACTTGCAGACACACCTTTGTGTGTAATTTTAAAATCTTACTCAGTTAGATTTCCTACAGATGTACCGTGGGATTTTGACACATATACTCCTTGGAAGTTCGATGTAGATACTAATTGGGAGTCTGTGTACAAAAGTAGTGATTTACCCGGACAGTCTAGAATTGTAAACTTTGGATCATAATGGCTAATTATATTGAAGACGCTAATTTAACGCCTGATCGTTTTGTCAGCGCATTGAGTCGCTATCGCTCATCGACAGTTGTGTATTATCATATTAAAAATCAAAAAAAATTGGCATTCACCACTTATAAAAAGCAAATATCATCTGTGGCAAATGAAAATGATTTATACATGATAATTCCTGCTGGGATGTCTTATAGACCTGATTTAGTTTCTCAAAATTTATATGGAACACCTGATTTTTGGTGGAAAATTATGGAGGCCAATAATATTAGTGATATTTTTGATTTTGTAGCCGGGAAGAACATAAGGATTCCTAGCAATATCTTTTAAGGAGTTTTATGCCTTGTTTAGTAGGATGTACACCACAATTTCAATGTGGAACCATTAAAAGAGCCATTGAAGGCGATAATATTGCTCCTTATGCCAAAATATTTTTTGGAGAAGACCCCAACAACCCAGATATTACAGTAGGAAATAACTCGGCACCTCAATGGAGCAATACTGCTGTGATTAAGTCACTTCAAGTCGGCGGTTCAGATGGCGTGGGCGTGCGAGTAGAAATACTTGATGAAAGAGGTGGCTCTTTTCATTTATTTGCTGAAAAAATAGCAAAATGTATGGAGAAAACTCAAGAAGAAGCAAAGATGGGAATTGAATGGGGCTGGGTGGTTAGCTATTGTGATGGCACATATTTTGTAAATAAGTCTCCTATAATGTATTTTTTGCCAACTCACCTAGAAGTAAACTTCGCAGAAGGTAAGGTTAAATTTATAATTAATGGAACAGATTTAATGCAAGCTGTCTTTGCAGCCAGACATGATGAAATAGAAGGAAACGATGATTTAAAAATGCCTTTAAAACAGGCTATTCGAGAGCTTGCAAATAAAAACCATCCTAAATTTGATGTCGAATTTCTAAGAAAAGAAAATGATGGAACTTTTTCTGAATTTGGTTTCAAAGCAGATCAAGGAGGATTTAATGGACCAAAGGCTGTTTGGACATGTGATGGACAAAATAAGTTAGCCACTATTCGCAAGTGGTTAGAACCTTTTAGAACAGATAGAGATAAGGGCATTATTGCTGTTTGGGATGCATCAGAATCTCGTAGACCGACATTGGTTTTGATGGAAGACCCGCAACCAGCTTGTGGAGAATCTTTATCAATTTGTTCTAGTAGTGTAGGAACTTATTTAGTTAATGCCGGGAGTTGTTCACCTGTAATTAGCTTTACTCCAACTATAAATTTTGTAAAAAGTTGGGCCAATTTAACCACAGGTGGTAACGCTGGCGGCGCTGGTAGCGGCGAAGCTGTAAAAAAAGAGAAAATTTGTAGTGGACAAACAGAAGAAACTGGTATTTTACAAAATATTTCTATAAATGGCCCAGCTTGGGATGTATTTGGTCCTAAAAGAGCAACAGAAGAAACTCAAAAAGGGCAAGAAGCACATACACGAGCTAATTTAGTAGTAAAAGATGCTATTCGTGCTGAATTAAGGGTTCAAGGTGATCCTAGTCCTGAATTTGTTCACCCAAAATTAATGTTAGATAAATTTGTTTCTTTAGTTGTCATTAACCCTTTTCACATTTTTGGCAGCGGAGAAACTGGGTGTGGTGATTGGTTGGCACAACCTGGATGTAATGAGGTGTTAAGTAATAGAAACTGGAAAATTACAGGTGCCGACCACATGATTAAAGAAGGGTCGTATATTACTACATTACAATTAACACTTATATCACCTGGAACCGCTAGCCCAGGTGGAATTCCATTTGGTGGGCCAAATTCAGGAGGCTACGTGCCAGAAAATAGTTGTTAGGAGAAATAAATGCCAAATAAAATGCCAGATAGGCTTTATGAAATGGATCAAAGACTTAGAACCTTGGAAAACAGGTTTTATGAGCTTGGCTATGATATGACCGCTCTGGTTCAGTCTGAATTTAAAAAACGGTGGACAATTCCTGTTCAAGCCGAAACTCAATTTGGAATCTTTACAGCCCTTTGTGTAGACACTGTTGATCCTTGGAAACAAAATCGAGTAAGGTTTTTTAGCCCATTGTTTCATAAGCCAGATGTGCCTGTAAAATCTCTGCCGTGGGCTCATCCCATTTCTGCTTTCGGTGGTTTTGATGGCTGTGGAGCAAACTGGGTTCCGCCTGCTGGTTCTACTTTATGTATTTCATTTGAAAATGGCAATCGTCAAACACCTTTTTATCATGGAACAACATGGCATCGAGACAGAGGTCCAGACGGCGAACACAATTGGGGCTATAACATTGATGAATATTACAAAATTCATGAAGGACACAGAAATGGATATTTAAGTGGTCCAAATGATGGTTCTCAAGTTTTTCCTCCATGGAATACCGAAAGCTACAATGGATATGATATTGATTCGATTTCTGATTTTGAAAACGATCCAGAAGCCCAAAGAAAAATTACTTATGCAAACATTTATGGCTTCACTACTCCGCAAAAACACACCATTAAAATGGTTGATGGAGACTATAAGTGCAATCATAAAAATAAAAGACTTGAAATTTACAGCAGCACTGGTAATTTAATTATTCTTAAAGATGACCATCTTCACAACTCTGGAAGCTGGGGTCATACTTCTTGCGGCGCCACAGGTAGTGAAATTATTTGCACTGATGAGAATGGCAATCCCACAGAACAAACTGATTGTAACAGCGAAATACAGTCTGATGCCTCTAATCCTTATTTCAAACATGAAAACGAATGTCGTCCCATCAAAGGCCCAGGAACACCTCAAAACAATAAATTAGATTTGCCTCAAACGGGAATTCAATTTTTAAGCTATGGCGGCCATTCGTTCATAATGGACGATTCTGTTGAAGAACCTAGTGGCCCTCCTGAATGGGAGCGATCTACTCAAAATTTCGATTTTGGTTGTACTGACAAATTTACAGGTAAAATTAAATTAGTTTCTGCAACTGGTCATTCGTTTGAAATAAGTGATGTAGAATCCAATAGCAGATTAAGAGGCGAAGACAATTATATTCGTTTAAAAACAGCTTCTGGTAATTTAATTGAATTGAACGATCATACAGTGGGGCCAAGTTCCGGAATTACTTCTGAAAGTGATGAGGGATGTAATCCATCCAATCTTGCAGGAGAAAGAAGAGGATTAACCGTCAGAACCACATCTAATCACAGCTTTGAAATGTTAGATGAAGATAATGAACAGTCTTCTCCTTGTCGTAAAGAAGGCGGGACACCAATTGCCAGAGCTAAAAAAGCCTTTGTTCGCATGAGAAGTGGATATGGGTTAGAAATCTTGATGAAAGATGAAGCTTCACAAGAAGAAACCGACACCCAACACATTCAAATTTTCTGTCCTCATACCGATAATGAAGAGCGTGGTCCGCATATATTAAGAATGCAAGAAGCCCCAGATGGCCCTGGTATGGTGTTTTTACGGGTGGGAGGCAACTATATATGTTCTACATATGACCATCATTATACTGTGGTGGGAGATGTAGAAGATAATCCGGCAAATAAACTTACAATAGTAAGTGATAATACCGTAATAGATACAGAGAATTTTTACTATAATACTGCTGAGATTCATGCATTTTTAGCAGATAAGATTATTCTCTTAATGGCTGGCAAAGACTGCAAGCCAGAGGGATGGGATGGCGACCCTGATAGTTGTGTTCCGTGTGTTTGGCCAGTCTTGTGTTTAACTCCTAAGGGGATCACTGTAAGTGATAGGGTGTTTGCTTCAGCTTCTCCTGATGCTAGTTGTGCAACTATTACTCAATTAATGCCGTTTCACAATTGTTCTCCTTTTGAGGGTTGCTCATGAGTTTTATTGGTGCTCCATATCCTATAGTCAAAAATCCCAAAGGATTTTTAGCATCTCAGTCCGGTTTAGAACAAATAAAATCAGACTTACTATGTTTACTTTTAACAAGTCCGGGCGAAAGAATCATGCTTCCGACGTTCGGAACACCATTAAGAGAATTAGCGTTTGAGCAAAATGATGCTTTAGTAATAGAAAAAGCAAGGGAGATGATAGTCAGTGCTATAGAAACTTGGGAGCCGAGAATTACTGTATCGGAAATAAATATAAACAACGGTCCCGGAAATTTAACTTTAAATAGTTCAGATTTACGACAAGATGTAGATCATATTTTATCTATTCAAATTAAATTCTTCGACCCCGAAGAAATACAAGAAGTTGAAGAGTTAGTCTTCGAACTCCCATTAGACAACCAAGGAACATAATATGAGTGATAATTGTCCAGTTGAAATTAAACCTTTATCTCAATCAACAGATTCTAGAAGTTCTTTGACTTTTAATCTAAATTACACTAATCAAGATTTCTGGTCGATGAAGGCTCGATTGGTAGATTTTGTCAAAGAAAGATTTGGTCCCAATGGGACTGAATTGCCCAATACATTTAATGATTTTGTTGAATCATCAATTGCCATAATGCTAATTGAAAACTGGGCTTTTTTAGCTGATACGCTGTCATTCAAAATGGATCAAATTGTCAATGAATTATTCATTGATACTGTAACCGAGGTAGAAAACGCTTTTAGATTGGCAAAATTGGTTGGTTTTCAACCAACACCACCAATTGCGGCCAGATCGAAATGGATTGCTCAAATTAATGCTGCCTTATCGGACGATATTGAAATAGAAACTCCAATTAGCATTGACATCCCTTCTACCAACACCCCTACAAGCATTGAACTATTTGCTGCCGACAATAGTGGACAACCATTGTTTGATCAAAATATAATCATACCTGCTGGTTCGAAATTTAACAAAAGTATTGTTGGAGTTGAAGGAAGGACAATCAACGAAGAATTCTCAGGGACCGGGCAGGTCGGTCAGACTTTAACTTTATCTTTTTCTCCTGTAATTTTTGGCTCTATAATTGTATCTGTCGATGGAACAACCTGGGAAGAAGTAGATTATTTCACTGATTCTCAACCACGAAAAGAATATAGAATTGAATTTAATTCAGATTACGAAGCTTTTGTAATGTTTGGCAACAACAGAACCGGAATGATACCCTCTAATGGTTCTAGAATAGAAGTAAGATATCGAATCGGCGGTGGCACAATTGGAAACATTGTAACTGGGTTTATTCAAACTCAAAGACAGGTTGTTGTTGCTGGGTTAGATTATTCTGTGCCTATTACTTATTCTAATTATACCAAGGGTGAGTATGGTTACGGAGGCGACGGTTTAAACGAAGTAAAACGAAAACTTCCAAGATGGATTAAGACCCAAGATCGTGCAGTCACGGCATCAGACTATAAAACCTTAACTGATCAATTTGCTACTCCATATTATGGTAAAGTAGGAAAATCCACCGCAGTATTAAGAAACTACGGTTGCTCAGGCAATATTGTCGATCTTTATATATTGGCTGATGATGGCGATGATACCTTAGCTAACGCATCCAATGAATTAAAAGTAGCTTTAAACGAAGAGCTAAATAGCAAAAAAATGCTTACTGATTTCCTTTGTATTAAAGATGGCATTGTATTGAACATTGATGTATCGGTAGATGTGATTTTAGATAGATTTTATAGAAAGTTTGAGACCGAATTAAAAGAAAACATTTTGAGAAGAATAAATGCGTTCTTTTCTATAAATAACTGGGACTACAACCAAGTCTTGCGAGATACCGATCTTATCAAAGAATTATCTGATATTAAGGAAATTCAAAGTTTTCAAATCACATTTGTTACTGAAGATAGCGAAAGCGGCATGACAGTAACGCCTAAATTTAACGAAATAATAAGACCAGATACCATAACAATTTCAATGGTATACAATTAAAAATGACTGCTAAATATTTGAGTGAAAATCCCACAATTGCGGATCAAGTAATATTTGAATTAAAAACACCAGATGCAGATGGTTGTTTTGCTGATGATCCGTACAAAGTAGATGAAGTAAAAATATATTATATTCAAAGAAGCTATGGTGGAACTAATTACTCACAATATAACAAAAAAATATATGATGAAACTTTAAAAGCTCAGTTAGACGAAGCGATAGAACTTGCCTGTGCCTCTCCAACTGATGAGAATTTGGCAGAGGTAGAAAAATTAAGAACACAGCTTGATGTATCTGCAACAACTGAAACTTTTTATTACTCAAATGCTGAAGTGGTTGCTGTTTTTGGCAATGATGATACACCCGCTTGGTTAGCAGCAACGCCAGAATCTCCAGATAACAGTCTGGTAAATATCGATGAAGATGTTGATGGTAACGCTCAATATGGCCATTTCGAACTAACATGGTCTCCAGATGGCATGCGAGAAGGCGATTACTTTATTTGTTGGACATGGACTCCACTTCTAGCAGGGGATAGCTTGTGCGACAGTATGCAATTTACCCTGAGTGGAAGCACATTAATTACCACCAGCATTCCCACGCACTTCACGAATCCAGAAAAGTATCAAATTCTTTCTGAGCGTTATTTGCCAGAGATGTTTAAATTACATCTTTCCAACACAGATTTGACCCCTGAAGTTTTACAAGAATTTAATGCCGCTATTAGCAAAGGCTTTACATTTGTAGAAGATTTGGCCAATCAAATCATTGATTTAATCGACGCTAATGCAGTGCATGAATCATTGTTGCCGCTGTTGGGCAATTTATTTAATATTCAATTAAAGAGTACAGACCCAACTCTTTGGCGTCGTCAAATAAAAAACGCAGTTCCTTTGTATAAGAAAAAAGGAACTTATGGCGGCTTGGTTGAAGCTTTAAATCAAATTGGTGTAAAATTAGGAAGATTTGCACAATTATGGCAAGTTATATCAAAATACACTTATCAAGAAGCCTTTATAGTAGGAAATAGTGATGCTTTTGTGCTGTCGAGGACAGCATTGCTTCCTGTAGATACAAATAATTTTGAATTATATAAAAGAAATGTAAATAGCGATACTTGGACAACATTAGATGCGACCTATGTTAGTTTAGAAAACGATGCCGATGATGTAACCACTATGACTTGGACACATTCTAGCTCTTTGAGCGTTGGAGATGAGTTAAGAGTGGTTTATGAGGTGGTCAATGTTCCAAATTCTAGTGAACAGACTATAGAAGATTATGTTCGAGCATTGCCGCTAGCCGACCAAAGGGATGAACAAGATCAAGAATATCCGTTAAAAAATTGGAATGTAAGAGTAATTGAAGACGACGACCCGTTACTTGACACAGTATTGGTTGATAAACATCAATATCATTCACCTTTAATTTATGGCCAAGTTAGAACAGAGTTTCCTTATAGTGAAAATATCTATAACATGGATGAGTATAATGGTTCAATAAGAGATTCTTCTAATCCGTGTGATATAGGTAAAGACTTTTTAGATGGGTGTTCTGGCTGTATTGGCAGCAAGTTTGTAGTTGATTTAGAAATTGATAATATTTCCCACGATAGAATTTTAGAAGCAACAAATGTTATTCAAGAGTATGTTCCATTCCATGCAGTTTTGCATTCTATGAACTTATCTGGAACCATGGATGACTTGGTGATGCCGCCACTAGAATCCTTCGACATATTGATTAATGTCAAAGGAAACGAATTTACTGTGGCTGGTGGTCAAACTATTTTTAACCGCACAATGCAAGAAGGTGCTGAATTCAAAAGGAATGAATTGGCAAACATGACGACGGCAGTTTCATCAGGAAGTGCTACAGCCTATAATGAAAATGTAATTTTATTTAGCCCAGATGCTCGCTTAGACACTTTGCCAATTGATCCTGATTCTACTTATACTTATTTGGAAGTGTTGGCACCATCGTCTAATGCGGGAGAATATGGTGTAGAAAATGCTTATCGAAATCATATTTCTATAGTTTCTGGGTCGCCTACTGAGCCTTTGGATCAAAGTGCTTTTACTTTTAGATTATCAAATGAAAGAGCCAGCAAGGCCACGGCAACCATTTATCAAGACGATTTATTTAAGTTTTCTGATAGTGCATTTTCATTTTGGGCTGAATCAATTAAAACGCAATGGGATGTAGACAACGATGTAAGTTATACGGGTGATCCTTGGGTTGTCAATATTCCTGCATATGCTGATGAATATGAGATATTGAATATTTTGAGCGATGGCACTTTAGTTTTGGCCGATCCCTCTAAAACCCTGCCTACTTCTAATACTTCTGGAATTACATATACTTTAAAAGACGATAGTGCCAATATTATCAACAGCGGAAGCACAGGAAGCTTAACGGTATCTCGGCGTGGACGAGTAGATTTAGGTTCGTCTGTAAGCATACGTGGCAGCACAGTTACTTTTAGTAACACTGAAGATTTCTTTGATTCTTATCACGAATATGGTCAAAATCACTATGTTAAGTATGGGGGAACACAATATGCGTTTAATGGATTGGTTCCCGACTCTACCTCGCAATTCTATATTAGTGGTTATACAGGTGGAGATGTAGTAGGAAGCGCTTCAATTGAGATATATCAAAGATTAGTTAACAATAAAAAAGGCTATTTTCACTACACTGGATTGAAAATAGTTACATCGGTAGATCATGAAGTCGGCCTACAAATCAACAATGGAGATAATGCTGATTCTTTGTATCCTGCTGTTGATAGTGGTGGAAGTCCTTATACGCTGCAACTTGAGAATGATAAATACAAAGAAAGCTTCCTAGTTCTAATTGGCACAGATTATTATGCAATTTCTAGAATTGATGGAGCAAACATTTGGTTAAGCGGGCCTGATAAGGAATGGTTGACCACGGGAACCGCAATTAGTTATGACATATTACAATATATAAAACAAGACTTTTCTGTAGAGGAGAGAGATTACCCGCCCATGCCAGGACACGACTTTAGTTTTATTGATCGTAGATCAGAAGATATTACTAGTTATACCACAGAAACAGAAGTACCTATAGAAGCATTAAGCGCATCGGCAGAGGAACCTGCTCCGGAGGAAGAATTAACAGAATTGACTGCATTGGCTGCGGCTTTAAATTCTTCTAAAAAAGGCGAATCATTAGAAATGATCAATCAAAAAGAAGCAATAACTTTTTCTATCAAGGTTAGGTAAGATATGATAAACGAATCTGTAATTCGTCCTAAGGGCGAAATTGAGATGATAATTAAAAATAAAGAGACAGGGGAAGAAAAGAGATGTTTCCATAACACTGTCTTGAAAAAGGGAAAAGAAGCTCTTGCATCTAGCATTGCAAACGACATTGGTTCTTCTTACAACTTTTTCATTAGTCGCATGTTATTTGGAGATGGTGGAACATCTAGTGGAGTGCCAAAATCAGTAAGTACAGAAAGAAATGGATTGTTTGGAATAACCAGAGCAAGCAAGCCAGTTATATCTACAATTGATTCTAATTTACTGTCTCAGGTAGTTTTTACATCTGTTTTAGATTATGACGAAGTAAATGGAGTAACTTTAAACGAAATGGCTTTACAAATGAACAGCGGTGATCTCTATAGTATGGCCACATTCGGAGATTTAAATAAAACCTCATCCATTCAAATTACATGGTTGTGGCGAATTTCATTTGTATAAGGAGAATAAATGCCTAGAATAGATTCAATAACACCAGTTCAATATAATTCGCTTTGGCCTTATCATCATCAATATGATAACTTGCCTTTGCAACATATTTTAGCCAGACAAACGTTAATCAACTTAGCTGTTGATCAAAACACAGAAGTATTAGAAGAAGCGAAAGGTTCGGCAGGCACTCTTAGTAACAGATTGGCTCAAACCACTGAGGAGAGTGGTGAATTAAAATCTATTGCCGTTGACGCTAGTTTACATAATATAGGTGCTCATACTGATGGCTCTTATGGCGGAACTGATTATGTTCGAATGACACAAAGCGAGAGAGATAAGCTCGCATTGGTTTCAGACGAAGCTTCTGCGATTCAAATTCAATTTGAAACTATCTCTGATATCGTTCTTTTTACAGATGATTTAGTTGTAATAGCAGATTCACCAACAGTATCTTGGAATGTAGAGAGCCCTAGTGTGGTAACTGCTAATTTTGCATTTCCAGTGAGTGCAGCGCACGAACACACATATGACGCAATCCCGGTTCATGCAAACATATCATCTCCTGATTACATTAATTACAAAACCACTTCGACCTCCACGGCTTTTGTTACAGGAAGTTTAAGAGTTTATATAAATGGAATTAGAATAAGCGAAAGTGACACCACGTTGGTTTATAGTGGTTCTCCTTCTGGAACCTGGACAGCTACTTCATTTACTGGGGATGCTGTTAATGGAACCTTTGCTTTAAACAGAGCAATCGACTCTGGCGATACAATCATCATTGATTTCGATAGAAGTTTAACTTAATTCTGGATTACTTGTGAAAAATATTGGTTTTATTATTTTGTCACCTGAATTAAACTCAGGCCGACTAAAATCTACCAGAAATTCCATTTGGAATTATTATAATGAATCAGTGCCCATTGTTTGCATGGCATCCAAAAATGCACATAGTTCTGAAATTAAAAAGGCAAAAGAATTATGTCCAGTACATAAAGGCAAAGACACAATAACATCATTAATTAACGCTGGATTTAAGCATGGGCACAAAGAATGGAATATTGTGGTGATGGAAGGCGTTTGGGTTCGCAAACGAATAGACAAAAAATATTCTTGTTTCCTGGAAAGTGAAAAAGATATTTTTTATTCTATTGTTATGGATTATGACAAACAAGGTATGCCAGTAAAAATATATAAAGATTTTTGGGAAAGCTCTTTAAATGGCTTGGCTATACACCAAAAAACTTTCAAAGAAGTTGGAGAGCTTTTAGATATCGATTCCTTAGAACTTTCCAGACTAGGATGGTTTGAAAAAGCCCAATCGGTTAATTGTAATTTTAAAGCGGTACTTGGAGCAAACTTAGGTTAGATAAGATCATAAACAATGGACCAGCGATCATCGTCCATATGTTTGCCATCATCTACTTCTTGTAAATAACTATATAATTCTTCCCAGCTACCAAACAAATAATCAAGAGATATAAAGCCAAAATACCACTTGGGAATGAATTCAGCGCCTTTTTCACAGAGAAGAAGTGTTGGCTTCTTGGCATTGTTAGCATTGATAACTTCGTGGTGTGTTCCAGTCGTTGGAAGACCATGAATGAAATGCGCTATGAGGAACTTAGATTCATCTACATTTGCAAGGTCTTTTCTTACAAACTTAGATGCAATTTCCTTCATTTTAACAAGGTCTTTATTTTTCTGGGCCTCATTGAGTTCTGGAACCCATTGTTGTTTTGGATCGGCAAAAGGATCAAATACATCTAGTCCGAATCTAGATTCTAGTTGTTGTTTTGGTTCAATTCGCCAATTGAAACCATCGCTATTGTATTCAATAGCGCCAGAAAGATAGACCTTTTTATTGCTTAAATATTTACCCATTTTTATACCCTCGAAAGCAATTTTATCAAATTTTAATTTACTGTCAATATCGAATAAATGCAGGGTTTTTACTTTTATTACAATAGGCCCATTTTACAAGGAATACTATGAGTTTACACGAAGAAATAGAGCAAATCTGCGAGAATGATGTTAAAGAAAGACACAGTTTTTTTCAATTGCAATTTTTCTTAATAGGAAAAGAACCCACAAATCAAGCTAAAATGTGGAGGTGTATTAGAGAACTTAAAACAAGAAAGGAATCTATGTCTGCTGTAAAAATGGAAATCGATGATGTAAATGATGATATCTCATTACTAGATATAGAGATAGGAAAAAGCAAGAAAAATATAGAAAAACAACATATTAAAAATCGAAAAGATGAAATATTATTGCGCAAATCAAAAAGGAAAAAAACTGGGTTAACAGCGAGACTAAATGCCTTAAACGAAAAACTAGCCAGTTTGGAAGAAGAAAGTGCTTTCATTATCAAGGCATTTAGATCATTAGAAAAATTAGAAGAATTAAAGCCTTACGATGATTTAAATGCTCAAAAACAATATTGGAATGAAAAACTAGGTCAGGAATTCAATTTGCGATTATTATTCGGTCTTCCACCTGATTTAGAGTTAATCAAAACAATATTAGCATTAAATTCTGATGCTCCGGTAAAGGTTGATACTTTGAATTATATGGATTCAGTGCAAAAAAAAGTAGAAAACAAAGAATTAGATTTAATTTTGGAAAAAACACAAAATATAGAAAGCAAGGATAAAATAGCAACTAAGGAAAAATATGGCATTTAGATTATCATCATTAAGCACAGAAGCAACAGATGGAGTTGATTACGCTACCGGAGACCTTTCGTTGTTTCCAGAACTGTTAGATGATAAAGATAGTCTTTATGTAGCAAACAATAATGCTGAAACAACTTTGAAGCAAAGTTTAAGCTACAACGGGAAACAAGTTATTGTAGAAGATGCCAGTAAATTCCCTGATCAAGGGTTGATTAGAGTTGGGAACGAAGGAAAGCTGGGGGCGTCGGCTGAACTAATTTACTATGGAAAAAGAAACAGTAATACGTTTTTGAATTTAGTTCGAGGGTTTGCTGGGTCTAGGCAGGATGTTTGGGACAGTGGTGTAAAAGTCACCAACGCTGTAATGGCCGAACACCACAATGCTGTGAAAGATGCCGTATTAAATATAGAAAACAATCTTGGAACAGAAACATTGCCATTAGCCACCTCGCTCAATGGCATTCTTAAAGCTCAAGAAAATAGATTTTTAGCGCCCAATCCTCAATTTAGAGCTTATCCAACAAGTGGGCCACCATCTTTAAAAGTCAGGTTCCAAAACTTTTCTAATGCTCAAGCAATTAGATTTTTATGGGATTTTGGCGACGGAACCATTTCGGATGAAAGAAATCCAGTTCACATATATCAAACTGAGGGAATTTATACCGTCCGTCTTAATATGATTATGACCACTGGGTCTCAAGGCGTAAAAATTAAAAATAATTACATTACAGTTTCAGAAGAAGCCATCGATCCGTTCTTTTATGCATCTAAGCAAAGTGGCAACACCTACGAATTTGTCGATCAGACAGACGGCGATATATCAGCTAGATATTGGGTGTTTGGAGACGGAGAAAACACACAAGAATTAGACCCAAATAAACACACAACACAACACACGTATACAGCAGTAGGCGAATACATTCCATCACTTTTAATTGTGTTTAAAGATCAAAGTCTTAAAAGAGTATTTTTGTCGGAAAGTATAGTAATAACATGACCACAGAACAATTTGAATCTAGTAATTACCCTACTGAAATTGATTCAGATCAAAACTTATTTTTAGTTCATGACTCGCTCAGAGTTGTGTTGGCTGAAAATTATGACCCTAACGATTCAGTATTAGCTAATCGCACTAAAATTACTGTGTCTGGAGATATATCTCGGTTCCCCGATACAGGCATCATTACTTTAACAGAGCAATATAGCGAAGTTGAAGACAGAGCAATTAGTTTTTATTATACATCTAAAACAACCAATACATTTGAAGGTTTGATCGCTCTTCCAGGGTTTGACAATGATACAGTTAAAACCAAAGGATTGACTAATGTAACTCAAAATGTGATGGCAGAACATCACAATGCAATTAAAAATGCCGTAATTGCTGTGGAGACTTTTGTTGGTGTGAAAGGAACAATAGATACAGTTCCTTTTGGGGACACCATGGAAGGAAGAATAAATTTTTTAAGAAAGTTAGTTTTAACGCCCCGAGCATGGTTTACAGCAGATAAACATGTGGGATTAGTGCCTTTAACAGTCACTTTTAAAAATGAAAGTTTCAGATTGGGTGATGGGGAAGTTATTTTTACTTGGGATTTTGGAGATCAAAGCTCCAACATTTCTGTTGTCTCATTAATTTCAACCATTTCCGCAACCAGTAACGTTCCTCTTTCGATAACTGATGTATCTGTTGTTGACACTGATGGCGGGACTATTTCAAAAACATATACTTCTCCAAATAAATATACAGTTTCTTTGAAGGTAGAAAATCAATATGGCACAGATGTGGTAGAATTTGAAGATTTTATTACAGCTAGAATTGAGGCACCTATCGAAGCAGTTATAGCTTTTACAGCTTCTACTTCACAAACGACTATAGCAGGATTGCCTTCTGGCGGGCCGTTCGATCCTGAAACTCCTCCGACAATACGATCTAGAACAAATAAGTTTATCAACATGTCCATCCCTAGTGGAATCAATCCTAGTACATTAAGAACTTATGCGGGGGAAGAGGTAGTTGGAAGCACTCCAATCGACCCAATAGAAACCTATACTTGGTCTTTAACAGATGATTTAACCCACGCTAACTCAACCAGCACACGAGCATCCTATAGTGTGGGAGGATTATATGATTTAATATTAAGATGTGACACATCATATGGAGCCTATAGAATTACAACCTATAAAGATTGTATTGATATTATTGAACAAAGAAACCTCTGGCTATTTACAGAGTCGAGCAACACTGCTTATGGAAACGAATTTGGTTTGATTAGCGAAACTTTTAAATCAGGAGATGTACCTTACACTATTTTGAGAGATTCTGCATTTTTGACTGGTTCTAATAACGAAGAACAAGCTTTACGAGAATTTAACAAAAATACAGGATTTGCCATCAATGGCACTATCGGCTCAGGAGATAATGGAATCGCTATTTTGGCCTATTCTAGTGGTGGAGGCAGTGGCTCTCCTTTATCGTCTCAATCAGTAAGGCTTGCAGAGTTTGAAGGGTTTGGAGGAACTTTTAGCAACAGTGCTATAACAATTACTCGTCCTTGGAATTGGATTTTCTTACCATTTTCACAAAAAGCTTATTTTCTATTTGGTGCAGACCCAGATGCTACTGCTGGGCAAAATTTATCTAATCAAATAAAAGATACTTTAACTTTGGGAGGTTTATCTTTAGATGCTCCGACAACATTAACGGGAGTTAATTATCTTAATGGCGCAAATGAATTAGTAAACCATGTTACTTCTTCTTATAGTGCTGGCGAGCCACTTAATGGAAGATTTGCTGTTTATCGTTCGGCTGTAAAGGACTCTACAGGATATTTTCTACGAAACGATGGCGTAGGAACTTTCTTTAAAATAAAAAGTTTTTATAGAACCGAAGGCGTCAGCGACGATCCAGTGGTTAACATAAGAAAATTGCAAGACATAGCAGGAGATGTAAAAACAGAAGGAGAACTTGTTGGACTAAGCAATGGTGTGTTCTTCTTCAATAATTCTGGAAATATTTCGGCATTTAACACAGTTAACGGTGTGTGGGAAACTGGCAGTAGTTCCTCGCCATTTTCTATGTATCAAGATACATCAGTTGATGATTTTAGCGACACTAGCAATACTTTGCTGGCTGCTTCTGACGGAGATCGGAATGCTTACTTAAGCTATGATTATAGCACAAGTGCCTTTATTAAATATAACTCAGTTGATCAAACTTTCTTCGGATTAAACCCTCGAATTTCTGGAAATCAGTGGATTATGGGGATATATTAATACATATTTAAAAGGACAATATATTACATGACATTTCCTCCTTCTCCCTTATTCCCCACAGCAATAGATTCAGATAGAACTTTGTTTCTGGTATACAATACTTCTGAAGCACAGTTGGCATCTGATAATCTGCCGTGGTCTCAGGAAATAGTTATCACGCCAGTAGCTGCGGATAAGGAAGAAATATGGGCCGATAATGGTTTTGCTAATATATCAGGAGAGCTTTTTTATTATGATTCAGTCGAAAAAGACTCTAATGGAAAGGTTTTCAAGTTCAAACAATGTGCGAGAAATCTTGGCGGCTCTCAAACAAAATTAAATTTAAAAGGCACATGGGTTAGAGGATTTGTTGTCGCTGAACACCATAATCAAATCGTCGATACTGTGTTAAGCATGGAAAATTTTATTGGCATCAATTTTTCAGAAGACACCGCTACGTTAGATTGGAGAATACGAAATTTAGCAGCAGAACCAATTGGCGACGATGATTTTCAATGTCCCAATGTAACTTTGGAATTTAACATTATATCTTCTAGCACCTCGGGCGCCATCGGCACTGTTGCTGAATATAATTTAATTATTGATGGATTCTTTAAAACTTTTGTTTTAGATTTTGGCGATGGAAACTTCACTACTTCTTCTCAAAGTGGAACTCACACATATGCTCCCAATGCCAAAATAGACCCAGTAGTTACAGTTTCCAATGATAATTGCCAAGTAGTTCAAACCGCAACAGTTAGAGATGACCCGTCGTTGCCAGAACCAGATGCCGTTGACGAACCATTTGAAATAGATGTTCCTGAGGTTCCTGATTTCCCAGCACTGGTTATACCAGACATTGAAGTCCCAAGCACCACTTTAACTCTGCCGCCCATCCAATTTCCATGTGAATTAGGAATAGGTCCAATTGGTTCTATTGGAGACTTGCCTTCTTTAATTATGGTCGAGGATGATATACCTAGTATTATTACAATATCGGGAATTATAGATATACCCAGCGAAATAACCATCACGCCTGTAGATATACCTAGTATTATTTCGATTACACCTGTAGATATACCTAGTATTATTGAATTTGGATCGCTGCCAGCTTTTCCTAGTATTATTGAATTTGGTCCTGTAACAGCGTTTCCAAGCATTATTACTTTTGGACCATTTCCTGATATTCCAAGTACTATTGATTTTGGTCCATTAAGTATTCCGTCAATAATTAATGTTGATTTTCCTTCTGTTATTTCGATTACAGATGTTGTTTTCCCAAGTCTTATTTCAGTTACAGATGATATTCCTGCTGCAATCCCTGTAACGGATGATATTCCAACAGCCATCCCTGTAACGGATGATCTGCCAAGTGTTATCATGGTAGATGATGATATTCCGAGTGTTGTGGAAATTTCGGTAGATGATGATATTCCAACAACTATCCCTGTAACAGATAGTCTTCCAAGTGAAATTATGTTGCTTGACGATCTGCCAAGCACGATTTCATTGATAGAAGATATACCAGACACAATTAGTGTAGACGATGATATACCAGACACAATTACTGTAAACGATGATATTCCAGCTTCAATTATTGTAAATGACAGCATTCCTAGTTCAATCAATTTGAATGGTGATCTTCCTTCTATCATTAGTGTTGATGAAGATATACCTGATACGATTTCATTGTTAGGAAGCATACCTGAAACAATCAGTGTGGATTGGGGAACACCGCCTACTATCCCAGTTACATTCGGCCCTTGTAATTGCACAGTAGAAGTACAGTGTCCTAGTGCTTCTTACGCTGCACAGGCTCGGGCGGCGGAACTTATGGCCAATGCAGAATTTTCTGATCCTTTTACCGATCCAGAATTAGGAATGCAACTTGAAGCTTCTGATTTAGGAATACCGTCAGAAATTAAGATTATTCCACCGACTATGCCAGATATTAAAGTGGTTCATGAAATACCAGAATATATCACTTTGGCTGTACCAGAAATATCTGATATAAAAATCATCGGTCCAGAAGTGCCAATTCCAAGTGAAATAAAGGTAACATCAGAAACTACAATTCCTAGTCAAATTGAATTGAAGTCAGAATTGCCCCAATCGATTTTACTTGATGTTTCTGGGCTGCCTTCGGCAATTTCAGTAGAATTCCCTGAAGAGTTTCCAACTATTCAAATAGAAGGTGATATTCCTAAGACGATACAAGTTGTAGGAATACCAGATTCTATTGAATTAAAAGGACATATTCCAAGTGAAATAAATATCAATATTACCCCTCCAGAAGATTTGGAAATACCACTAGTTTATAAAGGCGGTCCTTTGCCGGTTGAATTTGTCTTGCCCACACCGACAGGTCAAGATGGAAGCAAACGACCTTGTTTTGCCCTAGTTCCTTGTGGTGAACAATAATGTTTGTAAAGAAACATAAGAATAAAAATCAATATGCAGTTACAGATGGAATTTATGTTAGAAATTTTGCAGTTTCTGGCGTACTGCCCATTGATTTAAATAGAACTCTATCTAACACAGACAGTGATTTAATTGTAGATAATGAATTAGAAAATTATTCACATAAATATCCTCATGTTGATAATGAACAATTTTTTCACGAAAAAATCGTCATTGTTTCAGATGGCTATAACTTTACAGAGGCTCATAAATTTTTAGCCTCTTTGCCCAAAGAAATAGCCATTATAGCCGTAAATGGTGCTTTAAAAAAATGGTCACTAGTCGGCAATAATGCTGAATTCAAACGAAGCATTAACTACTATGTGGTAAACAATCCTTATTCGCAATGCCAATCATTTTTACCAGAAAGTCATAGATATTATCCAAAATGCATTACTTCTATAAGGACTAATCCTGAATTCTTGTCTAACTACCCTGGTTTAAAGTATATTTATTTTCCTGTTAGAAATGAAGCTTATTCAGGAGTTTCAAGTAAAACAGGATACAAAATAGACGATTACAGAAATCCAATTTGTGCTGCTATGGGGCTCAGCTTTAGATTTAAAGCTAAGAAAATATTGTTATTTTGTTGTGACGATGCCTTCAAAAGCCCCAAACCAGGCGCTATAGAATTAGAGAATGGTCTATGGCAGTATCCTCAACATGAACTTTCACAAAAGATCATAGATGCTAATTGTTTTTGGTTAAATCAGCAAAAAATAAAGGTTGCTGACTTTTCTAGTGGCAGAAAGTATGAACAAGCTTTATATATAAGGCAAGAAGAGGATATACTGGAGTATTTTACAGATGAGTAGGAAACCAATGTTTTCACTGGATGATTTCAAAAAGTGGATGGAAACTCAAGAGGATTCTGACCACCCTGAATTAGTGCGTGTGCGTTCTAAAATCAGTCCTAAAAAACTAATGGAAAAAATGCACCCCGAAGAAGGTGATGAAGAGGAAATGGCTCGTGAGTTTGCTAAACTAGGCGGCATCCTTATAGAAACTAATGATGGCTTAGCCTTAATTGATGTTAAATCAGGAAGATTTTCAGTAAAAGAAAAATATGTAGAACAAATTTAATTCTTTTTTCTTAACATCGTTTTCTTTTCTTCTATTATCGGTCCAATCTTAACATCTTTTATTTTTTTAGAAACTATACTTTCTTTTTCTGGGAAGAATAGTGGACTAGCACCCATTGGCACAGCCGAAAACCCTCTTTTTCTAAGAGAATCCTTTAATTCTTTATAATTTTCTGCTGATTCTATCCAAGGTTCCCACAACATTCTTGTTTCATAAATCTTATTTTGGATTTGTTGTTCTAAATTAACTGGTAATCCTAGCTTTTTTATATCTGCTAGTCTTCCAGCAGGACAATGGTGTCCCTTTAAAACAATCAAAATTTTGATTCCCTTTTTATCTCTTCTAGCTAAGTATAAATAATTCTTCATCTTGACTCTTTTACATTAGAAGCAGCATAGATCAATTCTAAAATATATTCAAGTGCAATTTGTTCTTGCTGGCTTATTTCGCCAAATTGCGACATAAATTCCTGAAGGCTTTCTAAACTAAGCCTTGTGTGCTCCTCATCGGGTGTAGCCATGACCATTCCTTATACAAAATACTTAGAAATAAAAGATAAATACTGCATTGCTTATTATGGTGTATTTAATGAATTTATTTGGCAACTCAATTATTTAAGACCAGCTATAGAAAAGGAGTTGCCAGGGGTACAGTTATATATTAGTTGCAAAGATGAATTAAAAGAGATTAACAGTGAAAGAATTGTGCCTCAATCACATTTTAACAAGCACAATTTTGCTTATGTCAGAAAATTAAATTTCAATAATATATCTCACCCAATTGAAGACCTTTTAGAAGAATCAAATATAACCCTAAAATACCTTAACCTTCCACAGCCGACATCTCAAAATAAAAGATGTGTTTTATTGACCAATGGACTCGGAGGTGTTAGATCATTGCCTCAAGACAAACAACGAGAAGTAATAAAACATATAGAAAAAATGGGGTATTTTATAGAAAATTCAAATGTTGAAGAAGCCGGATGGGTTGTCGGTGTAGAATGTGAAAGTTTTTATAAGGCTGCTATAGCTGGAATTAAAGTTACCTTGCTGCCTACGGGATTTGGAACAAAATTTTTCCAAAAGCTGTTCCCTCAAGGAGAAATATATAAACTATAGCATAGATAATATTGAGATCACGAAACATTTAAAAACTCACTAGGAGAAATAATGAGTACATTTAAAGTTAATCTATCGAATGTTAATCAGGGCAGATTGGACATTGATCCCTCTACTGGCTTGCCTTTTGAAACCAGTGTTCAGAGAACAATCTCCGTTACTGGTCCTAAGAGAATTCAAAGACAGTTGAAGGACGGTGAAACTTTCACCGATAGCAACTATTGGAAGCGTTTTGCTTATCCTCAGGTGCCTTATGATCAGGCTTTCATCGAAGTTGTTAGCGATGATGGAAGCGTTTACAGTGACATTGCGTCCGAAAACACATTTCCAGCCGTTTGGGAACCAGGTGTAGCTGGAACTTTGACCAATGGTGCTACTTGGACAGACACTAACATGTCTCTAGACCTTGTTGCTACTTATGGTGGACATGCTGTTTTCGTTCAAATCAACAACAATGATAGCTCTGATGCTGATGCTGCTAAAGTTAGACTAAACGGTCTATCCACAGCCGTCTTCACAGTTGCAGCCGGTTCTTCTCAAATCTTTAATGCTGGTGACTTGTCTGTCAGCAAAATTGAATTTGATAACACCGACTCTGGAACGGGTGGTATTGGTCCAATTCAGGTCATTATGTCGATTCGTTCGGTTTCCAACAGCTAATCTTAGCTTAAATAAAAAAGCCCGCTCAAGGCGGGCTTTTTTTGTTTATACACTCTACTATTTTTGTGTCTAGAAGAATTGTCCAATCAAAATCTCGAAAGCCTCCTGTGGGCCTGCATGAGTTTCACACTAAACGAAATCAAGTCTTGATTTATCGAAATATTGGTGGATTAGGCGACATGCTTATGCATCGCATGGTATTTGAAGATTTTAAAAAATTAAACCCTGAAATGGACATAATATTTGCTTGTCCCCCTCGTTATTTTGATGCGGTAAAGGATCATCCATATATCGATAAACTAGAAGATTCATCTACAGTAAATTCACAAGACTATGTTGTTTCTTACAATACCACTAGTTGTTGCTCTCGATATGAAACTGCTGTTGCGCCGCTAGCCGATAAACATAGAAGTGATATTTGGGCTGGACACTGCGGTGTTGAATTGCAAAATCACAATATGCATATCAAGCTATCGCAGGAAGAATTAGATTATGGGGCCACGGAAATAGCCAAATTAACAGATCAAACTAGCGTGGCTTTATGTCCTGTTTCAGCTATGCCATCTAAGAACTTACTTGACCACCAAATAGAAATAGCAGTCAACCACCTAAGAAAAAAGGGGTTATTTGTTTTTTCTTTACACACAGAGCCAATTAAATCGTTAGCCAAACTCAATGTTCCAGTTTTATGTAATAGAAAGATAAGAGAATGGATGGGCATTTTATCTGCAACGGATTATGTGGTGTCTGTGGACACAGCGGCATTTCATTATGCAGGAGGGACAGGTAAGCCAGTAGTTGGAATATTTACCTGGGCCGATGGTTATGTATACGGCCAATTTTATGATACAAAAACTATAGTACAATTACATCGCAATACTCACCCTGATTGGAAGTGTGGCCCTTGCTATAAATGGCCCGATTGTCCCTTTACTACAAAACCAGAAAAACCTTGTTTAACGAAAATTACAGCACAAATGATAGAAAATGGGATCGATTCTATGCTAAAAATTTATCCAATTTGCAACTAAATATTTTATGCCACAAGTAATAAAACACGCAAAAACAAAAATTGTTACAAAAAATGGAGAGGCTGAACTCTCTATTAATATAGACCCAATTGTAATTGAAGTAACAGTTAACGTTAATAATGATGGAAATATTAGCGTTGGAGGAGCCAAAGCACAATCAGTTCAAAAGGAAGAAGACCCAGATATAATGGTTGCCCCAGATTTTAGTAAAAATACATTTGGAACAAAAAAAGTTAAGTTTGGTAAAAGTTCATAGGAGAAAAAATGAGTTGTGGAGTCGATGTAGGAACGTATAACTTAGTTGTTTGCAGAAGAGATGAAAAAAATGATTTTGTTTATAAAAAGGAAGTAAATGCTTTTATTGAGCTTCCTTTGAATGACAGATACGTTTTCAACATGATGAAAAACTCAGGTGTACCTTTAATCGAATGGGAAGAAGCCAATGTTGCCTATGCCTTAGGAGAAGCTGCTGTAAATATTGCTTATTCTATGAATCAGGTAGAATTAAAAAGACCTATGGTCGGCGGCACTCTTAATCCCAAAGAAAAAAATGCACAACAAATTATGAACATCATGGTTCATAGCTTGCTAGAAGAAGTTAAAACTCCAAATGAAACTTTATATTATAGTGTTCCTGCTGATGCTGTTAATCAGGAAACAGACGCAGACTATCACAGTTATGTGTTAAAAGCCATGTTTGATAGCTTTGAAGATGAAAATAATCAGTATAAAGTAAATGCCAATCCAATCAATGAAGGACTGGCTTTGGTATATGCTGAGTTAGAGAAAAAACAAAGAACGGGAATTGGAATTTCGGCGGGAGCGGGTATGGTAAACGTTTGCTTTGCTATTTTCGGTGCCCCTGCATTTAGTTTTTCACTAGTAAATAGTGGTGACTGGATTGATAGAAAAGCAGCCCAAGCCACAGGTGAGAGCATCGCATTTATCAATAAAGAAAAGGAAAAAGTTGATTTAACTACAACTCCTGATTCTATGGTTCAAAGAGCCATTAAAGCCCAATATGAATTAATGATTCAAAAAACTGTGTCGGGGATTAAAAAAGGCATTGAGGAAATGGGCACAAAAGCCCGAGCACATCATGCTATCGATATTGTCGTTGCAGGTGGAACAAGCTCTCCCCAAGGATTTGACACCTTGTTTAGCGAAATTGCAAACAACACTAATATGCCTATTGAAATTGGAGAAGTCATCAGACCTAAAGACCCACTATTTTCAGTGGCAAAAGGTTGTTTATTAGCTGCCGAGGCGGCTGACCAAGAGTGAAAGAAAGGATGAAATGGACGAAGAAAAGAAAGTAACTAGAAGAGTATCTGACTTAGGGGCAGGTGCCTATTTATTAATGCATGGATTTAAAGTTAGCGGCAAGACCGATAAAGACTTTATATTTAGTGTATTTGAGAATGAAGTCGATGAATTTGAAGACAAGCAAATGGAATACCTTCAAAGTGAATTCCATAGATTTGATGCTTGTTTAATGTCTCTCAAAAAATGGAAGGCAGCAAGGAATTAATATTCCTTTTTCGCCATATATATATATAAATAAAGACTATATGGAGAAAAAATGCCAGAGACTCCTAATCCAGAATTAGATAAGATATTAAAAGACCTCCAAGGAGAAGTTGCAGGGGCAATAGATAAATTTTTAAATCAGCTTAAGGGAGAAGTTGGAAAAGCTGGTGATAGAATTAACCAGACTGTCCAACAACAAGCTGCCACAGCCGCACCCGGCAATGTTCCTTCTTACAAATCTTTACCATGGTTTCAACATGGTGTAAAAGGCTTTCTAAGAAAGCTGTGGTATGGAGATCATCCTGAAAACCCCACTTGGCAAAATGTTAAGAGAGAGCATTCAGACCTAAGAATCTTAACTCTGCATGAATATAATGAGATTCAAAGTGAGGTTCGAAGTTTCTTAGAGAATTCGGCATTTGGATATCAAGTTGTAGATTCTATGACAAAAGCGGCTGCACAACAGTTAATGCGTGATATTACACAAGCTATAGCTACACATGTTCAAAAAGCTTATAATTTAGGTTATTCTAGAAAACCGAATAAAAAGTCTAAAGCAGATATCCCAGTGTCCCCAGAAACTGCCCCCGAGGCAGCCCCAGAAGTATCACCTGAGGTTTCACCTGAATTATCCGCTGAAGACACTCCCGCAGGCAAACCCCCTAAGGCCGTAGCAAGTGGAACGGTAAGAAAACGAAATAAAAAAACACCACCTCCAGTTGAAACGCCACAAGAGCCAGAACCAGAATTAGAAGCTTCATTGGACCTTCAACAAGCTGCTGACAAATTAAATGATATTTATACCACTACTGACGACAAAAAAGAAATGGCATCTGTGCTTCAAAGGGCAGGCGTTAAAATTAAAAATGGAAAAGTGGTCGGGTCTAGAAGCTCCAATGAAAATTTTGAAAAATTAATTAAAATCGTTCATGCAATGGGCGCAAAACCTAATGCCCCCATTGGACCAGAAGATTGGTTTATTGGAGATTTTGAAAAACTATTTGGTGTTAAAGTGCCCAAGGTTCAACTCGATAAAACAAGAATGGATTTATTTAGAGACCTAGAAGCGGCTCACGCCGAAGTTACTTCTCATTTATTCGACACCATGAGAGGCAGAAAACTACTTAAAGAAGTAAGAAGCATGCCTCTTGCCAAAAGAATTAATTTCTATGCAGAAGCTTTGCGAAATTAACGTCTTTTAATCCTATTAGCCAGTGGCGACGATCCCGGTTTAGCAGGTACTGCCGTTTGTTGAGTTTTTGGCTGCGGCATTGGACGAGCCGGTTGTGTTGGCATTGCTTCAGGCTGTGCGGGTTGTTGCGGAGCAACATTTGATGGTTGTGCTCCTGGCACTCCTTTGAACGCCATTTTAGCCAACTTCCTTCGCTTCTCTTGAGATATCTTTTCATCAATATCTGGAACCACAGAACTCAAAGCACTAGCAGCAAGAGCGGGTTGGTCATCAAAGGTTCCCATTTCTGGTTTTCTACCATAATATATCAACAATAAATCAATTACTCTTTTATCGGCACTGCCAATGTTTTTAAGCAAAGTCATTTTGTTTAATTCTAGATTTATTTGATTTTTATTTAAACCAGCGTCATTCCATTTGTTAATGACTTGTGCGGCTTGTGTTTCTTCGGCATCCAGTTCTGCTTCATCTCCCACCCTTCTGCGGAAGTCTTTCGCATAATCAGCCGAGGAAGATGACCCTTGTGGCTCTGAATAATCGGAAGGTAAATATCTGTTAGTTTTTAGATAGTCAATTAAGCGTTTTCTGGCCTCAGAGTTAGCTTCTTTTTCATTTATTTTCTTGCCTTGTCGCTCAGCATTTCTTTGTGCCATTTGCTTGAACAAATTGAACAAAGCAACAGAGGCAGAAATTCCAGAAACCATTTCGGCTTCTTGCGAACTGACTTGACCTTCCTCGTCTTGTAGTTTTTCCATAGCCTGATTGGCTTTTTGTTGTGCTGTTCCCTTTAATCCAGCTTTTTCCAGAAGTGAATAAACGGCTTCGATATTATGCCCAGCACCACTGTATTCATCTGAAGCACGACGAGTAGTTCTATAAATATTTCTTTCTTCTTCTTCGCCCTGGCCTTGACCACCAAAAAGAGCCGGATCGATTTTTTTGGCAACTTTTCCTTTAGAAGTATGTGCTACCAACAAGGCGTCTAAAACATCTCTGTCTACTTTATATTCGCTAGAAAGATTAGAAGCCATAGAAGCACCTTTGCCTTCTTTTCCTTGAAGCTCGACATCAATACTTTTCATTCTTCCTTTTCGAAGTCTTCGAGATGGAATAGAACCAAGTTTCAATTGAGCGAGTGTGCCTGCATAATTGTAGGCTTTAGAAGCAATAAATTCCTTTAGGTCTTCGATGTATCTTCTTTTTTCTGGGCCTTTAGCACCTTTTCTTAAAGCTTCTTCATAGTTTCTAAAAGCAGCTTCACCAATAGTTCTACGAACAAAATTTTCAGCATTCATGATAATCATATCTAATCTAGACTCCATGGCAGCTTTTACGTCTGGCTGTCCATTTAATTTTGTTCCAATTAAACTCTTCACACCAGCAGCAATGGCCGACTCTGTAAAGCCGCTTTCAATTTCGCTGGCAACTTTTCTAAGCTCCTTATTTGTGTCTCTAATTTCATTGTAAGCAGTTTTCAGCAAATCTGGAACTCGATCTTCACCACTTCTGATTCTGCCGTCGCTAGCAAAATCTGCATCTGGAACTTTGTTTTTAATCCTAGCTTTCAAAAATGATAGATCAGATAAATTGTGAGCATCAGTAGGGCTAACATCCAAGAAATCCATAACTTGTGAATCTCTACTTAATTTTTGAGCTACTTTGTCAAGATATGCTTGTGTTTGTTTCTCAATTTCTCTTTGATCTTCAGGAGATAGTTGAGATATATTTCTAAATTCTCTAGAAATGTCATCGTAACCATGTCCAAATTTATCTTGATATTTCTTTTCCCATTCTCCTTCTTCGCCATGAAGCATGTGTTTACTTTGACGATTGGCCCAAATAGTACCCATGCCAGCAGTTTTTCCGCCGCCTAGTTTCTCATATTTTGGCTCGCCCAACATAGTTGGATTATCCATTCCAACACCTAAAGGATCGTGTCCTTTTCGTGATCTGTTGTAAGAATGAATACTGTAATCAAATGCATTATATTTCTTTGCATTTCTCAAAACTTCCTTCATTCCTTTTTGAATTTTTTCCTGATATTCAGGCAAAGCCTCTTTGACCAAACGAGGATCAATAGGACGACCTGGATTTCTTTCTTTCAACATACTTCGAAATGCATCTAGGTGCTGCAAGAACTGTACTTGCGTCATCATTTCTTGTCTTTTTTTCGATTTTCCAAGTGAATCTATGTCTGGCCAAGAACCATCCAGGTCTCTCTTGTCTATTTCATCTTGCAGCTTTCTAATTCTAGAATCCATGTCATAATTCATCAATTCCATTTCTTCTTGATCAATATTTTGGAATTTTTGTAAAACACGCTTATCAGCTTCATATTTGTCAATATCGTTTGTGTTGATATTTTTGCCCGGAAAAAGGACTGGCAAGTGTGCAGGAACTAATTTGTGCCGTTGTTTTGTTGCGGTTGTAAACAAAGGAAAATCAATCTCTTTGTCTTTTAGTTTCTTTTCGACGTTTCTCCATGCAACTTTATTGTCGGCTAAAATTTTAAATGGCACGGCATTGGCCTGTCTCATTTCATTTTCAAGTCTCTTGAGGTCTTTGCCTGCAAATGCAACGACTTCTTGACCGCCGCCAGTTCCACGACCACCAAGAGATTTCATTTTACCTTCTACGTGCTCGATACCATCTAGGTCTTCCAGCCAACCTTCTGAACTTCCAGTTCTCCAAGCTTTTAAATTATCGTGTAATGGCCCTGGTGGGACAAATCCCTTAGCTGCCCACGTTTGACCGACCTTGATTGGCTCATCTAAGGATGCTCCAATATATCCGCCAAGATCACGACCAGCCGCTTTATGTTCTTCAGCTTCTTTTTCATATTTTTCTTGATTTTCTTGTCCTTTGTCGTGCTTCCTAAAGAAATCTACGTCTATATCTCGTTTGATTTTATCTACTAAATGTGAAGCAAATGTATTTCGACCTTTAAAGGTTACAGCAGTTCCACCTTTACCACCTGGGGTGGTTAGGGTAACATCTTGAATATCATTATAATTATCACCTTGTTCTAGCGCATCATAAAGAAAATGATTATAACGGGCTGTCATAGCCGCTGGCCAGAACTCGGGCGGGAATTGATATAGATAATAAATATCATATTTATCAGTAAAAATGGGCGTTCTACTGCTAACGTTATAGTTACCTTCAAATTCTCCGGTTTTAGGGTTTTTGAATTTAACCGGAGGACGAGCCATCTCGTCATAAAGATTTTGATCTCTTGCTTTTATGAAATCATAAAAAGGATATTTAATTATTATCATTAGCCAACTCTGTATTCCTGTATTTTATATATTTATCTCAGACAATGGCTATTTTTTAGCTTCTTCTTCTGCCTTTTTTATAAAGTTAGATATTTCGTCAATTTGAATCAAATTATCTTTCTTGTCTTTATATTTATCCATTTTTTGACGTATCTCCTCATTATTTGATTTAATTTTATCAATAACTTGAGCGTCTTCTTCATTATCGGGATTCAACACTTCTTCTTCAGCAATTCCTATTAAACTATGTTTAAAGAAATAACTTTTCAATCCCGTGGTGGCCTGAGTAATCCAAACACCTTCGCTATCTATTTCTTCCACCACGCCCACAAAATAAATATAAGCTTGTTTTGGGTATGTTTCTGGACTTTCTTCTTTAAAATTTCTGTTGATGGGATGTGTAAATACGGTACACATTTTACCCGTAAAATATTTTAAATTCATAATTCCTCCAAAATAATAGAGTATAATAAAATGAGATATAAAATAACAAGCAATGGCCAGCCCGCCACACTTATGAGTGCGTCGGCCACAATAGCAGATGGGCCAATGGCAGGCTATAATTTTTTAATTTCTGACGATTATCCAGATGAAAACGGTGATATATTCGGTGTTTTACAAGCTCCGGGCGGCAAGGGTCGTGGCGAACATATAAATATTAAAAACCTAACTAGTTTTAGAAAAAGATTCCCAGGAGACGCAAGGCCACAATCATTAGAAATCAATTTAGAAAGTACACATTCAGAAGAAGATCAACACTTAATTGAAAAAGGACATGGAACTCGACACTATGAGTGCGGACACACATCACGATGCCGATGTCACCATAATAATTTACATGTAAATGTAAATGATGTTTGTCCAAATTGTCAACTTGACTTACAAGAAAAAGCACCTCCTGGTTGGAAGGGTTCGGTTAAAGCAATGAAAAAACATCCAGAGCTTAGTCGAGGAAAAACCAAGGATGGAAAAGAAAAAAATCCTTTTGCACTAGCTTGGTACATGCATAAAAAAGGTGATAAACCACACTACAAAAATAGTGATAGCTCTAATCCCAAAAAGAAGAAAAAATATAAAGAATGGCTAAAACGCCGAGACAAAAGTCTATATAATGAAATCTTTTACAATGAGGAATAAAATGCAAACATTTTTAGAATTCTTAAAGGAAAAAGACCCTAATTTTTCTATAGACGAGAGTTGTTGCGAGAAGTGTGATTGTGATCCATGTGTTTGTGATGACGACAAAAAAGATAAAAAGAAACCGCCTTTCATGAAGAAAAAGAAAGAAGACAAAGAAGATAAGGGCTAAAGTTCTAGTTTTATTTCTGTGTCTGTTGTATAAGCTTTTTTATATTTGTTAATATAGGCCGCAATAAACTTAGGACTGGTTTCAATTAACATTTTATTCCAATCTTTGTATTGGGCTGGTGGTCTTATGTAATATACTTGTTCGAATCCCTCGCTTTTTAAAGTGTGCCCAATTGCTTTTAGCGCATTTTTCCCGGCATCTTGTCTTTTCCCTGCATCTGTGTCGAAGCACAATACAGGAATGTAAGGTCGTAAATATAACACCTGTTTATCTGATAATTCTTTTCCGCCAATAGCAGCAGAAAACAATCCTGACATTTGAATAGATTTAGCGTCAAATTCACCTTCGGTCACATATAGTTGAACCCCATCTTGGGGCCAAACAGGCATATAAATTACATCGCCTTTTCCTATGCCTTCTTCTTTATTTGGCCCAAGATATTTTGGAACTTTGGAGTTTCCCTTGGCCATTAATCTTGCATTCCAATAAATCAAGTTTTTATTTTTGTCAAAATATGGAATTATAATTCTATTTCTATAATTTCCTCCTGTGCAAACCATATAGTCATTACAATCTAATTTTCTTTTATTTAAATAATCCTCAGCCTCTACTCTCCATACATTACTGGGCTCTAATTCATTGATCCAATGAGTATTGTCTGGCAAACTGAGCGAGCCTTTAATTTCTTCTTTTGGCTCAAATTTTTGGAGAAACATAGCATTTACTTTCTCCTGCAATTCCATAAATTTTATATCTTCAGTGCCAAGAATCTCTATTGCTTCTTCATAAGAGCAATTGTCCACTTTCATAACTAAAGAAATTAAACTGCCGCTTTCATTGGACTTCCAGCAATGATACACCCCGTTCGGGAGTTGATCTTTCCCGCCAAAAACATTGCACCATAGGTGGTGCTTATAATCTTCACAAAATATGGAATTAACCATTATTTCGTTGCCACGCACCACAACGTCGCCGCCAAATCTCGATTCAGCCCAATTTAAAAATCTATCAAATTCGATTGCCATGAAACTATTTTAATTAAAACCTCATAAATTGCAATGGACTTTATTAAAACCAAAGCTATAATAATTTTGTGATAAATAAATTTAAATAATGAACATATGAATATTGAACATATAAGTGTATCGAGAAGCGGTGTGTGGGACGAATGCCGTCTAAAATATAAATATCAATACCATTTGAAATTAGAACCTCTGGATAAGGAACCTTGGCATTTCACCTATGGAAAAATTGTGCATAAAATTGCCGAAGATTATGTTTCCTCTCAAGGCAGCAAACAAATCAGCGAAAGTGCCATAGACGTTCTATCACGTAAAATACCAATTGAAGTTTGGAATGGCAAGCCAACTTTTGCACCACCATTGCCCCAAAACTATAAAGAAAGACTTCCAGAACACCTTCGATCTATTAAAACTATCACCGAACAAATTGGCATGAGCGGGAAACTAGAACATCATTTCCGATATGACCTTGATCCTCCAAACGGGAAATATGTCAAAGGGTTTATAGATAGGTTAATTCAAAGAGACGACCAGTGGTTTGTCTTAGATTATAAAACCACTAAAAAAGGCAAGTGGCGAAAAGACATCACCAACATTACTGGCGATCTGCAATTAAGGATGTATGCTAGAGTGGTTCAAAAGGAATTCAATGTTCCAGTTGAAAACATTCGCACAGCATTGCTTTACTTAGAAGGCGGCGAACTCGTTCCTGCTAAGTTCAAAGAACATGAAGTTATCGAAGCAGAACAATACTTATTGCAAACTTACAATGAAATAATTTCTACACATCCTGATTCTGTTAAAGGCAATGTAGGCGATCATTGCCGATTCTGTAATTTCAGAAAAAGATGTCCTTTTTACAATGCAATCTAAACATGCGTACTTTACCCTTGTAAGTCACAATTGGCTACTAGGGGCAGAAACCTTAATTAAATCGCTTCGTGCTCAAAATACCACAAGACCTATCGAAGTGATGGTTCTTCCGGATGTATCTGATAATGATATGTCAAAGCTTGCCGCTTTAGGTGCAACGTGCAACAGAGTTGAAAGCATAAAATCAAAACTAGCTATTGTCAAACCTTGGCATAAATCACCAGATTTTTGTCAAAATTGTTTTTGCAAACTTCATATGTGGAATACCAATTATGATAAAATCATTTATTTAGATGCAGACACAATTGTAATTAAAAATATAGATCACCTTTTTTACACACAAGAAGAATTTGCTGCCGGGCGAAGTTGCACTTCCATCATTAACGTAAAAACAAATGAATCTCAATCTTTTTTAAATGATAATCATTTCAACGCAGGCGTATTGGTTTTTTCTCCCAATAAAAAGACTTATAAAGATTTAATGGAACAAAAAGATTATGTCAATGATGACGATGGGTCTGATCAAAGTTTGTTAAATATTTATTTTAAACACACTTGGTATAAATTGCCTGTTATTTACAATACAACACAAAGACTAAAGTCTTCTTTGCCGCAAGTTTGGAAACAAATCAAAGAAGATATACATGTTATTCATTATACACTTCATAAGCCTTGGGCCACCAAAGACAACACAGAACTCAACAGTCTTTGGTGGCGTTGGTATAATTATCGAGGAATTACAAACGAACCGTCGCCAGGAAATGGCACATAATCATCTGGATAGTTTCCTTGTGCATTATTTCTGTCAAGAATTGGTATTCTTCTAGCCCATAGGTTGCCTACTTTAAGAAGCCAATCATATCCATTTTTGCTGTATATGTGATGAATACTTTTCAAAGGCGTAAAATAACCAATGCCGCCGCCGCCTGTGGTATCAGAAGTTCCCCAACAGGTTGCAATATAATATCCATCATCGCTAAGTAGACCACCACCAGATCGACCTGGGCGAGGGCTGTTTCTAGTAGTAATTAAATCATCGCCACGATAACCTACAATTTCTACGTCGTAACGAGCAACCTCTCGGCCACCATCACAACCAACTGAATGATAATGTTTTCCTACTGGAATATTGTAATCCAATGGAGCAATTGGGAAATAAGTAGGTTTCCAATCTGGTTTGAATTTGATTAAACTTGTATCGTAGCCACGAGTATTACTCCAAAATAAAACTTCTGCTGGGTATGATTTTGGCTCTGGTAATTTTGTGGCATTATGATACCATGTAATAATATTACATTCAATATTGGTTTTCCCCTCGCTTACCCAGTGATTACCCGGAAAGAGGTGTCCACAAGAAGCGACATAAGCTTCATTGGTTTTACTATCATAATATACAATGGTCCCAGAACCAGAACTGCCTCGAACTCTAATTTTAACAGAAGGAGATAAAAATCTACGGTATTGTTGATCTCGATTTTCTTCTGGTGCTCCCCACCATAAATTAGTTGTATATGGATCGGTATCCTGAACCAATGGCATACTAATGACATCGGAGTTAGGAGGGGCAACTCGACCTATAATTTGATCATTCTGATGACCAAAAATCAAATGAATTGCTATAAAGAATAGCAAAAAGGTGAAAATAAAAGGTAGAAGTTTTTTCATAATTGACATCCCTGCCTTGTTAAAAATACATTCAATATATTTATGTTTATTTAAAGGAAAAAATCAAAATGTTAATCCTATCAATTCTTCATAACATCTTTTTAACTATTGAAGAAATCAAACAACTATATGAAGGAAATGATATAGAAGTTGTTGGAGTTAGTCTTCCTGTTTGGTATTACAAAAGAAGAACTTCAGAACCAGCGGAAGAAGTTTTTTGTAAATATCTACTAACAAATAAAAATATAGAACTAGAATCTCTAGTTGAAGTTAAAGAAGAAAGAGATGGTTATCAAATTAATATGCCTCAACTTCCTCCTGGATATAAGCCTCGAAGCATTTCCAATGAAGAGTGGAGAGGACTAAGTTTAAATGAACAATTGCAATGGTATGAAAATCATCCAGTGCCTAAGAGTGCAAAAAATTTACTTCCAATATCAGAAGGCGGGGCTGAATATTTATCGTTTAAAGAATATGGTAGAACATTAGTAAACAATAGAAATATAGCAACAATCCATATCGTAGAAATTAAAACAATAAATAATCTTGTTAATTCTTTAGATTAAGGGCAATCTTTTAAAGACAAGCCCATTCTTAAATTTATAGCACCGCCTGCGTCTAATGTAACTGTTTGCGATAAAGCCACGCTGGCAATGAGCGACCCAGAGTTATCAGATTTATTTGTTAAAAATAAGTTCTTGACTGGTCCCCAAGAACCGCCCGAAGCAAAAAACGAGATAATAGGACCATCTGCTCTATAATTAGAACCTTGCAATGCTACTGAAAAGGTTCCGCTCGAAGAAACTGCTACTCTTCCATATCCATTAGAACTAGGTTCGGATGATAAAGAGCCCATTGTATCTGCGGCTGAAACTGAGGTTCGATTGTCTAGTCCAAAATAATAATTTGATGGTATAACCGTGTTGGTAACGCCGCCACTAAACACAGCGCTCAAAATAAATTGCTCCCCTGCTGTGTGAAGAACATTGTATAAATTTTCATCACGCCAAACTAGATTTCCATTACAATCTATTTGTTCTATTTCTAATATCTTAAGTAATCCGTGCCAATCTTTATTCATATCAATATATAGAGTATGCAACTTTACTTTAGAAAATGGGCCGAAGAAAATCAGGTATTGGGTGGCGGTCTAGAACCACCTAAACAATCACCCGTAGACCCAGACCCATCGCCAGGGCAAACCGATGCTATGCCAAGATATCATAGTCCAGATTCGGAAGAATTGCCCCCAACAAATAAGAAAAAAATGAAAAAGAAGGCCAAAAAGAAATGAAATCTAAAAAATCTTTGATTTTAAGTTTAACAGCAGTATTTTTAACAATTTGTGTAATATTCTCAGCTACCAGACAAAGAGAATTTAAAATTGAAGATTATGCATTCGTACCGCCTGAACTTCAACAAGAATATGAAGCTATAAAAACTACTATACCGGAAGGTGAAAATCTTACTAAGTTTACCCCGTTATATACCTCTGATTCACCTCCTGATGAAAATTTGCCCGATGTTCAATGTCCTATTCCCATGGAAGATCGTGTGCCAAATCGAACAGGAATTCAATGTGTTTGGTCATCTATAGAAATGTTAGGAAGATGGGCTGAAGAACCGAAATTAATGGACCCGCCACTAACTAGTCGCCCACAATGTAAAAGTTTTTCTTCGCCATCGTTGTCAGCCAAAGTATTAAAAGAATTAAATGTTAAATTTGAACAAACTTATGGAGACCGCCAGGCGGGCATTGCTTTAATTAAGAAAGCAATGAAAGAAGGTCGTGGTTGTCTTTGGGATGTACCGGGCCATGCAATGGTGCTTATTCATTACGACGAAGAAGCAGATGTAGTAAAATGGGTTGACAATAGCGATTCTCGCCTAGCTGTTCAAACAACTACTATAGATAAATTTAAAAGAAGATGGGGCAGTTGGATTTTAGTAATCTATGCAGATAATGATATTATACCAGCTAAATTAAACAGGAATTTTTTAGCACCAAAATTGCCAATACGTGATCAAAATAATCCGCAGGGAGAATATCCTAAAGATTATATTCCAATTCCTAGAAAAGATGAGGTATTTGAGATTCCATCATTGTTTAACGAATAAACCATTCAGCTTTAACGCTCTCCATTCGTCATAGGACTGAAACTTTTTGGAAGGCTTTTTCTTAGGAAGATAAATTTGTTTAAGAATGAATTCTCCAGGCACGCCGTTGAAATTGAGTAAACAATTGTCCCATTTTGTCCAAATCGGATGGATATCAGGATAATTTGTTGCTACCGCTTGTTTCTGATATGACATAATTTCTAAATCAATATTCTCATCATAAATTCCAATACTTCTTTTAATAGACATGCCCCCAACGGCCAATTGTGGACAATAAAGATTAATGAAAATGTTCCACAACCATCGCTCTTTTATTTTGTTATATTGATCAAATTTTAAATAACCATCAAATTGTCGAAGATAACTCTTCACAGTGTGTCGTGGTCTAAAATCCTTAGAAGGTATATCTGGACTTTCGCACTGTAAAAGTTTTATGTCGGGAAAGTTTTTACATATTTCTTCAAATGGATTTTTAACAACTGTTTCTTCTATCAAAGGAAGATCATTTTGATCTAATTCTGATAACCTCCACTGTTGCAGTGTATAATCGTCGTCTTTTTTATTTATGGAAATAGCAACCTGTCTATCTGTGTCAAAGACAGAGCAGGGAAAAGAAATTAAAGTTTCAAGCAGTTTTGTTCTAGTTAAGTATTCTAGGCAAATGCTCATTCGTCATCATCCCAATCATCGTCATCGTCGTCGTCCCAATCCCAATCTTCATCATCGTCCCAATCTTCATCATCTTCATCATCGTCCCAATCTTCATCATCTTCATCATCGTCCCAATCATCTTCGGGATCATCCCACCAATCACCGCCATCATCGTCATCATCATCGCTCATAAAACATAAAGGACAATCTTCGTCATACAGATTATACATTAACTCGTAATCGGTCATTTTATCTCCTATTAAACGTAAATAAAAAAGAGGACTTCTATAATATGAAAAACTTATTCAAAATTATAGTATTGTTGGGAATTTTTTCAATACTAATTCCAGGATGTGGACCAAGTGCCTTTTTTATAGGCCCTGCGGTGTCAGGGGTAATATATTGGGTCAATGGTGAAGCACACAAATATTATGAAGAAGATGCGGAAGTGGTTTACAGAGCTAGCAAGCATGCTTTACATGAACTAAATATACCTATTACTCAAGATTACATGCAAGATGAAAAGTTCTATATTACTGCTGGGGAAGATAACAGATTTTCTCTTAAAATCGTTCGTGAAGAACAAAATAACCTAAGTCGATTAAGCATTAGAATTAACTACATAGGTGATAAAGATTTTGCTGAATTGATTTATAAAGAAGTAGATGATCAATTAAATATTATTTATTTTGACGATCAAGGTGATCCAACCAAACGAAAAAATCTTAGGTGGCGGTAAAACAACCACAAAACACATGGTTTCTAATCAATTTGTTGTTTTTAATTTCCCACATTTCATTTTCTCCCAAGCCTTGATAATTCTTAACCGACAAAGCACATAATACGGATGATTCTAAAATTTCACTGTCGTCTGGGTGAGATTCATCTATAAGCTGTTTGTCGTCAAATAAGTAATAACTATCTCCTGGAACTTCCAATTCTACATTATACAAAGGATTAGAGGAAGATAAGTCTGATACCCAATAATTGGCTATTACCATTTTTCTAGGACGAGGCTTTCTTGTGACAATAACATCGCCTTTTTTAGAAATTTGATCCTCTTTTTCAAGATCATGGAGCACATCAGTATATCTTAAATTAGAAAGGATTTTAACCACAGGTCTTAAAATTCCACGTTTCATAAACACTTCTTCGAAAATTTGGGTATAGGCATTGCCTTTCATTTTTTCAGTGGCAACCATGCACTTTGCCAGGCCATCAAAGAATTTTATTGTGTTTGGAGAAATGATGGTAGCTTTTAACAATCTAGAATACGCCACATCTCTTGCATGTTTTATGGCTTTTATATCTCCCATTTTGCCTTTTTCTTTTTCGTAAATTCGAACCAATAATTCATACCAAGCACCAGAAAAAACTCGACTAAAATTGTGTGGCTCAGCACACAATGTATTGCCCTCTGCTTTTTGTGGTAATTTATGTGGATCAACATAATTGTATACTTCCGAAACATCTCGTATACAACTCTTTTTGCTAGCTCCTCCTAATTCTTCGGCTAACTTAGACAAAATGTTAGTATTCATTAACGAGCCTTTAGTTTCTTCTAACATTTTGACAATTAAATCATCATAATGTAAAGCATTGGCAATTGTTGTAATATCACTAAAAGCTTCGTGGAATGCCCAAACCTCTAGAGCTTGAACATTCCAAAGATCGGGTCTCAGTATGTCCAATAAAGCATGTCCCAATTCATGAGAAACAATCTCAGCAGATGCTGAAGTGTAAATCATTTTGTTTGTATGAGGATTAGGAGCATAGAAAAATTGCAATGAAGATCGATTATAGAAAGCATTTAACTTTTTACCTGCAAAAGGCAAAATTGTTAAATTAGGAGTGGCGGCCCAGCCTTTTACTGGACGGTCAAACCCCGAGACCACGGATTGGAAATAATTGGCCACATTGCAAACAGTGATGTAAGTGTTAACAACATAGTTGTCTCTCAAGTCTTTGGAATTCAACTTGGTTGGATGAAATTCATTAACTGTAAATGAAAGATTTTCCGGGCGTTTAGGCAAAACTTGAGGTACAACCAAATCAGGAGTTGTAGGATCATTTAACAAATATAACCCTTGAGGCGAACCTTGGGCCGAGATTTCATCGATTGAACGACCTAGAATTCGATTTAACATTTGCCTAATTTTATTCATGCTTTCCCCTTAGAACAAAATCTTTTATATATATAACTTATTATGGAGAAGAAAGATTATAATTTAAATAATGTAAAAGAAGAATTCAACAAATTCGAAAAATTTGCCTTTAAAAATCGAATGATAGAAATGGCAGTAGCCTTTATCATAGGCGTTGCTTTTCAAAAAACAGTAACCTCATTGTCAGATAATTTAATCATGCCATTTCTAAACTTTTTCGTTGCCAAAACAGGTAATAATTGGCGAACAATACAATGGGAGCCATTGGAAGGCATGAATTTCGAATTAGGAAAATTCATGGGAAATTTCTTAGATTTTCTCTTAATTTCTTTAATATTATATATTGTATATGTAAAAATCATCAAGGCAGTTTTGGTAAAAGATAATTCTATAAATTTTAAATTATGTCCTTATTGCTCAAATAAAATAGCAATCGATGCTACACGCTGTGGGGAATGTACTTCTTGGTTAGAAAACAATGAATGAAAAAGAACGAAAAATAAAAGAGCAAAGAACAATCGAGGCTAGTAGAAAAAACTTCATGGGACTCGATGGACAGTTTGGAACCATTTTAAAAAATTTAGGCACGCCTATTGTTTCGCAACTCTCTTCAGGAGGTAATTTAGATACAATTGGTGTTACAAGAACAGAAATGCCTTCCGCTTTCCCAGAAGATAATCAAGATTATTGTGACATCCCTACAATGGAAGTATTGACAGGAGGAATTCCAATAGATGATCCAGATAGCCCCGAATGGACAAATAAAGAGAATGTTCTAAGACAACAAGTTTCAACTGCAAATATTGGCTGGCACTTTGATGGATTAAATCGTGGAATGCATTTAGAAATAAAATACTTAGATTCCACCTCAGAATTAAGCGTATATTACAAAGGTTACTTGGTCTACAAAGAAGAAAAAGGAAGTTTAAAAACTTTCGTTCCAGATTCAGAGTGGGAAGGATGGATTCAAAGTTTATATCAACAAGCAAAAAAGAAAGAAAATAAACACAGAAAAGAGGAGAAAGAAGAGAGAATAAAAATAGCTCAAAAGAACAAAGAATCCTGGTTGCAAAGAATAAGAAAGAATTGGGGAATATAAAATAAAAAAGCCCTTTTAAAAAGGGCTTTTTTGCATTTCATATAAACTCTTTTTTATATGTATGACATTAGGAGATTTCTCTTTATATGTTTTATGAGATGGAAAATTATGCAATATGCATTTTCCCATGCCTATTGCATAAATGCAACGTAAACTAGGACAGCAGCCAGACCGCCAATAACTAGCCATAACACTGTGTTCTCTGAAACATAGTTCATAAATCCCTTGGCTTTTTCTTGAAGTCGTTCGCCTACAACTGACTGCATTCTGACGCCTTCAGCTTTTTCGCCATCATGAGATTGAACTGCAACGTCATCGTCTTTCATTCCTCTGGCAACAGCGGCGAAACCTTCAACAAAGCACTTCTTCATGTCTTCCATTGTTACATAACAATCACAATCATTTGCAGCATTTAAAGCAACTGCTTGATTGGTTTGGATGTGTTCACGTAACTCCATTCTAACTTCTGGTTCTGTGCTTTCAACTTTGCGACTCAAAACCTCTCCAGTTGACTCGTCAACTTCTTCGATTTCTCGTTTGACAACAACTGGCTTTCTGGTTTCAACTACTCTCTTGGCCAACTTCTTTTCGACTTTAGGCTCAACGAAAAATTCGGTGACTACTTGACCTTCTCCAGTAGAAGGATTTGATAGTTCTTGAACCACTTTATCTGCTCTGCGGCCATCTTCAAAATGTACTTGGGTTCTTTTTAGATCGTCCATAATTATCTCCTAATATGCGCTAACCTAAATTTATATATGCCAACAAATCAATTTTATTTGGTGCTTAATAACAGAATTACGGAGTTACTAAGTCGCCACTAGTCAAAACATATGGCTCTTCTGTAACTTGGTCTGGGTGTATGTTATCGCTAGTATAGCTATAACTAGTCTTTTTTGCTAAATCTCCAACCTTCGCACCAGCAGGATAAAGTATAGTTTCTGTCACTCTATCACTACCATCAACTGTGTTTTTAGTAAAAAGAAAATTATCAGAACGTCCTTTTAATAGCTGCCAGTCTGCCTGCACAGTTCCAGAGCTAAAGCCCAAACTTTTATCATTATTGTCTTTTGCATTATCAATAACAGCAGCATCAACGTTGTTGGCTGTATTTAAAGCAATTAAAAATCCTAGAGAGTCTGTAAAGTTTTTTCGATTAGCAATCGTATGTCGGTCAAACCAAGTAGGCAACTCAGCAATTCCCGATCTTTCATTAAATCTCAATACCTCTTCAGCACCGCCATTAACAATATAAAATTTCATTCTTTCATGTTGTTGAATTTGGCGAATTAAAACGGCTTCTCTAGATGTGCCATTAGAATTTTTTACTTCTTTTGATTCAGCAGTAAACCAGCCAGAAAAATTAGTATCTGCATTCAATAATGAAACAACTTCTGCTACTGTAACCGCACTAGCAGAATCCGCTCCTGTTCGAACATCAACTACAAGTTCACCCCACAAATCTTGACCATCATTATTGGAAACTCTGATGGTTAAGTTAGCTTTTGAATTACCATCGGAATCGTTTCCAGATAAGTCAAAAGTAGGTGTGGCCCAAGTAATTACAAGATCACGACCACGACCTGTATTTGGAGGACACTTCCAACCTTGGTTTAACTGACGGTCGCCAATAGGCCCAATAGCAGAATTAAATTCATCGGCAAAAACATTTTGAAAATAAGTCATATTATTCCTTTATTTTTATTTATATTCAAAACAGTTTTTTTACGCACCACGACGAATTAATTCTTTCAAGTCACTGCGAACCAATGTAGTGCGATTTAACTGGTTTTGTTTAGCCGTTCTCTTTAATACACGACGGCTATCTAGTTGACCAACTTTGGCAATTTTCTTCCTAGAATAGCTCTTAACCGGAGCATCCTTAAATTCACGAATAGTCGATCCCTCTCTTAGCTCATAGCCAGTAATTACACGATCAGTGGTCTCAATAATCAAAACAGTTCTACGAACTGGGTGCGTATGGTCGCCCTGATAGAAAAATCTGGCAACTGGGCGGTTTTCAACAAACTGGTAATCTTTAGACATATTAAACTCCTATATCAAATTGTTAAAAACTAAAATTAGCAAATTACAAACTAGAAATCAAGTCCAATTTTTTAATTAATGATTCATATAGCTTTTTGGCATATTTAACATCTGCAACCTTCTTGCTGGCAAACCTGTCATCCGAGTCGGGCACAGAATAAATGAGATTTTCACTTATTAAATCTGGTATAAAGTGGGGAGACTCATCTCCTTCGGGCATCTCGTGTTCGGCAATTATAATATAAGTTTTATGTTCGTGATCTTTAAAAGCATCTACTTCCCACAAATAAGGATTATTGTCATAATCAAAAAAGTTTATGTCATAACGAATTTTTTCGAGCTTGTTTACCGATACTGTCCATAAATCTTCAAAATCCCTCTTGTCCATTTTCTTTTCAATTTCAACAACTCTATTGTTTACTTTTTGTTTAAACGTCAGTGTATAACGATGATTATTGGTTTCACGTATTCTTAACGACATTCCTTTGGAAAATCCAAGATAACCCTGTCTGATGTGTTTAATGTGGTGTGCTTTGTTTTTAAATATTTTTTCGCTGTCTTCATGTAATAAAAATTTCCTCTCGTTTTCGGTGGGCACTAAAATCTCCTTACTTTAAAATTTCTCTAAATTGGTCAACGGTTTGACGACTATCAATAATTTGGTCCTCTAAGAATATATGCACCCAACGACCATGAACTTTGTCTATTCCACCATTTTTTTCCAATTCTTCAGCATCATCCATTCTTTGGACATAATTAGCAACCACTTCTTCTTCCATCTTTATAGCTTCTTGTATAAGTGTTTTGGGATCAGGATTATGTGCATGAAAGAATGGGGCAACCACAGGGTTTGGTTGACCACCTAATCCTAAAATTAACTTGCCAAACTCATGGACATGTCCCATCTCATCGGCAGCCTCTTTCATGAATAACTCTTGATATTCTTCACGATGTAGACCAGTTACAGTAGCTGCTGCGTGAATGTAAAAATGCATGTGAGAATATTCACGACTCAAATCTTCATTTAATTTATCAATCAATTCATTCAACGTTGCCATCTTCTTCTCCTTTTGTTTCTTCTGTTTTTTGGCTATCTGTTAAATTTGCTGCCTTTGCAAATGGATAAGTTTCAGAAACATCCCATCCATTCTTCTTGTTAAGAGTTAACATTATACTAGCAATATAATCAATCCTATCTTGAATTTCTTCTTGTAAGTCTAAATGTAAATTGCGTGCTTCTTTCTGCACCCAATGCATAGCTTCTGGGCTAATTTTAGGATTATAATGCTGTAATACAGAAACAATCTGATCTTCTAATTCTTTGATTTTCTTAAGTTCAACCTGAAATATGGCTTCTTCCTCTAATCTTTCCTTATCTTCTGAGGTTTCAGAAGGATCAGGCTGTTCGATAAATTTTTCTATCTCTTCAGAAGATTCTAATTCGGATTCTAAATCACTCATATTTTCCTCTAATGCTCATGGGGATGTTGATGATAACTGTGCGGAAATGGAACCTCTGGATGCCCGTGATCGTGAGTATAAGGCATTGGTTCAAATTCAGCATGATTGAATCTTACTGTATATGGATCATTTGCAACACGCCAAGATAATTCAAAAGCATATCTGGCAATCTGTTCAATTCCCTGATAATTAATCTTATCTGCTGTATCTTCTGGTGTGTGATAATATGGATGCGATCCAGTGTGCAAAAATGCTACCGGGACTCTTTTGTTATAAAAACAAGCATGATCGCTGCCACCACTGCCTCTAGAAGTAACTCGACGAGCAAATGAATATTTTGCATTCAACTCATCAATTAAACGTCCAACGTCTGGAGAACTGTCTCCAGAATAAAATCCGGCAAAATGTTGACCTTTTCCAAGATATCCAACCATGTCCATATTCAACATGAAAATGTGGTTTCTAATATTTGGATTTTCCTTTGGAAAAAGTGGATGATCACAATAAAATCGACTGCCAATTAAACCCATTTCTTCAGCCGAATATGCCTGAAACACAACAGTTCTTTTAGGTTTTAATTTTGAAAATGCTTTTGCTATCTCCAATAATGCAACAGTGCCACTCGCATTATCGTCAGCACCCGGATGAATTGCTATTCTTCCAGAACGTGACATTCTAGGACCATAGCCAATATGATCCATATGGGCGCCAATAACCACAATTTCATTTGGAAGTTCACTCCCCTCAATCCAAGCAATAATGTTTTGAGTAAAATCGTCGCCTGTTTCATTGTGAGGCCCTGGATTCATTCTGCTAATGCGAAATTTCTGATATTCGACATTTAAACCGTAACTTTTAAATTTATCATATATCATTTGAGCAGCTAAAATATTGCCCTTCTTGCCAGACATTCGACCTTCTAGTTTTTCAGAGGCAAGATATTCTAAATTAGATTTAATGTCCTGCAAATTTATGGAATTCAACGCTTCAGCAAACGTAAATTCTTTGGGTGGCTGTTCTTCAGGCGGGTTGTTTGGCCACGAGTCTGGAAATTGTGGGCCGTTTTGTGGAGCAACATTATTGACTTGGGGATGTGGCGGCGAAGATGTCTTGTAAACATAAAGTAATATAATGGCCACCATTAACCCAAAAATCAAAATAATTTTATTATTCATTGTTTTGCCTTACTATCTACTTTACTATATAAAAATAAGAAAGATCAGAAATTATGAATGAAACAGAGCCGAAAATATACCATTCCGAGGAAAAAAAAGAAATACCAATTCCTAAAATTCCTTTTGAAAAGTTTTATGAAAAATTCGACTTCATTAATGAAGTAAAAGAATCACAAGAATGGGAAGAAATTTATTCAAATTATTATAGTTTTGATTCCTTTGAAGAAGAAATTTATCTCCATGAAACCACAGAAGATATGGAGACATATGACATCGATCAACAAAGAGACGAAATTATAAAATGTGCAAATAGCTTTTCCTATTTCTGTACTAAATATGCAAAAATTGCACATCCAACTCTTGGAATCATTCGATTAATCCCTTATAAATATCAAAAACGTGTCATTGAATGTTACAACGAACATCGTTTTAACATCTTAAGTAAATTTCGACAGGGAGGATTAACCACTATTTCAGTGGCCTGGGGTTTATGGAGGTGCTTGTTTAAGACCGGCCAAAGAATCATGGTGGTATCTAAAACTGATCGTGAAGCCATCGCCGCAGGCGAGGTAGCCAAAACCATTATGGAATATTTACCTTCTTGGTTACAACCTGAAACTGATAAGTGTAACGAGCATGAAAAACAATTTAAAACAACTGGCTCAGTTCTGTGGTTTTACACAGTAGAGGCCGCTCGTGGTAAATCCATTACAATTTTAATTATTGACGAAGCTGCATTTATTTCCGATATGGGCAAACATTGGAAAGCCCTTTACCCAGTTATCTCTACTGGTGGTTCGTGTGAAGTTGTTTCAACTGTTAACGGTATGGGCAACTGGTACGAAGAAATGTACCACGGTGCAGAAGCTGGTAAAAATAAATTTAATATTATTGAATTAGACTTCTGGGAACATCCTCTTTATAACAACCCCGAATGGATTGAAGAACAAAGAAGCGCTCTGGGCGAAAAAGGCTTCGCACAGGAAATTGAACGATCCTTCTTGCAATCCGGTGACACCTGGATTAACCCTGTAGTATTGTCCTCACTAGCAGAAGAAACTAGAAATAATATGCCAGCCAGAATGGCTTTAGAAAAATGGCAAAATAAAAGCTTAAAAAGAAAATATGAATGGGATGAGGGAGCTTTGTGGGTTTGGAAAGAACCTTTAGAAGATCGAGAATATATCATAGGTGCAGACTGTGCCGAGGGCGTAGGTGAAGAAGGCGACAATAGTTCTTTCCAAGTAATTGATCAGGGATCGTTAGAACAAGTTGCAGAATTTTATAGTAATACCGTGCCTCCACATATTTTCGCACAAATACTTAATCATATGGGATACTATTACAATGGCGGATTGATTGTTGTGGAAAATGCCAATCAAGGAGTTGCTGTTATTAAAACCCTGCAACACGATCTTGCTTATGAACACCTCTACTTCGAACAAAATAAACAAGAAAGTGGCGGAATCAAAACTTCAAAGGTAAAAAGACCATTGTTTCTGCAAGCATTGCAAGAAAGATTGCTTAATGGAACCTTAAAGGTCAATAGTCCTAGATTAGTAACGGAATTACAAACATTTATTTTCAATCCAGTTACAAAAAGACCTGAAGCACAGAAGAGACGACATGATGATGCTATATTTGCATTGTCCTTGGCATTATATGTTAGAGATTCTATGTTCCGTGATATGCCACCTGGCGCAGAAATGCCAGATGAAATGATGCAAGTTTTCAAAAGTGAAATATATGAAGAAATCAGAAATGAGATTGTCAATCAAGATTTAGAAGAATTTTTAGAGATAGAAAATGAAGAAGAATTAAGTTTATTGTCAGAATTCGAAAAAATGATTAATGTAAATCAATCCGTTAAAAGACCTCATGATAAAATTTTAAAAGAATTTGGGTGGTAATTTATGAGAAGTAATACAGAAATAGCAAAAGACCTGCTTCTAAAAGCACATAAACTGCTCGATGGAAACGCCTTGGGAGATGCCAGATACAGAATTAGTATGGCACTTCAAGAAATAGAAAAAGTTGAAAGCAAACGAGAGAAGAGAAAAGAAGTAGCACAAACCATTGCCAACCAATGGAAAGACAAGGTACAGCAACAAACAAATAATCTAATCTCTCCAAGAGAATCTTTAGAGATGATCGACAAAATGATTGAAGATGAAAAAAAGAAACTAGAGAAAAAAGAAGAACCAAAAGATTTAAGAACGTTACTCGATTAAAAATATGAATAAAGACGATTATATCAATATAACTATTCCATTCCCGAAAAAATATATTAGCAAAATAACGCATCATGCTGTACAAACGGGTAGATTTGCCTATCCTGAAGATAACTTAATTCACCTAGATGAGGCAAAAGAATTTATTCCTAAAGTTATTCTTGGAATATTAAAATACTATTATGGTTAATTTTTAAAAAATGCAACTATTGAACATCTACAATTATCTCCCGCATCTTCGTCTACTCGATTAATCGCATGCCATACACCCGCAGGAGTAATTACTAATCTATTGGGCCGTGGTAAAACATATTGACCAACACCCCAAGCATTCAAAAAATCATCCTTCCACGAAACATCTAGTTGCCCACCAATGTTTTTATATTCATAGTTCTTAGGTGTTTCAGCAATTTTTAACTCGCCCCCCCAAGTAGGAGACCAAATTGGATGAGTATAAAGAATCGCAGCCGCAACATAACCTTGATCACTATGCCAATCAATCTTAGTTCCTCTAGGGTAAATGTAACTTCTATATGATATTTCGTCCCATTTGCCAACTAAATTGCCGTGAAATCCTACGATTTGAACCAATAATCCATGAAACAAATCTAAAGGATTGCCAAATGGGAGATTCTTGCTGCTATGCTCATTGCCGCCAATTGGATTTCCATCTGTTAATCGCCATACCTTCATCCAATTTTTACTGTTGATGGTTTGATATTCTTGGTTTTGAACCCATCGCCACATCATATCAAAACTGTTCTTATCAAGAACATCATCATATACAGCAAATTTTGAATTATCTATACTAAGCTTCATATTTTAAATCCAATTGTTTCATTTTATACAAATATCGCTCATAACAATCCTGAGCCTCTTCTACTATTGAAGCGGAAACAACACTTTCAAAAGTATCATCTAATTCTAATTTAGAAAAATCTACAGAAACATCTAAGTAATTTTCAATTAATTCAGCACCTTTTTGCTCTCTTAAATCATCTCCAGTTAACAAAACAGCACCAGGAGTATTGCAGGCCATTTCAAATAAACGCCGAAGTCTAAAACAATAATATCTAAAAGCACCAAGATGTGCGTATTCATTTTTATGATTTATGATTTTATTTAAAGAAGATTTTGCATTATCAAAAACATAAATAAATTTAGCAAATTTATAGAATGCTTTGCTGCTCAAAGTCTGGTTGAATAATAGATGTTCCCCATAAATTGCGGCTGTATTGTCTGATGTATGATCTAACGAAAACAAGCCATTCAACATAGATGGGTCTTTATAAGATAAGCTTGTATTATAAATTTGAACCCTCTTATTCTCGTTTAATATAGAGATTAACTCTTCAGAACCAGAATACAAATGACTCGTTATAAATAATAGGTTTTTCATATTCGACAAATTTATTACCAGAAATTTACATACATAACTCAATTACAATAGTTATTTTAGAGGTATTATAGTGCCATTTTGGGACTTTTATAAGATTTTCACCTACGCATTTGAGGACGATCCTCAAACAAAAAGAGATAAAGCCCGTGATTTGACCGGCGCTGGTGTCTCCGCTCCCGATGTCCTTCCTTATATTAGACAAGATGGAAGCTTTCAGTCTGCCGGTAAAGGTGCGCTAAGAGTCGGCAACGATTTCGTTGATCTATCTAGTATCACAAATCGCCAAAGTCGATACAAAGAATATGAAAGATTAAGAAATGTACCAGAAATCGAACAAGTAATGACCGTCATCGCAGACGAAGCATGTCTCGCAGGCGACACACCAGTCAATACACTATTCGAAGGAGAAAAAACACTTCAATGGCTAGCCGAAAATAAAGCCGATGAAGAATTTTTTGTATATTCTTGGGACTTCGAAAAAGAAGACCTCACCCTCGCAGTAGCTTATGAGCCCAGATTAGTTAAAAAAGCCAAAACATTAAAAGTCATATTAGATGACGGCTCTCGATTCATTGCAACTCCTGATCACTTGGTTCTACTAAAAAATCAAGCATGGGCTATGACAGGTGAATTGAAAAAAGGCGATGAACTCATGCCTTTTTATAAAGTTAAACCAAATAAATGGCTCAACAAATTTAAAAATAACCAATTTCCAAGAATTTGGACCTCTGAGGGATGGAAACACGAAAGACAATTCATCGAAGAGTGGAAAGCCAATAGATCATTAGAAAAATATGAAAAAATTAATGAAGCTATTAGAATGGTTTCAGGCGGCTTGGGCTCCAGAAAAACTGCCGAGCTAATGGGACACGACCGACAAACAATCCGTTCGTGGCTCGCAAAAGAAGGATTTACATTCGATGAAATCAGATGGTTAGCCGCAAAACCAAACTACAGAACCGTTGTAAGCGTAATTGAAGGCGATGAAATCGATGTTTATGACCTCTCTGTAAAAGATACTAAAAACTTTTGTGGTGGTTCCGTTATATTTCATAACTGCCAAAAAGATAAGACTGGGAATGTATTAGAAATTCGTTGCAAAAATGAAGAAGTTAAGAAAGAATGTGAGTTTTTATTACTACATCGTAAAATGCTTAATCTAAATCGAAAACTATGGCAAATTACTAAAAGATTATGCATTAATGGCGATGGTTTCTATGAAGTAATTATCAGCCTAGATAATCCTAAAGGCGGAATTCTTGGTATCAAAGAGCTTCCTCCTGAAAGTATGTACCGAATTGAAACCACTAAAGGAAAACTTATTGAGTTTCAACAAGGAAATGAAGGGCCAGATTATGAGGCTTTAACAAAATCATCCGTTGTCGATGCAACAGAAGCTGAACTTGAACAAAGCAAAGCCATCCGATTTGCCAACAATCAAATCGTCCATATGAGACTTGGCGAAGATAGAAAAACATTCTACCCATATGGACAAAGTTTAATAGAGCCTGCAAGGGGTCCAGCACATCAACTGAGATTGATGGAGGATTCAATGGTTATATATCGACTTTGCTTGGCAGGCAACACCAGAATTAGGACTCTTAATTCTTATAAATATATTAAAGATTTAACCATTGAAGATGTAGTTGCCTCTTATGATTTCAATACAAATCAAACAGTATTAAGCCCAGTTACATTTGCAGAAAATACAGGCAAACAAAAAGTTTATGATGTAATTTCAAGACATGTAAAAATCAGAGGAAATGAAACTCACCCAATCCTCGTAAAAAGAGATGATAAATTTCAATATGTTGATATTAAAAACCTACAACCCAAAAAAGATAGGTTGGTCAACGTTGTTAACGATGCAGCATACAAAACAAAAATTCCAAGAATTTTCGGAAAACCTTGGGCAAAACTTTCGAAAGAACAAAGAAACATTTTCCGTTCCAGACAATATAAAAACAAAACTTCTTTGTTAAGAAAATGTGAAAATATTGGACGAGCCCGTCAATTCCTATACACAAAGGGAAAAGCTCTTCCATTAGAAAAAGCACAAAAAATATGCGATATTTTTGGTCTTAATAAAGATGAACTTTTAATCGTAAATAAAGGAGAAATTAACTCAGAGAGGATTTGCCTCCCAGATTATGTCAATGAAGAATTTGCAAGACTGTTTGGCTTTCTAATAGGTGATGGACATATTAGAAGGTATGAAATTAATTTTTCCACGTCGCCAAATGAAGATGTAAATAAATATTATTACAATTTATTGAAAAAATACTTTGGCAGGGCTGCATTTAAATCTGATAAAAGATCAAAACGTGGCTTAGGTAAAATTGCAGTAACTTCTGTTATTGCTTCTAAAATATTTAGAGCATTGGGATACAATGGAAATCACAATGAAATTAGAATTCCTGAGTGGGTTTTCACTTCGCCAAAAAATATTCGAAAAGCCTTTGTTGAAGGCATTTCAGATGCCGATGGTTGTGAAAGATATACACAAAAAGGCACTTGGTTTTCAACAATAGAATTAAGTAATTTAAAATTAATTGAAGATATCAAGGAACTCTGGTCTTCTATTGGATTGTGTTCAGGACACATCAAATCTCGTAATAGAATTAACGAACACACCATAGAAGGAAGAAAAATTCCTAACACCACTTCTCATAGCGTAACTATCAGTGAATGCCTGTTGCCAGAAACGGAAAATATTACAAAAGTAATAGAGGCTGGTGTAGAAGAAGTATTTGATATAGGAGTATCTTCAAATCTACATAACTTTGTTGCCAATGGTATTTGTGTTCATAACTCAAGGGCACCTGAGCGACGGGTTTTCTATATCGATGTAGGTCAAATGGCTCATTTTAGAGCCGAAAGTTTCATGCAAAGAATGCAAGACCTATTAAGAAAAAGAAAGGTAGTTAACAAGCCTGGAGAAGGCTCTTCTGCAATGGATGAAAGATGGACCGCACCAAGCGCCGATGAAGACTTCTGGATTCCTGTTAGACCTAACTCGAAAACTCGAATCGATACATTGCCTGGCGCACAAAATTTGGGCGAAATTGATGATGCCGTCTACTTCAGAAATAAATTATACACAGCCCTTAACTTTCCAGCGAATTATTTGACCAACGAAGATGTAAGCTCAACAAGAATTACATTGTCGTATCAAAATGCCAAATTCGCCAGAATGATTGAAAGAATTCAAGAACATGTCGAAGATGGTATCTGGGAAATTGCGGATAGACATCTAAGACTCAGAGGATTTCCCGAAGAAGCTTATGAAGATTTAGTTATCAAAATTACCACTCCTTCCGAATATAGAGACCTATCAAGAGCAGAAATTGATAATAATAGAATCAACAATGCCAATGCACTAAAAGGTTCGTTACTATATTCTGATTTTGATATTCTTACAATGATATTAAAACACTCGGAAGAAGAAGCTGAAATGATGATTGCCCGTATGAAAATGCAGAAGCTTGAAGAGGCAAAACTGCAAATTCTTGTGCAAAATCCACAACTATTAGGTGTTGGAGCACCCGCTACAGGCGAAGAACAAATGGGAGCCGAAGCCGGTGGACCTTCTCCAATGTTAGGACCAGAAGGAGAGCCAGATACAGGAAAACCTGAGGATCAAGTTCCACAAGAACAACCAGAACAAGGAATGTCTCAACCACAAGGCAAGGGAGAAGCATTGCCTGAACCAAGTCCCGAAGAATTAAAACGATACGATCTGGAAATACAATCGTATAGCCAGGAAGTCGATAGAGAAGAAATAGACTACTCAACAGTATGAGCTTATACAATACATTAAACTTGGCAATGAGAAATAAAGCGCAATTAACAACAGCTAAAAATGCTGGTTGTTATCAGTGCGGGAAAATTTTTGATACAAAAGAAATAAAGGAATTTACCGACCAAGGAGAAACTGCGCTTTGTCCTTATTGCGAAATAGACTCTGTAATAGCTGAAACTAATATAAAATTATCAGAAGAATATTTAAAAGCAATTAAAGAGTTCTGGACAGTGAATTAATCCCCATCTAAACCGACACCAGTATCAGCAGATGGAGGATAAATCTCATCTTTGTCTATCATTTTTTTCTTACTAGGCAATTCTTCAACATCGCCTAATCTCTCATATTCCGCAGCAATTTCCGGGTCTGTTGCTGCTAACCTCTTGAAAAGATGAACCACGTCGTCTCGATGGTTCTTCCAGGCTAATCTCGTCATGTGATAAAGCGCACTTTCTTCGCCTTTGTCCACAGGATTTAATCCTTCTTCGTCATTTTCTCTGTATTTAAAATACTCGTCCCAAGATTTCATCTATAAACCCTTCGTTTTTTTAAAGACTTCTGCATAGATAACTCTGATGTAGCTCTGCATATACATAGGTGTATGCCTTTTAAAAATGTTAGTGCCACACTATATAAAATAAAAATAACTAAAACGTCACAACGACGTAAGCCGAAGTATTTAGGAGACAAATTATGAAGCGAAAACTCATTAGCTACGAAGTTTTTGAAAACATGCAATCAAACTCTCTTTCGACGGCAGAAAATGAGTTGCTAGAAGCAAAAGATATTCTTGCTAGAGCACTGGATGTCGAAAATCTTAACCTTGTATGCTACGGCCCCGAAGATGCACTCTTCGAATCTAACGATGGCACATACGTTCATACAAATTATACCTTAAACGAAAACACTCTTGATTTCGATCATATTACAAACCTTGTAATTGATGAAGAAACCGAACAGGATCACTCCAAGAAAGTCTTAGCCGATATGCTAGATGCCATCTTGGACGGCAAAGAAGAAAAAGCAAATGAACTATTTGATAACTTTGTCGCAACTCCTAACTTCAAAAGAAATCTTCACGAATCAGTTCAAACAAAAGTCAAAAAGTCAAAGAAAGCCACAAAAGCAAAAGCTCCTAAACGCTTCAACACCGCTCTTAAATTCAAAACAAAGAACGAAAAAGCTAAGAAACTCACAGAGTGGAAGTCTTTGGTTGAAAATGTTAACAAATTTGTTCAATACAAACAATATGGTAACATTCTAAATGAAAATACCGTTAATTTTGACGAAAAAGGCAATGTAAACGGCGTCTCTGTCCCAACTACCCATGCCAGAAATGAAGCTAAAATGCTTTCTTTCAATTGGAAGACACTCGACAGTGATGTAAAAGTTCTTCGTAATGGTGCAAAACACCTAGCCGAGAATGCCGAATTCTGCAAAAGCGTTGCTTACTTAAAGAGACAAAATGCACTTTCAGATAACGATTCGTTACAAGAAGCTCTAGAAGATGTCGTCAGCCGTTGGCCAAGTGTTCTTTATCTAACACAAGAAGAACTAGCCACCGTCGTCGGTGAATCTCTATCTGCTGTCGGTGCAAGCAACTACGATGACCAAACATGCACATTCATGGCTGAAGCCATCCTAAGAACTGCTCACGATAGCTATGTTGATCGTGTATCTAAAATCTTAACTCTGGCTGGAGCCACCGTTGAAGAAGATGTAGAAGATGCCTACGAAGCCTTCCAAGGTGTCGTTGATAACTTCTTCCCATCTCTTGATGAAAGCTCCGCTTTGGAAATGCAAGCTTATATCGATCTGTATGACGCCCTAAGAAGTGCATACAACATCTCCGAGAGCGACACCCTAAAGTCCGAAACTTCTACTCACCTTCACGAACTTGCCGCAATTATCGAGCAAGAAGTTGAACCAAGTCTAGAAGTCGCTGTAGCTGCCGCTGAATGGCTAAGCCATCTAGTAGAAACAAACCTAGAAACAAGCGGTTGGAACGTTTCGAATAACGTTCACATTACCGTAAGCGGCGATCATCCAGCAATGGGACAAAAAGCTAAGCAAGGATACTCGCCAGCCAACGATGGCTCAGGTGATTGGGGCGACGTTGCCCCCGCCAGCGATGGTAAGAGCTACAAAGGCGGCGAAGCCGATGCTATGAGAGGAAGTTCTTGGGGCAACATTGGCGGTGGTGATGTTTATCCATCCCTACAAAATCCATACACTCCAAAACCTTTCGGTGATTACAAAATGAAAGGTGAAACACACATTGATAACGAAAGTAACCCACTAGGCCACTCAGGTGGAAGCGATGCATGGCCTGCCTTGCAGAACCCATATCAGCCACATGCTGAAACTCCTGGTAGTTACAAAATGAACCACGGCAAAGAAGCCGACCTAGTTGTTGATAAATAATAATCCAAAAGGAGAAAAATGAGGAACGCACGACTCCTGTTAGAACATACTAACTTCTCCCATGGAGAATTTTATGAAGACACCCTAATTCTAGGAGGTTGCGGCGGAATTATCAATGAAATGGAACTACATGAGTCCTCAAACTCAGGTAGATCACTCATGTCTTTCCGTGGCAAGTTTCAAGAAGCCGATGCCGTTAACAAAAATAAAAGATTATACCCCAGAGCAATTCTGGAAAATAATACTAAAAGATTAATTAACACCATTAAAGATGGTGGGCTAATCGGTGAACTAGATCATCCAACTGATTCTATTATCCATTTTAAAGAAGCCTCCCACAAAATTACAAAACTATGGTGGGACGGAAATATTCTTATGGGTGAAGGAATTATTCTTAATACACCATGTGGAAAAATCCTTCAAGGATTAATCAACAGTGATGTAAGAATCGGTATCAGCAGCAGAGGCGTTGGCAATGGAAAAGTCAATGAAGATGGTATCCTTGTCATCGGTGAAAGCTATAAATTAATTACATTCGATGCCGTTGCTGATCCGAGCACACATGCGGCTTTTCAAGAGAAAGTTGTTAAACGTGAATGGGAAATTAAAGATAAAACAGATGAAACCGAAGTTTCTACTGTAAAAAATGAAACTAGAAGCATAGATATGGTTAACAAAGACCTTCTTCTAGCTTGTCTAGGTGGTGTCATTAAAAAACAAGCAAAAAAACTCAGTGAGGTTAAATAATGGATAAGATTACAGAAGCATTAAGTAAACTATTGCCTGAAGATCAACTTCAAGAAGTATCGGCAGCAGTTTCTGAAATGTTAGAAGAAACAAAAAAAGAACTAGAAGCTGAAATGAACAGCAATCTAGAAGAAGCATACGCTACACTAACCGCTGAAAAAGAAGAAACAGAACGTGTAGCTAAAGAAGGATATCGTCAAGCTTATGATATCATCTCCGAACTACGTAATCGTAACGAAATCATGAAGTCAGAATATGACACCGCTATCGAGGAAGGCTACGAAGAAGCCTATCAAGCCATCCTTGCCGAACGTGGTAAGAACGAAAACATCGAAGTCGAACTTCATGAAGAATATGAGAAGAGATTCAATGAGTCCAAAGATTATATGGTCGAAAAACTTGACCTCTTCCTAAGAAACAAAGGTAAAGAAATTTACGAAATGGCCCGCCGTGACGTTATGAACGATCCAACTATGGCTGAACACAAAGTCACTCTAGATAAAATCGTCGAGTCCGTAAGCAATTACATCAGCGACGAAGATAGAATCATGGCCACAAGTAGCAGACTCGAAGAAGCTCATAAGCAAGTCGAGGAACTATCCGGTCGTGTCAAAATTCTTGAGTCCAAGAATATCAGACTATCAAGAGAGAACACAAACCTTAATGAAGCTATGAAAGAAGCTGCCGCTTTAATCACAGAATCAAAAAGTCATGCAAATGACGACGAAAAGAAAGCAAGAATTGACGAGGCAAAGAAAGTAACGGGGAGAGGCGATGTTGTTACCGAAGATACTAAAGTCGTAGGTGAGTATTCCAACGATAATAAAGGTAACACCACAAACGATGACGATGATGTCGTCGTAGAAGGATTTGATCCAGATACACTAGACCAACTAGCCGTACTAGCTGGAACAAAGAAATCCGACTAAATTAGATATTAAATAGCATTTTTAAGCGAGGAATATAATGAACGCAAATGCACAATTTTTAAATGAAGCTCGTGTCCTAGAGAAAAAATGGGCTTCCACAAAATTGCTAAACGGTATCGAGGATCGCTTCACCCGCTCCACCACAGCCGTTCTTCTAGAAAACCAAAGACTGTTCAACGAAACAGCCACTGATACTTCAGATATCGCTCAGTTTAAGAGAATCTCGATTCCTCTTATTCGTCGTATCTATCCACAGTTGATCGCCAACAAAGTTGTTAGCGTTCAGCCACTACTAGGCCCAACTGGTTTGGTCTACTACCTACGTTTTAGATACAGCAGCAACAAAGGTGCCACCCGTGGTGCCGATAACAACAGCGGATTCCCAACAGATGACGCCAACTCGTTGCAGCAGCTAGCTTCCGGTGACGCCAACCTCGACATCTACTACTCAAGCGATTTCGTTCAGAACGAAACTTCGAGCACAGATGCCGGTGGTGACGTAACATCCGTTTTCAGCCCATTTGAGCATACGCCAATCATCGCTGGAACCATGACCGGAACCGTCTACGACGGATCAACCGCCGTTCAGACCTTCACAGTCTCTCAGGCAGGAACATTCACCTTCACAACCGTTAACTCTGATACTCAGCTAGCTACCGCTGGTACTCTTGATGTTACAACTGGTGAAATGACCCTAACTTGGGACGGCGACCCAGGTGCTAACCATGTCGTAGTCTCCTACGAATATAACATGGAATGCAACCAAGACCTTCCTGAAATCAACCTAGTTGTTGAGTCCGACGACATCGTGGCCAAAACTCGTAAGCTAAAGGCTACCTGGAGCTACGAAGCCCAGCAAGACCTTCGCTCCCAGCACAACCTTGATGCTGAGGCCGAGTTGACAGCAGTTCTAGCCCAAGAAATTAACTTGGAAATCGACCGTGAGGTTCTAACTGACCTTCGTAACAACGCTGGTACTGTTAGTGCTTGGGACTACAACACCTCTCTTGGTGATAACATTAAAGAAAAATATGAATCCCTCTACATCAAAATTGTAGAAGTTTCAAACATCGTCCACAGAAAGACCCTTCGTGGCGGTTGTAATTGGATCGTTACTTCTCCTGAAGTTGCTTCGATCTTCGAAACAGCCACAGCAGGTTTTGCTCCTTCTCCTTCCGAGACATTCACATCGTCCCTAGGTATTCAATACGTAGGAACAGTGAACAATCGTTGGAGATTGTATAAAGACCCATTGTTCCCATCCGGCCAGTTGCTAATGGGTTACAAAGGTGACAGCTATATGGACAGCGGTTACTTCTTCTGCCCATACGTGCCATTGACACAGACCCCAGTGGTATTGGACCCAGAGTCCTTCTGCCCAAGAAAAGGTCTTTTGACCCGGTATGGGAAGAAACTTTTGAGGGAGGGCAGTAAGTTTTATGCCAGGCTCTCAATTGCCAATTTTATTATTTAATTTTTTGACGCAAGTCTTTAATATTAAATAACTTACAACAAAAAAGCTCGCATTTAATGCGAGCTTTTTTTATGCGCATATGTGAGGAGACCCCTCCTCTGCTTTATCTAAGTGCCTGCGATATTTTGATTTTTTCCTTGTGTCCATGCAAAGGCTTTCTAACGCCAGTGGAAAGAAACTATTCAATGAAATATTCAAATTTTTCGTAAAATTTACAATTTTTCTCTTGTTTTTTCTTTTATAGACACTAAGATATATAGTGAACATTAAATGAAAGGAAAACTAATGTACGAAGTAATTTGTCCCCAATGCGGGGACACCAGAACAGTTAAAGCTAAAAAACCTTGGATGAAAGACCAAGAAGAGCCTTTCGAAAAGATGTGCAAGCCCTGTTCTATGACAGGTAAAACACACAGCCAAGAAACTAGAAATAAATTATCTCAAATTGCAAAAGCACAACAAACACCTGAGTTGTTACAATTTAAAAGTCAATTTATGAAAGATCATCCAGAATTATGGCAAAATAATTTGCAACAGGAATTAGGAAGTCAATCTAGAATTGGAACTCATCATACTGATGAAGCAAAAGCAAAAATTTCAGCATCTAACACAGGAAAAACAAGAACCGCAGAGACTAGAGCCAAAATATCACAAGCCATGAAAAAAATAAGGAGCCAAAATGAATCTAATTGAATTTAATGAATTATATGGAAGTTTATCTGTGAAGGAAACCGTTACGGTAAAATGCCTTTGCGGACAAGAGAATAAAATTTTAAAAGAAAAAGCTTTAGATAATATTGCAAAAAATGAAAATTACATATGTAGGTCTTGTGCAATCAAAGATCATTCTGTTTCCGAGGACACAAGAGAGAAAATAAGCCGTAAATTAATTGGGATTAGCAGATCAGCAGAAACACGAGAAAAAATGAGCCAAGCCAAAAAGGAATTTTATCAAACAGAAAGAGGCAAGGCTTGTAAAGAACTGTTATCAAAAAAAGGAGTTTTAGAGCAAGCCCAAGGACGATTAAAAGGATTTCATCGAAGAGGATATTTTCATTCTGATAAAAACAATCAAGACCTTTATTATGGTTCTTCCTATGAATTGAGAGCACTATATTTGTTAGAAAACAATGAAAGTGTAAAATCATTTCGAACGCAAATTCCCATACAGATAGAAAATAGACATAGGTGTTTAGATGTCTTGGTAGAGTATAATGACAACACTACAGAGATTTTAGAAGTAAAACCAAAAAAAAGATTAAATGAAGAATCAATTATTTTACAAATTAATGATGCTCAAAATTACGCTCAATCTAAAAATTTTAATTTTAGAGTGTGGACTGAGGATGATTCTGAGCTAGGTGAATATAAAGATATACTCTATTGGGCTGAAAGGTATATTTATAAAACTGAAGGGCTAGACATTGCATCTCTTAGAAAGAAAAAGGCATCTATAAAAACCCAAAAACACTATAAAAAACACATTAAAAATGACAAGATAACCGTGTTTTGTGACTTTTGCAAAGAAGAACACACTATAATGAAATTAAGCTACAATCAAAACGTAGCCAAGAATGGACGATATATTTGCATTAAAGAAAATGGTTCTCTTGTAGGTAAAAAACCAAAATTACACTTACGTAAGGAAAACCCATATGCTAAACTAGGACAGAAGCAATGTACTGGGTGTGGCGAAGTTTTAGATTATAGTTGTTTTGGTAAAGATAAAAGCAGGAGAGATGGTTATGCTTCAAGATGTAAGGAATGTAGGAATACATTATGAAATGCGAAATGTGCTTCGATACTTTTCAAACACTAACGGAGAGCCATGTTCTGCCTGGGTATTTGTTTGATGAATACATGCGTGGTTCCGCACATGGACGATATATTTTTTATTCGGGAGCAGGCGAAAGAGAAGAATGTAAACAATACAAACACCGGATACTTTGTGAAAAATGCAATTGTAAATTGTTTGGGACTTGGGAAAACCATACTAAAAAAGTTTGGATTGATACACTAAATGATCCAAATAAGATGATTTCATGCGATCCAAATTTATATAATATGATCTCGTCACTTATGTGGAGAATTGGCAAATACAAAACAATTTATGATCGTTCGTTAGAAAAAGATAAAGAGAAAATAAAATACAATGAAAATTACCAAACTAAATCTTTTCTTCCTACTTATCACCAGTTAACTGATAGCCAAAACCAAAAACTGCTGGACCATTTGGAAAATTTGCGGCTCATAATGCTGAACCGGAATCCTAAGAAGGGCAATCATAGTCTACTATATGCTAATTTCTTTGAGCGACTATTGCGTTGTAAATCAGAAATAAAAGAAACAAATCATACCCCGGAGCCAGCGTCTAGCTTTGGTGTTTACTATATGAAAAATCCCGAATTCAAACGGATACTAAATAATTTTTTGCGAGTTAGTGCAGATTATTTACCTAAAAATTACTTCATAATGCTCCGTAAGAAAGTTTCTAAAATACAAAAAATTGAGCCACATGATCTATTTATTTATGCTTGGTATGGACATTGGTTGGTTGCAAATTTAATCGATGGAGATAAGAAACGCTGGAAGTTTAATTCTCTTAAAGAGGGACGAAAGTTACAACTTGCCAACATTGTAAATGCAAAAAATCCAATTCTATTTACATTTGGTTTACGACAATCTTTGATTTTGTTTTACAGTTCTGAAAATTTGGCAAAAAAACCAATTCCCAATCGAGCCTTTAATACTCTGATTAGTCCTTATGTCAAAAAATTATTGGATAGCTAAGGAATTAAAACACACTATGACAAATTATTGGTTAAATAAGAAATCAGACAAGCCCTTACGTATGAAACTTAACGGCTCCGACCCGAAATTCGGGCTTGCTTTTTTATAAACGGAACTAAAAATTATGAAATGGATATACGCAGACTACCATATAAAATACGATGATAATCCAATTGAAGCGGCCACAAAACTAGCTGAAGTATGGTGTAAACAAAAAACAAACGCTATAGACATGTGGAGTTTGGATGGGTGTTTGACCGAAGAATTTTTTGAACAATTCTTCGACTATTGTGACGAACAAGGTCTCTTAGAAGAAGCGTTGAAAATTCATTGGGGTTGTCATAATTCACCCGGCCCAACTACTCAAAAATGGACATTTGAATGGATTGATGAGCAAATAAACAAATACAAGCACAATTCAATAAGGCCAACAACAGAACTAAGAGAAATCGATCTTGAAATCGCCCGTAACACCAGCTTGGAAAACAACACTGATAAACAAGGCATCAAAGAATATAAGCCTTACTTAGTGCTAATTGACGGACAGTTTTTTATAGGAACCTTCATAAAAGACTATCGAGAAGATCACGAAAAATTTTGGAATTGTGTATTTAGGACGCCAAATCCAGATGACCCTTGGGGATTAAAAAACACAAAATGTCTTTCTTTGGAAGAATCTGGTTGGCAAAGGATTTGGGAGATAACATAAGGAAAAAAAGATGACAAATAAATGGTTAGACACGACATTAAAAATAACTATATCAATTGAGCCATATGGAGTGCTTCCTGATTTGGTTTTTCAGGTAAAAAAGCCAAGTGATTTTGAATCTTGCCCTAAACGTGGTGTTTATCGATATTTCGAAGATGAATCTTGTTATTTTGAAATAGGAAAAGAAGATCACATCAAGATTCAAGAGGCATTTGCCCAAGGTCTCAAAGAATTAAATTTAAATAAATCCGTACCACAGCAATTTCCAAGAGATTTGGAACATGAAAACAATTTATTGGATTGAATGCGAAGAAATTGAGTTTTTCTTCGACAAAAAGGGAAACAACCTCAGTATTTGGTGGAGTAATGATGCTCGTTACCGCAGCGAATACATGGACCCTTTATTCAAGAATTTAGGCTACAAAGTTGAACAGTTAAAACCAACTGATCCTTTGGTTTCAGAATATATCAAAAACTATCTGAAAAAAATGGGATATAGTGATGCAGATATAGAAGAAAGAATGGAACGGTAATAACAATGAACAGCAGTAGCAACAACGATCTTTATTTTTGTTTACGTTTAACAGCGGACGAGCATTCTATTGTAGAAGACCAGCTTCGTGACAAGTGTTGGGAACTGGGGTTAAAAATGGAATATTACCGTCAGCTTAAAGACGGACATATTCCGACTTTACGAGAAACAAAAATAACAGGAAAAGAGATCGGCAGGATGAAAGGATATCTTGCCGAACTTCAGCTTGAAGCTAATATTGTAGCCAACCCACACAGAGAAAATAAGAAAGGTTAAAATGACAAATAAATGGTTAGCAAACGATGATTTGCCTACGCTTAGATTTGACGGCGAAATATTGTTAAATAATTTAAAAGAATTATTTAAAGATGTTCCTTGGAAACAAGAAGGACACTTTTATCAATCCCGAGAAATAGACGTATATGTACTTAAAAAAGATGCTTTTATTTATTCTGAGACTGCTGTCTGTTGGGGTCGAGCAAAATTATTGGCTCGCAGAAGATTAGAAAGTCAGTTAGACTCTTATTTTTTAGGAAAAACAGAAGAATCCATGTGCGAGGAGCTTAAATTTCGTAGTGCTTGTGTAATATTTTCCAAGTAGGATATAGTGAAAAATGCATCTGCATAAACAGGTTGAAGTAATTTATCAAGGACATCAAATTACTATTGATGAAGGGTTGAAAGAATTATTGCCTTTGATTTGGAAATTTGGAATAAAAACAGAGTTATCTTGTCAAGAAAACAAGCCGGGAATTGCTTGGATATCATTTAATACATCTCACGATGCAAAAATGTTTCTAAATTTAGCTGCTGTTTATCCAGAAGATGATGTTCCGTTATGGGAAACTATGTGTGGAAGAATTCTACAATATGGAGAAAAGGATAATTGGCAGTATGAATCAGTAATTATAAACAACGCCGAAATCACCAATCCAGAAACAAAAAACATAGATGTTAATATAAGCATATCAGTAAGGTTCCCTGTTACAGACATAAATGAAATAACAAAAAATCTTTCAAACAGGATTTTTCATGACAAACTATTGGTTAGACACTAAATTAAGAGTGATTGTAGTCAATCCAAAATTTCCATGCATTATTTTTGAAATAATCAATTCTGATTTTGAGTTGAAAAATGATGTTTACATTTATTTAGATAAAGACGGAAATTCTTTAGGAGTTTTCAAAGAAGATCACATTAAGATTCAAAAAGCGTTTGCTCAAAGACTAAAAGAAGTAATTTTAGACAGAAGTTGATGATAAGATGTATGCAGTAATTAAGGTAAACCAGCCTGATGGCGAATATGTTGAGGGTTTGGAGTGTATTGGTGTTTATCCTACGGAGCCTGAGGCCCAGGCTTTGATTGAAACTTTGAAGAAAGAAGCGTCTGATTCATATGCTGCTAAAAAGCAATATGTACAAGATTTTGTAGACAAGTTACCTGAGCCGCCAGTAACAATTAAAGAATGGGAAGAATATCTTGCTCAATTCAAGTGGAGGGATTCTATGGGAAATTTACATCAATTGTATTTACTCACAACAAGTCCCATGCATTTCAAACGGGATTTAGCATGGACTTTAATGACATATAATCTTGAGTGGGAGGGTTTCGATCCTCCCAAGGTCATTAGACATCCCATTTTATATGCAGTAGAGATTAATCTTGAGAGTTGCCAAAAAAAACATTAGGCGTTTAACTTTTTGTATAGAACGATGTACAAAGATTTTGACCAACGAATACATTCATGCATTAATGCAGGACTTAATTAATCGTGAAATAATTATTGAATATGATTTAAATATAAAAGAAATTGAAGAAAATGTATTTAATTATGATACAACTGTAACTTTTAAGAAAGGCGGGCCACCTGTTGTAATAACGACAGTGGTTACGAAAAATTAAGAATGACAAATTATTGGTTAGGTAAGAAAATTGGATAATCAGTGCTTGAATGCATCAAAATTGCAGAAGCACCAGATAAAATAAACAAAAGTATCAGCCAACCCACTATTGCGCAAAGAACAATGCTTGTTTGAAATGTTCTTACGTCTGTGTCTTTACATTTAGGACACTGTAAAGAGACGTTTCTGCCTCTTGGATACCAAGTATATCCACACACCCGACAGGAGTTCTTCGGTTTTTTTGTGCCACCGTATACTATACTTTCCAACACAACTATTGGAATAGAACCCAGTATTATTGCAATAACATTTAACAGGCTAATTACAACACCCAAAATATAAAATGTATTTTGGGTGGTAAATTTTACTGATTTAATTATTGCTTTCCAAGTATTTTTGATAATTATTCTACTTAACGGAGGTTCTTTTACTAATGCGGCTAAAATGGGAGGCTCTGGTACAGCAATTATAGTTCTGCACCTAGGGCATTTGGCTTTCCGGCCGGCGAATTCTTTTTTAGACTTGACTTTAGCGTTACAAGTACTACATTGGAAAGAGATCATTGTTCTTCCTTATTGGAAAGAGATCATTGTTCTTCCTTGGTTAGCCTATGCATACACCAAGTAGATTTTACCCCAATTTTGGGCTTTGTAAACTGGGTTGTTATACTCATTTAGAGGAAGGAAAACAATTGTCCACTTCCATCTCTTGATTTGAGATCAGATTTACCTTTAAGAAGACATTTAAAGATAGAGGATTGAAATGAAGTATTTATTACAGAAAAACCGGCCAGTTCAAAAAGGAATGCCAGACCCTAATGGTTGGGAAACAATTAGTGGTGAAAGAGCGGGTCATCAGGAATTTGATGATTTAGCAACCGCAGAGCGTATTTTCAAAACAAATATAAATATGGCTCGTATGGCCGTATTTCCTCAGCGTATTATTGATTCTGAGGGCACTATACTTAGTTATTATGATCCTCGTGAATGGTATTTAGAACAAATTTCTTATGATTTTAATCATACAACAGATGAAAACGAGCGAACAAAGCTTGTAGAATACTATGCTCACTATGTGCGTGAATTAATTGCAACTGGATTATGGCTGACTATTCCGCCAATTGATGCTAGACTTCCGGACAATTACATGCCAAAAGAGTTCTTTGAATATTGGAATCAATAAAATAAGGATGAACAAAATGTATAAACCAAAGAAGCCATATAAAAATTTAGAAGATTATCGACGAAGGCATTGTTGGACAAAAGCCCAGAGGGATGACAAATCTTTTTGGCCTTGTTCGATATGTAATGGCCGAGGTAAAGTTGACAACGACATTGATAACACAATTAAATGTCCGTGTTGTTTTGGAAAGAAAAGCATTGACAAAAAGTATGTTTATGACGCATATAGAACTTCTTTAGAAGATTGGAGAAGTGAATTAGAGTATTGTAAGAAAGAAGAAGTAATTCGCAAACAGGCGATAGCTAAATTAGCCCCATCGCTCGCAAAATTAACAGAAAAAGAAAGACAAGTATTAGGATTAAATGATTAGCGAGAAATCAACATGATCGAACGTCATTAAGACAGGATTGAAATGAAGTATTTAGTAAGGAGAAAAAATGAAAAATTTAGTTAACAAGCGTAATTTTATAGCATTTATTGCAACCACGCCCTTTCTGGTTGGGGGTTAAAGAAGTGATTACTGAAAAGATTTTTTATGATACTACGCCAGTTGACATGGAGAAGGCGTCAGAGGCAATTTATGTGATGTACAAGCATTACAATTTGCCTCGTCCTAGAATTCAATTAGCTAGTGGTCTTGATGAATTAGCTGTATTAGCACAGCAAGTTAAATCTGAACCTATTGATTTAGAAAAACACAGCGAGATAACTGTGTTTTGGACTTGCAGGCATGTTACAACAACTCAAAAGATAGAATATGCTATATCTCGCAAGTTAAATGAATATGAATGGTATAATAAAAACAAAGGATTTTTTAGTAATGTATTTTTCCCTCCTGGCTGGGCTTATGGTAACAAGCAACAAGATTGGGAGTGGATAAAACATGCATTATCTATTTGGAAAAACACTTATTTATGTGTTTGTTATAAAGATACGGTAATTATTTTAGATCGTCCAAAAGAGGTTTATTGTAACGAAAATGGTTTTCACAATAGAAATGGGGCGGCCGTAAGATTTGGTGATGGTTCTGAAATTTATGCATATGAGGGGATTGGAGTAGAAGACAGGTATATTCTTGAGACTGATCGATTAACTTTGTTTGATATTCACAAAGGCAATACAAAAAAGAGGATTTTGATTTCTTTAGTAGGTGTTGAGAGATACCTAGATATGGTTAGAAATTTTAAAATAGAAACTAAAAACAGATTTCAAAAATTCTTTTCTTTTCCTCAAATTGAAGAAAACCCTAGAATATATGATGGCTATTCTTTAAGAATTAAAAATGCAAAAATTAATGATGAATATGGGTTGGCTTTAATACAATACAGCGGCGTTGGCAAAAATGATGGCTCTCATTGGGAAAGATGTTATCATTTACCTGGAAACCCATTACAGCATAAATGCATTAATTCTATTTTAGATAAAAAGGATTATGATTTGTGGAGAGTATTAAATTTTCAAGAAACGTTGCGCCGTGGTGTATTTTATGGTATGATTTTATCCTATAATGATCACAAATTTAATCTTAAGATGCCTAGGCTATATGACAACTATTCAGCTTTAAGTTGTGACGCTTGTCCTTCTTGGGTAAAAGCCAGAATGTTTTTGAAGGAAGATTTTACTTATAAAACTGATGTTGTAAAAATGGTAGTTGAAAAGGGAAAGATAGTAGAATTAAAAACCAATGATAAATTAAAATGGCAAGATTCTTTATGGGGGGATATCCCTTCTTATAAATTTGATTTAAATTTACAAAGTGAAACTTGGGAGGGTTTACTTAAGCAGTGGGCTGATTTTGCATTTAAATGGATTGGAATGCATGAAACGTGTATGTATTTATCATGAAATCAAAGCAAGAAATACGGAATCAATTAATTGATAATCATTCTTGGTTATCTAAATTACTCATTGGATTAATGAAGAAACATATTCTGATCGTAAAATGATAAATGAAAGATATGGATGGTCTAATGATTAACATTCCCCCATTACCATTTGAATATTGCAACAACATAATGATTGTTGGCATCGGGGGTGGCTTTGATGTTTTTACAGGGCTGCCTTTTGTTTTTGCTTTCCCCAACAAAAACTTTATTTTAGTGAATTCAAGTCCATTAAAAGATTTTCTTTATCGAGAAACCACTTTAGATGATTATCCTGAATGTGGTATTGAAGCAAATGTATTCAAATATACAGTAGGCAGACATGGCACGAAATTATTAGCTAAGGCATATAAAGAAATTGCCGAAAAGCATGAAATCGACTTTATTTTAGCGGTAGATGGCGGTATTGATTCTTTAATGTTTGGAGACGAGCAAGATTCTGGTACATTGTTAGAAGATTGTATTTCGATGTCAGCATTAGATGAGGTTGAAGTTGATCATAAAATCTTGTGTTGTGCTGGATTTGGTGCTGAAACTGAGGAGGGCATTAACCATTATCGAGCTTTAGAAAACATAGCCACATTAACAAAAGAAGATGGATTTATTGGTTCTTTTTCTTTAACTAAACAAATGGCAGAATTTAAGTTATACAAAAACATTTGTGAACGAACATGGAAAGCTGGTCGAAAAAGTCACATTCAGACTAAGATTATTTCATCAGTTATGGGTCAATTTGGCGATGATAATCTTTACGATGGTGTTGACGCCAAGGTGATTGGAGATAGTGGGTTGGTTTTTATTTCGCCATTATCTAGTATTTTTTGGTTATTTAACTTTGATGTTGTTATAAAGAGAAATTTGATTATTCCGAAAATGAAGTTAGGAGCTACATTTAGCGATGCTTTATTACTTTATAGACAATTTTTGAATGAACAGACTGGAAATCGGAGTAAATTACAATTACCTATTTAAGATTGGATTTTATTATGTATACATTACGAGAGCTTCATGAGTGGAAGTCTTATGCCTCTTCTGATGGCAAGAAGTGGGTTCCAGCGGCGCCATTGGACGGTCCCTATATTGAGCGTATTCGAGATGCTTGGCATGTTTTGATGGGAAAAGCTGATGCTTTTACTTGGCCTAAAATAGAGAAAAATGAGGATTAAGAAAAATGACGAATAAATGGTTAAAAAACAAGTTGCCTGTAGTGTAATTTAAAGACGGAAAGATTGCTAATTTAGAAGAAATATTTAAAAATTGTGATATTTCAACTGAATCTAAAGAAGGCAGTGTTACAATGGTGCAAAAAACTGATGTAATTATAAGACAAGACATGATATGTTTTGAGAATATTCAGCCCCAAAACAGTCCAGCTTTATGCCGGGGCAGGATGCTTCTACAATGGACAAGACACATATATGAACATAGTTCTTGGCATCATATGGTTTTTTTAGAAATTAAATCATCTTTATCAGCACCGCCGACACGATGGGTTTGATCCCAGTGGTCTTTCTTGCTAAAAAGCAACCGTCCTTCATAATCTAAAAACACATAATCATCGGACTTCATTTTGTAACTCCTATGACAGTTCGCCATTAAAATTTACATTACATCTTACGACGTGGCAGTTCGCCACAAATTAGTCTGGCTTCTGCCACGGTCTGGCGGAAATCCGCCACAAATTATACACTGCGAGGCTGGAGGTTTTGCTGAGTGCCCATAGGTGGCAGTTCGCCACAAATCAATTAATCGCTGCGAGGAGGAAGCTCTCGGCGGCAAGATCGGAGCATTTCCTGTGGCAGTTCGCCACGAATCAATTAGTCGCTGCGAGTCACGAAATCCTTCGCAGTGGCAGTTCGCCACAAATCATTGTACGCTGTTTTTTAATCTTGTAAATCCAAATCTGAGAATTGGAGCAATTTAGGGAATTTGCCCTTGTTTTTGTAGAAATTTATTCTAGATTAAAGAATATGCTTTTTAAAGGAAAACAAATGACAAACAAATGGCTAAAAAAACAACATTTAGACATACATGTTTTTAAACAACATACTTTAGTTGCTGTATGGCGAGTAATCAATAAGTTTACTTTAGTTAATGGAAAAGTTAGATATTCCTCTGGTCAGAGCGATCCAATGTTAGATGTCATGGTAACTCATTCTGAACATTTGGCCATACAAAATGCTTTTCAGCAAGGATTGGTTCGGTTAGATATTAACATTTAATAAATAAGAAGTTTTCATTATGTACCTGCAAGTAAATGCAAATCAGCGGGCTATGAATGTTTTTGGCTGCAAAATCAGATAGTTTAACATAAAGGATAGTAAAATGACAAACAAATGGTTAGGTTCGGAATGGTTGACAAAAGAAATTGTAAAAGAGTTGTGCGATAAATACCTTCCGCCAGAAAATTATGGCGGTAATTATGAAAATTATGATTGTTTAATAGAAACATTAAATGAAAATGATATTTTTAATAGAAATCAATTAGAAAAGTTAATGCAGACTCAATTAGATTATGCTTTGAAGCAAGATAAGCAGTTTGTTAATCAAGAATTCGTGGATATTGAAGGCGTCCAAAGTATATTCATTGGAGAATGCAATTCTGATCAAAAAACTTACTTTTGGCATACTGGTCTTGTGCGAATAATGTTGGAAGGAAAAAGGTTGGAAAAATGAAAAACATTACAAAGAGAGCTTTTTTAAGGCTGTGTGGCTTATCACCAGTAGGTTTATTGGCAGTTCCTTCCAAATCTAAGAACTTTGAAAAATATTTTATAGATGAGGATGGTGCTTGGGAATTAAAATATGAATATGAATTCAATAAAAAAACCGTAAGAATATATCATGGTGTATCATATTTTAAGGATGTGCCGCCCAAATTGGCTACATGGACAGTCGAAGAAGACAAGCCTTTTTGGTATGGAAGGATCAATATTACTCCACATAGAATTTACCATGATGACAATCTTATTCATCAGAGTTGTTTATTGAATTTACGTTTTGATTCTATTTTTAGCGACACACATCCTGCGGGTTTGGAACGATGCGACGATGAAGGTTTTTCTAATTTTATAAATAAAAGAGATTGAATTGAAAACTCACCACATAAAAATAGAGGATAATGGTTCTGACCATTATCGTGTAACATCGAATTGTTTTCGTTGCGGAGACGAAATAGTTCGAGATTTACACAATACAATCCCAGTTATGCCTGGTGTTTTTGTGTTGGAATTATGCAAAAAATGCGAGGAAATAAATCCTCCATATCAAAACGGGCTAGTTCCAGAGTGGGCTTGTTCTAATTGGGGTAATTACGAACATGATTTTCTAATTGGGGTAATTACGAACATGATTGGCTCGATTGCCAGGATTGTTTAGAGGCTTATGATATTTGGCTGAAAGGAAATTAAATTATGACAAACAAATGGTTAAAAGAAGATGGTTTACATGTTGTTGAATTTCAAGATGGCAAACCTGTGAATGCGGACGAAATTTTCAAAGATGTTTCTTGCGAGCAGCACATTAAAATCTGGAGACTTCAACACGGCAAGAAGTCTGCCTCTGAAAATTGGACTTATATTACCGATGTATTTGTAAAAAAAGAAGATGCAGTTGGCATGTTTGATGCTCTTGAGGGAGAACTTATATTATGTTGGGGGCATATGCGGCTTAGCATGCGTGTAGATTTAATAGATCATGAACAAAAACACCAACAATTCAATTTTACCCGAACAGACAAGACAATAATTAAGAAAATTGGAAACCCCCATTGCATAACTAAGAGTTTCAAATGTCACGCCCAGCAGAAAAAGAATTAGAAAGAATTGCTTTTGTTTTCCAAGGCACCCAGGATGAGGTTGAGCAGAAAGCATTGGCTGAGCACTATTATGAAGTAGTTGTTAATCAAAGGCGGAACATGGAACAATATTCCGCCTTTAGAAGCTCAATTACCTGATGAGTGGATGCCACAAGAATTTTTTGATTATTGGAGCAACAAATGAAAAACTTGAAAATCGGTGATACAATTCATTATTTATCAGTTTCCCCTGGTTATTGGATTGATGAATTAGAGGACAGGTGGTTAACTTTGACGACAACACCATAGTTATATATGGATTTACGCCAGATCACAGTGACACCACAGGATTTCGTTGCGAACCAGGAATTCATTTTTTAGATCGCAAGAAAACAAAATTTTTAGAGAAATAAAATGAGCAATTATTGGTTAAAAACAGAAAGAAAAAACTTTACCACTGGCTTTTTGAAGCTAGATACGTGGGTTCCCAAAACATTGGACTATCTTTCGAACAACGGGGGTTTAGTCTTGGTTTCAGGAAGTCGCCAGGAATTTGACAAAATGTTAAATGCCAACCTTCCTTTGGAAACTGTAAGTAGGGAGATGTTGCTTGGCAATTGGCTTGTTACCCGACCAATTTACTCATTTGGGAGTCAAATAGAACAAGTTATTCTCAATTGTAATGGCAAAAAAATTTACTTTGGTTTTTCTAATGGTGAGAAACTATCAATATACAACGATTCAATACACAACGATTTACATGGTTTTAAAATGGGGCTTATGTATTATGCTACTTTAGCATTCCACATAGATTCCGATTCAATTAAAATAATTAAAAGTAGATGTGATGGTCTTTCTCGTGGCAGATTGGTAAGAAAGAATTAAATAATGATACCTCAATTAATTGGTGCAAAAGATATTTTAAATATTATTATACATGCACTTATTTTTATATTTTTAGCATTTGTTGCTGGATTATATCTTGGTAGGTCTTATGTTCCCGAGCCAGAATTTCGTCCCCCTACAAATGAAGAATTAACTGAAGATTTAGATATACTACAAAATTGGTATGATGAGCACAATTTTCCATTCAAGCCTGTTAAGGGTGATTTTCTTACGAATGGAGATCATGTGTGGAAATTTAATTTAGAAATCAAAAGACCTAAAATAAAAAGGAAAGAAAATGAATAAATGGTTAAAGAAAAATGCAGTTCCAGTACAAATGCAAGTATATTTCCCAAATAGCGGTAATGCTTATTCTGTAAAGGAGGCTAAGGTAGATGCAATGCATTCCAATCGTACAACTCATGATATTCGTTTGCTTATGCTATTGGTTCATGGAGAAAAAAAACTCCTGGGTGGGTGGCAACTTAAAAGCGAAATAGACAATGAAGCTTCTATTGTCAGATATTTAGCTTGTGATTATATCGCATCTAACTACAATGATTTAATTACGCTTCAAAACCAAGAATTTTATGAAAACAAGATGCTAACTTATCATGATCCACTTCCTTCAATAAGGTCCATATGGGTTGCGAAGGATGTCAAGAAGATGGGGGCATGTCAAGACATTGCTTATTTTACTGGTTATTCCGACGACGAGATTCAAGACTCACTAGATGGACTCATCAAAGAATTTTTCCAGAGGAAAAACAATGAAAGAAATTAAACTAGAAGGACATGCTCGTCCATGTGATATAGCATTTTATAATGACGATGGAAGCATAATTCACATCACATTTCAGAAACATGAAATGCAGTCTATAGCACGAGAGTTAGAAACAGTAGCTCGTCAGCTACGAGATTATGTTCAATCAAATTCGCCTGCTGATCCTGTATTAATCACTTCTTTGCTAAAAAACCAAAAGCAATGGAATAAAGATTCAGGCAATAGTGATTATACAAATGATTTATTATGCCAAGTAGCACGAGAGACTTTTTTAAAACTTATAAATTTAAACAATATTGTTACAATTAAACCGATGGTTTCTCAAACTGATATTATTGAATACCATTATTTTCAAGATAATCAAAATGGCATAGATTTAATTAGTGCGATGGAGCCTGTTGTTGCAAAGACAAGAGCATTAAAAACTAATTTCTTTGAAGGCGATGTTACAACACTTTCCAATGGAATTGCCAAAGAAACTATCGAAGAAGTTCTGAATGATTTAATGAACAATGTTGGAACTGTGGCATCTATAGATATATCAAAGTTTACGGACCCAGCTATGGCCATAGTAACCAAATTAGATGAGCTAAAACATTTTATTTTCGATAAAACACACAGGGGCGGTGATCTATGGATTGTGGCCAATTCTAAATTAATTAAAACTTTAAATTTAACTCAACATGAATCGTTTAAGCCTAATGCTGACGAACAGCTTTTAAAGAGACTGGGATTTTTAAACAAATGTGCTTTATATGAATATGAAATGGAAGATAATTATATCTTAACTGGGTTTAAAGGACTTACCTCTTTAGATTCTGGATATTTTTATTATGTGCATGTTCCATTGTGTTATAAATTAAATCATCCTTTGTACATAAAGCCCCATATGATGTATGCTAAAAAACTGGTTCGCTGCGGAGGCGATCATTATGCACGGTTGAAAATTGAGGGGCTATCATGACTAATAAGTGGTTAAAAAAAGAAACACTTATTTTAAAATTCAATGGAAAAGAGTATGTTATATCAAATAATTATACTTTTATAATAAACCATACAAAAAATCAGAATTATAGATATGAAATTAAAAATAAAAATGCCCATATTGACGTAACACAAGAGTTTCACAAAAAAATCCAAAAAGCTTTTAAAGATAATTTAGAATGTATGAATCTCATATAACCGTAACAAATATTAAAGATGAAGAATTCAAATCTGTGTGTCAGACTCTTCAGGTTAAACCAGTAATTATTGAAGAGGATACTGGTTCTGGCGTACGTCAAACAATGACTGCTAGGTTTCATAAAACCCATGATGAAAAACAGGCTTTCGATGAAATGAATGAGCTTGCTTCTCACTTTGGAAACCGTGTAATTCGTCGAAAATTAGAGAAAATTGTCGGCAAGGGCGAAATGCCGCCGCATCTTTATCTAGAATTTCATCTTAAATATGAAGTCCCCAAGAATCGTGTTAAGGAGTTTGTAAATAAAGTTTCAGTTTTGGGAGGGCACACATCTCAAAATATAATCAAACAAGCAAATGGTGAAAATGTATTTCAATTTGCTACGGCTCGGGAGCCAGAAGTATATCATCGATTAAGAGATGAATTACAAGAATTCAATCGAATTAATGTAATTAGAGAATGTGTAGTGTTTGACGATAATCCCAACATTGATAGTGGTTGGGCCGAATGTAAAGAATGTATAATTAAACAGATAGGATAAACAATTTATAAACAATATTTACCAAAAAGCGTTAAAAGGTTTGTTACCGAATATGATGCCGAACAGGAAGGGTGGAAAATACTAGATTATTATTCCGATCAATCTGGAGATAATGGTTTTGAACCTGAGTGGGTTGCCACTGTATATGATCCAAAATGGCGAGATAAAATTATTACTATATTGAATGGTGAAAAATGCAAAAAGAAATAATTAAACTTACAAAAGAACAAGAAAACCAATTCCGAAAAACTTTCGAATTAAAAGAAGATGTGAAGGATGATATCTATTGGACAGAAGCATATGAATATGCTGCAACGTATCCGTTATATATAGACGAAATTAATGCCATTGGGCCTGTTTTAGTAGAAAGGAAGCCAAATTGGATGAAATAGAATTTTTAACCCAACCTTTATTGACCGAAGAAGGCTTTATAAACGAAGCATGCATGAATGAATTGGCTGCTGCCATTAACAATATGCCTGAGACCTATGAAAGATTGTCTAACAACCAGGAATGGAGTGAAAAAAGATGGACACACTATAGAGACCTTACTGGGGGATTAGCATATTGGGCGGTTCATCAATTTGCAGGCAGTGACGTTGGCAAAAACTATAACCAGGATAAAAACCCTCCTTATTTTGCTCCTGGTTTGGAGAATGTTATTGGTTATTTAAGTGCATGTATTAGGCCCCAATTTAACGATTGCGGTTTCAAAGAAATGTCTTTGTGCGATGTGAATAAGATGCTATGGGAGGTACTAAGGGATTGTGAGATTTTTAAATCTTGGAACACAGAAGAAGTATGTGGCAAAGCGTGGTTAGATTTAAGCGCTTTATTACATAATATTTGCTTAACAATACGCAATGATCGCAGAAAGAATGATGCATTCGACGCAGAATTCGAAAAACAATGGACAGAAAAGAATTCAGGTTAACCATTTACCAAAATATTATTGCTATTTCTTTATCACCGAACTACAGCTTCTCGATTGCCGCTTCTTCTTGTTGAATCTTTTTTATAAAGAAACTTTTCATAATTAGGCCGATTAAATTTTTTTATATTTTCCACAAACCATTTTCTTCATTTCTTTCTTAAACGTAAAAATTGAGATTGCTTAATTCTGTTTTCATAACTAAACCACCTTTCATACATCTTTTTTAAGAAGAGATTTGTTAATTTAATGCCCGAGGCGTCTCCAATTACAGAATCTATGCTACACTTGGGGCACAAAAGAGTGGTTTTTTCTCGGCCAACCCATTCTAAATTATCATAAGATTTTAATTCAAAGATAGAAAGGCAATAAAAACAACCGCACTTTTTACTTTGTTCTAATTCGTTTTTATTGCAGCGACAATGTTTGTGAGCTTCTTCTAGATTCATTAGAGAATTTTTTTAGCTATATCTAGCGTGTTAGGTGCTTCAAGACGGGATTGAATAGAAACAAAAACACCAGTTTTTTGAGACAAATCAAAATTTTCTTCAATAAATTTGATCACTTCATTCGGATCAATGGCAGAGTTGAACACAATGTTTGGCCCATGTTGATCAAGATAAACAGCATATAGATTGCCAAACTGTTGCAAGCCTTTTGAGGTATTATTACCACACTCATGGCTTCCACATTCAAATTCACGTTGGCTCACAACGGGGGACCAAACTGTTTGATTTAATAGGACAATGAAAATGTACAATGCAATTTAATCCTGCCAAACATTAGAGAAAGAGTTTATATTTACTCTAGTCTTGGAAGATACCCAAAAGGCGAAGAACTATGTGCTATGGAATTCTATAAAATAGAAGACATATCGTGCGATGAATTGCCGAGGGGCGTTTTAGTTGGCACAATAGAAATTCACGATTGCAAGTGGAATGGCAACGCTTATGAATGGAAAAAAAAGAGCCATAAAGAATCAAGCCTGTTAAACCAAAAGGTCGGCCGAAGCCCTCTTGGTTTAAACCATTTTAATTGGCATTTTTCAACAAAGGTTGACCTGCTTGGGGCCACTTTGCTTCAAGCGAACAAGATTTTAAAACAAAACCATTGCAATTTATGCTTTCAATTTTTCCATAAATAGTTACTTTAGTGCCTTCTTCCATGTGAATATCAAAGTCACTTTTTTTCATAATGCAAAGAATAGACGAAAATACATCATCATTTGAATTTTGTCCTATCCAATATCCGGGGTCTGAAAGAGTACTAACAGTTACATCGGTAATATAACCAGTTAAATAAACCCAATCGCCCTTTCTTTCATTTTGTAGTTTATACAAAAGAATATGGTCGTCACCTACTTGATCTTGTAATTCAAATAATTGAGTGGAAGACACATTCCAATCAGAACCACATCCACACATAAGCAGTGAAAACAATACTATTGATAATTTCTTCATAATTCACCTACAAACGCATTGATCGCAACAAGGACTGTTACCAACCACTGTACAATTTTGATCAGTGCAATGCATACATCTTCCATGACTATTTTTATTGCATTTTCCACAATTGCAAGAATGGGCACAGCCAACGGTAAGCGACAATAACAGAGTTAAAATTCCCAAAATTTTCATTACCAATCTCCTAGTTCACTAATGGATTCATCAATTGAATTAACAAATTCTGTAGCCATGTCTTCGGCTAGAGTATCTTGCGTGCCTACTTTGGCAGCAATATAGCTTTTAATCGCTCCAAACAGTTCTTTTCTTTTTTCATATTGTTTTTGTTCTGAAAGCGATTCTCGTTGTTTTCCTCTGGCGGTGAGAAACAAAGTTCTAGAGGCAGGGTCATATCTTAAACAATCATGATTTTCTGCCATTCGTTTTAGAGTGTCTTCTGTATAAATGATATCACGAACCGTATGATTTGATTTTATTACAGGGAATTCAAGGCATTTAAATTCACACTCATCATATTCTTCTTCAGAAACTGGAACGTAGACGTATACAGAGTAAGTTCCTTTGAAAAAGACGCCCACAATCGCTTCTTTAAGATCAAATAAATTTTGTACAGTGTAAATCTTCTTGTAATCATGCTCTTTATCTTCTTTTTCTGTGACATAGTAACCAAGATTGGTTAATTGTCTAAGCCATCTATTGAAAGTGCTCTCAACAACATTAAAGGTCACTTTAGACAAATGAAGGTTATTCATATCTCACCTTAATCGTCAGCTAAACACCACATGCCGGTGTTCCAATGTTTAGGTCCAAATCCATTTCTCAATTCAGAAGTAACACCACTTAAAAACCCTAAAACTCCCTTTTTATCAGCGGGTTTAAAGTAGACTTTCCCTGTGTCTCTAAAAACAATCAACAATGGACCGTTGTCTATTTTTCTTTCTACATCGTGGCCAAATCTTAAAAAGAACTCCACAGCTTTTCCGGAATCTTGGTCATTATTTAAAATAACAGTGGAGTGACTTACAAACCTAAGATCATCTCTAGTATAATTTAGTGGCTTTTTACCTAGTGTCTTCTTAATAATGCTCCATGGAGAAAAAAGTCCAGGATCGTAAAATAATTCAAAATCGTGTAGAGCAAGTTGATTAAAAGGGAAATAAGGTTCGGTAACAAATTTGAAATATAACCCTGGCTTGCAAAAATAAAATTCTATATTTTTTGTTCGATTATACGCAGGATGTTTTCCCTCAAACTTTTTAATATATTCCAGGTATATATCTGCGTATGTTCTCATTCTGTGTCCTGCCAAATCGTAGGTTTTCTGCAAGGTATTCTATACGATTCAGATAAATCGTGAAAGGTAAAACTTGATTTATTTTGCGAGCCCTTGATTTCCAGCAGGCTTACAGGACCATGAAACAAAAAAGCATCATTGTGCATAACAGCATCTTTGCGATCTAGCCAAACATCCGTTCGCCTCAAAACAAGAGAGCTATTTTTAGGGGTATAATGCTTTATGCCCTCAAACAGTTGTTTAACATTGGCAATTTTATTACCATTAAATTTAACAATTTTATATGCCTTATTAAGCAATACCTTCTCAACCTTCTCATCCCCAGATTCCTTGGGAATAGTCCATGCAATATCTCCCAATTTTTTTCTGTGATTTGATCCCGTTGCTTCGCTGGGAATTTCATTTTTCTGTTGTAGCCAATGATTGGGCATGTAGTTTTACCCCTTTTGTTTTTGGGAATTCAAATTTGTTTTTGGGAATTCAAATTTGTTTTTGGGAATTCATCTTCATTTATTAGAATTGTCATGTTCTCATAATTTGCCTTGGGTGTCAATCCGGTTTTTCAACAAGGAGGGCAATTTCTAAATATTTGTTCATAAATAACTTAATATCGCTCTAATATGATATACATTTTACCCTTCTGTAAATAAATACCTTATGCCATCAATTAGCAATCTATATTTTGTCCCATTTAATGATGTAGAAACATCTAAAGGGGTCGATGATGTTCGCCAAGTAATTGCGGATAAATATGTTTACACTGCTAGCGATGTTTCCATGCATTGTTCAGCAATTTTAAACTTTAGCGGCTCTGTAGTCGGGGATTTGGCCGAAGTTTATTTAAAAACATCAGATTTGTTAACCACAGTTACTTCTGGCACCAAAACTGCCACAATAGATACAAATAGAATATTTTTCACAGTTGATATAACCAATTTAGACCCTGGAAGTTACACGCTCCAAGCGTTTATTTCTGATTCTGGTAGCCCAGGGACTCCTATTGGCTCATTAGTTAGTTTTAATTTTTCAAAAACAGAAGAAACGGAATCAGTTACATTCCCATCGGGCGGTTTGCAAATTTACCCCCAGACCCAGACTCATATAGACGATGTATCTTATCCAACTCATGCTGCCATACCTATTCCAAAAGGAACTTTAGCGTATTCAGATGTCGCTAGTTTGGGTTTATATGAAGATGATGTTCAAATTCCTGCTCAGATAGAAGTAGTTGATAATTGGGAAGGCGTTACAACAAAAGCGGCTCAAAACCATAGGCCACGATGGATACATGTTTGGTTTAATGCTGTATGGGATAGCGGCACGCCAAGAACTTATTTGTTAAAAAAAGATGCCGGAACCCCTCCAGATAGTGGCGTTTCTATTACAGAAGAAAATCCTGCTACACTGGCGTCGTTTGTAGATACAAGCACCAACACATTTACACTTTCTATAAACTTATATTTAGGAATGAATCATGTGGCCTTCACTCTTGCGCCTACAGTATTAAATAATGTATTTACCACTAATGGTAGCTATGGACTCCGATCAGGAACTCCGATTATTTATTCTAGTTATGGATCAGCAGGCAATTTAACTAGAGGTTCTGTTTATTTCGTAAGAGCTATAACACATAACACTTTAAGTTTACATCCAACTTATGATGATGCTATAAATAATACAAACATTTTGAACACAGGTTCGGCAACCAATTCTACATTTCATCCTTTAAGTCCTATTCCTATCAAAATCAACTTTGGATTTTCTGAAAGCTCCGTTCCAGATGCTTACCCCAGAATTAATCCAAACAAAGTATATTGGGCTCATTTTGTTGAGCCAGGAGTGAGTGCAGCTAGATTTAAATTATATGAAACTTATGAAGATGCTATAGATCGAAAAAATGAAATAACACTTTTAAATAACATTGCAGGTGTTCCTTGGAGACTTTTATCACCTAGAGTTATACAAGCAGAAACCACAGCAACTGAGTGGCGATGCACGAGAGGACACAATGATGTAATCAGCCACGGAATGTCCACAGGAATGAAGGTTAGAGGAACTTTATACTATCCTGACACAACCGGGTTGGAAGATGGTGCGATATATTATGTTCGAGTTACTTCTAGCACAAATTTTACTTTACATCCAACTGCTGATGATGCGACCACTGGAACCAACGCTATTTTGGTGTCTACCAGCTTTGATCCTCATTATTTTGCTATTATCAGCACAATCACTGTGGATAACGGGTATGTAAAAGCTAGTTTTTCTAGACCATTTGATGGAATACATGAACTATATTATGACGAAACTGGCAGCGGGTCTTATGGTTCTACGCCTCTAATTAGCTCCGAAGATGCAGGATTCAATAGTGGCATTTATTTAATGGATGGTATTGAACATGATTGGAATTCTTTTGCTGATACTTTGGGATATGTAGAAGTAGAAACAAGGGCTGCTGATACAACTCAAAATTGCAATGTAGTTGTTCATGCTAAGGGAAAAATACAACTACCAAATAAATGGCTTTCTCCTGTTATGGGATACTCATCCAGAATTAGCATTCCTAATGATCAGTCTATTTTAAAATTTCAATTAGCATCTACAATTTTAGAAACAGTAAGCAGGGTTACTAAAAGATTATGCTTTTATGTTCCATTACAAGATGCTTATTTGTTATCGGGCGGCATTGATGATGGCACCATAAGTCCCACTTCTTATACAATTAGCAGTGTTTCTACTCCAACAATTACTTTGAGTGGCGCTCACGGATGGTCTGCTGGACAACAGATTGTTTTTTATACTACTGGAACACTGCCAAGCCCTTTAGTTCAAGGAACTGTATATTACGTTAAAAATCCTAGTGGAAATACCTTAAGAGTAGCGACCACTTCGGGCGGGTCTGATATAACGTTGACTACAAGTGGAACAGGAACTAACACAGTTTACACAAACGATTCTTTATATTTCTTACAAAAGAAAGATGATGTTGTTTCTGTAACCGGGTTAACAACTTCTAGTGGAAACACTTGTGATGGCTGGTTTGTTGCTAGTGGTCTGGCTGGTGGTGTTAGAACTACATTGTTGACAAAAGATATTTGGCAAAAATTTCCAAAAGAAGTTGAATTAAATCGAAATAAATTGGCTTATCATATTTGGCCTGTTAATGGAGCAAGAAACTTTACCACTTCAGAGGAAGCCGCAGCAAGTGGAGTTTATAAATATAATTGTTTCCATCAACACATTTGTCTCGATCCAAATGTGCCAAATGATTATTACCAAGCATGGGCCGATCAAACAGATACATCAGATGAAATCAAGCCTGAATGGGTTATGGCAGCAAATGCTCAAGGTGTGTCAATGAACAATGAATTTGCCTTGATATTTTCAGATGCTGATGGTTCTTTTGACTCTGATAGTTGGGCTGATTTATATCAACAAGACCCAATTGCTTTGTGTGCCGAAGATTGGAATGCCAACAGCAAAGTTTTTGGTTCAATGGCAGAAAAAGGAGTAGATTTTGCTGAACAAGAAGCGGCGATTGAAGATGCTGTTATCGCCTGGACCGATCCGGCAAAAGTAGATGATTACGGTCAATTTAATTATGGCGATTATCATGATGAATATTTACCATCAGTTCCTAGAGCCAATTTACAAGAGTGTTGGCAAAATATGCGACATTATTTTGTCAGCCAAGTATGGTCATTAATTCTTCGTGGCTCAGATGGATTAATGGATATAGCCAGACGTTCTACCGATCACTATACAAGCGTAGATCAAACTAGTTTCGATGGCAATTTTGGATATTTTAGCGGCGACACAAGTGTCAGAAATATTGTTGACAATTTAGTTGATGGTCCTGAGCATAAAAATCATGTTCCTGGTAATTTTTGGAAGGGCGGTCCAATCCACTGGGCAAATATTGATTATGGAATGGAAGAATCCACGGTATTTAGTGGTATTTATGGTAGCATTCCTGATCCTGTTGGCTTGTTAAGAGCATGGTTAATTGATGCTAATGGTTGGGCTAAAGAGGGTTATGAACAATGGCAACATGCCATGCGATGTGTAACTCTGCCATCAGTAACTGGTTTAACAGCTAATAAAGAATCCATTGGCACCTTAGTCAACACATTGATCCTAAGAGATTATACTAAGAACCCAGTATTATCTCCTCAAATCAATGCGGTCAAAACAGCATTGGCATCCACTACCAGTAAAGCAGCCGTGTTTGTTAATGGAACCTCCTTGGTAACTATTACGGGCCATGGTTATAAAACTGGCCAACGGATTCGATTTACTACCACAGGAAGCTTGCCTACTTCTTATCCTCAAATAACAGTTGGAACTACTTATTATGTAAGCAGAATAAGTACGTCTCAAGTTGTATTACATCAAAACTATAAAGATGCAATTAAATATGTTCATGGCACCAACACTGCAATTACATTCAGCAGCACTGGCAGTGGTTCTCACACAGCTATTACTGGAAACATTGACAATATTGATGATCCAACATGGCACCCATTATGGATGGTTTTATATTACGAATTAACTAAAGACCCAAATCATGTTCAGTGGATTAAAGACAATGCAAAATCTTTAGGATATGGATTATCAGGTGCAGCTTATGCGGTTACATCTGAACCAATTTATTTGACCAGACATTTCCCTGAATTAATGGACCATTCTAACTTCCTTCATGAGGCAATTAGTAGTGTTTGGGATAATTTCGGGGTTGGGCCTGGGGAACACAAACATTTTTGGCACACCTTCCCTTATTTTAAGAAAAATATCAAAAATGCTGCTATTACATCGTTGTCAACACCGACAATAACATTGCAGCCAGGAAGCTCAGGAATAGACACTTACATAAGCTCTGGAAGCCAGAGCACCAACTTTGGCAACGCCACTGTGTTGCCTTTGGGCAATTTGTTTTTCATAACTAATACTAAAACTAGAATTTTAATTAGATTTGATCTAGCTTTGCCTGAAGGTGCTATAGTTACTTCAGCTACTTTAACAATGACCAATGTTGCTGGCGGCACTGGAATTTCGAACACGACAATTACTGCTTATCGTGTTATTCGTCCTTGGACAGAATCAAATGCAACTTGGTTAAAATACAACAGCACAACAAATTGGTCTACAGCAGGGGGTGGTTCAGGGACCGATTATACAACTGCCAACAGTGTTACGACTACAATTGCCAATTCTTCTAGTAATTTAGTGTTTAACAATTTAGCCACGTTGGTTCAAGATGCTGTAGATAGCAGAGATGGTCGCTTAAGCTTGTTGTTAGTAGGAGATGAAACAGCGGGCTCATCACATTATGCAAACTTTGCTTCAAGCGATAATGCAACCAGCGCCAACAGACCAAAATTAACCATAACTTGGACAACACCCACAGATTCAGGCTCTTATCCTGTAGCCTTGGGCGAGATCGATGATTTTTCTTCGCCTTACAATACCATTTTGGTAAATAATCTAATTACTCCTTGGGATTTAACTGTAGATGTTGCCGATATAAGCATTACAGAAGAAGTTAGTGTAGAAGTATCAACTATATCTGGGAATATTTTAAATACATTTTACGAATTTCCCGAGACAACTTCTTTTTATATTGACAATGATGGAACATTAGTACACAGACAAATTGCCGATTTACCCGTTCAATCGGCTTATGGCAATTTACAAATAGTTAATATTCGAAGTAATGTGCCTCAACTTTTCATTCCAATTAGTTCCAGACCCGAAGCTCTTTTGATGACAGATTATGGTGAATCTACATCTCCAATTTATCGTGGTAAAAATTTCAAAGGATATTTAATTCCTAAAGTTGTCAGTGAAGATGTCAATATTACTTTCACACCAGTAGGCGAAGGTGGATTTGTTAAAATCTTGCTTAAAGACGATGACAATAATGTCATTTCAAATGTATCATTGTTAACAGATGTTGATAATCCTTTGTCTGTGACCATCAACGATTCTAATATGAGCAATCCTATTCCTTGGTATGTGGAAGTTACCAGCGGCAGAAATTCTTTTGTAGACATAAAAATAGAAGGACTGGGTGATCCTACCCCACTTTTATTTGGTCCCGACAGGGATGAAACATATGATCTAAAATATTGGGCCATTGGAACACCAGTTGCAAACTTTACAGAAAGTAGTACAGGTGGTGAAACTCCATATTCAATTACATTTACTGATACTTCGGAAAATTCTCCTACTTCATGGTCTTGGAATTTTGGAGACGGCAAAACCTCAACAGAACAAAATCCGACTCATATTTTTACAAAAAGCGGAACATTTACTGTTACATTAACCGCAACCAGCCCTTCAGGTAGTAGTATAAAAACTAAAACCAACCTTATTACTATTACAGATGAATTAGATAGTGGTCCAATGTGGGGCTTTGACGATGATCCATTAGCCGAATTGATGAACAGAGGAGAAGGCACGATTTCTGCGGCATCTTTAGGATATGCTGCCGTGATGGCTAGAAACCCGATGTTGGTTATGGCTCCAGACGGTTCAATTTTATTTTTCTGTCATTCAGCGAGTGGTTTTACCAATGATGGTCACGGATTAACATTTGCTATCAGAATGAAGAAAAGCACAGACAATGGCAACACATGGTCTGATCCTGTGGATATTTACAACTATTCTAATTATGATCCAAATGCTTCGTGGTTCGAATTAAGTGGTGCAGCAGTAGATGAAACAGGAATTGGAGAAGAAGACCCTTCTGTAACAGTTTTTGGCACAAAAGGTGATACAACCAATCAACATCACCAAGTTTATACTTTTAGAAGCACTGACAATGGAGATTCTTGGAGCGGCCCGACTGAAATAACAAATGACATTGTAAATCCACTTTATACAGCAATTACAATTTCAGCAGTTGACACTGGAACCGATATAATCACTACTTCTACTAATCATGGATTAGCCACAGGACAACCAATTGTTTTTAGCACCACAGGAACTCTACCTGATCCTTTGGTGGCAGGGAGAACTTATTTTGTTAATGTAACAGGATTAAGCGCAAATGAAATTGAAGTTTATCCAACTTATGATGATATTCAAGATGACATAAATCAAATTAATCTAACTGATACGGGCAGTGGCACTCATAGTGTTACACCACAATGGGCCTGGAATACACCTGTTAATGTTGGAATTCAACTTAAAAACAGCGTAGCTCTTGGAAGATTAATTGTTCCCTGTACTTTCCGAAGCATTGGTTTTAATCCAAATGATGATTTTGTAGGAACAAAAACATCTCATTTAATTTACAGTGATGATGGAGGATTGACTTGGGATTATTTAGGAAGACTCATCGCTACAAATACAGCAGAAGGAGCAATATTAGAAACTAACACGAGCAACAGATTGATTATAAACATGAATAATACTGCTGCTACAGCTAGGTCACAATCAGTTTCTGTCAACGGCGGTGTTGGTTGGTCGGCACCTGCAACGGTTGCCGTAATGCTACAAGCCGATTCCAAAGCTCAAATGGTCAGAGTAGATACTGATTTAATTATTTTGGCCACAAGTAGAGACGCAAATGGCGTTTATAAAAAAGAAATGACTCTTTATAAGAGCACAAACGAAGGAACTACCTGGGAGTTTTATAAGACTATTTACTTTAGATACGCTGATTCAGTTTCTATTTTAGCATTGAATGATAATCATATATTAATGGCGTTTGAAAATGGAGCAAATGACCTATCAAATGCTATCCCATCGAGTAGTTTTGCTGATAAGAGTTATCAGTCCATTTCATTAGTTAAACTTAATAGAACATGGTTAGACAATTCGTCTCCAACCATCTATTCCGATTGGTTCTTTAATGAAGAAGAGAGCGGAGTGCTAACCAATCCTTATGGTCCTGGATTTATTGATTATGGTGGATTGTTGAACAACAAAGCCATTGCCGAAACCACAACGAACACTCCAAGTTACGGCGCTACAGGCGTTGCATTAAGTTCTGGAAATGATAATGGCATTGAATTGACTCCTGAGACCTTCCAAGAATTCTTCCAAGATGGAATCACATCATCTATAACAATAGAAGTAGAAGCTACCGTTGGCGTGGATGTCACTGGCAATCTCATCTCCAATAGAGCCACCAATGGAATTTCACTATCTGTAAATGCTTCGGGCTATTTAGTTGGAACAATTAATGATGGCACTATAACTGTAACCGTAACTGGCAACACTGCAATTGATGATGGTGCTCGTAGATGTTATGCCTTAGTCAGAGACAAAACCGCCAACAGAGCATATCTCTATATTGATGGTGTGGCTGAGTCTGGGGATATGGCCGACAATACCAGTGCTTTTGTTCCAGATGATCCTTTAACTTTGGGACACGGACCATCAGATGCACTTCCTATTTCTGCTACTATTCATTCATGCAGAATTACAAATAAAGCGTTATCTTCGGGTTTCCAAACAGCACCGAGAACAAAAACAACATTACATAGTTTCAGAAACTATACACCACCAACACCACCAGCATTTGTACCAAGTGATTTAACTGATTTAGAAACTTGGTTATTTGCTTCTGTGGATGGAGGGGAGGCTGGATTCGCTGATTCTCAATGGTCTTTATCTTATAAATTACCATATTATAGTGGGGCCAAGATTGCCAGCTATAGAGATAAATCATCAAATAAGTATTTCTTTAACACAACAGATGATGGTTGGGCTGAATATTATACCGATAGCACAATTGGTCCACATTATCGTCCGTTCTTTGAGTCTACTACGCCCGCCAATGCCAGATTCTTCTTAAGAAGGGCAGCCGCTAGCACCTATAACTTTGTACCGGGAACTGGTCCTAACGGTGATGCAATGTTTGCAATTAGCATGGCCATTAGAATTAACAGCATGGTTGGAGGTGGAAATCAATATATCTTAGATACCAAGAATGGATTGGCTGATAATGGTGGATTTGCTATTTACATAAACTCTAACAGAAAACCTGCATTTATGTTGGGCGGAAATCCCACAGCCAAAAATTATACTTATACTGCTGCTGATGCCTTGACAATAGGCGATTGGTATTTCTTATTATATGTAGGGCGTGGCTTCGGAGCAGGAGTTGACTTATATATAGGTCATTATACTAATGGCGCTTATAATCCAAGCAGCCCAACAGTTCCAACATTAACAAAATATACCAGCACCGGATACACAGAACCAGGAGTAACTACTTGCACCTATGCATTATCTATAAATAATTTATTTGCTAACACCAGCCCATCTGATATTCATTTGAAGAATCTTCTATTCTTCAGTGAAAGCAGCCAATTCGGCACAGGCGATACGATAAATCAAGATAAATTATGTGCATTTAATGTTCAAGCTTAAATCTTGTTGTCAAGTATAAATACTTTATGGCTAGTATTTCAAACGACAGCATTACATTCTTTAATTATTCTGCACCTGAATCTGATTCTAGTGCAAACACTGATTACTTAAGACACTTAATATGCGATAAATATGTATATTATGATGAAGATCAAGTTATTCATTGTTACGCCGCTTTAGATTATACAGGATTAATAGGCTCATCTGACTTGGTGATAACCCTGGAAACAGCAGATGAAACTACGACCATTGATAATACTGCTTATTTTTCTGTTTTAAGCAATCGTGTTGAATGGACAATGGATATTTCCGATCTGGAAGATGGGGCATATAAAGTAAGTGCTTATTTAACCAGCAGTGGTGTTGCCCAATCATTTGAGTTTTCTAAAACTAGCCAAAAAGGACATAATGTAACTTACCCCGAGGCAGGTATTCAAATTTATCCTATGTCTCAGGGATATATTTCTAATGTCTCTTATCCTACTCATGCAGCAGTGCCGTTGCCTATTGGCATAGCAACATCGGCTGATAGTTTTAGACTATATGAAAATGATGTGTTGATTCCAAGCCAAGTGGAAGTTGTATCTTATTGGGATAAAAATAATACCCCAAAGTGGCTACATGTTTATTTTGATGCTGCTTATACCTCTGGCAACCCAAAAACTTATCTTTTGAAAAAAGAAGTCACAACCAACCCGTCGACCAATTTAACAGTGACTGACAATACTCCGATTTTATCGGTCACTGTAGATGATGCCTCAGACATATGGACAACATCCAATGCACATCATTGGCAAACAGGACAACCAATTAAGTTTAAAACCACGGGTAGTTTACCTAAAGTTGTATCACCAATTTATCCATCTACATTTGATACAAAACACACTTATTATGCAAGGATTTTAAGTTCAACTACCTTTACAGTTCACCCAACAGACCGAGATGCATGGAACAATACTGAAAAAATTGACATATTAGACGTTGGAACGGGCTCTCATTCTGTTTTTACTACTAGTTCTTGGCACATAGAAGCCGCAAATATTGGTTCTGGATTTGGCATTGATGATCCTGATACCTGGGTTGCATCTAATCCTCATGGATTAACTACCGGGGATAAGGTTGTTTATGTGTTGCCACCAGGAACAACCGCAGGTGCTGTAGATGATCTTTTAGATGAAGATTTGGTTTACACTGTGAGTGTGGTAAATGCTACTCAATTTATTTTATTTTACAATGGTGAACAAGTAGCCTCGGCTGTTTCTAACGGCTTGCGTGATTTTTATGTAGTAACTACGATTACTGTAGCAAATAAAAAAATAAAGCTTGAAGTTCAGAGACCTTATGCTGGAATATCTACTTTATGGCACGACCCTACTGGGACTGGAAATTATGGCGATCCCATTGCCGATGCCTCTGTAACTGGGGATAGCGGACCCTCTTTTATTGATAATCGTGGCATTACTTGGCATTCCAAAAGAGACTATTTTGGAACGGTAGAAATAGAACAATCAGGAAGAATGCAAACCTGCATTAGAGCGGAAGGTTGGTATCATCAGAACGATGAATTAATCACACCATTCTATCGCAATGTTACTAGAATGTATGCTTTTGCTTCACAGGCAATGGTCAAATTTGAACTTGCAACTGTTGTGGCAAATAATGTGTATCAAAACAAAATTGGAGATTTATGTTTTAATTTTCCGCTAACAACAGGCGGAGTTCTTTCTTATGGTGTTGATGAGAGTACAGTTACAGATAACAGAAAAACAGTTGCAACCGTCTCTACTGGGGATGTTATTACATTAACTGATTCTCATGGATGGGAAGATGGCCAGCCTGTTAAAATGGCAACTACTTCGGGCACAATGCCTAATCCACTTGAAGAAAATACAGTATATTACGCCAATATTTCAAGCACAACTTCCTTTAAATTATGTGCAACTGCCTTAGATGCAATAAATGGTACAAATTTTATTGATATAACGACTACAGGATCAGGAACATTATATGTTTATGATGGTTCTGATGATATCGCTTATCTTCATCAAGAGAAAAAAGATTCCTGTCGATCATTAGGAGCAACTGTTAGTGCTGGGTCGGGCAGCAAAAGCGATGGTTGGTTCAACATTGAAGGAAAAAATGTAAGAACCACTTTGTTTGCCAATAATTTTTGGCAAAAATTTCCAAAAGAAGTTGAAATTGGCAGCAATGGTATTCGATATTATGCTTGGCCCAAACATGGACGACGAGTCTTTACGACCGCTGAAGAGCTAGCCGACGATGGGCTCTACAACTACATGTGTTTTCATCAAGGAAAATATTTAGATTTACAATTACCTACTGAATATTATGAGGCTTTATTGACCAATGATATAGCAGATGATGAAGCGTTGGCAAGATATGCATTAGCGGGCTATGCAGACGGTGCTTCCATTTATAACGAATTCACCTTAATGTTCAGTGCAATCTCTACCTCTATAGATGAACAGAATTGGGCCAAATTATTACAAGACGATCCCATTGGTATTCCTGATTCTCAATGGTGTTGTAATAGTCAAGTATTTGGAAATATAGCCCCACCAGACAATACAAATTTTGCACAAGTAGAAGAATTTGTAGAAAATTCATATTCACCATTTTTCAATGCTGATGTAATCAATTCTTATGGCCAATTTAATTATGGTGATGGACACTCTTATTGGCTTATGCGAGATAGCAAATCCAGTCTTCACAGAACATGGTTTAACAACCATTATTTTGCTTCTAGTCAAGGATGGCTTTTGTTTTTTAGAGGACAAAAAAGACTAATGCTCAATACAGTTCGAAATCAAACTGAGCATACTGCAAGCATCGATTTTCAAAGATGGGAAGAATATAAAGGTTATAGAAATGGACAGGGAAATAGGATAGAAAATGTACCACAATATAAATGGCATGATTTAGGCCAATTTTATCATTGCAAAGGTCAAACTCACTGGGGTGCTCCTGGGCATTCTGATCTGCCTATTGTGGATACATACGCTGCATATTGGGCTCACTTTGTTGACCCAGCAGGACAAGTTCACGCATGGTACATTGATGCTAGCAGATGGAGCAAAGATACTTATGAATTATGGTATAGAGGATCAAGAACCAGAAATAGATTCTTTGCCACAGGAGCTAGCCGAGAATTCAAAGGATCGTGGTATGGTTGTTTATGGGCATATAGACATTTCCAAGACCCTGCATTGTTTCCTTATTTATTTGGACTGATAAAAGGATTCGAAGGTTCTACCGGCACATTTGCTACAGGTGTTGGACAAGCTATGCCCCCATTTACAGTCGATGTAACCAATGCAACTGATTCTACGGGCAATTGGACTAAAACAAGTGTAGCATGGACTCTTAGCGCACCGACATATGATAGTTTTGCTGTTCCTAAAGCCCAATGGGAAACACCAGAATTAATACGATTTACCACGACTGGAACCTTACCATCTCCGTTAAGAACTGATAAATATTATTGGGCAAATGTTTCTTCTCGTACAACTAATTTAGTATTTAAATTATATGAATATGACCAATTAGACGATTGCATTAACAATAGAGAAACTCATATCACTTATTCTGATCAAGGTAGTGGAACACATACTGCATATTCTGGAAGCAATAAAGAAACAGCCCCTGGTCCTAACTGGGGAGGCACTTGGACAAGTTTATGGTATGATCAATATAGAGACCCAGAATTTATACAATGGATTCGAGACAACAATGATTTATATTATGAATCCATTACTAACCTTTGTGGATCGGGTTTAGCCTATGAATTCACTGGCAACAATTATGAATTAGATAAATGGTTGGCTTCGATAAATTATCAAACTGACAGGAAGCTTTACAGGGAGTTTGGTACTGTTTATGATTATTGGGGTTCTGGACCTGGGCCTACAGGTGATGATTGGTTGGCCCCACAATGGCCGTACTTTTTATACCAATTGCAAAGAACAACAATTATTCTTAATGAAAAAAGTTGTCCTGTTGAGGACACCAATATTCGACAAACATCAGCAGCTAATTATGGTGCCGAAGAAACTTTATTGGTTGGTCACGATCTTGGCACAGGTGATAAAGAAGATGAACCAATTGATTTTAGAATATTATTTAGAATGGATTTAACATCTCTGGTTGGGCAAACTATTACTAGTGCTACTTTGAAGTTTACTCACGTAAATGTTTTAGACACGCCTACACAAACTTATAATCTGTACAGATTAACTCAAACAGGATGGACTGAGTTAGGAGCAACTTGGGACAAATATGACGGTTCTGTCAATTGGTCTACTGAGGGAGGTGATTTTGATCCATCTCCATTTGCTACAACTATACGTGGACTTGGTGAAAATCTAGAATTTGATGCCACCACTCTTGTTCAAGATGCACTAGAAAACAGAAGTGGAATATTAAATTGTTTAATTGATAGTACAACCACAGATGCCAGCACTGTAGTGTCATTTGCTTCTGCTGAGCATTCAACCGAAGTGTATAGGCCGCAATTAACAATCCAAGTGCAATCACAAGCCGCAAATGGTTTTAACAATCAGCAAGTAATGGGCCAATATGCCACAGGTCAATCAAGATTCAATAATGATTTAGATGATAATCGTGGTGCTACCATCATGATTTTACACGATAGTGCCAATGGCAACATTAATCTAAAGCCAAGGGCATATGCTATTGGAAACTTAAATATTCAATCTGGAAGTTTATTTATTGGATTAAATCCAAACACAAGATTATATGACGAACAAGGAGAGCCAACATATGTTACAGGCGCTCCAGAAACTATTGAAATTGGAGCGCCTATATGGCAAATAGCATTAGATAGTAGTGCTGGATTTTACTATCCAGTTGATCCTGCTCAAGTGAGGCATATAGATTATACTCAACCATTGATATTTATACAAAGAAATATCACTTGGGCAGATAATCTATCTGGTTTATATAAATTTCAATTTAATGGCGTGGCTTATGGTTTGTTGCAAGGAATTTCAGATCAAGGCGAATTAGAAGCATGTGTTCATCATAATTATAATATTAATGAGAACGCAATACCTGCTACAGGAGACGTTGTGTCTGCTATTACTTACCACACCAGGGGTTATTTAGCTCCATTATTAGACAATCCAATTTCCATGGAAATTATTGCAGATTATGGTGGCAATCCGACAAGCGCTAATAATCACCTTGTAATCAATATTTTAGATGCAAACGGTGGTTCCATTGCAGATAATGTAAATCTTCTAGAAGGAAGAACAAGCGACACCTATACAGTCACACTAAATGATCCAGACGAATATCATCCTTTCCCGTGGTATGTGGAAATTTTAACTGTTCAGTTTAATTGGGCTGATATTAATTTCAAAGTTCTTGATCCAAATACTTTAGACGAAGTAAATGGTTATGATTTAAACGACGCAGCAGTATTTGGCGCAACCGAAGAAGCAGTAACTGCTATTGCCTTACAATTAGCTGGCATTTACACCATGAATGGCGGATTTACTTTAAGTAGTTCTGCTAATGTTACATCGACTGATTTTATTCACGTTGCTTCTGGCGGTATAGAATTAGGAGGCGAAGTTGAAACCACTTTAATTCTAAGTGAATATCACTACGAAGCGAGTGGTGGTGTAGAACTAAATGGTGCTTTGGGTGCTGGATTATTTGAATATACTTACACTGCAACAGGCGGTATTACAATTAGCGGCGTAGCTTTAACCACAAGCAGTGAACATCCTGATCCTGGTGCCGATCCGCTGGGACAACAAAGATTAGAATGCATTGAAGAAGGTGATTGGTGGTGCGTCGATCTTCCAGAGTGTGTAAAAAGCACCAACTACCGAGAAGGATTAATTCCTGCTATTACTGTGTGTGTATATAATAAGCAAGTTACTAGGTCGCTTAAAGAAGAAGAAACGCCTACTTCACAATCATCTTAGAACAATAATCATACATTGCAATTGCAGATGCGCAGCCTACATTTAAACTACGAACCGAGCCATATTGTTTAATATATAAAAATATATTGCATATATCCTTTATTTTCTTTGATAAGCCAATTTGTTCCTGACCAAAGGCCATGATCACATGTTTATCAGGCCATGTAAAAGTTTCTATAGGAACAGCATTTTCTATATTGTCTATACCAACCACAACACAGTCGGAAAAATCTAGTTTTTCCATTTCTTTTACATATTTTAAATTTTCATAAATATGTGTGCCTACAGTTCCTCGTTTATCAAATTTTCTTCTACCAAATATTATAACTTCTTTAGCTAAAAATGCATTAGCATTTCTTATAACAGAGCCTAAATTAAAATCATTAAATTCATTAGAAACCAACACAGAAAAATTATGTCTATTTTTATCTAGTTGCGCACGAATAGCATCAACTTCCCAATATTTGAAATAGTCAATTACATTTCTTTCATCTTTCATATCATTAAAAATCTAGCAATTCAAAATTTCCATCTAGATGTTCAACAATAGCAGTGCAGGATTCAACCCAATCACCGCAATTGTAGTAATCAATATTTTCGATTTTTTTAATGGTGGGATAATGGATGTGTCCACAAATAACGCCAGAGCACCCACATTCTTTGGTATGTTTTACAATGTAATATTCGAAGCTATTGATAAAATTAACAGCTTCTTTTACATTTTGTTTTAATTTTTTACTTAACGACCAATATGGCAACCCCATCTTTCGACGAACAGTATTGTATAGATCATTAATCCACATTGCAAGAGAATATGCATTATCACCTAAATAATATAACCATTTAGCCTGCCGGGTGATTTGATCGAAAATATCCCCATGAATTATCAAAAGCTTTCTTCCATCAATGGTGTGATAAATGTCTTCATCTAAGATTTCAAGATGACCAAGATTTCCATTAGGCATAAATTCCCTGAGAAATTCATCATGGTTTCCAGCAATGTACTTTACTTTAGTTCCGTTTTTCATCATGCCAATGATGCGACGAATAATGAAACTATGTGTATCGTTCCAGTAAAACCTCTTTTTGAGTTTCCAACCATCAATAAAATCACCTACAAGATATAGTGTTTCTGGTTGTATTGATCGTAAAAAAGTCAGGAATTGTTCTGCTTTCGAATATCTAGAGCCCAAATGAATATCTGATACAAATAATGCCTTGACCTCTAGTCGTTCCTTCATTTTATTCCTTCTAAATAAGCATGAATTTCTTTGGCAGCAATTCTAGCCCCATTTGAACCCAATCCTTTACTGCATTCAAAATTATCAAAGAAAAATTGTATCTTTTCTGATGTTAATTCATCCATGTTAGACTGATATGCAAATCCCATTTTTTCTGCATAGTGGGCATTGATCATCTGTTCGGGTTGATTGTGCTCAGGAATAGCGAGAATGGGCTTACCATAATAAATGGCTTCCCCTAAAAGTTGATTACCTGATCCAGAGATCAAATGTCTACATCCAGCCAAAGCTTCTACAAAACCTTCATTAGAAATTTCAAAATATTCAAATTTGGAAACAGTTCTTAATTCAGGAGGACATCCATACACTTTTACTTTAATCCCTTCGATTTCAGCTAATATCTCTAATATGCCACCAAAAGAACTTTTATAATAAAGCAATACATAATCGCCAACTGTTGGATTATGTTCTTCAAAATGTTTTCTAACAAAACAATTGGTTAAAACTGTTTTGCTGTCTAATTTTTTCAAAGTGCTACAATGAAAAGTTGAAATAATTACTCGTTCTGGTCGTGGAACATATATTTCTGTTAAGAGGCCAATTAATCTAGCAAAATTTTTATACTTCTTTGGAAGCTCTTGTATTTCACAGCGACTAAATCTATGTTGGTTGTCGATGCTAAATAAAGGAATTCCACAAAAGTGAGCTACTCTAGGCATTAGACATTCAAAGTCTGAAATTATAAGAGAAGGTTTTATATTTTTAACCATCCTTCGGACTTCTAAAAAACTACTTGGAGCGTTAGCTAGAAAGCGAAAAAAGTTTAATATTGTTCTTGGTGTGCTGATTCTGTTTTTAAAATCTCTACCAAAGGGAATTTGAGCAATTTTGTGTAGGTGGGGATAATTTTGTTTTTGAAAAAAATCATAAGCCTCTCCCCAAGTAAAAAGATGAACTTCAATATCGTCTTTTAAAGCTTCTAATACAGATGCTACTCGGATAGCATGACCTAAACCCTCGCCAGATAAACTATAGAATATTTTCATTTTTGAAAAACCAGACTTTCTGTTAATTTTTTGATATAAGCAGCCGTATTTTTAGTGCTTTGTCTGTTAGTATCGGTCACAATTTCTTGTACACAATGTTGCCATTCTTTTGGACAACGTTGTGATACGGACAACCGACTTCTAATTGTTAATCTGGTTTTATTGCCGAACTTACTTAAATGAAGTGTTGTGGTTCGCTCTTGTAATTTACCTACAGGTCTAAGCAATTCTGTTTTAATCGTCATTTTGTTTTGAGTTGCATGGATTCGCTGAATAAATTCTAATTTGTCTTTGTCCAAATGCGGATCATTGGCTTCAACAACAAACCAAGCACTGCCTTCTGCGTTCCACAATAGGTGGTCAGTGTATTTAAAGTCTAAATCTAATTCATTCCAATTTTTAGCAAGAACCTGGCCGCCGTTTAAAGCTACTATTTCTTCCAATGTATCTCTTTGAGCAAGTTGTAAAACAACACGTTTGTAATGACAATCCAATACAATTGTTTCTTCATAAAAATCAGAAACATTTCGTTTTTGGCAAACAAAGAAGAAGCCAACAACGCAAATTAAAACCAATAAAGCAGCAATTGTTTTCTTAGTATTCATAAATATATTTATGAACGAATAACAATAAAAAAAGGCCGCTTAAAGCGGCCTTTTTAAACAACTCTGATTAATTATTCTTTTTTAATTTCTATCAATTTGGTTTTAAATTTTCTTTCAGCCTCAGGTTTGTTCCAAGTTAGGCTTAAAATTCCATTTTTCATAGCTGCTTTTGGCTCTTCGTCCACCCATTCGGGTAATTTTATATGTCTTGAAAACTGAGAGGTTCGCAATTCTTTAGTTAAACATTGTGCATTTTCTGTATTGTAAATTTCTGATTTTTTGCCAGAAATTTTTAACACATTATCTGACATCATTTCTACTGCAACATCCTCTGCTTCCAACCCCGGAAGAGCGGCATGTATAGAAAATGTTTTTTCATCAGAAACAATATCCATTTTGGGATATCCGGCAGAAGCTTTGACACTATCCCCTACAGAATTGTTAAAAAATTTATCGAACAAAGAATTAAATTGTTGTTCGAATGGGAATAAGAAATCTTCTCTTAATACAGAGGTATCCCAAGGTTTACGTTCAACTAAACTATTTCTATTCATTTTTTACCTCCAAAAACCGTTGTTAAACATCCAGTTCCGGTTTCAGCCTCCAGTAGGTCTAAAACCACATAATTTCCTACGCAATTAACAATAATTAGTTCATAGATATTCTATGAAAAAATTAATATATGCATTAACAATGGCTTCCATTCTTGTTATCGGTGGATGCAGTTCTTGGACAGAAAAGTGGGGAAACGTCCCTATGATAGGAGTAATAGAAACAGACTTATTAAACTTACACAATGCAGCAAGAAACGAACCTTTAGTCTTAGATGAAGCTTGTAAAAAAGCAGCACAAGATCAAGCCAATTGGATGGCCAAACACAATATGTTAGTTCACGACCGACCTTTGTCTTATAAAGACAAAAGAGTAAGCGATAGATTACAAAAAAAATGGACGGTTATTGGAGAAAATATTGCTCAAGGACAGGAAACTCCAAAAGGAGTGTTTGGGGCTTGGATGAATTCTAGGGGACATAGATCAAATATCAAAAATTACAGATTCAAATATGTAGGATTTGGCGTGGCAACCTCAAGTTCGGGATACAAATATTGGTGCGTTGTTTTTAGTGATTGAAAAAATGTGGGAAATGAGGGGAAATTTTCTTTAATAAATCCAAAGATGAGTCCTCGTCTAGCCTGATTCTATAGCTTTCTCTATTTTTAAATATAATACAGTTATAATTTAACAAATTAAAGTATTCTCCAATGACCTCTGTGCCCTTTTTGCCCCATATATTTGTATTTAAAATAATTGAATTATTTTTATAATGACCAGCGTCCCCATACCAGATCATAAAGGCGATATCTTGCAGATCATCAAGTGCGTTTGGGTTTAAACACCTCTTTTTACCATCATAGAACATTTCTCTCATTTCAGAAAAAATTGGGTAGCAAAGAGAGTGCCATCGATTGGTCTTTTCAAGGGTAAAAGGAGCCAACGAAGAGTAAACGCTCAATTCTGAGGCTTTATAATCTATCCATTTGGCATTTTTGCCTCTCATAGACAAATAACAATTACGGCCCTTTGTCGGCTTTACAAGAGATGATCCACCAAGAATTGTTCCTTTTATAATTTGTAATTGCCTTTTGGCAACCATTGGATTGATATAATGTGTCATATTTTAGATATGTTAAAAGGAAAAATTTTTTTCCTAAAAATAGATATAAAATAAAATAAAACAATAGATAATTTAGAAACCATTTAGTTTAGTTTTAACAAGGAGATAAAAATGGGAGCTACATCCGTAACAGGTAAGGGACAGGGAGCCGCCTTCAATAACAAAGGCCCTCATAATGGTCGTAACGTATATGTTCCATTGTTAAGCCCACACATTGTGGCTGCTGGACATGCAACGACTGCTGGTGGCGGTACAGTTACCGTTACTTTTCCAGAAGCATTGCCTTTAGCTGCTGCTAACTACGTAGTTATGCTAACTGCGGCTGATGCCACGACTACTCTTCCTCGTGTAACTACAAAGACAGATTCTAGCAGCAAGTTTGCTAGCTTTGTAATTACAGCCGAAGGTTCGAAGTCTATCGCATGGGCAGTCATGACTGATGGTTATGGTGCTTAATTAGAAATTTAAAGAACTGACCTTTCTAGCGATTAGGGATTGCAATGTATGTTGCAATCCCTTTTTGTTTATAGATAACTAAATAGATTATGGCAAATGCATTATATGATACAGGACGAGCGGCATTTCTAAACGCTCAAATAGATTGGACAGACGACAATATTAAATGTGTTTTAGTGGACACAGATGATTACAGCGTTAATTTATCTACACATGATTTCTTAGCAGATATACCAGCAGGAGCTAGAGTAGCTACAAGCGGCAATTTAGCTGGTAAAACCTCTACAGCGGGAGTAGCAGATGCAAACGATGTTACTTTCAGCGGAGTATCAGGCGATGAATGTGAGGCCATTGTAATTTACAAAGATTCCGGAGATGCGGCTACGAGTCAATTAATTGCCTATATAGATACAGCCACTGGCCTCCCGGTTACACCAACTGGTGGTGATATCACCATTGCTTGGGATGGCGGAGCAAATAAGATTTTCAAACTATAAGGCAATAAATGACAACACCAGCAGATTATTCAGGTATTCTTTTATGGCTTCCTAGTGCTTATCCACAATATATGTGGGAAGGCGCCGTTGAAGGTTCAGACAACCCCGACGTTGACGATCCCATTTACAACATTGAAACACAGATATCTAGCCGAGTGTTGGCAACGCTTGCCGATTCGAGGAGGCCCATTTTAAGAAATGATGGAACTAGGAGAAGTGTTGATTTCAATTCTGGCCCTGAGAAGTATTTCAGGCTGGCCGGCAGCACTGGCGTATTCAACAACTTTCATGTTAATGGCGTAGGCACGATTTTTCTAAACGTGAAATTTAATTCAGCGACAACAACAGGTACACAGGTGTTATTAAACAACAACAATGCAACGACTGGCCAAACTGGTTTGCATTTGTTCCGAGATGCCAATGAAAACATGCGTTTTAATGTTACCCGATCCGATCCAGGAAATAACGTCGTTGCATTCACATCAACGGACACCATCACGGATACCAATTGGCATTCAATCAAGATTAAGATTGCCCCAGGTGCAAACAACTGTTCATTTCAAATAGACAGTGGCACAGTTGATACTGCAACGGTTGGCACTACAACCGTAGGTGATGCGAACCAACTGTTGGTAATCGGCCAGCGTTCAGATTTAGTTGATAGTTCACCATGTAATGCCCAAATATCGGATTTGATTATTCTGGATCAGGTAATTGATTCTGATGATGAAACACATTGGGATTCTTGGAACCCTCCATTATTTGGATTACAAACACTTGAACCCAGTTCTATCGCTACAGCAGAAGCTTTTGGAAGTCATACAATTGAAGCATTATCTGTGGGTGGAGGCGGAATTGAAGATCAGTGGTTTTGGTCAAAACGTGGATGGCTAAATTGGTATACAAATAAATATCAATTTCGTTCTTGGTATTTTCCTAGCAATTTTAGGAAGTAAGAATTCCAGCTTCTTTTAACACTTTGGTTAATTTAATCAAGTGTTTGCACATCATTGGTGTGTTTTCAGGATTAGCAGGAGGGCCAATGCCTAAAGATTTATATTTCTTTCTCTTTTTCCCATATAAAGAATGATCTAAATGATCAGCGTAATTTCCACGCCAATAAAAGTCACCACAATTACATCGCAAAAGAATATCATTTTCTTTAGAACTCATTGGTTTCAAATCATATTTCTTGCCATCATTGGCAACTAATGATATACCATCTTTAGAATAGTTGACTTTTTTGAAAAGAATTAAAGGATTATATTCACGGCCTTCGTTTTGTGCTATGGCTCGAACAAATAATGTGTTCATTCCAGGAAATGGCGACCAATTTAATTTAACAATTTTTATTGGATTAGTTGCATATTGTCTTTTTGAAGTATTGGGAAAAGCATTTATGGTGCTTTTTAATATATCGTTTAGAGAACTTTCGTTTAATTCCAGCCAGTCAGAAAAATTCATTTCTTTCTCATTTTTTTCTTCATTTTCTTTTTCATCATTTTTGGATTGCCTTGCGGTTGTTGAGGCATCATTGGAGCATTACTGTTGCCGCCACCCCATCCATCAGATGGTTTGCGCCTCTTGGAAGGGATTTCGCCCCACATATTTTCTTGAAGTTTTAACCATTCTTTAAAATTCATTTATGCTCTCGGTTGTTTGATATTTGGCTTCCAAGCACGACGAGGCAACGGTGGTGGTTCAGGAACTGACTGGGCTGCAATTGGATTTTGCGGGCTTCCTGGCTGCTGTGCAGCCATGTTTTGCATTCCTTGTTGCCAAGAGTTTTGCGGCTGTTGTTGCTGCTGCTGTACTTTTTGACGATCCATGTTTTGCATGCCTTGTTCCCAAGAATTAGCTGGCTTGTTTGGTTGTTCCCACTGTCCTGTGGTTTTACTTTGCATTTGTGGAATATAATCTCTTAGTCCAGTTAGTTGTTTATTGATATTAGCAATTTGGTTGATCAGTGGTCCTGTGTTACCTTTCATGTTTTGTAACGCCGGGTCATTTTGCATGTATTGAACTAAGGAAGTTAAAGAATTAATGGCCTGATTGAATTTAGCTTGTGGCCCCCACTGGTTAGCAGCAAATTGATTAGCACCTTGTTTAACTCCTTGCCACGTTTGGCTACCAGCGGCTTTTAAATTATCCCACAATCCTTCTAAAATAACCGATGCTTCAGGATGATTTTTTTCATACCATTCTTGTAAAAACAACACAGGATCAACATTTTTTTGAACCATTAAAGCTGCTGTTTCTTCTATTCTTTTAGCAAGGGTTTTTTCCGTCAAGAAATCTTCAAAGGTATGCATTCCGCTCCTAATGTATCTTTAATAATTATATATATTTTGTGTATTTTCTTTCTTCTGTATTTAGTTTAAAGGAATAAAAATAATGAACAAAAATAGTCTCTTAACAGTCATATTGATTTTATGCATCGGAATCGGCATTGCCTATTGGATGAAAAATAATCAAAAAGATGGTGCTGTAGATGCTCCAAAAAATGAATGGAATGATTGGAGCCAAGATAAAAAATCAAATGATTCCAACAATTGGGAAAAATATAACGAAATACAAAATAATCCAGAGCCAGAGGTCAACTCAGGACCACCAGCACCCCCTCCTGGTGTGTCGGCTGCTAGTTATAAAGATGCTCTCAATTTATCTAAAAATCACAAAAAACCAGTGCTGTTGTTTTTTACAGCAAATTGGTGTGGTTATTGTAGACAGATGAAGGCAGATACTTTGTCCAACACACAGGTTAAAAACAATATGAAAGACTTTATCTTTTATGAAGTTAACACCGATAGAGAACAAAGTTTAGCAAGGCAATATGGAGTCAGAGGACTGCCAACTTATAAAGTTATCAACAGTGAAGAAAAAGTATTAGCCGAAGGAAGTGGATTTAAAGAACCAAGAGATTTTATTGCTTGGTTACAAGGTGTCTTGAATAGAATAAACCCATTCAAAAAATCTTAATTGGTAAAGATAAAGAAATAACTCTTATTCCATAATCTGATACTGTTTTAATGCAAATTTCTTTTCGCTCAGGATCAAGTGATACTGCATCCCAATCTTTGATTTTCTTCAAAAATTCGTATGTTTTTGTTCCCTGAAATAACGCTAGCGCCGATTCTTTAGGTATTTTTTGTTCCATCATTTATTTCCTTAATTACTATATTAACACATCTAACTGGAAATTTCTATGTCTCAACCCTGTATTTGGTATGTAAAAGAAGAAACAATTGTAGCTGCTTGTCTTACATGTGGCAAAGAACATGATTTAAAAGGTTGGTATTGGGCGGGTGATGTTAGAGGATATGGAGATTATGATTTAGAGTGTTCTATATGCCAAGAAATTATTCACAAAAAGGAAGAAAATGAAAATAAGACCTCCGTTTAAAATACATGGTGGGAAACATTATTTAAATTCATGGATTATCAGCAATTTCCCCAAAGAGGCAGAAAAGCTAGACTATATCGAACCATATTGTGGTGCGGCGAGTGTATTTTTCAATAAGCAAAAATCAGAAGGTCAAGAAGTAATTAACGACCTAGACCCAGGTGTAACAGCTATACTTCAATGTTTACGAGATATCCCAGAACCTTTAATTAAAAAATTAAAGAAAACCACATATTCAGAAAGGGTGTTTAAACGAGAACTTAAAAAATCAGAAAAAAAAGAATTTAATGATTTATTTGAACGTGCGTTTAACGAATTTGTAATTCGCAGAATGAGCCGAGGAGGATTAAAAAAGAACTTCTCTTGGTCCAATCGCAAAAGAGGGGGTAAGCCTGGAGATGTAAACGCATGGGAAACAATAATTTCTATATTACCTGTATTATCAGAAAGATTACAAGGTACTTTTATTTTCAATAAACCGGCAATTAGTGTGATTAAAGCTTTTAATTACGAAAACGCTTTAGTTTATTGCGACCCGCCATATGTTCCAGAAAGCAGGGAAAGCAAAGATGCCTATGATGAAATGGAAATGACCACAGATGATCACATTGCGTTAGCAGCGGCATTAAATAACTTTAAAGGAAAAGTTATTTTAAGTGGTTATCCTTCTACTTTATACAAGCGACTTTATAATGAATGGCGATGTGTCAGAAAGAAAGTACCCAATCATTCATCTCAACAAAAAAGCAAATCAATTAAGGTGGAATGTATTTGGATGAACTACTGATTAATTTCGATAAATTTGTTTCTAATTCCCTCAAGGATTTCTTGCAAAAGAAATTCTTGCACCCTTTGATCAGAAAATTCCTTTAAAAATGGAAGCAACGCATTAGAAACTGTGTCTGTCATTTCTTCCACTCTTTGAGAAACTTCATCGGTAAAAATAGGATGCCACCAAACTTGACAACCGTAGACAACACGACCATCATCTAATACAATCTTTGGATTGTCTTTGACCACCAAAACACGAGCGCCTTCTGGGATTAATGAGGCATCAGGTGGAGCTTCGGCATTTTCTAATGAACTAAGTGTGCCATCAGGCATTTCAATTACATGAACATCTGCTTCTTCACTGTAAACACCTTCTCCCAAATGCTCTGATTTATCACCATTGTAAACATCTACTCTCATAACTCCCCTTTCAATCGGTAATTAATTTATAAAGACAGTATGGCCATGTTGCCGCTAGTATTAATGAAGTATATACAATACCAAAAATACTATCTTTATTAAGATTACTTCCTTCCAACACAAGTTCAAAAAATAAGCCCCCCAACAGAACTCCTGCGAATCCGGTAAAATAAATACCCGCTAAAGTAATTAGAAAATAAATCATGGTTTCATCCCAATACTATGTAATGTTTTCCCTCTAGTAAAGAGGATTTTGGTTCCATCATTATACAATTTCATATCACTTTCTACAACAGGGTCTTCTAGCATTTTAACAGTTCCAGAGTCTTTTTGATTAGAAAAAGCCTCCATTTTCTCTTCTTCGTTTATAAGAGTCCCAATTCCAGCATCATTTACAGTAAAATTAATGCCGGTATAGGTGATGTTTTCTACTTTTCTTAAATCATATTTCGAATAATCTGAAGAGAATCTCATAACAAATCTATGATATTTTCCATCATGATCCACGCCTACAACAACCAATACATTATTTCTGTATTTGGCATCTACAATCTTATGGTGATCTAGTTCAGGAATTCCTATTTGATAGCATTTACTCTGTTCTGGAAACAACACAGCATGTCTGCGACCCAAAAGATTTTGGAAAATAACTCCATCAAAAGCCTTGGTCGCTCCTGGAAGGTCTAGGGCTTGACCTGCAATTTTCGACAATACTTGAATATTCGATCCATATTCATATAACATCAATTCTAGAATATTGATGCCATTTTGTGCATAAATTCTATCATTCACTTGCACAATAGCTGATGCGTTACACGTAAAAGGAATATTCTTTTGGCCGACCACATCGAACACTTGAACTTGGTTGTTTTCTAAATAAACAGCAAATGGACGGCGAGATTTATCAGCTATCGTAACTTTGACATCATTAGATGGCAAAGAATAAAATTTGTCCCCAGAATGCAAAGTTTTGTCGGTTAAAATAAAACGATTTCCATTGAAAACAAATACATTCAAAATGTCAGATGGATAGGCGTTAATTTCCACGATATTAAATAGGTTGCTACCTGCGATTTTCTTTACAACAATTGCTATTGGACCAGAAACCTCGAAGTCCAATGGAGGCGGGATTCTTTTACCGTCTTCAAAGACTGCTTTATACCATGCAAGAAGAGATTTGGGAATCACATCAAATGGCTGACAAACCTTGGGAACGCTAGAATCTTTATTGAAAACAGAGATATTTTTCTCCATTCTTTTATCTAGCCAATCATTGCGATTTACTCCTTGAGTAATTGGATGTTTACCTTTATAAGGATGAATGCCAACCAACAGTTGAAAAGTAACGATCCCCCAAGAAAACCAATCTGTTTCTTTTGTAAACTTATTGTTGCAGTGACGATCCCGAATTGAATCCATGATAACAGTTGCAGGAAAGCTTTTGGTTTGATAACTGTTAACATCAATTGCATATAGATCATCAAAACTCTTATTTACCAAAAAGTTTAATTCGTTTAAATCTACAATGAGAATTCCATCGTGTTGATGAACAAATTGAACAAGGTTTCTAAATTTTTTAACCAAATCAACTTTGGCTTCATGTTCAATGTTGTTTCGTTGACAAAATGTCTTGGTAAATAATTGGCACATTGGAAGTCCATCTACAAGAGACATGGAATATCCAACTGCACGGTTTTTATTGTCAAAAAGAACTTCACGAGGCCGGATGATATTTGGATGATCCAAAACTGAAAGTTCTTGAATTTTGGCATAGGGCAACATTTTATTGAAATCTTTATAGATTTTATAAGCTGTTTTACCCTTGGCATATACATCTCCCTCGCCGCCATCTGCAAGGAAGTCCTTTTGGGATAGATTAATGTCGCCCACGCCTTTGATTTTAAATTTCATGATCAACACCCAAATAACCCGGCAGAGGCATAATTAATACTAAAGACCATATGGCAAATATAGCCAACGGTATGCCACAAACAAACATCACAAACAACATGGTGGGCAAAAACGAAATAAATTCATCAATTTTATTTGACGAAAAGGCCCAGAAAAAACACATTGCAGCCGCATATAGCATATAATAAAAGAAAAACCGTAACGCTTTGCCTTTAAAAAAGGTAAGGCGAACTTCTCGCCAAGCGTACCTAGACTTAATCATCAATGAATTTCGATATCGACCAACAGTTTTAGGTGAGGCATAAGGGTTATCCATATAAGAAGTTCTCCTTAATATAAGCATAAACTTCTGAGGACAACATATCCTTATTCTTTTCTAAGTTTTCTCGAACGTTAGTAGAGCTAATGTCAAGAGGAATGAAATTATCTAAAAACATATGCGGTGCATGCCGATACCAATCTTTTCCTTCTTGGCTGTTAGAAATTCTAGGAATCACTATCAAGGAAAATTCAGAAATTAACTTTTTATAATGTTTCCAATTATCGATATTGTCGGCATTGTCTTGGCCAATCGCAAATGAAAAACATATGTCTTCAAATACCTCTTTTAATTTATTTAAATACTCATAAGTAGGCATTGACCATCGCTGTTCTATTTCAATGGGACATACTTTGACATTTGGAATATCTTTTGCTGCCAATTCGCACATTTCCAAGCGGTCGTATGGTTCGGCCATTTCTTTGTTATGCATATGAGAAAAACAGGGAGACAGCCAAACTTCATCTTTGTATTTGGTTAATTCTTTAGCAATTGCTACATGCCCCAAATGAATGGGATTTGCAGATATGCCGAATACTACAACTTCTTTCATCGGGTGGTAACTACTCCCATCGAAAAATCATCATAATTTGTAATATTTAATTCTTTGAATTTTTTGAAAGCTTTTTGGCAACGTCTTTGAACAAAACTCCCGCTATAGTTTTTAAATACCATTAATTCCCGAATAATCTCAGCGGAATCCACCGGAAAGTTTTGTTTCGATGTTGCAGTGGTTTCTTGTTTGACGAATGAATTGATGCCATCAGACATTATAGCCACAGTATCATAACTGTCTGTATCGAACCATCTTTGAAAAAATGGTTCTTCCAAGCTCAGGTGTCCATTTTTACTTATTCTGCTGATTTCTCCTTCAGGATCAACCGTCGTGATTCGCAAAACAAATTCTCGACCAAATTCTTTAATATATCTATTTTTATCCTCTTTTGTCAATTCGTATCGCATATAATAAGGAGCGCCTGATTGGAATTCATATTCCATAATATGCAATTTACCTTCTTTTGTTTTGCCTACAACTGCGCCGTCGCCAAAACATATTGTAGAAAATATATTATGTGATTCATCTAAGGCCACAGCCAACAAAGTTGCGCTCAAAGAATCTACAGATAATTCTAGTACTCTGGCTGTTACATTGGCATTCTTTATAACAGATTTAAATACCCAAGGCAAAAAATCAGGAGAATAATGCTCAGACGTACATGTCATTGTTTCGACAAGCTGATCCTCGGCAGATTTAACCAACAATCTTGAACCAAAGTCGGTATCAGGAGCACTAGAACAACCATCTGAAATCAATGCGTGATTTGCCTTAGATATAGCATAGTCCTGGCAAACCCTGTGTGTCGAACCAATTGTAAAAAAACAATCCGAATTCATTGGTCTAAATCCTCAATCCAAATCGATGCATCTGCGTCTGATGGCATTTTCCAATCGCCCCGTGGCGAAAGACTAACAGTGCCTACTTTAGGCCCATTTGGAACAGCATCTCTTTTGAATTGGTTGTTGAAAAACCTTTTCAAAAAGTCTTTGAGCCATGCTTTAATTTGATCGCTAGTGTATTCCGGAAACGATTTTTGAGCCAAGATATAAATCTTACTTGGTGAGAAATTATTTCGGACAAAGTGAAACAAAAAATAATCAAGCAACGGATAAGGACCAACAATTTCCTCAGTAGAATGTTGGGATTTTCCATCTTTCAAAGGAAGTAATTCAGGGCTGATTTGGGTATTTACAATTGATTTTAGTGTTTCTTGTAGCTTTGCTGCCAAATGATTTAATGCTTCACCTGCATCGTCTTCAAAAACATCCCAGCCGGGCCAACGAACAAGTTCTCGGCACTCATTGTCTGCAACCCAATCGACCAGGAATTTAACCAATGTTTTTGGCACAGATGCATTTACATTATACATTGACATGTGGTCGCCATTGTAAGTACACCAACCAATGGCCAACTCGCTCAAATCTCCGGTGCCCAAAACAAAGCCTCTGCTCATAAGCAGCATAGTGCGAACTCTTGCCTGAACATTTTCAAACACTGTGTCTTGTGAGCCATCGGGAAGCTTTTGCAACTCTTGTTCAAATTCTTCTAGAGACATATTTGGGTCAATGCCAAATGGCTTATGCCCGATTTCTTTGAATGTGTTCAAACAATGTTGTCTAATATCGATTGCAGTTTTAGAAACTCCTAGATAATCCATCAATTTATTGGCATTATCTAGAGTGTGATCACTGGTGCCAAATCCTGGAAGGGTGACGGCATCGATTTTCTTTGGACTTTTGCCGATCATCTTACAAGCTTTAACAGCAACCAACAAGGACAACGTAGAATCTAACCCCCCCGAAATTCCAATAGTCAAGTTGCCGCTGACTCGGCTTAGTCGTTTGATCAAAGAATTAGTTTGAATATTGAAAATATCCCAACAACGCTCATGCAAGGTTGCAGGATCATTGGGGACAAATGGAAACTTACTTTCCACTCTCAAAGTATCATTTTCATTAGTTTTTGTAACAATTTTTATTGTTTTAAACGCCGGAACATAAATTCGATCCTTATTGTCTTGGAACGTATTGGTTCGACGACGTTCGTTTCTCAATTTTTCAACATCCACATCAACCAAAAGATGGTCTTCTGGTTTGAATCTTTTGGTTTCTCCTAAAATGCTACCATTTTCAACAGCAAGGCAATGTCCAGCGAAGGTTAGATCACTAGTAGATTCAGTTGGACCAGCACCGCAATAAACATATGCAGCCATACAGCGAGCACTTTGATTTTTTACAAGTTCTCTTCGATATTCGGATTTTGCCACAATTTCATTGCTAGCACTCAAATTCAACAACAAGTTAGCACCGGCCAAAGCTTGATATGAACTAGGTGGGATGGGAGCCCACAAATCTTCACAAATTTCTACGCCAATTTTCAACCCATTTTTATCCTCAAACAACAAATCAGTTCCAAAAGGAATGTTGTAGTAACAAAAATCAGTTAGAGTCTGTCCTTGCGCCGGCGCTGGCGAGAACCAACGTTTCTCATAAAACTCTCTGTAATTTGGAAGATATGTTTTCGGAATAATTCCAATAATTTTTTTCGTATTCAATATGGCCGCACAATTATAAACTGCGTTGTCTACAACTACAGGGAGTCCGACTACGACAATTTCTTCATAAACATGTTGTGCTAAATATAATAGAGTTTTTTTAGCCGATTCAAGAAGAACTGATTGGTGAAACAATTCGCCACAAGTATATCCTGTAAGGGATAGCTCGGGAAAAAGAATTACATCCGGCTGATGTTGTTTTTTTAATACTTGAAAAGTGGTAATTATTTCTTCTACATTGACTTTAGGATTGCCAACCTCAATTGCAGGATATGCCGCAACAACTCGATAAGTATTTAAAATAGTATTCATTTTATTCTTGCTTAGTTTTCATCGAGAGGAGTCCCAAAAAATGTATACTTTGCAACACGCAATGCGTCTAAATCACCCGTTGCCTTGCCAAGATCGTCGCTCAATTTTACTACTTGCACAAAAGGATCGCTAGAGCTTTTAGCAATACTTCTAAGTTTAATTACCATGTTCAAAGCAGGACTATTGAAGAAATCGTTGGTAAAATGCGTCCCAATACCAAAGGCACAACCAATCCCAAGTTTTCGACAGTGAATCATAAGATCAACTGCTTTATCCACGGTTAAACTATCACTAAATACAATTGTTTTAGTTTTAGTGGGAATGTTAATGTTTTTATAAAACTGAACTGTTTTGTTGGCAAATTCAAATGGGTCGCCGCTATCATGACGAACACCATCAAACAATCTGGCAAGGATCGCATCAAAATCTTCAAAAAACGCATCTGTGCCGAAGGTATCAGTCAGTGCAATTCCCAAAGAACCTTGATAAACATCATTCCAACCATTTAATGCATATCGATTAGCATGTCGCAAGGACTCCAGGGCAGAAATCCCCATAATCCATTCGTGAGCCATCGTGCCAATCGGACGCAAACCATGTTTCATTGCAAAGTAAACATTGCTAGTTCCCATTAGCGAATTATCGGTTGAACCACATATTAAATTGTCTACAACAATATCTTGAACATCATGACTGCGACGGCGCCTAGTTCCGAAATCAGAAAATTTAATGTGGTGTCCTGTTAGATGTTTGGCTTTGTCGAAAGCTTTTTCTGCTTGGCCATCTAGTGTCCAGTTGGTATCAACTTTTTCAAAATAACTTTCACTGAGAATGGCCATAAGCGGCACTTCCCAAAGAATGGTTCGATGCCACGGGCCAGAAATATTTAAATTAGTAGTAGTGAGATCGTCGCCCCATTCAATTTTTACTTCATCAGGGTTGAAACGATATTGAGAAAGATATCCCAAATAACTTGGATTAAGAAAATGACACTTCTCTGAAAGAAATTCGGATTCATCAGAAGTCAATTGAAGATCAGCAAGACTGTTTACAACGCCTTCTACCCTTGTTTTGAAAGCATCGTTGATTGCAGCTTTGCGGCGAGCGTTAAATTGATAGGTCACTTGAGCATCAGGATATTTCTTGAGAACAGCCTGTTGCATAGTGAATTTATAAAGATCATTATCAAGAATGGAATTAATCATTATATTTCCTTGTTAATGGGCTTGTTTGTCTACGTTGATTATACCTCTCTATCGAGATGCTGTAAAACGAAAACAGCCGACAAAAAGTCGGCTGCATTCGCAGGTTCCAGCGAAGTGGGGGTGTGTGGAGAGCCAGAACCAAGAAGTGACTTAGAAAACAATACTCTGAGAAGGCCCGCCGCTTCCTAGAGCCTGCGATTGACTGCTAATCGACTTACTTACAAATTGGGCCAGTTTGGCAAGAGTATTCTTGTTGGCATTGTCTAGTTCCACATATTGGGTAAACCCAGCAGTGTTATTAAAATCATTCAGGGCGGCAGCAACGTATGGGTCTTGAACGTTAACACCAATTAGCACCGAAACCATCGACTCCAAATTTTCGCCCTTTACAGCTTGTTCCAAAGCAGCTTTGACTTGATTGGCTGTAGTCTTACTGATGTTGTCTTCACCATCAGTAATTACAAATACAATGCCATTAACATCAAAATCCTGATCAGTCAATTGCTTGCCATAATTATTGCTGGCTTCGATGGCATCGACAGAAGCATCAAATAAAGAAGTAGACCCAGCCGGGGGAAGCGTGCCATCATATTGATCAGGAACAAGACTGGAAAGCAGTTCGAAACCGTGTTCTTCTTGATGGTGGCTAGAAAAAGAAATGTAACGCACTAAAAGATTATCAGCACGAGGCGACTTTTGACAAGCTCCGATGACTTCTTTCAAAACAGCTTCCATATTTTGTTGGAATCCATGCGTGCTTCCGCTGCGATCAGCCACAATGGTAACAAGAGTATACTCAGTTGCTCCTAAATCCTCAATTTTAGCGGCACTAAACCCAAAGTGCCCAGCATTATGTTGTTGCAAACTTTGACTACCTAGCTTTGGCATGATTTTATCCTTTTAAAATTCTATATCTGTGCTTTCTTTGTAAATACGTGAGATTTCTTGTGCTTTTGTTAAAATCTCATTTATAGATTTTCCCGATCTGTGCCAATTGGCTGATTCTTTCAATTTTAATTCTAACGTTTTTGCCATTGCTGACAGCAAAGCCAATTCCGCTAGAATTCGTTCGGTGTTTTGCATTACTTCAGATAATCGACTGTAGTCGTAGTCTTCATTCCACGCCCAGTCATTTCCTTGACAAAATCATCTTGGTAAACTTCAAATCCTGGGACCGGGGAAGTTCCATCGGTCAAGAGCACACACTTCTTAAGGAATTTATCCTCAGAATCATTGAACGAGTTGGCAATATCACGAACAGTATTTGCCAAACAATGACTGCCTGCCTCTCCTGCAAAAAGGACTTCATCAGCTTCTTCAAGAGTTTGAATAAAAGCTGCATTTAGTTGTGTGCTAGGATCGGCAGGATCAACAACTTCAGCCCGGACAGCACTGAAATGTTCAACATAAGGATTGCTGCCCTTGGTGACAAAATCAACGATGGTATCACCCTTGAGGACAACCCAGTTCAACAAAGCATCCATCAACTGGGGAACTACGTTATGACCTGGAGTCCCGATAAGGCAGTGTGGAGGCCAAATACAATGAGGGTATCGTTTTGCAGCTTGAAGAGATTCCAAGTATTCCAAGGTCTTTTTGGTAACACTTGGCCTGAAACAGGTAAATTCACCCACATCGTGAGTTTGCCCAGAAGAATCCGTGGTGCTACCAACAATTTTGCCATTTTCGGCACGCATGATGGTGAAAGGATTGGGATGGTTGCCGCCAGAATCACGGAACCAAACAGGATGAGCAACATGGAACAAGTGATGGGAGTCCAAAGTAACATGGATATCATCCAGGCGTTTACCCAAACGCTTAACCATGTCTGCAACACGGTTCATATCTTCCCATGCACCAGGGACACATAGTTCTCCATCATGAACAACTTGCTGTTCATCTTGTGGGACCACTTTACAAAAGGAGTTCTGGGCATCGATAATAACCAACTGAATGTTTTTAGCCATTTTTAGTCCTTATTTTAAGATTTCTTTGAATATAGGATTATCTGTGAAGAGTTTGTATAAAAATACATTACCTATTGTCCAAAATGCAACTCCAATAACTGAAGCCACCAACGACATAAAAAGTGAAAAGTGCATATTAGGATTCTACCGCTTTGTTCAACGATTGTAAACCCGACTCTTTCAAAAGCATTTGCAAATCTTCCCAAACGTCTTTCTTTGCAGGCGGATTTCTTAAAAGATAGGATGGATGATAGGTTACTAAAACTTTAGCATTAATTGGTTTATCAATTTCATGCCATTGTTGTCTTAAATAACCAACTTTTTCAGTAGTTTTGAGTATGCCTCGGGCAGCCACAGCACCTAAACAAACAATGTATTTTGGATTTATGGTTTTTAATTGCAGTTCTAAAAAAGGTCTGCAATTAAGGATTTCCTCAGATTCTGGGTTGCGGTTATTTGGCGGGCGGCATTTAACAATATTTAATATATAAATTTCTTCTCGTGTTAATCCACAAGCATTAAGGATGTTTGTCAATAACTTACCGCTTCGGCCCACAAAAGGCTCGCCCTGTTCATCCTCAGCCCGGCCAGGTGCCTCTCCCGCAAAAATTACAGAAGAATTAAAGTCACCACAACCAAAAACAGTGTTCGTTCTATTTGCCACTAATTGTTGGCACAATGTGCATGCAGATACTTTTTCTTGTATCAGGTCAAGCTTTTCTTGTTTAGAAAGCATTATCTTTTCCACCAATCGGCGGGGTCGTCTGTGAAGGCGTCTTTGTTGGAAGTATGGGGAATGATATATGGAATGATTTTTTTACAAGCGATTTGTAAAACTAAAAGACTAAACACAACACCTGATAGGAATCCCAAAATGTAGTAAACAAAACTAGACATCATTTGATCTTTGAAAACTGTGGTGGGAACATAGCCTTTAATCTCCAATCAACTGTGGGGGCTACATAGCCACTGTCAATTAATTCTAAAACAGCTTCTTTCAACTCGGGTTCTTCGATGGCTAATTTTTCGCCAATTATTTCTTGGGACAACGGGCCTTCTTGTTTCAATAAGTAAAAAATTCTTGCCTTCGGTCCATAACATGGTTCAAAATCATGCTTCGCAGCAAAATACCCCCTATCGCTCCCTTTCTCTAAACCACGATAAAACTCTACATCTAATTCTTGCTTTAATTCCTCGATATCTCTTGTTAATTTCTCAATTGTTCTTTGAGGCGACACATATTCACTAGAGGGGTTGTGTCTACATGAAATATATCTTAAACAATTGGCCATCATTTCTAATGGTTCATGAAGTCTTAAATCGGCCTCTGCCACGCCTTCGGGCAAAACATTATATAATTCAATGTCATCTAACCAACATCGATCATCGCCTTTTTGATCACGGTGTTTTCGGATGGCATTTCGTAATTTTTCAATTTCTAGCTGTAGGTCTTCACTACTAGACATTCATATGTTTCCTGAATCTTTTAATGAATTCGCTTTGATCTTTATGAAGCAATTCTTCTGCTTTGTCTAGAGGAACAAATTCAGCTTTATCTACTTCCCAAGAAGCACAATAGGGAACAGTAGAATCAGGCAGTTCTCCGCAATAGCAATGAACCTTCTTTTTCTTAGATTTATAAGTTATTTCTCCAAGAGATTCCAGTTCTTCGGGAGCAATAACACCAGTCTCTTCCCATGTTTCTCGTCGGGCTGCTTCTTCTGTAGTTTCACCGTCGTCAAGTTTGCCTTTAGGAATAGACCATGCTGCATTTTTGTTATAATTACCTGATGGATGGACTATTAAGACTTCATAATCTTTATTTTTTCTTGCGATAAAGCAAGGTTCCGGCTGATTTTATCATAAATTATTTAGACTTAGCTCTTAAAGTTCTACGATAATCCTCTCGCCGCAGTTTAGCAATAATTTTTCGGTCTGCCGTTCGAACAACAACACCTTCAGGTGTCCCTAGAGCGTCGTTGTCTAATGCACAACGAGTATCGCCCATAGATAACAACCAATCATTAACTTCTTCGTGAGTTTTTGGAAGGTCGGCTGCATCTCCTTCAAACAATGGTGGAACAACTTCTATATTGAAGACAGAAGCCCAGTTTTTTAATTCATCAACATGAACAAAGCTTTGTCCTCCATGATCCCGCCATTGAGAAATTTTTTCTCGGGGCATCTCTAAAATATTTTTAAAATCAAAATGACGAATTATATCAAATAAACGAAACCCTCTTTCTTCCTTTGCATAGTTCTTCCCAGGCCCAATGCCTTTGCCATAAACTTCACCATATAACACAAAAATTGAAGGATGATCGTTTTTTGTAGCATCCAGAAACACTTGCCTATGAATATGTTTTTTAACAGTGTTAACTATATTCATAGTATTATTTTCGATAAGATCGTTGAACTCCCAAAGCAAGTCTTCTCTGCTGCCGACAATGACTTTCCCATCAGGCATAAAAATTATGCGAGCATTGGTCCCATCTACTTTTTCAGTAGCATAAACCGTGCCTTCAAATTCAAAAGAAAGATCATTTGTTAGTCGGCCCTTTTGACCCAATACATGATAAGTAGAAATAGACGGGTATTTAGTCAGACTGTTTATCTTCTGAAGCTGATCTTTAGTTGTGGTGAAAATCATAATCACCTCCTAACCTAGCCAGCGCCTCTTGGAGAACACTAGCCATTATCTCATCATTTATTTCATGATGTTTAATAAAGAATCCTGCTGCCTCGTGTTTTTCTTGAGGGATGGTCATTTCAACATCCAATCCTCTTTCAAGAAATACTTCTCTTATAGCAGCAGATATTTGATCAGCAGTGTGGATTGCATTATTGTTTGCCATTTTTCTTCGCCTGATCCATTGCTTTTTTGTGAACGGCACGTACTTCATCTAGGAATTTTTGACCTGCCTTTTTTACCTTTTCGGCAGCAGGCATTGTCTCAAGTTTATCAGTCACTTCTTTAACAACCAATTCAGCAGCATTGGTAATATTGCGAACCAATTTATCAAATTGATTTTCATCGACAGTGACTTTATCATCAACTTTGTTGGAGGACAACAAGTCTTTTACAGCATCAAAATCATCAATTTTTTCAACCTGATCAATTGTCCCTTCAAACAACATTTTATTGATATCAGGAATGGTTTTTGAATCATCAGCGATGATATCAAATACTTGTCCGTTTTTACGGAGAACATAATAAGGCATATCAGCTTTCCTTGGTTTTGGGTGGTTTTGTGTTGCGAATTGCTTGTTGATACGAACCGTCAAGTAGATCATCACGCCCGCACAAACAAATGGGAATAATTTTCCTCGGATCATCAATGCCTTCCTCTTCCATACAAAACTTTAAGGTTGGTTCAATCCATTCGGTTTTACCATTAACTCTAGTTACCTCTCGCTCCAGAATTTTTTGCATCGTATGGCGGTCGGGACGAGGGCAATGAATTTCATGGGCAAAACGACTGTAAAGGGCGCCGCTCATAACACGCTTGAACAATTCAATGTCATTGACGGTGGCCAGACACAACAGTTTAGCATTTCTGGCTCTTTGTCCAATATTGAAATTTACCTTTTTAATTTCTGCACGGTGGTCCAAAATTCCTAAAAGCCAACGAAGACTACTTTCATCGGTCTTTTCAATTTCTTCCATAATTAAAACAGGAGGAATATAATCAGACTCCAACAAGATACGCTCGGCACCAGCTTTTGTGGTGCTTGTAGCGTCCCATTTAAGGAAGGCTTGGTTTTCCTTTCCAAGCATTTTGCCAACGGCAGTCAAGATTTCGCTTTTGCCACAAGCGGGCGGTCCCTCTAAAACACAATGAAAACGACTTTGAAAATCAGTTTCTTTAGCAGCCAAAAGTGCGCTGTGAACGATTTTAATTTGATCATTGCGACCAAAGATATGATTGAAATGATCGCCCAAATTGGTGTTAATTTCACCAAGATTTTTGACAACATTCTTAATGACGGGTTTTTCGTCGGAGGCGAAGGGAGCTACCTTGCCTTCATCAACTAATTCATCATACAGTGGTTTTATACCACTGCCGGTTACGAGCCAAGGATATTGAGCGAAGGACGCAGATTGTCCCGCCTTGATGAGGAATTTGCAAATAGAACGAAATTGCTTCTCAGCATTTCCTTTGTGACCAGAGGTTTTCTTAAAGACCACCTTGCGTTCAAAAACCCAAAGTCCATTCTCATCCTTGCGAGGGGCACGTAGTCCAACGGAATATTCCCAACCATTACCTCTATTGCCAGCTAGTGCCCGGCCAATAATCTTTAGAACCTGCTTCTTAATGGTTTCATCATTAGTTCTCTGTCCAACTCTCCTGGTAATAGTGACGGGAAACTCTGACATTCGGATTCTCCGTGATATAAGATTTACATATTTTCCCCACGACGCAGAGAATCATTATACCACGAAGTTATCGATTTGTGAACTAGCCCAAAATTGTGACGCCATCGAGCGGATCGTCATTTAACAAAACCTCATTTTGGTTTTCCTGAGGCTTGCCTTCTTGAAGATTTTCCTCTTTCTTCTCATCTTTAGGATCAACTGAGACATGTTCAACTACACCTTTTTCGGTGACTGTGGATGGTTGATCTAGAATTAGTTTCTCTTCATTAATTATATTTTCATTCATGGTTTGCCTTTCTTCTTTCTTTGGGCTAACTAACTCACGAATTAGCCTGACAGAATTGTTTTTAACTAACTGCATAAAATAATTGTCGCCTTCAAATTCGGCGTTGGCCTCTACTCTTGTCTTGCCGTTGGGCAGCGGTTTAGGTAAAATCAGCGTGCCGCTGGTGTTGTTTTTGTAGAGGTATAGTCCTTCCCCGTGAAGTTTCTTTTCCAGAGCGATTTTTCGTTCGTGCTGTCTTTGCAGCTTATTCAATTTTTTCTTCTTGCGTCTCATAAATATTTTGACCTTTACATTCTAGCGTTACGATTGTAAATTTGCGTTTTGAACTTTCGTTCTTTTGGCTATTATTATTTAGTAATACGGAGAAAAAAATGGGTGATAAACCAAAGAAATGGACAGATACATATCCTCAAGGCACCGCCGAAGGGAATGAAGAATGTCGCTTCTTCAAGGCTCTTGCACGAAATAAAGATTACAAGTGGAGATCAGTTTCCGCTTTGTCTAAAGAGTCTGGTCTTTCCTTGCAAAGAGTTGAGGAAATTCTGAACAAATACTACAAGAAAAATATGGTTTTCATGAACCCTAAAGGCGAAGAACAATGGGGTTACTGGGAGCGTATCCCACAGAGTATTTGGGATGTTAACAGTAAAAAATCCATTGCCAGGGACGATCAGGATGCAAGAATTGAAAATTCGAAATCCTGAAAAACAAAAACCCGCCTATATGACGGGTTTTTTGTTTTCCTCTGTTGGTTATAATTACTCTTTGGATGCAGAGTCTTTTCCACCTTTGCGTGGCTTGGCATCCATGTAATAATCGGTATCGGGAGCAACTGGGTTGAAGTGTTTGTGCGGATACTGTGATCTAGCATAAGCGTCTGGATAGTTGCCTCGGACGCCACTTCTAAGTCTATCCTCTTTTAGTTTAGGGTTGCCTTCCTTTTCCTCTGTTTCGTCTGTTAGACTAGGAAGTTCCAATTTTTGTTCTTCTACCCATTGAAAGAAATCTGGTATCATATCTTTTCCTCTAGCAAAAAACCTATTTTATATAGAGTGATTTTGAAAAATTTGTAAGGCACTTTTGAAAAAAGTCAAAATCCATGCAAGCACAAGAAGTAGAACTGAAGCCTATTCAGGAAGAATTAAATGGCGAATTGTCTGAAATTATCTACTATGAGTGTCAATTTTGTCAAAAAAACGTTGGATTAAGGTCTCATCAACGCAAAATATGTGAAAGATTATCAGGACAACAATTTTACTGTAATTACTGTCTACAGAACAATTTAAACACAAAAAATAATAGACATATATTAATTATGTCATTTAAACCCATACTTGGCTTTTACTTCTATTCTATGTACATAGACAAGAAAAAATTATATTTAAGCCAAATTATGGACTATCTGAAAATGCATGAATTTGCTGGGTTGCAAAACCCGTTGTTCAGATACGACCCAGACAGTCTTTTGTGGTTTGTAGATTTTTCCAAGGTGGGCAGAGGCAAGCGGAAACTCCCAATCAGCGAAGTATTGAAAACTGTGGTCAATATTCTGGCGTGTTTTGAATTGCCCAGAAACATCAACAATTTCTCCACCAGTAGAATTTATGATAAATATAATGAAGCAATAATGAAATTTCATTCTAATCGCTATCGCCCGCTTAATAGGAAGATACTAATTCCTACACTAAACACTTGTGGCGGATTATGTGATAACAAAAACTTTGATCACGAAGCAACCAAGAAATTTAGAAGGTTATTCTTGGACTAATACGATCAAACACCTCAGCCCAATTATCTGGCTCTTGTTGTCGGAACAACATTACAGATTCATACCAATCATTATCCGATCCCTCCAGGCCCCACCTCCAGTCAGGATTAAATGGTATAAGAGCATAGGTTTTTTTACCCATCGCTCCTGCCAGATGTAACAAAGATGTATCCACAGTTATAATCAAATCCATCTTATTTAGCAATTCAACCGTGTCGCCAAAATCCTTCATATAAGGCGATAAGTCAACTATATTCATATCATCACAATCTTCAGTTAAATCAACTTCTTGGTTAGTTGTAAGATGATATCTTTTTCCAAGCTCCTTTTGGAAACTAAAAAGTTTAACTCTATTTAATTTTTCTATTTGTTTGAAATATTTCAACAATAATGATCGTTTAGAATCATTGGGATGAGCAGGATTTCCAGCCCAGGCAATTCCTATTTTGTAAAAATTTTCATATGCTTCTAAACGATTCTCTCCTTTGGGGAAAATATAAGAATTTGATTTCATAAAGTGTTCTGGTGTTTTTTTATCCAATAAAAATGGGAGGCTCAAAACCGAACAATGATAATCAAACCTTTCTTCTTTTGACACAATGTCAAACAACGGGGCAAGTTCATCAGAGGTATCCACAATTACATTCGCACCCATTTTTTTTAATTCCGGAATGAAGCGAGCGAACTGAATCATATCTCCCACTCCTTGCTCACAATATACTGCTATCTTTTTGTTTTTTAAACTTTTTATCCCGTCCCAAGCATTCTCGGGCTGATATTTAGGGCTGAATCTTCGCATAGAGGATTTTTCACTTCGCCAGTAAGGAATTCTATATTCGTATTCTTTCCAAGCATTATTCCAATCTTTGGCAAAAAAATAAGCATATGCTAAATCAACATGTGCCGCATAGTTTTGTGGTTCTAGTTTAATTGCTTCTTGAAAAGATCGAATGGCATCTTCTATTTGTTTTTTTTGTCCATATGCACTTCCCAGGTTAATCCAAACATTAGCACTTGGATTAATTTTAGTCAAAGATTCAAAGTGTTGAATTGACTTGTCAAGTTGCCCAGAGGCTCGCAATATCAACCCTTTGTTCCCTAGGAAATTATAATTATTTACTTTTAATTCAATAGCTCTATCTGCATGTTGTAGAGCTTCTTCAAATTTACCAATATTCAAATAAGCCAAAGCAATATTGTTATGATTCTCAGCATTTGCTTCATCTAATTCAATTGCTTGATTAAAGACTTCTATGGACTTCATAAATTTACGTTGTTTAGATAAAATCAATCCATATAATTGTAAACCTTTTAAATTGTGTCCATCAACCCTCAGCAATTGATAAGCTACAATTTCTGCTTCTTTATATTGTTCACTAAGAAACAACCTTTCAATTTTAGATAAAGCTTGCTCTATTAGTTCTTCTAAATTAATTCCAAGTTTTTCTAGTTCTTTATTCATATAATTATAAGAGAAATAACACGTATATATTACATGCAAAAAACGAGCAAGAAAAAAGGATGTGGTTGTGGTGGAAACAATCAAACCTTTGTGTTTAAAAAAAGGATTGCCAGAGAAATTGCTCCAAAAACAACAAAAAAAAATAAAATAAAACTTATGTAAAGGAATATCATATGGGTTGCAATTGCGGAAAAAGAAAAACTCAGCCACGAAGAACGCCCACAAAGCTTCCAAACCATACGCTGATTTCGTCTCAAAATAAAAGAAATGCGGAAGCCGAGAACATCAAAAGTCAAAGCTTAAACAGCAACAGACGTTCTGTAGAGAGAAAACGTAGAGAGGCCATTTTCAAAAAATTAGGAAGGATTTAGTTGGAATATAACCATCTAGATTAATTTTATATTCAAAATCCTTACATTCCCAATTGGATGCGTCTATAGGTCCATTTAATATAGGACATTGCATAATCCACTTGGATTTTAAATTCTCTTCGGCCCAATAAATTTGAATTATTTTAGGAACATAATAATCATTTATTTTATAATGATTTAAAACTTCGGCACTTACCACTAGGGAGCCATCCAAATTATAAATATAATGTCCTAAAAAAGCCAATTTAACAGGATCGATAACATATATTCTTATAATGGGATGTCCCATCACACTGAATTTTCGCTGAGAAACTATGATTAATTCGCCTTGTTTAAATACCAAAGCCCCATTTAAGTCAATTTCATTAACTCCAATGATTTCTTTCATCCACATTGGGTGAAAGGGTGTTTTTAATCTAGTTTTATGTAAATCTTCGTGTTTAGCATAATACAACGCTTGTGGCCTCATTCGTTTAGACCAAAACCAAAATATCTCTGAATTAGAACCTATATCTGATTCCTCTCCCAAAAAAGAATAAATCAACATCCTAAAATTTAACTTTTTTTCATATGCCAACGTAGCTTTTAACTGAGAACCTAAGATAACGTCATCTGTTTGCATAATAATTTCAGGATATCTGATATTTTTAATCATTGCGTTTCTACAGTTCATCTCTAATAAGATATTATTGTCTGTAGAATCGATGGGCTCAGATAATTGCTCTGGTTTCAGGTAAAGAGGCTTAGTTGTCTCGGGGTTTGGGGTCAGAAAAGCATGTAAAATAAAGAAAACTAATAGAAAAGATATAGTTAAATAAATAATTCTTGACATAACGGTAAAATTGTATTTTTTACCTATATATAGATAAGATTAAACCTATTATTGGAGATAATTCGAATGTTGTCATATAAGCAGTGGAAAACCTTAAACGAGTCTTTTGATACAAACTTGGGCCTCGGTCAGCCCCAAAGCCTTGGCGTCAGAAGCGAAAATGGCCCAACACTAGATGAATTTTTGACTCTTTTAGATGAAAAAAAGAAGATGAAGAAAAAAATGTTGGGTGAAAAGCCTGATGTAGAGATCGATGTAGAAGACGATGAAACTGGCGATGGCGAAATGGTCGAACCATCTTCTGTAAAAGATAAAAAGAAAATTGATGTCGATGTAGATGTCGATGATGAAGTCGAAGACGATATGGATGACGACGACATGGACGACATGGAAGATACAGAAGATATGGACGACGAACAACTAATGATGATGAAGAAGAAATCTAAGAAGAAAATGAAAAAGTGTTCTAGCAAGAAAATGAAGAAAAAAATGAAGAAGGAAAACGTAGAAGTTGATCCTTGGCTTCAATCTGTCACAAATATGCTGAAATATAATGATGGAAAAAGCTGGGATGGTTTGGCTTCTCAGAACGAAGACGCCTTAATTCCTGCCTCTGATCCTAATGCCGAGTTTGCTCAAGAACCCGGTCCTGGTGAGGTGGGATATGCCCCTCAAGGCAAAGTTGGAGACTTCTTCAGCAGCTAATTACAAAGGTTTAATCTAAAAAGCCCGCTTTAAGCGGGCTTTTTTATTGGCGATTTATAGGAGCAAAACAAGCAGGATGTCCCATATTCAAAGCATCGCCTGTTATCATATCAATACATTTAATTAAATTAGTTTTAAAATCACTTGGCTGAAATTTTAAATGCTTTTTAATGCGGTCTATGTTGCACTGAGTGATTGACTGATAAGTGTCTTTTATTGGATTATCAATCCAATTAATATCAACAGACAATCCCAAATGATCACAAACCATTTGGACAATTTCTTCAAACGAAATAGAAATACCACCAGCACAATTAAAAATATCAACTCCGTTCCAGTCTAGTGCCTTCAAATTGGCTTTTACTACATCGTCAATATAAATCCAATCTCTCTTATAACTTCCTTGAAATAAAGAGGGCTTAGATTTACTTAAAATAGCACCAATGATTTGATAAATCATACTACTTCTTGTTTGCTTATGAGATTCTCCTGCGCCGAAAACATTACAATATCGCAACCCAACAGCACTAACGCCTCGACGATTTTTAGCAAACTTCATTGCAAAATCATCAAACATGGCCTTGGAGCGACCATAGGGTGTTAGAGGTTCAATTCTGGTATGGTTTTCAACAAAAGGCGTAGGTTGCGATCCATATACCGCTGCACTTGAAGCGAATATGAACTTTTTGCAACCACACCAATCATATAGAAAATTAAAAAGATATGACGGACCATCTAAGTTGGCCTTAAGCATGCCAATTTCATCTTCATCTTGCGTATAATTATTGGCAGCTAAATGAAAAACAGCATCAATCTTTTCTTTGGCTAAAGAAGTCCAATCGATTCCTGTTAATCCAGGGACATAGAGCTTTACTATACCATCAGGAATAGTATTTTCATTATGATTACCAGTGATGCTAACACGGTGTCCAGCCGCCAATAAAGCTCTAGTTAAATTAGAACCTATAAATCCTGTGCCGCCTGTTACTAGTATGTTCATTTATAGCCTAATCTGGGCGCTATAATTCTAGAGCTAGAGATAATATCATCATAAGTGATCATGTGACCACCTTTTTCGCCTTCAAGAGGATAAAAACTATACCCTTTTTCTTCCAATGCATCAACCATTGGCAGATATCTTTCCTCCCAATCGAAGACAATATCATCCAGATTGTGAGTAAGAACAATGGGCATTTCTTTATGTTCTTCTTTACATTCTGGCAAGTTATGTGGTTCCAAAATGGCCCCTGCATGACAAACAACACCAGCCAATTCTTGCTCAGAATGAGCAGCAACATTGACACTCATAACACCGCCAGCAGAAAACCCTGCAATAGCGACTCTTCTTCTAGGAATAGAATATATTTCTTGAATCTGATCGAGCACGCCCTCAATTGTTTTGCGTGCTTTAGGCAGTCCTGAAACCGCACGATGTTGTCTTTTAGAATCCCTAGGCATAGGATACCATTCCCTAGCCCGTGGCGTGATAACAACAAAAACAGTATTTGGAAAGTCGGTAACTTCTATCCAGGCGGAAGCAAGGTGAATGCCTACTTGACTGCGACCGGGCAGAATAAGCATGCAGCTAGTGGGAGTCACTTGTTTTTCAGGGGTAAACACACACCATCTAGGTTCCAACATTGATTTTCCACTCCTCATACAAGTCTTTTGGACGATTTTTGGACAATTTGAAAATTTTTGAATATAACTCAGACGGCAAGAAGTTTTTGATGTAATTTAAAAATTCCTGGCCTTTGGATGTGTTAGACGCATCAACAATCTTACGCAATTTATCTACATCATATCCGACACACTTGTAGCATTGAGATGGATGGAAATCTGGCTCGGTCCAAGCTTCATAACTATCTAGTCTTTTTTCATCTATTTGCCAAAGTTCTTTCCACCTGCCTTCCTTAATAAACTTCAGAACAAATTCACAAGTATCATAGACAAATTCCGCTCGCTCGGGAGAAGCTAACCAGAAATTGCCCAATGTTCTGTATTCCACGCCATAAGGAGGTATTCTGTGGCGGCCAGTTTGACCATATAGTTTTTTGCGGGTCTTAGTAGTAGTGTCACCATCGATATAAATCGAAGGCAACCCTAAGAATAAATCCAAAAGAAAAATGGAAACAAAACAGTTATTATCTCTTAAAATTGTAGACCCAACATGAACGTGACCGCCCGCCGTGCGGAGCCGAGTATTTTCTAGCAAAGTCTCATCGGGAATTATTTTTTCCATTTGATACGCACACATCTCTGGCATGCAACCGATTTTCATTGCATGGGGATGTTGCAATTGGCTTTGGGAAAAATAATGTGCGGCCTTAGGCAGGAGTCTATAGGGGTGGACATGTTCAGCATATTGTTGAATACAATCTTGCAGATTAGTTATAAAATCTTCTTTGGATTTACCTGGACGGACTGCACATTCGGCTAAAACATTATCATAATAAACACTATGTTTGCCAAGTTTTTTGCGACAATTTTTTGTGCCCTTGACTACACCAATAGCACTATAAATCTTTCCATTTTTGGAAAGCATAAATTCTGGGTCCGTTCCCAACGAAAACTTCATATTCAATCCTCATACCAAGAAGGCATTTTAAGCTTAGGTGATTCCATAGCAAATCCAACGATGCCGTAGGAATTGTGCATTGTACCTGTGTCTACGTCGCTTGGATAGTTATTTTCTATCTTGCTTCCAAAAATTTTCTTGTCGCCCGAAGAAAGAATTCTAAAGATTCCTTTTTCTGCTGATGCGAGTCGTGATTTATCAACTGACTGATAACACGGTTTATTACCAGCAACGACATCTTTAATGTAATCTTGATATGGTTGATCAGTGTCGTAACCAAATCCAACACGGATTAAAAGAGAATACATAGAAATCATTGGAGGACTTTTTATCCAACGACTGCTAGCTTCGAACAACCACACCCCACAACGAGCATATTGTTTTGGCGGCATCTCGCATCGATAAACTTTGGTTTTTCTCAATTTTAAATCATCTTCTATTTGATGAAGAAAATTCAAACAATGAGGAACCTTGGTTTTAAATTGGACATCAGAAGAATTTGTGACCAACAACTTGGTTTTAGTCAGAGAAACCTCGGGATGCTTTGTGGGATTATAGGTAAAACCATAGATAGACCGTGTTTTTTTGTTCACATAGCCCTGAACAGCGTCCTGCAAATAATCTTTACAAAAAGCAAATGGAGATACCTGTTTATCATCTGGAGACAGGAAGGCAAATTCAACCCCTGATGAGATGGCCTGATTAAGGGATTGTTTTTCGTCGAGCCAATTAACTTTCTTAACTTTCATAAAAAATACCTCATACAAGAAGTCAACAAAATGCCTGCCAAGTCATAAATACTGGTGATGAGAGAACTTCGATTTAAAGAATGGCTCGCCAACTTGGATTCGAAAAAACCTGTTTTCAGCGATTATGAGGTGGCCAGCATGTATTTTCACAACAACCAGCTAAAAGTCCGGGAAATCGCCCAAAAATGCGGTCGGTCCATAGGGGAAGTATACCGAATTTTACATCGGTTTGGAAGTCCGAATCGACAAATTTCAAACCACGAAAACGTTCTTTCATTTGCTGATGCTGGGTTTCCTATAAACAAAATTGCGGAATTCACAGGATATACACCCAGAAACGTTAGATACATACTAAAAAAACAAGAAGGGTAAATTGTGGTAGCAACAGCCTCCGATTTGTCATTAGTTCTGACGGGCGGTGGATCAAATTCTGATCCTAATTCCTCTTTAGGGGGAAATCCGTCATCTACTCCCATCACTGGTGTCTTAAATAATTTATTTGATAATATATCGGATTCAGAGGCTATTTCAGGAAAGACAGATTATCGTTGCATTTATTTATTCAATGATAGCACATCGAATACTTTCTATGACACAAAATTGTATATTGGTTCAGGAGCCACGGGGCAAATTCAGCTTGGAATCACATCAGTTAAAGATGTTCAAAAAATCACAATTGTAGGAGGAGCAACAGGAGGCTCTTTTGAAATTGCTTATACACCGCCCGGTTTATCTGAAGAAACACAAACAGTCAATTATAACGCCAATGCTGCAACGTGGGCCAGCAACTTAGAAACGGCAATCAATGCTATTTCAACTTTATCTGCTGATGTTGTCGCTGGCGGCACGCCATCTGATAGAACGTTTACTATAACATTTACAGACTATAGAGATCACGATCTTTTAGGTTTAGATATATCTTCTTTAAGCGCACCGGGAAGTCTTAGCGGCTCAATTTCAAAAGTAACCGTAGGAGCACCGATAAATTTAATACCAGATACTCTTGATGCAGATACGACTCCACCTACAGGGGTTACTTTTACATCACCCACCATTGGCTCTCCATTAGAAATTGGAACTATATATCCAGAAGAAGGTTTGCCAATATGGATTAAAAGAACCACGACCGCAGGTGCGACGGCTACTTTAGGCATTGGATTTACTCTCAAGGTTTCAATAAGTCCAGTAGACACATCTTAACCAGCAGAAGCAATCCACTTTTTCAAATCTCTGGTATCAATGATTCCAAAACCACTAAAGAATTTATTTGCTTTAACTTTATCTGGAAGGGCCATGACATTTTGCCTAAACAATTTTCTATAAGCTTCCGCACCTTTTAACGGTTTGTTTGGAAAGTGTTTTCTTTGATACGATAAACACAATGCAGCAACGCCAGCAGCAAACGGAGTAGCCATACTTGTTCCAGATAGTATTGCATACCAATTATCAGGAACCGTACTAAAAATCTGACCACCTGGGGCCAAAAAGTCTAGGTTTTCTCCTGTGTTGGAAAAACTTGAACGATCAAAGTTCTCATCAATCGAACCAACTGCAATCGTTTCTGGATAATTTGCAGGGTAAAATAATTCCTTTGTATAAACATATTGCTTTTGTGCTGCATTCCATTGCACAGCATTTCCAGCAGCCACAAATACAGGAACACCCTTGCTTTCAGCATATTGAATGGCTTTTCTAACTTGTGCTAATGGGCGAGGTGATCCCAAAGACATAACAACTATGTCTGCGCCGTCATTAACAGCCCATATCAAACCTTTAGCAACAACGTCTAATGTACCACCGCCTTTGGCATTTAACACTTTAACAGGAACAATTTTACTTTCAGGAGCAACACCAACCATTCCAATGCTATTGTTAGACGCAGCTAAAATTCCTGCAACGTGTGTGTTGCTAATATAATGACCATTTCCCAAATAATTATGATGATCTTTTATAGTAAAATCATAAAAAAATCCATTATATTTTATAGTTTTAACAGATTTTACTCGACGACCTTTTCTGTTATATTTAGGAATTTTTTTTGATCTTGCAATTTTTATAGGATGCGATAATTTTTGCCCTATATCATTGGATATATTAGAAAAAATTACATTATAAATAGCATTTTTACTTATAATTTTTCTATTTTTTCTTTTATCAAAACTTGGTTTGCTCACACTGGAATATATCCCAACAGAATTAAAAAGCATACAAATTTGTTCAGCAAATTTCTTGCTGCTAGTGGTGATTCGATTTTGTGTGTTTGACGGAGAAATGCAACCATCGCCATCAATTGTTCCTGCTATAAACGCACAAACTACTTCATATGGTGATTTACCTACAAACTCAGGTAAAGATTGCTTTAAACTTTTATGCTTTTTTAATAACCCTAGTTGAGTCAATATTTGTATGCAATCTTTACCATAAATTAACACTCTATTTTTATCCATTACACTATTCCAGCCCTTTTTGGCACATATAGTTTTAATTCTTTCTAAGATTTGCAAAGTCGAAGAGTGAACTTCAACTCTATCTTTAGAAAGATGACCATCAGTTAATACAATGCCAACTAAATATGCCAAATCTTCATCAACTAAGATTTCTTTATGACAGTGTTGCCAATTTTGTTTTTTACATTTCTTGCATTTAGAGGGCATGTCATTTAAATAATATTTTGGCATATGACCACAATTTTCACAAATGAAACCTTGGTGGTATCTTAATCTAAAGTGTTCTTTTACCAATTGCCCGGCCAATTCACCTCGTGGAAAAACAAACAAATCTCCCTTTTCAACTTTATCAGCCCGTTTTCTAATTATATCATATACTTTATGATGTCTATTTTTAATAGTATACACTGGGTGCCATGGCGTCAATTTATAAGATATATTTCCTTCTAATTCAACTTCAACAATATCACCATTGATTGGCAATTTATGAATTGCCTCAATTTCTCCGATAATTGTTTTTTGAGTTTGTGAATCAAAGGAATAAGTTTTTATTCCCATGTTTCTTAAATCTTTTATTTGATATTGGTGATTTCCTTGTTGAACATGTTTAATGGAACAATTCAACCTTTGAAATAAAGTTTCAATAGTTTCTATGCCACAGAAATTGGTGTGAACTAAACAATCAGGAGACACACATCCGTGTTGATTATCATCCTCAGGAGGTTGACGAGGATTAACAAAATTTTTACCCGGAAGTAAATTTTCTACTAGGTCTGGGTGGTCTAGGTCACAACCAGAATCCAAAACTGCAATTTTCACGCCTTCACCTTGAGTCACACTCCATGCCTCAGGCAAATTAAATGCTGTTATATTCCATCCAGCTTTTTGTTGCGCTTCTTCTAATGTAAGAACTTCTTCTACTTCATAAGGAGGAAGTTTACATCTTACAGGATTGATTTTTCTTCTTGCAGCCATAAAATCCTTTCTAATTACTTAGACCACGCTCCTTCTCTATATTTAGATACAATCCAATCAATAGCCACAGAAATAACTGTGTAAATTATAAAATATTTAATTGAGTTAGCAAATGGTTTCAACCAAAATGGAATTGCTTGGGCTACGATGTAATCATATAAAACAACAACAGCAGCAATAACAGTTGCTTTTTTATCTTCGCCTTTTTCCGCAGACAACAATGCATCAACGAAAACAATTAGCCCATCTAAAGTGCCAAGTAAAAATTTGGTAACATAAACCAAAGAAACTCTACCTTTGTCTCCCAAGGCATCTTTAACTTCGTCCCATTTTCTTTTTAATTCTTCAACAAAACCTTCTACTTGTTCGGTTTTTTTAACCTCTCCTACTGGATCGGCATTAAGTGCAGAAATGATATCCATAATTTAGTTCCTCCTAAAATATATAGAATAAATAAAAACATTTGCGAGATAACTTAATGGCGACTTTTAATTACACTGGTTCTGGAGGTTTGGAATTAATTGGATGTGCAGGTCCGAACAACACCGCAATTTTTGCCTACACTGCTTTTACAGAAGGCGATGCTGTTTATATAAGACAAAATGCCAGAAAAGGTCAACTAGAAAAAGTGGTAATCAAAAAGATTAATTTTCTTAGTGAAGTGAGATACAACTATCAAGACACTTTCAATAGATTATGGTTAGAATTAGAATTGTGTAATTTAGCCACAGCACAAAATCTTATAAATATTTATAATGCACAAAGCCATGCGGCTTATGTACTTTATTTAAAGAATTGCAATGCTGAATTATCATGATAAAACCTCGTCACTTTTACTCTTGTAATATATATAAGAAAAAGGGTTTTCATGCTTGTTTCTATCTTGTTGGCTACCAGGAGCCGTGTTAATCGGGCAATAAAAACAATTAAATCTATTTGTAATACGGCTAATTCTGAGGATTTCGAAATCCTCTTAAGAATTGATGATGATGACCATGAATCAATTGCGAGCATACCATTATTTAAAAGATATGAAAAAGTTTCTAAAATCATTGTTGGAAACAGATATCGAGGATATCTTGATCACTCGAAATTTATGGATGAATTAGTAGAAGTCGCCAGAGGAAAATGGCTGTTTTTTTTCGATGATGACACCATCATTATGGGTAAAGGATGGGATGAAAAATTAACAGAAGTGCCGTTGCATGGAAAAATTGTTCATCCTGAATTTTATTGGCTTGGCCCTTCCAAATATCCCAGTGGTTCATGTGAACCAGTTGCGATTTGTGTTCCCAATAGATGTTGGGAACAATATGGACAAAAAATATTGGAACAACCTATTGATATGCATTTACAACAATTGCTCTCAAACAATGGGTGGGAAAATTATTGGCTTAGAAACATTGTGGCATATCACAAAAGAGATGATGAAGCAACTTTATTCGCACACAGGCAATTATGATACCATTTTTTACAACCTTTATTGGGAAAACCGCCAAGGATAGAGTTGGAAGAGTATTAGATCAAGGATGGTTAAACGAAGGCAAACAAGTTCAAAAGTTTGAAAACAGATTAAGTCGATTGTTAGATTTGCCCAACTTGTTAACAACTAACAGTTGCAGTTCTGCACTTCTTCTTTGCTTGTTTGACATCGGAGTTAAAGACAAAGAGGTCATTTTACCTCCTCAGACATTTATTGCTACTGGAATGGCTATTATGGCAGCAGGGGGCAAGCCTGTTTTTTCTGATATCGATCCGAATACGGGGAATCTTGATCCTGAGAAAATTGAAATCAATGAAAAAACAGCCGCTATCATTCCAGTTTTATGGGGTGGCAATCCATGTGAATTAGATAAATTCCCAAAAAATATTCCAATTATTCAAGATGCGGCTCACGCTTTAGGATCAACCATCAATGGCAAATCAATAGCACATTTTTCTGATTATACTTGCTATTCATTCCAATCTATCAAACATCTTACCACAGGAGACGGCGGGGCTGTCGCCACACTAAATCCTTCCCCTAAATTAAAAAGAATGAAATGGTTTGGCATTGATAAAGGAAACATCAAACGAGATGAATTAGGAGGACGAATTCCCGATGTAGATTTATTTGGATTCAAATGGCATATGAATGATTTTGCAGCAGCCCTTGGTCTAGCTAATTTAGCAGGCTATAAACGAAGATTAAATCGAAGAAGAAAATTAGCAAATGTTTTAACCAAAGAACTACAAGATGTTCCAGGGATACATTTGTTAAAACAAAATGGTGAATCTGCTTATTGGATGTATACACTACGTGCAGATAAAAGAAACAGTTTATGTTCTAAGTTAAATGGCCTTCCTTTTTCTACAGTGGACTATGGAATTCATAAGAATCCTATCTTTGATTGTAAAAAAGAACTTCCAGGTCAAGAATTGTTTGATCAAACGCAATTATCATTTCCCGTTCATGATCAAATTAATCAAGACATTATTGAAGAAATTATAAACAGAATAAAAGGTGGTTGGCAATGAAAAGAATTTTAATTACAGGTGGCACAGGGTTTATTGGAAGAAATTTAGTGCAACATTTAGTGAATCAAGATATTGTTCTCTCAAATTTTTCTAGATCAAAAAATTATAATCTTTTAAATTATGAAAGTAGTCGAAAATTCATTACACAATTCGCCCCAGATATTATCTACAATCTAGCTTCCCATGGAGGAAGCTTACACTATGTTTCTAAAAAAGCAGCAAATGTTATTCATGACAATATTTCAATGTATCTAAATTTATACAAAGCTGCAAAGGAATGTAAAAAACCTCCTGTAATAGTTAATCCCATTTCTAATTGTTCTTACCCTGGGAATACATCGGTTCAAAAAGAAGAGGAATGGCTTAACGGCCCAGTTCATCCTTCCGTAACTTCTTTTGGAAGTAGCAAAAGAGCTTTATATCACATAGCTGAGTGTTATAAAACAGAACATGGAATAAAAAGTTATAATCTGATCTTCCCTAATGCTTTTGGGATTTATGATGCTACTGATCCTAATAAAACACATGCTTTAGACGGCATGATACTTAGAATGATGAAAGCTAAGAAAGAAAAGCAAAAAGAATTTGAAATTTGGGGCACAGGAAGCCCAATCAGAGAGTGGATTTTCTCAAAAGATTTTGCAAAATATCTAGTTTTAGTCCCAAATTTAGATGAAAATATAGACTTAATAAATATTGCACAAAATAAAGGATATAGCATTAAAGAATCTGCTGAAATAATTAAAAAAATTATTCACTTTCCTGGTAATCTTGTATTCAACACTAAATATCAAGACGGCGACCCGGTTAAAATTCTTGATGATACTAATTTCAAAAAATTATGCTCACCAGAATTTACCAATCATGAAGTCGCTATTCAAGAAACCGTAAATTACTATGAAGGAGTGCTGTGAAGATATTAATTACTGGTGGTGCGGGTTATGTGGGCACGGTTTTATTGCCCTTTTTGCTAGAACAAAATCATGAAATAACTGTTTACGATAGCCTGCTATTCGGCGGTGATCAATTAATTCCGTTTTTCAAGTATCCTAATTTTCATTTTATTTTAGGAGATATTAGAAATAAAGAATTGTTAAATGATGTGGTTAAAAACCAAGACATATTCATACACTTAGCTGCAATCGTCGGATATCCTGCTTGTCGTAAAAATCCCCATTTAGCAGAAACCACTAATGTTGATGGCACAATCAATCTAATTGAAGCAGCCAACAATCGCCCAATAATTTTTGCTTCCACTGGTAGCAATTACGGAGCAGTAGAAGACATTTGCACCGAAGATACGCCGTTAAATCCTTTAAGTCTATATGGTCAAACTAAAACATTAGCGGAAACAATGCTTTTAGATAAAGCAAATGCAGTTGTATTTCGATTTGCCACAGCATTTGGTCCTTCTCCAAGATTGAGGCTAGATTTAATGGTAAACGATTTTACCTATAAGTGTATTTCTCAAGGATATATTGTTGTTTATGAAAAAGAATTCAAAAGAACATTTATACATGTTCACGACATGGCCAGAGCCATCGATTTAGCAGTAAATAATATTGAAAAAATGATGCATAATGCCTATAATGTAGGAAGTAATTCTATGAATTATACAAAACAAGATATTTGCGATATTATTTCATCTAAAACAGGTGCCCACATACACTACGCAGATGTGGGAGAAGATGCAGACAAAAGAAATTACGAAGTATCTTATGCAAAAATCAATGCATTAGGCTATGATACAACCAAGAATGTTGAAACAGGCATCGACGAATTAATTGAAATATTCAAGGTGATAGATAGCACTTCTAAATATGGCAATGTTTAAGGAGTATGATGCAACATCCAAAACCAGTTTGGATTCTTACCACTGGCAGGAGTGGCTCTAATTATCTGTCTGCCATGCTAAACAACACAGGATTGTTTAGTTTTACAGAATGTATGCATGAAAACAACGGTCCTTTTAGATTTATTGGTTGTATAAATTGCAAAGCATTAAGAAGACAATTTATAAGATCGTTACACGACGGAGCCAGAGATGAAATAAACCTCAGTCTTCCAGGTATAAAATATATTCTATTGAATAGAAAAGACATAAAAAGTAAGGCTATTTCTCATTATTTTGCCCATATAACTGGTGTCTGGAAGGTTCACCAGGGAGAACTAGAAGATTATTTTAAACTACCTATTTATTTAGATAAAGATTTATTGAAAGCCTGTTATGATGAAGAATTATCTTATCTTAATTGTTGGGACAATTATTTAAGAGATACCCCTCATTTTAGAGTTGAATATGAGGATATGATAAACAACCCCGTAGAAACTATAATAAAAATATTTGATTATATTGAAATTAAAATAACACCAGAAGAAGCCCAAGCGGCAGTTGATAAATGCGATGGTGTTGTTATGACAAGACCTGAATTTCAAGAATATTTAGAAGAACTTGAGAAACTAATATGAAAAACTTCCCTACTATAAACATTGAAGAACTCTTCCCAACAGATATCATAAACCAACGTCTTATCTTAGAAAATTTTCTGGGGTGTTATGGCAATATGAGCATAGAAGCCGTGTGCAAACTATGTTTGATAGCCAAATACATAAAACCAAAAAAAATATTTGAAATAGGCACATTCAACGGTTTAACTACATCTCAAATTGCACTTAACACCGATGCTTTAATTTATACATTAGATTTGCCAATGGAAGAAGTAAGTGAAGCTAAATTATTGAAAGCAGACTTAGATTTATCACTCAGCCGCCAAGAAACAGGAATTTGTTTTAAAGGAAATCCGAAAGTTACACAATTATGGGGCAACTCTACCAAATTTGACTTTTCACCATATTACAGCGAAATAGATTTAGTTTTCATTGATGGTGGACATGATTTTGAAACTAAAAAATCAGACACTGAAAATGCATTAAAAATGATTGACAAAGGAGTTATTGTTTGGGACAATTATCTTGATGACACCAATCCTGAAACAACTACCTATCTAAACACTCTCGATTTGCCAATTTACCACCTAAGAAATACATTCCTAGCTATTTATATCAAAAAATGAAAATCGCCTATATTTCTAATCACACTATCAAGCCTTTAGCTTTAAAAGAGTTTGATAGTGTTGTATATGAATACAACGAATGTGATGAGATCATGCTCGACCCTTCTGGACTGATAAGAGAAAATGTAGATTTTATAGTTTTATCCATAGCAGAAAATTTAATTAAATATATAAAAAATCTCCCATTGCCAACTCTAGCCATACCTCCTAAACCCTCGTATAAACCATTAAGGTGGCTAGAAAAAGATCATCATTGTGATTTAGAAGCAGCAAATACAATCAGTGTTCAACTTGATTATGATGATCGAATGTATTTCTTAGCAGATTTTCCTTTCAGTAAAAAAGACATCAATTTAATTCAAAAGGAAATAAAGGTTTTTGCAAAAGCAGTTAAAGGAGAAAGAAAGAAGTGTCTGGTGTTGGATTTAGACAATGTGCTTTGGGGTGGCGTTGCAGATGAAGGGGGAATTACTCTATCACAAGAAGGAATCGGTAGAGCTTATTTCGAATTTCAAAAAATGATCAAAAAGCTAATGGAAAGTGGGATTATTTTAACTCTTTGTAGCAAAAATAATCCCGATGTAATCCAGATCATAGACTCGCACACAGATATGATTTTAAAAAGTAATGATTTTGCTGCCATTAAAATTAATTGGAACAACAAAGCAGATAATATCATAGAAATATCCAATGAACTCAATTTAGGACTTGATAGTTTCGTATTTTTTGATGATTCTCAATTTGAAAGAGATTGTGTTAGAAATATTTTACCCATGGTTAGTGTTCCAGATTTGCCAGATGATCCTGCATATTATTGCAAGTTTCTATCTGAATTTGATGAATTCGAATGTTTACAATATACAGATTTAGACAAAGAAAGAAATAAATTGTATGTTCAAGACCGCAAACGCAAAGAATTGAACAAAGGATTGGATTATGTTGATTATCTCAAAAAGCTAGAAATTCAGGTTGATATTAAACAAAATAATCAAGATATAGACAGAATATCACAAATGACACAACGAACTAATCAATTTAATTTTCGCACTAAACGCTATAGCCAAAAAGACATTTTATCGCTAATTTCCAATGGTGCAAAAATATTCACGTTGGAGTATAATGATATTGTAGGAAGTCAAGGAATTGTTGGATTGGCAATTATTTACAACAATACGTTAGACACCTTCCTTATCAGTTGCCGGGCACTACAACGAGGCGTAGAGGAAGTATTCTTCCAATGGATTTGTGATAAATTCCCAAGCCTTTTTATAGAAGTTATTCCAACTAAAAAGAATAAACCAGCACAGGACTTCATGTCTAACAAACGCTCTGTAGATTGGATTAAAATAAATGAACACAAATGAAATTAAAAAAATAATTCGAGATAGTTTTAATCTAAAAGATGAGCCCTCTGAATACTCTCAAAAAGCCATTGAAGAGTGGGACTCTCTAGGTCATTTAAACTTAATTATGGAATTAGAACAAGCACTAAACATTAGATTTAAAAGCCATGATATCCCCCAATTAACTTCTCTAAAAGAAATTGAAAGAGCCATAAATGAACAATGATATAATTCTTGCAGAAGGCATAATAACAAAAAATGGATTTGTGTGTGGAAATCACATAGCTATTGATCATGGATTTTATTGTACTGTTGATCTGATATTAGATAATTACATTCACATTGGTCCCTATTGCACTATGATTGGCGGAAAAGGAGTATTCGTCAAAATGGAAGATTACACTTCAATGGCTGCTGGTGTGCGGTTTATCTGTGCTTCTCTTGAACACTTGGGAGCAGGAATTCCAATTCCATTTTTGACTGAAGAATATAGAGATAATTTAACTTCGGGCAATATTGTTGTAAAGAAATTCGCCAATGTTTTAACTAACGCCATAGTATTTCCAGGTGTTACTTTAGGAGAAGGCAGTGTAATTAGCGCAGGCTCTATTGTAACACGAGATACCGATCCCTGGTTAATCTATGCGGGCAACCCCGCCAGACCTGTTAAAGAACGTCCAAAAGACAAAATGTTAGAATTAGCCGCTAAATTGGAAGCAGAAAATGCTGAATAATTGGAAATTTCATCACATTGGATATGCAGCCAAAGACGCCTCTGAATTAGTTTTGTGGCTTAAATCTCTAAATTACACATTTGGCGAAGAAGTATATGATCCAATCCAAAATGTCTTTTTAACAATGTGTCACAATCCTAACCAGCCCAACGTAGAAATCATCAGACCCAATGATAAAAACAATAAATTAAACACAATTGGTTTTTATCATGTTTGTTATGAGGTTCCATCTATCGAAACGGCGTTAGAAAATTTAAATAAAGAAAAAGTATATTATTTAATTATACAAGAGCCAAAACCAGCTATATTATTTGACAATAGAAAAATATGTTTTATAAAAACAAAAATAGGAATCGTTGAATTGTTGGAAGTTTAGTTTTTAACCAAAATCATACAATCTTCAACAATATCTTCTCTTGTGCAATGCTCTAGCAAATACACAATGGCCTTTCTGGTGGTTACTTTATTCTCTTCCATCCACCAGATGTCATCAAAAAATATATGACCGCCCGATTTCAGCTTGGGTAAATACATTACTGCATCTTTGTATGATAAGGCTTCAGAATGATTTCCATCTATATGTAAAAGATCAATAGATTCATCTTCAAAAGTATCTACTACATTTTCCGACTTATCTCTTAAAATCTTACAATAGTCATTAACTTGATAGTAATCGATATTCTTTAAACAATGTTTATAGACATCTTCTATTTTTAAGGTGCCCCACCAGCCGATATTAGCCTCATCTTTCATTTCTTCTAAGGCATCTTCACAGGTCCAAGGATCAATTCCATAAACAACTCCCTTTTTGTTATGTTTAAGAGCCAGTGCTTGAGGAATATAAGAAGAACCGCCAAAAACACCAATTTCTACACAAAGTTCGGGTTTTGTTTGAACAATAGTTTCAACTAATTTTTGTGCTTTATCAAGACTACACCACCCTTGTATTTTCTTTAAAATTCCTCCCACAAAAAAAATCAAATCTTTTTCGTTTTTGAATTCTGTTTCAATAGTATCTGGTTCTGATTTATGTTTTATTTCTGCCATTTTTTACCATTTCCAGTCTGGACTGTTTCTCAATGCTTTTCTTTCTTTTTTTAAGTCAAACGTTGGAGTCTTTGTCCAAATATCTAAGTTTTCTTTATTTTCAGGAGCTAAAGGATCAAAATTTCTATATTTTAAAGTCTCTCTTTGAATAATTTCCCAGTGCTTTTCAGTTAAAGGTTTTGCATTTGCTTTAATTTCTCTTAATTCATTTGCACAACAGCAAAAACCATGGTTTTCTATTGCAATTAAATTTTTAATGTCTTTTTTCTTTGTTTCATGCGGTTTTGGAGATGTGGCGGGACCGTCAGGTCCAAAGGTGGCCGTTTCATTTCCATAACTTTGATGATCTAAAATATAAATATAACCATCATGATCTAATAGAAACTTTAATCCTGTTAATGCTAAACGAGTTCCAAATTCACAATCTTCCAAACTCTTACAGCCATCCATTCTTTCATTGAAACCATTTAACAATAAAGCTTCTGCTAACGGGAAAGATGTTCCTGCAAACAGCCAAGTTCCATGTTTGTGAGGATAATACCCACCATTTTTCACATGATTAAAACGATGATCGTTTACATAAATATCTCCTTCTATAGGAAATGTTAATTTACCATCATGTGTATTGATCCTAGTCATTCTTTTATGATGAGCATGTAACAAGTGACCAATTTCATAATACTTCCAGTACTTTTCTAACAAATTATCTGGAAAGAATTCGGCATCGTCACAAGTCACCAACAATTCACCATCAGCATATAGAATGCCGGTATTCTTCGCAGCAGATATATAAACATACCCTAAGTCATACCAATAACGATGATTTGGATGAACAGGCACATGCTTCACACAAAAAGAAGATGGATAACTGGCAAATCTATCTTTATTATCTTCGTAAAATGTGTCTATGTAAATAAATTCAAAATCTTTAAAAGTTTGACGTTCTAAATTATCTATTAAAGATTCAAAATAGCTATTGATGCCTTGATTTTTTAAAAAATCATCAAAAGAAGCAGTATGGATCATTAAGCTAATTTTAGGCATAAATTACTTTCAATATACATCAACCGTAAGATTCAACATTTCTTCAACGGTAGTAGTTAAAATTTTAACTGCTGAGTCGTTATCACCGTATGAGATAAGTAATTTTTCTTCATCTCTAACCATGCCAACAGGAAAACAAACTGTAATCAAGTTCCTTTTTCTTACATGGGGCTCAACAGCATCTTCTGCTTTTAAATAAGTACGATTGGAACATTTTATTACATTAAATGGTGGGTTTCCTTCAAAAACATAACATCCATTGTCATAATAATGCATGCTTGGCCCAAGTCGAACAGCAGTATGAAAAGTTCCTAAATAATTACCATCATCTAGTTGCACTGCATTTGTATTTCCCCTTAAAAACTCCTTGTAAAACCAAGGATTGTGCCAACTTGTTTCCCATCGTTTTTGACAAACAGCATTAATGTTGCTTAATACTTTCATCTCAAAAATAGCATGCGGACACACAGAAGAAATCAAATATATTTTGTCTTCATGTCTAAAGGGCATCCAATTTTTTTGACGACCTCCTATTGTAGGCAGACTGATGTTAAAAGGCTTCATTCGAACAAATTTATCCGCATGGTTTCTGTCCATGATGACACAACCACGAATACACTCATTTCTGGCTCCTACTTCTTCTGTTGAGGAATAAACCATCACTAAGCGATTATCTGGGGTCCAAACTAGACGGGGATCAGCGCAATTAGTTATGTCAAACTGATAATGAGAGTCTTTAATTATATCTAAATTTTTGTTTAATATACATGCAGAAAAAGCATATTCATTAGGGCGATAAGTCATAATATACTTATCATCAAAAGCAATGAGGCCAGCATTAAAAGAACCTTTTTCTGGAACAGGGATTCTTTTTATTTCACCTTTGACAGTAGTTAAATATTTATCATCTGGCCGATCTGGAATCGGTATGATTTGGCGTGGTCCAGGTTGTGATGATGGTCTTTTAACTCGTCGGGCCATTTTGTTTTCCGAAACAGTATAATTTCTATTTTTACGCTTCTCAGTAATTGATTTAATTTGCTGAGGAGTGATACCTCTTAATATAGGAGGTGTGGCCCCGGAAAAATTGCGATGATTTTCATTAACAATCAATCTTTTAAATTGCATTAATTATAACCCGTAGTAATGAGACTAGCTTTTTTATTCATAGCCTCAGCACTATCTTGACGCTCAATTTGTGCTAAGGCTTTCCTCACCTCATTGGGCCATCGAGCTATAACATCCCTTCTAACACCCAATAACTCTGAAAGTGCTTTCGATTGGTTGCATATTTTAATGAAATCATCCCAAAAATCAGCATTTAAGTTTAAACCAGCACGAACGGCAGCCGCAGCCTCCGGATTTTCCGAAGTCTTGACTGATTCGTTCTGCATTCTTTCTAAAACCTGACCAAATGATGCCATTAAGCCACCGAAACAACAGTTAAATAGGCACGATCTGCTGGAGCGTAGCCAACAGCATATGTGTCTCTTAAATACACAGCTTTTAATCCATATTCAACAAAAGTATCACCATGCTTTAAAACACGATTAGGAGCTACTGTCAACGAAGGGAAAAAACTTGATCTTGTGTTTTCTCCGTTGTTATCCAATTCCTGAACGGCGACTGTGATTTCACTGGTAGCTGCGCCCATTGTTTCATTCATAAATGGTGTTAAATCAACTGAAAATGTAATAGTTGGTGTAGGGTTTGCCATAAAATTCTCCTTATTTTTTCAAATGTCTCTTCCCTTTGAACATTTTTTCAGGATTTATTTTAGACTTTTTAGGACGCCTGCGACCACCCGTGTAGTCGCTTCTTAATCCCTTTTCACTAAAACTTGCATCTTCTACATTAGAGTAAGTGCTTTTAACTTCTCCGCAGTCCTCAAGCCAGTGCCTAAACATTAAATCCATAGTTTATTTATGATTATCTAACCAAGTTTCAAAAGCTTGTTCATCATATTTACACCCTTTTGTCGCATTGTCCTCAGCTAATAAAGGTTGTAAATTGTCTAAACTACAAATTAACTTGACATCATGTATTTCCTTATCAATAAACGCCTTCACAGGAAATATATGGTCTAGATGCCAATCTTTGTCCTGAATAACTTCCCATTGAGGGAAAGATTGTAAATGTGACAATAAATGCTCAGCAGAGTAACCCAACAATTTATGACAATTTTTCCCATTCTTAGCACAGCCAATATAGGACATGGTAGTTCGAACAGCCTTATCCAGTCGTTTTCTAAAATTAGCATAACATCTACGGTCGCAGTATTTTTGCTTGCTAGTAAAATTAGGAATGAAAGTTTTGTTACATATAGGACACACCCTAGGTTGCTTTATCCGTTTTGCATTTCTTTCATTTTGTTTCAGTCTAAAAAAGTTTTCCCTACATTCACCACTGCAAAATTTCTGTCGTGTCCAATTTGGATCAAACGGCGGTAAAAATATGTTTTTACATTGTTTACATTTAATTTCTTTTGCTTTAGCGAGTTTAGTTATATTAAGTTTGTTTCTAAAGTATTTAAAATTGAAATTTAATCTAAAAATTACTCTTTTAAGATAAGCATATTTTTCTTGCCAATCTTCTTTAGAAGGCCAACCTCCCTCTTTTTCAATAATAGATTTTATTTCTTGAATGATGGTTTCTTCATTCCAGTAATTTTTGCTTCGATGTTTGGTTTTGTATCCGAGCATTTTAGCATATTCCATAAAAGTTATTTTAGATTTACATATTTGATAACATAAATCATTTCTTCTCAAATTTTGAAGATCAATTTTTCTTGGAAATCGGCCAAGTTCTTCAGATATTTCTTTTAATTCATTTTTAATTTCTTCAATATTCATAATAAAAGCCTCCTTACTATAAAATAGTAAAAAGGCTTTTATTTTGTCCAAAGTAATTTTTGGAATTATTTTTTTAGTTATTCGAGGGTAATGCGAGGGGATATTCCGATAGAACCTCCTCCGGATGGCAACGTAAAAGGTGCTCCTGAAAACTTCTCTAACCACAATAATTCTGAAGCTGTGGTCGATGTTACATAGTAACCATAAATAGAAGCGGCTGTAGTAAATGTAAAGGTTTGTTCAGCATATGTAGCTGTTCCTAAACCACCAACATCTGCTACTGTCCAGTCGGTTCCAGTTAATGTAATTGCAGCATAACCAGCTTCGGTTGCTTCTGTTAAATCACCGTAAACTGTAGCGTCAGAAATGGTCGGGTTATTTTTAAATAAATGTAACACTAACTCTGTTGGTGTTTCTTTATTTACAATGTATTCCAGAAGAACTACTTCTCCTATCGTCGGGGCAGTTAACGCCATGTTATTTCCTCCAAATAAAATATCAAAAATATCTATGATGAATATAATAAATATTCAGAGCTTTAAAATGTTGACACAATGATTCCACTCAAAGAAGAACTAATCCCTTATAAAAATGATATCAATGGTGCTGCCGTGGCATTTGGCAAAAGCACACGAACGATCCGTAGATGGTTAGAACGATATGATCTATATTGCCCTAAAAAAGAATACAGACCGGGCAAGACAACAAGAGAAATGATTAGAAAAATAAAACAATTAGACCTAGAAGGGCTAACTCAATCTAAAATATCAGAAATAGTTGGAATTTCCCAACCAATGGTAGGCAAGATAATTAATCGAGGTTTATTTAAATTAAAAGGAAAAGCAGAAATTTCATTTACCAAGATGGCGTCGTAGACTGACGGGAAAAAACTCGATTTCCCGGTCCCATTCGACGCCTTTTTCGTCTCCAAGGCGAGTGAAACATGACAAGCAAACAACCCGGTCCACAAACTCAGGAGGAACAACAGAACGCCAAACATCGTCCGACACGGAGAAGCCCACGGCATTGACATGGTGGCAAAGTTTACAGATTTCTCGGCTACATAAGGAATAAACCATGACAATTTTCTACATTTTCTCTATTTCTGCTTTTATTTCTGTGTTTAAAGTTTCTATTTCATCAAGTAAAGGCACATGCCAAACCATGCGACGTTCTAAAGTTAAATAACTTTCTGCAAATTCCCTGTCCATATCGGGATTTTCACTAAGCATTAACTGATAACACCAAGTTTGGTCAAACTTGGCATATCTGATATCGGTGACTATTCCCAGAGAATCATTGCCATATATTCGAACAATATCTCCACGCTGATACTGTGGCGGCTTAAGTTGTTGTGGAGAATCGCCACACCCTAAAAAGCCTACACACAGTAAAACAATTATCAAATATCGCATTTTCTTCTCCGCTAAAACTAAATATAGCATGGCAATTTTAACAAAAGATGGCAAGCCTTACAAGGTATTCTCTCAACCCAATACACAGTTGAAAGATCAAGTTTCAATCGAAAAGGAAAAACTGGTTTTTCACAATTTCGGCAATGCGCAAACCACGACCGCCGAAGGAAATGCTTTGTTAAAGTCAATTCCCTCTAAAAAGATAGAAGAGCCAAAAGTCAAACCAGAAATGCCTTCAAGCATCTCTAATGATGCACAAGAGTTTTTAAACGCAATTAAAAAAGAAGCTAAAGCTCTTAAAGAAGAAGTGCCAACCGCAAAAGAAGAAATAAATAATTCAAATGTAATTATTGTTTATTGTAATCCTATGATTTCTAAAGAACGTAAAGACGATCTCTATGGAGAGGTTAGAAAGCCAGCTAAATTTGGCAAAAAATTTACATTTGAAGCTTTGCTGATCGACTGTACAGATTTTGAAATTAGCCTTTATACTAAAACCAAAATTTCAGAAGGATCAATAATTTACCCATCAAAATACAAATATGATTGTGGCGAAAAATTTGCCCACTATAGATGGTGGAAAATTAAAAACACAAAAGAATATAATGACGGATTCATTTTAGTGGGAGAGCTTACAGAAGATCAACTAGACTTCTCTGATTGAAAAATTGATGGTCCTTGACCTTGTGGTTCTGTTTTTTTAATTGTAGTTTTAAGCCCAAGCTTCTTTAGTTCTTTATCATGTTCTTCTACGGCTCTCATATATCCAGCTTCATATACTTCTGCAATGAACTTGCCCAATTGTTCATACTCTTCGGCAGTGCTAACATTTTTAGCCAGCAGACCTACAATGGGATCATGGTTGATATATCGTTCTGGTCCGATAAGTTCGTAGATAAATTTTTTAACACTTTGTTGAAAAGGGTTAGATAGTGCGTTAAACCAACTCATTTCTTCTTTTTCTTCTTTTTCTTTTTACAACCAATTGGGTCTTCTTTAGGGGAGACACCAGTGGAGCCGGGGGCACCGAGCCAATTCCAGTCTCTTGATTTTTGTTTGGGATCAAACACAACTCCTGTAGACCCCATAAATTCTAACAACCACTTTTTGAAGTATAACATAGTGTTATGTATAATAAAAAAGCCCGTTTTTCATAAATATGTTATGAGCCTTATAAAATATTTATATTGTTGTCTATCTGGGCATCATGTGTATAAAGTCATTAGTTTTACTCAAGATAAGTATTCTAATGCCACAGACACTAATTTAATACTTAAATGTCAATATTGTGGTGTTTACGATAGAGTAAGAGAACTTGTTATGAAAAGATAAAAGCCCGTTGAAAAACGGGCTTTTTCGCACGTTGATGATGGGTTTCAAAGGGCTTCTGGCTCGCAACTAGACCTTGGGTTTCATAGATCGTTTGGCTCGCAAATCGGTGTTGGGTTTCATTTTCCGCTTAGCTCGCATCTAGCAGCATGGGTTTCATATGTAGTTTGGCTCGCATCTCCATTGTGGGTTTCATATGTAGTTTGGCTCGCAAAGCGACGTTGGGTTTCATTTTTCGCTTGGCTCGTATCTGCGGCATGGGTTCCATATATATGATGGCTCGCACTAAGGCAATGGGTTTCAGGGCTTGCATGGCTTAATTTCTACTTTATTCCAATGTGGTGGTTTGATGTAATCAACGTGCCCACCATGTTCTAAAATCCAAGGTTTAGACACAGAAAACCCTGCTAATTCTCTAGAAACTACCCAATAATGTTGTAAAAATACCTTAGCAACTTTTCTTACAGCACGGTTGTGAGCATGACCATCGGATTCTACCTTTGGACGTTGACGAGCTTTTTCGGCATCATACAACTCACGATAAACTGAAGTGCGTTGTTTGATAAATGAATCTACAATGTTGTAACAATGTGTGCGAATTTTATTTTTCCAATTTGAAGCTACACCTTTTTTACGCTTTTGCACTTTTCCATTATCAACACTATAACCTGCATAGGCCCATAATTTAGAAACGCTGTCGAAGCGATCTATATCTCCAATTAACGATATCAATCCCCCGGCAACGACCGGGCCAATACCTTTAATATGCTGTAACCACTGCGTATAGACCGGATGATTTTCTAATTCTTTATCGACAGCCTTTTTTAGTTCATGTTCACCTTTCTTAACTATTTTAAAAAACTCTTCCATTGCATCAGTGCGATCTGAATAGAGTCGATTGCCAGTTCTAATTCTTACCTCTTGGTAATCTTTAAAAATAGCATAATAAGAAGAAAGGGGTGGCTCAAGCTTCATTTCACGAAACAATTCTGGGTGTGTTTGATATAACGCCCAAATCACTTTAGAATCATTTTCGTCGTTTTTCGCAAAAGCAGCATCGACTTTCTTTTGATAGTTTTTTCTTGCATCTGCTGTGGCGTTTGTCGAACATCTAAGAACTTTTGCCCCTACCTCGATGAACGGAGCGGCATATTTTTGAGGAATATTTTCAGCCACAATTATTACATCGCTAGAAGGCTCAGGAAGTTTTTTCCTTATCTTCTTGCCATCAAAAATTGCAAGTTTACGTTCTTCATGAGACCAATCGACCGCCAATATTGTGATATCGTTATCCATGTAATTTATTGCCTTTTCAGAAGTTTGATTTCAAAATTGTATTTTCAATAAAGAAATATGTCAATACAAAAAATAAACCTCATTGATTAATGAGGTTTATTTGCACGTTGATGATGGGTTTCACGTTGATTTTGGCTCGCACGGGGACAGTGGGTTACAGTGGGGGTATGGCTTAATCACATATCAATCCATCCATCTACGATTTGTTCGTAGATAGACAAATCTTTGTTATCTTGAAGTTGTTTTATTTCTTCAATCATTTTTGTATGACAAAAATCACTCTTGTGATACTCGTCACGATACCACTCAATTAAATCAATGAGAGATTGTTTATCTTCTGCATTCATCAAATGTTATTCCTAATTGTTGCATCTGTGATACCAAAGATGCCATTACACATGATTCTCTTGTAATACACCCGTACTCAGAGTTTAAACCATTTTGCCGTTGGTAGTCTTGCGACTTTTTATCATGTTTTTCCATTAAATATTTAATTTTTTGGATCAATAATTGTCGCTCATTTAAATTAACATTCATTTTATTTCTCAACACTAATTATAGCTATTCTGAAAACATTGTCAATAACAATATATAATTCATTATGGGATGCACAAATACACTGGCTATAGGAAGACCGACACAAGAACAGATTCAGGCAATGGCATGTTCTGCCACTTATAAGGGCACAACTGATGTTTCTCCTTGTAATCGTCCTGGTCTGGGTCCACGCCCTAAAAGAGAAAAAGTTCGAGAAGAAATTAGAGATTATATTCTTCATATGCTAGGTGCCCCTGCAATACGATTAGAATTAGATGAACAAAATATAGACTTTTGCATTAATCAAGCATTAAAAATAGTTGAAGATTATGCTCCTACGGATTATTTCAGTTACTACACATTTATAACGACTCCTGGTAAGAGTGTCTATGAATTACCTCCAGATGTTGGTTATGTTAGAAGTGTAGAATATAAACAAGTTCCAAGATTTTCTTTTAAAGCTTCAGACCTTGATGGAGCCATTCCTGTTGAATATTTCTATCCAGGTGGCACTTATGCTTCCATTCAAGGGGGTTTAATCGACCCTATCCAACCGATTTGGGGCAGAGCAGGCGAATGGATTTTATATAAACAATACGAACGAATGTATTCTAGAGTTTCGTCTAATGAGGGTGGCTGGGAATGGATTGGTGGATATCGTCATATTAAATTGTATCCAGTTCCTTGTGCTCCTCAAAGAGTAGGTGTACATTATTTACAAAAATGTAAAGATTGGGAGGAAGTAACCCAAGCAATGCAAGAGGGTTCACTTACTTATGCAAAAGAGATACTCGGTCGTGTACGAGGAAGAATAAAGAATCCACCTGGACCGGGGGGTGGTATTCAACTAGATGGAGCAGAATTATTACAAGAAGCGAGAGAAGATCGCAAACAATGGTTTGAAGATTTGATTTATAAATTTGGCGAGGCTGGGGCTATGCCTATTCGTTTTGGTTAAAGATGATAAATCCATCTTTTTTTACCACAATCCCAAATTCTATACAGTCCTCGTTCAACAGCCCATTCATATTCTGTTTTGTCGGAAGGACAATTAACATTAGATTTCTTTTGTGATTGTTTTGACAACCTTTGTTTACAATTTTTTAGATTAACATAACTGTAATCTGGAGGGAGTTCGGCATCTAATTTGAACCCTAATTTTTCATAAACTTTACCGCTACTCCATCTGTTATCGCTCCAAGTAACAAGGTTAGGATAATCGTTTTCTGATGCCCAAATTTTACAATATTTAAACAATCGGCTTGCCGCACCAACTATTTGGACTCCAAACTTAAAACACATTCTATCTAAAACCAATTGATTTTTTCTAGGATGGTGTCCCAGAGACATAACTCCCAATAAATCATTATTGTCAAAAATGCCAAATGCTACCTTATGTCGATTAGTTCCACCTTGTATGTGATGTAAATCACAAAAGTCCTTGCATATTTTTTTAGATATTTCTTTTACCACACAATTTCTTGCGTAAACCCTTTTATCAAAACTCCCCATTGCAGCTTTAATTATGTTTTTACATAACTGCTCTTTATAACACCATTCATCTTCAAATATTGTTATAAGTCGTATGTTTTTATCTTTACATTTTTTATATTTATCATAATGATAACTTCGATCTTTTGGTGAAATAGACCCCTCACAATGCCAATAGTTTCCTAGATATTCAATACCGAGACTGAAGTTTTCATTGAAGAGATCAATTTCTTTACCATCTAAGATCGAGTGGTTTTTAGAAAATTTAAAACCCAATTCTTCCAACCATTTTTGCACAAAACGTTCGCCGCCCTTTGGTTGGTTTTTCAACAACGCATTTGGAACTCCATATTTTTCAATACATTCTTTTCTATATTTTTGTTTAAATTCTTTTGTTCTTGAATAGTATTCTTCTCCATATAATTTTAAATTGGTCTCACGATATTTTTCTGCAAATTCTGGGACGCTGAGCGTTCCATTTACTCCATATTTTGTTCTGATTGTTTCTCTAGTTTTTTGTTTACATTCATCAGTTTTAGTATAAGTTGTTTCATTAAACTTGTTTAAACATGTATTTTTTCTTCTTTTTTTACATTCTTGTGTTTGAGAATAGCTTTCTTTACCATATTTGCTAACACTAGTTTGTTTAACCTTTTCTTTAATCTCTGGTGCTTGTGAAAAGTTATCTACTCCAAATTTTTCTTGAGCAGCTTTGGCATGTTTTTCTTGCCAATGTTGGCTGGTCCAATATGTTTCACTTCCATATTTTTCTTTTATAGTTTTTTTAATTTTATCTTTGACAGATTTGGCTTGTCCTGCGTGTTCTACACCGAATTTAGCCAAGTTGGTTGCCTTGGCTTTTTCTATTGAAGATGGAAGATTTCCCGTAGTCGGGGAGCCATATTTTAGCAGATTAGATTCTTTAATTTTTTCTTGAGTGCAATTGCTGCAAGCGTCCTTTTTAATCACTTTGTAACCAGAAAGAATGCTTCGTTTTGTACGTGTAAATTCCTGACCGCAGTAATCGCATTGGCAGTGGAAGTATCGTTTAGTGCTGGCCGTGTCGAAATCCAGTCCTAATTCTTGATTTTTTTCATACAATAACATTTTTATACTTTCTCATATAAATATAACATGAATCAAATAAAATTCAAAGACTGGTTGTTAGTGGAAAACCACGAATATTCCTGTGTAATGGCTATGATTCCCCCGCCCTTAAGCTCTAAAATCATTACATGGACTTCTAAACATGTTCCAAATGAGCATTTAACGGCAAAAGGAATAGAAAATGAACCACATATCACAGTTCTTTATGGATTACACACCAATGATTTTCGTAAAATAAAAAATTTATTGTCGGACATTAGGTTGGAAGCTAAACTTGGAGTTGTATCTAAGTTTGAATCTCCGGAATTTGATGTATTGAAGCTTGAGGTAGAAAGCGATAGTTTTAGACTTCTTCATAGAAAATTAAAAACTTTAAAGTTTACATCAGATTTTCCGACATATAGACCCCATTGTACTTTAGCTTATGTGAAAAAAGGCAGTTGCGATCATTTGTTAAATAATCAAGATTTCAATAACATAAAGATTGGATTTAACAGTGTTTTGTTCTCACCTGCAATGGGCCAAAAAGTACCAATTACCTTAATGTAGGACCAGATTCAGAGTTGGCAATTTCATCATCTGTATCTAGTTTTTCTGGTGGTGGGCTTTTAAACTTCTTCTTTTTATGAAGTTTATCTTTTTTATATGGAATTTCTGCATTTATAAGACTTTGCAAATCTTCTTCCAACCAAGTTTTAAAATAAAGATTACCATACATCTGGGCCTCCTTGAGATGGTGATGGCACATTAACTGGTTGTGTATTGTATCTTCTCCTTGCCTGGTCGATATTTTGTGGTTTTTGATTGCCTCGGGGCCTATAATTAACATTACTTTTATAGGTCATTGTATTTCTATCTAAAATGCCTGCTATTTTTCTATTTTCTACAAATCCAGGAGCCATTCCAGGAATTCGGTGCATTTTGACTTCGTAGGGAGTTAGATCGATGAATACAACTTGATTTCCGAAAGTGGTTCTATTAAATGCACCATATTGTCCACTTATAATGGTTTTCCACACTTGTTCATTATTTGAATGAATATCTGCTGTGGTTGTGATTATCCCTTGGGCACCGTAGTTTAGATTTTGACCGCCTAATAGCATATTAGCTATTCTATCATTGGTAAAATGTGTTAGGCGGCTAAATTGTGGCGGTATTGTTGGCAATTGGTTTGCATTTTGCAACTGTTGTTCCATCCATAATTTAAACTCTAAATTACACATTGGTCCACCCATCATTTTTCTTAATTTTAGGAGGATCAGGATATTTTACGGGCATGGAATTGAAGTAATTTTTTACCTTATTTCTAGCAATTTGATCGATTATATCATCATTTATTTCGACATTCCGCTCTCTAGCTTGTTTTAAGATCATTTTTTTAAATATATGAAATAACACCGATTCCCTAGACAACGGATAAATGTCATGCTCCCCAAGCCAACTTCTAAATTCTAAATGCATCATATTTTATTTATCAAAAACACTAAATATTTAGATGAAAACATATCAAGACTGGCAACTGCAAAAGAAATTAGATGCATTTACGGAGAACGACAGTTTCAAAAACTGTTTAAAGGAAAGTTTGTACTTGCTGGAAGCTTCTTCTAATTCTCGCTATAGTGTAGAAGTAAATTATAGAAGTAAAATCAAAGAGGTATTAGAAGCTTTTGCTAAAATCTGTCTTGGTTATGTTAGTGCTGCGATGAAACAGAGTGGTTATCATGTCAAACATGTTTACGACGAGAAACCTTTGAGAATCTTGGTTTCAAGTAGAAACTGGGATGATGGAGAATGGGTAGGCATTGTTTATTTCCATCCAGATCATGATGGAGGTTGTTTCATAGTTTCTAAAGGCTTTTACAACAAAGATGAAAAATCAGTTTCAATGCAATCTAGAAACAAATGTAAGGGTGATTCTGCTGCTGAGATTGCTGCTGATCTTAGAAATTTAATGCATAGTCTAAAAGGCAAACCAGATCGTCACGTTGATAAGTTGAAAGGAATTCCGCTTAAACGAGGGCCAAAGAAATGAACAAAAAGTATTATTTAATTTTAACCTTGATTTTAGTTATATTGGTTACAATTGGTTTTAAAGCTTTAACAAATCCATATCAAACCGATTGCGGAGATGCTGTTAATTATATTATGGTGGATTCCAATCAAAAAACACCACAATTACCATTAGAAAAATTAAAAGTAAAGCCTGAAGTTAAATTACCAGCGGCAGGATATACTGTCCCACTTGCGATGGCTTATAAAATCAAAAATGAAAATCTTTACAAGGTTGGTTCATTAAAAGACATTGCTTTCAAATGTATAGTTTTAAAACAATATACTTTTAAAGATGAAATATATTATCTAATTAGAATTACAGAACCAGATTACGAACAAAATTCATGGATATTGCATGAAAATGAAGTGGTGATTGAGCAATGAAAACGTTTATTCAATTTTTGCACAAAGACGCTCAAATTTTTGGAGCATACCATCAATCTCAAAAAGCACAAAATAAACCCAGTGATCTTTTTTCTATGCTGAAATCCGGAGGAGGATTTCTTGGAAGAGGTTTTTTCAAGGAAGATTATACATTTAACAATTGGATTAAAAATAGGGAAAAATGCCAATACTAACACCGTGTTCGCACTGTAAAGTGCAGTGGCGATTGAACAATGAAAACGTTTAAACATTAATGTACATATCTCCAATTTTTACTCCTTTTATTTCACCATTTTTCCTAATTAAACCAATAACTTTATCAAAATCTGCCTTTCTTTTATCAGACTGATAATTTTTAAACCGGCTTACAGCAATTAAATAAATTGCCATTATAAAAACAATAAAACCAATTGTTGTATTAGTTGTTGTGATTAACAATGCTAGAACAGCAATCGTTATTTCTATAATTAAAGTCACAATTCTTTCAATTTTTTGAATCATTTCTTTATTATATCATCTATTTCAACTAAATCAACAAATAAAAAGTGAGTTTATTATTCATATTTATGAATATTTAACATAGATACTACATGAAAAAAAGAACTACTGAAGAGGTTAGAAAATACTTTGCCAAACAAGGCTGCGAATTATTGAGCGAATATACCGGGGCTAAAAACAAACTAACTTACAAATGTACTTGCGGCAACATAAGCACAACAATTTGGAGCAATTTTATCAAAGGACACAGATGTGGTTTATGTAAAAAATCTGGTCCGAAAAAGAAAAGGAGTGTCGAGGAAGTTAAACAAATTTTTAAGGAAAGAGGATGTGAATTTCTTGATAAGGAGTTTGTTAACTCAAATTATAAACACAACTACAAATGCAAGTGTGGGTATTTAGGCAAAATAACTTTTGCTGGATTTTTTCGACAAAATCAAAATTGTTTTAATTGTGGAATTGAAAAAAACAACAAAAAAAACAAAGAAAAAAACAAAGAAATGCAAAATAAAGTTAAAAAATATTTTGAAAAACATAATTGTCAATTATTAGATGTTTATGTTAAATATAATATAAAAATGAATTATATTTGTAGTTGCGGACGCCAGTCAAAAATAGATTGGGATCATTTTAAAAGAGGACAAAGATGCGGATTTTGTAGCTCCAAAGGAAGAGTTAAAAAATACACGATAGAAGAAGTACATAAAATTTTTAAAGAGCGTGGTTGTGAATTTTTAGATAAAGAGTATAAAAATTCAGATTATAAACACAATTACAAATGTAAATGTGGCAACTTGGCTAAAATAAGTCTTCATGCATTTGTGCATCAAAACCAATATTGTTATAAGTGTGGAATAGAAAAACAAAAAGGACCAAATGCTTATAATTGGATAACAGATCGAGAAGAAGAAAAAGACAGAAGGTTGTTTAGAAAAAAATGCTATAAAATATTAGAACACACCTACAACATGGTAGGCTCCAAGAAAAAAGATCGCACTCACAAAATATTAGGTTATTCTCCACAAGATTTGAGAAACCATATTGAAAAACATCCTAATTATAAAGATTTAAAAAATCAAACATGGCATCTTGATCACATCTTCCCAATCTATGCATTTTTAGAATATGGCATAACTGATCCAAAATTGATTAATTCATTAGATAATTTACAACCTTTATCAGGCTCCGAAAATAGTAGCAAATGCAATAAATATAAAAAGAGAGATTTTGAAAAATGGTTGGCCAACAAAGGAGTCAACTTAAAGGAATGTAAATGAGCCTACTCACTCCCGATGGACGCCCGTATAAAACTTTCGGGAGTTTACAAGTATATCAACCGGATGCAGAAAATCCGCAAATAAAATTATTTAACTTATGGGATGAAGATACTATAAGAAGCTTCGGCTCTCCTTTATACTACTACGAAGTTTTTATTTCACCTGGTGAGATAGACACAACTTATATTGAAGCTAGAGGAAAAATATATTCAAATCACCCAGTAGAAATTTGGGCTGTGTATGAACCACTTCCATCTCAAAATTATCAAAATCAATGGGGCATAGAATCACTTAATGAAATGGTATTTGAATGCAATGCTCAAGCAGTAATTAAAGCAATTGGTCATATGCCAAAAATTGGCTCAAGAATATATTCACCACATCTTGGAGAAAACTGGAAAGTGGTGCAGAGAAATTTAGGCGAATTTAAAATGTGGAGTGCATTAAGAGTTCAATTAATCGCCCAGCAGTTTCAGGAAAGTGCTACTACTTCTGGCGGGCGTGTTACAGAATCTAAACCCGATATACCAAAATCAATTTAGGAGGAAATATGAAAAAGTTTAATGAATGGCAAGCTGAGGTCAACGAACATTTAGACCCAGATGTATTAAGAGAAAAAGTAAATGATTTAGCACATCAACTTCATTTAGAACTTCAATCCTTTCAAGGCGACAGATTTGAAGGATTTTTAGAGTTAACTGGTGCTGTGCATAACTTAAGAAGAGTCTTAGCTGGTCTAGAAACTGATACTTTAGATGACATGCCTCAATATATTACTTCAGAAGATTGTGGCGAGCCGCACAAGCCCAGAAAAATGAAGAAAATCAATCACAAAGAAGTAACTTCTAAAGGTGTTCGTAAAGGTGAGAAAGATTTATCTAAAGATTACAAAGGACATCTTGCTTCTAATGGAGACGAGGAGCCTTTTAAAGTTTTGAAAAAATAGTATCATCATATTGTTGATATTTAGGAACTTTCCAAAACATGCGATAAGGAAGCTTGGGCTTTTTTAGCAAGTCATTGACTTCTAAAACAAGAGTTGGCATCCTTGTTTTGTTCTTCTTTATTTTGAAATGTTTCATTTTTAATGAATTTCCCGAGTTGTTTAATGTTTGGTGGGTCTGGGTGTATATTTTTTAATGCTTCATCTAGTGCGGCATCACCGCCGTTGTTGTGCATGATAAGCATTTGTTTATATTTATCATCAAATTGATTGTTTTCGTGGTCGTTCCATACATGTTTGCAAATACTTGAATTCTTTTTAACCTGTGCGTTTTGAAAAGACAGGTGATGCAATTTTTTATCTCTTTCATGTCTTTTCTTTCTTTCTTCTGCATTCATTTTTTGTAGATCATATTTGACCTTCTCGGAAACAATTAAAAACTGTCCGTAGGGCTCATCATGTCTAAAAATATGTGTGGTTCCTTCAGATGGCATTTTAAAAACTACAAAAAATACACGACTCCACCAAGAACGAATATGACCGGGCACTAATAAAGGACATGTTTCTGTATGATCTGTAAAATATCTTGGATGTGGTTCTAATCTTATTACATGTTCATCGGGCGGTTGAACATCGAGTAAAGAACTCATGCCATAATGTCCTGGTGCGAAGTGAGAAAAAGGTATTTTCCCTGTTTCCGACCATTCTATTTCTTTTCCATCTTGCATTGGTTGGAAAGTTATTTTTGAATTTTTGTTTATCACATGAACTTCTGTTTTGAACGAATACCTTAGTTCAAGCCCATAGGTAGAGGCTTCTACAAAAGGGATGCAGTGCCATGGTTGTGGAGTGCAGCCGTCGCTGTGATCGTGGTGATCTCCAGCCCAGCCAGGAATCTCCAATTTAACTGGTTTGGGAGGGATGCCATATGTTCTATATTTTACTTTTATATTCATTTAAACTCTTACTTTATTAAACATAGATAAAATATTATAGTAAACGGAGATAAGTTGCCAAAGATATTCAGCCTAGGAAATCACAACTTTAAATCGCCTAATGAATGTGGTGATTTAAGCCCTGTAACAGCGGACCTACGTGAGAAGAACAGCACATTTTGCGATCCACATCAACCTGATCCTTGCCAAGAGGTAGGTCGCAAAAAAAAGTTCGGAGAAAAGGTTGATTGTGATCCTTTGCAATCAGGTGCTATTGTCAATGATGTAACCAAACCTGCTCGCAATGTAATTAACAGGTATTCTAAATCTATCCGAGGTTCTGACGAGGGTATGTTAGACCTTTTCAGCAATCTTGTTGTGATAGACGAAGATAGCAAAGTTTGGCCGGTTCCTATCATTTGGGGCACTCAAGAAAGAGCAGCAGCTTATGTTCTTCAAAACAACATGAGAAAAGACAACACATTGGTTGTTGATCGTCTTCCCTTGCCTTTACTAGCCATTCATTCTTCTGATGTCAAGTTTGCCAGAGAAAGATATATTTATCACAAAGCTCAAAGTTTTCTCAAGGAAGATAAAACATACAGACATGTTCAAGAATTGAAACCAAAAGACACGGTTTTTGGAATATCGATGGGTGTTCCAGTGGATATTAGCTACTCATTATATGCCTGGACTTTGTATATAGAAGACATGAATCAGTTATTGGAGCAAATAGTTCCAAAATTAACACCTATGGCATATATAAGGGTGCAAGGTATACCTTGGGAGATTGGTGTTACTTTAGACTCGATAGCTAATAACATTGACTTCGAACCTGGGGATAAGAAAGAGAGGGTTATAAAGTATAAGTTTGACATGACAGTACAGACATTTATTTCACAGCCTATAACTAGAAATAAAACAGTATTGAAAATTAAAACTGACTTTCATAATTCGATTGATGCGTCTGAAGTGATTGATGTTTTTAACAGAGATGAGGTCGAATAAACATGATTGAGATTACCAACATAACAAAAGGGCCTATTCAATTAATCGTTAAATCATTAGGAAAAAAAAGAGAATACAATAAAAATGCAGAAAATAAGATAAAAGGCAAGGCGATAACAGTTGTAAATATCCCAGGAATAGGATCAGGAAAAAATATCTATCTCTTGGAAGATGAAAGATATACCGACTATATAGATCGTGCTGAGAAAGCAGGATTTATAAAACAAAGAAAAGTTACAGGTTTAAAATAAAGAGTAAAGGGAGAATAACATGGCTATATTGAGGGGTTTTCCACCTTCCAACACGATCTCACCGGGCGTTCGTATTGCTGAAAATGATCAGAGTTTCATAAGCCCAGAACAAACTTTTCACAGAGCCGGTTTGGTGGGATTTGCCAGCAAGGGACCAATTAACATCCCGACTCTAGTTCAAACAGCAAGACAATTACATACAATATTTGGTTATCCTCACCCTGATACCAGTGATCCTTACTTGATCTATGCAGCCGAGCAGTATTTGCTAGTTGCCAATGAACTTTATGTGGTAAGAGTGGCTGACGAAGAGGCCGTAAGTGATGAGCGTGCCGTGTATGCCAGCAAAGACGTTCCGGTAGCAGGCGGAGAAATTATCATTCAATCTGATACTGCTGGCCCTTACACTTTTGAATCGGATTCATTTTTCAAATGGAAGCTTAATGGTGTTCTAGCTTCTAAAACACTAATGGTTCCAGATGATGCATATACCACAACCGAACTTGTAGCTGCTTTAAATACACAATTAGTTTCTTCAGTTGATGGAATTCAATTCTTTGTTGGAACTGGTGACAAAATTGGTGTTAGCACCACTTTCTCTTTCGGACCTGATTCGTCCTTGGAATTAGTGAGTGTTCAAAACGCCATTTATGGCCCAGCCAACGGAAGCACAGCCCCAGGTTTCAGTGGTGTTTCTGGTTTAGGAACCTCGATGACTCAAGGTTCAAGCACCAGTGGAAATGATGGATACAGTGCTGGTTATACCGTAGCGGGCACATGGGACTTCACAAGTCAAACAAACTTAAATCTTCTAGTTGTTGTTGATGGAACAGATAACGTATTAATTGACAACGTTGTCCAGACCGTTGACTTAGATGATCTAGAAGGTCTATCCAACTCGACCGAAGACATTGTAAACGAGATTAACTCACAAATTACCGCTGGAACTATCCCTGGCGGTTTTTATGCAGTTGGTGGCGGTGTTACAGATGGTCCTGAAATTGACGGTGTAACTTTAGACTTATCATCTCACCCATTTGTAAATGCTGACAACGTAACTTTAGCCACTTTACACCATGGTAAAGACGCCAAAATTTTAGTAAAGAGTGACTCAACGGCTTTTGCAATCTTTGATTTCGACGGATTAACTGGTGGTGGAACAAGCCCAAGCGGAACCACAGGCGATGCTGATATCGAAGAATTGGCAATCGTGGTTGGCAGCACAGTTTCTAGCACCAACAGCTTTACATTAACTGCCGATTCTCCAGGCATTGAAGGAAATAACACCCAAGTTGTAATTACAAATGATATTAGAGAGGGAGTTTTTACACTAGATGTATTCTCCAACGGTGACGGCGTAGAATCTTGGGGCAACTTAACCAAAGATGCTACAAGCACTTATTATGTCTCGACATTCTTGACATTAACTTCTAATTTCATCCGTGCGGTAGACAATACTTCTACTGCTGCACCTCCTAAAAATGGAACTTATACATTAACAGGTGGAACCGATGGAATTCCATCCGATCCAGATGATCAAGACGCATTATTGGTTGGAACAGATGTTGGTTTGACTGGTGTTTATGCTTTCAGTGAACCAGAACAAATTGATATCGACTTAATTGCCTGTCCAGGCCACTCTAGCACGGCTGTAATTAACGCTTTAATTAGCGTATGTCAAGATTACCGAGCAGATGCCATGGCAATTATTGATCCACCATTCGGATTAACAGTAAATGAAATCATACACTGGCAAAATGGTGTTCACCCACTAAATACAACTAGATTTGACAGCGATTTTGCTGCCTTGTATTGGCCATGGGTTAAAATTGCCGACACATTTAACAACATTGATGTTTGGGCACCACCTTCTGGATCGGTTATGGCTGTTTATGCCAAGAGTGATCAGATTGCCGAGCCATGGTTTGCTCCTGCTGGTGTTGTTCGTGGTCAAGTTCCTGGCATTAGCGACGTGTTCGCACGTCCAACTTTGTCTGAAAGAGACTTGATGTATGGAAACAGAAATGCCATCAACCCAATTGTTCAATTTAGTGACTTTGACGGTTTCTTGGTTTGGGGCCAAAAAACTCTTCAAAGAACACCAACAGCTTTGGATCGTGTCAACGTCAGAAGATTGATGTTTACTGCTGAGAAGAGAATTAGAAATGCCTCTCGCCAGCTATTGTTTGATCCAAACGACGAGATATTCAGAACAAAGTTTACTACGATTGCCAACTCGATTCTACGAGAGATTCAGATTGGCCGTGGTATCACTGACTTTGTGATTCTTGCAGATGAAACAATTAATACTCCTGATGTAATCGACAGAAACGAATTTAGAGCAAGAATTGGAATTATTCCAACTCGTGCTGTTGAATTTATCTTCATTGAGTTTAGCATCCTCAGAAGCGGAGTCGATTTATCAGATAGTTTTTAAAAATTAACGGTAAATAACCGCAAGGAGAAAATATGCCAGATATGGGAATTGGTTTGCTTGGAAACGCAAACTTAATCATTAAAAGAAAATTTAGATGGACGTTCCAAGTGACACGAGCCAATGGACAGGATATTCCGCCCAACTTTGTAAAATTAGCTGGTCGTCCCAATATTGAGATCGAAGAAGTAGAGCTTAACTATTTAAACGCCAAAAAATGGATTACTGGAAAAGCCTCTTGGCAGACAATTAATGTTACTTACATTGATGTTGCCTCGACTTTAAACCAGAACCTATGGAATTGGCTTGCTTCTTGTTATGACTTTACCGATCCTGTAAACCTTCACATGGGATCATCTCCTCAAGATTATGCCGGAACTGGTATTTTGATTATGTATGATGGTTGTGGAACTCCGCTAGAACAGTGGACTCTACTAGACCTATGGCCAACTGGCATTAACTTTGGCGACGATCTAGATTATTCGTCATCTGACGAAGCACAAATCGAATTGACATTGAGATATTCCAATGTCCAATACCAGAGTCTATGCCCTGGATTTACACCAGTTGGCGTTTGCACACCTTGCGGTGCCTAATTTGGAAATTAAATCGATTAAAAAGGCAACTTTTTTGGTTGCCTTTTCTTTTATAATATGGTGATTTTATGCCTAGAATGGGATTTGATTTTGGTTTAGAGGCTGCTGCTCTTTGTGCGAAACAAAAATTTCGTTGGTTGTTTATTATACCATCTATATCCGCCGATGGTATAAATTCTCTTCCTCCGCTCAAAGGTGCTCGACCCTCAGTGTCTTTTAAAGAAATTCAAGCAGAACATTTAAATGAAACTATTTCTTACCCAGGAAAGCCTGAATGGAAACCAGTTGATTTAAGTCTTTATGATTTAAAAAAGAATATTCATCCTGTTTTTGGGTGGCTCCAACGATTGTACAACCCCGGCCCAGGCGAATGGAGCCCCCCATTAGACAATGAATTTATCATAAGTGAAGCCTATTTAGAGCTTTATGATGGTTGTGGAGGTCTTTTAGAACGTTGGATTTTTGAGAATGTTTGGCCTAGTTCTGTTGATTTTGGCGAATTAGAGATGGGAGATTCGGAAATAGTCACCTGTGATTTATCTATAAAATATGCTCGTGCCTATATAAATCAAACCACAGATATTTAAAAATTTTACACTTGCGCTTAATTTTTAAATTCTATATAATACACTAGAAAGGTTTGGTTATGAATAAAAATTTACTCGAAATATTAGAACAAGAAGAATTACTTCAAAAGCTAAGAGACGCCGGATATGGTGAGTTAATTGACACTTTGCTGTTAAACGAAACTTCTGTGTATACTAAGAGAGGTCGTCTTAACAAGTCTGGTGCCTGTAGGGTTTTAGGATGTAAAACAAAGCAATTAGAAGACGCTTTAGAAGAATGTCGTGAAATTTTAAAAGATTCTATCTAATAGTTTATTTTTTCTTTACCGTTGCGAATAAAAACGTTTTCTTGTCTGCTGACCATGAAATCTCGATAACGTTCTTTTAAGAGCTTATAGTTTTTAGTGGTTCTGTATATTTGGCGATAATGATTTAATATACAAGTTGTCATGTAATTAAATGCTTTGCCTTTTTCAGGATTGAAACGGTCAATTTTTTCAAAGCAAATCATTACACCTTCTTGTATAGCATCATCAGAATCCACTATAATGTCTTTTGCGTAAAGGACTAAGTGTTCAGAAAGTGTATAAAAAGCAGTAGCCAGTTCTTTTTGAGAAACATCAAAATCTGACGCCGCAGTATTAAGTTTGGTTGTATAAAATTTTAAATCGTGGCTGGGCTCTTTGTTATATTGTTCCCTAATTTCTGTTGAGGATTTAACATCCTCCATAATTAGTTGATATCTAATTTTTTCTTGTTTAGACTGCTGGAAGCGGCGTATAACATTTTCTAAAAATTTGTTGTTTAGGTATTCTGTACTCATGTTCCTCAAATCGAAAAGTAGAATGATATATAGACACTTTACTGCACATTTCTCGCATTTCTTTCTTTTCATGGAACTCTATTAGAACATGTCTACAGATTTCCTAATCACTATATTAGAGCATCCCCACATAGAAAAAGGATACAAAGAATTTAAAAAATATTTAAAAAATAGGGGAAAAACAGAATATGTTGCCGCTCTTGACCACTTATTAAAGGTTAAATTTAATAACAATGCCTCTGACAATACAGATATTGACAAAAAATAATGAATCAACCATAGAAAAATGTCTAAGTTCTGTTGATGGGTTAGGCAAAATAATCATCGTTGATTTAGGATCAAACGACAAAACACTTGATATCTGCAAGAGGAGCGGTTGTGAAATCTTCTCGGAGAAGAACGCCCACAACCGCTCCAACCTCAGAAATAAATATCTAAAAAATAATTGGAATCTTTATTTACAGCCTTATGAATTCTTAACAGAGGGCCATGAAGAAATATTAGAAATTACAACAACTCATGAGCCCCATTCCTTCTTATTTAAAGTAGTGCAAGATACAATTATTACAAAAGAAATTAGATTATGGAATAAACAACTTGAATTCACAAACCCAATCTATGAAAAAGTTCAAGATAAAGATGCATTGGAAACAGAGTCAGTTGCCCTAATTTCAAATCAACACAAAATAGATTTTAAGAATTATTTAGATATCATTACCCAGTGGAAAGCCCAAAAACCCTTGGCAGTAGAACCTTATTATTACCATGCCCTTACCCTTTTGTTGTTAGGGAATTATAAAGAATTTGTCGATTTGGCAGAGTATTACTTGTTCCGTGATCAAGAAACCCAGGCATCTATAATGATGAGATATCATTTAGCCATGGTTCAAGCCTATCAATTCGATGAATTTAACAAGGCAATAAAGAACATTTTATTCTGTATTTTAATGAAACCCAACATGGCAGAATTTTGGTGCCTATTAGGCGACATTCATTATATTTTAAAAAGCTATGGACAAGCCAGAGAATTTTATGAAAATGCCATGATACTAGGAAGTCAAAGATATCAATCAGATAGATGGCCAATTGATGTGGTTAAATATAAAAAACATCCATTATCTATGATGGAAAGCATAAATAAGCTAACATCAGAATTTGAGATATACAGACAAAGCAATGAAATTAAATAATCTAATATTAGCTATATTTATCTTCTTGGTAGTTTTTATGGTTTTAACAATATTAAAACCAAATTTTAAAAATTCAAAAACACCAGAACCAGAGTCGCCACCAATTTCTATCTCCCCGGAGACTCCACCACCGCCACCGCCGCCACCAATTGAAACTCCTAATATTACGACTCAAATTCCTAATTATTTATCTTATCCTGATATTATCAAACAATTAAAAATTTGGAATGAAGAAGCACCTAGGTTAACTGAGGTTGGTGTTTATGGTAAAACTAGCCGTGGCCAAGACATATATTTTATTAGAGTTACCAATGAACATACTGATTTAGCTCTAAATGACCAAGGAAATGGAATTTGGAATGTAGAACCAAAATCTAAAGTATTAGTTACGGGTTGTATTCACGGGAACGAACCACATTCTACTGCTACTATCATGGCTTACATTGGAAGTATGTTAGCCTCTTATGGTAAAGATGATAAAATAACAAGTTTAATTCAAGGTCGAGAAATTTTCTTTGTTCCCGTGGTTTCGCCTGACAGTTATCCTAGAAGTCGTTATGTTGATGGTGTTGATCCTAACCGAGATTTTGAAAATAAAAGATCAGCACCGATAAGAGAGGTTCAAAAGTTTTTCTTACAACATAAATTCGATGCAGCTTGGTCGGGACATACTTGGGGACGGGTATTTTTATATCCTTGGGGCAAAAGCATGACACCTTGTCCAGACGATGCAGTTTATAGAGAAGTTATGGATGAAGTTGCCCAATTGTGTCAGTATCGTTTAATTAGAGCTTGTGAAATGTATACGTCTAATGGGCTAAACAATCCTCCTATTAGATATGGAATGCCAGGTTGGGGTGGTGGAGAGTTTAGACCAATTTATGGAACTGAGATGGATTGGTACTATGGCCATGGTGCTTTTGCTGTGGTGTGTGAATATGGAACCCATCAAAGAATTCCATCTCATAGTGAAATTGAAAGTGAATTCAATCGAACATTCAAAGGATTTCTTTACTTTTTAGAAAAAGCTCCATTGGCGATCAATCGTCCTAATTAAGCATAGGACGTTTCATTGCTCGTGGTGGCGGATATTCAGATACCACACAGGTAATTTCATCTTGATATCTAGCTAGAGCAATTTGCTTAGGAGTGTTTTTTGGAAGTTGAGCGAGTTGTTTAGCCAGATCATTAACATGACAATTAATCACAGTATGATTGACTTCGTATTCTGGAATTGGGACTTCTTTTTGTGATAAAGAAGGCATTGCTTCTTTCACTTCTTCCTCATTTATTTCACTATCAGAGCCAAAATATTCTCTCAATTCCTTTTTAGCAGTAGTGAGTAATTTGCGAAAAAATGGCATATTACATGGACAATTAGGATTTTGTAAATATTTAGCTACACCATCTCGAAGTTCCAAAGGCAAAGTATCTCTAAAGCGACCATCTTTTAAAGCCTCTTTAACTTCCATCAAACCTATTTTTTTCTTCATACATTTTCCTCTGATCTTCTAAGATTTTTTCTTCTAATTCTTTACGTTCTCTGGCTCGTTCTGCAATTTCTTGTTTAGACTCTAAAGCTTTTTGAGTATCAACAATTATTTTCAATGACATTGAATAGCCACAATTAGGACATCTAAATTTTCTCTTTTGTTCTCTAAATTTAGAATCAACTGTTTTTTGATTAACAACATCATAGGTTGGAATCTTTACTTGAATTGGACTTCTTTTAATTTCATGCAATTGTTTTAAATCATTACCATCATTTGTAATTTTTTTCCAATTACAATGTTCACAAAACAATTGAAAAGTCTTATAATTTTCAGTCACTTTCTTCCTTTAAATCTACATAGCTTCTTGCTTCTAGATAAACCAAATAAGTTGCCCAAAATGTCGATGCTGCGCTTCCTGCACAGCCGCACATGAACACAATAAAAGGATTAATGTCAATTAAAATTAATCCGCATACTATGCCCGACCAAAAGCCGGTGCATTGATAGCATTCCACTAACTTATAAAGTTTTTCCGGGAGAGTTTTTCGAAGAAGTTCTCGAAAAGGTGCCAAAATACTTGAATCGACAATGATCATTGTCATGCCAACTGCGGCCAATAAGAACAAAATTAAATTACTTGTCATAAAATTACTTCCAACTGGATATATAGACTTGAGTGCCCTCTCTGTAACAAACCATGTTTTTTAATTGAAATTTCTTCAATTCTTCTTCCAAATTTTCAACTGTAGATTGGAAGTTTCTTACAACTTGGTTGTCTAATTTATCTATAGTAACAGGGCAATTAAAATAGTCAATTAAAACATCAATTTGCTTTTCCCCAAGAGCATTAAGATAATCCAATGCTGCTTGTTTTCTCAAACCTTTAAGAGAGGGGTTTCTTACAGCAAATTCCCAAATATCGACATAGGGCATTAATTCGGGTAATTTTTGCCTTAAATCTTTATTTTTTAGTATTGTGTCTTCAATATTTACAAGATTTATTTTAAGCATATACTAGTATAAAATTAAGTTATCATCAATTTTAGGAGTGTATTTTTATGCCAGATGAGACATATCGCCAGGAGCGAAGACCAATTAAACAGGAAGTAGAACAAGGAAAGGGACAAGAGCCGATCCCAAGTCCAGAAGAATTTCAAAAAGCAGTTCAAAATCAGCCGGTCAACAGACCTGTTGGCGAGGGATTGCAAATGAAAGGGTTGCATAATGCACCACCTGAATTTTTGGAAAAAATTAAACAACAAGGGGGACAAGCAAGTTCTTCTTCTTATTCGGACGCTCCTATGAGAGTAACCGGCAGTGCTAAATTAGAAGAATTGCTTGATAAGATTAAATTATCTACTCAAGTCTACGAAGAAGTAACATTACCTTCGTTGGGTAAATTCTATGACGGTGATGATGGCCCTACAAATGGAATTGTAAAATTACGACCCATGACAGGTGAAGAAGAACAAATTCTTGCTACGCCTAGATATATCAAAAAGGGCACTGCTATGGATATGATTTTTAGAAATTGTATCCAACCGAATTATGACCCTGCCCAATTCTTGGCGGTTGACAGAACTTTCCTTCTAATCTATCTGAGAGGTATTTCTTACAGTAAAGATTATGATGTTGAGGTTACTTGTCCGTTTACCGACAAGAGATTTTCGGAAACTATCGACTTGAATGCTTTAGAGGTAACTACATGTCCTGAGAATTTCGGCCCTCAAAACATGCATGATGTGTTACCTAGAACACAAATTGATTTCAAATATCGTTTGGCCAGAGGATTTGATGAACAAAGAATCCAAGAACACCGAGAAAGAAGATCAAAGTTTGATAACTCTACTTTAACTGATGATACTCTTCTTTACAGAACTTCATTGTTAGTCGAAGAAATTGGTGGGCTAACTGATAAAAATGAATTATTGATTATGATCAAAAAGCTTCCTGTGGAAGATGTGTCATATTTAAGAAACGTTACTAGCGAGCCACCATTTGGCGTTGATACTAAGGTTACATTAACTTCTAAATTCACTTTGGAAGATTTTGAGATTGAGTTGCCACTTGAAGCAAATTTTTTCTTCCCAAGGCAGAGGAGGACTCAGACCCAAGCGTAGAGCTATGGAAAAATCTTGAAGAAGAAATGTTTTTCTTTACATATCATCTAAAACAAGATCGAGCGACCACCTTGCGAATGCCAATTAACTCTAGAAAATGGACTATTGAGCGATTCATCCAACAAAAAAATCGGGAGAATGAAGCAATGGAGGCTGCCAGGAAGAAATCTGCTAAACATACATAAAGTAATACTTTAAAAAGGAAAACAAGTGGCAGACAAAGAACGCTTTTCTAACCCCGTTGTGGGCGACAATGTTACTCTAAGATTATTGTCCTATAATTCTAACAATAGAGCCAGTTTTGACTCAATAGATAAAATAGATATTTATTTCTTGGACCCAGATGAAAAAACCGATCTGAATCCAGATGGACGAAGATTGGTTGAAACAATCGCTACAGCCGATATTACAGAAGATGAAGTTGGTGCATATTCTACAGTATTAACTTTAAACTCTGAGCAATATCTTATTGGCAATTGGGTTGATATTTGGACCGCCACGGTTAGTGGCGACCAAATAGAAATTGAGAATAATTTTCAAATCTATCCAAACTTATGGTTTACCACACCCATCCCCATCATCTATGATTTTAATTTTGCATTTAGACCCAATAGATTGAAAAAGGGATCGAAAAGATATTTGGCCATTGAAATAACTCCGAACGTTCCAAACAGAGATCAGTTATATTCTTATTACGAAAACATTGCAATCACATCTCCGGTGAAAATTTCAATCGAGCAGGAATGCGGAGATTGTTTGCCTGCCGAACAAGATTTGAGATTAGTTGTAGAAGATGCAGATGTAACTTTGAGAGAGAAATGTATGGCCTATTATTTTCTCGACACTTCTGATATGGCGACCGGGATTTACAATGTTTGGTTCACATTAGAATTGGGAGAGAACGTTTACGTTTCGGAATCTCAACAACTTCAAATTTTCTAGGTGAACTATTTCACTCGGCACACGAATAACATTGTGAGTACATGAAAAACCCCGCCAAAAATGACGGGGTTCCTTGCTATCCATTGACCATCCTTGATAGACAGCACTCCATTTTATCTATAGGTTATTTGTCTCATTTTACCCATCTTAAACCTATTTGCTCTAGACAAATTTCAAGTTTACAAGCGAAAAACCCATTGTATAATGATGCCCAGGTTCAAAAATCCTCAGGAGAAAATTATGTCTGACCTGAAGAAAGCTATTGTTGAACATGATAAACGTGTTGTTCCCAAGACACAAAAAGTAGCCCGACAAATTTGCAAACTTCTCGAAGACATCCTCACTACTCTTGGTTATGGAGATACTGGGGTTTGGATTGTCTCTCTAAGAAAACAAATCTCTAAGAAGGACAATTGTATGTTCAAAGTCCTTCGGCGTAAAAATCGTGCAATCCTTTGTAGAGTTAAACCCGGAGATAATAGCACTTGTTGGGAGGCTTTTTTGCGGCCTCCACAAGGGTTGATGCTAGATCAAATCTACAACGATTTGGCAATGGTAAAACCCGATGCTACTGTCACTATAGCAAAAAATAGGCTTGCAAAAATTCAAGTGCCTTCCAAAACAACACAATCATCCATTCAAAACAAGGAAACAAAAATGCCCAACACTCAAGAGACCAGTAAGCCCAAACAAGAAACCAACGAACCTAAAGTGGAAAAGGTTGAAGAGTCTCAAGTGTTGAGTATCCCAAAAGTTGAACCATCTAGGCTAATGATTCAAGCTGAAGCAAAGCAATCAATCGAATTGCCGGTAGCCGCAAACGCCCAGCGGAATAGCATTTCGCCCACACCTTCAAATATGCCGCTAGCGATTCCCTACAATGTTAAAAGTGCCAACAAAGATTTATTGGCCTTAGATCATGGCTTAATTGCTTTGGCCATGGGAATTCCCAAGACTGCGGGCGGGTATTTGGCAAAGAAGCTCGGCATCCAGATTTTGATTCAAGAATTGGACTTGCGATCTTTTGTAAAATATAATTCTTATTACAACAGTCCAATGAAGGTGGCTACCACTATTATCGATGGACTCGAACATAATAAACGGTGGGTAACAAGATGGAAGAATGCAACCGGAACCACATTGGGATACCATCTTAGCCCTGGAGGGGTTCAGAGGATTGAGGATTTGAAACTCAGCATGCCGCAAGAATTGTTGAATCGAATTAACAAGCCAAATTTAGTTAAAATTAAAAAGACTTGGCGAAGGTCTGAAAATGAGAGCTATTATCGGCGGCGAGAAGAAGCTAAAACAGCCAATCTCAGCAGAGATAATACTGTTAAAAATATAGACAATGTGCCTGGTTCTGTGCAGGATATCATCAAAAAGGCAAGGCTCAGCCAGGATAATATCAATGACATTGCAGCCAATTTGTTAGCCTATAAGTCTGGTTTGGAAATCAATGTTCAAGAAGCTGCCAGTCTTAAAGAAAAACTAAGCAAATTGCAGGAAGAATACGACAAAATTGTTAGCGACATCCAAGCCGCTGAGACTTTGTTACAAGAGGAAGAGCAAACTTTGGAATTGCTCAAGAGTTCTATTACTAATAAGCTGTTGAATTCATAAAAACTTCATAAAAACTTAGCTATATACCCCATGCTAAGTTTTTATGAATTTATAGAAAAGAAAAAGAACCAAGAACAAATGTCGGAGACACAGCTTGGATTCGGAAAATTTAGTGATAGGGATGTCCAAGACATTCCAAAACCCTATCTACAATGGGTTTTGAAGAATGTTGAATGGTTGCGCCCAGAACTTCGAGCAGAAATCGAAGCCAAATTAGGCAGTGTCTCTCAGACCCAATCAGGCCCGCCCCAACGGCAGCAACCAGCAGCTACCCAGACTTGGGTTTTAAGCAAAGTAATTGCAGATAATCAATTTGGATTATCTCCTGGAACCAAAGTGGCATTATCTAAAACCAATCAGGGCAATTGGAATTTTGTCACTCTTGATGTTGCTAAAAAAAGAGGCATCTTGCCCGGCAACATGGTTGCTCAGATCGTTCAATCAGAACGAGATGCCCAGGGCAGACCGATCACTTCTCAAAACTTGGCTGATCTCTTTCCAACAAAGCAAAAAGATAAAAAACAATCTCCGCTCATTCCTGATGATTTAATGAGCGAAGAACAAGATAAAATTGATAAAAGATTTGAACAATTAATAAACAATCCTGACCAATCGCACATTATGATCAGTGCTTTGGCAGGAAGCGGAAAGACCACCATGCTTAAACACTTAGCATGGAAATATGGAAGTCCGCAACAAAAATGGCTCTACTTAGTGTTTAATACAAAAAACAAAGTAGAAGCTACTCAAAAATTCCCTTCATTCGTTGATGTTAAAACCACTAACGGATTTCTAGGCGAAGTCTTAAGAGATAAAAAGAATATAAATAAAATACCTCAAACTGAACGTATGGTCAATCTTTCCAAATACAAAGGAAAAAGAGGAGATGATTCTAATACCGCTGGCCTAGAAAAAGCACGTATCATCGTAGACGGACCAGAATTCAACAGTCTAATGAAGCAATTTCACATCCCTGAAAAAGTGGATGCATATGAATATGGATCAATATCCAAAACAGTTAACAGCCTTTTGCGTGGTATCAGATACACGTTTAAAGAACAAGTTTTGACCCTGGCTGGTTTGGCTAAATCCTTTGCTCTCGATCCTAGAAAAAGTTTAGATGAAGGTATTCAAAAAATTCTAGATAATTATGACTTTGATACCGAACTGTCTGACATTAAAGAAAGAATAGCAAAATATTCTGGTAGTTTTAGAAGCGAAGCCACAGATGCATTGAATGATGCTATGGGTATCGATTTCATGCAAAAAGATTACAAGGACGAAATTGTTGAGGCCGCTAAGTGGCTAATGAACTCTACTATGCCAGGCGGTACTTCTCAGAAATATAAAAAAGGCTCAACAGAACATGATTTAGGGCAGTTCAGAGATTTCAATGATGATCTTTGGTTCGCCGCTATTCATGGAGATGAAATTGTTTGGCCAAAATATGATATCGTTTTAGCAGATGAAGTACAGGACTTCAACGAAGCACAAAAGATCATGTTGAAAAAACTACATGATGCTGGTGCTAAGATCGTAGCTGTCGGGGACAGCAACCAATCGATTTATCGCTTCAGAGGCGCAGATTCAGAAGCCTTTGATAATATTTCCAACCAACTTACCGATTTATCTAAAGATAAAAACGTAGTTCACAGACTCACTACCAACTTCCGCTCCAGAAAAGCCATCTTGGATTTTGCCAATGATGAAACTCATGTCAAAGACCTTAAGGGACGGAAGTTTAATGATGATTACGAAGGTGCTGTCACCAAATTTGAAAAACAATATGATGATGCCTTTGAAGAGTTGAAAGCAGAACAGGCCCAAGGAGAAAGAAAGCCCACAGCATTTATTTCTCGAACAAATGAGCCGCTAGTTCACGCAGCCCTTAAATTATTGGGTGCAGGAATTCCATTCATGATCGTTGGAAAAGATATTGCCAAGGATTTGAGCAAACACATCAGAAAAATTATTGCTCGATTCAGAATCAATGATCAAGATGACGCTGATTATTTAAGCGAAAGAATGAAAGAATTTCATCAGGAAGAGCAACAGGCTCATGAGGGCAAAAGCACCAAGAAAGCTTATTTACATGGGCTTGGCGAAGTAACCGATGCTATTACATCGGCTATCAACCAATTCAGCCAAGACAATGAAGGCGGCACAGTAAAAGAATTTCTAAGATGGTTGTCAGAGAGGCTTGGTGGATTAGACGTTCAGGAGAACGAAAAAGAATTAAAAGAATATCAAAGGAAACTAGCTGAGGAAAATCCTGTTGTATTGACTACAGCACATCGTTCTAAAGGACTAGAATTTCCTAGAGTTTTCATTTTGAGATATGATCTTTTTCCACATAAAAAAGCCAAACGGCCAGCAGACTTGCAACAGGAAGAGAATAGTAAATATGTCGCTATAACGAGAGCAGAAGATGAGCTACATATTATTGACCCTGAGTCTGAGCCCGGTAGTAAAAAGGGCAAAGAATAATTAAATTATTCAAAGAAGAATTTATCCGGTCTTTTTAATAAAGATTTGAATAACACGCCGGTCCATCCGTTATATTTCAAATATATCCCTGTAACTTCTCCAATATCTTCATCTCGAATAAAAACTACCTTGTCTTTTCGATCCTTACTCCATACCAACATGGGCTTTTTGCCAGACCGACCAGCATCGTCCGTGGCTTGCTGTAAGAATTCATCCAATTCTCTACATTTGCCTGTAAAACAATTGAACAGATCAATGTCGTTGTAGCCCTTCTTGGACTCGATGACAAATTTAAAATTAATCGGCGCAACTATGTCGCCAACAAAAGTGTCCAGAGCGTGTTTTGGCAAATTGACATTCTGCCCCCAGCGATTGCCGGAACCTACGGTGCGTGAAAAACCCCCTCCAGAGGGGTTCTCGGCTATTAGTTTGGCAAAGCGTTTATTAAGATCGTTGATTACTTGCCGCTCGCCTCTTTTACCTTTGACACCAGACTTTATTTTCTTTTTTTTATTTAAATTTTGTGTAATATCTTCGATGTCAAGGTCATCTTCATGATTTCCCATACAATAATATAGTATAAATACTACATTATTTATAATTTTTAATTAGGCGAATAGAGCCTTCTAGGTCAAGCTCTAAGGTTTCAATTTGTTTATGGGTTTCTTGAAGCTCTTGCATGGTCAGCCTGCCTTCTTTTTGCTTCTCTTTGAGAGCTTCTATCACATCCTCTAACACCTTGTAGATATCATCACAAGCATCTTTCAATTTGTCGATGCCATCAGTAAGGTTCTCATAATTACTCACGAGCGTATCATAATCGTCTTCATCGAAACTGTTATTATAGCCATTGTTGCTAGTATAACCATTGCCGTAATATCTGTTGGCATATCCCTCATTTTTATACTTCTTCTCTTTCTTAGTTCCAATAAGCTCTTCCTGTTCATCCAGTTTAGTTAAAATATCTGTTACTGGGGGTCTTTGAGGAATCTTGATTTGCTCACCTTCGTGATTCCAAACATGTCTTCCGGTAGTGGTAATATCATATTTCTTAATTTTAGAAACATGAGGATTATCCTGAGAACAGGAGAGCATCCAAAGTTCTTCTGTGGGCATTTCCACTAATTTAATTCTATTCTTAAACACCTTATGCAGACCAGATGCATGGAATGCAATGCTCCATATTTCAGGCGTAGAACAGAAAAATATCTGACCTAGTTCTTTTCTCATATCCACAAGCCAGAGACTTCTGTGCTTATTTCTGAAGAGAAACAATTGACGAAGGTCATCATTAACCCTCTCACCAATGGCTACAGCCATGTGTCCTTTGTCAATATAAGACCAAATATCACGCAATCCCATTAAACGATTGCAGATATGCTCTTCAGATTCGTTTTCTAGAAAAGAAATACAATCTTCTTGCTTATAGTGTTGACCTGCTTCAAAAATTCTCAATAATACTTCAGAATCACACCTAGAAAAGACTTCATATCTTTTCGTCAAAGCATTATATTCTATATCTGGAATACGTCCGTTATGGACTAATCCAATTGATTTACAAGAAGATGTAAAGGGGTGATTGTTTCTGTTATCTCTTGGGGCACCTACACCTGTGGACGCACCACGGGCGTGAACCAAAAGCATATTAAGATTAATTCCATCAATCAAATCCTTCCAAACAGATTTTTTGATAAAATCTGAGGATTTAATTGGTTCTTTGTGATAAACAATAGACCCAGCATCTTCTTCTGTGCCCCAATATCCAGCGGCATCTATGCCTCTGATTTCGGACTCGGCAAAAAGTTGAGTAACTAGTCTGAAGGATAAATTATAGTTTTTACTGTAACCGATAAAGCCAGCAATTCCGCACAAGGCTAGTTCTCCTGTTCCCAAGTAATACCGGGAATGTCTGAATAAACTATAAATGAATAACTATGATCCGGGTAGACCGTATCTTTTGGTTTGGGCAGGCCAAGTTCATCAAGCAACATTTCTACGATTGAAGCAATGTTCAATGTAACCACACCTAATTCTCCAATCGGTTCTGGTTCTGGTAAACCTTGAACCCACTGTTTTTCTGATTTGGCAGCTTTGTTAAGCCAATAATTTCCTGATTCTCGATACTTAGGTGACATAAATTGTAATCCTCCCCTATGTGTTTGAAAATAGCATTTTGAGAAACTGTTTTTTGCAAAACCATAAACTACATTTGGGGCGGTTGTCCCGATTGTAGCATATCTGGTTGGCCGGGCATAGGGGGCATTCCCATTCCTTGCTGCGGCATAGGTTGTGGCATTCCTTGGGGTTGCGCTTGAGGCTGCATTGGGGGTTGTTCTTGTGGCGGCTGTTGCTGTTCGGGCGGCTGTTCTTGTTGTCCCTGAGGATCAGCCATGTTTTCACCCGGTTCTTCTGTTTCGGGCTCCTCGCCTCCTGGAGGGGTTGCTAACGAATTAGCCGGTGTGCCTAATTTAGAGGCAACCTGTTCAAGCTCATTTGTAACTGAAGGTAGGATTTCTTCTAAATCTCCTTTTTCTTCAATTGATCGTGCAATGGCCGCACCAGCTTTTTGAATGTCTTTTAAATATTTTTCTTCTTTTTTTGACCATGTGCTATGTAAGACTGATCGGATTTGATCAACAATTCTTTCAGCATTAGCAGTAACTTGACGACGCCCCATACCTTCACTATTCTGTTGAAGATCATGAAGAGATGTAAGCACATCTCCTATACGTTGTCCAAGGTAGAATTTGTTCTCGTTTAAGAGAAAATCTTTAAAACTAATTTTACTTAATGCCATTTATATCCTACGTATACAAAGAAACTATTTCATATCCATCAAATCGCCATACTTCCTCATCTTCATCTTTTCGGAATTTGGTTGATAGATAGGTAATTTTTATCCATTGAATATAATTTCTATAATGCATATTTCTGTTAAGAAAATCAACTTGCAAATCTGTCATATCTTTCAGCAAGTCTTCACTAGATTCAAAATAAGAGTCGATATAGGGTTCAAAAAGAATATTTAAATCTTCTATTAGAGATTTGATTGTGTCAATTGTTAACCAGTAGTTTCCCATTTATTTTGCCTTGGATGCAGTAATTAATGCTTTAAATAATGGTGCTGCCTCCATTAATTTACTTTTAAATTCTGGGTGTGCTTGTGTCCCAATAAAAAATGGATGCAACTCCTTCTCTAGCTCCATGATTTCTATTAAACCAGTCTCGGGATTCCTTCCAGAAACAAAAAACCCATTTTGTTTTAATTCTTTCTCGTATTCTGGATTTACTTCATATCTATGCCTGTGACGTTCGCTTATTATACGTTTATTATAACATTCATAAGCCATCGTATCTTCAACCAATTCACAATCATAAGCACCTAATCTCATTGTGCCTAATTTTTTGGTTAAATTCTCCTGTCCTTTAACATAGTGTATCACGGGATTTTTCGTATTTTTATCAAATTCTACACTATTGGCGTCCTTGTGTTTCAACACATTTCTAGCGAACTCGATAACCGCACATTGTAAACCCAAACAAATTCCCAAAAAGGGGATTTTTCTCTTTCTTATATATTTAATAGCAATTATTTTCCCCTCAACTCCACGCCTATCAAAACCTCCTGGAACTATTGCTGCATCTATTTCGAGACCGCTTAACACCTTAGGACTTTCTTCGATATCTTCTGCATTAATCCATTTAATTTTTACTTGAACATCATTTGCTTTTGCGGCATGATAAAGGGCCTCTCTAATAGAGATATAAGCCTCATCAGAATTATCATATTTGCCAAAAATTCCAACTGCAACAGTGTCTTTATGTGTTTTTTCCACCAAGTCACGATAGGCACCAATTCTACAAGCATTTCTCTTTAATCGGAATTTATCTACGATTAAATCGTCAACTTGTCGATTATAAAATTCAATTGCAACTTTATAGATTGTATCTACATCGGGTGCATCAAAAATATTGGTTTTTGGAACGTTTGTGAGATTGCTAATTTTAGAAAGAAGTTTATCTGGTATTGGATGAGATACACGACACATCAAAGCGTCAGGCTGGAGGCCGTAGCGTTGCAAATCTTTGACAGAGTTTTGAAGAGGTTTTGTTTTAAATTCTTTGATTGTATCTACCCAAAGAATAGGGGCGACCATGATAATCATTACATCGTCGCCCTTCTTTTGTTTAAATTGTCTTATCGCTTCATAAAATTGACCACTTTCGATATCGCCTACAGTGCCGCCAATTTCAGCTAAAACTATTTCATTATCCTTCCCTAATTCTTCTAATCGTTCTTGAATCTTATCTGTAACATGTGGGACGATTTGAATGGTCTCGCCAAGCCACTTTCCTTCTGCTTGTTCTTCGATTAATTCTTTAAATAAAGTGCCGGAAGTGTAAATGTTTTTCCCTGAAGGTTCGAGGCCAGCAATTCTAGAGTAATGACCCAAGTCTAAATCTGTTTCTGTGCCATCGTCACAAAGAAAACATTCACCATGTTCTCTAGGTGCGATAATGCCTGCATCGACATTAAGATATGGATCGAATTTCAATATTGAAATTCTATGACCACGTAATTTCATTAAAAGACCGATGCTAGCGGCGGCAACGCCTTTTCCACAACCACTGATAACGCCGCCGCAAACTATAATGTATTTTGACATTAACTTTCTTTCTCATCATTGTGAGATTCGGGATTAGGGCAACTGGGATTTTTTGTAACGTTTTTATTGTGACACTCATGATATGGCGGTCCCGTGACTTCGCTTTCGCCGCCATCATTCATTCTTTTTTCATCATTTTGAAGTTGTTTTTGTTTTGACATTAACTTTCCCTAAAAAACACCTGTTTTCTCATAACAGGATTAGAGTTAAATTGGTAAAATTGTAGAAGTTTGTGTAATTCACGAAACTTGTTTTGTTGAAACAATTGAGCACAACGAACATTTAATGAACCAACGGGTGCTTGTAGTCCAGCGATAGCACCGAATCTTACCATGAAATGCTGGGTATTTCCAAGGGGCATTCTAAATCTATAATGATCCCCTTTTAAGGAAGGAGGATTGTCTGCTCTGAGAGGGGTATTTCTAATTCGATCCATTTCTTTTTCATTTGGTGGATCATATTCATTTTCAAACCAAGCTTTAAAATTCATCAAGGTCTCCTTTGATTAAATGGTACACCTTGAATTGTGCTTGGTGGCAGATTTCTCAAATACATATATTCATCATAATCACTTATTTTCTCGCTAGTATGATTATCTGTAACTTTGACATCCATTTTTCTTACATAATACATGCGACGTAATGGAGCATTATTATAATATCTGATATGGTCGCAAATTAAGAAATAAGTGTATTTTCCTTGGGTTTCTATGTCCATAATAATACACTTAGTAGGATAACTGCCCGTTGTAGCGTATCCTTTCCAAAAAATAGGTTTTTGATAGGTTTTCCATATTAATCCACTATTGTCTCTATAGCCTAAATATTCCCGATATCTATTGGTTGGAAGAATCTCGCCATTATGCTTTACATATACAATTGAATTTGGATTAATTATACCTTTATAGGGCTTTGGCTCCACTTTTGGAGAATCAAGTCTTGGCTGAGAATGATTCTCCGATGGGGGATTCATAGGAGCTTGTATTTCATGTGAATTATTTGGCAAATGTTGAACATCTACATGCTCTTTATCATCTTTTTTCAAGATGAGAACACATAAAATCATAATTATAATCAGACAAATAAGGTTGAGCTTGCTCATACATTATTTATGCTGACATGGCAACTTTTGCCGGTGGAGTCCATTCACATTGTCCACCAGCACAAGCTAGGGTTTCCATGGGCTTTGTGTTATCTTCTTCTTCTATTAAAGTAGTGTAATCCACATCTGTGTACTCTCGCTTTAAATCAAGCCAAAGTTTCCAATTATTGACATGTTTCATTAAATAACAACAATTTTTAATATCGCCCTCACAATATCTGTCAGCGAATTGTTTAACACGACGAATCCAATTTAATTTATCTTTTTCATCATCTTGAATAGGCTCTCCTAACCCCAAAACTGCATCGCACGCTTTCCATAGGTTATTATCAAAAGCATATAAACCATCAACAATTAAACCGCTGGCCATGAGGGCTCCGTCACCATAAGTAGCCAAAATTTCTCTAGGGGTTAAGACATTACACATCGGGGCTTGTGGATAATCGAGATCACCAGAACTAGGAAGAAGGCTCACGCCAGCAAACCATTTACGATTATCATAAATAAATTTGGCTACATCATCCCATTCATCTGGTCTTACATTAATTGTATTTGAAACAGAATGTCGCAACCAAGGTTGAACACAAGCTTTTTTGCGAGTGCCATATTCAACCCAGTTTTTTTGAGTTGATTTTACATGTTGTAAAAATTCAACGGCACCCAAATCGTTCTTAGTTTTTCCTCCTGCTGGAACCTCTATACAAAAGGTGATTACCTTATCAGTTTTATTAGCACTCCATACAGAATGTTCAACTGCAAGTGGGTTTTCTTTTTCAAAACGTTGAAATATCGGCTCTAATTGATTTGCCTGCACTCTTCGAAAATATCTTTTTGCATGATGGGGATGTACACCACTAGCGGTTCCCAACATACAACTTACAGTTCCAGCAGGTTTAATATTGGTAGCTCTAGCAGTAGGATTAATGCCAATTTTTTTTGCCATCCATTCATTAGTTTCCAAAATTAATTTGGCCATTTCTTTTTGAATATCTTCGTTAAATAAAACATCAGGATTATCCATCATTCCAGTAATAGAAACTCCCAACAATGCTTCTTTGCGAATAATTCGCTCGCTAACTTCTCCCAAATATTCAAAATCAGTATATCCAGCTTGGAGCGTGCCCACTATAGCCGCTCCTCGTGCTGCCAAGGCAAAATCTTCTTTACATTTTACTTTTTTACCATTTATTTCACATAAATTACATGCTTGCCATCCCGAATTACCAAATTCATCATAACCATATAATCCAGCTTCTACACAGGGGTTATATAAACATTCAGTATCCTCTGACCAAATAAATCCTGGTTCTCCGTATTCTTTTACAGAATCAATTAGCTCATTAAATTGTTCTCTTGTAGTTTCACCTCTAACTAAAAGGGCCGAATTGTTTGAGCGACCTCGTTGTGGATTATCAATAAACCAATTGCCAGTCTTAGCTTTAACCATTTCTTCATCATCTGGAGAGAACATACATAAAGTAGCACTACGACGAACTCCACCTGACAACACTGCATCTGAGGCATGCATAACGATGTCATAAGCATCAATGGGTCTAAGTCTTTTTTGATCTTCTACACAACGATCCAATAATTTACGAATTATTTCTAAAGCATTTTTTAGTGGCTCGGGACCAGGGGCTTTGCCAGCCCCTGAAGAGAGAGAAGACCCAGCAGGTCTTATCAAAGAAAAATCAAAAATAACTTCATGTCCTTCCCATTCAGGGAATTCAGGATGTTTAAAATAGGTGGCAAGTAATATTCCTAATGAATCTGCCCATCCCTCGATGGTGTCAGGAATAGTATAAACTTTCCTACCCTTGCTTTTAATTTTATTGCTAAATGCTGGGAGTTTTGCTACATGGTGTTTTTGGACGCTAAATCCACATCCTGAGCCGCATAAAAGGAGCCATAAACATTCTTGAAAAAATCTAATTCTATCACAATAGCTAGCTAAACAATTATAAAGCCTGGCGTTTTTCTTAAGAATTGGCTTGCCACCAAACTGTAGGGCTCTTTGTGAGCCTAAAACTCTCTTTTGTTTAACTAAATCGACGACCCATTCGATTTCTTCTTCGCACTGTGGGTATTTCGCCAAGTGCATATTAAAAACTCTATCTACGGCTTCATTCCAGGTCTCTCTTCTTTTTTCTTGTTTGTTATAACGGGCATATTTTGAATAGTAAGTATAATCTTGTAATGCACGAATCGACATGTTTATCCTCTTTTAATTTCTCTTTATCTTCTTGTATTGGGAAAGTATGTAAAACTTATGAACGCAAAATTTTCTTATAAAATTTTATTTTGTTTTAGGAGAAACTAATTTGGAAAAACCTCCCTTTTTGATAAGATTAATGGTATCACAATTGCCCGCTCTTAACATTTCTAATAAGTCGTGATCGTGTGTAGTTATAAATACTTGCCGCTCTTTAGCTAGCTCTGCAATCATATTGTAAACACCCTGCACGCCGATTGGATCGATGTTGGTAGTCACTTCATCTAAGAACACAATTGACGGACAAGTGCCGCAATTTAACATCATTACATGTGCTATTCCCTGTGATACCGCTAAGTTAGCCCTACGACGCTCACCGCCTGATAAAGCATCATAAACAAACTTGTCGCCATCTACAGGATTTCTGGTAATTTCAGGTTCTAATTCATTGTCAAAACGAAGTGATATTTTTCCATCAATAAGAAATTGAAGCCAATACTCTATTCGAGCATTTAAAGCAGGTATGATTCCATCAATAATAAACTTGCGAATACCTTTGTCGCCAAAAGCATTCACCCAAAACTCATAATAAGGAAGTTCTTTATTAGCTTCATCTAATTCTAATTTTTTCTCTTCACATTCCTTTTGTTTTTCCTCGCTTTCCTTAACTGCCATTTGCATAATTTTCACATAAGGAGAAGGTCCGTCCAACTCCTCTTTTTTCTTAAGTATTTGATTTTTAAGCTCATTTAATTGCTCTTCAATCACTTTTTCATCAAGAGAAATCTCAGGTCTTTCAACCTTTGATAACTTTGATACATGTTTGCGAGCCACATCAACAAATTTTACAATTTCATTTAACTTGGATTCATCAGAACTTACCGTCTCAGAAATTTTTGTTAATGTCTCTTTATCTTCATCATAAAGCTTTTTATTTTCAATAACTCTTGATGTTAGTTGAGTTAGCTTTTGTTTTTTATCTTGAATATCTTTCTTAGTTTTTTCCAATAAATTTTCATCAACATAACCACATTTAATACACTTTTGCGATTCTATGTCTTTGATAATATCGTTATCATTAGCAATTCGCTTTTCTAGTCCAGATATCTCTATATTAAAATTCTTTATCTCGCTGTCCAACGAACTTAACTTAGAATAAACTTCGTTTTGAACATCTTTGTTTTTTACCAAAGACTCTTGCAGCTTGTTGACTTTTTCTTCTTTTAGTTCAATTTGCTCATTTAATTCTTCAATCTTTTCTTGAGCTTCTTGATAAGCGGCAAGAGCCTGTCCTGTGTCCGTTGTTTTTAATTCAGACTCTTTAGCTTTGTATTTATCAACAATTATCTTTAATTCTGTTTTTTTACTATCTTTCCAAGTTGTCTCTTCTAATTTGATGTTATTGATACGATTTTCACAGAGTTGTTTTTCTGATAAAGCTGCGTCTAACTTATAACCCATGTTTTTGGTTGCATCTTTAGCTGTGTTTCTTAGCTTTTTAGCATTCTCGCCATATTCTCGATACACATCTAAAGATAAAAGATTTTCTACAATCTCTCTTTTGCTTTTAGTATCACATTCAAGAAAACTTCCAGCATTGTTATCAGTAAAGACAACCAAATTACAAAATGTCTTATAAGTAAGACCAACTTTATTATCAATCCATTTCTGGGTATCTGTCATACCGCCCAAAGAAAGCTCTGTTTCTTTAGTCCATTCGCCACTTGCGCTTTGCCAAACCTTCAAAGAGTTTGGAGAACGAGTGCGAACAATACGATAATCATCAACTATAATTTCGACTCTAAGCTTCTTGCCAATTTGATTGTTAATTATATTATCATTTTTGAGCTTTTTAACAGTGTGGCCAAATAAACCATATACAATAATATCACAAATGCTAGTCTTGCCGACACCATTGCTTGCTCTTCTTTCTTCTTCGTTATCTGGATCGATATCGAGGTTGTCGCCTCGAACCAATACAACGTTCCCGTAATGGTCAAAATTAATTTCGATTCCATCGGGACCAAAGCATAAGAAATTACGAGCAGAGATATACTTGATTTTTATATTGTTCATAATGAGAATGTAAATATACAGATTATATCATAGGCGCCCAGAGCAATTTATTTAAATCCAAAAAATTTTGGGAGCTTCCACCATGGGCTATAATCATCGTCATTAGAAAAGGATCGTTTTGCCTTTTCTTTGGCTTTAAATTCTTCTACAGAGAATTTTTTTTCTTTATATCTGTCGCTAAGTTTCTCTACATTGGTGTTAAGAACTTCTTGAAGAGAAACACCACATACCTCACGAGCAGCAAAGGCCAAATAAAAGAAAGAATCTCCTAATTCTTTAATCATATCTTGACGCACTTCTTCGGTCATTTCTTTTCCATGAAACAGAATTTTCTTACAATTATCAGCAAATTCACCACCTTCACCTGAAAGACCCAAGCCCGCTGTAGCTAGTTTGCTTTCTTGATCTTTCATAGAGTATGGAGACATTAAGCCCAAAACAAACTCTTCGTATTCATTTAATGTCATTTCTTTATTCATTTTTAAACCTCAATACATTGTTTTCCAAATTCCAATAATTTCTTTTTATCCACCTTTTCTTTGCCAAAATACTTCTCAAACTGTTCTTCGGTTAAAGATTCAATAAACTTCTGCAACATTTGATCGCCAGTAGATAAAATAGACTTGGCATCTTCAACCATTTTCAAATCATCTTCTGTCTTTTTCGGCTTTTGTTTAATTTCAAGGCTGCCAAGGTTTTTTTGCAACACTTCATTTTTTAGACCAATTAGCTCTGATGATGAAATGTCTTCTGACACAATTCTGATAAAGTTGTTTTCTAAATCAAAACTTAATATATCATCTTTCTCAGTTAAGACCAAATGAACAGGACTAAAGTTATTTTTAATGTATTTCTTTTTATGAGTTTCAAAATCATATTCAATGATATGCTTTTGTTGTTCTGTTTCCCCAAAATTTAACTGTAAAGGGGAGCCAACATATTCAACGCTTTTAGTTAATTTTTGTTCAGCATGATAGTGGCCTAAAAATACTTGATCGTAATCATCAAAAACATCAGGAGTAACTTTTACCATTTCGCCATCATGTTCAATTGCCACATCAGCGATGGTGCTGTGGACGAGATTCCACAATGCACCATCTACAGCAACGTGAGCAAGCAAAACCTTAAAATCTGATTCTATTTTTATTTTCTTAAGGTCTTCGGGAGGATTGTGAGTATAAGGTAGAAATCCGACTTCATATCCATCGATATCCAATGAACATGGTCGATCAACTACGGTAACTCCAGGGATGGCGGCCAGAGGGGCAGCACTAGAGATATCCCATTTTTCACGACTATACATATCGTGATTTCCAAGGAGAAGATAGAACTTCTTCCCCGGCATTTTCTTGACAAAAACTTCAAAAGTTTTTTGATAAGTTAAAACATCTATTTTTTGTTTATCGTGAAATAAATCACCACAAAATAGAATTGTTTTAATATCACGTTCTTCAGCAGTATTAAACACCCATTCTAGAACTTTTAGGCAATCATTAAGACGTTCAACTTTGCCTTTATGTGGATGAATATGTGCATCACTAAAAATAATAGATTTCATATGTTAGCCTATAATGTCCACAACATTATATTACATCATTGGTTGTTGTGGAGGGGCTTCAGGTGGAGCATGAGGTGCTTCCATTCCCTGAGCTTGAGGCATTTGTAACATATCTTCTTGATTTTGTCCAGACTTTTTCTTGGTATCAATTTTCTTTCCATCAAGAATTTTATTTAAAATCTGCCATACTGTCATGGGTTTTAATTGAACTGTTGGCTCTTGGCCGCCGCCGCCCATTGGATCGCCCATTGGAGGACCGCCAAGACCACCCATTCCGCCGCCAGGAGGCATTCCGCCACCCATTGGAGGCATTCCTCCACCCATTGGATCGCCCATTGGAGGCATCCCACCTCCCATTGGATCAGGACCACCTGGGGGTGGTGCTCCACCGAAATCTTGTTCAACTAATTGATAAAATTCCCAAAATGTTTTCATGCAAGTATATAGTATATGTCACGTAAAGAACAGTTGTTTATTATATGTATTTTGCTTTTAGTAATTAACATTTTAGTTTACCTAAAAAAGACGGACAAACATCCAGAACATGTTCAAGAAGACCCTGGTTTAGAATGGCTGTTTAAGCCTGAACAAGAACAACCAAAGCCCGAACCTAAACCTGAGCCTGAGCCGGAAATTGAACCTGAATGGGTTAATTATCCTCCTTTAAGAGAAGTCACTAATTTAGGAAAGGTTTTATCTGATATTGAGAGCCACATGCCTGCCGGGCATATTTATCGTGATAGTGACAAGATTACCTGGGCTCATGAGACAACCCATGGTATTAACTCAAATTTGCGACAAAAATATAGCAGAAGTTATGGAGGAAGAGATGTTTGGGGCCGTTCAGCTTGGAAGGAAATTGACGGAAAGCCAGTATTCCACAATGGGCGAATAAACGGATTTTATTGTTTAGATAATAAGGCTGCAATAATTGAAGAACCGCCAACTACAATGCAGGCCGCAGCGGCATTGGTTCCTCAATCTTTAAGAGGCCCAGTTTATAATTTATACATGGTACAACAAGCCAGATCATGGGGCGATACTCCTTTATACATTTTTGATGAATGGTCAGCATACCAAAATGGATCAGCGTGCAGAGCCGATTTAGAAATTCAAGAAAGATCAGAGACTGTTTCCCAGATGCTAGAATTTGATGTATATGCTTTAGCATTAGCAATGGCTGTTAAAAAACAAGCTCCTAATTACGATGACAGTCAATTTAAACGTTTTCTAATGTGGAGCTTAGACCGATCTTTCAAACTTTATAAAGGGGAGTCCAGAGCACAGTCTTATCTCCAAGCATGGAAAACTAGCCCGGATGCTGAGGATTTAAGGCAATTTACTAGGGAATATTGTGGCCAAGAATGGACAAAAAAAGTGTTAGGATTTTAATTTTACAAACTATAATAATATAGCTACAGCTTGGAGTAAACAATGAGTAAATTAGAAAAAGTACTTGTTACAATAATGGCTTTCGGACTTATTTTAGCAATCTTGTGGTGGTCACAATTAAAACCTAGATATCTATCACAGGCAGATTATATTCCTCCTGCATCCCCTGTAATTCCTTATGATGAACTTTTAGATGAAGAGCCAAAACCATCACCAAGAGGACCGGAACTGAAAGATGTCCAAGCATTTGTCTTGCCGGGTTCAATTACCTATAAAATAGAAGAAAATAAAGCTACTAAAATTGGTAAAATAGTAGATAAAACTTTTGCTTGTACAATTTTGAAAACTATTTTCACAGATGACAATGAAAGGTATTTTCTAGTTCGAATCGAAGAAGAAGGATTTAGAATAGGCAATTGGATTGTTCATGAAAATTCTATAATTAAAAACCCAAAAGCCGTAACTGTCCCTGGATGTTTTGTTTATAAAAAGAACCCGGATGGTATGAAACAATCAGGACAACTTTATGATATTGCTTTTTCTTGTATAATATTAGATGTATTTGAAGTCAATAATGAAAAATATTATTCAATTAAAATTGATGAGCCTAACTTCAAATCAGATAAACATATTGTAAGAGAAGATGGAATAATCTTTTTAGATGATATTTTGAAATAATTATTCTTGGTAGCCGTGTCGCCATAACCAATCATAATACCATTCTGAAAGTGTTTGATTTGGGTTTTCAGATGGCGGTATATAAGCTTCTCTTTCAAGCTCCCGAGGCTCAACACCTTGTCTTATAATTCTGTCTACGTTCTTTTTATTTTGAGTTATATGGTTTCTGTGCCATTTGAACACACCATGACGACTTTCACGATCATTTAGTTTCTCAAAATTATTACGACGTTCAATTTCCGCCATTTCTTTATCGACATCTTTTTTTCGTTGTTCCCAACTGTTTTTAGCATCTCGCCAAGCTTTCCAATTTTTATGATGAACTGTTTTCATAAACTCATCATAACTTGAATAAGTAACACCATCAATTGTAAAGGTTGAATTTGTAGATTTATTTAAATTTTTATGTTTTTCTGCTAATTGTAGCCTATGTTCTCTTTCAGCTAAAGCATGTTCTCTACGTTCGAATTCTAGTTCTTTTTTAGTTCTTAATTCAGCTAATTCTTTTTGATATCTTTCTGTATTGCTCAGCCTATTATTTTGTAGCGGCGTCCAATTATCTGGTAGATTTTGTGGTGGCAGCCAAGGTGCTTGGGCCATTACAGGAGTGCTTATTAAAAATGATAACAAAACTAATATTTTACGCATATAATAGCTATGCGTGAAACAATAAAAAAAGCCCGCCGAAGCGGGCTTTATTTGAATTTAATAGGACTTTATTTGTCAAAAGTTACGGGTTTTGCACAGGTTAGGTCCAAATAAGTTGTATCTGGATTTCTTCCCTCAGCTAAAACCTTATCTCCTATTTGACAATTATTCTTTTGAGCAAGAATTTTTTGTGCTTGCATTTCAAAACCAGGATTTGATTTAAAGAAATCCGGCTGTGAAGATGGCTGATTGTCATCATCAACAAAATTAGCTGCAAGTCCTTGGACATCAGAATAAACATTGCTACAAGCGGTTTGACCTTTTGCACGAGCCGCATAATACATATTTGTGCGTGCAGTTGAACGTCTCAAACTGTGAGCCGCAACTTCGGCATTTTCATTAGACCAGCGGCCCATGTTTTCAATTGGAATACCAATATCACGGGCAACTTTTTTAATATCCTCATCACTGCAACCCATATAAGTAAATGTCCATTTGCCTGTAGCATTACATTCGTCAATCATCGAACGAATAACCGATGGGTTAAATCTGTTTCCATAATGTTTGGAATCATTTTCTTCGCCATCGGAAATTGAAATAACCAAATAAGCTGTATCTTCGTCTGGATTGGTGGTTTTTTTCAATTTGTCAATAGTATATCCTAATGCGTCATACCAAGCAGTTGCGCCAGCAGGATGATAAGAATGACTATCGGCTTCGGCCAACTGGCCGGCTGGTGTAAGCCAATTATGTTCGAAAACATTCGCATTAAATGTAACCAAAGATACTGTAATGTCTTGATCTTTGGCGTTTTCCATCATTTGAGTTCGTTGTTCGTTGTAATGATCGATAGCTTGTTGGGCAATTCTGCCCATTGATCCACTGCGATCCATTACAATTGCAACATGTGTTTTTGGTTTTTTATTCATTATCTTTTCTCCAAGTGTTAGTAGTGTTTTCAGCATACCATCCACCATCATTACATTTGTAATAATCAGGAGTGGTATAGATTTGTGGTTTAAACAAATTTTTATAAGTTGGCGGGCACTGCCAATTTTCGTAAAACGGATTTGGCTGGCGTTTAATTTCTGGGCGTTTAACGTCTACTTTACGCCCTTGGTCAAAAGGGCGGCGGGGATTTCCCGCACCCCCTTTCGAGTTCAGAATAACCTTAAGAGTTGGCAAATCGCCAGTTTTTTCAAGACGATCAAACTCAATTGAAGCCTTATGATGGCGTGTCCTAATCATTTTCATTGCATCAGACTGCACAGCTAGGTCCATCCAATCGTGAGCTTTTTCAATTGAAACAGAATTGTTTCCAATTGCTACACGAATTAATTGGCGAACACAAAGCGGCACGCCTTCCCAACTACGACCCGTCTGATCGCATGTGCCATCAGGACGCAAAGGACGGCCAGGGTAAAGAGGGTTTTCTTCTGCAAAATTGTCAGGCAATTCACCAATTTTATAAACAGGCTTAATTTCTTCGTTAATTGTGTAAAATTGGCGACCCGGATAGCCTTGTTTTAATTCCATCAAAAGCTTATAAGTTGATTCTACATCAACTAAACGGCCCTCTAAATAAACAATAAAAGATTGTCCTTTAGCGATGCTTTGCAACCGTTTACCAACGGTATTATCAGCATTTTCCGGATCAAAAGCTTCGACCAACTCTTTTGGAGTCATACGGTCAGCTTTTTTAGCAGAAACCGGACGAGATGGTGACTCAGATTTGGTTGAAACGTTGCCACGGAATATTTTTGCAATATCCTTGGCTAAAAGCAGAGGAAGTGTAACCGACCCAGTTCCACCAAAACATGTAAGAATATCTTCGTAACGAAGTTGTTTCGCACGATCTTCAGTGGTAGCACCAATTGCCTTTAGAGAGGCAAAGAAATATTCAATATCCACATGCCCAGCAGGGGGCGGATTACCGCCAAGCGGTTGTCCAGGGTTTGGTGATAATTCCTGAACTGCTTTATTATGCTCTTCGAGCAGTGTACGTACAGCATTAAACTTATTTTCCAACGTCATTTTTAACTCCTTCGCACCCGATTGGTGCAACTAAACGCAGCCTTTGCTGCAACTTACGGTGACTTCGCCGCCACTTGCGGCATTTTCACCAACTATCTTATTGTAGTCGTTTTTTTTCAAAAGTTAAGAAGTTTGAGAAGAATTTTCCAATTTCGTCATTGGAGGAATCAAACGATAACCATCAGGCAGTTGTTCCTCTAACCACTTCAAATCTTCAGGATTCTCTCTACAACGCCTTCGTAACGACTCATATAGATTGCCCTTTACAATATCTCCCTCGGGGAGCCGATTGGCCTGTTCTAACATTCGTTGAAATTCATTCATAATGTGTCTTTATTGTTTGTTGTTGTGATAAATAAAACATGCATCCACAATCTTTACATCCATGATGAATCACATCTTCATCATAACAAGGAAATTTTTCAAGTTTTTGAGTGGTGGAATTAATCATATCTACATCTAATTTCAAATTATCTCCAGGACTATGAGTTTCAATATTTTGAGAAATGCATTTAGGACAATTCATCGTCATCTCCAAACAAATCGTCACTATCTAAATCAAGATATTCTACGTTTCCAGAATCTAAATTTTCTTTAACTTCTTCTATAACTTCATTAAGTTCTTCTTTAAGTTTATCAGATTCTTCCGGGCCTCCATAGAAACTAATGTCCCAATAAATAGAATCTAGAAAATCAATTAATTTATAAGGAAATTGACAAACTAAATCTTTCTCTATACCATAGTTTTTGTTAAGCCACCTAATGATTAAATCTTCGTCTAATTCAAAAGGCAGGTGGGCTAATTCCCACATAGGAGTCATAGAAACACTGTAAGTTTCGTAATCAGGTATTTCTCCCTGATAAAGGCTTTTTGATTGTTCTGAAATCTCCCCAACGGCATGGAAGTTAGCAGGCTCGACACACAAATACTTATCAATACCTTTATAAAAACGGCATGTTCTGTCTATTTTTAGATGCCAAAGCTTTTCTTTTTCATCCAACGGATGGACTTCATTAACTTGTTTATGAAAAATATCAATTGCATTACACCACGAATAATTTGCTATGAATTTAGATAGCAATTCATTGTCTTTAACATAATTCAGAACATCAGCAAATGTAAGTTCTTCATCTAATGTTATTGGGCAAAAAAGCAAATCTAAACCGCCTTCGATAACATTGTCATTCCGCTTTAAACCTTCTTTAGTAAACACACATGGTTCTTGATGTATTACACCAAATAAAGCTATAATTAATTCAAGAAAAGAGGGCGCATACAATACTTCATCAATTACTTTTCCCTTTTCAACAATTTGAAATTTATTGTCTATGGTGACTCGTGTTGATTCGCACCAATTACGATTATCAATATATCCCATATCATATTTAATTTCAAAAACACCATTGGTGATTTCACCCTTAGTTGTAATGATCATTTCCTCAGAGGAGTGATCAGAGGACTCAACGAATTTTCTTACATTTGGGTATTCAGGACAAATGAATTCAATTAATTTCTTCAATTCTTTGTAGTTATTAATTACTTTGTAGATATCGCCTAAAGTTACACCTTCTTCTAGACGGATTTCATTTCGTAATAAATGCCAAGTAAATTCTACATCTAAGACATCACATAGGAATAAATCAAGGTCTCGGGCGGTGTAAAATGTATGGAGAACTTCTTTGGTTTGAAGGTCTTTGAGAAAATATTTACCGTCAGAGCGAGAATATCTAAATTTATCCCGCCGGTTGGGGTTAAATTTTAATTCTTTGAGTTTGCCGCCAGAAAAGATATTTAAGCCTTCGCTCATACATTCACTCATTGAAAAATGTTCCACAAAAACTTTGTTCTATAGCCACGATTCTGTTTTATGTCGTCATTTATCTTACGAGTAATTCTCGTAGGCAGTGTATTATCACTTACCTGCTCCGACCCGATCTCACAGGGAGACTCACGCCCTCGATCTGTTTGGATTGCTGCCTCGGTAGTTCAATTGGTTCATTAAACCTCCTACCTTAAAAGTCTTGCAGTCGTGAACTTCCTCTACAATTTTTTGTAGCGACGACTCAAACTAAGTTTTATGTGGACACACTCCATTATTACGATGTTTGCCAGTATTACAATTTCCTTTGTAAGTGGTCAAGGTGGGACTCGAACCCACACGCCTTTCGGCACTAGTTCCTAATTTATAAAGCTTTCTTGCTTTGGACTAGCGTGTCTGCCATTCCACCACTCGACCTTAAGCGGCAGTTCTACCTTCTCTAATTCACATGGGGAACTTCTCTCCTGCCGCTTTCCCATCAAAATTGGGGCTTTAATTCGAGAAGTCTGCCGATTGTGAATCGGGGCCTGTGCCCATATCTATTTATAGCTTTGAGATCGAAGAAAATCAACTGCTATTTCAATTTTTTCTAAGCCAGGTATAAACCACCTCTACAAGCCAAGCTAAAACAATTGAAATTATACCAATTAAAGAAACAGAAAAAATCCAGCCGATACCAATTAAAAACATATTGGAAACAAACATTGACAAAATTGCCATGCTAGCTGCGACAAGTAACAAAATTATCAATGTGATTAACATTAATCTGGACCTTTGACCATTTTATCCAAGAACTTTTCTTTTTTATCCTCAATATAATTTTCAGTCTTTATAATAGCTTCTTCCATAGTGTCATCAAGATTTACAACGCCAGCAACAACCAAGGCTCGCATATCAATGACAATATTTTTTACAACATCCATACTTTGTGAGAATTTTTGCAACTTATTTTCCATTTTGCATCTCTCTTTCTGCATCTCGTTTCTTTAGGGCTTCTCGTTTATCATGCAATTGTTTGCCTTTCGCAACAGCTAAATTTACTTTAACTTTACCATTATTTAAATAGAAAGATAACGGAACTAATGTGTGCCCTTTTTGTTTAGCCTGTTCGGCAAACTTGTGTATTTCACGTTTTTTTAGAAGGAGTTTTCTACGACGTTTGGGCTCGTGTTGAACATGAGTGCTTTTATTTTTGTATTCATCTATATGAGAATTGACCAACCAAACTTCGCCGTCTTCAACTATAGCATAACTGCCGTCTAGGGATGCTTTGTGATCTAAAAGACTTTTTACCTCACATCCTATAAGAACAATGCCAGCTTCGACAGTATCAAGAATTTGATAATCGTGTCGTGCCTTTCGATTTTGGCATAATGACTTGCTCATTTTTCGTTGATGTTATAACCAATTCGAACCATATCAGGATGATCTTTAATATATTTGTTTCCCATCTCTGGGTATTTAGCAAATACATCATCTAGAAGATTTTCTACTTCTTTAAATTGTTCAGGAGTACATGTGTTTCCAAATTTATAGGCAAAGTTACGCCCTTTATATTTTTCTTTTGTTTTTTTAAGCGTTTCTTTATCGTTTTGATGGGTAACTTCAATTCGTTCTACAATTTCATCTGCTTCGTTTAAAACAAGAAGTAAATACATTTTGATTACTCATTTTTGTTCGTTTGTTCGTGTTTGATAATGCCACCATTACCATTTACAATGTATTCTTGATTGTCAACTTTCAATTTATATATTTTTAAATCACCATGATCAGCAATTTTTTCCATAAAATCGCCTTCATTTTTAACCGATGTTCTAGGAAAAACCAATGCAGAAAAAATTATACCACCCAACAAAAGCATACAGGCCCAAAAAATATATGCACGAAAATTTTCATTCCACATCTAAAGCACCTTCCCAATATTCAACTGATTTAGAATTTAAAACAAATCCTTTTTGTTCCGCAGTTTCTTTTATAAAATCAAGCAAATCTTCAGCAACCGCTCGCCAGCCCAAGAGAGTTAAACAACTCAAAAACCTTGTAATTCTAAGATGATTGTGATTCAATTCTTCGGCCCAAGTATATTTTCTTTCTTCCCAATTAGGAGATAATTTAAAATAATTTTTACCTTTAGACCAAACCCATTCAAATCCTAGAAAACTCAAAAACATATCAACTGCGCCTTCGAAGTTTGGTGCACGATCTAAATATTCTTTAAATCCTACTTTAAACCTCTTAATATCTTCATCAGTTAACAAAGGAGCTTCTGGGTTAAATTGACTTGGTTCTCTGAGCGGGAATAGCCATTGGATATAATCATGACAAGCTTCCATTTCATCAAACCCAAATGAAACGACATCAACAAATGCCCGGCCCGACGAGTCTTTGCCAATATCATCGTAAAAATCAATTATTTTGCTCATTTCATCGCTTTTTCTTTTAGGTTGACGAACTTTCTTTTTCTTACTAGTATCTTTGAAAATCTTATTCCAGTTGCGTGCCCACTCATCAGGTGTAATAGACAACGGTCTTGGCGAATCACCTTTTCCCATAATTATTTCTCCAAATTATAATGAACTTATTTTACCATTAATGATTTCATCGACTTCAGCAATATAAGAGTCCGTAACTTCCTGAATTTTCTTATCTTCGGTCTTCAATGCATTTTTGTCTAGCTTTTGACGATGTTTCTTTCTAATGTTTCTGATAGCTATCTTTGCATCTTCACCAAGTTTTCGGAGATGAGAAATAATTTCCTTTTTCTGATCACCTGATGGTGGTGGCACGTTTACTACAACACGAGTTTTAGAAAATGCATAAGCATTAAACCCCATGTCTTTCAAATTATTGGCAATTTGATTGGTAAATTCCACCTCATAAGGATCAATTGTAATTGCATGATCTTTTTTGCTTACAAATGCAATATGCTTGAGCGGAGTTTGTTGTCCATGATAAACAACTTTAACCGTATCAAGCACACCAGCCGAAACATTACCCCCACGAATTCCAACTATAGAGTCGGATAAATTGTGTAAGGTTTTTTCCATCAAGTTTTTAATGTCAGCACAAGTTCATTTTTTTGTCCTTTTCTTTCTAACAGGTTTGCCTTCTATTATTTTATTTAGATTTTCTATCTCGCCATTTAGACGCTCAATTTCTTTATTTTGATCATGAATAGCCTTGGCTTGACGAGTGGTTTGTTTCACCAAGTCGTCAATCACACCTTGAGGGTTGTTTTGACACCGTTCTTCAAAAACGTGTTTATTCATGATTTACCAACAAATTGCAACACTTCCTGTTTGTAGCTGTTTGGTTACTTGCTCACAAACATTGTTTTCGATGTCTAGATTGATTTTAAGCAAAGCAGCACTAAAAAAAGCTTTTCCCATTGCGTTCTCCAACACACTTTCTTGTGCAATAACTTCACGGGAAGCATAGTTTAAAACAGAGCCCTCCCAGAACTCAGTTATCCAACTAATTTCCCATTTTGTACTATCATGAATTTTAGACAAAGAAATAAAACTATATTGACGCTCTTTCATCGTTTTCTTGCTTCTTAAAATTATTTTAAAGATTTTTCAAAAGCATATCTTAAAACCTTTCTTACATCATCTGTAAGGATTAAGGTTTCTTGTCGCTGGTCAGCACGCACAATAGCTTCATTTAAAATGATATCATTTAATTTTTCAATGAAATCTTTTCTATATTTAAGGGCGTCATCAGTTATAGCAATATTATTTTTGCCTACGGGTCCACCCTGAGCCGAAATTTTTTTTCGCCAGAACCACATGTATTTTACCTTGAGTTATCGAATTTGTAAATCAGTATCGAGCCCAAGTACCAAACAAAAAGTCTGTAAATATAAAAACAGTTCCAAAGTTTTTGCCCGGATGGTCGTGATGGACCAAATGATGTGTTCGCCACATGTTGTAACCTGGAAGGTTTTTAGCCCAATTATATCCAGGTAAATCATGATGTGCAGAATGAATTGTCGTCCATATTGCTCCATACACAAAAGATATAATTAAAATCATTGGAACAACAGTCCAACCAATCACCGCCCAAAAAGCTAAGCAAGGCAACATAAGAATTGTGCCTAAAAGGGGGCTAATACCAATATTAATGTCATAACGTTCTTTTCCGTGATGCTCTATTGCGTGATCGGTATACCACCAAAACCTTCCTAGTAACGGTTTATGCATTAACCAACGATGAGCACAATATTCAAATAAAGCGGCATAAACGAGCAACGCTGCTAAGACCAACCAATGCGTTGTTGTCATCCCTTTCCTTTCGATACATGTTTTCTACAAGAAATTACACAATCTTCAACCAGCAAAGGGTCGCCATGATTGAAAATATTCTCTACACAAACTGTGTGAGAGCATTCGCCTTTATTTCTATTAGAATAGAAACATTTGCGACCAAACCTATCAGCAACAGCAACTATTAGCCTATATTTATCTTTATTTTTACCAAAATCATCCCAAGCCTTTAATATTTTTTCTTCATCATATTGCTGGCCTGTTCTCTCTATAACTAAATGACAGAGAAATTGTCGTTTTCGATGATAAATCAACCAATCTGCACTGCGGGGTTTATTTTGATTTCTTTCGAATTCTAAATAAATATCATGAACCGTATTATAAAGGTCAAAATCAGAAAACTTCATTATTGTGATTTTTGTTTTTTATTTTTTATGAGTAATAGGACTCGTTGTCATCCTAACTTTAAGCGTATCTACTTCCATAACCTTACGGCGTTGTTCTTCCTGTGGAGGCCACGATGCTTGAATCTCTGTGCAGGCTCTTCTGATATCTTCTTGAGAGGGACGATAAGTTTCAGAATCTTTTTTCCTAGGCATGGTTAAAAATCTTCGTCTAATGACAACACGGAGGGTTTGTTTCTATCCAGCAATTTGGTCTTTTGAAAAACTTCTTTTTGCAAAAGAATCAATTCTTCTTTTTCATCAGATGTAATATCACCATTGATTTCTTTTAAAACCAATTCCCAACGCCGATTTTCAGTTGTGTTAGACATGTCATTAAGTATACAGAAAATTAGAATAATTGTCAATAGCCGCAGTGGGACTCGAACCCACAAATCCTTATCGGATACAGGATTTTAATTCATCGAGTGTTCTGACTCGTGTCCTGTGCGTTTGCCAATTTCGCCATGCGGCCAATTCGCCCACCGGGGCATGAGCATTGTACCATGAATTTTTGATTGGTAAACTAGACTGACAAACGAATGAAAATCAGTTTCAATAAATCTGCCTGTTGTTGCTTTTTCTCTTTGTTTCTTTTGGCTTGAGCAGCCAAGTATTTTGAAAATTGATTAGTTGTGGCTGTAGTAGGGAATGTAACAGAGCCTTTTTCCGATTCGTTAATCATAATTCACTTCCTTTAAATAAGCAGGGACTATTCTAAACCCTAGATAATACTTATGATCTTTATGGTAATTAACCATACTCAATGCATTGTAATCCCAATGTCGATTATATTTATGATAATTATCATATACTTCCTTCAAAACTTCAAAAACATTTATAAACCAAAGTTCATCTGAAGCATCTAACATTTTAAAGGTTTCTACACTGGGAATTAAAATAAGAATATATTCGTCGAAAATAAATCCAGATTCACAATACATTCCAGGGACTTTGACTTTTTCATAAATAACAAATTCATCAACGTTTATAGTTTTGAATATAGGTCTATTCTTTAACTTTTTTCTTATCGAAAGGAGTAAATCAGCAATTTTAGAATCCATATTATTTTTCACTACAATGCCCTTCACAACCTACGTGTTTACACCCATCACAAACTTCTCTATACATTAATTCATTAGTAGAAGCTAGTTTAAGATGCCTGTTGTGTCGTCTGGCTGCACGGGCTTCATATAGGAACAAAGCAGTCTTTAGACACTCTAAAGCTGATTCGGTTTCTGCACATGGTTTTTGATTGTTTAAATATTTTGTTCTATCAATTAGACAACGAATAACTTCCCGAACATTGGTTCCAGGGTGTGAGCCTTTATTAAAAGGATATCCTGGACCTTCTCGTTTTACAAATGATAGTTTTTGAGCTTCTTCACCATCAATACAATCTATTTCATACACATGGCCAGCGTCGAGGATTCGCATGAAAATTGCCTATTTAATAGTTTTACCAAGTTCAGAAATTTCACGATAAATTTCAACTTTTGGCGGTGCTGTATGGTCAAAAGGATGTTGTTGCCATTTACGAAACAAACGAGCCACGCCTAATTCAAAAGAAGGATTACATCCTACCATAGCCGATAAAATTGCAAGTAAATTATAAGTTCCAGCCAACCACTGGTTCCACCGATCAGGATGAGCATCGGAATCAGGCATGTGGTCTTTAATATGGATTTGTAAATGTTCTATAAGCCTAGAGCGATCCATGTCTGAATCGTTGGCTATTTGTCGAATCCATTCAGACCAAGCTTTAAGAAAAGACATTATTTTTTGCTCTTCTTTTTTTCTTTTTTTCTCTTTTTTGCTTCCTCGTCTTTCTCTTGGCCAAATAACTTCCCTAAGCGGGAAGTTCTATATCTATTAGGATCGGCCAATCCATTATCAAGTCTATTACGATCTGTTTCATAAACTCCATGATCGTCTTTTAAAACAACACGATCTGGATTTCCGAGTTGGTCCGTCGCCTCTTGGTCAATCATTGAGGCATGACTGCCAAATTGCGACGGATACTCAGGCTTCGATTCTTTCGCAGGCATTTTTAAATCTCTTTGTCTTTTTCCTGTTTAGGTTCTGGCTTCCCTGCATTTTCAATCATCTCTTCCACATCAACAACATTATCGACATGTTCTTTGATATGCTCGACAATAGCAGCAGGAACCAACAATGGCTTTAGTCCATCACCGTGTAGCATAACACGCTCTACCTGATGTTGGATCATCAATTTTCTAAGTTCTGCTTGCAATTCTGCTGGATCGCCATTCCCGCTCACCTTGACCAACAAAGTTCTTTCAAACTTGAATTCTTGTTTTGGAACCTCGTTGTCAATTTTTTTCGGAACTTCAGAAGGTGTGAACGCTACTAACAGAGTCATTAATAAATGTAACATATTCTCCAATCTGGAATTAAAATCCCAATTATAGTGTTATATTATGTATAATTGGAATTAATTTTTTCCAGAATGAAGATTATCCATTTTTCTTCTTAAATTATCCTGAATTTTTTGATTTTCTTCTTCTGAAAGAAGGTAGGCTATAGCACCCATAGCCGTACCAATAAAAACACCAGCAAAAAATGTAACTAATTTATTCATTTTCACTCCTCATGATTTCTTTCCAAGTATTTATCACATCGTCATCTGTAATTCTGATTATTTCAGAACCACGAAGTCTTGCTTTTTTCTCTGCTTTTTTCAAAACATATCCATGCAAATTATGAATCAATAAATCCAACCTTTTACATGCAGCAGAAGTAATTCTAATTTCTTCATTCATTTATTTATATTTTTGTATCAGACAAAGGATGGCGAAAGCAATCTATTGCAATTCGTAACATTAACCAAAGAAAAGCAATAAATTGTTTAAAGAGTATTTGTGCATTCATTACAACCTACAATCGCAGCGTAAGTTAGGATAAATAAAATAATCTCCTGAATTTGAAGTTCATCGATATATTAATCAACTTTTGCCCAACCAATTTCATCACGATCTGGAAGATGTTCTTGCATCATTTGGCTCCCAAAATAAACAACAAATTATAACTCAAAGAAGTTAAAAACAATACTGTTACGATTGGATGGGAAATAAGAAAGTCGATTATCCAAAACGACACTTTTTCCAAAATGTCCCAATCCTTATAGTTCAAAGCTTTTTTCATGTCGTCATCCATCATTTTTCAACTTCTCTTGTAGCAATAATTTGATATACTTCTGCCATTAAATAACTAACAATACATGCCAATCTAAATGCCTTATCTTCCATTAAAACCACAGGATGTTTCAAAATATATTCATTCCAGTGTTCCATTGTCAAACAAGCACGATCAGAAGCTTCACAAACGCCTATTTCATTATCAAAGCGTCGAACTAATTCTTTTTCGTCAAAACTTTCTAGCCAATCAGAAAAATAAGACTCCCAATCTTCGTCCGCATTTTTTAACGCAAACATCATGTGTTCAAGTTCTTCTGAACTTAATCTTTGAACAAATTTTTTGTTTTTCATAATTATTTTAGATTTAATGGGTTGAGTTGAATTTTTAGTTTCTTTTAAATGTAGCATAAAAGAAACTAAAGTTATTATAGAACCCATTATACATAGAATAACACTTATATTTATAATAGGCTTTAAAAAATCAGCGCCACCTATGTAAAACGAAATTGACAATTGGGTCAATAACAACAAAAATGCTGTTATAAGAAAAACATTTTTTGAAATTTTTTCATACATTTATGTAATCTCCATGTTTCGCATATTATTTTGCCATTAATTTAAAGATTTGTTTCAAAACTGCTTTATTGTGATCTTTTCTGCATTGTTTCATTAAACGATCTAATTCGGTTTCCTTGCTCTTTTGTTCATCAATCCATTCTTGAGTAATTGCTACTAAACGACCAGCACGACCGGGCTCCGTTTCATCTGTTCTACGATATCCCAAATTTCTTAATTCTTGTTCATAATTGGTTAATTGAACAATAATTTCTTTAGCAGCATCGTTGTCACCACTTCTACTTTTGATTCTTAAATTCTTTAAAATAGGATTATATTTCCTTCGCACCCAAATAGCTTTTCCACGATTTTCGTTATGGGGATCATTTTTCATTGCAAATCCTATTCTTCAGCGACAGCAATAATGAATTCTAGTGGAGAACCATACGTAGCTTTTCCTAAATATACTTTTTGCCCTACTTTCAATCCTTTTGGACCACTACATACTTGTTTTCCAGTCTGATTTTGTTCTGTTGGTTCTTTGGGAGTGGGTCCAACCTCATACCATTGTTTACCACTTTCTGATTTGCCAATCGAATGTATATAAACTGCAACTGTGGGATCAACCGCCTGTTCACATCCCAACAGGCAAATTGAAAGTAAACCTATTAATGACAATTGTTTCAACATTATAATTCTCCGGTCAATTCAATCTTAATGTTAGTCAATTGATGCAATTGAGGTTAAATCAAGTTGGAAAAAATGTGTTAGTTCAGAAACAACCATGGCCACGCCTGTGCTTTTTTTATAAATAATTCCATTACTACCTGTCCAATGGTCTTCACTTTCTTTCAAATAAACTGAGTCGCCACCCTCCCCAGTAACCCAGCCTTTATGTGTGTAACCCTTACTTAAGTATTCATTTTCGATGGCCGATACTTTTTCTCTAAGTTCGTCTCGTGTTTTTTTAAATTCTTCTGAATTAACCCATTCTTCCAATTCTTTCTGGGTCAATAATTTTGCCGGTTCTGTACTTCTTTTTCTTTCTTTTAAGTTTTTAGATGCCTCAATAGCCTCTTTAGCAGTGACAAATCCAGACTCCTCACGGCCAACAAAACATAAACATACTGCCGCACCCCAACACTGGGAGTCATTAAGCCATACATCCCACTTTGAATCCATTTCTTCTGAGGGTGAGTAACGACGAAGATACCATTTATCATTATCAAAACGCTGTACAATCATCCCATTCTCTAATAAACAGGATTCTTTTGAACAATTAACAGGATGAACTTCATTCATTGTCTAATTCCCCAAGTTGCCGCAAAAGAGCAGCAACATCATTCAAACCAATGGAATAATTATGCAGCGAACAGTTTCCGCCATATACTTCTTTTAACGAATCAATAATCTCTTGAGGATTCACACCTGTTAAAGTTAAATATATTTGATTAGCCAACTCGATAGTTCGCTTACGAGACTCTTCAGCTTCTAATTGATATTCTCGTTCAGCAGCTAATTCTTCGTTTGTGGGCTTATGATCCCAACGAGGCGGTTGATACAGATGCATCTTTTCTTCAAATGCTTTGTGTAACATATAAAAAGCATTTGCTATTCTAAGATCATCGATAATTTTAGGGTGGTTCCCAGACAAACCTTCCAATAGTTCTTTTTTTGTAAGGCTCATTTTTACTCCGGAAGTTTATAAATTTCTAAATTCATATCTTGAACAAGCTGCCATGTGAATTGAAGAGCATCTCCATCAGTTAATTTGTCATCTTTGACATACATCACCTTCCAGTGTCTGTCTCCTTGGGAGGTCAATTGTGTTAAATATTCTCTTCCCTCAACCCAATCTTTTTTTGATATTTTACTTAGGTTAAGCCTAGGGTTTGCCTTTGACTCTGTTGCTATCCGTTCTATAGTGTGCGATAGATCAAGTAAAGAATTATGAATATTTTCTACTGCTCTATAAACTTCTTCTTCCTGCTTTTTTTCATAATCACCTCTAGCAAAGGCTTCAGAGGGGTCATAGCCCTCAAATTCTTTTTCTTTTGTCATAATTTTTTCCCATATTCAATCAATTTGTCACGAGTCTCAAAATATTTGTGGGTTTTTTCTAAACATTCAGGATGCATTAAACTTGTGCTTGAATGCACAAGACAATCACAAGCCGGAAGGTCTTCGGCAGCTTTTATAAAATTTCTCAAAATTTGTGGAAGATTGTCACGATCTTTGATTTTAAAAATAGCTTCATCTACCAAAGCAACACGAAACATTCTTTGATTACATGAATCAGAGTGTTTAAGAGAATCTTTTATAAGCAACTTAGGATTTTCATCTGCAAGGATATGTGCATCTGAGAATTCCTTGATAATCGATTTGGTAGAATAACCATTATAAGACATTTATTTTCTCCGATTCTTCCAATCGACATATTTTTTAATTTTAGGATGCGACAACAACTTCTCTTTAGTGTTGAATTCTTTTCCTAAAACAGATTCATCGGGAACGGCATTGTGAATGCATTTATGGCAACCTTTGCAAACATCTAAGCCTTCCGACATTGTTTGTTTTGTATAGGTTTTCTTAAACCATTTTCGTTTATGAACTTTTTTCGGAATTAAATGATGAAAATTATATGCCTCTTCAACCTCACATAATTCACAAATTATACTACTTCCTTTTTGATCTGACGTATCCAACCTATTACATCTCCCCACTCATCTGTAACGCTATTATATTCTGAGTCTGTAAAGTATACAGATTTCCCTTTATATCGCTCTCTTATTGCTTTTCTCAAGGCTTTCTTGTTGTGAGACCAAAATGGAATTTCATCAGACCAAATAGGATCGCCACAACCATCAACCTCAGTACATTCGTCATCTCGGGCAATAAAAAGATACATTTAATTTTCCTGATTTTCTTTAAGAAATGACCATTTCTTATGAGCATACCATTCTATCATACAATACACCCAACGAAACCAGTGTTGGTTTGAGTATTTACAATTTTCCAATCGTCCCCAATCTATTTCACGAACAGGGTCGCCTCTGCCATTGCGAACCGGCCCATTAATGTCAAATGGAGTCGCAATCCAACAATAATAATGAGAGAGACGATAAGCAACAATGTCCCTATAACTAAATCCAGTCCTATCACCCAGATACATGGCAGGACAAAACACAAGTCTTTTGAAGATTCGATACATTGCTAATCTACATTAGATGTTAACCATAAGCCAAAATTTTCTTCTTTCCAAAGACCAAGCGGCTCTAATTGAGACTTCATTTTAACTTTTTCTTCTTCTATGTTTTTAAATGTTAGTTTTTGTGGAGTGATATCATCACTTATATCATCCACAGATTTGGAATCAATTTCCAATACATAAAATAAATCCCCTGTTACAGAGTTTCCCACTACAACAAGAGGATAACCACACACAGCATTGTTATCAACATCAGTTGGGTCAAATGGATCGCTTTCCAATAAAAGACCCAATATAACTTCAGCACTGAATATACTCATTTCAAATTCTCATAATCTTGGGTTTGTATAACACTGAAAATCGCCTAATTCTCATATTGCATAAATTTTACTACCTGCTGATAATTTTATATCGTCTGAGTCTCCGTAGCACAACCAACCATTATCCGCATTTTTGGATTCTTGTAAAGCGTATTGACGAAACATAGATTCAGATATGTCATCTTCGTCCCAATACAGAGACTCTTCCCAAAGTTTCTTTAATTTCAAGAGTTTTTGATCAGCGTCATAAGAGGTTCTTACCGCCGCTTCAACAGGCTCAGAATATGTTCTAAGAGACATGGTTTTTCCAATTTAGACAATGTGTTTGTTCGATACCCATGTGAGTTCTTTTTCAAAACCTATCGCTCGCTCTTCTTCAGAAAATGGAATAATTTCACCATTTTTATCTTGTTTGCCAAGACATTTTATTTGACCAAGATAAAGCTTGCCGTAAAGAACTTGGCCTTTACCTTTTAATGGATTGTTTTTATTGACCCAAGCCCATCCATAACGTCTGTGAAAAACAGAATTTCTACTAATGTATAGTTTCCATTCACCAAATACTTCATCCCCATTGATGATTTGATTATCAAGTATTTGGGCCACAGGTAAATTAAAGAGATTAAAATTATAAATCCCAGTTGAAATAGCCGTTATACTAGCCAGAAAATGACGACGATTAGGCATAATATTTTCCTAAAAGTGGTTTTTGTTTTTAGGCCGGAATAATTTTGCCAGTATAAATTTGCTTTATGGGATATCCTTCCCATTGATCTGGTATTTTTGCCAAACCATAAGTTCTTTTAGATAAAGCAACAGTAACATTTATCCCATCAACGCCAACAAAAGCCAACCAACTAGGAACATCGCTATAATTTTTAGTTATATGGTTGTGTAAACTTTTAGCTGCATCTTCAATACTCATGTTTTTTCTCTACTGAGTGCCCTCGACAGGAGTCGAACCTGTATGCCTTACGGCGGTAGCATCTCATACTACTGTGTTTACCGTTTCACCACAAGGGCATAACAGGGTGTTTGGATTGGTGCCTGTTAAGGTCTTCCAACTTCTCTTTACCCTGATTCTTTTAAGCAGAGGCCAAGGGAATCGAACCCTCACCGCTGTTACACGGTCCTGTTTTCAAGACAGGTGCAGCAAACCAATATCTGACCTAGCCTCTGTAATTTTTGTTAGGTCATCCCATCCCAACCTCCAGAACGAACCATACAAGTAGTAACTTTAATTTTCTTTTTATCATTTTCTGATAGTGTTTTCCAATATTCAAAACGTTCTCTAATTTTTATCGGTAAATATCTTAACAATCGTTCTTGATTTCCTGATTTAATCAAATTTTGAATCATACAAAAAAAATCATGATTTATCACATTTGAATTTTCACGAATAAGCTCTATAATCTTTTTTTCAATTTCATTTGGTTCTTTTGCCAACATATAAACGCCATCTATTTTTGGATTATAAAATACTTTAAAATCTCCCCAAAGATTATAAATTGATTTTTCTTTTAATTCATCAATTGTAAATTCTTTCAATTCATGAAGTTCCCTATGATGGTTTGGACAAACAATAATTAAATTATCTAAATCATCGCTCCCACCTTTGCTTTTTGGAATTATATGATGTATATCACAACGACTTTTTTTATAACCGCAAATAGCACACGACGCTCCAGCACGCTTTAATATTTTACCAACAGTTCTTTTAGAATAATCTAAAATTGATGTTGCACTACGTAATGTATGAGGTGTCTGGCGTTTGCAATCATCACAATGTGCTCGTCTATTTTCTCTTTTTTTTCTTTGTGTATGATATTCTTTGCCACATTTTTCACAAACATAGTCATATCCTGGATTTGGATTTTCTTTTCTATACTTTTCTAAAGACTTTCTTATTTTTTCTTTGGTAGTATTGCTAGTTTTTCTTTTCCTAGAACAATTTTCAGAACAAAATCTACCGCTACCAAATTTGCCATCATGGTTATTGCCACATCGTTCACATTTTAACATTGTAGGACTGTGGTGATATTTACAGCCTTTTTAGTTCAATTTTTCAATGGGAGTGTACGGACTCGAACCGCTTATCCTGAGGCATTTGATTTACAGTCAAACTCCGATCCCCCTCGGCAGCACTCCCAATATTATCTTTTCACCCAATAACCACGATTAAAATCTGGTTCCCAGGATGGTTCTTCAATTTTCTTTTTTGGTTTCTTCCTCTTTTCATACACAAAAATAAAAGGCATTCCAGTTGGTGTGTCGGACTCTTTATAAAGACACAACAGTTTCTTACCTTTTCTTTTCTTGGCTTTAGCCAGGGCGTCAGCATCATTGGATGCTTCAATTCGACCACAACCAGGACCATCTTCTTCCCAATAATAGATTGTCATTCAACCACCAGTTTTCCAGTAGACGTTGTACCATCTTCTAAAATCGTAAATACAGCATATGATTCAGAAACATATCCGATGTGTTTACCATCAATCCTTATATTTCCCACAGCATCTATTTCAAGTTTATCACAAACCCACTCTTGTTTTGGAACATCAAATTTATCTGTTGTCGAATTGTAATCAAATAATGTTATCTTCATGATCGTTGTTCCTCCACTACATTGGGACGAGCAAAATTTTTGTAGTAATTCTTCTCCCATAATTCTTGTAAATAACAAGTTGCGTCGTTGGCTTCTTCTTCGGTTTTATACCTTGAAGCTTTGTATTTACAACATAACACCGGATTATCTTCTACAAATCCTAAGTAACTATTTCCCAATCTATGTTTTACTTCGATCAAGTACATTTTAACATCTTTAATTTAAACTTCGCTTTATCGTATTTATTTTTAGTTTTTTCAATTTCATCGGCAGTAGCATTGGCTTTAAAATTTTCAGATTCTAATCGTTTTTTCAAAAATGCAACATAATTTTCTTCATGTTGAATTTGAGCTTCTAAATTTTTTTTGGCCATGTTCACATTCCAATTTTTGAATTTTGTCCTCAAGTAGTCCTGGTGGGATTCGAACCCACATACCATATTTCAGGTGCCACGTTCTAAGCGTGGTGCGTCTGCCTTTTATGTTCCGCCACAGGACCGTCTATTACCATCCTTTATCTTTTCGACCACGAAATACCTTTTTATGTCGTCGCCACTTAGGTTTCTTTTTTAAATCCTCACGAGAATCAAGAATCGTTTTAATACGATCACGATACTCTTTAACAGGTCGAGCATATTGCCCAACATCTTCTTCCCAATTGTCGCCAACATACTCTAGACACATTTCACAACATCGCCAACCATAATGGCTATAAATGTTATCCAAATGTGCCGTTACCATTCGAAAAATCACATACAACCTATTAGTTGCCATTTTCTGCAATTGTTCGACAGACATGATCGGAATATTTGGTTCCATTTTTATCTCCTGTTGCAAGTAGCCAGGGTGGGAGTCGAACCCACATTCACTAACTTTTGAAATTAGTTGCTGTTGCCAATTAGCATACCCGGCCATAAAGTAGCACGCCTGAGATTCGAACTCAGAGTCGCTTGTTCTTAAAACAAGCCGCATTGCCTAGTTAGCGTAGCGTGCCAACACTAGTAACCCAGGGGAGATTCGAACTCCCACGCACTAAGCCTCAGGGTTTAAGCCTGATACGTCTACCAATTCCGTCACTGGGTCAGGTGTTTATTTTAAATTTTCTTTCTTGTGCTGTCTCTCCTAGTTGTATACAAACTGTTCCTGATTTCCCATCATCAAGTATTTCTTGAAGTGAATCACCGCCCGGATTATTTAAATAAAAATCAGTTTGGTCTCCAATTAAACTCAAGTTTTCTACATTTTTTGCATATCCTTTAAAACATGCATATTCTTTTGCTGCTTCGATTGTGGGTGCAACTACCCAAAAACAACGACCGCTTTTGTTTTTTAATCGAAACAGCCTCATTTCATCCTCCAGCGGAAGCCAAGGGGATTGAACCCTCACCGCCATATTTCAGACGGACTTGTTTTCGAGACAAGCACAGCAACCCAATATCTGTCTAGCTTCCAATGTGACCCTCCGGAGTCGAACCGGACTTTCTTGCTTTTCAGGCAAGCACTGTCACCGGACCAGTGCCAGAGCCACGTAAAATTCCTCCCACTTAATTTTCCTTTTCCTAAATCCTCCTACACAATTATGTGGTGATTTTTGTGTAAATTTATCTCTTCCACACAAAAGACATCTAAATCTTTTTTGTTGTCTCTCTTGTTTCAGCCAATGATTGGTCATAATTCACCTTTCAAGCGGGAACGACAGGACTCGAACCTGCAAGGGTTTGACCCCCAACTGCTTTCCAAGCAGCCTCCTTTCCATTCGGTTCGTTCCCAATTAAAAATCACTTTTTATCAACACATTTCCTTTTTCATCAATAATTCCATTGTTAATTAATCTAGCCCAATGTTCTTCTGATGTTTCTGGATTTTCTTCCATGGCTTGTCTTGCTGCTTCAGCCAATCGGGTTGGCGTCCAATAGGACAATCGTTCATTGACAGCTTTGTATATTGCTGTCAATTCTTTATCATATTTTCCTTCTAATATGTCTTCCACAACCCCCATTATTATTTTCTTTCTGTATAAAGATTTAAATCGCTAGCCATTACCTTCTCACGCCATTCTTGAGCATCATACAAACGCCAATTAGACATGCCTATTTCCATCTCTTCCCAGTCGATGGTGAACTCCAAATTCATTCTTTGTAATCGATCCAAAGCTTCATTGATATCTCGAAACTTTCGATAAATCATTCGTTTTCGCCTCTATGGTTTTCAACCCAATCTCTCAGCTTTTACCGAGTTTCAAACCATTTTAACATGGCTCGCCATCGATCTTCATTTACTTGGTGTGGAACCGTTCTTCCTCGATTAATCATGTAATCAACGAATTCATTGACGGTAAAACCAGTAGGATTATAGCCTTTAGTTCTATATTTTTCTCCCACCATTTTTACACCTTTTACATCAACCATAGTGCCGCTAGCAGGGATCGAACCTGCACGCCGTGGAGGCACGAGTTTTTGAGACTCGCATGTCTGCCAATTCCATCATAGCGGCATAAAGTGGAGCGTGAGGCGCTCGAATCCTCGTCCCGAATGCTTCAAATTCGTGCTAAACCGTCTCAGCTAACGCTCCCAAATTTTACCAATTTCCAAAATCTGGTTCGTATGTTTTGTGTATTTTTTCCTTTTTATTTGTAGTTTTTTCTATTTTCCCGCACTTCTTACATTCTCTTATCCACCAATCAATATTTTCTGATGGAATATATTGATATTGTCTACTTCTTTTTTACTTTGTTCGATCTTTTTTTCTAATTCTCTTGCTTTGTTCATTTTGTTTCTCCCAAGCGGAGGACAAGGGAATTGAACCCTCGGACCCCCGTAGGGGTCGGCAGATTAGCAGTCTGCTGCAACGAACCAACAGTTGCCTATCCTCCATTAATACTTAATTTCAAATTCTTTTTTGTCTTCTGCAAATTATGTTATCGGGCATCGACTCAGCGACGACCCTGTTTTTAAGTATTTTTCAATAAAAAAACCCCTGAACACCGCTTTGGCATCCAGGGGTTTTTATTTCCCTCTTGAGGTCTTTACCTCAGCCCGTAGCGGTATTCGATTGACAACTGCTAAACAGCGACAATGAATATAAATAGCTACTGAGTGAGGAAAAAACGTTCATTTCAATGTTCCTTGTGTATCTTACCTATCTATGCAGATGGCTAAATTTTTTTCGCAACGACTGTGTGACTAACTTCATTATAGTCCAAAAAGTCGTTTTGTAAAGTCCCTTTGGAAAGATTTCGATGTCCTATCTCCTTGTACAACTAAACTTGTTTTGAGAGAACCTGAAAGGAAAACGCAGCATAGATAAAAATGCCAGTAATCAATACTATGGCCAATGACGGCAATAGTTTTCCATATTTTTGATAAACAATGACAGCATAGGCGACTAAACCGAATGATATCATCCATGATATAAACGCCAAGAACACATAAAGGCTTGCCATTTTAAATTCCCATTCCATCCAAAGCTTCTAAAATCTTAAGTCTATTTTTAAGATCAAGAAAGAAGTCGAAGATAGGCTGTGATTCTTGTTTTGTCAACGGACGAAGTTCTGGTTTGTTTTTGTTTGGATTATAAGGAGGAGTAACCATAGCTGGGCTATAAGGAGGGCCAGCAACCATCAGTGTTATACAAGGTTCCTTAATTGGCCTTACATAATGCCATTCAAATGGCGTTAACATTTGATATACTGATCCTTCACTTAAATAAAACGGTCCCATTGGACGAGGCTTTGTTGTAGCATCAGGTTCGCCATATCCAATAACGGTTTCGTAATTACCTTGACACAAAACCATTGCAGACGGCCAAGGATGAGGATGAAATAACGCTTCTTCTTTTTCACATGGATAAATTTTATGTAAATAAATTCTATAATCTATGCCGTCAATCTGCATTGTCGTCCATAATCGTTCAACAATGGGTTTTTCATAGTCAATATAAAGACTATTCCAATTACCTTGATTAGAGAGCGGAACAGATAGATTGTTTACAACATATTTAAGAATGCTCAGCATGTTTTCAGTCCCAAGAAACTGCTTTTCGCCAAGGTGATTCGTTGATGCTTCCGTCTGCTTCGCAATATGTGCCTTCTGGAGGACAGTATCCGGCAGTTTCAAAATCCATCGCAACAATTTCAAAGGAACTACACAAACTGCCTTGGACACATATGTCCAACAGTTCTTTAGTAAAGTTCCACATGTCTTTTGGATTATGCTTAGATTCCTCGGACAAAAACTTTCTAACCATGTTTTTAGCAATTTCATCTACTTGCCGATCTGAAACTTTCAGTAGATACTCTTTAAAAAATTTGTCAATATAAAAATCGACATGATCTTGCGTGAATTCTCTCACCCTTCGCTCTCCAATTCGGCTTGACATTTAAGACATGTTGAAACATGAGGAATAGCTTTTAAACGATTCGTTGCAATTGGCTTATTACATTCCTCACAAATGCCGAATTCAGGAGTGTCGATTCTTTTCAAAGCTGCTTTAATACTAGCCAGTTCAACAGCGGCGTTTTCTCCCAGCCCGGCTTGAATATCATGTGAGATACATTCTTGAGCACCTGTGGTGAGATCGTCGAACATAGTTGTACGATCGAAATTAGCAAGATTATCTAGTTCACCCTTTAAAACAGCTTGTAAAAAATCTCTTTGGACGATCAAACGTTCTTTTAAAGCATCTCGATCTTTTTTGTTAATTTTTTTCATCGAATTAATTTTCCATAAATAGAGTTGATGCCAATCCAGCCGTTTATTCCACCTTTGTTATTTCCAATCAAATAACGGCTTCCCTGAATGGCTTTTACCAGATGTAGATATTCTCTTCCTTTTACTTTACAAAGGACTATATCATTTTTTTCGACGTTTTTGACAGGTTCTACTCGGCACAATTGACCATTTTCTACTTTTCCTTGCATGGAATTGCCACGAGGACGAAATTCGACAGTTTCGCCATTTTTTAATTGTTCAATATATTTTGCAGCCCATCCCATCAGAGGGATTATACCGCATTTATAGGGAATGTAAAGCAGTTTAGAGAATTTTTGGTGGTTCTTCCGGCTTTTTCAAATCCTCTAAATCATCGGTGGTTGTCCATCTTGGAGGATAATCTGGACAGGATAAATCTGCATTTGTTAAATCATTTTTCAACGACATGCGATCATCTAGCTTAATATTAGCTAGCATACAAGAACTAGTTGTGTCTTGAAAATATGGACATTCTTTACAAATATCATATATTCTGGATATTTCTTTATTCTTTCTAATCCTTTTAAATTTACCCATCAACATTCTTTTTTCTGTTTTCTGATATATTTCAGTCAACAATGGATGTTGTAATTCTGGGTTTGTTTTTAACAATCTATTATGTTCTTTATGAATTGCTTCTTTAAAAACTGTATCAAAAGATGTATTTACTTCTTTTTCTTCGTATTTAACTTTCATTGTCCTTAATTTCTTTTTAAAAGATTTCATCCATTTTCTTCTTTTTAACTCGCTTATGTTGATATATTGAGCACCATCTTTTATTTCAATTAATGGTTTAGCTGTATTCCAAAAAGGTATTGGACAAGCTATAGGAGTTGGTGCCACACTTCCTGTTCCCCAATCGCACCAACATTGTCGTTCATACAAATAAGGAACCTTTATCATATCCGGTGCTCCATTACATGGAAATCCATAATAAGGAGGATCACCACAAACACCAGGTGATATAGAATAATCAATGGTATAAGCAAAATACCAACTGCATCCTAGGAAGCTTACTACTGTCCACCAAGTGGTAGTACATGGTTCAGCAAACATAACTTCTGATGCTGGACAAAACTCTGTCCAATCACAAAAATAAGATGTAACTAATAATTGTGATGGAGTCATGCATAGACACGGACTTCTAGGTGAATCTGGACTGGCGCAAAAATCATCAAGACAATCATCAACATCTGCATATGTCCCACATGAAGATGATTCAAAAACAGGGCATGGAGCACCAGCACTGCACCCAGGAGCAGCACAACAACAACCACCAGGATCATTTAAACATTCACAAATGTCTCTTTTATCCTCTCGACAACAATTTGTGTTAAATGTTTGTGCTGTTTCTATTTCTCCTTGATCTTGCCAAAAACAACTTCCAAATCCTGAATATTCTAAAATATAAGCGCCATTAGCAAAATCACAAGACTCATTGTCTGCACATTGTCCAGAACAGTGAACTCCTCCTGGGAGCAGCACGGGTTCGCAGGGATCGGGAGTTGGTTTTAATGGGCCACAAACTCCATCACTCCAAGGAATGCACCCATATTCCGCAATTGGACAAGGATCATCAGGGTCTCCTCCTGTTGCTTTCCAACAATCATCACAATGACGATTGTCATTATAAGTCATTCCACCCACAGCCAAAAAAAGACATTGAGGAGCACACCCACAGCATTCTTCAAACACTTCATTACACTCACATCCAGTGGATGAATCTTCATAACACCATATGCAATCATCACATGTGTAACATTTGCAATCACAACATTCTCCGAAACAAGAGGTGTCTACCATGAAATTCCTATGGACAAAAAAAGAAAAATAACCTATATTTAGATAGTAAAATATGGGTTAAATATGTACTGTAAAATAAAAACACAAAACTGTTATTCTTGGCTTTACACTGATAACGACAAGCTTAAAACCGACTTGTGGAAAGCTCTAAGAGTCCCAGAGCTTAATTATCAACATAGCCGCCTTTACAAACAAAGGCTGTGGGATGGCTACACAGATTACTTTAAAAAAGGCACCGGAAGATTTCTTACTGGTCTTTTGCCGGAAGTATTCTCTGCCCTTAAATATTGGAATATTGATTATGAAATTATTGACGAAAGAAATAAAGTAGATTTTCTTTACAAAGAAATAAAACCAGATTTTCTAAAACAATGGGCAAATAAAGACAATAATTTTGACCTATATGATTATCAAGTAGATATTGTGAATCAAGTTATAAAACACCATAGAGGCATTGTGTCTGCTGCCACCGGGGCCGGAAAAACTGAAATAATGATTTCTATTCTTAAAGCCTTACCTCCAAATACTCCAACATTAATTTTAGCCAACAAAAAAAGTCTTGTAAATGAAAACTATTTAAGGCTTCAAGAATGGGGATTTGAGAAATTTGGCAGATTATATGACAAATATGTTGAACCCAATGTATTTACTTGTGCAACCGTCCAATCATTACATAAAATTGAAAAACTTTTACCTCATGTGCGATGTCTAATTGTCGATGAAATTCATGATATGATGAGTAAAGTTCCAAAGAAGTATTATAATAAACTCAAAAATGCTTCAGTAAGAGTTGCTGTGTCTGCTACATGGGAAAAGTTTGGCGGAAGGGATAAAAGTCAAAGATATGCAGTCAAAGGTTATTTCGGCCCTGTATTTAAAACTAATTGTGACGTAGCTGAAAAAGGTGTAGTTAAAACTAAAAAACTACAAGAAAGAGGAACTTTATCTAAAAGTAAATGTACTTTTTATCCAATTAATGAACCAGAACTTCCTTACGACATTTATCTGGACGCTGTAACTAACGGCATCGCCAATAATTGGCATTTTCATGAAATTGTACAAAAAATAACCAAAAAATGCACAGGAAGAACATTGATTTTAGTAGAGAGAATTGCTCATGGTGATGCACTGCAAAGTCTCATGCCAGATGTTTTCTGGATTGCTGGAAAAGATGACATCGAGACTCGTAGAGAAATTATTGAAAAATTACAAAAATCATCTAAAAAAGATGTAGTTGCCATGGCTTCTCAGGGAATTTTTAACGCTGGGATTAATGTTCATCTTCATAATCTCATTAATGCTGCTGGCGGGCAGGCTGAACATATTATTATTCAAAGAATGGGACGAGGATTAAGAACAGCCAAAGATAAAGATGTTCTCAATTACTACGATTTTATCTTTAATATTAACGACTATTTATTGAAACATTCTAAAAAGAGAATTCGTATTCTCAAAAAAGAAGGACATGAAGTCATCATTAAAGATAAATTGGATTTATGAAAGATAAAATTAAAATAATTAAAGAGGATTTTGTTGAATGGAATATCAACCCCTCAATGAAATGTTTAAAAATAAATGATAGAATTTATGATAAAAATATCATAGTCTCTCCCTGTGCTGCTGAACATTGGATTAGCACTGATTTATTTAAATTTAGATTATATTGCCAAAAAAAACAAATACACGTTACTGGTGTTTGTCCTATTAATCAAATACCACTATTCAGTCTTTTCTCAGATGATATAGCCATCGTCGAAGACAATCCCTCTTGGTATGAATACAAACACGCTACCACCAATGGTAGTTCTGTAAAAAAGATATCTGACGATCATGTCGATATAGAAAACGGTAACTTTAGAACTGTCTTCTCTTCGGAAATATCAGACGATGAGGTAATAGAAAACTATAAACAAAAAACAGTTTGTATTTTAAAATCTGCTTATGATCTTTTTAGAAAAATCAAACACGAACTTTCTTCTGGAATAATTGTTATAGAATGTAAACAAGAATTCAAATATGCATTAAAGAGATGTTTGTCCAATGAAGATTTGCCGATTTCTGGGTTTGATTATTCTTTCCAAAAAGACTTGCTCGATAAAGTAGGCAAAGAAAACTACATGTCAACTCAAATATTGGCATCTAATTTTCTTAATTGGCAATATATTTGTTATGGTGGGGCATCTAATCTTATGTGTGTGCTACCTGTCAAATATCTCGTCTTAAGAGACCCAACTCTTAACAACAGTGTAATTAAGATCGTTCAAGGATTTATGAAAGCCAAAGGATATGAAAAAATTCCATTTTTTAACGGTATCACCAATCCAGGAAAGTTGATTGGTGATTTCAAAATCCTAAAAAATTGGGATAGGCCAGAAATTATAGAATGTTAATCGCCTTCCCATTGATCTTTAGGTTTGGGCGACCAAGTTTTATCCACAAGTCGTTTCCAATATTCTTCTGAACTTTCTCCCGGCTTGGGCACATTTTTTCGTTTAGGTTGATTTAACTTAGGAAGATCATCATGATATTGTTTTGCTGCTAATTTCTTCCAATAGTCTGGTGCTTGTTTTGCATCAAAATTATGACTATGTGTAAATTGATACGGACCAGTTAGATCAAAATAATTGATAGCATATCTTAACAAATCATCAATATTTTTAAATACAGATGTTCCAACCAAATCCTTCTTTCTTCTTCTTCTTTCGGGAGAGGCATCTTTATTGAAAAAATTAAGACTAGGGGCATCCCAACTTTCAATTACTTCGTCTGGTATTTGGACATATGCGTAACCATTCCACCATCGTTCATGGTAAGAACCGCCTTCCCCTTCGTCTATAAAATAAACTTTAAGTCCTTCTAAATACGGCTCGTGTTGATGTGTAATATTAATTTCAATTAAAGGAGATATTCTTGGATCACGAGCAGGAACCTCATCGCCTCCACCCCAACCATAAGAGCCAGAAGAATCTCCACGGATTTCAAGAAGTTTAAATGCAGAAGAATATTCGTTCTCCACAAATTGACGAAAACTCAAATTCATCGTCCTCCAGCATCTAAAATATCTTTAGTTTTTAAATTATGTTGCCACCTTGCCATCATTTTCTTAATGGAATCTAATGGAACACCATGAGTATTTTTGTCGGTCAAATATTGTGCAAAATCATCTAATTTTTGACGATTTACATATTTATCTCCAAAAAGTTCTCTGTGTGCTTTCCAATGTGGTGAAGTCGGTTCTTGAACACGAATTTCATATCCTGCCTCTTTAGCATAACGAGCATAAGCGGCAGGCTCGCCAGCGGTGGTATTGGTATTATCTACAATTAAAGGGGTGACTCCTTGATCGACCGCCAATTTGAACCGAGTTAAATTATCACCATGTGCTTTTCTTAATTTAGAACCATGCCAATTTGTTCTATATTCAACTGATTCTAATACATCCACCATTTGCTGTGCAATGTGTAAGGCTTCGTGATACTTGTTTTTATCGGACAATTCTTTGAATTGTAAAAAGATATCTTGATTATCAGCTTTAGGACGACTCCATTTAGCACCATACCACATCTCTTTAATTTCTTCACATAATTGCCAAGCGTCATCTAAAGACAAAGAATCTATATTTTTTGATTTCAATTTATTGGCAATTGGATGGAATAGAGAATCTGTAGAGAAAACGTGACCTTCAGCATTGCCACCATATTGTTGTAAAAGCTCACGAGTTGTGTAACTTTTACCTGTTCCTGGCAGTCCTCTCATGATAAACACAATTTTTTTGTTCATTTCTTGTGTTTCCATATATGTACTAAATTTTTTCATGTTTCATTACTAATCGAAGCTAAAGGTGGTTCTTGAAGTTGTGAATCACTATCTGCTAGTAAATCAATTAGATCATGCACGGTGCCAGTTCGGTTTTTAATGGTTTGAATAGTCATGTCATCTGATGTTGATATCAAACCACGATGAATCAAATCTGTCAATACGTCGTGTCCAATTGAGCTTAAAGATAGCGATAAAACAGCTTGATCATCATCGAGATTAAGCTTGTCTTTCAAGAAATTGAGAATGGTCCCTTTAATACCTTCTCGTTTGGCTTCTATGTTTTCTAACCATAATTTGAAATTCATAATAAATTATTTATGATTAGACACCAAAATTACGCTACGCCAAAAGAGTGTAAAAACAAAGATTGTCTTACTGGGACGCTATTTTTTACCTGTTTCCAATAACATGCTCGGGGATCAGAGTCTACTGTCGCTGGTAATTCTGGGCCTCTGGGGAGGGGATGTAATATAATGGCGTCTTCTTTTAAAAGATTTGGGTTTAAAGGCTCAACAGAAGTGTTACAAACTGTTTCTGTTCTGCGTTCTAATTGAACTCTAGTCATATAGACAACATCAGCCTGACTTAAATCCGGGTTCTCACTTAAATCATACTCTGAAACTGGAATGTTGTAAATTTGTGCCATTTTTTTCAAAGAATTGATCGTTCGGGCATACTTTAAATCACCTACAATTGCTAAATTCAAACCATCCAAAGTCTTTTTTTCTTTCCAAATGGTATAAAAGTCAATAACAGCCTGACTTGGGTGTTCTCCGCTGCCATCGCCGGCATTTATAATTGGACAAGATGCTACCTCAGCAGCTTTTAAAGCCGAATCATTCTCTGGATGACGGAAGACTATCACATCTACTATTTCAGATACTGCTCTAACTGTATCAAGGTAGTTTTCTCCTTTTTTACAAGAAGAATTATCAAAAGCATTTTCTACACTAACGACATGACCGCCAAGTTTAGAAAAGGCTGTTTCAAAAGAAAGTCTGGTCCTTGTGGACGGCTCATAAAAAAGACTAGCCATTGTATGGCCATACATTATGTCATTTTGTTCAACAAAAAATTGATCTTTGCCCGGAGGAAATAACTTCCAGTCATTTTTTTGTAAATTCCAAGCAGAAATAAAGATATTATCTAATTGAATTTTAGAGAACTGATCGATAGAAATTATATTTTTCATAGTGATAAATAATAATACAACTTGATTCGAAAAGCAATACATAAAATATGAGTTACAAAACATTCAAAGAATGGTTGATTTCTGAGGGTAAGGATATCTTTGGTTTTGAACGACATCGCCAAGAAGAGGAAATTGATCGTCAAAAAAGATTAAGCTCCCTTAAACAGCTTAACAGTGAACTTTTAATAAAAGAACTATGGCGGCCAGTTGGCTTAAAAAGACCTTCTTCTAATTTCAGTGATGAAATTACTTGGGGACAAGTCAATTTAGGAGAAGCTATTCGTCTAGATATCAGCCCTTTTGGTTCACTTAAAATTATAACCAGAAGGATTGTAAATGATTTAGAAGGAAATAAAACTTGGATTTGTAAAGACGCAATACCATTGCCAGATGGACATTATGATGGAGAAGAAACTGTTTTAGCAATGGAGGTTTTTGATAAAGTAAATGAAATTAATAAAAGCCCCATCGATTCTCCAAAAAAAGACTATAATCTAGAACATTTAGCTTTAAAATTAGCAGGTAAAATAAAATTAGAGCGACCCGTAAAGATCATGATTTTTGATAGAATAAAAAAATTAAATGAAAATCATTATATCGTGGCTATGAACTTCAGCGGGCATGGATTAGAAGCACCAACACAAAGACGAATGGAACAATTCCATATACATCTATTTTTCGACCCAAGTCGAGGATTGGTAAGAAGTTACGGCACAGGAATTGAATCGCCAACAAAGGTTCATAAATGGGAAGCACAAGTATCTGAATTTGACGAACACTTTGCTCCAACTCAATCAACAGAAGAAATCATTACCAATTTACTGAACATTCTTCGAACTTATTGATCCCAAGGGAACATTTCAACAAAAATATCTTGAATTTCGGATGTGATTTGTTTTTGATAGAATTCAATGTCTACCGAAAATGAATTTTCAATATCATTGAAATGATTTTTAATTAATGGAGATAAAGCTAGGTAGAATGGGCTTACCTTGCTAAATGCAACCCATTTTATAATATCCTTATTTCTAATTATTTTTTCTACTTCTTTTTTGCCATAATCCTCACTGAAATTAGCAATATAAAAATTTCTAGTTCTTTTTAATTCATTTATTGCAGATTCTTGTGTGGTCTGAATGTCTACAGAGGGATTTAGAACTTCGTATTTTCTGTCAAACTTCCTTTTCCAGATTTTCCATCTTCTCCAAGCTTTATCACCAACTAAGCATCCTGGTTCTATTAGAGCGTGGACGGTTCCATCTGATATTAACCTCAAGCTTTGAATTTGAGCTAAAATATAAAGTCGATATTGACTATCGGGAATTAGACCTTGGGTTTCTCGGGCGAGTTTATAACAATATTTGAAGATTAACGATTTACGTGGATCGCCTTTTGGAAGTCTATTTTTATGGTAGTCAGGGAGTTCCTGATCCATTATTTCTTGCCAAAGAAGACAAAGTTTATATGCTTTGGCTTCTATTTCAGTCATTTCGTATTTTAAAATGGCTTCTAAATCTATCATTTTTTGAAAAGTTCTTTCGCCATTTTAAAAACAAGAAAAACCAAAAACAAGAAATTAACCACATTTAAACCTAAAAGACTTAGCAAAACAATTTGATCAAGTATTTCTTTTGACAAAGGCATAAAAACTCCTATCTTAGTTTAAGCATGTTTATAGCATCATTTAATGTTTTTGCCAAGCTAGTTGTTCCTTCTTTGACAAACAAATCGAAATCATCTTTTGTATTAAGTTTAAAATCATTTTCATTACAAAATTTTTCAACTTTTTCATATAAACCTGGGGATTGTAAACAACAAGCCCAATGAGTGATTTCACCATTTTTTCTAATTGGAAATGGACATATATTATAATGAAATCCTCCTGGTCCTTTATCATTCCAGAGTTTTCTTACGTCTTCCAGAACTTTATCTGCACAAATTACAGCATAGTAATTATTCATTGGTCAAACCTTTAACCTCTAAAACAAATTTAGAGGTTTCATAATAATTTAAATTGAAATGTTTCGATAATTTTAAAAAATCTCCCTTCGGGCCGACCGTTAACGAGTTTTTCAACATGAAAATTTCAATTTTCTTAAAAAAAAGAGTGTCGGAATAGAATTCTCCGTAGCAGTATCGATTTTGATCTACCTCTAATCTTAATGGTGACAGAGTTCGCCATCCAACTAACTTATCTTTAGTCCAAAGTTCTTTAATCCTATCATAATTTTCTTCTTTACAAGCAAGAAAAATATAACATGGTTTATTTTCAAATCGTTTAACTGTCATTTTTATATTTATTGGTCTTGTTTTTCATTTTTAAATCACTATACTATTCTCAACTTTCGATAACAGCGCTTACTTGACTAACGTAGAGAACGTATTTAACCGTCGTCTTTTGAACTTGATCGAAGACGAAGGGAAAAGACAGCGAATTGATTGTTTCTCGAAAGAGTTTTGTTCCCAGGCTCCGGGCTAGATAGTTGATTCTAGCATTGACTAGCGTTAAATATGCGTCGGTAGTCAATTTACGCCCCGAGGGATTTACGTCCTGGTTTGACGCCACTGGAATACGAATACACAAAAAATCAATCATGTACGAGGCCGTCACGCTGCCCTGAACCTCTAGGGGGTGAAAACTCTTTTTTTCCGCTTATCTATAATCTTATTGTACCATATTAAAAGTATTCCAGGTACAAGAGGAAAGGGGCGAAGTATATATTAATATAAGTACAATAGGACTTAATAGTACTTATTGGCAAATTTTGTGCCAAACTTCTAAATATCAAGGAGGATAATTCTATGTTTTGGTTTTGGGTAGTTTCAATTTTAATTGGCTTGGGTTGTTTAGGACGTTGGGGATATCTTCAATACAAGCAAAAACAAGAACAAGAAAAAGGTTTTGTCGTTATTGCTGCTTCTTTATTTTTGCTTTGGTTGTGTCCTGGTATTGGATTTGTAGTTTTGGGAATAGTGATAGGTTTATTTTTGCTCTTTTCGCTATTGTTTTAAGTTTTACTTTCTGATATTATTCCTGCATGAATGATGCTTTTTACGAAGCGCTTCATGAAATCAAAGGCCAGGATTTATTTCTATGTTGTGATCCTGGTATTGTTGACTTTCGTGGCAAGCAGGCTCTAAATCTATTTATTTATTCAAAAGACACACGCCTGAAAATCCCTTTAGGCAGTGATTTGAAATCTATTAAAGAGCTTTTGGGTTCTTTGAAGTTTTTAGATGATGATAATCTTATTTTAATTGCTTGGGACTTAAAGTCTTTGCTCACGTTTGTACGAGGTAAAGTTGGAAATGATTTTCTAATTGGCAAAAAAATATTTGATTTAAACATGTTGGAATCTTATTGTGGTGAGAAGAATCCTTGTCCAACAAATTTTCTTGAAGCTAAAAAGCGATTAGTTTCATTAACTAAGCATATTAATTGGGAAAAAGCTTATCAGGCATATCAAAGTGTTTATCTTCCTTTGATTTTAAATATTCCTAAAATTGAAACATATGGTTTAGCACACAAACAGAAAAAAATAAAAGTTTATCCACATTATGAAATAGATGGCCAAATTAATGGCCGTATGAAATGCTCCAATATATCTAGCAATTCTTATAATCCTCACACAATGGCTGAGATTGAAAGAAACAATCTAAGATGTCCAGGGTTTGATTATAATTTCTTATATTTTGATTTTAAACACATGGAAGTCAATATGCTTCAATGGTTATCAAAAGATGAAGAAATGAAGAAAATATTGCTTTCTGGAAAAGATTTTTATGAAAGTGTGTGGGAACTTCTAACGGCAGCACCATGCAACAAAGAGAGACGAGGGCTTTGTAAGTTATTTTTCCTACCTGTTTTTTATGGGTTGGGTGCTGAGTCTTTATCGAAAAAGTTAAATTGGCCTGTTGAATCTTGTCGGGGACTAATTAAGAAAATACAAATATATTTTCATACTGCTTGGAGTTGGATAAAATCTTATCAACTAGGCAAAGATGGCTCAGTATATGATCATTTTGGTCGTCGTCGAATATTTGACAATGTTTACAAGGTTAGAAATTTTGTAGTGCAATCGCCTGCCTCATTAGTTTGTTTACACAAATTAGTATTATTGATTTCAAAATTGGATATTGCCGACGTTTGCATGCATATTCATGACGGTTATGTAATTTCATGTAAAAATGAATTTATACCCAAGGCTTATAAAACTGCTAAGGAAATATTGGAGTCTGAAAATGAGTTGTATTCAGGCTTGAAATTAAATGTAGATTGTAGAAGAGGAATAAGTTTAAACGAATTGGTTAGTTACAACCTTTAGAAAGAGAGGTAATTTGGAAAATAATTATATTTGTAAGACATGGAAAATTACGGATGAAGAATATCAAAAGATGGATAAAAAATGGGGTTTGCTTTGTGAATACCAAAGTTGGCAGCTTTATAACAAAAACTCCAGAGGCAATCATACGGAGGATCAAACAGACATATCACAAGATATACGTATTGCCTTAATGAAAGCTGGCTCTTATTATAAACGTCAGGTTTATATTGAAAAATGTTTAGAGTTATGTGAAGAATATATTGAAGATGAATTCTTATATGAATTATTTGATAGTTTAAGAACATTATGGGAAAATAAAACAAGACATGGTGCCAATAAGCAAAAGTTTGGACCATATCAAGAGAAGCTTTTAGATCGTTTGGTTAGAAAAACAGTTCCCAAAGAATTGCGACCAAAGAAAAAAGCTGAATTAAAAATGGATTCAAAGTTTACAACTTATTGTAAAAGCATTACTTGGAATCAGGTTAAAGCAATGGGTAAGAAAATTACTCGTGAAAAGGCAATACGAGTAGGACAATGCTCTTTATCTGAATGTGATTATTTAATATGAGATTATTATGCAAGAATATGTTATAGTATATGCAGATGCCGTTGAACGGGTTAATTTTGATATTCTAATTATAGAGAAGCAAAAACCAGATTGGCAAAAAAATCGTTGGAATCTTCCAGGCGGAAAAATAGAATTGGGTGAAAGTCCTATAGAAGCAGCCGAACGTGAATTGAAAGAAGAAGCTGGTGATATTAAAGCTTTTTTTTCTTCCGAGGTTATAGGAACGATTAATGGTTCTTGGGGTAAGGTTTATTGTGTTAAAGTAGGAGTTTATCAAAAAAAGCCTTTATCTCCTGGAGAAAATGAAATTGAAAATATCTTTTGGAAAGATTGGCACGACATAAAAGATGATCCTAGACTTCTTCCTAATTTAAAAGTTATCATTCCTTTGGCTCGAATGGGAGTAAAAGGTTGGAATTTTTATGATGAAGGGCCTTCTTGGGGAAAAGAATGGCATTCTTTTGATGTTGAAGTAAAAAATGGTTGGCCAATTGAAAATAATAATGAATAGTTATTGATTAGAAATTGAGAAGATATGACATTGGATGAACTAACTTTAGAAGAACAAAAGTTGCTAGAAAAGCTCCCAGACCCAGATGCCGAGACACAAGGGCAATATAGTTGGGATGAAGAACTACAAAGAGAAGTAATGGGGCTTTTGTTGAATGACAAATATTTTGTCACTCAAAGTCAAGGCTTGGTCAAACCTTCTTATTTCACTAATGAATGTCATAAAATAACTTCTGGAATTATCTTTAATTATTTCGAGAAATATAAAAACCTTCCTAATAAAACACAGTTAGTCTATGAATTAAAAGAAAAGCTTAAAAATAGAGAACCCAAACATACTGTTTACTATTTATCTGAATTAAATACTGTTTGTGATTACTATGTTCCTGGAATTGAACATAGGGATTATTATTTAGATAAAATTACAAATTTTGCCAAGGGAATGGCAATGAAATCAGCTTTCAATGAATCTTTGAAAGAGTTTCAAAAAGCCCCAGAAGCAGAAGAGACCTGGGTAAAGATAGAAGGTTTATTACGAGACGCAATGAATGTGGATCGTAATTTTGATATGGGATTGGATTATTTTAGGGAATTTGAGGATCGGTATCAAAGACAGGCTGAAAAGAAACAGGCTGATGAAGTATTTGTTACTGGATTTCCTGCTATAGATGAATCTCTTTCTAATGGTGGATTAGCTCGTGGGGAAATAGGTTCGGTTGTTGGTATAAGTGGTTCTGGTAAAAGTATCATGTTGGTGAACATTGCTGTCGCCAATATTCATCGAGATAAAAAAGTTTTATATATTTCTCTAGAAATTGATGCTGATAAATGTGCCGAAAGATTTGATGCACAATTTGCCAATCCTAATCCTTTCGGAGAAGAATCTAATCAAGTTACCATTAAAAACCTGAGCGATAATAAAGAAACTCTTTTTAATGCGTTGAGAGAATATGTTTCTGATAAAGACGATGAAAGATTGTTGGTTATCAGACAATTTCCTGCTGGTCAATTAGACTTATCTACTTTGAGAGCTTATTTTTCCCAACTAAAATTACTTGGTTTTCTACCAGATGTGGTTATTATAGATTATGTGGGAGAAATGAAAGATTATCCTGGTATGCCTACCTGGGAAAGCCGTCAGAAAATAGTTAGAGATTTAAGAGGATTCGCTGTAGAAGAACAGGTTGTCGTTTTTACCGCTATGCAACCTGATTCTAGAAGTCGAGAAGCAATTAATTCTGGCGGTATTATTGATGATGAAAATTTGGCGGAATCTAAAGGGCAAGTCAGGCCGTTGGATGCTTTGTGGTCTATCAATCAATTAAAAACAGAACGAGAATGTAATCTTGCTAGATTATTTGTAATTAAACATCGTGATGGTAAAAGTAGATTTGATGTTCATGTTGAATTTGATTATAATACATTAAAAATGCGACAAATATCTGAAAATAAATATGTTAAAATACACAAAGAATATCAAAACAAAAAAGAAGAAACAGTAACAGCAGCCCTCAAAGAAACAGAAGAACAAAAAGTTAACAGAATAGTCGGCGGCAATAAATTTCAAGATGATGTTGGCTATTTAAATGATTAAGGAAAAATATGAATCCAACTGATAATATTAGAACTATTGATTTAGGTGATGAAGAAGTTATTCTTGATCCTAAGAAATTTCAATTCAACGATAGTACATTGAATAAATTTATGGAAGGACTTAGTTTGTGGTATGATTACTATTCTTCCAAAACAGCCAAGGCTGAAGAATTGATGTTGACTGCCGAGGAGAAGCATCAAGAGCTATATCTAGAAAAGTTTTTAGAAGGCAAGCAAGAGGGTTTGTCGGACAAAGGAGCAGATGCTTTTGCTCGCACTGATGCTGCAATAAAAGCAAAACAATCAGAAGTGACAAAATACAAATCAGCAGTAAAACATCTTAAAGAATATTTGAAGTCTTTTGACAAAGCTCATTCAATGGCACAAAATCGTGGTTATATGATTCGTAAAGAGATGGAAAAATTGAATTCAGACATTTATCATTCTCGTGGCGATTTCAACATTGATGATATCATAGGCAAAGGCAATGACTGATGTATCTGGTTTAAATTATGTTTCTAATTTTTTAACGAATCAAGAATGTGAATCTTTGCTTCATTACATTGATTCAATGCCATGGATGACAGATTTAAAACGACGGGTTCAGCATTATGGATATCGTTATGACTATAAATTAAGAGCAGTAGATTATTCGATGTATTTGGGAGAATTGCCCTTTTTCATCTCAGATATTGCTGATAAACTAATTAGTCGGAACTTAGTTTCTGAAAGACCGGATCAAGCAATTGTTAATGAATATCTGCCGGGTCAAGGAATTTCGGCCCATATAGATTGTGAACCTTGTTTTAAAGATACAATTGTCACGATTAGTTTAGGCTGGCCTTATGAAATGGAGTTCTTTACATTTAAAAATGATGAGAAAAACATAAAATATATTCAATTAGAAGTTGGAAGTGCTTTAGTTATAAGTGGCGAAGCAAGATATGAACGGTTTCATCAAATACGGGGTCGCAAAAAAGATCATAGCATCCCTCGTCAAAGGCGAGTATCTTTGACATTTAGAAATGTGATATTGGAGAATACCAATGATTAAGGCTGAAGAACTTCGCAAGAAAACTAAAGAATGTCAATTGAAAAGAGTTCAAAATGAATATGAATTTCCAACTATTCGATCTCATAATGAACAAAAACAAGTTAGAGATCATTTAAATAGAAGAAGAAATTTAATTCCTGAAGAGATTAAAAGATTTGAGCGTGTTTTATTAGAACACGTAGAAAAAGGAAATAGTTGTCGTTTTTCTTTAGGATCAGATATCCATAGTAATTGGGAAAACGATCCTGTTCATTTAGCTCTTGTAAAATATTGTGAAGATGCTGGATTAAAATATAAAGTCTATAATTATAAAGAGCCTGTTGGATTTCATCAGGAAATGTATCGTCATTGTTTGGTAGTAACATGGTAAATCCTTCTAAAATAACAAATTTTAAACTTAGTAAACCTCGCTTAGAAGAACGAATTCTTTTTTGGATATGTGCAGCCGGGAAAAACGCAATATCCTCAGCAAAAGGTTTAGATCGTTTTTTAACGATAATCAATGGACATGACAATCCTTTTCAAGCAATTCGTGTTGTTGGTTTAAAAAAGCTTCCTAAATTATTGAAAAGCTGTGGAATTGGATGTTATAACAACAAGGCTGCTGCTTTTTGGTCGTTGGCTAATTCCGATATAAATTTGAGGACTTGTTCTGCACAAGATTTAGAAACGATAAAAGGGATTGGCAGGAAGACTTCACGTTGTTTTATAATGCATAGTCGCAAAAATGCACGCCATGCTGGGCTTGATGTACATATTTTAAGTTTTTTACGAGACAGTGGCTATGATGCACCTAAAATAACGCCTTCTAGCGAAAAAGAATATTTAAGATTAGAAAATATATTTTTAAAATTAGCAGATAAATCAAACTTGCCAGTAGCAGAATTTGATTTGTTAATTTGGCGTGAATACTCAGGTAGATAAGAAAGGTTGATTATGAGCAATTATAAAAATGAATATTTAGATAATTTTTTTGAACTTATGAGAAAAGAAAGAGAATATGCTGCCCAATGGGGAGATGATTTTGATGCAAAAAATACTCCTAATGATTGGGTAGCTTATGTGACTAGATATTTAGGACAAACGGTCACGATGCCTTGGGATGCCAAAAAATTCAAAGAACAAATGGTAAAAACCGCTACGCTTTGTGCATCAGCAGTTGAGTGGTGCGACAGAACTAATGGTGATATGGCAAAGAGACATTATGATAAGGATTAATATGTTTAGTCTAGATGTTAAATTTGAGAACAATAATATTACATTAATTTAAAAAAACAATGAAGGCAATAAAACAGAAATATCTTTTGAAAGAGAATATTCGCATTATTTAAGAGACTCATTGATAGAAATTGTTAAGAAAATTGATTTCTATAATGACTCTCGGTTTCACTAACTATTATATACATTTTATAGGAGGAAATATGGCTAATTATTGGTTAAGTAAAAACAAAATTGTCAACACCCCAGAGGCAACAGAGAATTTGTATGAAATTTTTTGGGCTGCTGCTAGTGGCAACAACGGAGCAATTGAAATTGGATGGCCTGTAGAAGAGTCCGCAGACCCAGTTTATATGAGTGTTTCATATGATGTGTGGTATGAAGAACTTTGTAAGTATGCTGGAACTTATGGATGGGAAGAGTATGTTAGAAGTGATAAGGAAGCTTGGAGATTGTCTTATGAAGACAACATGACTCCAGAAGAAGCTTTTCTTGAAGATGCTTCTTATTGGGAAGAAGGTTAAAATGAGTAATTATTGGCTTGACAAAATTAATAAAGATTTCTGGATTCCGGTTAAACCAAGCTCGCCTGCATCGGTTCGAGTTTATGCCCAAAATCTAGGAGAGATCGATGATTTAGTTGACTTTAAAAACAAACTATATACACCATTCAAATTCCCAGATAAATTATATACGCCGAATCCAACAAGTAAAAATAATTATAAATAAATTGTTGCATATAACAATTTGTGTTATAAAAAATATATATACTTTGTCCATGAATGTGGTCTCATTTAGATGAAAATAGCTTTAACGATATGTGTGCTAGCTCGTTATCGCTACATCTGAAAAGAATGGATTTGCACTCAAATCTGATGATGCTTTGCGTCAAGGTTTAAATGAAATTCACAGGCAAAAACACGCCGACATGGATAAAAGGGATTTTAAAGGTTGTTCTTTTAAAATCCCTTTTTTTATGCGCAAACTATTATAATATATGGAGCTAAAAGAACTAAAAGAAAGATTAGATTTGGACTTAGAAAGAAGTCTAGTTAGTCCTTCTGTGCTTTTAGATGATTTGAGTGTAATTGATGAGCGTGATCGGAAATTAAGTCAATATGTCGATCCACTATATGTTCCTGTATATTATCATCTAGGCAAGTATTTAAAACCAAATAATTTACTAGAGTTTGGCCTTGGTCTAGGTCTTTTCAGCACTTGTTTTATGAAAAGTTGCAAAACAGTTGAAAACTTCCTTGGATTTCAGGAAAAAACTGATAAGTATTATTCTGATAAATTTGCTTTGCGAAACATTAAAAAAGTTCTAAATGGCAATATAAGTTTATATTATGGACAACCAGCAGATAAGAAGTTTTTTGAGGCTGTTTCAAAACGTAAATGGAATGTTGCTATTTTGCACGAAGAAAAAGATTATGATGAACATATGTTCGAATTAGATATTTCTTGGCAACATTTAGACGAAGATGGATATTTAATTATAGATCATATTAGTTCGAAAAACACATCAACAGCATTTGAAAATTTTTGTAAAATAGAAAATAGAAAACCAATATTTATTGAAACAAGATACAAATTAGGCATTGCAAAGAAATAAGGAGTTATCATGGGTTTTGAAGTAGTGTTTCACTACCACGAAGAAGTAGAAAAGGGAGAATATAACTACGAGGAAACTAAAACCAAGACTAGTAAAGTAGGGTCTCCTTATGAAGAAGTTTCATTAGAGGTTTTGGCTGGTCGCATTATGGCACAATTGGCCCGTCGCAATATTTTGGTTGTAGATGTTGAGATATACGAATTTACTAAAAAGAAATTGAATTATCGTGAAGCCGATGATGGTGTTGTAATTAAAAACAAGAAATTTAAGTTTGATGATGGGCCGGTAGTAGTAGAAGCAGCCGAAGATGCTGAGGAAAATGCCGAAACTCAGCTTCAGAAACTACTGGCAAATCCAGCAATCCAGGCAGCCTTAAATTCTTCTGGTGTTAAACCTCACAATACACCCGCCGCCGTGTCGCCGTCGCCGCCTCCTCCTCCTTCAACAGGTGTTAAAAAGGCTTTGCGGCAAGAGATATTCGATCCAGACCCAGTTCTTTTGAAAGATGCTAAGAAAAGAGGATTGGCTTTTACTGTAGGTAAGAAATATCCAATCTATTCAGAAAAAATTGGTCCTGTTGGCATGGTATATGAAGTTAAAGACGATAATGGGCATAATTGTCGATTAGCCGATAAGTTTTTTCTACCCCCTACAGCAGGGCTGACGGGCTTTGAAGAACCTGTGCAAGAAAGTCAGGCCGAAGGCCAATTGAATTGGAATGGAGTTGTTGAAGACAATATCCCAAATTTAAGATAAGGAAATATTATGGCAAAAAAGAAACTAAAAGAGAAAAAGGCAAAAGCCAAAGAAAGAGCAACAGCAAAGCAAAAACATAAGAAAAAACTGTTTGCTATGAGAAAAAAGAGATCGGAAAGGGCTCAGGCGAAATTGGAACACAAGCATCGGAACAAACTATCGCCTATTTGTAAAAAAACCGATTTAGAAAAAACTGAAGAAAATATAAACCATAATTTGGAAATTCTTCAAGCATTAGAACAAGAATATTTAGACTCGATGAAAAAGCGAGAAAATTTACAAGAAGAATTAGAAGCAGAAGGATATTCTAGCATTGAAGAAAAAATGGAGGCTATCAAGCAAAAATCTGCTGAGATGGTTGCCAAGCTTCAAGAAGATGTAGAAAATGAGAAAGTTTCTAAAGAAATTGCCGATGAAATAATGCCGCTTGAAGAAAAATCTTCAAAAAAATGAAAATCCATTAAAGTCTATTGACCTTTGATACGATATACATTATAGAACGTAGATAACTTTTTTAACTGGAGTAACGTATTATGAGTTTGGATATTCAAGGATTAATGGAAGACGCTGAGCGTCTGAGTAAGGAAAATAATTCAAGTGACTTTCTAGAGAACTTTGTTAAATTTCCTTCTGATGGCGGTGTTGTGGTTGTGAGATTGCTCGGGCCTGCTAGCCCTGGAATGTTTGACAACAAAACAAACCCCTTCTATCAAAGCACTCGTATTCACCGAGTCAATGGAAAAAGCCTTCATTGTTTGAAGACTTTAAATAACAACAAATGGGAAGGAGATTGTCCTATTTGTCTTTATTACAATTGGCTTTGGAAAGAAAGCGAGACAAAAGACCCTGCCGAGGCCGAAAAGCTGCAAAATCAGGCGAGAGCAATTAAGCCTATTGAGCGTTATTACTTTAATTGTATTGTCCGCAAAGAAGTCGATGAAAAGACAAATGAAGTCCGTGAAAATGTGGGGCCAAAGATTTTAAGTATCGGCAAGACACTTCTAAAGAAAATTATCACCGGAATTGTTGGTGATAAAGAAATGGAAGAGCCTGCTTTGGGCGATGTCACCGATTTTAAAACTGGACGGGACTTCAAGATTATCAAGACTATCCGTCAATCTCATGGAAGATCATTCCCAAATTATGATCAATCGAAGTTCTTAGAGCCAAGCCCGGTTGATCCTGATTTAGCCAAGAAGTGTATGGAGAATCTTCATAATCTAGTTACGCTTCGTCATCCACCTGAGACTGAAGAAGCTAAATTAGAATTGAAGAAGCATTTGGGTTTGATCCCCGATACAGAGGGAACATCGTTTGATCCTACTGAGTTTCAAACAGATACCAGCACAAGTGTGAGTGTTGAAAAAGATGTTCCATCTGAAAAAACCGAAGCTCCTGTTTCGGAGTCTAAGGTTGAATCTTCAACTGCTGTTGAGGAGCTTGAAGATGATGATGATTTCATCAACAAGTTGCGTGAGATAGGTTAATCTTGATTTCAATAAAAGAATCTCATATGGCCTTGTGCTATATGAGATTTTTTTATATACTTTTGACATAACAAAAAGGAAAATATAATGGCAAAGAGCAAACAAAAGAGTTTATTGGATGATATTCAAAAAGAAACAGGTGGTCAGAGTTTAAAATTGGCAGGAGAGGTTCCTTATTACATTAATACAGGAAACCTAAGTTTAAATTATATTTGTTCGGGCAAATTTATCACAGGAGGCATCCCAGGGGGAAGAATTACTGAGTGTTATGGCCCACCAGCCTCAGCTAAATCTTTATGGGGTTATTCTTGTTTAGGTAGTGTTCAAAGAATTGGCGGTATTGGTGTTTTACTAGATTGCGAACGTGCATCGGGTGCTGAATTCGCAAGCACTGCTGGTCACGTTAATTGTGATGAATTAATTGTTTATGAACCTAATTGTTATGAGCATTTAGAAGCCAAAGTGAAAGTTGCTACTAAAGCTATTCGTAAACATTATGGGCTTGATAAGCCAATTCTTTTTGTTTTGGATTCAATTGGCGTGGTGTCATGTGAAAGAGAATGGAAGGAACTTGATCTTCCTGAAAATCCCACAGCTACAGACATTAAAAATGCTGGTGGAAACCAAAGGCCGGGCGAGCGAGCCAAAGCAGCGGGTGATTTTTTGCGAAAGATAAATCCGTTTTTGAATGAGCAAAATGCTACGATGTTTGTTATAAATCAGACTCGAAATGCCATTGGCGTAATGTTCGGCAGCCCAGAAATTCCTGCTGGCGGCGGCGAGGCTTTGAAGTTTTATGCGTCTTGTCGTTTGAGAACTTCTGTTGGAAAATACATTGAGACAAAAGGTGGCTTACCACTGGGCATCAATTTAAATTTTGCAAACAAGAAAAGCAGAAGCTTCATTCCAGGGTTGAAAACTACTGGAGTACAGTTGTTTTTCCAAGAAGGTGTAAATCCTTTGGGAGGACTTTTATCCATTTTATTACAATCAGGACGTATTGAATTGTCTGGTCGTGGCCGTTATAAAGTCCTTGAGCCTTGGGCTGATGGTAAAGAATATGTGTTCACTTCTAGCCAAGCCAGAAATGATGTTCCTTTGGACCTGTTGTTGGAAACGCCAAAAGTTGTTGATGCGAAAAACCAAGAAGAGGTTTTAGAATGGCTAAAACCCTACGAGGGGGCCATTAAATTGGCAACTGGTGATGATTTGGTTGAAAAACAAGCAGACGAAGACCCCGAGTTCATCAGCGAATTAAAATCTGAAGAAGAATAGTCGTTTTTCAAAGTTGAAAAATGGTTAATTGCGGTTGCGTTTTCTGGGCTTTTTTCGTTCAATGAGTTCAAACTTTGCCCGCTTGCATGATTGTTCTGTTGTTACAGCCTCGGCCAGCGAGGTTAGATCAAGAATTTCTCCGTCCTGGAGTTTTACTGTAGAGATTTCACAATTAAAGCTATTTGCGAATTCTAGCAATTTGCTATAATTCCTTTTGGGAGTGAAGAACTTTTTCTTATCAGGTGTTTCTAGCATTAGGCATTCTTTTTTCATAATTGCTCCTTTTTAGTTCAACATTTATTATACACAATTTGAGGCAAAAAAACATGGATTCTGCTAAAATTTTATCATTTAGTTATGATCGACGGTTTGGGGTTGAAATGGAGATGAATGCCTTTGATCTCCGGGATTTTAAAACCCATCCGTTGAACAATAAAAACCATGAAATGCCTGAAGGTATTTTAGAAGTAGCCAATCATATTCATACAATGACTGGTAATAATGTCGAGGTTAAAGGGTGGCATTCTACCCACAACAATAAAAATTGGGTTATAAAACCAGATAGTAGTTGTGGTATGGAATTGTGTTCTCCTGTTTCTAAAGGTTGGCCCGGTCTTAAAAATATTTGTCAAGTAGCCGAATCTTTACGTTCATTAAGATGCTTGTCTATCGACGACAGATGCAGCTTGCATTTACATGTAGATGTTGCTGATTGCGACCGTAAACAAATTGCTAACATTTTAACCTATTGGGTTAAATGTGAGAGTGTGTTTTTGGACTCCGTGCCAAACTATCGTAAAAGAAATCAGTTTTGTCAATGTATTGGCATGACTGATTTATTCGATGTGAACACTCCTTGGAATTCTGATCAAATTATTAGAGCCCTTGGTAATAATAAGTATTATACAGCCAATTGTTATCATTATTTTAAGAAAAGTGACTCAGGTAGAGCATCAATAGAATTTAGAATTATTGAAAACTATGGTTGTGTTGATCCTTATTTAATCAAAAACTGGATTCGTTTAATTGTTCACTTTGTGGAGTGTGCAAGAAAAGCTAGCATTCCTTCAGAATATATGCCACATGATCCTTGGTCTGGTTTCTGTTGGCTAGACCCAGAAGATGTAATGAGGTTTCTTGGATTTTTAGACAACAATCCTTTGTCTAAAGGTATGGAACAAACCAGAAATTGGTTTCTTGCTAGATTGTATAATAACATTTCCAGTAAAGAACGAGTAGAATTGCCAGGTTTGTGGTCAGAAACAGCCAGAAAAATTGCTAGAGAGCAGTTGTTTGGCATGATGAATGTATTGGGATTAGATAAAAATAATATTCAGGGTTTCTTAAAACCTGCAAATCGTGAATTGCTTTATTCTAATGAATATAAAAATTGATATATCGCTAGAATATATAATATATGAACAAGAAAATACCCTTAGAGCAACTAGTCGATGAAATGAAGATGATAGGAGATATGTTGACGCCATATAATTGGCCTCAAAATGATCCTATATTGGAAAATGATATTTCAGTTTTAAAAACTAGAAGTATAGACATCGATGGGTACTCTGTTCTTATTCACTTCAGCAGATCAGACTATGGAAGTCATTTCGTAGAAACCTTACAAGTTTTTGGCGATAAAGCTTCTTTTCTTCCATTTTGTTTAGTAGCAAAACTAGGCCAGAAATTTCTTGGTGGCCACAATCTTTATTTGGTTGAAATTATTCGAGACAATCGTAAAATTTATTGTTGGACTGTTACTTTGGATAAAACGGGCAAGCCCATTAAACCACCTATTCCATTACAAACAACTGATTGTGAATATGATGGTTTAAGATACAATTACATGTATCCTTCGCAAGTAAATTTTCACTAATTTATTATACTGCTTTAATAGCATTTATCTTCAATTTTGTGTGTTATTTAAAAATATATAACATAACACATCACCCTAATATTGGAGGGTCTATGTCCCGCAAAGATAAGATACAACATTTGTTAATCTCGCACCTTTTGGAAGAGGGTTCAATTCAATTAAATCTCCCAGATGGAATGGAAATTGAATTGGGAATTTTAAAGGAAGATAAGTATGGCGATCTCGTAAAAACTAATGATTATGCCTGGATTATTGCCACACAAAGGGACAGAGAAGTTTCCATGGATTCTTATAATTTAGGCTTGAAATTCAATGATGAAAATGGTAAGATTATCGTCGAAGATGAAATTGAAATCAATGAAGGTATAAGATCATTTAGTGTTATTTAATTCTGATGATTTTATAAATTGAAGCTGTCCGGATAAATCAAGGTATGCTTCAATTGTTATAAAGGTTTTCTTTGAATTTTGGAATTCAAACCATATTAAGAACTTGTCTTTTAAAGGTTCAAATCTAGAAACTGTAAGGTTGTTAGCTGTTTCGCTATAAAGTTTAACGAAGCGGAGTAGTTGTTTTATATCTAATATCTCAGCCCAATGGGCTACGAGAAGTTTCTCTAATTTTTCTTTATGTATCATGAGGTGTATTATGAAAAATGCCGATACTATGTTACAAGAGTATGTTAATCGTTTAAACGATGATGAATTAAAATTTCTTTTTGATAGATACTCGCAGCTTTTATGCGGAGACAGAGCAGAAATTTCAAACTTTTTATCTAAAAATAAAGAGATTGATCGCTGGTTGGGAACTGCCTCTGGTTCATTTGAATTTTTCAATATGGTTGATGAAATCGGTGAAATTGTAAAAGAAGTTCATGGTGTTCGTTTCAAAACTTTGGAGACTAAGTAAAATATGTCATCGGTTATAAGATTGTCAGACCAACATGAGGTGGTCAAAACATCTAAATATCCTAAGTATGCTAAATTTCCTTTCGAATATTTCAATCCGGTTCAAAGCCGTATATTTGAAATATACGATCAGGAATGTAATATAATCATTTCAGCAGCGACTTCGGCTGGTAAGACGGTAATGTCTGAAATGGTTGCTGCCCATCAATTGAGGAAGAATGGGGGTAAGATGATTTACCTTGCCCCCATGCGAGCTTTGGCTAAAGAAAAATATGATGATTGGACCGATCCATCTCATCATTTTTCTGATCTGAACATCGCCATCTGCACAGGCGATTATCGTTTAACCCCTCAAAGAAAGAAAGAACTAGAAGCTGCAAACATTATCATCTTAACTACAGAAATGGTAAATAGCCGGTGTAGAAATTATAAATCTGAACAAAATGATTGGCTCATCAAAGATACTAAACTATGTATTTGTGACGAGGGTCATCTCCTCACTGTCCCAGGCCGAGGTGATCATGCTGAAGTGGGCATGATGAATCTCGCTACTCAAAACAAAAATATCAGATTTGTTGTTCTTTCTGCTACGATGCCTAATGTAGAAGAAATAGCAGAATGGGTTGGCGATGTTTTAACTAAAAAGAAAACATATTTAGTTGAATCTTCTTATCGTCCTTGTCCTTTGGGTGTGCATTATGAAATGTATGAAGATGTGGGTTTATATGAGCAACAGGAGCGTGAAAAAGTCAATGCTGCTGTCGATATTATCCACGACTATCCAGAGGATAAATTTTTACTTTTTGTTCACACAAAAAGAACGGGCGATCTTTTGAAAAAAGAGTTGAAAAATCTGGGTTTTATAGCTGAGTTTCATAATGCTGACTTAGACAAATCTAAAAGAACTTCTTTAGAAAATAGGTTTAAAAAAGGTGATTTGAAATATTTAATTGCTACTAGTACGGTGGCCTGGGGTTGCAACACTCCGGCCCGCCGAGTGGTAATTTTAGGCGTGCATAGAGGATTATCTGAAGTAGCGAATTATGATATTTTTCAGGAAGTAGGTCGATCAGGCCGTCCAGGCTATGATCCTCGTGGTGACGCTTACATTTTACTGCCCAAAAGTCAATTTGATAAGTATTATAATCAACTTAAAAAATCTGAATCTATTGAATCAAGATTGCTAGATAATGTAGGTGAACATTATAAAACCCTTGCTTTTCACTTGGTTAGTGAAATTCATCATGGAGGAATTAGGAATAGAAAAGATGTGTTGAGTTGGTATGAGAAAACACTCGCACACTTTCAAGCTAAAGGCTTAGATGATGATATTATTGATTCTACAATAGATTTGCTATTGCAGAGAGGTGCTATAAAAGAGGAAAATGGAACTTACAAAGCAACGACTGTTGGCGTTGTTTCGAGTATGTTTTACTATTCTCCTTTTGACGTAGCAGATTTAAGACGAAATTTCACCAATCTATTTAACAGAGGTAAAGAAGATGATGAATTACATTTGTCGATGGCTTTGGGAGATATCGATAGTCTTCGTATGGGAATTGTTAGTAAAGCCGAACGTGCAGAAATTGGGCCATTTTATTCTCGTGTACGTAGAGAGTATGGCCAAAATAATTTTTACGAAGCTGCTATCAAGGGTGGTTTTTGCTACTATTGCTCGTTAAATGGTAAAAATCCTGGGAATGTAGCCTCTACAGCCCGAACGCTTCAATGGGATTTTCCAAGGTTGGTTCAAGTATTACATGCCTTGGATTCCATTGGATGTAAATGGGACAGAAAAGACTTTTTTGAAACTTTAGAGGCTCGTGTTTCTTATGGTGTTGAACCACATTTATTGCCATTTGTAAAATTACCAGGGATTGGAAAAGTACGAGCCGAAAGATTGTGGAGCGTTGGCATTAAAAGCTTACAAGCAATAGTAGCCGATCCAGATAGAGTGCGGACAGTTTTGAATATGAAGTCTGAAAAAATAATGGAAATTGTCGAGGCTGCAAAGGGGCAGATATTATTGGGGTGATATATGAGTGATCGAAAACGAGTGATATACAGAATACAATGGGTCAATAAAACCTGGAGATTGCAGGAAAACAGTCAAGACTTGCAGTTTTTTAATACAAAAGCAGGTGCTGTTTCATTCGGAAGAACAAGAGCCAAGAGCAATAAACCTTCGCAGTTAGTTGTGCATAAAAGAGATGGTAAAATTCAAATAGAATATACTTATGGCAATGATCCTGAGAGATATAAAGGTTAATCATTAGGTTCTTTCCCAAAAAATCCAATAGGATATTCTACTTTAACTACCCCTTCTTTACATTTTTCGCCGGTTTCTGGGTCTTCTACCCACCACTTAACTTCTTTTATTTCTTCTGCAATATCTTCTTGTTCGAAGATACAATAATCCTCTGGATCGGTCGGCGGATTAATTCTTTCTCCATTATGTAAAACTACAACTCTACAATATTTTTCTTCCATATTGTAAAGTCGGCAGTTTTTACATTTTCTTTCAATTGGTTTCTTTTTTGCCATAATGTCTATTTACTTATTTGTATGATTGTTTTATTATACCTAAAAGTAATTAGGAGTCCAATATGAAAGTAGTATGTTTATGCGGTCAATTACAAAATGGAAAAACAAAAGCCGCCGCACACTTATCTGAGGTTTTTAATTGGCCAAAAGTATCTTTTGCTAAAAAAGTAAAGGAAATTTATTGTAATACTTTTGGCGTAGACTTGGATTTTGTTGAAAAGTGGAAAGTAATTAAAGAACCACCGCCGGGGTTTTTATTGCCGGTTAGGCAAAGTCTTCAATTTATTGGCGATGGTTTTCGTCAAATTGACCCTGATGTGTGGGTTCGGAATTGTTTTAAAGATAATAAGCCTCCTATGTTCATTGATGATGGTCGATATTTTAGTGAATTATTTAAGACATCTAAAGAAGGTGGTTTAAACGTCTTGGCTTGGCGTCCAGGATGGGAAAATGACGATCCCAACGGATCAGAAGCAGAAATAAGACCAGTGGTTGATTATTTTAATAGTTTAGGAGATTTTGAAGGTGACACTAGTGAATTAAGTTTTCCTGCAACTAGTTTATCTAATTTACCCAAAGGCGTCCCTTATGTTCATTATTTCTTGAAAAATAATGGAACCTTAGATGAGTTATATGAAAAAATTGATAGAGAATTAGTTCCTTTTATTCGGAAAAAATTTGATGAATGAAAATCGAGTTTTTGTTCCCAAAAGTTGGGGATATGAGGATTGGATTGTCAACAGCCCATTATATTGTGGGAAACTGCTTTTTATAAAAAAAGAAAAACACACTAGTCTCCATTATCATAAATTAAAGACTGAAACGCTTTATTTACACTCTGGCAGATTATGTGTTACTTACTATGATAACCCTCAATTTGATAGGGATTTTTTGTTTTGGGATCAATATTTGTTTCCTTGGGGCGAAAATCCTCCACGACAATATTTTGGATTAATTCAAATAATTATGGAACCTGGAGATTCTTTCCATGTGCCACAAGGTAGACGGCATACGTTGTTTGGTTTGCTAGATTGTCATTTATTTGAATTTTCCACTGAACATTTCGATGAAGACTCTTATAGAGTTTTGAAAGGGGTAACTACAAGTGTCTAACTATTGGTTAAAAAAAGAAGAAAAATTTGAAAGAAAATTTCATTTTACATTGGATAAAATTAGAGAGCAAAGATTTGACTTGACAGCCCGATGTATGGCCTCAATTGAAACACATCATTATCAGATGACATCTGCAAAGATGTTGCGTGAAATATTAAAAAGTATATAGGGAACCTGAAATATGCTTGAAAACGATCAAGAATACTTAAAACATGCTTATATTGTAGCTGCTGTTGCGTCTACCGATCCTTCGACACAAAATGGAGCTATTTTAGTTAACCCCAATACAGGTCAAATAGTTGCTGATGGTGCCAACCATTTCCCAGAAGGTGTTGAAGAAAAATCAGAAAGATGGGAAAGACCAATAAAATACAGTTACGTAGAACATGCAGAACGAAATTGTATTTTCACGGCAGCTAGAAACGGTGTGGCTACTGAGGGATTAGTAATGTATTGTTGCTGGGCCGCTTGTGCGGATTGCTCTAGAGCAATAATTCAAGCAAGGATATCAGAAGTTGTAACTCATTATAATCCAAACCCTCCTAGTGGAGAAAGGTTTGGTATGCCAGTCCATCCTCAATGGAAAGAATCTATTGAAGTTGCTCTAGGGATGATGAAAGAGGCTGGTGTAAAAATCCGTTGGATTGAGGATAAATTGTATCTTGATGAAGAACTGCAAATTCGGTTTAATGGAACTTTGGTAACGCCATAAGGAATGCTAATGTCTAATTATTGGTTGAGAGACCCTGAGCATAATTTATTGTTAAAAAAAGATTGGGAAATGGAGTTTTCTAAACTTCATAATGATTTTTATGCATTTGTGATAGATTCTTTGTTTGAACATGAGAAGGATTTTGTAGAGAAAGCAATTACTTTCTTAGAGGAAAAAACAGGAAATTCTGCTTGGTACACTTATAGTTGGCGGCGTGAGAAAAACTCCCCAAGAACTCAGCAATTTAAGTTTGGGGCTAATTTATTAGATAAAGAATGGGGCTAATTTATTAGATAAAGAAATAGTGTTTACGATTCAAAACAAAGATAGTGTTTATTATTTAAAACAAAGAGAGATATAAAGATGTCTAATCATTGGTTGAAGCAAAAAGAAGTTTCTCTTAGTCAAATTGCTAATGTTTTTAGTGATTATAAAAACAAAACCACAGCAGGTTCTGTAGAACAGTATCGTGCTATTCTTGAAACGAAATTACAATTGTATCTCCAATCTTTGGTGGCTTCTAATCAAATTAAACGTTTTCATTTCTGCACTACTGCCTGCAAAGGAGGCATAATTTTTGATATAGTAATAAACAATAATTATAAAGATATTTTATCATCATATGTTTGGGATCATGATTTTGATAAAGAGGAGTATTAATGCCATACATTGCTAAAGAAGATCGTAAGAAATATATTTTTGTCATTGAAAACACAGTGGATTTAATTTGTAGCGAAAAAGACAAACACGCCCAGTTGGAGACATTGGCGTTTTTTGTCGATCATTTGCGTCAAAAGCTTGATCATGGTTATCCTTCTTTTAAAATTGATTTTTTAGACCCAAATCAAAAAGAACAGCTTTTGGAAAATATCAATCATTTTATTTCGTTGTTTCCTGAAAACGATCTTTTTAAATTGGCCGGGGAACTTAATTACATATTATCCAGTGTAATTTGGGGTGTTTTAGGTGATTCTTTAAGTGCCGAACCGGCACGGTATGGTTATCGAACTTTTATAAAAGGTATTTTGTGGACTATTTACCACGGCATTAATGGTGCCGCCTCTGATAGATTGGTGATAGTTTTAAGAGGTGTATTTACAGATGTAATTGATGAAATGTACCGTAGGAAGACTTCTGTTTACGAGAATGAGAAAATCGCTCAGAATGGGGATATTTGGCCATTAAAAGAGATTGCTTGGAAAGAGGAAGTTCCAATTGATGTAATTAGAGGCGAGGAATTTAAAGAGGAACAGGAATCATAAGTGAAAGAAGTTTATATTGTTTTAGATAACAGTAAAATTAAAGCTGTGTTTTCTACACAAAATAAAGCTGAAGTTTATGTGTCTAATTTAAGTCTTTTAGAAGATTTAGATTCTTTGGTTGTTGAAAAGTGGGAAGTAGATTCGGCTAACAAACAGTTGACTAGTTGGATTATGTCGGCTTCAAAAAAATGACTTATCATATTAATGAAATACCTCGTGGTGAATTTGGAGAGCTTTCTAAAATTCAGGAAGAAGTTTTAGAGGCTATTGATAGTGAAAAACAAAATAATCGCATTATGCTGTTGGTGGAATTATCAGACATAATTGGTGCCGTTAGTGGATATTTAGAAAAACATTATCCTAATTTTAAAATTGATGATTTAATTACAATGGCCGAAGCTACGCATAGAGCTTTTGCCTCTGGAACCAGGAAATGAATATTAATTATAGCTTTATTTCAAAGGCTATTTTGTGTTATGAATCTTTAGGCTTTAAATATGTTGAAGTTCCTTGGCTTGTTTCTAATGATGCCTTAGATGTTACTCGTCCTCCCGAAGCTCGTTCTTTTGAAACTTTTGCTGGAAATTTAGTTGCCTCTGGCGAGCAGTCTTTCATAGAAATTCGTGATCGATTAAAAGTTGGAGGTAAGTATCAATGTGTTACGCCTTGTTTTCGAGATGAGAAATATGATAAATACCACAAGCAGCGGTTTCTCAAAAACGAATTAATTTGGGTAATATCGCCTGACGATTGTGTAGAAACAAAAACAAAGCAATGTTTAGATTGTGCTAGTTTTGTGTTTTTACAATGTATGGATTATAAATTCAAAATCGAAGTAGTGGACACGGATATAGGAAAAGATTTATATATCAATGGTATTGAAGTAGGATCATATGGATATCGATGTTATGATGGATTTCACTGGATATACGGGACAGGACTTGCAGAACCAAGATTTAGCCAAGCATTAGAAGGATAGAAAATGAAAATTTATATTGTTACCAATGGCACATACTCGGATTATAGTATTAAAGCTGTTTTTACTGATAAAGAAAAAGCATATAAGTACTTAGAAGATGTTAAATTAGTGCATGGAGACGACAATGCTCAGGTCGAGGAATGGGAAGCAGATCAAGAGACAGAAAAAATTCCGAGACAATATTGGATTTCCATTATTTACCTACCCACAGGAGAAATTACAGAACAAGATACTAGTGGTCGTTATTGTTTTGCTAAACCCAATGATAGAGTGGTAGAATCAACGTGGAAAGCTACCTTTAATGGTAATGGAGATTTTAATGATATTAAAGAATGGATGGGCACTATTCGTTCTGAAGACTACTGGCCCAATACTGTTAAAGTTCAATCATTGGTTTCACAAGAACATGCGAATAAACTAGCGGCAGAAGCACGACAAAATTGGCTTCGTTATTTAGATTCTATAGGAATGACAATGAAGCCTACTGGAAAAAGTTGGCCAGAGTACCATTATGTTTCTTCAGAGGGTGAATCTAAAAATTGATTTTTGACTTTTTTCTTTAGTTTTTGAATCACTTGTTCAGTAGCCACAACAAATTCCCATCCCCTAGCTTCGCAAGCCTGTTTCGCTGAAAACCATTTGTTTTGATTTTTTTCTAACAGAGTTTGATTAGCAGGCTTGACTTCCCAAACTTCTTTGTGGCCGTCGATAAAAGCTATAAATACATCGGGAGTGTATTGATGACATTGGCCTTCGTGGATATAGGGGATTTGAAACGGCTCAGCCTCATAAGCCAAGACTTCATGCCATGAGTCAAAGCATTCATAGACAGTCTTCTCGTATCCAGAGCGATAGTAGAAATTCTTTTCCATTTTTGTGGAATGATGCCAGCCCTCACGAAATTTAGGTTTTCTTTTCTTTATTTTTCCTTTAGGTGTTACATCTCTCCATACGGTAGCTTTTAACATACCTTTTTGTGGAAGTTTTTCTGTTGGGTGCTTCACCTTGAAATGTGATCTAACGTCCCTTACAGGGGCTTTACATCGTTCTAGTGGACACAAAACATAATCTGTGCCTTCTTCGTGAGTTTCAACAATATGAGAGACAAATTCTTCAAATGATTCAAATTGTCTTGCACATACGAAACATTGGAATTTTCTTATATTCTTAGGTGTGTTAAACATTTTTAAATAGAATTTTATCTACTTCCTCTTTATCAACCATTTTTAGATCATCTAAGTCTTTTTTATAAAATAATTTTTTGGGTGGTTCTTCGTAATCATCAGACAAGGCTCTACTTAAATTTAGTGCTAAAAAAGCGGCTTCGTCAGCCCAGCCTTCATCTGCATCTTCATCTGGGTTTTTTAATTTTGCAAAAACCAGTCTGCTTTCCTCTGGACAACCAAAATAATCGTCATCTTTTTTGAAAAACAAAACTAGATTTCCGTCTGCTAAAGCTTTGATTTTTTCCAATTTCAAATGTTCATCCCAGACATCCATTAGATGTCGAAAAGACGAAAATGCTGGTGATTTAGTCATAATTAAATCCTCTTGCTAATAGTATATACTGTGTATGGAACCATTATATTTTAAGCTTTTTTTAGAACTTGAAGAACGTCAGCCTAATTACCTAGATGCTCTCAAAGATGAATTGGGCATAAATCCTGAGGCTTTAGAAAAAAGTCCGGGCTGGGTTGCCAATTTGAGTCTTGGCAAGTTTTCTTATAATGGAATGCTTTACAAAATTGAGAATTTGGTTTATAAAAATGGCAACATTAGTGGAGCGATGGTTAAACCGATGAATGTAGGAGGCATCAATACTTTGAAGTCTTATATAAGCAAAGGTGATCAACAAATAAAACTGCCGAACAACAAACTGCCTAATAGGCCGTTTTTTGTTCGTTTGGAAGATTTAAATAAAATCTTGACACAAGGTATGTCGCCCGGCATGGGAGGTGTTGGAGGCGGTGAAATGAATACAATGTTGCCAGGATCGGTGCCACTATGATATTAGATTTTAAAAATTGGTTAATGCAAGAAACTGGAACATCTACAGCATGTGTGGCTCATTTTGCTCGTCCTGTTATGGGCATTGTCAGAAGAAATGCAGCACAATTAGAACCAATTGGATTTGAAAAGAAGCGAAAAAAGAAAAAGAAGAAAAAATAGTATTGATCTTTTTGGTTTGAATACTATAATGACTTCAGTATTGAATGTTATATATTATTTTAAATTTTTAAAAACTTGACGCCTTCGTGTCAGCGGCTGGGGACGCCGAAGTTTGAGTAATTTCAAGATGAGTTCCTCATTAATTAAATAGGATAAATTATATTTTAAGGAAAAAATTAGCCCATCTCACTTTGAATGAGATGGGCTAATTTATGTACTATGCAAAAAATTGTTTGTAATGATTGTATTAAAGAGATGTCCACTATGTCTGAAAAGTCAGTGGATGTAGTAATCACTTCACCACCATACAATTTGTCTATATCCTATAATGAATATAAAGATAATCTTCCACTCGAAGAGTATTTAAATTGGACGAAAGAAGTTTTTATCAATATAAAAAGAGTTTTAAAAGATGATGGTTCCTTTTTTCTAAATGTTGGTGGAACTTGCAAAGAACCTTGGCGAGCCTATCAAGTAGGCCATGTAGCCGCTCAGGAGTTTGTTTTACAAAACGATATTGCTTGGATTAAATCCATTTCTATTGGAAATGATTTAAGTTATGGTCATTTCAAGCCAATAAATAGCGAACGATTCATTAATCAACAATATGAACATATATTTCATTTTACTAAAACAGGAAATGTAAAAGTGGATAAATTAGCTGTCGGCGTCGCCTATACAGACAAAAGTAATATAAACAGATGGAAGGGTAAAAAAATAGATCGAAGATGTAGAGGTAACACTTGGTTTATCCCTTATGAAACCACACAGAAGAAGAAAAAACATCCTGCTGGATTTCCTGCCAAGCTCCCAGAGCAGTGCATTCGCCTACACGGCTTGCGATCTGATTTAGTTGTTCTTGATCCATTTTTAGGTGCAGGTAGCACTTTGGTTGCTTGTCAAAAATTGAATGTTCAAGGAATTGGAATTGAGTTAGATAAAGATTATTGTCAAATGTCTCAAGAAATGCTGGAAAATGATATTGTTTAGTTAAGAGGTGATGCATATACTATCAAACATAAGGAGCTTCTTATGTTAAATGAAAGTGAGCGCAAGCCGTATTTTTATAAACCATATTATAAAAATGTTACTTTTCAAGTTTGCAGATTGGATGAGGAGTTATTAAAAGAACAATTGCTTGATTGGGCACAAGATGGCCGTGCTCAATCAAAAATGACCGAAATATATGCTCAAGATATTTTGTTTAAAATTGGTGGGAATCCTGCTTATTTTATCAAAAATAAAAAAGAAACCAAATATATTGATGGATTTTTGAAAATCTGTGATAAAAAATATCCAACATCTTTAAGATGTCTGACTAGTAAAATTCTTTATCATAAATCTGCCTTGCAAGGTGCTAAACGAAAATGTACCGCTGACGGTCTCATGCATTCGTTGAAGAAAGCTGATTTTACCATTGTGTGTGATATTCGCCCATACGGACAGTGGACTTATTGGGTAGTTGAAAATGAAATGTTGATAACTCAGGTTAACCGTGGACTTTTAAATCGTAATGGACACACAAGGAAGGCGTTTAAAACATTTTTACAAAATAATGGTTATATTACGGAGGCAGCTTAATGTATGTTTTAGAAGCTTATGACAATTGCCTAAAACAAATTCTTAAGCATGGTGTTTTAAAGAAAAATAGAACAGGTGTTGATACTATTGCCATATTTGGCATGCAATCAAGATATCGAATAGATACACATTTTCCAGTGCTTACAGGTCGTAAAGTTTGGCCAAAAGCAATTTTTGCTGAACTTCTTTGGTTCCTTTCTGGATCGACGTGTAACAAAGACTTACAAGAATTAGGCTCTAATATTTGGACTCCATGGGTCGATGCTGAGTTTGAAAAAAAGCATGGATATGCCGAGGGGTGCTTTGGCCCAGTATATGGGTTTCAATTAAGACACTTTGGTGGATTTTATGGAAACGGCTTAGGTGGTCAACCTAACACTCAAGATAAATTAACTACTATTTCTAAGTGGCCACACTTTGGCAGAATTGTTCGTGAAAACAGGTATGGCAAAGATGGCTTTGATCAATTGGCATATATGGTTGAGCGACTTAAGAATAAGCCGAATTGTCGTCGCAATTTATTTTCTTTGTGGAATCCCAAAGAATTAAGTGCAATGCGGTTGCCACCTTGTCACTATACATTTCAAGTTTTTACACATGAAAATAAATTGAGTGGCATGTTAACGCAAAGATCGTGCGATTTCCCCGTAGGCATTCCTGCAAATATTCAGTTTTATTCCGCTTTAATTTATATGTTAGCTCAACAGTGTGGATATGAACCATATGAATTTGTTCACACAACAGCAGATTCTCATATTTATGTGGATCAAACAGAAGCGGTTGAAGAATATTTGTCTCGTGAAAAACCAGCGTCGCCCAAATTAGAATTAAATAAAGCAAAAGATATTTATTCTTATCAGCTTAGTGATTTTAAATTAGTTAATTATAATCCTCTTTCCAAAATAGAAATTCCGGTGGCTGTATGATTTCTTTACTTTTATGTTTGATGTTAATGGCTCCTGATGCACCTGCTAAGCCAAAATATAAGGCTGGCGACATTCTTGTTTTAGTTAAAGATGGGGATGTAGAGAATTATTTTGCCATGGTGATAGGAGAACCAAATGGTGAGTATAAAAAAGATTTGGGTTTTCAGTATGAATATTTGAGAGCAGGTAGATTGGACGTTGGTTTAATATGGGAGACAACGATAGAACAGTTTATGAAAGATAATGATTCTATTTATTTCCCTTATAGGGGGAATAAATCTTGGAAAGTTCTTAAGAAAGAACAATTAGACCATACGAGAAAGTTAATGGGTATCAAATGAACACGCTGATTGTTGCATGGGACGATAACCGTCTTATTGGAAGCGAAAACAAAATTCCTTGGAAAGTTAAGGAGGATTTGAAACAATTTAGGATTAGAACTGCCGATCACGCAATGGTTATGGGCAGAAAGACCTGGGAATCCCTTGGCAGTAAACCTTTAATTAGAAGAGAGCATGTTGTAGTTTCTAAAACACTTGATTGGCGAGCCATGCCAGATCATTCGGTTGCCCATGCGAATCTTGTAGAGGCAATAGAAATTGCTCGACTAGCCGTAGAAGACCAGAAGGAAGTGTTTATTATAGGTGGTGCTCAAATTTACAAGGAAGCCATGGAAAAAGATTTAGTAGACAAAATGATTGTCTCACATATACATGGCAGCCATGAAGGTGATGTTTATTTTCCTGAATTTGATGAGAGTAGGTGGGAAGTTAGTTTGTTGTCCAAACATGAGGAATTTGATTTATACGAATATAAGAGGAAATTATGAACAAATGGTTGAAAACAGAGTTGTTGCCAACGGTTCAATTTGCTGACGACGGCGAGTTGCTTAACAATTTAGATGAGTTGTTCAAGGACATCCCATATAGTTCGAATAACACTAGGTATAAATTAGTGTTTCTGCCTAAAGAGCATGCCTTTTTTGATATAGAAGATATTTCACATGAAGCTCGTGTTTATTGGGGATTAGTTAAGTTAGTTCAGCTTGGTTGCGAAACGTATTTATGCAATACTCGCCAATCTAATTTTGAAAAATTAAAAGGCCGTGCGATGTTAGTTAAGTAAGGGAAAGAACGATATATTTTTTATTGAGGTAATATATGAAATATTTAGCATACTTAGCAGGGCCAATCACAGGATGTTCTTTTGATGAGTGTGTTGATTGGCGAGAGTATATGATTAAAAAACTTCCGTCCGAAATTGTAGGTTTAAGCCCTATGCGAGGAAAAACCTATCTGGAAGATGTAGAAAAAATAGCTGATTCTTACGACCACAGTGCAGGTCAAGGATTTGGTGTTATAAAACAAACTAGTGTATCTCATCTCAGTCATGTAATGTCTTGTATGAGAGGTATTACTACAAGAGATTTTAACGATTGCCGTCGTTCTGATGTTATTGTTGTTAATCTTTTGGGAGCAGAAAAAGTTTCCATAGGCACAGTCATGGAAATTGCTTGGGCAAAAGCTTTCAATATTCCTTTGGTTTTGATTATGGAAGAAAAGGGCAACGTCCATGAGCATGCTATGGTCAATGAATGCACTGGGTTCAGAGTAAAAACTTGTGATGAGGCAATTGACGTTGCAACAATGTTGTTGTTGCCTTATCCTCATAAAGAAATATAAAGGTATAATATGAAGTATTTATCGATAGATTTAGAGACAGCAGGTCTCGACCCAAAAAGTTGCCAAATATTAGAATTTGGTGCCGTGTTAGATGATACAAATTGGTGGACTGGGGAAAAGAGAGTGGCGGTTGATTCTTTGCCTTATTTCCATGCTTATATTGTTTCTGAAGATGGCATGTATCATGGTCAACCATATGCATTATGGTTAAATGCAGAGATTTTTAAAAAAATATCAAATGCTTCAAAAGAAGCAGTAAAAGGTAATTTATTTTTATATCCCAAAAGACTAGGATTAGCTTTTAAAAATTGGTTGCGTGATGATCACGGTATAACTGGCAAAATAAATGTAGCTGGAAAGAATTTTGCAAGTTTTGATCAAAAATTCTTGGAAGAGCTTCCTGATTGGAGTGTAGAGTTTGCTAGCAGAGTCCTAGACCCAGCGGCATACTATTTTGATCCATCTAAAGATGAACGGCTTCCAGATACTAAAACATGTTTAGAACGTGCTGGGATAAATCATCCTGTAGCCCACACAGCAATAGAAGACGCAAAAGATGTAATTCGCTTAATTAGAGTAGCATTGAAATATGGCAAGCGTGAAAGATTTGAAGTTTAAAATAGATGAATTGAATAAACAACGAACAACTTTGGATGAAGAGTTAAGAACTCTTTATCAAGAATTAGATAAGCATTTATTATCTGAAGTAGAGTCTCTAGGTATTTTTAATGCTCCGTGGGAGGCTTTTGAAGATCATATAAGTTATTCCGAAAAAGGTCAGAGATTTTATCTTCGAGATAGAAGTTTGATTGATCAATGTGGGAAACTATTTAAAAAATACAATAAAATAAAAGGCAATGGATATACTCGTGGCATTTTAGATTTACCAGCGGGCGGTGGCGTGTTAACAGAAAATAAAGCCAAATTACTCAGTGGAGAAATTGTATGAGAATTTTAAATGAAGTTAAATTAGATTTTGACGATGTATTAATTGTCCCTAAGAGATCAGAAGCTCCCAGTCGTAAAAGCGTAGATTTAACTAGAAAATATACTTTCTTAAATTCTAAAGTTACTTGGGAAGGCTTTCCCGTCCTTGCAGCAAATATGGATACCACAGGTTCTTTTGCAATGGTTGATGCTTTGGCAAAAGAAGGTGCTATGACTTGTTTGCATAAACATTATTCTATCCCTGAATTGGAAAGTTTTCTGTCTGTGGACAGTAATGTAAATCATACCTTTTACACACTTGGAATTAAGGAAGAAGATTTTGAGAAGTTAAAAGCGGTTGTTAAACTAGTTCCTGGTCTTAAGTATATCACTATTGATGTCGCAAATGGTTATACAAGGTATTTTGTAGATAAAGTTAAACAAGTTAGAGATTTGCTCCCCAATGCAGTAATTCTAGCTGGAAATGTAGCTACTCCTGAAATGGTTCAAGAACTATTGTTATCCGGTGGGGCCGATATTGTAAAAGTTGGAATTGGTAGTGGTTCAGTATGTACTACTCGGGTAAAAACAGGCATTGGATATCCACAATTTTCTGCGGTTGTTGAATGTGCTGATGTTGCTCATGGGCTAAGGGGACATATTTGCTCAGATGGTGGTTGTAAACAACCGCAAGATGTGGTAAAAGCCTTTGCAGGCGGTGCTGACTTTGTAATGTTGGGCGGCATGTTAGCTGGTGCTGATGAATGTGAGGGCGAGTGGGAGATGGGAAATGATGTTAATTGGGACGGAAAACACCCAACGGTTACAGCTAATATTGTAAAAAAGAAGCTGAAGTTTTATGGAATGTCCAGTCGTGAAGCTATGAACAAGTATTCCGGTGGGCAAGCAAACTATAAAGCCTCAGAAGGCAAGTGTGTCACCATTCCGTATAAAGGCACAGCAACTGAAATTATAAGGGATATTAAAGGTGGAATTAGAAGTGCTTGCACAATGGTGGGAACAGAAAAATTCAAAGATTTAAGTAAATGTAGCACTTTTATAAGAGTAAACAGAACACACAATACCGTTTATGGGAATCAGGTATGATTTGTTGTTTATGTGGCGAAGAAGTAGATGATCCTATAATCGAAGAGCCTTTCTTGGCAACTTGTCTTAATGCTCACAAAGAGTGTTGGGAAAAATATAAAATATGGTATAATGAGTACACTAAAAAAATTCCTGGAGTTAAACAGGAAAAATAAAAAAAATATAGCTGTCGTTGGTGATACGTTAATCGACGAATATTATTTTATAGATTCTAATCGTATAAGTCCGGAATTCCCAATTCCGGTGTTTCTCTCCCTTACCAGCACTCCAGATATTGTGCGTCCAGGTGGTGCTGGAAATGTTGCCTATCAATTTAAACACTTTAATGTCAATGCTATTCTTTATGGGTTTGCCGACCGTTATTTTGAAAATCTCGCCCAAGAGCACGGATTAAATATTCAATATATGAATATCAAGGGTTTAGCCTGTCCTATTAAACGTCGTTTTTATTACCAAGACTTTCCTCTTTGTCGATGGGATGTTGAAGCAAAAAATTATAATATTGATCCGATAGAGCTAAGATGTGGAGAACAAAAATATATTTATGGTAAATGTCGTGAAGACATTAAAATTCTGTCCGATTATAATAAAGGATTTTTTGGTGAGGATGTTTCTTATTGGCTAAAAGGAACCACTATAGTTGATCCTAAAAAAGGACCAGCAAGCAAGTGGAAGGGTTGCACTATTTTTAAGCCCAATTTTAAAGAAGCTGAGGAATTAACCGGAACCACAGATGTTGATGAACAATTAAAGATTTTGCTTAGTGAAACAGATGCTAAATTTGTTGTTATTACTAATGCTGGTGATAGTGTTTTTGTTGGCACAAAGCCGGGTGGCTTTACTTATGTGGGGACACAAGAAGTAAAGGTCATAAGCAATATTGGTGCGGGAGATTGTTTTGCTGCGATGTTAGCTTTAGCTTATTCTCATGGAATGTCTATAAGCGAATGTGTTGAAGTGGCTTATGAAGCCGGCTCAGTTTATGTTCAAAAAAGATATAATGAGCCAATTACACCTTATGAGTTATTGTTACATGATGACCCCGTAGCAGCTAAACTGGTAGACCCAGAAGAATTAGTTGAGCGTGATTTTACATTATGTTTTACTAATGGATGTTTTGATATTTTACATGAAGCTCATGTGGATTTATTAAAGTATGCAAAATCCACAGCAGATAAGTTGGTTGTTGCTTTAAATACGGATGAAAGTGTGTCACGTTTAAAAGGGGCTGGACGCCCTGTAAATGCCTTAGAAAGCAGAATGAAAATGCTTTCTATTCTCGAATTTGTAGATTTTATTGTGTCTTTTGATGAAGATACGCCCTCAAAATTAATCGAATTAATACAGCCTGATATTCTCTGTAAAGGAGGTGATTACACACCAGAAGAAATAGTAGGGCATAATTTGGTTAAAGACGTACGGATATTTCCGTACGTCGAGGGCAAATCTACATCTGAATTAATAAAGCAAATTAAAAATAGTTAATTATTTGCACACAGGACAATCTTTACAGCCGTCACAAGTGCAGTTTCCATCTTCACAATGGCAGTCTGGGCCGCAAGTACATCTTGGGCAACAAGAATTGTCTACTGGCTGACATTTGTCACAACAACCAGCAAAAGCCAAACAACCAACGATTGCTAATAGTGATAAAATTGATTTCATAATATTCTCCTAAATGACTATTTTATATAGTCATGGGAAAGAGGCTTTCAAGAAAACAGTTAAAAAAAAGAACATCAAAGAAGTGTTATTTTTGTGATTGTGATGAATATGAGCTTTTAGATGTTCATCGTATTGTGCCGGGTGAAGAGGGCGGCAAATACAATGATTTCAACACTTTGGTCTGTTGTGCCTTATGCCACCGAAAAATTCACTCTAACAAGATTCAAATCTTAGGCAAATATTATTCCACTGCTGGTCGATATATTTTATATTATATAAATGAAGAGGGCAAAGAAATGTGGGAATAGCAATATATAAATTACTATGGACACATTAAACTTTAAATCTTGGCTTGAAAATATTGATGCTGAAAAAGCCGTAGCTGCTGACCCCACTTTATCTGCGGCAGCCAAAGGTGCTGAAATGGCAGCTAGAACTGCTGTTGAAAAAGGCCAAGACCCTGTGAAAGCGGCTCAAATGGCTGTATTAGACGCTGGCGTGCCTTCTAACAAGCTTGGACAAGTGTTGCCTAGGGCCACCACGTTGAATAAAATGAAAGCTAAAATGAAGTCCAAGATGAAGAAAAAATGATAGAGTTACACTTCAAACAGTTTTTAGAAACATTAACAGGCCGAGCCGCCCAGAAAATTTGGAAGCCAGAAACTCCAGTAATTAAAGACAATCCTAAACTTAGTAGGGCAGATCAAAAAAAGCGGCTTAAGGGTGTTCATTTGAATCAGGGATTTAGACCTCAATTTCCTGCTCCTTTTAAAGGTCTTACTGCTGATAAATTTGGGATTAAAGTCCGAAAAATTCCTAATCCTAAGAAATAATGTTTTATACTCTTTATAACAAAAAATTAGATCAATATCTTGTACATCCTCAAATCGGACTTTGGTATACTAAAGACTATCAAGAAGCCAAATCTATGTTGCAAAGCTGCAAAGAATATGTTAATTCTTTTGATTTAGATGATTATGAAAAAGAATTTGTTATTGTAAATGCCGAAACGGGCGAAGAAATATGTCAATAATTTCTCCTACTGGAAAAAATTTAGATATTGTCATTTCTTGTGATTTCCTTCCACATCACAATTGGATGTCTTTTGCTTCTTGGTATTCTATTTATAAAAACCTACCAGATGCTAAAGTTAGAATATTGTGTAAAAGAACACAATTTGTTAGTGATTTCTTTAAATGGACGTTTAAATGTAAAGTTCCTTTTATTCAATATACTGATCATTATGTATTTCGTGAAAATGAGTTAAAAATCACACCAGATGTTATGGCCATTGATATTTATGATAAAGATGCACTTGGGCCTATTGATGTGCGTTTGGAAGAAAAAAGTACTTTTATCACTTATTTACATGGATGTGGTAATTTTGTGTTAACGGAATGGATAGATACTTTTAGAAATCCGTTTGGCATGACGGGGAGATTTTTCTCCAACAATTTAACTGTCAACGAATATAGAGTGTTAAAATTATGGGAGAAATGTCATAAGATTTATAATGCCACCATTTAGGAGATATTATGAGATACAGAGAATTTGAGGATGATGAAAATTATGATGGCTACGAAGGATTTCTTCCAAATGATTTTGAAGGAGAAGAAGTAGAATTCGGCAGTATTGAAGAATTAAGCCATGAATTGAGACAAGCAGATTTGTATTTTTCACAAGTCAATTTGAATCGCAAAATTCTCCTAGATAGCATTAAAATGTTGAAATCTTCATGGTTTTGGAAATTTACCAAACATCAAACTAAGTTAAAGAGAATAGCTGAAACCTATAAGGCATTTTCTAGCTTGGTCTCTGAGCCAGAAGATGAAGAGGAGTAAAATTGCCAATTTATGAATTCCAATGCAAAGATTGTGATTTGATCTATGAAGAACTAGTTTCCTTTGATAAAACCGGGAAATACAAGGGCGTTGTTTGTCCGAAGTGTGAATCGAAGAAAAAGTTCAAGCTAGTGAGTAATTCAAATTTCGCTTTTTCAAATCCTGAAGGCACAGACCGTTGGAATTCCGATAGCCAAGGACATGATTATCGGTTCAAATACAATCTGCCCAATGCTAAAGAAGAACGAAAAATGGCTGAAAAAACTTCGAAGGTTGGGAAAAAGCCATATAGAGATATTGACGACATTTCGCACGGTCGATATTTTGGTGAAGTTAAATGATTTTTCGTTCTTGAATTCCAAATTTCTGTTTTTTGACATTGCTTTAAATTTGTCCTTCCGATAAGCTCACGAATGCTGAGCAAACCTCCCAGGCAAAGGAATAAAATAATGCAAGAAGTGACCAAAGAGCTTAATTGGCTATCCGAACAGTTTGATGCTTCTGAGTTTAAGACTCTTCATGAAGAGATGTCTTTCTCTGACTATGTAGATTCTGTTATCAGAAACCCCAAGCTGGCTCGTTCTGCCTATCAGCGTATCTATGATATGATCATGGATGAGGGGACCACTACCTTTAAGCGTTATCGTAAGACTTATACAAATTATAAATTCTTCGATGACGTTGATGTGCCAATTTTCGGATTAGAAGATACGTTGAATGAGTTGGTTCGTTTTATTCGTGGTGCCGCTGGCGGGTATGGCACTGAGAAGAGAATTCTTTTACTTCACGGTCCTGTTGGTTCTGCTAAATCAACAATCTGTCGCCTGTTGAAGAGAAAGATGGAAAATTATAGTCGCACGGATGCTGGGGCTTGGTATACCTACAAATGGGTTAATCTTCCCATTGGGCAAGAAGATGGAATTTATACTCATACTTATGATGAGTGCCCAATGCACGACGATCCTTTGAAGTTAATTCCTATGAATATTCGTAGGAAACTCTTCACTCGCCTTAACGAAATTCATATGGAGCAAACTCCGGAGAAAGATCGTCAGGCTCAATATACTCTCAAGTCTGAAGGTGAACTAAATCCTCGCTGCAAGAAATTCATGCAGGAATTGCTGTTGAAGTATGACGGCGATTGGAAGAAGGTTGTAGAAAACCACATCACTGTGGTTCGTAAAGTTTATTCCGAAGCGGATCGCATTGGAATTGCAACTTTTCAGCCCAAGGATGAGAAAAACCAGGATGCCACTGAGCTTACTGGCGATATTGATTACAGCAAGCTTCCTCACTTCGGGGCCGACTCTGATCCCCGTGCTTTCAACTTTGATGGTGAATTCTGTGTGGGCAATCGTGGCCTAACCGAATTCATCGAAATGTTGAAGCTCAGCAAAGAATTTCTTTATGATTTGCTGGGTGCCTCTCAAGAACGTTCGATCAAGCCGAAAAAGTTTGCTCAAATTTCGGTAGACGAAGTTCTCATTGGTCACACCAACGGCCCAGAGTATGAGAAACTTAAGAATGACCAGACGATGGAAGCATTGAGGGACCGCACGGTGAAAATCGATGTTCCTTATTTGCTACGCTGGTCAGACGAAATTCGTGTCCTATCTCAGGATTATGGACAAGATAAGGTGCGTCAACATATTGCCCCACACACAATTGAAATCGCTGCCCTGTGGGCAGTGTTGACCCGTCTTAAAAATGATAAAGACAATAAATTGTCTTTGGTCGAGAAGGCCAAGCTTTATGATGGCAAATATCTCCCAGGATATACTGAAGATACCGTAAAAGAATTACGGGACAAATATCCTGGAGAGGGCATGGACGCTGGTGTCTCGGCTCGTTATGTGCAAGATAAAATTTCAAATTGCCTTTCTTCGCACTATGATTACATTAACCCCTTTATGGTCTTGAACGAGATTCGTGACGGACTGAAACATTCTTCGTTGATTACCAACGAAGAAGATAAGGGCAAGTATGTTGAGTGTGTGGATGCGGTAATGAAGGAATTAGATCAAATTCTGAAGACCGAAGTGCAAAAGGCTTTAGTAGGTGACGAAGATGCCATCAACCGTCTTTGCACTAATTATATTGATAATGTTATCGCATTCATCAATGATTCTAAGGTCATCAATCCTTACACTCAGAAAGAGCAAGAGCCGGATGAACGCCTAATGCGTTCCATTGAAGAAAAGATTGATATTCCTGAGGTGGGCGTCGATGACTTCCGCCGCAGCATCGCAGCCTTCATTGGAACCTTGGCCCAAAAAGGTGAGAAGTTCAAGTGGGACAGTAATGTCGAACTAAAAGACGCCTTACAGGCTAAATTGTTCGAGGATACCAAGGACCACATTAAACTTTCGGCCCTAAGCACCTCCGGTGCCAGTGTAGTTGAGCCAGACTTGCAAGAAAAAATCGATGCAATTAAGCAGCGTTTGATCAAGCAATATGGCTATAATTCGAAGTCTGCTGAAGATGTTCTAAACTACGTGGGCTCGATTTTCGCCCGAGGTGATGTGGCTGATGATGATTAATTAAATATCTAAATTTGCCTGAAAAATAGAGCAAACCGCCATATATAACATTGTCGAGAAACACTTTCGGCAGTGGAAATATATGGCGGTTTGTTTTTGGTAGTGGTAAAATGAAAATATGCAGCAAGTGTAAATTAGAACTTCCTTTTGATTCATTTTCAAAGCACAGTCGATCTAAAGATGGTCTTTACTATTGTTGTAAGATTTGTAAGGCAAAGGAAGATCGAGAATATCGAGCAAGGCATCGAGACAAAATTAAAAAGAAGAAACATTTGTATTATGAGCAAAATAAAGATCATATAAAGTGTAAAACAGTAAGATATCAGAAACACAATCCTGATAAGGTTAAAGCTTATTCTAAAACAGCAAGAGAAAATCTAAAAATAGAAATATTTAATCATTATTGCAATTGCAATATTGAATGTAAAAATTGTGGGCAAAATCAATTGCATTTATTGACAGTTGATCATGTTAACGGTGGTGGTTCCCAACATAAGAGAAGGATCAAAAATCTTTATTCTTGGATTAAACGAAATAATTTTCCAGAAGGCTTTCAGGTTCTTTGTTGGAATTGTCAATTTAGAAAAAAGAATGAAGAGGCCAAGCCTGAAAACCCACAGCCCAATCAAATAAAACAAGCAGAGTATGTTAAAAACATTAAAAAAGAAGTTTTATCACACTATGGAACAACATGCTCCTGCGGAGAATCAGATGATGTAGTTTTAACCTTAGATCATATAAATGACAACGGAGCAGAGCATAGAAAAAAATTAGGTCGCAGAGGTTTTAATTTTTATCTTTGGTTGAGAAAAAACAACTTTCCAAATGATCCGCCATTGCAAGTATTATGTGCTAATTGCCAATATGATAAGCACAATTTAAAACCTCGTTTATTTAACAGCGAAACACACCTCCCAGAACACAAAGTACATTTAGAAATTGCTTCTTGGTTAGATTCATTTGGTTTAAAGCTTGAAGATAAAACAATTGAGTATTGTGACTTTTTTTGGCACACACAAGTTCCTGAAAGGTATCATTATAATAAATACAAAGAATATTTAGAAAACAATGTTCAATTGATCACTATTTTTGAAGATGAATGGAATGATAGACGTTCGCAATGTGAGTCTCATATTCTTTCTTTGTTTGGGATAAAAGAAAGAACCGTCTTTGCTAGAAAGTGTTCAATAGTTGATTTAAACAAAGTTGAATTTAACAAGTTTTGCGATGCTTATCATATTCAAGGTTCTAATAGACTGGGTTTAATTTTTTATGGACTGGAATTTAAAGGCGAGTTGTTGGGGGTTATGTCGCTGGGACGGCACCACCGACAGGTTAAAACTTTAGTATTAGATCGTTTGTGTTTTAAACGAGGCGTGCAAATTCCAGGTGGCGCAAGCAAGCTTTTTAGCAGATGTATAGAATGGGCAAAAATAAATAATTATTCTGATATAATTAGCTTTTCTGATAATAGGTGGAGTTTAGGAGGGGTTTATAAAGCTTTAAATTTTCAATTAGACAAAGAACTCCCACCAGACTATAGCTATGTAGATTTAAAAAATGGCGGGAAAAGATTATCCAAACAATCTCAGAAAAAGAAAAACACAAATTGTCCTTCTGGAATGACCGAAAAGGAATGGGCTTTAGAGCGAGGTTTGGTCCGAATTTGGGATTGTGGTAAAAAGAGATGGGTGTATAATATTCATTGAATATAAAGGAGATATTATGTATCCAAAAATTGTAACAAGAGAAGAATTTAATGAGGCTGTCGAAGCACTGTGGACAGAAATTGAATATCAAAATAATTTAGCTCGTCGTACATCTGATGAAGCCAAGGACGTTCCCGGTTTTGTGGTTTTAGGAAACCGCTATATTAGAAAAATAGAAGATGACTGGGCTGATCAACCGGGTCCAGTAGTGGAAGATGCCTTGCATGGATTGCGAAAAGTGGCTACCATATTTCTTCGTGGAATGGTTTATTGCGGCGTGAGACCTAGACAGTAAACTCACCCTTAAAAAGAGAAAAAAATGCCCCGCAGAATTGAAGAAGATCGTCGTGATTTCCGTGACAGGTATTCAGGACGAATTCGTAGTTCGCTTAAAAAATTCATCAACAATGGGCGTATTTTTAGAACACGCCCAAATGGCGGTCATGTTCCTATTACAATTCCTAGGATGGATATTCCTCATATTGTTCATGGCAACAATAAAGATGGAGTGGGCCGTGGTGGCGGGGAAGATGGAGATATAATCCAAAAAGGCCCTGAGAAAGGCAAAGGTAAAGGCAATAAAGGTGGCGATGGCACTCAAGAGGGAGTTGAAATCGCTTTGAATTTGGAAGATGTTTTGCAATTTCTACAACAAGAATTGCAACTTCCAAATCTAAAACCCAAACCAAATGAAGTGCTTGAAGAAGAAGAAATTAAATATACAAGCATTTCTTTGACAGGCCCTGAATCGTTACGTCATAATCGCCGCACCATGTTGCAAGCGTTAAAACGACAAGCGGCTGCCGGAAATCTTGATAAATTACATTGGATTCCCGGTTTTTCTCAGCCTGTGAAAATGATAACGCCAATCAACACAGATCGTCGTTATCGCCAATATCGTGTTATTCAAAAACCTTCTAGTAATGCAGTAATATTCTTTGCTAGAGATGGTTCTGCTTCGATGGATGAATATAAATGCGATATTGTATCTGATATGTCGTGGTGGATTGACATTTGGATTAGACGGTTCTATGAGCGAGTTGAACGTTGTTATATTTGGCATGATACTTATGCTCAAGAATGTGATGAAAACAAATTTTATACATACCGCTATGGTGGTGGTACTAAATGTTCATCAGCATTCAAATTAATTGCCAAACAGTTTGAAAACAGATTTCCGCCCAACAAATGGAATATTTATGTTTTCTATTTTACTGATGGTGAAAACTGGAATGAAGATAACAACCAATTAATTAAAACTTTACACGAGAAATTCCCTCCAGAGGTTGTTAATTTAGTTGGAATTACCCAGGTAATGGCATATGGCTATGAAAACAGTCTTCGTCAACTTGTAATAAACGAGATGGCGGAAGGATCGTTAAAAGGGGCTAACAATATAAAAACTACGGCGGTTGGCCCTGAAATGGCTGGTCCTTCTAATAATCAAAGTGTGACTAATTACAATCCTTGGGGCTGGGGACCAGGCCAATTGACCTCAGATGAGCGAGATGCTCAAATTAAAAGAGCAATTACTGATATTTTAGGAACTAATCAGTCTAAAAAAGCACGAGCACCAGAAGGTATTTAAATGTCAAATGATTTTCTGCATGGCAGTTCTTTGTTGCTAGGCGACAATACCGTTCCCGGCGTGCAAATTCCGGAAGAACTTAAGAAGTTAATTCCTGATATTTTCAAAGCCTGTAAGGATTTCGGTTTGGATTTTTATCCGACTGTTGTTCAAATGTTGGCTTATGATGAAATTAGTGAAATTGCTTCTTATGGTGGTTTTCCGGTTCGTTATCCCCATTGGAAATGGGGTATGGAATATGAGGAATTGCAGAAGGGTTATATGTACGGAATGCACCGTATATATGAATTAGTTATCAATACTAATCCATGCTACATTTATTGTTTAGATTCCAATGCTCTTGTAGATAATGTTACTGTTATTGCTCATGCTTTAGGACACAATGATTTCTTTAAGAATAATATTTTCTTCTCCCCTACCAGTCAAAATATGATGAACCAATTGGCCAATCACGGCACAAGGGTTCGTAAATACATGGCTCGCTGGGGAAGGAGTAGAGTTACAGATTTCATTGATCACTGTTTAAGAATTGAAACCCTTATTGATTTCAGCACAGCATGGGAAAAGAGAAAGGTAAAGCAAGTCACGATCAAAGATAGTAGAAAATATCGTCATCCAAGACGGTTGGAAACAGATCGTGATTACATGGAACCTTACATCAACACTGAAGAGTGGAAAAACAAACAAAAACAAAAAATTGAAAGAAAAGATGCTTTTGATGAATTAGAGATTTTCAATAATCCCACCAAGAATATTATGGGATTTTTGCGTGATCATGCTCCGCTCAAAGCGTGGCAGTCAGATGTTTTGTCTATGTTATATCAAGAGGCTTTGTATTTTGCACCTCAAAGATTGACAAAAATGGCCAATGAAGGCTGGGCCAGTTTTGTTGATTACAACATTATGTGCAAATATGCTCTGTGCGGATTAGGTCAAAAAACTCCTGATTCTGGAATTATTCAATATTCCAAACACAAGATGGGTGTTTTAGGCGGCAAACATTCGACTAATCCATATAAATTAGGTTTTTGTTTATTCCAAGATATTGAAGAGCGTTGGAATAAGGGCCGTTTTGGTACAGAATATGAAGAGTGTGATGATTTAGAGAAGAAGAGAAAATGGGATACAAATGTTGGGTTGGGACAAGAAAAGGTTTTTGAAGTTCGCAAGCATTATAATGATTTAACGATGCTGGCTGAATTCTTTACTCCTGAATTTTGCAATAAATATGAGTTTTTTAACTGGAAACGCCATCCAAATGGTGATATCATGTTAGAGAATCGCAATTTCAGGGAAATTAAAACTAAATTACTCCGCAAATATGCGAATGGCGGCCTGCCAGAGATTTTCTTAGTTGATCCAAATCATCGTGGTAAAAGATATATGCTTCTCCAACATCGTTGGGAGGGTCAAACATTACTTCCAAAATATGTAGAAGCTGTAATGCAATCATTGTATTTCTTCTGGAACAATGATGTGTATCTTGCCACTAAAGACAAGGATGGAAATGAGATTGTTTGGGCTGCCTATGGTGTCGAAGATGGGCTTGTAGAATGCATGACACGGGAAAAATACGAAGAGTCAATGAAACGAAAATGAGTCGCATTTCCGACCACCTTTTAAATATTACCTTAGATGGCCAATCAGTCCCAGTTTTGGAGTTTTTCAAACTGGACAATGATGGGTATGTTGAGGTTGTTGCGCCCAAGGAGGATGAAATACCAAGAATAGATATTTATTTATTGGTAAAAGAGTCCCGTATCTATGTCTGGGCTCAAAATGATGAGCAATTAGAAAAAATTAAAGATAGAATTTATAGTAAATTTAGCCCGTACACTAATAAGGAGTTTCATTTAATAGAAACTCAAACTACAAAATATGGCAAAATAAGGGAATTTACCTGTAGAATATTAAATTAAGATTAAATATTTGAAATATAAGAATTTACGTCTTTTTTTAATTGGTATTTAGATTTATAATATCTTCCTAAGTTCTACTATAGTTTGGTAGAATTTTTAGGGAGATATAAATGCCCACAAAGAAAAAGACGGAGTTAGATCAATTAATAAATGATATTCATTGTCACCATATAAATTATCACACCCGAGATATTTATCTTCATAGTTCTGGCTATGAGGATGGAGATTCTGAGAGGGGTGTGGAATTTAAAATGGCGACAACTTTTGTAAAGAATTTACATATTTTATTAAACCAAAATGCAACTCTGCCCATTCTGGTGCATATGCATAGCATTGGTGGTGTTTGGAATGATGGAATGGCGATGTTCAATGCTATTCGATATTCTACGGCACCAATAACTATTTTAGCTTATGCACAAGCCAGTTCTATGACAGGCATTTTGCTGCAAGCCGCCGACAGGCGAATTGTTACTCCTGACTGTGAATTTATGTTACATCACGGTTCAGTGTCATTGGAGGACAATTCAATAGCTGTTAGATCGGCAGTGGAAACTAATGAAAGATATTGCCGTCGAATGTTAGAAATATTTGCAAGACGAGCAAAAAATGCTCAATTCTTTAAGGAAAGAAAATATAGTGAAAGTAAAATTAAAAGCTATATCGACCGAAAAATTAAAGACAAAAGTGACTGGTATTTAGATGCTGAGGAGGCATTGTACTATGGTTTTGTTGATGAAATACTTGACAAACAAATAGATTTCGATCAGTTGCGAACTGTAACTAAATATAAAGGTAAAATATGACAATTGATAATCTACACCATGAACATTTTCATAAACGACTGAATACTTCTGATAATTATACAAATGCTTTAATGCAACTTTTAAAAAAGAAAAAACATTTTAAAAGTTTCAGAAAAGCCACTAGAGAAGAAGACTTAGCAGGGATTGATTGGTGGGTTGTTTTTCCTGATGAAGATGAGGAATCTCCTATTCAATTTAAACTAAGAGATAAAATGAAAGATATGCCATTAGTTAGATATCAGCCGTTTAGAGGAACCGATGATGAAACTACGGTGGAAGGTCGAGATTGGCGTGGATTACATGACAATGCTTCTAAATACTATTATGTGGCCATTAGAAATGGCACTGGATTTTGTCAAGCATATCGAATTACATCTAAGAAATTAAAAAAAATAGCTCGGAAGCTTGATAAAGAATGGAGTCAATCTGAAAAAGCTTTTGAAACCTTTCCGGTAGGATTTTTTGATTCAAAGCGAGTTCAAATGTGGTTGAAGAAAGGCATTTGGAACAAGTGTGTTTTCCGCACAGATGATGGAGAAATTTGGTGGAAGAAAAATAGAAATGAAGGGTTTCCCAAGTTTAACATGTATATTCCCTATGACTACAAAGAATGGGAATGTAATTTTGATAGTAAAGATAGTGAATTTATAAAAAACAAAGTAAGCGAGGCTGATGCCTTAAGGAGTTCGTAATGTCCGATGTAGAGTTATTTTTGACAGATGAGTTTGTTTCTTTTGCAAAAAAAATTTCTGAAGTTTTAGATAAAAAGAAAGCTAAAGAAGCTGAGATGAAGCAGCTTTATAGTCAATTTAAAGATGATCTAAAAGAATTAGAAGCCGAGGCTGCCGTACTTTATCAGGAATGGGAAAATTTTAAAGCTGGCAGATCGTCTGGTGAAGTTTCAGAATAGTCTATTGACATTTATTAGCAGTTAAGTTAAATATAATTCATGGTTGACATTATTTCAAAAAATGGAGGTAAAAAGGTGGAGATTGTCGGTTTCGAACATCTCCACCTTTAGCTACACACAGATTTTAGTTTACTAGATGGCTATGCCATGGTGGAGGAACATGCTAAAAGAGCAACTGAAATTAATCAAAGATTTCTGTGTGTAACTGATCATGGTGCTATGGGCGCCATACCTCGTCAAATTCGTGCTTGTGAAGAAAATAAAATAAGCCCTATTTTCGGCTGCGAGCTATACATAAATCCCATACAACCCGAATTCAACACTGAAACCGAGCGACTTCAATTCATTAAAAATATCGATCCTGATATTAAAGCTCAGTTTCGTAAATCATATCATCTTTTAGCTATAGCTTATAATAATACTGGCTATAGCAATCTTGTTAAGCTTTCTTCATGGGGTTGGACCAAGGGCTTTTATTATCGTCCTCGGGTTAATCATGAGCAGTTGATGAAATATAAAGAAGGAATTGTTTTTTCATCATGTTGTTATAACGGAGAAATTGGACAAGCTTTTGATAAAGGTGGCGAAGAAGCTGGCGAGGCGATGTTGGTGAAATATATGAAAATGTTTCACCCACATTTTTATCTTGAGTTTATATTGTTGGATTTTGATAAACAAAAGCCTTATAACGCATTTATCATGAAAATGCATGATAAATATGGAATCCCTCTCATCATTAGTCAGGACTGCCATTATACTTATAAAGATGATAGTCACATGCAGAGTTTGATGTTAATGGTTCAAACTGGCAAGACCATCCAAGATATTCAAAAAGCAAAAGAAGCAGATGAAACCGCCGACTTTTTTGAATTACAGGATAAAAATCTTTGGATGAAGTCTGAAGAAGAAATAGATGAAAAGTGGGAATCTGATTATCAACATATTGTTGATTATGAGTTGTTAAAAGAAGCTAAAAGAAATACTGTTAGAATTTGTGAGTTAGCTCAAGGTGTTGAATTAGACAGATCAATGAAATTGCCTCGTTTTGACGATGCCAACGATAAATTAAAAGAATATACTATGCAAGGCTTCGCTCAGCGTGGATTGCCAAAAAATAAAGAGTATCATAATCGGATTTTGGAAGAATTATCACTGATTATTCAAAAAGACTTCTCGTCTTATTTCCTCATACAGAAAATGATGACAGATGAGGCTAGACGAAAGTGTCCAGAATTGTTAGGATGGGGGGACGGGTCTGAAGCTTGCGGTCCAGGTCGAGGTAGTGTTGGCGGAAGTTTGGTTGCTTATTGTTTAGGCATTACTGATGTTGATCCTATAAAACACGATTTGTTGTTTTCTAGATTTTTAAGTCCAGCCCGTGGCGGTAAATCAGTTAAGTTAAAGTTTGCCTCTGACCCTATTTCTCAAATAGAACAAGTTGTAAACGCAACAGAGGAATGTCCTTTTTAATGATAAAGAAGATTAAAGTTACGTCTAAATCGCAGGCTAAGGCATTTATTTCTGATGTTCCTTGGGCTGCGATTAGTATTACCACATATAAGGATGACTGGCCGAAATTAAATGGAACCAAACGGTTAGGTTTATTACAGCTTTGGTTTGCAGATGTGGAATTGGAATACTATTCACTGGCAGATGAAATTTTGTTTAAGCCTGAGCATGCTAAACAAATTTATGATTTTGTGAAATCTATGCATGAAAAAAATGATGTTGAATTACTTTTGGTGCATTGTGAGGCTGGTTATTCAAGATCACCTGCTATTGCCTGTGTATTAGAACAGGCTTTTCTTGGTTTGGAGTCTAAGCTATTTCCGGCAAAATATTTTAATTCTTTTGAAGGCGGTTATTTGAAATATGAACCAAATAAACTGGTTCATAAAATAATGATCCAAGAAGGTATACGTTTGGGTCATTTGAAATATTCAGATGAGTTTCAACCATTTGTGACTCCAGAATGAAATGGCGAAAAAGATATGCTTGGGCTCTTAGATTGCAACTAGCATTTGTTTTGTTGCCATTAATATTTGCTTTTACTTATCCTCAACTGCTGTTTGCTTGTTGGGCAGCAGCATTAGTGTTTGTATTATGCGGTGTGTTTTTTCATTTCTTCTCAATATATGCCTAATTAATTCAAGCCCATTTTAGACATAGAGTTCATTAAATTGCTAGGCTTTCTAGTTGGTTTGGCGAATTTAGATGGTGGACCCATTTCCATATCAGAATCTTCGTCTTCTATTTCATCACCCATCTCATCATCCATGTCGCCACTTAGGTCGTCATCGCCTTCATCGTCGAAGTCCATGTCATCATCATCCATGTCATCGCCTTCGTCATTAAATTCTTCATCGCCCATCTCATCATCCATGTCCATTTCTTCATCTCCCATTTCGCCATCCATGTCCTCTGGAGATTCTTCGTCTTCCTCAGGTTCCATTTTTAATCCCATTGGAGGACCAACAGCTTCTTTTAGGGCACGAGCAAATCTGCGAGATCGTCTTTCACCATCTTCATTTTCTTCTTCGAATAAATTGGTGAGTTCACTATAAGCTTCTGGATATTCTAAAGCAGCTTTGAATACTTCGCCTAGAATATTTGCTCTTTTTAATTCGTGCATGAGTTGTTCAACAACTTTTGGACTTTTCTTGCTTAACGCAGCAACGTATCTAATTGCTTCTGAAGGATGTGGATGAAACGCTCCTGGCTTAGTTGCGTTAACCATCGGCAAATCTTCTGTTAATTCGATTGTGCCACATTCTTTAACCATGAATTCAGCGAATTCTTTGGTAGACATGTTTTTTGTTTTATTAAAGAACTGCTCAGTTTTTGGCAATCCTTTTGGCCATTCATCTTTAATTTCAGTGCCGAGCGATGTTAATTTAGAATTGCCGCCTTTTGTGTCAGGCGTATACTCTAAATTCTTATCTCCCATATCTGCAAAACCACCAGTTTCAGCTTTTTTTGCGGAAGCATTTTTATTTGCAGCTTTGTAGGGATTTAAATCGCCTTGGCCTTCGCCTTTTGTTGGTTTTTTAGGGTCTGGACCTTCATAATCGGCAACCAATTTAACTTTTGGGTTTCCAGCAAGACCAGTGGCGTTTACGCCGTCTTTTCTTTCTTCGACGTAATTTGTGAATTTTTTAAACATGTTTCTCCAAAATTATTTCATAAGTAGAGCTAGCACAATATAAACTACTAAGCCTGGAACAAAGCCAGTACTTAATGTGACTATGGCATATAACACTCGTATTAAAAGCGAATCAACTCCTAGTGTGTCAGCGATTCCCGAACATACACCAAGAAGCACTTTATCTTCTGTATTTTTCTTCATTGTAAATCCTTTTGTTATGGCATTTCGCCACAAATTTTGAAGGCTAGTATATTTAGGGGTAAGCCTCCAAAATTTATTGAGTAGGATTCTACATAATTTTGGCGAATGCGACTTTACAAATCGCCTTTTGTGTGTATAATGAAAGAGCACGACGGGGCTATTATCCTGCCCCAGAGCGCCCTATTCTTTTTAAGAAGGTGTCGCCTGGATTGTCGGGATTATTTGGGCTGCCATCGTGTCTCTCGGTATGGTTTAGACTGATGGACCCAGCCGAGTTGAAAAATCAGTCTCACGGGGTCGTTAGGTTTCGATTCGCAATGAGGTTGAATGTGTGGCATGCAGTGGTTGATCGAACGGCCACTTTAAAAATCGATCAAGCCTTAACCGGCAATACTTACGCTCAGGCTGCTTAATCAGCCAAGGGTTTTGGGAAGCTAAGTTAGCTGCGTCCTTAAATCCTAACGAAATGCTAACTGGCTTTAACCCTTGCAGATACAGGTTGAAGTGAGATAAAATGATTCTGCTGGCTCTAAATAACTTTTGCTATTTGCAGTTTTTAGAGTAAGATTTAGCAAAAAGATAAGCATGTAGAGGCCGCTCGACTAGTTGTAGAAGATGGGGGTTCGATTCCCCCCGACTCCACTTAACTCATTTACTTCCGTAAATGAGTTCCGTCACCGGCCCTTCGGGGCTCGGTGTCGTTGTTATAGTTTCCTATGGACCTGACCGGCAATCCGGCCACGCCCAAAATACCCTGTGGCTTAAATGTCATAGGGTATTTTTTTTGACAATTGATTTATTTCAAAAATTGGGTATAATCATTGATATGAGTAGAGATATTTTTAGGTCATATTATCGAGATGTAATTAAACCGCTTGAATCAAGCAATCCTGAAATCATTGGCTATACAGGCAAACACCCTATACTTTATAAAAAAATAGGGAATGGTCCTCATCATGTTTTGATTTCAGGAGGCGTACACGGCGAAGAAATTGCAGGATGTGCTGCTGCGGTTGATATAATTGAAAATTTATTCACGGTTCCAGGGGGCCATTTTACTATTCATGTATATCCATGTATGAATCCGTACGGATATGAATATAATATACGTGAGAATGCTGAAGGTATTGATTTGAATCGAGGGTTCAAGGAAACACTTAAAGGCCGTGAAGTTGAAATTTTTGCTGAACATGTTAAAAAATTAAATTACAAATATATTTTTACCATGGATTTTCATGAAGGTTCTCCCAATACTATATGGAAAGTATTAGATAACAATAAAAAAATTAAATGTTCTTATTCTTTAGAAGACAATCCTCATGGTGCGTGGCTTTATGAATCTTGTAAGGTTTTGTCTCATCGCATGGGCGATAAAATGTTGCAAGCATTGCGAAACGAAGGTCTAGAAGTAACTTCTAAAGATATTGTTTATGATGATATTTGTGATAATGGTTGGATCAAATATCCCGAAGCAATGAAAAGTGAAGAATATGCTGAGGGGAATTCTTTTGATGCATGGCTTTGGGCTCATTATACTTCTCAAGCGTTTACATCCGAAACGGATATGTCTTGGCCGCTCGAAGATAGAATTAAAGCACATCATTTGATGCTTATGGCTGCGCTCGAAGCCACAAGAACAAGGTTGGATAATGTCTAAATATAATGCTTCTCAAATTTCTGTTCTCAAGGGATTAGAGGCAGTTCGCAAAAATCCAGGTATGTATATTGGGAGCCTTTCTTCTCAAGGGCTTCACCATTTGCTATGGGAAATATTAGATAATTCCTGTGATGAGGCTATGGGAGGCTTCTGTACAGAGGTTTCAATTATAGTAGATAAAGATGGTGAAACCATCACAGTAGAGGATAACGGGCGAGGCATCCCAGTTGATACCCACCCAATAGAAAAACGATCTGCTTTAGAAGTGGTTATGACCACACTCCATGCAGGCGGGAAATTTGAAGAAGCAGGTGGTTCTTATACATCATCGGGTGGTTTACATGGTGTTGGTGCCTCCTGTGTTAATGCTCTTTCCGATCAAATGTATGTAGAAGTTTGTCGTGATGGCGTTGTATGGAAACAAACATACTCCGCTGGCAGAACCACAAGTAAAGTTAAAAAAGTTGGTAAATGTCGCAAAACAAAAACAGGAACTAAAAGTTCTTGGCATCCTGATAAAAATATATTCAAAAATGTTAAAGTCGATGATAACTTGATTGTTCGTCGCATTAGAGAAATGGCATTTTTGAATCGTGGATTAAAAATAAACTATAAAAATATTGCCACAAAATTCGAAGAGTCTTTTTGTTTTGATGGCGGAATCTCAGATTATGTTAAGTATCTTTGTGATGGGAAAGATGAAGTTTACCCATCACAGCCTTTATTTGGTGAAGGCAAATCTTCTTTGACTTCTCGTCCTGGAGACTGTGAGGTGCAAATTGCACTTGCCTATTCGGGAGAGGACGATGAAACTATTTTATCTTTTTGTAACAACATCAACACCGGGGATGGTGGCACGCACGTTACGGGATTTAAAAATGCCTACACGAGAGTCATTAATGTATTGGCTCGTCAACATGGGTTGTTGAAAGAAAGTGCCAACAATTTAAGCGGGGATGATGTTCGTGAAGGTTTAATGGCTGTAGTATCTGTCAGGTTTGCTCGTCCTGAATTTATTTCACAAACTAAATCAAAATTAGGAACTACTGAGATAGAATCAGTGGTTAGCACAATAGCCAGTCAATTGTTGTCTGGTTATTTTGATAAAAACTCTGGTGTTTTGAAAAAGATTGTTAATCGTGCTTTGGTTGCACAACAAGCAAGGGCTGCTGCAAAGAAGCAATCAGACTTGGTAAAAAAGAAAGGGTTCCTCGGCAAAAATAATCGAATGCCCGGAAAACTTTACGATTGCGATTCAGAGAAGCGAGATTTACGAGAGCTATTTATTGTGGAAGGTGATTCGGCGGGTGGCTCAGGAAAGGATGGTCGTGATCCCGAAACTCAGGCAATTCTTCCAATTCGTGGTAAAATCATCAATGCTGAAAAGAATGACATATCAACCCTGTTGAAAAACAAAGAAGTTCAATCTTTAATTATTGCAATTGGCACTGGTATTAAAGATGACTTTGATTTTAAGAAATTAAGATATAACAAAGTCATAGTTATGTGTGATGCCGATGAGGATGGCAACCATATTGCCACTTTGTTGTTGACTTTCTTCTATCGCTACATGCGACCGCTCGTTGCAGATGGATATATTTATCTGGCACAGCCGCCATTGTTTTGTGTTGACAACGGAAAGAGAAAAGTATATTGTTGGTCTGAAGCTGAGATGCAATCTCAGGTCAAAAAACTTGGTAAATGTAAAGTTGTCAGGTTTAAAGGGCTAGGTGAAATGGATGCAGAACAATTGGCTGAAACTACAATGCATCCCAATGGTCGCCGTTTAATTAGATTGCAAATAGACGATCAAGGTGAAACAGAGCATATGGTGTCTGTGCTGATGGGTAGCAATGCACAGTTAAGGAAGGAACATATTGTGAACCAAGTAAACAGTGTGGTAAAAAAATGAAAATAAAAGCAGAATTAGAATCAAATGATCTAAAAGATATTAGAGAAGTGTTAACAACATGGATGGGCATATCCCCTTCAGATGAACAAATTCGTGACTTAATGAAATATGAAAATGATATTCTTATCGATATTGCTAATTGGGGAGCAAATGATACCCCAACTAGAGAAAAAATAATGAAAGCCGTTGGAGAACGAATCACTAAAATGCGATATCCACGCCATAAAGATTCTCAGAAATATATGGATGAATTTTGGGACATTTTTAATCAAAAAGCTGTTGCCTCTGGGATAAAGGTGGTTGTATCATGATTAGGAAAAATGAAATTTATGTTGATGAGTGGGATGGAAACCTTCAAATTAGTCTAAGTGATCTTGAGAAATTAATTCCAGAGTTGAAGAACAAGTATGGAGCTAAATCATTGCTTAGCTTCGATGCGGGCTACAACAATGTATCTGTAGTAATTGTGCCATCTAAGAAAAAGATTAAAAAATGAAAGATGCATTCGATAATCCATTAAGCATAAAAGATACTGTTGTTTTCATCTATAAAAATAGATTTGTTATGGGTGAGATTGTCTCGTTTATTCCGGGAGTTGTCATCAATAAAAATAAACAATCTCTAGATCAAGTTGTAGTAGAGGTTGTTCAAAAATTAAAAAATAGTTACCCACCGGATCGCATAACACTCCAAACTTCTGCTGTTATAAAAAGATGAATAAAGAAAAATTTCTTTCTGAAGAAGAATTTTCTTCTGTATTAGATTCTAGATTTACTCGATATGCTTTTATGTCGCTGGAAGATCGTGCCCTTCCAGATGCCCGAGATGGTTTAAAACCATCACAAAGACGGGTGTTGGTGGCAATGAATGATCTTCATTTATCCTCTACCAGTGTTACAGAGAAGTCTGCCAAGATTTGTGGCGATACATCGGGCAACTATCATCCACACGGCGAAGCCGTAGTTTATCCTACGATGTATCGACTGGCGCAGCCTTGGGTAATGAGATATCCATTACTCATAGGACAGGGTAACTTTGGAAATGTAGATGGCGATCCACCGGCTGCGATGCGATACACTGAAGCAAAGCTTTCACAAATGGGTGAAGCAATGCTTCGTGATTTGTCTGAAGATGTTGTTGCTTATGAATCAAATTATAATGAAAAAAGAAAAGAACCGACAATACTTCCGGCTTTCTTTCCAAATTTATTGGCCAATGGTTGCGAAGGCATTGCTGTTGGCTGGGCAACTAAAATGTTGCCTCACAACATAAAAGAACTCGCAGCAATAGTAAAGAAATATATTTCCAACCCCAACACCAGAATATCAAGCTATTTGAAATTAATGCCAGGTCCGGATTTTCCTACTGGCGGGAAAATCTTAGGTCAACAAGGTGTGTTGGATTACTATACTAGTGGCCGAGGAACCATTAAGGTAGAAGGCACATATGCAATTGATAAAAAATCAATTGTAGTAACAGAACTGCCTTATCAATCTAGTCCTGATCAACTTTGCAATGAAATTAAAAATTTAGTTGAATCAGGTAAAATTGATGGTATTGTCGATTTAAAAAACCTGTCTTCCAAAAAAACAGGTATAAATGTTGTAATTCAAACTGGTAAAGGCAGTAATGTTCCTTTAATTTTGAATGGTTTGCTTAAACATACGTGTTTGAGAAAATCGATATCAGTTAATCAAACAGTTTTAATTGACGGAAAAGTTGTTCCTGAAGCTTCGCTCCCCCAGCTAATTAAAGCTTTTGTAGATCATCGTAAAGAGGTATTAGTAAACAAATATCAAGCTGAACTAAAATGTTCATTAGCTCGTGTTCACATCTTGGAAGGTTTGATTGGCATCGTTGATAAAATTGATGCTGTAATTGAGTTGATTAGAAACAGCGATGATCCTGAGGATGCTGAGAAGAAGTTAATTTTTCGAAAGTTTGTAAAAACCTTAGAGCAAGCTAAAGCTGTGTTGTCTATTACTTTAAGACAATTAACCAAACTCGAAGGTAAAAAATTATTGGAAGAGCGTGATAAACTTAAAAAAAGAATCAAGTGGCTCAAGAAAGTAGTGGCCGACGAAAAGGAGATTCTCGCATTGATTGTACAAGAACAAAATGAAATTATCAAAGATTTTGGCGATGATCGTAAAACAGAAATGGTCGAAGATGTAGAAGAGATTTCAGAGGAAGATTTAATCAAGGATGAAAATCTAACCATTACGCTGACTGGAAATGGTTATATTAAAGCCTTTCCTGCGGGCAAAACTCCCTCTCTAGAAGATGCATTTGTTGTTTTGAATACTAAAAGTAAAGATAGTGTTTTGTTTTTAACAAATACAGGTTTTGTATATCAAAGAATGGCTTATTTAATTCCTCAAGATTCAAGGATGAAAAAAGGCTTACATGTCAGCAGCTTGCTGGATTTGAAGGTAGATGAAAAAGTCGTTAGCATGTTCCTTTTAGAGGAAAAAAGCTTTGTATTAATTGTAACCAAAAATGGGGTTATCAAAAGAAGTGAATCACAAACATATGAAACTACTCGCACCAACGGTATAGGTGGAATTAATTTGAATAAAGGTGATGAAGTAGTTTTTGCTGGAATAACTGATGGAAAGAAAGACATTTTCATTGTAACAAAACACGGCTATCTTGTTAGATATTCAGAAGAAATAGTTCCCGTTCAAGGCAGATTAACCAAAGGTAGTCGAGCATTAAAAATGGATTATGAAGATGATGTAGCAGCAGTTTTTACTCTTGACCCAAAAGATATATCTGATATCCTAGTAATTACTGAGAATGGATTTGGCAAACGTAATAGTAATAAAGATTACAAATGTTCTAATAATCGCCAAATTAGAGGCTCTTCTATAGTTAGCAAAACATCCTTGAGAAAAACTGGTGATGTTGTTGGGGCTTGTTTAATTGATAAAAATGATATTTTGATTCTTACTGATATTGGTATATTTAGGATCGGTCCAAGTAGCATTAGGCAGACAACTAGAAATGCTAACGGGCGACTTTTGGTTAAATTGGAATCTGGGCAAGTAGTCACAAAAATAGCACAAGCATATGGTTAATCTTGACGATTTAGAATTAAATGATATTTTGAGCCGCTCGGGTCGGCCTGCTGTTCACGTTCGCCGGCGTCGAAATGATCAAGGAGAAGTTTTGAGTAACGAGTCATCATCTCACTATCAATGGACATCTTCTGACGGGGATAAATTTTTTCCTGCTGGTCGTCCATATAACACATTGCCACCCGGTTTATGGGAGCCTAAATATTGCCATAGTCGAGGTTATTTTTGCGAGAAACTTAAATGTAATACAAATGATCTCTTAGAGTTTCCTGAAACACATTGTGAACGTGTTGTTAAAGAAATTAGAAAATTTTGGGATCGTGAAGAACGTTTTCGTAAAAACAATCTTGTGTATAAACGTGGAATCATATTATGGGGTCCACCTGGCTCTGGTAAAAGCAGCACGATAAAACTTGTATTAAAGGATGTGTTTGAAAGAAATGGAGTTGCAATGAAGTTCGATCAACCTCCAATGTTTTTAGAGGTTGTTAGAATTTTCAGAAAAATAGAACCCAATACTCCTCTTGTTGTTTTGATGGAAGACATTGATGCAATTATTGAGGAATGGGGTGAAACAGATGTTCTTAATATTTTAGATGGTGTCGAAGTATTAGACAAAGTTGTATATTTAGCAACAACCAATTATCCAGAAAAACTTGGCGAGAGAATCATTAATCGTCCAAGTCGATTTGATCGTAGATTCAAAATGCCACATCCTGGCAGGAAATCTCGTCGCCTTTATTTTGAACACTTGTTAAAAACAAATGAATATCAAATTGATATAGACAAGTGGGTAAAAGACACCGAGGGAATGTCAATTTCCCATCTTAAAGAGTTATTTATTGCTGTTTGTATTTTAGAAGATGATTATAAAAGCGTAATTAAAACATTGCAAACAATGGTAGAAGAGACTGTTTCTTCTAATGAAGATGGCAATAATCTCGGTTTCGCCCAATTTAAAAACGAGGAAGATTGATGAAAAGATTCTTTTATCACTACAATCGCCCGGCCTCTCAACAAAGGGGCAAACCAACTATTTCGGTGCATTATGATAATAAATGTCATTTGGTAGATGGGGTAGAGGTTAAAGTTCCAACAATTAGTCGGATCAATCCTAAGCGTTCTCCTAAATTTGTTATGATAGGAAAATGTAAAGATTTTAAAATTAAAAAAGGTGTTGCAATTATATCATGACTGTTGGCGAATTAATTCAAGCATTGAAACAACATGACAAAGATTTACAGGTGACTATGCCATCTGATGATGGATTTGATTTATATGAAGATATAAATGGTGCTTATCCAATTGAATTGGATAGAAATTTCTCATATCAACTTCATAGTAAATCACAAGACAGAACGAGGAGAAGCGGTTGCACAGGACCAGGAACTAAATGTGTGGTATTAAGAACTTGGTAAAATAAGAAGGATATTATGCTTAAACGAATTATTTCTGGCGCTCAAAGCGGGGCAGGTTTAGCGGGATTAAAAGTTGCTAAAGATTTCGGTTTAGAGACGGGCGGTTCAATTCCTAAGGGGTGGATTACTACTGACGGACCACATCCAGAATACGCTGAATTATATAATATTGTTGAACACTATAGTCCAAAATATCCTCCACGAACGTTCAAAAATGTTCGTGATTCTGATGGCACTATTCGGCTGGCTTTTAATTTCAACTCTCCAGGTGAGATATGTACTTTGAAGGCTTTGGATCAATATTTGAAGCCTTATATGGATGTTGATTTGAATAACCCCGGTCCTGCCCAGGAAGTTGCAGATTGGATTGTTGACAACAGTATAGAAACACTCAATATTGCAGGTAATTCAGAAAAAACCTATAAAGGGACGGAAGAAGCTGTTTATAATTATTTAAAAGAGGTTTTATCTTTATTGGATTTTAAAGAAAATGATTGATTTAATTGTTGATTTTGATGAAAAATTTGGCTTTACTTTGCGGCGAAGCAATCAGGAAGATATTAGCAGTTTTAGTAAAGATGGATTTCAATTTGCTTTGAAATGTGCCAAGAAAATTGTTCGTCATTCTGGTTATGATAAAATTGTCATTACTAAAGAAGCAGCAAAAATGATCTAGTTAATTTCCGATATATCAGTTAGTATATTTTTAATGTTAGATGATGTAAGAAATAAAATAATCAAACTATGCCGCACAAGGCAAAAAGAGCTTGGCTTAGATGACGAAGTTCATAATAATCGTCTGCTCTTAGAAATAAAAGAAATAGACACACAAATTGCCCATGAATATTTCTACGATCTTTATGAGAAACAAGCCAAGTTTGCTTATAATGAAAATAATCTTTTAGTGGCATATCTTCTTGGTTTGACTGATGATTTTGACATCAATTCAGACCCGACATATATCCAGGGCGACATGCCGGATATTGATTCTGACTTTAATCCCATTGTTCGTGACTATCTGAAAAATGAATGGGCTATCAAACAATTTGGCGAAGACAAAGTTTGTGCCATTGGTAATTACACAACTTTTGGCATTAAATCTTCTTTGATTGATATGGCTCGTGTCCACGGCAAAGATCGTGGAGAAATTCTTAAATTAACCACCAAATTAGGATTGAAAGATGATGATGGCAAAGCTCTTACTTGGGAAAGAGCTTTAGAACAACATCCTGATTTGGCAAAATATTGCGAAGAAAATCCAGACGTAGCCGATGCGGCTAGAAGATTATTGCATCGTAATCGTGGCATGGGTGTGCATGCTGGTGGTTTAATTATATCCAATACGCCAATTGATTCATTAGTTCCATTAGTTAGAGGAAAAGATGGTCAACATGTCTCAGCATTTGTAGAAGGATTACATGGAACTGACTTGGGACCGTTAGGGTTGATTAAATTTGACTTATTGGTAATTACTAATTTGATGCAAATTGCAATTGCTTGCAAATTAATTAAGGAAAGACACAATATAGAGTCTATATGTGCTCTCCCTGGCCAGTCAGATTGGTCGGATACCACTTATTTAAACGATCCAGAAGCTTTGGTTGTTGCCGACGAAGGGAAGTTGAAGTGTATATTTCAATTTGATAGTGATGGAATTAGAAGACTTGTTCGTTCGGGCGGTGTTGGTTCTTTTGATGATTTAGTTGCGTATGCTTCACTTTATCGTCCTGGCCCTATGGGCAAGGGAATGCATGACGTATATGTCAAAAGAAAAAGAGGCCAAGAGGAATATGAATTGCATCCTATATTACAGCCAATTCTGGGCAGTACTTACGGCGTCTTAGTCTTTCAGGAACAAATTCTGAAGATTTTGAATGTAGTTGGTAAGATTCCCGAAATGCACACAGAGATTGTGCGAAAAGCCATTAGTAAGAAGAAAGCGGAGATTTTTGGCAAATATAAAGACATGTTCGTTTCAAACGGCCAGAAAGTCTTAGGTTGGTCACAAGAACAAGTAGAAGATTTATGGGATCAAATCGCTGCTTTTGCTGAATATGGTTTTAACAAGTCTCATGCCGTAGAATACAGTGTTATCAGCAGTCGTCTTCTATGGCTAAAAACTCATTATCCTTTAGAGTTCTTTACAGCCATTCTAAGTTGTGAAAAAGAAGATAGTAAAGTAAAAGAATATAAACAAGAGGCAGAAGAGTTTGGTGTTCCTATTAAGCGTGTGTGTTTAAATAAATCTAAAGTAAAATTTGCCATTGTTGACGAGACAATTTATATGGGGTTTTCTAATATCAAAGGCATGGGTGAAGAAATTGCAGAAAAAGTGGTATCCAACCAACCTTATTCTTCATTCGAAGATTTTCTTCATCGTTTCGGAACAGATGCCAAAGTGGTTAAACCATTGATTGCTTTAAGGTTGTTTGATGGCGACCCATTAGCTTTGTATGAATATTATGAGTATTATAAGGCCGAAAATAAAAAGTTTGTTGAACGAACAAAACGATATGAAACCACTCGACAAAACCTGGCAGATACAGCTTGTGATGCTTTGAAGCGAGAGTCAAGAGATTGGCATATTTTGGAAGAAATACAAACAGAGGGGGTTTTTAATCCTCTGGATGAAGATACTTGTGATATTTTAGAAACAGTTATCAAGAAGTATAATCGATCTAAGAACAATTATGAAAATAAGAATTTTGAAAATCATATTGCTTCTTTTGAGGAATTTGCTCCCTCTGGAAATGTTCCTGATAGTATGAAGCAACTTTTATGTGAGGTGCCTCAAGTAGCCGAAAGTGAATTTTATGGATTTAGTTGGGACCACTTGTTAGAAAGCAGTCCAGATTATCAGGGCGGCTGGACTTTTTCTGAATTTGATGAAGATGAAACCAAATTGGTTCGAGCTTGTGAGGTTCATATTGTTCAAAAACCTAAAAAGAAAACTTCTAAGAAAGGCACCACATATTATGATGTAATAGTAGAGGATGCTAATTCTAGATCGGAATTAGTTCGATTTTGGGAAGATGATTATGAACGGTTTCAAGATGAATTAGAATATTGGGAAGGGGACGCTCGTAAGGGAAATTTTGTGTCTATGCGGCTAAAAAAACCTAGTTTTGGGTTTCGAAATTATACTTTTGATGCTCCATCTAAGCAAAACAGGTGGAAGGAAATTCCAAAAGACAAAGACAAAGACCATAGAATGATTGTATTGGCTCGCCCGACCATTTTGGATGAGTTTGAAAAAGTGGAAACCACTTCTCACGAACAGTTAATTTCTATGGAGACTTATAACCGTTTGACAATCTACGAATTTGGTGACAATGATGACTAATGAAGAAATTGTTATTGACGAAAACAACTTTAATCAGTATTTTTTTGATGTAAGGACACACAAGCCTAAAAAAGGACAGATTATGGCTTGTTATTCCGCAATGGCAGAGTTGGTGTGTAGCAACGAAAAAAAACAAATGATGGACTTGTTGCGAATGCACGATAAGGCTTATGCTGCAACTCAAGTGATGAGGAAGCTTTTATTTGCTTCTGAATTAGATGCTATAAAAGTTCCCAAACAAATTCTTGAAGATTTAAAAAGTGGTATGAGCGATGATGAGGTGTTGGACAAACCATATAAATATAAAATGGAAATGTTTTTCTACACGGAGCCTCAATATCTTCCTGCCGATCCTCATTGGTCAAGTATTTCACTTTTAAATTTATGAGTTAAATATGAGCAAAAAACTTAAAAAGCTTGATAATTATTCAAAGAAAAAAGCACCTTTTAAAGGCGCCTCAGCCCCATCATTAAATAGTCGTTATCCTGTTTATGGGATTGTGTATAAAACCTATGTGGATTGGCAAACATGCCGAGAAGGTTTCCATTATTATGTTAGTCGCAATGTTGATAAATTTTTGCTTAGATATAGGCGTGGTGCGACTGGCCGAGATATTGCCGCATTTATTGGTAGAATTGAAAGAAAATTACAGGTTAGTCCTAGAACGCAATTTCAATACACAGGTCGCCGCCGCACAATTTGGGTCGAGCCTTCGTCTTGGTGGACAAGTAAGGGCATGCGATTTTCTTTATTCACTATCCTTTTAAGAGCAGCACAATATTACAAATGTTCTGATAGGAATTTTAAAGGTGCCCTTAATAGTGCTTTGTATATCAAGAGAACTGAAAAAGCAGTTGAAAGATTTTTACAAGGGTATACAAATTACACTAAGAAAAGCAACGGTTATAGTTATAACGGCTGGCTTGCGACGTTTTCTCGTAAAAATATTGATTTAGACAAGTTGTTGGAAAAACCAAAAAGTCCTAAAAAATCCAAGCGTAAGAAAAAATGAGCAAAAAATTAGATAATCTTTCTGACGAAATTGTTTCTTTTTGGTGGCCATGTCCAAGTTATTACCGTGCCCAGATTGTGTATGGTGTGTTTTCTGGTAAATATGTGAATTGGAATTCATGTAGAGAAAGTTTTCATACACTTGTGGATTCAAACACTAAAAGGTTTTTAATTAAACATTCAACAAAAACCACCCCCAGAGATATTGCCGCATTTATTGGTAGAATTGAAAGAAAATTAGGAATCAAACCTAATTCTATGACTACGTTTTGCATAACAAACGAAACAAGAACTATTTGTGTGTATCCGTCATCTTTTTGGACTCGGCATGGAATGCGATTTTCTTTATTTACAATTTTATTGAGAGCAGCTAAAAAATACAAATGTTCTAAGAGAAATTATAGAGAAACCCTTGAGAGTAATGCATATATTAAACGAACAAAAAAAGCGGTTGATCGATTTTTGCAGGGAAATACTAAATGCAACACAACCCAGCATTCTTATGCTTACTCTGGGTGGCTTTCGACGTTTTCTCGCAATCAACTTGATCTGAATAAAATGTTGAAAAAACCTTAATTTCAACTATATAATTATTATGAGTACAAATAACGACCAATATGATCAATTTGACCAATGGGTAGATCAGTGGGACAAGGCTCAAGAGGAAGGAATCTTCGAGAAGCCTGAAACCCCACATACGCCGTCTGCTCAATCTGCCGATAGCAGCTTTTTTGGATACACAAACAATTTAAATGCCGATTCTTCTATCGAAGAGCCTGATGCTCATTATTGGGATTCGGTATATGAATTGTCTAAAGATTGTGGTGTCGAAGAAAGAAAGCTTGATGATGATCCTCATGCTGATGATTTAGATGGCGATTTGATTCAAGAGGATATCGATGTCGATCCAAAATATATGGCCGATTCTATGTTGAAATCTGCCAATCCCGTAAGACCTAGCTCAGTTGGCAAAGATCAGGATGTATCTAGTCCTGTGTCGGTTGGCGCTACTTACGACGTTTCTGATTTAGAGCAATTGGAAAAAGTAAAAACTAAGCTTCATAATTTAATTGGAAAATTGAATGGAATGGAAGCTGTTGGCAAATCTGATGCTAAATTAGAACAACAAATTGCTTCTTTAAGTAAACAACTTGATGAAATAAGTGATAGTTTAAATCGTAGTGTTCCTTCACAACAAGGCGATTAAACTATTGTATTATTTAATTTTTATAAGGGCCGCCTTGTGCGGCTTTTATGCTATTATGGAAAACTGCAATGCGAATAAAACATAAATATGTTATTTTTGCTGCGATAATAGCAGTCGCTACAGTAATAGCGGTTCAAGCTAGTCTCCAACACCGTTTATCGGTTCATCATTCATCTGACCCTTTTGTTAATGCTATTATTGAATTTCAAGAACCTGTGTCTGTAAAACAAATACATGTATTAACTGGTGATGAATATGATTTAATTCTTGACAATGGTGATAGAATTCATGCTAAACTTGATGTAAGAACTACGCCTTTGGCTAAATCCAAAGTGTTAGAATTTATAAACAGGTGCAAGAATCCCCGAGCTATTCTTAAAAAGGATTTGGGGAATCATTTGTGGCTCGTAGAACTATATGTTACCACTCAGGATGAAAACATCGAAGTTAGTTTATCCAAGTGGTTGCAGGAAAAGAATTTGGCATACCGATGACAGTTCACAAAAACCACAATCAGAGGTATAATGCCAAATCGGACAGACTATTTTTTTGTCGAGGGGAAAATGGAGATCGATAAAGAATCAGGATCGAAAGGCGTTGTTCCTGTTTGCTTTAATGAATTTGGAACTTTGCTAGAGTCTAAAAAAGGCAAGAGTGCCGCTATATTTGCTCATGCGGTTCCTGATCCTGACGCCATCGGTAGCATGATGGCAGTTAGGTGGATGTTAGAAAAGGCTGGGATTGAGGCTACAGCCTTCTTTGAAGGCGTGGTATCGCACCCTCAAAATCGAGCCCTGGTGAACCTCTTAGACCCCGGAATGATTCCGGTAGAGGAATATAATTCTAAAGAATATGATTTTCATATTTTAGTAGACTCTGTACCGGCCAATGCGGGTACAGGAGATTTTGAAATTAACTTTGATTTGGTTGTTGATCATCATAGAGAAATACCAAATGGCGGCTTTGATGGAATATTCATCAATTTAAAAGCCGGTAGTTGTTGTGCTACCGTATACCACCTCATACAGTTTTTAGGACTGACTTTTGAAGATGATAACGACAATGACTCTAAGGTAGCTACGGCCATAATGGTCGGTATCTCTACAGATACTGAATCGTTGATGAGTGATGATGCTACTAATTTAGAGTTTGATGCTTGGGCTGAATTATTTGAATTCCGCAATCATAACTTCATTAAAAAAATTATTCATTGGGAACGTCCTAAGTATTGGATTGACCACGAAGCCGAGGCGGTCAAAAATGCTGTAGTTTATGATGGCGTTGGAATTGTAGGTCTTGGCATTATCCCAGCCCGTCACAGGGATATTATTTCTGACATGGCTGATCAAATGGTGACATGGGAAGATGTAAATACTGCTGTTGCATTTGCAGTTGTTGATGGTGATCGTTTAGAAGGATCAGTCCGCAGTCTTAATACTTCTCTTATTGTTTCTGATTTATGTAAGGAATTGGCTGGAAAACACGGTCGAGGCGGCGGCAAACAAGGAAAAGGTGCATATCTTTATGATTTAGCAGGTGGCTCAATTGATGAAGATGATGATGAAGAAACAAGAAATGATACATGGGAACTCTATAACAAAAAAGAAATCAAACGCATTCAAAGAATAATGGCAAAATAATGCATTATTGGGATGAGAACGAAGAAGGGGCACTGGTAAGGGAGTGTGTGGGATGAAAAAAAGAGCGATTGAATTCTATGTCGGTATGGAACTGGACATTAACGAGGAATGCACGGGCGTTGTCGAGCAGGTGACCTCAGACCGGATTTTTATTCGGTCGAAAGCGTTCACTGGCTGGGCGACGAAAGCAGAAATCACAGAGGCTATGGAAGCGTGGGCCAGATCAGAGCAATGTCCTGGCAAGCAGCCTCCTAACGCCTGACTATCTTGAAATGCTTGATAAGGCGATGCATTGCATCGCCTTAGTTGTTGTTTCACTGGAAAATCAAGTGGAAATAACACCTGATCAATTGAAAGATATTGAAAAAGTTAATCGTCGGCTTAGTCAATTGTTAGAGCATGTTCATCTCAAAAATGAAGCAAGATTATTGAGAATTTGGCAAACCGTGCATTATACTACTTGTATCGCCGCTGGCGAGTTAGAAGATGCTGAGAAATGGTATTTTTATATGAAGCAATCAAAATGAGATATATTATAACAATATTGTGTCTTATTGCTTGTAATGTGGCTGTTGCAATTGAGCCTCAACATATCTTGGTCGGCTCACCTACAGCGACTTACTATGATGGTGACGGTGTTGTCTTAGGTCGCACCCGGCTGGAAAATGATACGATTATAGTTTATGATCGCAATGTATTTTCTGGTAAGGTTAAATTGGGTCGAATTGTTGAATTTAAAAATCAAGGCGGCGCACTCACAGGCCGTGCAGAAAAAAGTGGAAGTCGAACACAAATTTATAACAAAAATGGAGCGTTAGCTGCCACAATAGAACGAAGCGGCAGCACAGCTTTATTTAAATCCGCAGGCGGTAGACTTATTGGAAAAGCCAAGATATCTAGTGGTATTACCCGATTCGAAGATGCAGATGGAAATTACATTGGGAAAAAACAATGATGAGGCTCGTGTGGTTCATTGTAAAAAAGAATCATATGATGTTTATATTGGTCGTCCATCGAAATGGGGCAACCCTTTCGTAGTTGGCCGAGATGGAAATAGAGAAGAAGTGATTGTTCAATATGAAAAATGGATTTTAACTCAAACCCATTTGTTGAATGCCTTGCATGAACTAAAAGGAAAGGTATTAGGCTGTTGGTGTTCGCCAAAGGCATGCCATGGAGATGTGTTGGTTCGACTGATAAAGGAAAACACATGAATATTTGGAATCCTGGATACAGTAAGTTTACTTATTTTTGGGGCAAAAATGATGGGCCTTTTTCTCAGTGGGTTACTTCTTATTTTGTTATTGACAATATAGAGTATTGCACTGCTGAGCAATATATGATGGCACAAAAGGCAATTCTTTTCCAAGATGAAGATCAGTTGTTGGCCATTATGAAAGAAACCGATCCACGAAAGCAAAAAGAACTAGGTAAACAGGTTAGTAATTTTGTGAAATCAGAGTGGGATTCTGTGGCTAGAAATGTGGTATATAAAGGCAATTATGCTAAATATACACAAAATCCTAAAATGCTGGAGTCTTTAATGAAAACCAGTGAGACTTTATTAGTAGAAGCTAGTCCGTATGATCGCATTTGGGGCATAGGTATTGATGCTACTGCTGCTCGGGCTGGTAAGCCCTGGAAAGGCACAAATTGGCTTGGTGAAGTTTTAACTAAATTGCGTGAAAATCTTGAAATGAAATAATATTACTATTTTAATGTATGGAAAATAGATTTTTAATTAAATGTAGTTGTGGCTGGAAGCGGCTCAGCACCGGGATTTCTGAAGATTTAAAAGACCTAAAAGAAGTGAAAAAATGCAATAATTGTGGTGGTCCTCGAAAATTCAAATGTCCTAAGTGCGGGAAGGTTGCAAAACAGTTTCGTATTAAAGGAAATTCATGAAATTATTTAATGTAAAACGCTTAAACCCAGGAGATAAAAAAGAAGTAGAAGCGGAAGAACGTATTGAAAATTTAAATTTTAATGTATTTAAATTAAACAATCGTCCAAAAACACCTAAAGAACAAACTTTAATTATTTGTTGTTTTTCTGAATTTGGATGCGAAATGGTGGGAGCCATGTATTGTATCCCTCGTATTCTACGAGAAAATCCGGGTAAATATGTAATTATTGTCGGATGGTATGGGAGAGAATATCTTTATCGCCACCTAGCTGATGAATTTTGGGAATTAAAAGAAGAGCATATGTGGCTCAGAGAATATGCCCGAGCATTTCACAACGAATCTAGAAATATTGCTAAAATTGAAAAGAAACTAACCCAATTTGGAAGGGTTGTTGATTCAAAATGGTTGGGCCGAGTTGCTGTCGGAGCTAAATGTAATAGTTGCAATAATTTATGGGTTCAAATTACCAAGGCTAAAAAATGTATAAAATGTGAAAGCGAAGATATATCTCAGTCACTTTTTGGCGATGTAGCACACTACAAACCCACAGCTAAAAAAATTCCATCTCCTTCTCAGGAAAAGATGGAAAAAGCTAAATCTTATTTGGGAGAGAACCCAGTAGGAATATTTGCCCGAGCTAGAAAGTGTTATGGGAGAAACCTTCAGCCTGAATTTTATGTTAATTTAATTAAATTATTGGAAGATAAAGGGTGTTCTCCTATTTGGTTGGGAGAAAAACAAACTACACTTCCGTGTCCTGTAAAACATATATTTGATTTTTCAAGAACGCTAGAGTCTAGAGATTTAGAACTTACTTTGGCTATTGTTAAGCAATTGAAATTCACAATTCAATTTTGGACTGCTTCTAGTCGTTTGTCCGCAATTATGGGAACGCCGTATATTATTTTTGAATCCCCAGATCAAATTTGGGGAAATGGTCAAGAAGGCTATCGTTTAAATCTTTGTACTTTTGGCGATAAGAAAATGGTAATTTGTCATTATTTAAATGTTTTCAATGACAATAAAGCAGGGCTAGATTTAGCTGCCAAAAGTATAGAAGAAGTTGAACAAGGTAATTATGAAGATTTATTTGGTTTATTAGAAAGCGACAATGCGGCACAACATATGAAGAATAACAATAGGGAGCGTATTGGAGGATGATGGAAGGATTACCAGTATCTCAAATTTTGAAAAGAGCAGCCGAAAAAGCTGGATTTTCACGAACAAGATATGAAGAAAATAAAGTTCCAACTACAATTTCCAATATAGTGGTGTTTGTTTTATTTTCTGATGTTCGAAATTCCTTCAATGTTTCGTCGTTGTTGTTAAAAAGATTCCGAGAGGAAAACAAAGGTTCTAAATATTTCATTTTGTGTTCATGGCCTGGAAACGAGGCTTTGTTTCCTTATGTTGATGAATATTGGGAATTGAATACAGAAATTCTTAAAGATACAAATCATTTGCGATCAATTTACAATGCTGCTGATTGTTTTCGTAATCGTCATGATGTAATCATTGGTTCCCAAAGAGTTTTAAATACATTTTTTGAAGAAGTGTTAGATGGGTCGGTATTGGAGTCATATTGGCATAATGGTTTTACTTCTGAGTTCAAAGGGCGGTATAAAAATATCAAACGCTTTTTACCGTCCATTTCATCTTCTAATGTGATGGGACCAGGGTTCAATAGTAAAATTTCTATGCATGACAAAAAGATATTTTTGTATCCTGCAATGTATTTGCAATATTGGAAAAATGGAAAATATCAGCCACAATTAATTTCTAAGAAGTTTTGGGAAGCTTTGATCGGGCGATTTTTAGATGAAGGTTTTCTGCCAGTAATTTATCACAATTTTTACACCCATGACGTTTCTCCTGAGTTTTTAGATAAATGTCTTTATTTAAATAATTTGGGACTGTTTGAGGTGTTGTCAGCCATGAGGAGCACTGGCTGTGTATTAGATGTATTTACTGGTATTTCTAGATTAGCCATTGCAGCACGGTGTCCTTTTGTATCTTTACAAGAAAGAGTGGCATTTAATCTTATAAAAGACTATGAAATTGATGATTTATGTGGTTCTGGCGTGCCCAAGGAATATTTGTATATTTTTCCTTCAATTTGTGAAGAAATCAATAAATCTCTATGGAATTCAAATTTATTGAATGCTATAATTTCTAGGGTAGATGCGCTGATGGCGGATTTAAATCGAGATAATTGGCCTTCGACGCTAGAATCCTATGAAATTGTGCCCTATGAAACGGTTCGTAGACTAAATAGGAAAAAATTAGGCACAAAGTTTATTAAAATACCAAAATGTTAACTCATATTAATAAATAATAAGAGGCTATGTATGTCAGTAACAAGAATAAGAGTGGTTTCAAAAAATGCTAATTCTAATGCGTCTCGCTATGAACAGGAGAGAGCGTTTAAATCTCTTTTTGGAGCTTTCAAAAAACAAGTAAATGAATCTGGAATATTAACCAGATACAAAGAATGTCAATTCTTTGAAAGCAAATCAGAAAAACAACGCAGAAAGAAAAAGGAAGCAGAGGCCCAAAGACAAAAAGAGCTTCAAACTCGTTTACGTGAACATTTTGGATAATTTTGGAGGAATATGAGCGAAGGTAAGAAACTAAAAATAATGAGTCTTTCTGTTGAAACTAGAACACATGATTTGCTAAAATCATCTGCTAAAAAAGCAGGTGTTTCTGTTTCAAGTTTAGTTAGAGACTTAGTAGATAAGCATCTAAACTTGATCGTAAATGAGGGAGAAGAAATTCCAATCATATTGAAAGTTCCCACTCATCTTAAGGGGGACGAAAACGGTCTGAGAAAGTGGTTATACGTCAAAACAGACGCCATTGCAAAAGCACTGTGTCAAGAGTAAAACAATGGAAATAGTGGCTATAATTGTTTTGGTCGCCTTGTTGGTTATCCCAGCTATAGCGGCCTTGGCGATAGTAATTTTTGGTAATCCGTGGTAATGAGCATTCGAGATTTGGCTGCCGAAGTTCTTGACCATCCTGACGATTGGATGGATAAACCCAACACTTTTTTGGGTTGGGCAAAACCTAACGATCTTATTGGTTCACCCCAAGAGGAAAGAATAGTAGAATTGCTTGAGGCGATCAAACATAGGATTCCCCCGCACAGAGTTATGTCATGAACATCGTGTCAGTTGCAGATATACCCAAGGGTGAAGATGTGCCTATGGACAATTTGTTCAAGGTATATAACGTGTGTATGCAACTTCAGGCTTTGTGTGAGCAAGAAAATGGGATTGGTATTGCTGCTGTGCAAGCTGGTATTCCTTGGAGGCTTTTTTTGGTAAAGCTTAAAAAGTTTCCGGATAAGGAAGATTCTGAATCTCACTATGAGTATTATCTAAATTGTGATTTCCAACCCAAATCGCCTGATAAAGTATTGCATATTGAAGGCTGTCTTTCTCTTAAAACCCCTAAGGGCAAACTTAGATTGTTCGAAGTAGAAAGATATAAAAGCATAGAAGTTAATGGTTACAGATTAGTCATCAAAGAAGATGAGCTTGATGTCGAGCATCTTGTAAACTACAATGTAACTGGTTTTTATGCGGCGGTGTTTCAACATGAAATACAGCATGCCGATCAAATAACCATCGACCAAATTGGCAAAGAAAAAGAATTCAGCAGGGTATTCTAATGTTAAGTAAAAAGCAAGTTGAAAATGTGTGTATGAATGGATGTGGAAGTGATGAATGTCGCTACCTTGATTCAGACGACTATGATTACGGTAAATTTTACTGCGTTAAACATAGAATCAATCAAAAGCAAAAAATTGACCAAATAGTCGCAGAATTTATTGCTGATTGTGCAAGCAAAGGCATTGACCCGGCAGATCAGGGTGATCCTATTGGAGACAACTGTTCTGGGTATCCTTATCTAAAACATGTTGAACAAGGTTATGACAAAAAAAACTAGGTTCGATTTTTCCCCATTGATTCTTGTGTTTTGACCATCAGGCTGTATACATCTGACTCTACGTTGTTTTTTAGTGCGGATCGGAATACTTCGTCTTCTAATTCTGGATCGTTTTTCAAGGTAATTTGTTGAGCCAAAACTTCAGCCGTTTTTTCAGACTTGACCGCTCTGGATCGGTAGTGGTAAATGAGAACACAAACCATGCCAACGGCTCCTAAAAATACGACTAGGCCACCGTCGCCAGAAAAAAATTGAATTCCTGAATTTTGCATTCCTTTTAAATTCAAGAGTCCTTGTTGTGCGTCCTGAATTTCTTTGGCATTCATTTCATTCTGATTTCTGATTTTCCCCATTTCGATTAACAGCCCATTTTGGTTGTTTTTTAGTTCCTCGATTTTACCGTTTTGGTTTTCAAGCTGTTGCTTTAAATCAGGGCTCAGCGGGTCAATTCTAGCACACCCAGTGAGGAAAATTGTGGTTAAAAGAAGAATTCCTAATCTGTACATTTTTCACCTCTATTGTATGTATTGACACAGGAAGGCTTTTTTATTACATTTAAGGATGGATTTTATAAGGAAAACCCCATGCTGCTAGAAGAAATTCTAGATAATGATAACGAAAATGAAGAGGAAGTTCTAGATTTTATCTTGGAAGTTGAGGAGACTTATGAAGATAGGTTAATACAAGCTAGAGCTTATATGATTAAATTCTTCGACAGTCAGGAGATGTATTGTGGAGGCAAAATACCCGAGCATTTCCTTTTAACAGATGAAAAAGTAGCTTTAGTTGCCAGCACAGATTTGGAAAGTGGCACTAAAATAGCCTATGAAATTATTGCTAAGGACGGCAATTATTCCACAGAAGCTTCAGAATCCCTTGTTCCAGAAGATGTAAAATTAGTTCTAAGAGTCTTTAGAATGTGTGCAAGAATGAGGATTCCCAAGAGATTTATCCCAGGGATTGTAATATTATATTTAGAATTTTGTGAGGGAATGGGTTGTTAGAGCGTGATTTAGAGCTAATTTCAGGTAATTTTTTTGAACTAGAATTGCCAAAATCGAAGAGATATTTACTCAAATACTTTAAAACTGATATTCAGAGGCAGTTTATCAGGTATTATCTTATATTTGGTACTGCTAAATATTTTGTGCAACATACTGGTTGTTACTGTCAAATTCGTTGGCGACAGCTAATGCTTGTAAAATATAAAACTTTGGAAAAAGCATTGAAACAAGCCAGGAAAAATATGAATTTTAATTTAATTACACTAATTGAATCTGGCAAATTCAAATTAGCTAAATATAATCGTGGGGAATATAATGACCAAAAGGATATTGATATATGAGGATTTACGTGAACAAATTTCTGTGTTGAGAGGCCAAATAGCAGAAACTTTTGCTAAATCGAAAATTTTACAAGAAAAAATGATTCACGGTCATGATATTCAAATAATTGATAAAGAATTAAGTAGTTTAGAATATGAAATGAAAGATCACTTTTCAGTCCTTGGCTCTTTAGAAGAGCAATTATAATAAATTTGGCAAACATATATATTTCATGTCTCTTATTAAATATAACGACTGGCTTGCTAAGCAAGACGAATCTAGTGCATTCACCAGAGCACGCAGAGAAATAGCTTTGGGTTTAAGAACTCCTACTGGAATGGGTAGTTTGAATCGTTTTTCCACGGCTGCACCTTGGGAAAAAGAATCTATTGAGAAGAAAACTAAAAAGAAATCTAAAAAAAAAAGGAAAAGAAAGTAAGTAAAAGTTTTGATGCCAATAAAATGGATAGTTGGCTTCAAGAACTAGACACCCTGGAGGGAAGTTTAGATAAATTAAAGGATGTTTATAAAAAGAATAAAAATAAAATAAAGCTTAATAAAGACGACAAAGAATCTTCGAAGGATGTGAAAGATTTGGAACCGGAGGAAGATGAAGGAGATTCTGGAGAAAGAGAAGAGGGAGATCAAGAGGAAGTTGAAGATAGTTAAAACGGAGCAACCCACATTTGTTGTTTCGTTGGCTGTTCATAAAAAACTAGAAGAAAATGAATTAGTCAGGCTTCGTTGTCGTCATCTTTTGCCAATAGAAGGCTATCCATATGAAACAAGAGTTTTGCCTATTGGTGGTTATGTCTATGACCATTCAAAAGATTCTTACATAATAAATTGTGTTGATTATCTTGCTTTAGGTTTTATTCCATTTTCTTGTAAATTAGAAATGGATGGTGTTGGTCAGTGGAATTCTTATGTTCCTTTATCCCTTTCAATTATTCGTCAAAACTTAGAACTTTCAAAGAAAAAAGAATTCGAAAAATTTAGGAATAAATATGATAAGAATCAAGTAGATTTTCAAAATATTCAATTTATAAGTTCTTTCTAATGTTAGATTATATTCCTGTTAGTGATTTAGGCAACAATAGAGATAAGTTTTTAACCAAAGTCACTCGACAGGTTGGAAAAGGCAATTGGTTTTGGATTTTCGTTGCCAAAAACAAGTTTTACTCTTGGGAATGGGGAATTCAGTTTTACGAAGATGCATTTTACAGTTTTTTCCGTAAAAACATTGATTCATTGCAAAAGCTGTGTTTAAATTTTTCTGATGTTTGTGTTAAAAACAGATTTGACATCGAATCTGGGCTGAACTATAAAAAACAAACACAACACTACGATCATTTCAATGATATAGCTCTTCGTCGATGCTTGATAAGGTTTGGCGTTGCTTTTCGAGGCAAAGACTTGCTAAACTTAGATGGCACAGAATACGACCAGCAAAAGATTCCATTTCACCTGCCACATCTAATCAGAATTCCTGATAAAGAAAAAACAGTTCAATCGTGGTTAAATTCTAACCGTTTCATAGCTGTCGCTACGACAGTTGCAGATCAAGCAAAACTATCTGAGATTTTGATCAAATGACAACAAAAAAAGCTCCTAGAGATGTTCCGTCACGGGATGATTTTTACATGGGCATGGCTTTTTGGGCTGCTTCTAAATCAAAAGACCCAGCTACCCAAGTCGGTGCAGTAATTATTAGTGAAGATAATGTTCCATTGGGCTGGGGTTATAACGGCCCTCCGCAAGGAATTTTAGATAATTCTATTAATTGGGCTCGTCCTGAAAAATATGATTTTATTTGCCATGCTGAAGAAAATGCCATGGACCATTCTGTGTCTAATCTTGAAAATTCAGTTATGTATGTAACAGCAGAACCTTGTTCTCGTTGTATGTTGCGGATAGTTAAATTTAGTTTTAAAAAAGTTGTTTATTATCCAATGAGTAATAAAGTTGACAAAGGTTCTTTATTAGCAAACAAAGAAATTCGTGAAAAGACATCTGAAATTGCTCGTTTGGGCGGCGTCACACTTTCTCCATTTGATGGTAATTTAAATTGGATGCGTGATAGAATGAAGTGGATGGAAATGATGGGTGTTTTTGATTGATGAAACATCTATATATTCTACCATGTGTTTTAGATGGTAGGAAAATATGGATGTTCAATTAGGATTATCAAGTTTTTACAATACAGATTGTAATAAATGCCCAGACGAATTTGGATGTATTTCGGGAGTGTGTGCCGATGTTCTCATTAAAAGACATGACACCAAGCCTCCTTTTAAATATGTCGTTTACGATTCAGACAATTCACCGTTAGATTTAACAGATACAACTTTGGTGTTAGAAGCAAGTATTTGGTCTAAAGCTAAATTAAAAGCAGCCATAGATGCTGATGACACTTATTTTCAATTGGCAGATAACATTGGTTTTCAGCAAATTATTACGGGAGATATAATTGTAATGGATCGGGTGCGATTGCCCGAGTATATGTTGGTAACTGGCTTTGATGAAACCAACTGTTTAATACAGGTTCAAAGAGGATATAATGGAACAGAAGCCTCTAGTTGGAAAAAAGGAACGTCCATGCGGGTCTTTAGGACAATGGGCGCCCCAGCAGTAATTGAAAGTGTATTGAGTGATGTAATTCAAGAAGACGGGTCCACAGCGACCGACCAGTTGGTAGAAACGAGATTGGTTTACAATTGGGAACCACAAGACACTTGCACTCCTGGTTGTTATTGGCTAGAATTCAAGTTGTTGAAAATGACAGAAGTAGAAATGTCAATGCTTTCAACAGGCGAAATTAGTAATATTAGTTTTACACCCAGTACATTGTCGAATGCGGATTTTGGATGTTGTTTAGGCGATGATGTCGAGTGGGTCAGGAGATTTCCTCACGGAGAGGGATTTTTAGTTCAGATATTAGATAGCCCAACGAAGGAGATATAAATATGCCATCTGTGTCAGACTTTTTGTTGGAGAGGATGGAGTGTGCAAAAATTCAACATGTCTTCGGCGTTCCAGGAGACTATGTTTTAAATTTTTACAAAAAGCTTTCTGATAGAGAAAAAATTGATTTAGTAAATTGCACAGATGAAGCACATGCTGGTTTCGCTGCTAATGCTTACGCAAGAATAAAAGGGTTGGGTGCGGTTTGTGTAACTTATAATGTCGGCGCTTTAAAAATTGCTAATTCTGTTGCTTGCGCCTACGCAGAACGCTGTCCGGTAGTAATTATCTCTGGCTCTCCGGGCATCAATGAGCGTAAAGAAGGAATGCTTTTGCATCACATGGTTCGCTCTTTTGGTTGTCAAAAAGATATTTTTGATAATTTAACTTGTGCTTCTGTGGTCTTAGACGACCCTAGCACTGCTGGATATAAAATTGATGCTGCTTTTGAGGCTATGATGTATCATAAGCAGCCTATTTATATCGAACTTCCCAGAGATATTGCTGATAAACCAATTGGTTATGACGTATATCGTCAAGGAACTCCTGTTTCGCCCAAGAGCGATGAACAAAATTTTGAAGAAGCTCTTACAGAAGTAAAAGAGTGGATCAAGTCCGCAAGAAATCCGGTGATCTTGGCTGGCGTACAAGCTGCAAGATTTAATCTCGGAAACCAATTGCTCAAATTTGCAGAACGCACAAATATTCCCGTGGCCACTACATTGCTATCCAAATCGGTCATTAGCGAAAAACATCCTTTGTTTTTGGGTGTTTATGCTGGTGGTGCAAGCCAAACAGGAGTGCAAAAAGCGGTCGAAGAATCAGATTGTTTGTTGATGTTCGGTGCTTTATTGACCGATATGACATTGACTTTTATGCCATCAAGGTTTAAAAAGAGAAATTGTGTCAACTGTGCTGTCGAAGGCATAAAGGTTAAAAACCATACATACACAGAAGTTCAATTTAGTGAATTTTGCGAGGCATTATTTAAGTCAGATTTACCGAAGAAGGAACGTTTTATAAAAAGTGAAATTGACACGACTAGAAATTTGTTCAAGCCCGAAGATAAAGAAATTTCAGTGTCTCGCTTGTTCGAAAAAATCAACTCTATTCTCAATGAAAATATCGGAGTAATTGCAGATGTAGGTGACTCATTGTTCGGCGCCATTGATTTGGTTATGCATGACAAAGCATCATTTGTTGCTTGTGCTTTTTACACCAGTATGGGCAATGCCATTCCTGGGGCATTAGGAATGCAATTAGCTCAGCCGCACATGAGGCCAATTGTGTTGGTGGGAGATGGTGCTTTTCAGATGTCTTGCACCGAGCTTGCTACAATTGTTGAAAGACAGCAAAATCCAATTGTTTTTGTATTGAATAATAAGGGGTATACAACAGAACGCTATTTGTTAGATGGCAAATTTAATGATATTTCTAGCTGGGATTATCATAAAATTGTTGGTATGATAAATGGCGGTTATGGATGTGTTGTTCGCAACGAAAGAGAGTTGGAAGTAGAAGTTGAAGCAGCGTTGAAAAGGGATAAATTAACTGTTATCAATGTTATGCTAGACTCTATGGATATTTCTCCTGCTCTCAAAAGAATGACAGAAGGTTTGTCGGCTAGAGTATGAAAAGAGATAGAGAAAACAGCGGAAATAGAATAAATCATCAAATACGCTGTCCGGTTGTTCGAGTAATTCGTGACAACAAGAATCTAGGTGTATTCTCTACGGATGAGGCACGAAAAATTGCTGTTTCTGCTGGTTTAGATTTGGTAGAAATAGCCCCGCAGAGCAAACCTCCTGTATGCCAAATAATGGATTATGGCAAATTTAGATATGAAAAAAGTTTAAAAGACAAAGAAAAGAAGAAACACCAACGACAGTCTCAAGAAAAAGAGTTGAGATTAAGTTCTTCTATTGGCGATCATGATTTATTGAATAAAATAAATTCTGCTCGCAAGTTTTTAAAAAAAGGATTGAAAGTTCGATTTACTTTAAGATACAAGGCTCGTGAGAATTCTCATAAAGAACTTGGTTTAAAAGTAATTGAACGAGTTATAGCGGAACTTTCTGACATTGGCTCGTCTGGAAAACCAAGGATCGAAGGCAAATTTCTAAACTGTTCGATTGAACCGAAAAATGAAAAAAAATAAACCAGCTTTGCTGCAACCTGAAGAATTCGAGAAAATCCAGTCAGAAGTTCTTGAAAAGGTTTTTAGGGTTTCGCCCCAACAAAAGAAACTTGATATTGTAGAAGACAATAATTTTTTAAAACATATTTTATCTTGTGATAAAGAAATTTGCTCTTTTGCCTTTGGCAGTATTGGTGAGCGTTTACACAATCTCGCTCAAAATTTGGACTTAGACCACCCAGAAGTCCAAACAGGAGAGTTTTTATCTTCTTTTACACATGAAAATGGTTGTGAAAAAATAATACAATTTATCAAATTATGTGATTTGGCAATTCAAAATAATCTAACAGTTTTGGATAAGTCTTTTACTAAATCCGTAACTAAAAGTATATTTCCTAATGTAAAATTTAGCATGAATCTTCTGAGGAACAGACAACAGTTTGTCAGACTGTTTGCTGATGCTTCGACGAGGGCACGCCTTAGAAAATTAAAGGAAGTTAGGGAAGTTACTACAATGGCCCACAGAGTAGTTTCTGCATGGGAAAGTGTAGGAGGCTTAAAGTCTTATGAAAGATTTGGTAATTTCTATGAAGACCAAATAAAAGAATCACAAAAACGGGCCGATTTATTTAAAGAATATGGCATGTCTGGTCTGCGGATAGAGACGCAAAAAATCATTAAGGAAATTGGTTCTGCTAAAGAGTATAAATATTACGGTTTCCAAAGAGTTTCAATGACAGTGGCTGCCCTGGCATTGGCTAGAATGCATGATTCTACTCTTAGAAATGATTTTATTCAAATTCCTGCTTCTTTATTTGATTTTGATTTTGAACACGGTTCATTAGAACCTGCTAATCATCATAGGAATTGGTATGAATATCATCCTATGATATTCCCGGTCCATAAAATGGAAAATAATGATAAAATGGAGGAAATTGTCTCTTATTTGGAGAGTTTTCCTGAGGCTAATGGTAAGCCTATTTTTGATCATTATGTTGCATTAGTTCCTGGTGTTTATCTGCCTGCTGGTGTGGCTTATTACGATACTTCGAGAAATTACCGAGAATTTGATAGCGAAATATCTGCACACATTGCATTTAATTTGCTTTTGATTAAGAAAAAATGCATAGTTCCCGCTCTTTTAGGAGAGAAGGATGGGAAATTTTATTTTATATGTTTTTGGGAGTGATAAATGTCTTTGAATTTAACAGAAAGTGCTATTAAAGAATTAAAAAAATTCCAAGAAGAACAAGAGTCTGGCGACTATGTTAGAATTGCCATTACATCCGGTGGATGTAGTGGCTTTCAATATTCTATGACGCTTCAAAGCGATCCGCCCGATGATAAATTGGATAATATTCTGGAATTTGATGGAATTAATGTTGTGGTAGATAAAAAATCTATGTTATACTTAGAAGGTACAACTATAGATTGGATAGATGATTTAAACCACAGAGGATTTAATTTCGAAAATCCAAATGCCGTCCGTGATTGCGGTTGCGGAAAAAGTTTTGGAGTTTAATATGAATATAAGTGAAATACAATTAAAACAAGCATTAACAGAAGCGTTTGATGAAGGCATGACCGGATATGCCGAGTTTAAAGATGATGTTATCGCTAAGATTATGGGCGAACTAAAAAAAACAGAGGAATATGATAGAAAATGCCAAGAAGAAATGAGATATTTTTCTAATCCAAGCTATGTGGACATTACTGGAAAGGTTCATTATACACGATAAAATATTTCAAATATAAGAAAGGATATTATGAATAAAATAAAGCAAGTTAAACCTCTAGGAAACCAAGTATTGGTAGAAAGATTAAAGAACTCTGATGTTCATACTTCTTCTATCCTGTCGGTAAATTCTGATGAATATTCTAATCAGGCAATTGTATTAGACCTCGGACCAATGGTTCCTGAAAAATACGGATTAGAAGTGGGCCAGCGAGTCGTATTGCAGGGAAATTATGTCCCCTTTGCCTTGGAAGATGATCATCGTGAGAAGAACTTAGTTTTGCCTGATATGATTAAAGCCGTATTAATTGAATATTAATGAATTACTATGAAATCTTGGGGGTCAGCAAAGAAGCAACCCCTGAAGAAATAAATAAAGCTTATAGATCATTAGCTCGCAAATACCATCCAGATGTAAATAAAGAGCCTGATGCTGTTGATAAATTCAAAGCAGTATCGGAAGCTTATGAAGTTTTAAGCGATGCTGATAAGCGATCTAAATATGACAATCCTCCTGTATTTGGCGGGATGGACGATATTTTTGCGCAAATGTTTGGCCGACGACCTTCGCATCCTCGCCCTCATCCAACTAATTTAGATGTTAAAATTAGAATGGAATTAGATTTTATTGAGGCTGCCAAAGGTTGTGATAAAACTGTCAATGTTCCAATTAAAGAACTGTGTAGTAAATGTAATGCTGTTGGTTGGCTCAAGGTTGAAAAATGTTCGGTCTGCAATGGTCTTGGCCAAATAACACAGCAAGATAGTATTTGGTCGATTCAAATGGATTGTTATGCATGTAAAGGCAGTGGCAACGCTTATAAAGAAAAATGTCCAGACTGTGAAAAAGGTTTTATCTTCAAAGAAGAAGAAACTATTTCGATACATGTGCCCAAGGCTATAGATTCCGGTGCTACTTTCAAAATAGATGGCAAGGGAGAATACGGCAGGAGCGGCCAGAGAGGTAATTTATATGTAACTGTATTGGTTAAACCTCATTGGATTTTTAAGAGATCACGACATAGTTTAACTTTATATTGTGAAGTTCCTGTTTCTTATTCTACGTTGGCTGTGGGAGGCGAAATAGAGGTTCCAGGTATAGATTCTATTTTGAAGGCAAAAGTGCCTGCTGGCACCCAAATTGGTGGTAAGTTGCTTTTAAAAGGACAAGGGTTGGTTAATGAAAATGGTAAAAAAGGAGATTTAATTGTTATATTAAATTCGTTTATTCCTAAAAAAATACCCAAAGAATATGCTGATAAATTAAAAGAGCTAGCTGAGTTCGAAGAAAAATATCCACTTAAACAAGTAAAAGAATTCAAGTCTAAGTTGGCTATATAATTAGACAAAGAAGTGAGGAGTCTTATGAATTTGGAAAAAAACTTATTACCTATTATTATTGCTTTTGGGGTTATTTTAGGCTTAATGTATTTTGGTGGAAACTGGGTTGTTGATAAAACCTGTGATCGAGTTATCGAAAAAATGCAAAGAGACTACACTCCAGGTCCATATCAGCCAGGATTCGACCCAGATAAAGTAAATGTGGATCAGTTCAGACAGGGGCCACCACAATTCCAGTCAAATTTTCAAACCCCTCCAGAGCTAGGGACTCCTGAAGATTGGAATCGTCTTTGGGAAAGCCAAAGACGTTAATGGCATAAAATGCTATTAACCTGAGAAAGGTTGTTAGATTTATCACCTGGATTTCTTTGAAATGTAACTGTTAATCTCTTTCCAGGTGCTGGTTCTGGACCGCTAATTCTTTTATATTCTCCCCATGTTAAAAAGAGTTTGGTTCCATCAGCTAAAGATATTGTAATAGGATTCTTATTTTTTTCTATTTTTCTTATTTCAGATGTAACTGTTACGGACGGCAGTAATACATCAAGGCTGGCCAGAAATGGTGGTCGGCCATCGAATTTTGGCGGTGCTTCTGTGCCCGACCAATCACTAGGCAGCCGAATAGTTGTGGCTCTATCATTATGATAGCCAACAGTATTTTGCTCTAAATATTCTTTAAACTTTAATGTAAACATACTCTTATTATTTAGGAGAGACAATGACAGAAAAACCTCACTTTAACTACCAAGCAGATATAAAAATAAAAACAGATCAGTCTAAAGATGACAATTTCGAAAGAATATCGAGAATGTATAGCCTCCAGCCGGTAGAGGTTGAATGGGAAACCAAGGATCAAAAAGTATGTTCTGATGTATTTTTCCTAAATTTTTATCAAGAAAAAGTTTATGACAAGCATTTAAATCCCGCCGAAGGTGCTTTGGGTGAAGGCGTTTTAAAGATATTGCATGAAAAGAAAAATGAAATGCAGACTCCTTTAATGCCAGAGGGATTGGTTAGAGAAGTTTTAAACAAAAAGAAACAAATTATTGAAGATAAACCCGATGCCGGAGAAGATCAATTTACGACTTAGTTTAGGTAAAAATCAAAAAAAGAAGCCTGAAAATTTCATTTCTTTAAGCCAAGCTATCAATAAAATTAAGGGTAAAAACTACCCAGCAGAAATAGAAGAAGCCTTGATTAAAAAAATGTCACGGCAACCCTCTAATACTTTTGAGAAGTTTTTAAAAAACATTAACACTCACATAGGTAAAATCAAAGATGGAAAAGACAAAAAAACTTAAACGAGGCAAAGTGTCACTTCAAAACAAAAAATCCCCTGCTGCCAATTACTCTAAGCCTGAATTGTATACGGTGGCCACAGAGATCAAAGCCGAGAATGAGGATTTTTTACCCACAAACATTGGTGATTACGCATTAGTTAAGGCCAATATATCAGATAGTGATGATTCTTTAGCTGGGTTGAAAAAAAGATTAAATCATCGTGCAACCTATGTCGTGGATTGTGGTTTTACCATGAAATTGCCTGCTGGATATAAAGTAAGAGCAGAAGCCAGTAAAAAATGGGCTCAACGAGGTTTGTTTGTAGCTAATTCTTATTTAGAAGAAGATCAGTTGAAATTAGTGGTGATTAATATTGGGCATGAAACGCCTATGTTAATTGAACATAAAGATTCTGTGGCCCAAATTTGGGTTGAGCCTGTATACCTTTTTGATTGGAAGTTGAAATGAAAGATAATTTTTATTTTATAGTTGAGTCAGCTAGAGAATATCATACAAAGGAAATGTCTCAAATATGTGCTGATGTTCAAAGAGTTTTAGATAATTATGGAATTAAACTTAGAGGATATTCATCTAGCTGTGTTGATCTATTAACATTAAGCCCTATGAAATCCGCCCCAGATTGGCAGAAGAGTGCCGATCATCTTAGCAAAGGAAGTTCAAGATGACAATTTTTGTTGTATTTACAGTTGCGAGAATGATAGACGGCGAGTACGTGTTCGTGAAATCCGAGCGAGCCTTTAAAACCAAAGAAAAAGCAGATGAGTTGCTGCACGTTTTAAAAGCCCAATATGTTAAAGATGGCAAAGCAGTTCCCATTAATATGCAGACAGAACATGGGGAAGTGTCCTGTCTTTGTGAAATAGGCGCCGCTGAAGTTGAACTAGAAGATAAGGAGTAAAATGGCAAAATTAGAAGCACATAATCCACTTGAAGGCGACCGTCCTGATTTAAGTTTTGATTTACATGACGGAACGGATGAACAAGTTTCAATTATTGTTGTTCATAAAGATAAACCGGCTCATTTGAATATTTGTTTACAATCTATTGCCGTAACCAGTTTTAACAATAATTATGAATTAATTGTAGTTGACAACGCTTCAGAAGCAGAAAGCCAAGATTTTCTTGATGATGTTGAGGGCGAAGTCAAAGTCATTAGAAATGAAAAGAATCTATATTGGTCAGAAGCTGCAAACAAGGGAGCAGAGGCCGCAGATAAAAAATCTAAATATTTAGTTTTTATGCACTGTGATGTGGTAATTCTCAATCCTTCTTGGCTTGATTTATTGGTAAATGTATCAGAATCTCAGAAATCGGGCTTAGTCGGAGTAGAGATGCAGAGTTATTTTCTGCAACAGAAGAAAGTAGATTTTATTCGTGATTGGTTAATCATGTTCACGAGAGAATGTTGGAATGATGTTGGTCCATGGCCAAATAAGTTGCCTTTAATTGGATCGTCATTTTTAACTACAATTAAAGCACAACATCATGGTTACAAGCCTCAAGTGATGAAAAATCAGATTGCTCACCACTACAAGATATTCAGCATTGATATTAATGAATATGAAAGATTCACAGAGCAGGCAATGGTCACTATTCCACAAATGCTCAGAGATTTTCAAAGCGAATCAGTAAAGCCAGTTATATAGTTAAAATTTCATGGCCGGAATCAGTAACCAAAATTGTATGTTCATATTGGGCTGATAGTCCACCATCTCTGGTAACAGCGGTCCAATTATCTTCAAGAATTAACACTTGTTTTGTTCGCTCGTTAATCATTGGCTCGATAGTGAAAACCATTCCAGGCAATAATTCGGAGCCAGTGCCTTTTTTCCCACAGTGATTTATTGAAGGTGGTTCGTGGAATTCAATTCCTACGCCATGGCCACAAAATACTTCTACTACGCCACATCTGAAAGAGTGAGCGTGTTGCGAGATAGCAGCACCGATATCGCCTATTCTACCTCCTGGAATAACTGCTGCTATTCCTTTATCTAAACATTCTTGTGCCACTCTTAGAATTCTTTTAGCTTTGTTGGATATTTCTCCAATTTCATACATTTTACATGTATCACCATAATAGCCATCTAAAATGGTAGTGACATCTATATTTAGTACATCACCTTCTTGAAGCACAGTATTTTCAGAAGGAATTCCGTGACAAATAACCTCATTAATTGAGGTGCAAATTGATTTAGGAAATCCTTTATATCCTAGGCAGGCTGGAATAGCATTATGATCTCTAATAAATTTATCAGCTTTTTGATTGATTAATTCGGTAGAGTTTCCAGGAACTGCAAATTGTTCAAGGTATCTTAGAGTTTTCGCTGCTAATTTGCAGCTTTTCTTAATACCTTCAATTTGTTCAGGTGTTTTTAAGATGATATTTTGCATATCTTAAATATTTCTTTGTTGAGGGAAACTTGAAAGCCTTCAGGCTCTCGTTGTAAGAATTGGCCAATTAAATAGAATTCTCCACTATCAATAAAAGAGTTGTGGCGAAATGGAGTCATGGAATAGTATTCCGCCTCTTTTTGGTCTCTCCATGTTACTTTTATTGTGCCGTCATTAAGACCAATAGAGTGTATAAATCTTTTTTTTGGTCCTTTGGGCAAACGACTTGCGGTTGAAAAATTGATTGTGGTTGTTACTGGATTTTTTGGAGGGCTTATTGTTTTTGGATTAAACAACCATTTAAATAATCCCATTATATTTCTCCCATATCTTCATCATCATCCTCGTCATGTAGTCCGATCATATCAATAAGTCTTTTAGGACTTCCTGCATTATTTCCTGCGCCTAATGCAATTGTTTTTAAATGTTGATCTATGGTATTAGTAAGTTCCTCACGATCTTTTATTTGATGATATTTCATAACCATGTTTCTTGTAAATTTATCATCTGGATTATCTGGACCCATTACATTTTGTGCTAAAAGTTTGCGAGATTGAACAAAGTCAGTATTTCCCCATTTTAAGATAGAGTTAACGACTTTTTCTAAATAGTTGCTGTAAGCTGTTTTGATGTCTTGAACTAATTCTTTTGCATGAGGAAAATAAGCCACTACTTCGTCTTCTTCGCCTTCTAAAACACGAGGAACTAATTTTTTGTAATTTAACCCAGATAACAAATGATGTTTGCGTACGTATTCTGGGTCTTTGACTTTGACTCTTTTTCCTGTTTTTTTATCTCTAAATATAAAGCCTTCGAAATCAGGAATTTCCTTGGCCATATCATTAAACATTTTTTCAATTTCATTGTGATATTTAATTGCATCCCATCGTCGTGCTCGTTTTGAGCCAATCCGAGTAGCAGTTTCATCTAGTTGATCTTCTGTAAGCTCTCTATGTGTGGAGACGTTTCTGCCGCCCAATAAATAGAGTCCATATTGATCAGGATTATATTTTGTGAGAACGTGAGATACTTCATGTAGAAATTCAAACATGTAAGTATAATTTAAATCTTCATCAGAAAAACGTAGTTGATCTACAAAGTTTTTGATTTCGGGTAAAAATCTGGCTTCTTTTCCTTTGAATGTGGTAACTTTTCTTTCCATATCATCTTTATGAGTTGACATCATTTTCCGAGTATGGAATTCTGGTCGATTTGGGTCATTGTGCGGGAAGAAAAGACCCACGAATGTACCGTCTAATTTTTCTAACATTTCTGCATTAGAAAAATCTACAGGGTCTGCCTCTTTTTCTTGTTTGTTGTAGAAACGAATAAAAGGAAAACTTTTAATTAATGTAAGAGGATCGCCACCAAAGTTTGACGATGGTTTTGCTACAACCAATCCTCTGACCAAGCGATTAAATTCATTTCTTCCTCCGGGCTTGTAATTTAAAATCCAATATGAACCTTTATCGCCCCACAAGATTTCTTGTTGGTTAAGCCAATTCTTATCTCCTTGTATCAATTTTTGTATAATTGTTCGGAGATTTTCTTTTTCTGTAGCGGAGGTTTCCATTTCGACCAAAAATGTTCTGAATTTTAGAGGCAAATAGGGGTTATTATATCTTTTTGCTTCAGGCATGTAAACTGGCATTATTTCGGTACTTTCGTTTTAATGAAGTTCAACCATGCATCATGATCATAGGTGGAATGGGGGTGTTTTGAATATACTGCTGAATAAACCATGCAAAAAATTTCTTCTGGATTTTGATCCAAGGAATCTTTCGCCTTGTCTTTGTCTTTCTTTTGCTCGGTTTTGGTGTCTTTGATGAGTTTTTTCCATTCTCGCTTGAGTTTAGGAGTCATCATATACTTGTAGACACAATGTGCGACCTCATGTAGAAAGGTTGTTTCTCTGCTATAATTCCAAGGAGAAGCAACTTTAATATGTCGCTTCTTTTCGTCAATTTCGCCCACATGTTCTTTATCATTTTTTAGTGTATTGCCATTTTCAGGCTTAATTTTATAATTTTTGATTAGATCACGGTGACTTTTAGGGATGTTTGCAATGGTAGCTTTAACATCCCCCATAAAGTGGGTGTCTTCTTCGATGAATTTTTTGAAACTGAGAAATAGATTTTCCATCTTAGTATTTAGGAAATTTGCCGTTGATTTTGATCTGGAACTTCCATATATTATTTTACGGTCATGCCCCCTAGCGGGTGTCCTATGCTTGCGAGGACAAAATCAGCGCAGCCACCTCCGAGGTGAAAAATCTGGGTTCTGCTCGAACTGAAGAGTGGAGGCATCTTCTCCTCCTAAAAGCGAGAATGATGAGCCATTGGCAGGCTACACTTGCCATTCCTTGTAGATTGGGGATCACACAACTACACCATGACCAGATGGTATTGGGCTTCGGGCCAATACTTGCCAGAAGTGGTATGAGAAGTTCCTTTGCGAGAGATAAATTCAACAATGAGATTTAAATAGTCTTTTCTTGCTGCCGTTGTAAGAAACGACAAGTCCGTGCATGGTATTTAAATCTCCCCAAAAAAGCGGCATTTATCTTCTGCAATCTCGTGTTGTCGATTTCATCGGTAACGCAAACCGAGTCTCATCCTGGCAGTTGAGAGGATATTTCTCAGAACGAAAGGGGAGCGTCAATCTCTGTTGACGCTCCCCTTTTTATTTCCATAGTCCAGTATATAGATTATGGCAAATAACAACAGAAATAACAAAAATAATAAGACGACCAAACATGGTAAGTTTCATATTGAATTTAAAAATATAGCACAAAAACTAGCTTGGGCTAGTTTTCAACAACAGGATGTCCTTTTTCTTTGTGGTCCTGCTGGAACGGGCAAATCTTTATTGTCAGTAGCTTTCGCTATTAGTGAAGTTTTGCAAAACAATAAAAAGAAAATAATTTTAACAAGACCAGTAGTTGAATCTGGCGAGTCTTTGGGATATCTTCCTGGCACACTGCATGAAAAAATAAACCCTTATATGATTCCTTTATATGATCATATAGAAACGCTTGTTGGGAAAAATAATACGCAAAGAGAAATGGTTGATGAGGCATTGGAAATTGCTCCTTTGGCTTATTTGCGTGGCCGAACATTTAACAATGCTGTTTGTATTTTAGATGAAGCTCAAAACTGCTCTTTAATGCAATTGAAATTGTTTTTAACTAGAATGGGCGAAGATAGTAAATTAATCATTACAGGCGACCCTTTACAAAGCGATTTACGTGGTAGTTTTTTAGCTTTTAGCGATGTGGTCCTAAGGTTAGAGAGTGTGCCGGGCATAGGTGTGGTGAAATTTGATTCTAGTTGTATTGTTAGACACAAATTAGTATCGAAAATTTTGGAAAAATTGGAGGAAGCATGAGAGCCATTCCAGGAACAACAGAAGATTATCAAGCTGTAGCTGATTATTGGAACTCGTTTGTCGGCAAAGAAGACTCTATTTGGAGATTCTCGCCAATAGTAAATGCTGAACACATTGGAAAGAAAGTGGATAAAGGATTTTCTTTATATGTTTTATATGAAGATGGCCAATTGATTGGTTATGGCATGTGGAAAAAGGAATATATGTTGGGAATTGCCGCTAAAGATAAAGAAACATATTGGCGGATAGGCAGAGAATGGGTGGAACAAAACTTGGCCGCTGTTGGACGAGTAAGGTTTCCTAATATTGTTTGCAATGAAATTAGCTGGCTAGAAGAATTAACCCCTGTTAACAGAGAGCCAGAAAGTTACAAGCCTTTAAAACCCGGTGAAGATATTTCAAAAAGAAAAGTTTGGACATATCAGGCGACTTTTAGGCTTGATGCCGTAAAAGATGCATTAGATAAAAATCTTGGAGAATAATGCCGATAGAGCAGTTGGTCATTCAAACCGGAGATGATACGTATGTTACCGATCTTACGCCCAATAGTAATTTCGGGTCTAACGCATCTTTATTTGTTGGTTATGACATAGATGAATCAAAAGATGAGCAAGATTTTCGGGCATTGCTCCGATATGATGTATCAGCGGTGTCTAGTTATACTATATTAAGTGCCACCTTAACCTTAACACTTACAAATACTCCCACGGCTCAAACTATTACATTATATAGAAGTGGTCAGCCTGCTTGGACAGAGGCAGGAGCTACTTGGAATAATTATGATGGTGTTTCTCCTTGGAGTGTGGAAGCAGGTGATCCCACAACTCCTTCCGATACTGTTGCATATTCTAGTGGTGATTTAGTATTTGATGCAACTGATCTTGTAATTGATGCAATAGACAATAGAAGCAGTATTTTAGACTGTGTGGTTGATAGTAGTTCCACATCTGATGATAATGTTTTAGCTTTTGCTTCTTTTGAAAACCCCACCGCTGCCAGCAGACCTAATCTTACAATAAATTATCTAACCCCAGAAACCGCATCTGGCGGGGTTGAATTAAGTGGCGAACATGACACGCTTACTTTGTCGCATTTGTTTAGAACGGGATCGGGCGGGGTAGAACTATCTTATAGTCCAACAAATCCTCCAATAACTAAAATTTCTAATTTTATTGTAGATCAAGTCTCGTCTTGGAATGTTTATTCCACTTTTACAGTTAGTTTGGAGTCGCAATGGGATATTGGTGGAGAAGTATTAAGATATTATATGATTGAAGGCGATTGTGAATCGCCGCCTGCTTGTGAGACCACAGGGTTTGACTTTAATGATTCAAACTGTGATGGAGGTGTAAGGTTTTTCCAAACGATTGCTGCTACTAGTTTAGCCGATCTTTGTGAAAAAATGCAGGCAACGTATTTAAATTATCCAGTAAAGTGGCCGGTTAAACGAATACGAAGATTTAGCCGCCCAGTTTACTTATCAGATATTGAAGAACAGGAAGCAAATGGCATCGATCATAGTTGTAACGAATTAGAAGATCAGGTGTTTTGTCATGTTCCTGAATGTTTCGACTTTTGTATTGATGAACGAGTCGATGTCAGCATGGGTGTTGAAGTTTTTATTCAAGATAGTTTTTATAATTATCAAGCCGCCGGCGGTTTAATTTTAGATGGCACAGTCTTGCCTGAATACGATACAGTTGTGCCTGTTGGAGGCATCACGCTTGCAGGATCAGCAGACGCTGCACAAGCTACATATGAAGTAAGCATGGATGGAGGAGTAGATTTAGCTGGCGAAAGCCTCGTTAGCAGTCCGGATTGGCATTATGTTGTAACTTCTGGCGTTGTGTTTTCAGGCGAAGCAGATATAAATGCTTCTGATTTTGACATAATTCCAGTAGGCGGAATTACCTTATCAGGAGCAGCAAATACAAATGTAGTTTTAACTTCTGCACTTCCTAATATCGGACTTGTTGCAGGAGGCGAAGTTGATGTTGATACATTTGATTTAGTAGTGATTTTGGATGGCGATGGAGTGTCGGTGGCTGGAATTGCCACTGTTAATTGTAGTAATTGGACTTACTCCGCTGCTGGCAGCATTACTTTATCTGGCGAATCATTGGCAAAAAGCCCAGTTTGGCACTACACACCAGGAGGTGGATTATCATTAAGCAACCCTGAATTAATGCGATATCTTCCAAACGGTGGATTGACGCTGGGTGGCGATTCAATAGAAGCAATATCTATTTATGCTGAGGGCGGTGTTGAATTAGGTGGTGAATCATCATTCGTCAGCCCAGATTGGCATTATACGCCCGGTGATGGTTTAACTGTAGGTGGTTCTATAGAAACAAGTTTTTTGGTTTTGGGTGATTTTTATATCGATATGGGCGCTGAAACTGAATTGTTGTTGATAGAGCCGGTGTATCCTATATCTTTTGATACTACTGCATTAACTTCTGAAGTTGGTTTAATTGTTACTAGCTGTCTTTGTGATCCAACACCAAATCGTTTGAAATTATCACATAATATAGGTTCATCTGCGATTTTGAAAAACTTCTTATTACGAAATGGATTAGAACTACCTAGCCAGTTGAATTTAATTTTTAATGATTATGATGATGTTTGGAGAGTCAACAAACATTTCAAAGGCACGGGCACTAATTTAGGAGAAAGATGGGTTATATTATTTGAATGGGCGTGCCGGTCAGATTCTCAAACAGAAGATGATGAGCCAATTTTCTCTGGCGGGAAGTATTGGAAGTTTTCTCTTTTGGTCAAAAGAGAGGTTGACAATGATGTGAGAGAAAGTAGAATATTTTATACTTTTCCTGAAGAGTCTCCATGTGATGATGATCAATTGAGATTTTCTTTTAGGATTAACACAAATACCAAGGCTGTTTCTCTTCCTGTAAATTTATCTGCTGGAAATTCTATCATCTATGATGACTTGGGTTTGTTTTCTGATAAATACTGGCAAAAAAATCCTAGTTTATCTATAAATGTATTTGAGTCTGATTTACCGGATGAAACGCCGACTGTTGACATTAGTACAATATTCCCTGAAAGTAGTACAATATTCCCTGAAAGTTGATTATGATTGTTTTTTGGATTAATTTGTTTTTAACGTTTGTGAATCTTATTTTCTTGGTGAGAATTTCAATCTTCTTGGTTAATTTTGCGTCCTCTGTTCGCAATCGTCTTGATTCATTGGAAGCTGAACCGCCGATGGCCCAACCTAGAAATTCATATTCTGAAAATGAAGAAAGTGGTTTAGTAGATTTGAAAGGGGTGTACAATTATGATGCTCGCTATACCCATCCGGGGGAGTAATTCCTATTGCCATGATTCCTGTTTTTCAGTAATTTAATTGCATGTCTACTACAACACTTCCGCAGCGAAAATTCGGGCTCGAATTTGAGATTGGCAACGATATGAAAATTGCCAACATTGGCGAGCTAGCAAAACATATCAAAGACTTATCAAAAAAGCACGTTGAATACACGCCAAGTTGGGCACAGACGGTAAACAATCACAACTACTGGCATATTAAATTTGATAGAACCTGTGGTCCCCAAGGACAGGTTAATGGCACCTATATGGATCATGGCTGGGAAATCGCATCGTTCATTGCATCTGGGCAAGAAGACTTAGACCTTATTGGAATGGTTGTTGAAAGTCTGAAGAATGATTGCTTTATTAATCAAAACTGTGGCTTTCATATTCATTGCGATGTTTCAGACTTTACTCCAAGTCAAATGGGCGTTCTGCTTGCTCGTTGGTTAAAAATAGAACCATTATTGTGTCAAATGGTTCCGCCTTTTCGGGTAAACAACAAATTTTGTCGCTTGTTGGGCAATAAGAGGTTTTTGAAAAGCAAAAAATATAAAAGCGAAGAGTTGTGGGACAAATTGAAGCCAACTAAATATGGCCCACATGAAAACTCTCAGAAAAAAGTGACGCTGAATACTGTAAACTATGCCGCCGCAGTCCAAATGGTTGACACTTCTAGAAAGACAGTTGAATTTCGTTTGCCCGAAGGCACGTTAGATAAGCATACTGTCGTTGGCTGGGTGCAGTTTTTTATAAGATTTGTAGAAACTGCTCGCACAGCAAAAATGCCATTAAGTTTTAGAAGAATTAAAACGATCAAAACATTTTTCAATTATGCAGGCATGAATCCGAATCACCAAGATATAGATGTTAGCTTAATAAGAGCAAAAATGTTCTTGGCTGAGCGTTTGTATCGGTTCGGAGATATTGAGACAAAAAAGCAATTATCTAGCTTGATTTTCTAGGCTAAATACTCTAAATATAGTAACGTATTAACGTATATTAACGTATTTTAACATTAATTAACTTGGAGAACGTATTATGACTATTATTGAACGTAATGAACTTATCGAAAATTATCTTCCTCTCGCTTTAAAACTAGCTTTTCACAAGAAGAAACAAGTGCCACCACGAGTTGATATTGAAGATTTGAAATCTGCTGCTTTTTTTGGGTTGGTAGATGCAGCAAATAAATACAATGAAATCGTGGGTTCTTTTGGTGCTTATGCAAAACGTCGGATTTTGGGTGAAATTCAGGACTTTATTAGGAACTCTTATAAAAAATCGATGGCCTCCATAGATCAACCTGATGAAAATGGCCTCATGTTGTCTGAGAGTCTTATTCAAAAGTCATATGTAGCCTGGAATGACGAAGAATACCCTGAATTAACTGACCTTGATAAAAACATCATAAAAATGTATTATGTTGATGGTTTTTCTATGAAAGAAATTGGGAAAATTATTGGTGTTTCTGAGTCGAGGGTTTCTCAATTACTAAAAGGAACCAGAAACAAATTGAAAAAGGCTGCTTAAATGTTTAGGACACTCAATTTATTTGTAATTATTTTGCTTTTGTTGGCAGGCAATTGTTTTGCACAAAAAACAGTATATTTTCAAACGCTCCCAGTGCCCGCAGGGGTTCAGCCCTCAAATGATCCGTCAATTCCAAAAATAGAATGGAACAGATGGACTACAAAAAATTTCTCCATCCATTCAATTGATTATGATCAGGGTGAATTTTTATTTCATAATATTGAAAAAATGAAATCGTGGTGTTTGACTCGCTGGGGCTTACCGGATATTCAATTCTCCTCAGAGTGTAGAATTTTTTGTGCTCCAACTAAAGAATTAATGAAAAAGTTATTTAACTTAGACAATTCTTATGGTGAGGTGAAGATTCAGGATGGTAAGATTGTCATAAGTTATTTATGGTTAGTATTAGATTCTAAGCCTGCTGAGGTGATCCCTCCTGCCTTAACAGTGATTTGTCTCAAGGAATTTAATCAACAATATCGTTTAAACATTGGTTGGTGGACATATCGAGGTGTGCCGATATTAAATGAAACGCTGCCACAAATTAGAAATAATTTGGTTCGTGTGAATACAGAGAATTTCTCAGCCAGCAGTTTTTTTTCTATGACTGAGAGCAAGTTTAGAACTCTCAACGCAGAACAAAGAAGAGGATTTGATGCCGAAGCTGCTATGATGTGTTTGTTTATAAGAAAAGAATTTGGACAAACTAAATTTCAATATTTTTTGAAATATGATAATTTTGAAGACAATGTAAAAAAACATTTAGGATTTCAAAACATTGCAGAGTTTGAAAAGACTTTTGCAAGGTATGCAGCAAATTTATCACGGGATATAAAGGAAAACAAATGTCCTGATGCATATCTACAAATAGAGGCAATAAAGAAAAAATAAAGGGGAAATATGTTTTGGTTTATTGTTGGTTGGCTCATTTATGGTTTGATTGTCGGTCTTATTGTTAGATTAATACACCCAGGCGATGAACCTAAAGGATTTCTGTGGACGCTTTTAATCGGCGTGGCAGGTTCCTATGTTGGTGGTTTTCTAAATTGGGTTTTAGGTTTTGGAACTTCGCCAATTTCTGCCTCTGGTTTTATCAGCGGCATCCTTGGCGGTATATTGTTTTGCTGGATTTACACCAAGTATGTTGAAGGTAAAATTGATTTTGGAAAATTGCTGGGCAACAAAACAAATGATGGTGACAATCAATGATATTTGAAAAAAGCTTTATACAGGCTTTGAAAGATAGATATTCTGATATTCACCCTTTGATTTTTCATCGGTCGGCGGAAAGATCAACAACAAAGATAGAATTGTTCGACACACTAGACACACTGCCAGAAGATTATCCCATTGTGTGGGACGATATGGAACGCAGATGGATTGCGACAAAGGATTTATTCCAGGTTACAAAATTTGATTTTAGAATGGAGAAAAAATGAATAGGATGTTACTCGTTATTGCCTGCGTTTTGAGCTTAGGGATGCTCACCTCAGCAGAAGCCAAACCATGTTATGGTTGTGCTGGTTCCTATGTGACCAGTGATTATGAAAATTGTGATTCTTGTCAGACTTGCGGAACATATGTTAAGCATGCGACATACAAGAGTCCACGAATGCACGTTGTCAATGTTCCAGGCAAAGAACAGCGTCGTTACTATATTTATGCCAATGTTTATGGTGTAAAACGAGCAATTCCGGTCATTAACGGCCAGCTTCCTGTGATTTCCACAAATTCGCAGGGGAATTTAATCTTGGACTACAGCTATGGTTATGCTTATACTGTTGCTTACAAAAGTGGCGTAAACTATGTTCGTGGGCATCAGGTTGCTCGCAGGGCTGCAAATCCAAACGCTCCTTCGGCTGTAAAGAATTATGGTCAAGGTGCTGTTAAGGCTCACAGTGGCGGGACTTCAGCTTTGAAGTATCCTGAAATTAAAAGAGCGGCAAAAGAATTGCCACGAAGCTCAAATGCGGTGAAAAGACCGTCAGATCGTGAAATTGAATCGTTGCTTCGCCCTTAAATTTGTTGCGAAAAAACCATGCAAATTTTTGAAGAATACCTACAAAGGCACTCCATAACCGGAGTGCCTTTGCTTAGGCATACCAAGTCTGGATATCTCTTTTTAAGAGAGAACAAGCCTAAGTGGAAAGTGCTTTCTATTTTTTGGAAAGAACCAACTTATCGTCCCGGATATTATGTTGTAAATGTCTGCACTCCTAGACATAATTCCAATGCTTTTGACATGGAACCTATTTTGCCCGAAGTAAAACTTGGGTGGGATGATTATGAAGAATTTCTGTTGAATTGGGCAACCGAATACAAAGACGGGGCAGTCGTTGCAGATAAACTTGAAGTTCTTTTAATGTCATGGGAAATGTTTGTATTTTCTCATGATGCCATGCTTGCTAGAAGTTATCCTAGCCTTATTGGTTCAATTTATGAGACATTGGATTTCACTCAACCAAAAACAGATCGTTTTCAAAGCTATAATAATTTAGCTAAACAATTAGACCCCGGTGGGGGGCCGTTCCCAACTTGGTTCCGTTCTTTTGAAATGTATAACAAGCATTACTGTTATTGGCTATCGGAGTTAGTCAAAGCAAATGGTTAAAAAATACGATCCTATTCGTGTTGTCAATCCTACCGATGGTCACTTGGTCCCGCTTCTACCAGATCAAGACTTCATCATTTCTGTACACAGAGATGATGATGAAACTCCTGAAGTTGATTATAATAGTCCTTTCTTTGAAATGACTCATACTGAAGTCAGGAAGAAAGAATATAGGTTTCATTTTGAACAAAAATATTCTTTAAGAAATTGGGGAAAAGGACCAAGAACATTTTTGGGCAATGTTTTTATATTGACTGAGAAATATCTTGGAAGTCTTTGTGTTTTCTTGGAAACCAACAACAAATTGCGATCTGGCACCTTGTCTATCATCAATCCTACTCGTAACTATGTAAAAGTAAATTATCCTTACACATTGTTGGAAGTGGTGATCTTTGACGAAGAAGGCGATGCTGATTGGGAGTCTACTGTTTTCTCAAGTAAAAAAGGATTGAAATATGAGCTTTTCAAGCGTGAAAAATTTAATCCTTTAGACTATAAATGGGCTTGGGATCGTGTGACTGAAAACTTACTAAGCTTGCCAAGAAATGATTACATTCTAGATAACTCTGTTCCAAAGCTTGAGCATCATTATTGGTTCCGCCCAGATAGTGATACATTTAAAAAATTACACAATGCAAAGCCAGGAGTTTATAGTGTTGGGGATTTGTTTTTTATAAATGGTAATCAAAAGAAATATATAGAACTCGATATAAGAGTGAAAGCAAGAAAGCCTTCTTATGTGTCCCCGTCGTTTAAAGAGGGGTCAAATGGCTATGCTCAAAAGTCATCCATACCCACTGCAACTGCGGTCACGACTTATGTGAAACCTTCTCTTTACAAGCAGGTTGTCTCGATAAAAGAACGACAAGACGATAAATTTCATTCCTCTAGAATCCGCTATTTTTAGTCGCTTTACAAACCGCCAAATTAGTGTATAATGACCTCCAACTAAAGAGAAAAAACTAGTGTTGCAATGGTGCAACATTTGTCGCAATAGGGCGACAGAAATTGGAGGAATAATGTCTTTATTTTTAACGGCGGATTTGCATTTTAATCACGGCAACATAATGAAATATTGCCGACGACCAGGGCTCTCAAAAGAAGAGCAAAAGTTGTTGGATTCTAATGAAAATTTCAAAGTCAGTTGGGATTCCGTAGAACGGATGAACAATTATCTGTTGGACGGGATCAATAAGATCGTCGGACTAGCAGATACTCTTTGGATTCTTGGAGATTTTTGCTTTGGTTCCAGAGATAAGATTGTAAACACAGCCAGAAGATTTAGAGGACAAATTAAATGTAAAAATGTCCATTTGATTTGGGGTAATCACGATAATTATGCTATCGCTGAATTTTTTGCTTCAACTCACCATATGGAAACGATAAAATACAAGAACCAAAAAGTAGTGTTGAATCACTATGCAATGGCAATTTGGAATAAAAGTCATCATGGTGTTTGCCATGCTTATGGACATTCTCATGCTCGTGCTGAAGAATATCTGAACAAGGCGTTCCCAGGCAGACGTTCAATGGATATTGGTGTTGATAATGCTGCAATAGTTCTTGGAGAATATCGACCATTTCGATTTGAGGAATACATGGAAATTATGGATTCAAATTCCGGGTGTGTAATAGATCATCATGGGTAAAAAAAATAAAAAAAGTGGCGGTCATGGTGCTGGCAAACCCAAAGAAGAAGCTTTGGAATTGCAAGGTACTGTTATCGAAGCAGTTAGAGATGGATTTCGGGTTCAACTTGAAGAACATCCTAGTGTGATTTATTGCAAGCTTGCCGGTGCTCTTAGAAGAAACTTTATTCGAGTTGTTCCTGGCGACTCGGTGAAGGTTGAAGTATCTCCTTATGATTTGACTGTCGGAAGAATTGTCTACAGGGTTAAATAATGACTGAAAAACAAAGAAAAACCATTGAAGAAAATGGTTTTATTTATTGGAGTGATTATCCTTACTTGAACTGGGAAGTTCATTATAAAAACCCTAATGACGAAAATGTGGATAGAGAATATTTAGGAACTCTTAGATTTCATAAAGAAAAATCGCAAAGTTGGAGTTTTTACTCCATTGGTTCTTCATTTGAACTTTTGAATACTCCTAATAATGTTCAATATCATCCTACTTTTCAAACAAAAGAACAAGCAGCACGAGCGCTTTTAATTGCTCGTCGTTCAATTTCTGCCAATCTTCTGCCCGATAAATTAAGAAACTATATTAAAGAAAGAGCAAAAGACCTGAGAAGAGAACATAACAGTGTTCTGGGCAAGGTTACAGATTTACATTATGAAATGTTAACTCTGGAGCACTTGGGTAAAGAATATAATCTTAATTTTGATTTTGGGGTAAACCCTAAACAAGAAGTGGCCGATCTAAAGAAATTTCTTAATGAAAACATGGATGCTATTTATGACCACTTTGGCAAAGATTTCGGGCGAGCATTAAGGGCACACATAGCCAGTGTGGTAAGGCTAGTAGACCCTGAAGCAATATTAGACATGTAATGAAACTTCATTTTAAAGATATCGCCGGTTTATTTGCAATATCTTGGAGCGGCGACACTTATATTATTCATTTTTTTGTGTTCCCTCAATGGTGGAAGTGGGGACATAGTATTGAAGAATATGATATGTGTTTAACTTATTTTGGCGCCGGGCCGTTCTTCCTATGGGCTCGCTGGAATTTCTAAAAAGGAATTAAAATGGATAACCGTGCTGATGATTTGCGTCGTATTATTTCTCATTTGGATACGCTGTGGGATTTAGGCGAGGAATGCACGCACCCAGATACAGGTGAGATTGTTAGCAACCAACAGTATGATGCGTTGCGTTTCGAACTTGAAAAAATTGACACAAAAACAGCACAAGCAACTCCTTCTCTTTCAAATGTTGCGGTTGTTAAGAAAATCACACACAACCCTCCATTAACTTCTATTTCCAAGGCTTCTAATGAAGATCGTCCTCTTCAGGAAGAGCAGTTGTTTAAATGGATATCTGACTGTGTTAAAGAAGTTGATGGTCAAAAATATTCAAAAATATATGATTTAGATGCCAAGGAAATTAATGGTGTCCAATATGAAGCTCGTGAATACAATGGAAAAGTTGTTACTTATCCAAGAAATTTGTTTTATCAAGCCTATAAGCTCGACGGGGCAGCTATTGGCTTGTATTATGAAAATGGTAATTTAGTTGGAGCCGGGCTTCGTCCTCGTGGGGGGATTGAAGGCGAAGACGTAACAGAACAAGTTAAATATGTTTCGGGCATTCCTCAAAAACTTAAACTGCCTGTGACCTGTTCCATCCGTGGTGAATTGATTTGTAAATTAAAGGATTTTGATAAAGTTCAAAAGGAATTAGAAGAGGCTGGAGAGGATTTGCGAGCCAACCCTCGAAACCATGCAGCGGGCGGTATTCGTCAATTTAAAAACCCTTCTAAAGTAAAAGATCAAAGGTTGAGCTTTATTGCCTATGGTATTGAAGGTCTAGATAATCCTCCATATAAAACGGAAATTGAAAGGGCAAAGTGGTGCAACCAAGAGTTGGGAATTACTTTTGTTCAAGTAAGACCGTTTAATTTTTACGATCTTCAAGTCATGGAAGATAATGCTAAAGATTTAGATTATGAAGTTGATGGAGTTGTCATTGGCGTTAATGATTTGGAAGATCAAGAGCAACTGGGTCATCATGGCGACACACCTACAGGTAATCCTAGAGGAAAGATTGCTTGGAAATTTGCTGAAGAACGTGCGACTCCAATTTTAAAAGAAAAAGAATGGAACACAGGCCGAACAGGGGCGATTAAACCAGTTGGTATTTTCGATGTTGTTCCGTTGGCTGGAACTCAGGTGCGTCGTGCAACGCTTCATAATCTTGGGTTTATTTTTCGTAACAAAATTGAAATTGGCACACAAATTGTTGTGTTAAAAGCAGGTAAAATTATTCCAAAAGTAATTGGTGTAGCTTCTAAAGCGGCAAATTATAAAGATGTCCAAGATGTAGACTTTCCTAAACAATGTCCTTCCTGTGGTTGTGATGTGGAGATTAAATATACGCCTGCCACAGGTAGTCATGAAGAAATGTATGAACTTGTTTGTCCCAATAAAGACAATTGTCCTGCACAAAACATCAATGGGTTGTGTCATTATTTGAAGACATTTGGTGTCTTGGGGCTGGGGGATTCTAAGGTAGCTGCTTTAGTGGAAGGTGGAGCGGTCAAAGTACCTGCTGATTTTTATAAGTTAAACAAAAATGATGTGATGGCCTGTGGTTTGTCGGATCGACAAGCGTTGCTTGCGATTGCAGGAATTCATATGATTTCAAGTCCTGAAAAATATGAAGATAAAGATTTAGAAAAACAAATTTTTAAAATTCAAAAGAAAAAAAAGGTAATTCCTTTGTGGAGACTATTTGCTTCTTTTGGAATCGAATCTGCTGGTAAAAGTGCTGGCAAGGCTTTAGTTGATCATTTTGGCAATTTTGATAAAATTAGACAGGCAACTGTTGAAGAATTATCAGCGGTGAAAGACGTAGGTGTTAAAACCGCACAAATTATCTCTGACTATCTTCATAAGCATATTGATGCTGTGGATGATTTATTGAAATATGTCGAACCTGAATTGCCCAAGACTGGACCGTTGAGCGGTAAGAGTTTTGTGTTGACCGGAGGTTTTGCTGAAGGGGGTAAAAAGCACTGGGAAGCCGCCATTGAAGCACAAGGCGGCAAATGCAGTTCGAGCGTGTCGAAAAATACCACTTATGTTGTCGAAGGTACAGACGCAGGCTCTAAGGCCGATAAAGCTAGAAAACTTGGCGTTCCTTTGATTGATGTATCAAAGCTTAAGAAAATTTTGGAGCAAAAATGAAAGCTAAATACCTCGTTGTCACCAAATATGGTGCCCAAGATGCAGTAGAAGCTCTTGTGGAGAAAATGGAAAAATTTGATGGATGGAATTTGATGTACCCTCCTGTAATTACAGTAAATGAAGTGTCGCCTACTCACGGAATGAGTACTGCATCAACTGTAATGATTTTCGAGAACGATGAAGTAGAACGTCTGTTCTAAGAAATTTTCCCGATCTACTTTACTTCGCCCAAAAACCGGCTATAATTAAAGGTAGCACTCAACAACACTATTGGTTTTGCCCAAGATTAATGGTGTTTCTGAGGAAACAAACAGACAATAATACATCGCAGGCTATGATTTCGGGTTCCTTCTAAAATTTCACTACGCAAGAACTTACCCTGATTGCTTTCCTGCGACCAAAATTCCTCCCTGTTGAACTTTGCCTCACGGGCCTCAGCAGGGTTATTTAACACAACAAACGGCTATATTTAAGGTTCCTTCTTTATCATTTGAAAAACTTACCTTAATTGCTTTCCGTTTGTAAAAATTAAAGGAGATAAAAGATGTTGACAGCACGTAGTATTTACTTGAGCAAGAAGAACAAGCTTATTGTTGACCGTGGAAGCCATGAGACTCCGGTCAAAGTTGTAGCTACCTTTGTCAAAAACCTGGAAGCATACGGTTTCACCGTATCTAAGGCTCTTTTTGACAGGCTGTTGACCCTCTCCGTTCCTCAGTTGACTGATCTGTATGGGGACACTACTACCATTCTAAAGGAAATGGTTGGGGCTCATCGTGTATTTAAGCCCTTCTATCCTAATTTTCCAAAGCAGGTCATGGAAGCTTCTGAGGCTGAATTGTATATTAATGCAATTCTCCATTATTGGCTTACAGATTCTGAAGAAAAGCAAGTTGTTCCTCAATATGAGAAGGAAGACCGCCCAGAGTTGGATGAAGAAACCAAATTGCGTGTGATCGATTTGGGTTCCATTTCTGATTTTGAAAAATTATTTACCAAGTTAGTTGGTTCGAATTCCTCGATTTCAGCTACCGACAAGGAAATTGTTTCGTGGTTTGTTGAGAATTATAAGGATGATATCAAGCGGCTCGTGCCAGATAGTATTCCACAAAAGGAACAACTTTCGTTTTTAATTGCTCACACCTTGAAGCATGTGGACAATGCTTCTTTCTTGGTTCAAAAGCTTAAGACACCAACAGATGTGTTGCGAGCGGCAGTTGCTATGTCCAATGGCGATGTTTCGTTAGCCGAGCCAACTAAATTTCGCAATTTTACACGTAAGGAACGCAAGTTCTTGGTGTTGGCATTGGAATATTGCTATTCTGATTCATTTACTGAAGATTTGCTTAGATGGTCCGGAAGATGGACTCGCTTGGCTCACAATCTTCATATTGGCGAGTATAAAAAGGATTGTCCAAACATCCAAGAATCCTTCGATATCATTCGTAACAAAAAGCCATTTGTTACATTTAATTCCAAGGTGGAATCTGCAATTCGAGGCGACGAACTAGAGAAGGCTGTTTCTCTCTTGTCTACTCGTCCTGGTGATTTTGCTCGACGCTTGGATAAAATTGTGCGCACCGATGGTAGAAACTATGTAATTGAAGCATTCAGTAAAGTTACTGATAAGATTTCTACGCCGGTGCTGTTGCAGACCTATCAGCATTTCCAGAACCGTGAAAACAAGCAAGTTTTGCGCAGTTTTTTCCCAAAGGGAAATGTAGGCAAATTATTTGTAACAGAAAACAAGCCTTTGGCACCATTAGACCATAAGGTGGCAGGTTGCATTGTCAGCAATGTTCGCAAGGCATTGGTTGATCGTTTTTCTAAGCTTCCAAGCTTGGGTTCTGTTTACATTGATAAGCAGCTTAAAACTCAATTTATTCCATCGGGCTTACGTTCGGCCAGCAAGTCGTTGAGAACGCTGGCTCGTGGATCAAGAGTTGATTTTGGATTCGATGGAGATACCATTAGATTTTTCTTGTGGTGGCAGAATGGCGGTGGCCGCACGGACATCGATCTTTCGAGCACCGTATTTACTGCTAATTGGACTCATTACATGGATGTTTCTTATTATAATCTAAAAGATTGGGGTTGTCATCATAGCGGCGATATTGTTTCGGCTCCTCATGGCGCTTGCGAATTTATTGACATCACAATTAGCAAGTTTTTGGAAAAGAAACTTCGTTATGTGATGATGTGCATTAATTCATTCACCGGACAGAGCTTTTCTAGCTTGCCAGAGTGTTTTGCAGGCTGGATGGGCCGTGCCAATCCTAATTCAGGAGAGGTTTTTGAGCCAAAAACTGTTTTAGACAAAGTGGATGTAACCGCCAACACCAAGGTGTGCATCCCAGTTGTTTTAGATTTAGTTGAACGTCAAGTAATTTGGTCTGACTTGGCTTTGACTTCTCGTGCGAGAGTAAATAATGTTCATAGAAATCGCAGAAGCTTGAATGCTATGGGTCGTGCCGTAGCTGATTTAAGCAAGCCAACTCTCTATGATTTGTTTGATATGCATGCTGAAGCCCGAGGTGAGAAAGTAGAAAACAAAAAGTACGCTGACACTGTTTTCTCATTGCATGAGGGAATTACACCATTTGATTCCGAAACCATTATGGCTGACTTTATGGTTTAATATATAATTTGCTCTTTAAAGGGGACTCCCATTGGGAAGTCCCCTTTTTCTGTTTACACCCACTAAATATTGCTTTATAATGATCCTCACAGGAGGACAAGGCAGTGGGAACAACAGTTGAAATAAAGCCAGAAGAGCACTTGGGTTTGGTTTGCAAGGTTGTTTCAAAATATGTACCTAGGGGTATTCCTGTAGAGGATACAGAGGAATATGCCGATGGTGTTGTTGCTCTATTAGGTGCTGCCAAAAGTTATGATCCTGAGAAACACACTGAATTTTCTACTTATGCCTATATTGCCATTAAAAATGCATTGATTCGAAAATGGAACAGGCAAAAGTGTAAAAAAAGAGATGCTGTTGTTTCATCTCTAGACGATCAGGTAATTGTCGCCCCTGTTGACACTGGAAATTATGAATTTCTAAAGCTGATTTTCAAAGAGCACCCAAACGATACAGAAATTGATGTTCGCAACAAAAAGATTTTATTTGATTATTACATCAACGATATGACATTGCAGGAAATTGGCGATCAAATGCACAGTCGTTATGGTCAAAAGAAGCCCGTGACCAAAGTATGTGTTAAACTTTATATTGATGCTGCAATTAAGCTGATCAGAAAACGATTTAATCTAGATGATTTTTTGAGAATCGAAGAAATCCTCTCTTGAAATATTGTTTTCATCTTTTAAGATAAAGTTCTGAACCAACTACTCAACTACTCACAGGACGATCAAAATGAACGAGATCACTATCTTTAGCAATGGGATTGCCAGCAAATCAAGCAGTTATGATTTAGAAGCAGGTAAAAAGTTGAAAATTACTTTGCCTGTAAAAAAGGATCATTTGGGCGACGTTTTGGCTTCACTAAATGTATTTGGCGATGTGGATATGGTTTCGTTTCCCACATTCCCTCAAGAATCTGAAGGCGTTTTGACTTTGGATTCAAATAACGTTTTCAGCGACATGGGCGAAAAACTAAGTGGTGTTCCGGTTACATTATATTTTACAGATAATAGAGACCCAGACTCAGGCACGATCATTGGAACAGATATTGCTGTTGTTAATGAAAAAACAACTGTTGGCGCTTTGGTTTTGCTTACTGCGGCTGGAATTAGAAGTTATAATTTAAGCGGTCCTGGAAGCATTAAAACCATCACTATTCAAGATAAGGAAATTAAAAAAGAAGTTGAAAGGGCGTTAAATCGCAATCTTCAAAACATTAAGCCAAACAGCACAGTTGTAGAATTTGAACTTGCAAACAAAAAAGAATTACGAGCGACTGCTCTTGTCCAATATTCGGTCCCTGCTGCTGCATGGAAGATTAGTTATCGTTTAAATCTTTCAGACAAAAATAATGAATTTTCTGGGCTGGCTATTGTTGACAACAACACAGAGGAAAATTGGGACAATGTAATAGTCTCAGTCGTTACTGGTGAGCCTATAACTTTTAGCACAGATGTTGCTCAAGCAAAGATTCCCGAGCGTCAACATGTGAATATTGTTAAACAAAAAGCCATCTCGGCAGTTGAGGTTGGTACAACTGCTTGTAGTTTTGGCGGCAGTCACAACGCAAATTCACGCACTTATGGCGGTTTAAATGAAGACGAAAATGTAAATTTTGTTTCTGCTTTCAAGTCTCAGGTTGAAGCAAGTGAAGAAGGAGATTTTTGTATATTTAAATCTCCTAATCCAACGACTATTCCAGCCCATAGTTCTTCTACAATTCCTGTGTTTAATACCCAGCTTTCTAAAGCAAAGACTGTTCTTCATTATAATCAACAAAATCATTTGACTCGCCCTTATCGTTCTGTAGATTTGAAAAATGAAACCCCACATAGTTTAGAACGTGGTATATGCACGGTTAATTTAAATGGAATTCATGCGGGCTCTTGCATTGTTCCAGCCATGAAGCAAGGGGAAAGTGCTTTGCTCCCCTACGCATTAGAAACTGGCGTTAAAGTTTCGGTAGTTCAATCCTATAATGATGTGAAAATTAAAAGAATTTTTACTCATAATGGTTCATTTGTTGTAGAACAAGCACAAAGAATTGATACTGAATATACCATCAAAAATGTAAAAGACGAGCGTTTTACATTTTGCTTAGACCACCCTTGCTACGTTGATGAAAATGCTTTGGTTAATGCAAGAATTGAGGATGATTATCTTGATGGACAATATAAAGATGGTATTTACAAGTTTAATTTTGATTTAAATGCTAAACAAGAGGTTGTTGCCGAAGTGAGGCAAATTAATGTAGAGCAAACTTCATTGGTAATCAACAATAATTCTTATTTCAATATTTACCATGATTACATTGCCAATAATGGACCTTTGACCAAAGTTAAAGAATTTGCAGATGTTGTAAAAGCTTGTGAAGAGGTTTCAGAAATTCAATTGAAGATTAAGAACGCTCAAAAAGAAATTAAAAAGCTTGAGGAAAAATCTGTTCGTTTACGTGATAATCTTGCCTCAATAGAGAATGCAAAATGGCAAAATGACTTGATACACTGCGAAGACAAAATAGATTCTCTTAACGAGTCTTTGACAGAACTTGCAGATAAAGAGCAAAAAGCTATTACTAAAGTAATCAATATGTTGAGCAAAATTTCAGAAGAAATCTTATTTTAAAAAAGAGGGGCAAATTGCCCCTCTTTTTTTGTTTTCATCTTAGCCTTCCCATACTAGGAACTGGCCAGCAGGGCCGGAACCACCACGGGCATCAACTAATATTTGTTGCATTTTGGCTTGAGCGGCACTAATCAATTCAGAATTATCTAGGGTGTAGGTTCCCCATCTAACATCTACATCATTGACTACTGTGGCCACTCCTGGCACTAGTTTATGAACACGCATATTTTTCAAGTTAATCTTTAAATGACTGCTGCTTGAAGAATAATAGTGATCTGTAACACAGGCCATTCTTGGAGCACTAAAGCCTGTTCCACCGCCATAAACAGCATTGAGTCCCTGCATCCAAAACTGACAATTGCTAATATTTGCTGTGCCGCTTCTCATCACGACGCCAGCTAGAACACCACCAGAAACTTCATTGTTTCGGCTAGATTCTCCATAGCTTTGAGAATAATTTGCATTTCCGTAAAATTTGCAATTATCTACTGTTAGATCGTATTGGGCGCCACCACTGTTGTTCAAGGCAATGCCTTGGCGTGCAAAGTAAAATGTCGAATTTGTAAATGACATTTTTTTGGTGCCTTGTGACCAATCGTAAAACAACCAATCGTTGTTATATCGACCATTAAGCACGCAATAATCAAAACTTACTTCGGCATCCATACCAGTATTCCAGCCGATCATGCCGCCATCTTCGTAAACGTTGTGACAATTTCCTGTAAATTTGAAATTGTAAAAGCTTGCTTTGTTTGGCAAAATAAAACCAGTCGAAGCTCCAGGTTTGGCTTCCGAACCATCAATGGTTACACGAGTGATAAACTCTTGTCTTTTCTTTCCTTTATAATTACAGGCTGGTAAATGGAAAATGTAATCTTTACCAAAATCAGCAACAATTTTACCGGAAAATTCTAATGTATCTTCTGGCTGAATATCAGCACGAATATCGTCTATAGCAGAGCGAAGTGTGTTGCCCCATTCAATTGGGTTAGAAACTTCTGCGACTTCTAAAAGTAATTCGTCTCCACGAATCCATTTCATAATTTTTCTCCTTAAAGTATTGTATTCGAAATTATCTATGCTATAATAGCTCAGAGAAATTTGGGAATTTTATAGGAAAAAACATGAATAATTGGCAAGATTGTTTAGTTCCTGGCAATGTTCCAATGGTGGATTTTAAATCCAGCAATGGTTCTTGGATGGTAGATGTAAATGGAAATAAGTATTTAGATTGCCACGCACAATATGCCAGCCAAGCATTAGGGTGGAATCATCCTGCTCTTTTAAATATTGATTATGCCAATGTTGTGAAATTGGCAAATCCAGATTTTCATTCTGAAATTTATATGAATTTTGTTAAGGCATTTAAATCGGTCGCTTACAATTTCAAAAAGTTCTTTTTCATTGATGGTGGAACTCTTGGTGTTGAGAATGCTTTAAAAGCGGCCTTCGATTGGAAGTCTCAAAAATTAGGATGGGATGAAGATCGTGTAAATGAATTGGATGTGGTGCATTTTAAACAAGCTTTTCATGGTCGTTCTGGCTATACTTTGTCTCTTACAAACACCGACCCCAAAAAGACAAGGTTGTTTCCTAAATTTAATTGGACTCGTGTTCATAATCCTAAAATTAGATATCCAATTTTAGATGAATCTATTTATCAAGAAGAAGCAGATTCTCTTAATCATATTGAAGATGCATTAAAGCGAAACAATGTGGCAGCGGTGTTGTTGGAACCTATTCAAGGGGAAGGTGGCGACAATCATTTTAGAGATCGCTTTTTACAAGAGTTGCGCAAATTAGTTGACAGATATGAAACAATGTTGGTGTTTGACGAAGTTCAAACAGGATTGGGAATGACCGGAGAAATGTGGTGTCATGAACATTTCGGGGTGGTTCCTGATTTAATGGCTTTTGGAAAGAAAACACAGGTCTGTGGTTTTTGTGCAACGGAAAAAATAGATGAAATAGAACATAATGTATTAAATACGCCTTATCGTATTTGTTCTACTTGGGGCGGCAATACTTTGGACATGTTGCGAGCTACTGAAATTATCAAGGCGATTGTAGATGAGGGTTTAGTAGACAACGCTTATCGTGTTGGGAATTATTTGTTAAATGTTTTGAGAGAAATACCGGGAATATTCAATGTTAGGGGTCGAGGACTGATGATTGCTTTTGATCTAACGACTCCTGATCGTAGAGATGAAGTTCTTACTAGGCTTCGTGAGCATCTTTTGATCTTGCCTTGTGGCGAAAAATCAATAAGATTACGTCCTCACTTAACGATTTCGCAAGGCGAAGCAGAATTAGTTTTTAATTACATTAGAAGATGTGTTTAATCCCACCCGCCCGTGCTTGGGCAAATTAACACAAATCTAATGTGTTTTCATCTTGCATAATTCTAGTAGATAACTAGAATATCTAGCTGGACATTTTTTGTTTAATAGGTTTTATAAATCATGAAAAAAGGTTTCACACTAATAGAATTGATGGTCAGCATTACCATTGTTGGTGTGTTGATGGCATTGGCGTTAGTTGCCATCAATCGTGTAAGAGAAAGCAGCAGAAGAGCCCAATGTTTTTCAAATATGAAAAATGTCGGCACTGCTCTTCATTCTTTCTATGATGCTCGCAATCAATATCCACCCGCTTCAGAATGGTCAACGCCCGGTGAACCTCTTGGTAACAACAGGTATCCAATCGGGGTTATAGATAGGGTTACTGCAACTACCGAAGATGATAGGTTGAAAGGCAACTGGTGTATCTACTTATTGCCATTCTCAGAAGAACAAAGTGTTTATGATAATTTTGATTCTAGAAAGCCGTTACACGAACAGGAAATGGTTTATTCAGTCGATATTCCATTTTTGAAATGTCCTTCTGATGGATATAACACTTTGGACAATCATTATCAAAGAAGCTTTACTGTAAAAAATAAAGGATATGCAAGAGCCAATTATGCATTAAATGCAGGAACAAACAAGGCATGTATGGTTAATGTTAGAGAAGAAGACGACCCTCCTTGCCCCGATGGTTGGACAGCAGGTGGAAATAATTTAGAAATAAATAATTCGCAACTATGGGGCAGTGGAATTGGCGGGGTGAATAAAACTTTTAGAAATGGTGACTTCCCCAGCGGACTAAGCAACGTAGTAGCTTTTGACGAGGTTTTGGTTGGTCGTCATGAATGGGATCGCCGTGGTGCCTGGGCTCTAGGCTTTGCTGGCGCAAGTATTACGGCTGTGCATGGTGGTGGTCCAAATGGCGGCGCAGATGAAATTACCGGATGTTCTAAAATACCTGTTTCTTATTTAAGAGATTTGCCATGTAGTCCCGTTGAGTCCAATATGATTAAAGAAGTTAATATGCAAGGTTACTCCCGCAGCGCACATCCTGGAGGCGTGTGTGTGCTGTTGTTAGATGGTTCTGTTAAATTTATTGATGACGATATTGATAAAGATTTATGGCGTGAAATTCACCGGCGTGACAGCAGCAAAATTATAGAATAAGGAATTTATTGAAAATGACAGCAGTTTTAGCTGGCGCTTTGATCGGCCTGGGTTTTCTTCCTTGTTTATGGCTTCTCACTTTGATTGGGCTTTATTTAATATATCCAACTATATCATCGTTGTCTGTTAAGAGTATCCTTTACTCTACATTGGCAGGAGTGTTTTATATGGCTTCTGCACAATGTTGGATGTTTGTAGCAAAACACGGCGACAGATTTTGGCACGCCTGTTGGTTGTCTTTGGTAATTGGATTGTTCTGGGCTGTGCTTCCAATATGTTTTTATTTATTTAGAAGAATAAAACTTTTAGCTTTTAGTTTTTCTTTTGCTATATTGGAGCTTTCTTATCGCTATATTTGGAAATATGTAGATGAACTTGGATGGTCTACATACAACCTAGGAACATCTATAGATGAAATGCCTATCTTATTTCAAATGGCCGATATTGGTGGCGCCATATTAATTACCATGCTCTTGTGTTTAGCAATTTCGTTGTTTTATCATAAAAAATATTATTTGCTAGCATCATTGGTTCTGGTGATAACAATATATGGTGGCATTAGAATGAATGGTCGTTTTGAACCGAGCGAGCCCATTACCCTAGTCAGTCGTCATGAAATAGAAAATATTAATGATATTAAAACCTCGTCGATTTTATTGACTTCAGAAGGACTTGGACTTCCTGAAATGAATTTTGACGATTCTAAATTGGTTGCACTTGGCCACTATAGATATGAGGGAGAAAGAAGATATTACCCAGACATAAATCGCCATAGACATGATAGAAAATACAATTCAGTTTTATTGCAAACTGCAAAAGACAAAAAAATATATGATAAAATAAACTGTGTCCCTTGGTCGGAATTTGAGCCATATAACCCGTTACTTAGCAGATATGATCGTGGCAAAAATTGTGTGGCAATAAACCACAATGGAATAAATTATTCTTCTCTTATTTGTTATGATGTGGCCTTCCCTCAAACAGCACAAAAATGCTGCAAAGTAGGTGCAGATGTCATTTTAGTTTCTTCTACAGAAAGCCACGGTTTCAAGGGCTTTCTTGCTGCGGCTTTGTTGGCAAATACAAAATTTAGGGCAGTTGAAACTAGATTGCCAATAGTTCGTAATATTAGTGGTGGCTATTCTGGCTTGGTTGATTCTCGTGGTGTGTATGTGTCGAAGTTGCCCCTTTATTTAAATGAAACACACATAACTGAATCAGTTCCCATTGACAAAAGAATTTCTTGGTATTCTATTTGGGGAGATTGGTTCGTAGTATGCATTGTTGCATTGGGATTTTTAATTGGCAAAAGGATCAAAGATTGATGAAAAGATTATTTTTTTTGTGTTTAATTTTTACTGGATGTATTGCTGAAAAAAAACAAACACACTCGACGCCAGAAGTTCCTGTAATGGAATCTTCAAGTGAACCCAAATTAAGTCGCCGGGAACAAATAACAGATTTAGGCAAAGAAATTACATATACCTGTAATTTTGGTAAAATATTTTCTGGTGCTATGTTGGTGTATGAGTTTGAATTTACCAATCCTTTGGATGAAGAAATTAAAGCAAAAAATGTAATACAGTCTTGTGGTTGTGCAAGCATTAAAAAACCAGATGGTAGCGACTATGCTGTAGGCGACACTTTAACACCAGGAGAAACTGCAAAAATTATTGTTTCTGTTGACACAAAAAAAAAGCATGGTAACTTTAATACTGTGCCGATGTTAATTTGGGATGGCAAAGAGACTGATATTAAAGTTAATTTTATTGTCCAGGGCATAGGTGTGGCTCCGATTTTATCAAAGCCAGAAAGATTAGAATTTTCTGACGAAGATGTTAGAAACAAGATAGAAAAAGAAGTGTTTGTAACGGTTATGAATCCCGATGTGTTGATGGGTTCTGTATTTTTTGATTTATCACATTCTGGTTTTAAAATTGTTGACAAAAAGATTGATGGAAAGAAAATTAAATTAAAGATCATAGCAAGTAAAAGTGATAACGAGTCAATGTATTCAACTTTGCAGTTTAAAGCAAAGGTTAATGAAAAATTACAAAATAAAATCAACAGTGAAATTGTCTCTGGCAATGTTTGTTATTTAACAAGTGTCCAAAAAGTTGATTTAGAAATTAAACCGTCGTTGATTTTTGTTAAAACAGATGAGCCTGTGGCGACCTTGCTTGTGAAAAAACAAGGGCTTGACAAAAATGGTATAAAAGATGTATATTGTGACTCTCTTAAATCCTCTTGGCAAGTCAGATCAGCAGGAAAAAATACGGTTGTATTAAGTGTGAAGTTGGATGTTAATGATGTCCAAAAAGAAAACTTTGATCTTTACGTGAAGCTCAAAGATGGTGAAGAAAAGAAATTGTCTTTATTCGTGAGGTGAAAAATGAAGTATATTTTAGGTTTAGTATGTTTGGGTTTATTTGCGGCCCAAAGTTGGGTGCAAAACGGAAATATAGAACTGTATGTTGGCGAAGGTAACAATCATTGTTGTAAGAAATCTGAGTTTAGGAGTTGTATAGACCAGCCCGTTGCTGATGACTACATTTGCCCATCAACACGCCCAGACCCCTGCACTGACCCGACTTGTAATGAATATGATCATCGAGGATATTGTGCAGACGCAAATTGTGTGTGTAAAAATGGTTCTAATTGCGAACCTCGGCAATCGATTCCACCTTGGAATCCTGATCCAACGCCTCCAACGGGTGTTTATACCGCTAGTGATTCTTGTTATGAAACTGGGGATAATTCATCTGAACCTTGTTTTGAAGAAGAATGGTTTGATCCTCCTCCCCACATCGATCCTCCCGTATTGATCGCTTCTGCTTGTTTTTACAAATGCAACGTAATGATTGACGAATGGGATGGCACACAGCCTTCATGGGTAACTCAGAGTTACTATGTTTGCAATGCCGATGATACAGATATTTGTCCTCCTTTTTGGACTCAAGAAGGTGGTTGTCCTGGCGGTGTGAGTTCAAATGTAAATAGTCCATGTATTGAAAGCTATTGATCAACAGTTTGGAGATTCAAATGAAGTTTGTAATTACATTTTGTTTAACTTTGTTGGCGGCAAATATTGTTTGTGCTGATGATTATGCTCAAGAATTGATAAGAATGGCCGAAGCTCGTTCTGAAGCTGTAGTGAGTGGCCAATTGACTTATGAATACGAACGCACAGGTCACAAGAAGTTTGGAAGTATTACCATAGCATTTGAGGGTGATAATTGGGCTTGGACATATGAAAAAAGCATGATGAATGCTGTAAAAATAAATAAAGATAATGTAAATTTACATTATTTTGAAAAGCCATTGCCCAATGGCAAGCGATCTAAAGAGTTAAATTTAATGCCTTCTGTAAATTTGAAAGAAAAGTATAGAGGTATTGGTAATCGTCCTCCTTTCTATGCCGGTTCGTTTCTTACTGATTTGCAAAAGGAATGGGCTATAAAATCTATCAAAGATTTCCAGGTCACAGGCAAGGCCGTTATAAATGGTGTGGACACAGTGGTCTTAGAGGCCATGCCAAAACACACCTATTGTTATCATTTTGTTCATATTAGAGACAACACTGTTCGAGAGAAAAAGTTGAAGTGGTATATCGCTCCGTCTAAGGGCGGTGTCATCATGCAAATGGAAAATTATGATGAAAAAGGCAACTTGCTTTTCAGACATGTTTGCTCTGATTTAAAAGATGTGGGCTCTGGAATTTGGTGGCCTCGTTATATAAAAACAATGAATGCTAAAGGAAACGATGAAAAATTAATTCCAGAAAAATTGGAAAAAAAAGGTGCTGTAATTGCAAGGATGGATATCAATTTGGTCAATCAAGATATTCCAGAAGAAAAATTTTCAATGGACATCCCAACAGGAACTAAAGTTTTTGATGGAAGAAATCCTGAAAAACCTTTTGAGTTCACCGTCAGAGAAACCACGCTGCTAGAAGTGCTACCGGCAACACTCGACGCAGAAATAGAACCGAATACAAATTCATTTTTAAATTGGAAATTTGCAGTTGGTCTTGGATTGATTTTGTCGGCAGTTTTTGGTGTGATTGTTTACTTGAGGAGATCAAATGCTTAGCATTTTTTTGATTTTAACCTTAGGCACCCCAGTTAATTCGTCTAATTTGAACAATTTGATTGAAGAAGAATGGATTCTTAAAAAAGCATGTGGTCCATCTTCGCTTTGGGTGGCTGCAAAACTTCAAGGAGTGGATTTAGATTTAGATGAATTAATTTCTAAATCTAACATCGACAAAGAAAAAGGCGTATCCGTTGAGACATTGTTAACGCTGGCAAACGAAAATGGACTTTCAGCCCAATCTGTTAAGTTAAAATCATCTCAAATAGGAAGGATGCCGCCTAATTCTGTTTTAATTATGGGGCCAAACCATGCTGTTGTGTATTTAAAACAGAATGAAGATGGCGATATTGTTTATTTTGATCCTTATGAAGAAAAGGTTCGAAGGGTTCCTGTGAAAATGATTGAAAAAGTCTGGAAAGGTGAGGCAATCGTGTTTGAGCCTCTTCACAATACTTTTATAGGTTTTTTATTATTGACTGCTGCTGTAACATTAATTGTCAGCGGAGTTTTAAATCATGTTTTAAAAAAGAAATTGAGGTAAAAATGAAGTATATTTTAGGACTAGTGTGTTTAAGTTTATTTGCAGCCCAAAGCTGGGTGCAAAATGGCAACACAGAGATGTATGTAGGCGATGGTAACGACAAATGTTGTCATCGCCCACAATGGAAAAGTTGTTTAGATATCGTTGACCCACCACAGTGGGGCGAGTGTCCTGATGAACGTCCAGACCCCTGTAATGATCCATCCTGTGTGGAACATGATTGGAGGGGGTTTTGTCAAGATGCTTTTTGTAAATGTAATGAAGGCTATAACTGTGAGGACACGGTTAGTATTCCTCCATGGGAAGAAGGACAAGGAATCCACACCGCAGCGGACTCTTGTTATGTAACAGGTGATTATGAAGCTGATTTTTGTTTTGATGATGAATATGAGGGCGACCCCCCGGTTTTAATTCCTGAGTGTTATCGCCTTTGTGTAATAGATTATATCGAATGGGATGGCACACAGCCTTCCTGGGTGACACAAGAATATAAAACTTGTAATGGCTGGGACACAGAAACATGTCCTGTATGGTGGGCTCCTTCAACCAAGTGTCCAAATGGTGGAGTCAGTCCTCATCCTTCTGGCCCTTGTATTGATACTTATTGATTTTAAAAATTTGATTTTTAAAAAAAAATAGGGAAGGGCTAAATCTCTTCCCTATTTTTTTATAGAATTAGCGGTCAGAAAACCTCTACCTGCCCGTAGGGGGGCTTGCGGCAGCCCTTGTGGAACCAATGTTTCTGTCCTAGTTGTAATAAGGCAAACTGGATTTATATGTCCCATTCAGATAGATTGACAGCGAGGACCATTTTGCGTTAAAATGCTGGGATTGTGGAAAATGTAACTGGTATGATTATATGGAAGAAGAGTCCAAAATCATGTACGGTGACGATGTTAAAATTGAAGATGTTGCCGAAGAAGGCAAAGAAATACCATGAAAATACGAGAAATTGTAAAAAAATACTTTCCAATGGCATTCGATGTAGAAGTTGAAGCCATAATTTGGATGTGTACAGGCTATCCTCATGCTTGGAGAATTCCACAAGATGGGAACACTTGGTTAGAGTGCTTTGAAAAACAACTTTGTGATGCCGCCAAAAAATCAAAGGCGAACCCACAAGTAGCACTTAAACAGGCTGAAGAAGAAATGGATTCTTCTTGCAGTAAAAGAAGAAAAAAAGAAGCTGAGTCGCAAATTGGATTATCCGTCCCCAGTGCTGTCTTCGATCAAAAGGACATTCATCCAGAAAGATTAAAAGGAGGTTTTAGCGCCGCCCAAGCCGCTGAACACAGAAAACGAGGTGCAAGAGATTATCATTTAAGGCCAATCCAATCATGTCCTTTCTACCCAGAAAATTCTAATGCTGCCAAAGAATGGAGGGCAGGATGGCTTGCAGAAGAGAAGAAGTTTATCGAAGCCCGAGTTAATCATTTAAGCAAATTAGAAACATTAACGCCGGCAGAAGAAAAAGAACTTCGTCGCCTGGAAATTCAAACCGGCACTTCACAACCGAAATTACATAGTTTTACTTATAAAGCACAAGGTAGACGGGCCTTTAATGCTAAAAAATCAATTGAATCCTGCCCCTACCACCCAGCAGATTCAGAACGTGCTAAACATTGGAGAACAGGCTGGCTTGAGGAAGAAAAAGATAAAAAAAAACAAGATGTATATAAAAATGATTTTAGAGCAAAAGGAAGAAGAGATTTTCATTCGACAGGAATTGGACATTGCCCATTTTACCCAGATGGCTCTGATGCCGTAAGCGCATGGGTAGAAGGCTGGCTTGCTGAAGAAAAAGATTGGCTTGAAAGTCGTCTGAGTCATCTAAAAAAAATGGCACATCGCACAGATGAACAAAAAAAAGAAATAGAATCAATCGAAATTCGGCTAAGACTAGCTGGTCATGCTTCACAAGGATATAACTATCGAGCAAAAGGTCGTCGTGATTTTTGTTTGAAAAAACGATTCGAAGATTGTCCCTTCTACCCAGAAAATAGCTATGCTGCGTCTGAATGGAGAATTGGATGGATAGCAACAGAAAAAGGCTATTTACAAGAATATGCAGCATCCCCCTCTCCAGAGGAGCTTGAAGCGTTGAGCTAAGTTTAGTTGTACAACAGGTTGAAAAACTTCTTTACAACGAAGAAAAAACGGCTATAATGAAAGGTGTGCAAAAAAAAAGTAAACGACTTGCATAGATAATGTTACAAATAGCGGGGTGGAGCAGTCTGGAAGCTCGTGAGGCTCTTAAGTTTGAAAACTCTAGAAATAACCTCAAGGTCGCAAGTTCAAATCTTGCCCCCGCCACTTGAAATTTGTGCTTTACAAAAGTTGTAAAGCGGCTATAATTAAGTAGGTAGAAATTTGTTAGGCGGCACGCCGCCGAATCCTACGATCCATGGTGGGTCGTGGTTGTTAAAGGATAAGAAAAATGCTCAAGCAAACTCAGAGAACGAAACGTTTTGGTAAGACAGGGACCATAGGTCGCTGGCGTACCATTACACGGACTTGTGGTAATCAAAATATTACCAATCAAGGCCGTAATTTGATTCTCTGAGCCGATGAAATAATGCCCTTCGGTTCAGGGATGCCTGAACCGGATGGGTTATCTAGTGTAAGAAAACCCCTGATTCAGGCGACAGCTTGGATCAGGGGTTTTTTATTTTCATCGGAGTTAAAATGGACAAATTTCAAGAGAAAATTGGTCGTGGCTGGGAACATCCCGGCAAGAAAAAAGGAAGAAAAGTTAATCGTCGAGTCCAACGCCGACGACTCAAAGAGGAACTTGACCGTCAGCTTCGAAAGGGGGCGGCATGAATAGTTGGAAAAAAGCATGGCATGGTCGTGAAATGGACCAATTCGCCAGAGAAGAAAAAAGAACTATAAAACGAAAGAAAAAACGAGATAATCGAAGAGCATGTAAAAATGCTATGAGGAAGGGAAATTACGACGATATTAGCGTCACAGATTACGATGATCTAAAAGATAGTGATAGAAACCTATGAGTAATTTAAAAGAAAAAATCTGGGAGGCTTTAGAAAACGAAGAAATTCGCTATGGTTATCTGAACGTAAGAAGTTTAGATAAAGGTTTTGAATTTGAATATGGTGCAATGTATTCAGCACCGGCAGTTGGATTCAGTAATTTGATGAGGTTGTCCGAACTGTTCGGAACAGAAAAAATTGATTTGGCAGCGATTACGGACATACCATTCAAATTTACAACCCGACAAAAAATGTTAAGGAAATGAAAAAGTTAATTGAAGATTCCGATGGAGAATTATCTAAGGAGTAATTTAATGAGACTTTCCAAAGAAAAAGCGAACCAGTTTGTATCGTTACTTGTCAATTGGGTAGAAGCCGAATGTAATGTGTCAAGTGAATGTGCTTTTGAACTTTGTGATGATAAACGATTGGATAGGCTTGGCAAGGAAGCCGATGAGAAACTAGAGGAATTTAACAAGGAATTAGTTAAACTTATTGGGTGGGAAACAGGACAAGATAAAAATGGAGGATATGAATTAAAAGAGATTGAAGGGTAGTGCTCCTGGGAGAGCGAACGGTCTCCAAAACCGTGGTCATTTATGACCCACCGGGTTCGAATCCTGGCTACCCTGCTTTTAGGGCGGTGGTGTAAGCAGCATAGCAAGAAATCCGGACTCGCAGGTATAGGTTCAAGTCCTAAACGCCCTGCTTAACTTAGGAGATAAAATGAAAGTTTATTTAGTTGAATCAGGCCCAGCACACGAAAATGCAGATGAAATTTATATGCATAAAACCCTGAAAGGCGCAAATAAAAAAGTAAAAAAAAATGACAAAAGGGAACCGTTGGAAACAAACATCCCAATATTTGGGAAACAAAAGATCAATGGGTGTCATGTTGTCTGAAAAAGAATTAGAGGAATAATATCATGAAAAAATGGCTTGATCCTCAAAACAACATTGAAGATGGTGATAATTTAGAAGAAAAACTTGAAAAAATAGAGGATAGAATCAAAAACTATGTTCCCGATACTGCTTGGGAAGTATTCGACCACAAAGAACTAAAGCAATTGAAAAAATATAGAAATAAACTAATTAAAGCAATTGAAAGACAAAAACAAAAAGAAAAAACAATTGCAAATAAATCGTTAAGAAAATTGGTACAATTAAGTCAAGATTTGGGATTTTACGATTGAAAGGAAAATGAAAACCATGTTAGCCAAACGCTTGAAACCTTAGTGCCTCTCTGCTGCCGAGCGAAGGATGCGGAGAGCAATAAACATTTGCCTCCGTAGCTCAGTCAGGCCAGAGCTTCCGGCTTTTAACCGGAGAGTCGAGGGTTCAAATCCTTCCGGGGGCACTAAGGAGTCGTCGTATAGCGGGCTATTACATCGGACTTTTAATCCGAAAAACGTGGGTTCGAATCCCTCCGACTCTACTTTAAGGAATAATATGAAACTAAAACCTTATACAATAACTGGTGAATGTAATTGTGAAGAAGATTTGCGTGTTAATTGGAGGTTAAATAGCAATTATCACCGAAAAACAGCAGATCAATCTTGGAAAAAATTTACTGAACCAGATTGAAACGAGATTTGAGAAAGGGATTTGTAATTTATGGGACCGAAGCTTTATCTAGATGAGCACGAGCCTCTTAAGCTCGGGAATCCGGGGCAGTGCCGGGCGGTCCTACTTTTATTTATGGTGTTCATGGTGTAGTGGCTTCTGCATATCTCCCTGTGAAGGAGAGGGTGCCGGATCGTAACCGGCTGAACACCCCTTGATAAATAATTAGTGTAATGGTAGCAAACTGACAAGTTGTGTCGGTGGAGCGGTTCGATTCCGCATTATTTATCATTTGATAAATCGACTGGATCATTTGATTCCGGTTGGCAGGTTGGTTTCAACTTGCGTTATTTATCATTTTGATCTTTGACAACTTAACGATACACACTGCTCGATTCCGTAAGGGCATACGGGTGTGTAGTTCTGCGCTCGCAGGGGCCAGCGTAGGATTTATCGAGTTTCTAGGACTGTAGCTCAGCGGCAGAGCGTTTCTCTGATAAAGAAAAGGTCGAAAGTTCAACTCTTTCCAGTCCTACCTCGTGGTTTATCGCTTCAGTTCCACAAATCAAAAAATTTAAAGCCGTTTGCCGATTTCGTAAAAATCGGATTTATTCCGGTGGGGGTACTGTTGGTAGTATCATCTGCCTGTTAAGCAGAAATGGGTTTTCGCCCTACACTGGTTCGATCCCAGTCGCCGGAGCTTTTACTATATATAACATGGAAAAAATAGCATGTTTAACGCCGACCTACAATCGCTATCCTGAAAACGGATGGATGCTGGAAGAGTGTGTTGAGAGCTTTTTAAGACAGGATTATCAAAACAAAGAATTGTTAATTTGCAATGATACTCCTGGACAATTACTAAAGTTTAGCCACCCTCAAGTAAAGATATTTAATTTATCTAAACGTTTTGAAAACGTAGGACAAAAAATTGTCTTTATGATGGAACACACAGATGCCAATATCTTCGCTCGAATGGATGACGATGATTGTTATTTGCCTTGGCATTTAACTCAAGCTATGAAGAATATGGGTGAAAGCTTAGAATGGCACCCAGATTCACACCTGCTTTTTAGAAATGGAAAGGCCACTTTGTCTCACAACAATGGCAATTCTCATGTTTCTGGTATCTTCAGAAGAGAGGTTGTGAGTAAAATAGGCGGATATCCAGGAGAACCGCCCGGAAGGGAAGATAAAATATTCAATGAACTTTTGATTCAAAATGGAATTGAACATAAAAAACATTTTCTTACAAAGGAAAATGTAAGCCATGTATATAAGTGGTATGATGGCGGTCGTCATCTTTCCAACAGGAAAAGAAATCAAAGTAGAAAAGAACGATGGAATGAGATTGGATTATTGCCAATTCAATCTGGAGAATTTGAAATTAATCCACATTGGAAACAAAATTACGTTAAGCTGACAAAACGAGTGAAAATGTTATGATTTGTGATATTTGTGGCAAAACAGACAGTAAGATGACTGGCGAAAGTGGCCATGCTGGTCCTGTGGATTTTTATGTTGAATATTGTCTCTATCATACCAATGATGAAGTTATAGATTTATACGAAAAAATTTATGAACAAGGGACATTTGAGTGTGTTAATTGTAATAAACGCATTAGCAAATTAAGTTCTGTGTGTTGTTATTGTGATCATTTATATGATAAAAAACAAATTTGTGTTTCTAAATGTATTGCTTGCAATAAATGGATGACCAAAGGAGCCGGTCAGTGTCATCATTGTAAACATAATTACGATGTAGATTATTTAGTAAAATGTGTTAATTGCGGCAAACGAACTTATAAAGACTCTGAAAAATGTCTAATATGCAGTAATTCGATTGATAAAGTAAAAATGCATTGGTTTAAGCAAATTTTAATGCACCTTTGGCCGAGCGGCTTAGGCACCTGATTTCCAATCAGGACAGACGAGTTCGATTCTCGTAAGGTGCTCTTAAAAAGGAGAGAAAACATGCCAACAAAAGCAGATTGGATGGACTTTTTTGAAGTTATGATGTTTGTGTTGTTTTGCATTGTGTGTTGGCCTTTTATGCTTTTAACACTTCTCCCATTTAGTTTCTTTGAGAAGCGACCAAACTTCAAAGTATTTTGTGCTTATTCTACAGTGTTGCTTGGTTTAACGTCTTGGATTGTTGTTATAGTAATTTCAACGATGAATTATTGTGGGATATTTGGGTAATCCATGATGAGTTAATTACTTCAAAGGTTTCAAACTGTTCTTGAACAGCTTTGACGACGCCATTCCATTTAGGAGTAAAATCGTGACCGGCCATGATTCCATTTGGTTTTATTTTTGGCAACCAATAAATGATATCGTTTTTAACTGAATCATAATCATGACCAGCATCTAGGAAAATAAAATCAATATGTTGTGGTGGAAACATACCAGCGACAACTGTAGATTCTCCTTGGATTGGGACTATAGAATCAAAAAGTGAAAGGCTTTGCAGATTGTTTTTGAATATTGGGAAAATATTAGACCATTCTCCACAATATGTTTTCCAAATATCAACGCAAATAAAATGAATTTGTTTTTTGCTTTCTTTGATTCTGGAAGCCATGTAAGCGGTAGATTTACCTTCCCAGCAACCGACTTCAACGAATGTAGAGCCATTGGGGAAGTGATCAACCGCAAAATCATAAATATTTGCAAAATCAAACCATCCTTTAATGTTTGGGATGGGTGACTGAGGTTTGTTTGAAATTAGTTCACGAAAATTCATAAATTATATAGTTTAGCAACGTAGTCTAATCGGATATGGCGTTCGGCAACTCTGCAAAAGTTGTGGCAAGCAGTTCGAATCTGCACGTTGCTTTTATTGCCCGCTAGTGTAACGGCAGCACGAATCGCTTTGAACGATTTAGTCCACGTTCGAATCGTGGGTGGGCAGCTTAATTATTCCGGGGTGCTGTGTTGGTACGGCAGTTTGTTTTTGAAACAAATTTTTCAAAGGTTCGATTCCTTTCCCCGGAACTTATGCAGTTCGATTCTGCTCGTTTGTACGTTGCCAGTGCGTTAATCTGGCAATTAAGCTATCGAGGCCAAAGTGGTGCGGCGCTTGCATGGTAAGCAAGTAATAGTGGGTTCAACTCCCACCGATAGCTCTTTATAACTCGTGAGTGTGATGGATAGCACGACAGCTTGCGAAGCTGTAAGAAAAGGTTCAAATCCTTTACGGGTTGCTCTATGCCCGGTGAGTGTGATGGATAGCACGGTTGACTTCGAATCAACAAGAAGAGGCTCGAATCCTCTACTGGGTACTTATGCCGCCATGTGCTAGCTTAATCGGTGAAAAACCGAGTGGCGGTTCCAAACATGCCATGAAATGCTTATATATTCCATGGAAATAAATTTCAAAGAATGGTTATTGGCAGAAATGCCAATTAATAAGTTTGAATTGCTTGGCAAGTGGGGTCCAAATGATCGTCCACGAGGCTACAATCGTCAAGATATTGGAATTCTAACCAATCCCAAAGCAGTTGATAAAATTCATCGTCAATGGTCAAACACCAAGCAAAAATTTGATTTATATTTTTTAAGAGCACCTAAAGCTAAAAATTATCGAGAAATAGGGGAAGTGTCTCCTGAATGGGTTAAGGAAAATTTAGACATTGATATACAACCCAACCCAGAAACCATTACTATTATTTTTACTCAAAACACAGGTGCTGAAAAAGTCCCTATGACTGGTTGGATTATAGCTCATCGAATAGGACATGCGCTTTACATGAATCGTGCTGAAGGATATTCTAATGGTCCTTTAATGGGATTTTTCCAAAAAGTTCAAAGAGACTTTAAACAAATGACACAAAGATTATTTGGAAGCACACCAGATCAATATGGCCAATACTCCAGATATCAAGCAACGCCCGCTCATTTAGCGATGGCTGTAGGCACTATGAAGTCTGCTAAAGATAGAAAGCTATTTAGATTTAGTGAATTTGCCCATGAATTATTTGCTCAATACCTCATTACAGGCAAGATAAAGTTCAATCCATTACCTAGAAACATTCTTATGAGAAACCATATGGCTTGGGGACATCATGCTCCTCAAACTCGTTGGATTAGAGATGAAGAATCTTATGAGCATGTGTCTAATCGTTTAGAAGAATTAGAATATGAATATGAGTATGAATTAGATTATATTCTCGAAGGCTTAGAAGGTTCCATTTTTGTAATGTAAGGGGCAATCATGCTTCCTAAAGAAAGAAATGTTTGGGTTCTTTGCAATTACGCTGAAACAAAACCAGATGGCTCTCGCACTCGAACTTATCAAGTTTTAAGAGGCAGTTTTATTGAATCATTGGCCATGTTGTGGAAAATATTTTCCCCACCCGAAGATTTTATTTTTGAAATTATTGAGATCGGATTGTCAGAGGACATTGAACGTCGTGGAGCTTCAATGAATGAAATTTGTGTTGCAATTAACAGAGAAGATGGTTCTATGGTTGGTGAAATGGAATATTGGGGAGAAGAAAAAGAACTTAAATTCTAGTCTCGTAGGTGTATGCATGGCGGTCTGCTTAACCGAAGGCGAGGTTCGAATCCTTAGCGAGGCATTTTGCGATTCCATCCGGCTAGGCCGAGCCGTATAATTGAGGATAAACGGGATGCCCTCAAATCGCAATATTTTAAATAGGAGTATTAAAATGGCTTTATTTCCTTCTCGTGGCCGACTCCACTATGAGGGAAGAAAGCTTGTAGTGGAAGTTGATCAACAAATTGTAAATTTTTATCGAGCGTTAGTTCCAAAATATGTTCGATTAAATCCTCAAAAATATGCCGCTCACATTTCAGTAGTTAGAAAAGAAGATTTTGATCCTGCTAATTGGGGTCGGCACGAGGGCGAAATTGTGGATTTTGTTTATGAAAACAAAATTCATCATGGTCAAGTATATTACTGGTTAAATGCATTCAGCAATCGGCTCGAAGAGATTCGTGTTGAATTGGAATTGCCAATTAACAGTGAATATATTAGACCGCCTGATAGTTATGAAAAAGTTTTTCACATTACTCTTGGTAATGTGAAAAATCTATAAGTTCCAGACTCACGCATTTTTCCACCACCGTGACGGTCGGGTGAGACCTACTAGCTCTTATAAGGCGGGTGACAGGGTTCAACTCCCTGGCGGTGGATTTTTCAACCAAAACAAAAAACTGGGGGCAAAAACTGTATTTGCAGGACTGTCGTTCAATGGCTAGGATATGATTCTGATAAGATCGTGATGAAGGTTCGATTCCTTCCAGTCCTAAATGGATTTAATTGGTTTCCTTCCACAAAGGATGCCAAAGATTTTTATGGTGTGTGGGCAAGGTATTTTGACTAGGTAGCTCAGTGGCAGAGCGGTTGGCTAGGAATCTGATAATTCCACAGAGTTAACCAACTGGTCGTGGGTTCGAGTCCCACCCTGGTCTCTTAAAACAAGAGAGGTAAATCAATGAAATGGTTTAAATTTTTCAAAAAGAAAAAACCAATTGTCAGAAGTTTATACTGGTGTAAACAACCAAGAGGTGATGGTTGGCATTACTGCATACTACAGTCTGATAGGAACAGAGTGTTGGAAATATTTAAGGTTGTAAATGGTAAATTTCGCTTTAATGATACTTACCATGATACATCACATTTTCCTAATTCTTGGTGGTATGGACCCATTGAAGTTCCTTCTCCTTTTTACCCGCCCAGTAGAGAGTTAAATGCGAGTTAATTGGAATCAAAAACAATCTGGGTTTCAAAAATGTTGGCTTTGGCAATATGGTGCTGGGCCGTTTGAAGTAATAGAAGTTAAAGATCAATTGTATCGCATTGCAACATTAACTTATCCAAAAGCAGCGTTTCACAATAAATGGCTTATTCGAGAAACTTTTTTGCAAGCTTTTGTTAGATGGTTGAAACAATGGATATATAGTCAATATTAACAGCGAGACAATTTCTAAAGTATGGCACGAACATCCTTTGCCATATGATGCTCACTTAGATCATTTGACTTGCAAAAAATGTAAAACTCTTTACGAGTCTGTGCCAATTGTTAATTACGAAGAGTGGTGTCCAAAATGCAATGTTAAATGGAAATATTTTCGTAGAAATAAAAAAGAACGAGATGACTATGATTTAGTTTTGGAAAAGCGATTTGAAATTTATTGTAAATTGGCCAAAGAGTTATCTGGACAAGTTTTTGATTCCAAGGATAATCGACAAGCAAGCTTGGCTTTTAATGTAATATTACATGGTAAAAAAGTTTCAAGGATTAAAATAATATTACGTAAAATTTTAAGATTTTTGGGGAGTAGTGCGACCTTCCCGGTCAAACGGTAGGCTTTCCAGAAATGCAGCATTAAGACAGAGGCTAGTCTACCTGCTTGCCATGCAGGAAACAGGGGTTCGAGTCCCCTATGCTGCACTTTCCCATTTTATCTTAAACATTTTATTCAACGCTTTAATTCTTTTCATTAAAGTTTTATCTTCTCTGTGTTGTTGGATAAATTCTCTCACCTCGGCAACATCTGTGCTGTGGTGTTTATGAAGCAAATTGACATACTGAAGAATAAGCGATTTCATGTTTTCTCCTTTGTTAAAAATTGCCCTCTACATTATAGTGCATCTCGTAGAAAATTTTTTCTAAGTCTTGGTGTGATAAGAGTTTGTGGAAAACGTTCTTCGGTCACAAATCTTAATTTACCAAGGCGCAATGATTCGATACAATGTGTTTTTACACCTCGATTTGGAGACAATTATGCCCGAAGCTACGAATATGACGCCACAACAATTGCGTGAGCTTGCTGATCGAATGGAAGAAGAGCAAAAGCCAATTAAAACAGGCCGAGCCAAACAAGCTATTTATGCGTGGGATGGCTGTAATTTAGAACTGCCTGATAAATTTAGAAGAGACCAATCCTATTTTTTTGAGTCAGAAAAATCAGAAATAATGCATGACCTCAACAAACAAGTGGCAGAATCTTTTTGCTTAATTGCTGCTCCTGGTGATTTGTTTTATTGTTATAATTTTGACGGCAAGGAATTGTGGGCGAACAATGAGATGGAAGAAGGCCCAGAATGGGCTCGTAAAAATTTAATTGATATACAAGAATGTTAACATGCCACTCTGACCGGAATTGGCAACGGCCCTGATTTGTAATCAGGTATGGACTAACGTCCTTTGTGGGTTCGAATCCCACGGGTGGCTCTTATGGAAATTACTCAAGAAGAGCTAGCAGCAATTGATTTTGCCAAGAAGTGGAAAATTCCACTCGATCCAGGAAAATTGCTTGATATTCACTGTGGTCTGCATTCGGGGTTTCCAGATTGTTGTATAATTCATTTTTCACTGTTTGTTACTGCAATAATGGATTCTTTTAATGTAGATTGCATTAATGCTGGCTATAAGGGTGGTTGGACAGGGAAGCTTGATTATTTTCAAAAATTTGTTGTTTCCAAACTTCCTCAAAAATTTACAACTTTACAAGCTGTTAAATGGCATGTTTGCGAAGATTCTCATGTGCAATATGCACGTTGTCCTGCTTGCATTGTTCAAGATAAAATAGTTGAATTCAAAGATTGTGATTGTAAGAAAACTAAATATCACGATCGGTTGATCCATTGGTTGAAAATTATTGAGTTTTTAGAACAGGAGAAAACACATGTCTCAAAGAGTTCTTGAAAAATTAACGGATATTACAGAAAAATTAGGCAATTGCGTCGAAAAAAACTCAGACAGCATTTCCAGAACCAATCGCTCTATGAGCACATTAACTGAGCATTTGGGTAAAGTTGATATGCGAAACGCTCAAAAAATCCAAGAGCAGGAAGAAAAAATTAGTCTTTTAGTTGGCATGGTCGAGAAACTAGAGGCAGAAGTTGCTAATCTTAAAGATCGCATTCCGCCATTGGATTAATTGCCTCTATCGTATAATTGGCAATACGTCTGGCCCGTACCCAGAAAATTCGGGTTCGAACCCTGATGGAGGCTTTATTGTTATAATAAAAGCTAGCAATTCTTTTAATGAGAAGTGTGAAATAATTGACATCAGGATTGCATCACAAGGCGAATTAATTTATAACTCATCTTACGATGTTATTGACAGATGCCCGGACAACAATCGTGCAGGACAATTAGATTTTATTGTGAGGTTAAAATGAACGAGATTATAACTGATAATGGAAAAGGTTATTTTGTCCATTGTCGGAAAGATGATTCTGATCGTTCTGAAGCATTGTGTGGTTGCGGCAAAAGTGGCCATGAATGGAGTGCAATTTCTGCTGATTATTTTGAGACATATGATCAAGCTTTGAAATTTGCCAAAAACATGGTTATCTGTTAGATGCTAAATCTTGGATTGATTTCAAAGAAACAAAAAGAATTGCTGATCCCGAAGATTTTGGATGGATTAAAGTGAAGAAGCATGTTGATGATCCCAACCTAAGCACTGAAGAAAGATTTGAGAAACTACAAGATCATCACATAAAAGAAACGACGTTTTTGCTAGATAAATGTCGTCAATTGGCTGTTCAATTAAAAGATTATAATGATTTCAGTGAAAAAAGGTTGTGATCAATAATCATTAAATGCGGTGGATAGGATGTTGGTATTCTTGCTTGGTTCTGAGCCAAGTGCTCGCTGGTTCGATTCCAGCCGCCGCAACTTATGGCCCACTAGTCTAAATGGATAGGGCTACAGACTTCTAATCTGTAAGTGGGGGTTCGATTCCTCCGTGGGCTACTTAGGAAAATTGTTATGATTAAATGGGAACCGGGCGAACGAATTAAATGTAATTGTACTCCCGTGGCCACAGGAATTCCTGTTACTAATGAGTGGGAAGTGGTTGCCAAGGGAAGAATTAAAGTATTACAATGCAATCCGCATTTTGCTTCTTATCTTGAAGTGGGCAAAGAATATGAACTTTTGCCACATCCTCCTGAAAGTTATTTGCAACTATGGGAAATACCTGTGGAGTCCACCAAACAACCAGAGTCTGCTTCGCAGGTATTGTTGTATGATTGGAATGACACACCAGATGCTAAACCATCTATGGAAATTGATTTTTAAATGGATCATTTTGAATATTTCCGTGCTCGTTATGGCTTGCGTCCTGAAGACGTAAACTTTTTCCCATATGGTTCCAGGGTTTATGGGACTGCTTCTGAGCAATCGGATTATGATTACATCGCTATTATTCCGGCAGAACGTCGTTCTGACACCGGGACAGAATTTAACTGGAACAATGTAAACATTCATATGTTCAATCAATATGATTGGCAACAACAGTTAAATCGCCATAAAATTCATACTTTAGAAGTGTATTTTTTGCCCGATGGCTGTCGTAAAATGTTTAATTTTAAATTAGACAGATTTATTTTACGCAACGAATTAATGGCAAAAAGCCGTCACAGCTTCATCAGAGCGAAAAAGAAAATTGAAGTAGAAAAAGAATTCATTTTGGGTTGGAAGAGCTTGTTTCATTCTTTGAGAATTCTCGTATTCGGCACCCAGTTGGTAAAAATGGGAAAAATTGCCGATTATAGTGCTGCCAACCATTATTGGTTTGATATTAGGAATAGCCAGATAACTCAATGGGATTTATTAAAAGAGAAATACGAGCCGGAACATAAAAAATTATTGAAAGAATTTTTGCGGAAGGATTAAAATGATAGATCGTGATGAATTGAAGGAATTGTTAAGAGATAATTTAGACCTTGTTCTCGATGTGTCAGATATACCTTGGCTTATCATGAATTTTAATGGCGAAGAAATTGATAGGGTAGCCTTACCCATTAGGATTAACTGTTCAGATGATTTTGATGAATAATCTATATATCACATGAATGTTGTGCAATCATTGTGGATAGGGGAATCTTTGGGTCGTATGGAAGTGGCTTGTATTAAGTCATTTCTGAGATTGGGATATGAATATCATCTCTATACTTATGATGATCTTGCCAACATTCCTGAAGGCACAACAATTTTAGATGGAAATGAAATCTTATCTAAAGAGAGGATTTTTAAATATCAAGGCCCCAAAAGATTAGGCGGCGGAAGTTATTCTGGATTTTCTAATTATTTTAGATTTAATCTTCTGCGAATTAAAGGTGGGATATGGGTAGATGCAGATGTGTATTGTTTGAAAAGATTGCCAAAAGTAGAAGATTATTTATTGGTTCGCCATGATGATAGAAACATAACTGCTGGGATTATACAATGTCCTGTTAATTGTGAATTTGCCAATTACTGTTGTGAAGTTTGCGATTCCAAAGACCCCAATGTCATTATTTGGGGTGAAACTGGGCCACGCCTGGTTAAAAAAGCAGTTAAAGAATTAGGGCTAGGCGAGTTAGTGCGGCCACATGAAATGTTCTTTCCTATTCATTGGGTTAATTTACGACGATTTTTGGAAAACACTCCTTTAGGTGATGCTTATACAATCCACTTTTGGAATGAAGAGTGGAGAAGAAGAAAGGTTGACAAAAACGCTGTTTACGACAAAAATTGTCTCTATGAAAAATTGTTGAACTTTCGTATGAACAAAATTAAGTTTATGTAAGCGCCCATAGCTCAATTGGATAGAGCACCAGTCAGAGACTTGGTTGTCTCATGACTTCTAAACTGGATGTTGCAGGTTCGAGTCCTGCTGGGCGTGCTGAGGGCATTATGAAAAAACTACGCAAACTACAAGACTCTAATTTCTATTTATCGACAAAATATGAATCATATCGTCCATGTCAAAATGGTTCTAATTGTTGTGACAATGATTATTGTCGCTGCGAACGAATAATCGATCCCAGAATTGATGAAGATGTTGATGGGTGTCAAATAACAGCTATATTATGCAGCATTAAAGGTCGGCCGCCAATTGATGTCTATTGTATAGAGCGCATATTAACTATCAATAAAATCTGGGATGCTGGAAACTGGGATGTAATAGTTCGTCCAGGATATTATGGCGAAGAGATTTCAGGATGTCAGTTTAGATGGGGAGAATTAGTTGACAAGCAGATTGAGACCGCATTGAATTTTAAAACTAATCGTGCTAAAATAGAATATATCTTGAAATTAGAATATGGTCATCTTTTACCTGAAGTTCAAGGCAAGAGATGGTTAATAAAGAAAGTTGATAAAAATGATGTGGTTTTTGGCCAAAAGCTTTACCATGAAAAGCTAGATCAATCAGTTATAGAAAAATATCAAGATTATCCATTTCCTAGAGGCATATGTTTGTTTCAAGATGGTAAATACAGAATAATTGATGGTTATCATCGATTAGCTGCGGGGGAAGACAAAGTTAAAATAATATGGGCAAAAGCCTAACTCTCCTAGATTTGGCCGTTAACCAATATCTAGAGCCCACACACGCCGCAGCGTGTGCTGGGCTTTGAGAGCCTTTGGAGAAAAACAAATGTTAGAAATTACTGAAGACGATTTTCATCAAGAAGTTGTGCTTTCCGCTGTCCCGGTGATTGTGGATTTTTATTCGCCTTCTTGTGGTCCTTGCAAGGCATTAGTTCCAATTTTGGAAGCTCTTGAAAAAGAAAATGAAATTAGTGTGGTGAAAGTTAATGTAGAAAATAACATAGGACTAGCCACAAAGCATGGAATTACTGCCCTTCCAACTATTTTTATAGTCAAAGGCGGTGATATTCGGGTAAAAATGCAGGGTTTGCAAAGTCAACAAACTTTGCAGGATAAACTAAATAGTTTATGAATAAATTTGATCCCATAAATTGGGCCAAGAAAAATAAAATAACGCCTGCTTTCATGAATTACGGTGTAGGCGTAACATTCCTTTATTTTTCAGACGGTCAATTGATAGCTGAACACGGAAGTTATTCACATAGAGAATTGGAAAACAACAATCCTTCATTAAAAGAAAAATTAAACAATTTTTCTTGGGATGAAGTTTTAGAAGGCAGGACTGTAGAATTACCATCTGGTCATATGGCTTGTTCTTTTTGGCCAAAAGAACCGTTTTCTTATAAAAATTATTTAACCCCGTGTTTAAAAAAATTGATTTCTTATGGTTATTTAACCGATCAAGATATAGTAGTATTACCACCATATAAAGAACCACATTATGTAAGTGAAGTTCTAAAGGGTATAGAAATAAAAGACCTTTCGTCTCTCGAAAAACAAGAAGTCGATTATTTTAAAAAATTACACTTAATGAAGGGTGATGAAAAAAAACAAGCGTTAACTAGTTTAGGCATTAAACCCAAAACACCTGCTTCTGCTCAATACGGACTAGCTCCTGGTCAAAAGGCATGGGCCTTGAACAGCGAAAATTTCAGCTTCAAGAAATGGCTTTTACAAATCACAGAACGTTCTGTATAATCATAAGATGACACATATTAGACCCACAAAACAGTATATGGATGATGCTGCCTTTGATCCTCTCAAATTAGACCGAAGGATCAAAGGCGTTGTATTACGTCTAAAGGAAGCTGGATTCGAGACGTTTGCTAGTTGCCAAGGAGGGCCGCACCATGCTTACAATCGCCCCTTTGTAAGTATAAAATTGGATCATAGTGAAGCGAATAAGGTCCGTGAGTTTTTGAAAGACAATCGTTTGAAAAATGTAGAAGTGTTTCTTCGAAACAGTAAATATAGCGATGGTTTTGAAGGTGAATATGTCAAAATAGTTGGTTTCTCTTTGAGAGATTTGGATTAATGGGTTATCCTATAATTAACAGAATTGTAGTATTCTTGCACGGTGGCCAGTTAAAAGCTGGTCAGCTTGTTCCATTAGTGAGAAGATTTAGATTCATTTATTGCGATGCACAAAGAAGCAGGCGCAATTGTGTTATATGATGGTCCTCCAAATCAGGAATCCAAGCAAAATTTACGCTCTGTTGGTGAAACGGATATCACGACATCCTCCTAAGATGTAGTTTTAGGTTCAATTCCTAAACAGAGTATTAGGTGAACAATATGGAAACTTTGGTTGCCCATCCTAGTTTGTTGGATATAATAGATAATTTGTGTGAATCTGTTATAAAAGACAAAAACCACAATATAGTTTTTAAAACCAAATCGGATTCGATGCTGCCGCCTGTCAAACTTACCTTTCCCGAAGACAGGTTTATTGAATATGAGCCGAAAGATGCTGCTTGGGCTGTTCCTTTGGGCTTGGCAAAAGTTGAAGGAGAAGTAGTGTGGTATGAAGTTAATTCAAATTATTTAGAACCTGGCCCCGTTCCGATCACAATTGGCAGGAATTTTGAAGATGAGTATTTTCAATCCCATTTCAGCCTTGGTTAAAAAGTGGCGGGGAGAAGACGAGGAAGTGAGCAAAAACAAGAATAAACCCAGGCCCGTTTTGATGGAAAATTGTCAAAAAATGCCAAATATCGACGACGCTGCAATAGCCTTGTATGAGCATATTGTAAATGATGATCGCCCAAATTGGTTTGAATTTGTGGGGGTTAGCGGCAAAGATTTGGAAGTTCATGTAAATACAAAAAATCACGGTCATGTTCCTAAAAAATGGTATGGCTTTGATGTCAAGGTCATAGAGCCGAAAAAATCAAAATATTATTTTCCAATGATTGTTGATGATTAATGTAAAACCCCCTATGGGACAACAAGGATATCTAATCTATGCCCCAGATATCGATAAATATGTTTTCAGAGTCTACACCAACGAATCTGAAAAAGGGTTTATCGATTATGATCTGTCAGCAGAAGCTATAAAAGTAGAAATTATTGATAATCGTGTGACATTAAGAAATAATCAAATAACTTGGTCCGATAAAGCATTGGGCCTAGAATGACGTTGTGGCAGAGCGGCGATTGCACCAGTCTGCAAAACTGGCGGGCGTAAAGCCCCACATGGGTTCGAGTCCCATCGGCGTCTTTTTCGTTGTTTTTACTATTATATTATATGCTTTTAATATTATGTGTGGCTTTATTGTCCACTAGCCCATCAGAAACCCCTATAGAACGATTAATCTTTCAATTAAGTAGTAATTCTTTTGAAACAAGACGAATAGCTTTTGAAGAATTAAAAAAAAGGGACTGCCTGCCAATTCTGAAAAAGAGCTTGGTAAATGAAAAATTAGATAAAGAGATACGAGAGTCTTGTAGAAGGCTTATAGAATATTATTGTTGGCACTCTATGGGAAATGGTGATAATTATCCATCAATTTGGTATTTGCCTGCTGAAGTTAGATATGTTGTAGAAAACGATTTCACAGTAGATAATTCTTCTAAATGGTATAATGTTTATTATGCAATAAAATACCCAACACATCGCAGTGTTTTTTATTCATCATCTGAAGTTGCCACATATGCGACTAAGCTTTTTCTTTCTGATGCGATATTTTCTGAAAAAATAACAAAAAAAGAAGCTTTTGAAATTATAAGAAAGATGCAACACAATGAAAATGAATGTTATTTAAAAGGCAACTGGGAAACTCCATATTTGATGCTTCGACAACCAATTAAAAACCGAGGCAGGTCACAACCATGATTTCTATCTTTTTTTCTTATTTCTTGTTTTTTCCTATAAATTTAGATATAGAAAAAAATATAGACCAACTCAAACACGATAATTACAAAGTAAGAGAACTTGCCGCTGAAAAACTAAGAGGATATGACTATTGGGCTGTTCCCGCACTTAAAAAACATGCTGTGGAGAATATTAATTTAGAAATTAGAAGTTATACCAATACTTTGTTAGGTGAAATTCGTAGTGTTTTACCATCTAAAAAAGGAGTGAGATTTCCTGGAATTTGGTGGATGCCTAACGAACAGCGATTTCGAGTCATTGACGATTTCTCAGTAGATGTTGCAGATCATTATTTTCTTAGGGCTTATGATATAGTAAGTGAAATTCACTATCGGGATGAAAAAATTATTTTAAAAGACAAAGACACTGGCAGATATTATCCTGGACCCCGTAGCATCACCAGGGCAGCTACCCGAGAATGGATTGGCGATTTAAGAGAAGAAGGAATGTCTCACAAGGAAGCAGTAGATTTATTGGATCAAATGCTTTTGAATCAAGAGTGTAGATACCACTATTACATAGATTGGAATTCATATTTATATTTTCCTCCAAGTTGTTTATTGTATGAATTAAATGGTTTGGACTCTCGTGACGTAGAACAATACTATTACGATGAAGATGATTATTGGTGGTAAGGAGAAAAATTATGTTGTTTTTGCTTGCTTGTGTAATTTGTGCTTCGCCTGATTATGAAGGTTTAATTAACCAATTAGGGGACTACGAATATGTAGAGAGGGTGCATGCCGCCAATCAACTCTATAAACACTCTTCAGAGTCTATTCCATATCTCAAAAAGGCATGTAATCACCCCGACCCAGAAATCAAATATAGTTCTAGAAATATTTTGTTGAAAATTAGACATGTTTTGCCTTCTAAGAAGTTTGGTGTCACCCCTGATATGCCAAGCATTTGGTATCTTCCACCCGGTCTCAGATATAAAAATGGTGAAGACTTATCATTAAAATATTATAACAAGGTTTACTCACAAGCCTATAAAGAAATGATTAATTATATTCCTCTTGAAATTCCTTTGAGTTTAATGGAGTTGAGAAGCAGGAAAGAAGAGCGAGAAAGAAGAGAATATTATTCCCATCTTGTTAAAGAGTTTTTTGGTTGGGATGTTTATTTAGTAGCCTATACAATGAATTCTAAATTAGCTGAGTGGTGGGCTACTTATGAATATATTGGAGATATGAGAGAAAAAGGAATGAGTCATGAAGATGCTGTGGCGGTTTTGGATCAAATGATTTGGAATAGTGAACATACTGTTTTTTATAACAGCCAAAAACATTTTACACCCAAATTGCCGCCATCCATAATGTTGCCCAAAGGCTGCTTGGAAAATTTGATTATTTTTGAAACTATCTATTATTCATTGAAAGCAAGAATACGATTGATTCAATTTAATTCGTTAATCAATTTCCCCTTCGAGAGGGCTCAAGTCAATTGATTTAGGATTAAATTCTGGAAAGTCTATTAGCTCTTCTAGTCGTTCTTCGGGATTTTGTGATTTCTTTTCTGGTTTTTCTGGCAAGGTTGATTTAGGCTTTTGAGCGGGCAGCAGTTTTTCGTTGTTTTCTCTTGTGTTTTTCACAAAAACCATAAGCAGTATTGCAATAAAAAAGAGCATCATTAGAAGGAGTTTTCTCATATTGTATATAATGATTCTGTCTTGAATTTAAATGAGACTCAAGCTATAATATCTGTGGTTGTTTACTGAAAATTGAATGTGATTTGCCTTGGGTAAAAATGACGACTAAAACAAAAAAACAGCCGACATTCGCAGTCAACACTGTGTATGCAACTACCATTGTTCGACCAGGAGTTATGCAGAAAAATCATAAAAAAATATGGTCGGCAGCAGAGTTCACCGCACCTGAAAAAGACCCTTTTGATGTTGTGGGTCAGTATGTTCGTTTTTGGCTTCAATGGTATGAAGATTCAAAGGTAAAAGAAGTGTGGGAATTTTTCAACGCAAATGTAATGTTGCGATCCAATGTGACTTCTTATAAAGGTAATAATTATATTGTCACATATGAATACACACAAAGAATTTTTTAAAAAAGGAAAGTTATGTATATTTTAACTAAATTGTGGTTGATTGGATTTTTCTTGTTTGTCATCCTAACTTTAGGATTCAATAATTGGGATACTGTTGACACATTTGATTCGCTTGATGCTTTGCTTTTAATGGTCACGGGTTTTGCCATGTTGTATCAAGTATTTCAACTTAGAGGTTCCCTCGACCATCAAAAATTATTTAAATAACAAGGAAATATTATGAGATTAGATCATATTGCATATCGAACGAAGGATCGCAAAAAAACAACACAATTTTTCATTGATGCGTTTGGATATAGGGTTCAACAGGAATTTCAAATTGAATTTTCTGATGGGTCCACTGCCGATTGCATTGCGTTAGAACCTCCGGAAAAGCTAGACACCAAAATGAATGGTGGAAGTTGGTCGGTGATCTGTTCTGTTCCATTTGCTTCTGATAAAATGTCAATGCTTCTAGAACAAGAATATCACTTGGCCCCTGAGATTTTCGTTTCTGATGGCACCCCTGACTCTATCGTAGGCAAATGGGTTGAAGCTAGAAATGGTGTTGGTGGAATTCATCATTTGGCATATCAAGTTGATAGCGTATCAGAAACAATGCAAGAATGGCGTGGTAAGGGATATGCGGAATTCACTACGCCTGACCCTTTAACCTGTCCTGGTTTAACACAAGTTTTTACAAAACCATCAGAGCTTACAGGCGTTATCTATGAGTTCATTGAGCGTGGTGAACATGGATTTTGTAAAGATAACGTTAAAAACTTAATGGAATCTACAAAGGATGACCAATAATGGCTCTTTGGCCAATTAAACAATCGCCATTTCTGTATTCAAAAGATGCATTGGAAAAGTCTGTAGATCGTCTCAACGATGCAGTAAAGAGGCATTTGCCTTTAATACGAGCACGTATAAAAAATAGACCAATACATCAAAGTATGGTTGAATGTTTAACGGATGCAGAAATTGGCAGTCTTTTTTTTGAACTTATAAATAAAACATTTCCCTTGAAAATTAGAGCGGAAGTCCCTTCCAACATAGCACCAGAGTTAGACACTTATATTTTCTTTGAAATAGATGAATATGGCAGAGTATATGGCTTGTTACGAGATGTAAAAACAGCAGGAGATGATTGATGGAAATGAATATGCGTGAATTTTTGACTGGATGTGCCGTTGGGTTTCTTGCATGTTTTTTTCTTATTGCGATACCAAGGGGCAAAGAAATTCGTAGATGTAAAAAAGAAATCGATGCCATGAAAGTTAAATATGAGGGATGGATTGACGATCCTGGTTTGCCGCATCCTATCCCCCCTAAAGAGAAAGCAAACAAATGAAAACAATTCGCTTTGTTGGTAAACAAGAAGAAATGGGGTATTATTTAAAGCTTGGTTCGATGGATGCACACGACCCACCAGAGCGTGAATTTAAGGGCGGAGATGAAGTTAAAGTAGAAATCCAACTTAATGATATCAACTCAGATTGTGTGGATTTAACATTTGAAGATGGGCAAATAGCTATTGAGGTGCCAAAAGAATTTTTTATTGAATTATAAAGAGGAAGCTATGTTTCTAATTAAAAACAGCTTGCATCCACGTTAAGGTTTCATCCTTAACGTGAGGTGCTTTAATGTGTAGATTTTGTGATTTTGAGTTACGATATCCAAGAACAACCCAAGAACGCAGAGTAAATGATAAAAAGAATAAATATTGCAGGCGAAAGCGGAATATATCCAATTTGCCTAGTGCTCGTGACGATCTTTGGGTTCGTAAGCAAAAATCTTGGAAAAAGAAAAGAAAAACCCAATACCGCCCAGAGGGCAGAGGCGAAGAACACACTCTGTTGCTAGAGTTAGAAACAGATAGCATATGGTTTCGTTCTGATCCGGTCTATCAACTATATTCTAGAATTGAAGATTATTTTGAAGAACAAGATATTCCCTACAACACTGAATATCTTTATAAAACTTATGAAAAATGTTATGAATATCCAAATGGATATTATGCACTAACTGAAGAAACCTATCCTGTAATTTACTATGTTTTAGGCGGGGATAAGATAAACAGAATAGACTATCGTCGTATTTGGGTTTGGGTTAAATTAGGTGAACCTAAAATAAAGTGCAGAAAATATAGTAGGCTAAAGGGATATCAAATTACTTATTGGACTGATAAAAATATCGATTTAAGATTTTTTGGGGTAGAATGATGGACAAGGTTTTTCAAAAAATAGTTAACTTAATTGTCTTTTTAAGTTTTGTTTTTTTGACTTGGTGGAGTGCTGAGAAGGCTTGGGAATATGGTTCTTTGTGGTTTGCTGTTTTATGTGCTTTGTCTGCATTTGCAGTGGTAAATATAAGTGATTATATCGTAAGAAGATGATTAAATTGAGATGTCCAAAGTGTGATTCAAGTAGATACATAGCGGACGGCGACATGGTTGCTGCTGATATCGAAGGATATTACGAAGCATTTTATTCCTGGTGGCATTGTCTTGACTGTAATCATATTTGGAGATTTGACAATGATTCTCTAAACCCTACAGAGGATGATTTTAAAGATGGATGATTTAAAAAAGGAAAATGAAGAATTAAAAGAAATTGTTAAAAAACTAAAACAGCACAATGCCTTACTGAGAAAAAAATTAGAAAGATACGAACAAGAGGCTATTCGTCGATATCGCCACGATATGGATTATTTACCATATGAAGACGATGATAGAAGGTAATTTATGGTCAATAAAATTCCATCAAATTTGGAAGAGTGTTTTGAACATTTAGATCAAATTTTTAAGCCTGAAAACAAAGAAGCTGTTCTACACAATGATGGGTTTTTAGATATTGGTTTGGGGAGATCGCTGAGAAATCTATGGGGGCTATGGGAAGACAGTCCTTTAAAAGATTGGTTTAATGAAAGAAATATTTGGCATCCCGATGATATGTCAGGAATTATTCTAACTTCTTATAAAAGATACCTAATTAATCAGCCAATTGAATTAGAAAAACAATTAAAGTGTTGTCAAAATTATTGGATTAATAGTGGCGTTGATATTAAAGAAGAAATGCTAAAAAGCCAAAGTAGTTAATCATACATATAATATGAAAATTGAAATTGAAATTGAATTAGATGGCCCCTTAGATGCCGAAACCAATTTACCTGAAGGTGTAAAGTTTATCTCTTTTCAAGAAACAGAAAAGAACTTTGACCTTGCTGTAACAGGCTTATTGATCTTAGAAATCATTAAATATGGCTCCGCAGCAGTTACTGTTGCAACTGGTGCTAAAAAAGTCTATGATTATTTCAAGAATCGAAAAAACGTAAAAGCCGTGAAGATTAATGGTAAAAAAGTTGACACGAATAACATAGAAGAAATGGCTGAAGCAATTAAGGTAAGTGTGATGGAATGATTCCACCATGCAGGCATCGTATAATGGTATTACCTCAGATTTCCAATCTGATGACGGGGGTTCGATTCCCCCTGCCTGCTCTTTAGAAATCTTTAAAATTTTCAGGGAAATTCTATATATTAATGAGGTTAACTTGGAGTTAACATCGTTTTAATAAGTCTGACAACTTTTCAAAAAGGTTAAAATGAAAAATCTAATTTTAGGCTTAGTTGTTGGTTTGGCCCTTATCGTGCTTCCTAATGCAGCTTGTGCTGGACGTTATAGTTCTTCTTTTAATAGCCCTGCAAAAGCTTGTTGTAAAATTAGCGGTGGACATTGTAAACACTTTGTCCACAGACATCACAGACATCATAGCTGTTGCCATCACAGGCATGGTCATGGTTGCCACAAGCATCACGGATGTTGTCATCATGGTTGTCACAAGCATCATGGCTGTGTTAGACACGGCTGCTGCCCAGGAAGTGATTGTCACAAATGTCCTTTCTTAAAAGCACATGGTCATAAGTGTCCTTTTTTGAAGGCTCATTGTCATTGCCACAATTGTCATTGTGGTGATAAATGTCACGATAAATGCCATAATCACAAATGCCACAACGGTAAATGTAAATTATAAAATAAGGAATTTTAAGCCCAAGTTAATCCCTTGGGCTTAAAATTTTTTTACTATGAAAACATTAAATGAATATAGAAAATCAAGCGATTTGCCCAAACTCTTGTTTGAAGCAAGACAAAAAGCACATAACGATCATTTAGCATCTAAATCCTACGCAGAACATAAGGCTCTTGATAGCTTTTATACTGCCTTGTTAGATTTGGCAGATGATTTTATCGAAACATATCAGGGCCAATATGGCTTGATCGACCCACCTAAAACCCTCGAAACCCCAGAGGGCAATACAATTCAGTTTTTGGAAAATTTTGCTTCCCAGTTGAAGTCTGCACATAAGAACATGAAGGACGACACTCATTTGCAAAATATTGTAGATGAGATTGTTGCATTGACTTACCGAACAATTTATAAGTTGAAAAATTTGAAGTAAGCTAGCGTAGCTCAGTTGGCAGAGCAGTTGATTTTCAAGCATGATAGCTGCCGAAGTAATCAACAGGTCGCAGGTTCGACTCCTGTCGCTAGCTCTTAAGGAGCCCAATATGGCAAGAGTTTATCAATGTACCAAATTTTGCATGGCCAAGAAATTTTTTAGTTTATTTCCCTATAAATTTCAATGGAAATATCGTAGAAATAAAATCACAAGAGAATGGGAAAAAGTAGAGTCTGGTTTTATTGTTGAGTGGCTTTGTTTTTATTGGTGTTTTGAAGAGCTTCCTAAAATCTAGCTTTTATTTTTTTCCAAGCAATTCTTGCTGGTTTTTTAAAATAGTGTCCAACAAATCCTCCAATCTGCTTCATCCCCAATTCTTTTCTCCATTTGTTTTCTAAATTAGTTAGCTTACATTCCACCTTTGAAGTGCTGAAAAACCAAATAAAAACCATTAGTGGTAGAGCAATATACCATGAAGCTAAAAACGGAAGTAAAATAAAAGATAACCCAACACCACATACCAATATGAAATGCAATACAATTAATATGTATAAAGCCGGTTTTAACCACTTTGGAATCGGTGGCTCTAAAACAGATTTCACCACTACTAAGGATTGCATTAAGGAATCATTTATGCTAATTTCTCGTTCTAGACGACCAATGAATTCCTTTAACTTGTCCTCTGGCAAATAATCTTTAGAGATTTGCAATAACTTGATTGCATCCTGATTTGTCATGTATAATCCTCACAACAAGCTATTATTATATATGTTTAACACAGTGTTATTTTAATTATAGGTCTTGTTTTAGGCATTCTTATCGCTTTCTTAAATTCAATTTTAGAAGCTGCAAAAAATGCTAATAATAAGAATATGATAATCAAAATTCGTCTAAACATATGATATTTAGGACTCTAAAATCATGAATAGATTATTGATATTAATATGTTTTTGCTTTTTTTGCCAATCGTTGATGGCAAGAGAGGTTTTTGTTATTCCGATTGACAAAGAAACAAAAACATATATAATAACTAGCGATTCGATTGAAGAAGATGGGGCAATACGTCAATTATGTAAAGCCAAAGTTGTAAACTCCATTTTGGTTGAAGATTCTCTGTATTATCTGCTTCAGTTTTCTTTTAGAGAACTGCAAGGCGATTTAATTATCTACACAACATTTGAAGCTTACGTTTTAGAAGAGTCTGACGAAGAGATTGAAGAAACTTGCTCTTCCTAAGAAAAGTTGTTTCGTAAGTTTAGTTGTACAGAGGGTAGGCAGCCAAAAAGTTTCTCGAAAGAGACTTTACAATGAACCGAAAACGGCTATAATGAAAGATGTCGAGATTAACGTGCCTGAGGCAAGTCAGCGCATAGCTTGCCTCGGACCTCCTCCCTGGGGGCAAAAGAAATTTTGTCCTCAGGTGAAAAAATTCGTGAACCTAAATGAATTTTTAGTGTCACGTAACTAGATAGAAGTATGAACAACCCCAGGGATAGTATCCCTGGACACATTGGAGATTAGTAATGATCAATTTTCTAGCTAAATTTGAGATGCCCGCAACCGCTGCGGTAGCGGTGCGTCCCGAACAGCCAGAAGCCGTCGATACATGATCTCCTGAACCCTAAGGTTCAGGGGCTACCTGAACCAGTGGGAACAAATTTAACCCCGTTCAGGTAAACTTACTTGAACGGGGTTTTTTGTTTTTAGGAGTTAAAAAAATGAGCATCTTAACCTTGAAAGTCGTTGGTAACAACAAAAACTTTTCGAGATTAAGATATGAAAAAAATAGTTGGACGCATACACAAAGGAAAAACAAAACCTAGTCAAAAATGGAAGAGAAAAATTCCTCTGTTTTTGAGAACAAATAAGAAACGACGCCGGGCTCATAGAAGCAAGGCAGGTTCTTAAAATTAAGCCGGGCTTTGCCCGGCACATAGGCGTGAGGTGCAGATGGTAGCACGCTTCCCTGTCACGGAAGAGGTTGCGGGTTCAACTCCCGTGGCGCCTGCTTAAACTAGAGTTAGCTCAGTCTGGCAGAGCACTTGGTTTGGAACCAAGGGGCCGTAGGTTCAAATCCTACACTCTAGACTTGCGATCTTTGACAATTTGTTATATTTTTGGAGCCGTAGCATAATCGGTTAATGCACCTGATTGTCGATCAGGCGATTTGCGAGTTCGAGTCTCGTCGGCTTCGCTGGATTGCGCATCCCGTGGAAATAATTCTGTGAAACACGATAAACCAGGAATTAAAAGTAATTGTTCGTATTCGTCTAGCGGACTTAGGACGCCGCCCAGCAGGGCGGAAACATGGGTTCGAATCCCGTATACGGGTGATTGCTGACCCCGATTGGTGAAATGGTATCGCTCCTGTGTTACATACAGGAATTGGAGGTTCGATCCCTTCATTGGGGACTGGAGCAAATTATGAAAATTAAGAACCAAAAAGAGTATGTGGAAGCACTTAAAACATTAGAAAACATTATGATTCCTTATCCTGATGAAAATCAAAGCAATCGAAGATGAAAGGCAATAAACACGCTGCAAAACGAGCATATAAGAAAAATTTTAAAAATACTAAATGGGCTCGCCTTGCAGAAAAAACAAGGAAAAACTATCATAGGAAAGTAGCTAAATGAACGTCAAATACTTTCTCTTTGAAAAAGAAGTAAGATATTTTCGTGATGAGGCCGATGTGGCAAATGGATGGACTTATCTCGGCAACTTCGACTCAAAAGAAGAAATGATAGACGAAATGGAAAAACTTAAAAAAATGCGAGAACAAGAACAATTGCGTCCTCGTGTTTTTAAATATGAAAAAATTTATGATTAAATTGGGGCCATAGCATAATTGGGAATGCATCAGCTTTGCAAGCTGACGACTGTGGGTTCGAGTCCCACTGGCTCCACTGATGGGCGCTTAACTCAGCGGTAAGAGTGTCACGTTTACACCGTGAAAGTCGTAGGTTCGAATCCTACAGTGCCCACTTTGATCTTTGGCAATTTGAAATTATTTATATGGCCCGTTCGTCTAATGGCTAGGATTCTTGTTTTTCGCACAAGAGAAGACGGATCGAAACCGTCACGGGCTACTTTAAAAATTTTGAACCTTACTATGTTAGTTATATGTTTATATAACGAGGTTCAAAATATGAAAGCAAAAGAAAAAAAACAGGCTATTGCCTTAAGAAAGCAAGGCAGAACTTATAAAGAAATATCAAGTCAAATTGGTGTTTCAAAATCAACTGTTAGCTTGTGGTTAAGAGATGTGCCATTAAATGAAAACCATCTACAATTAATTGCTAATCGTTGTAGAATGATTAGTATTTTGAATGGAAAAAAAGTGGCTGAAAAATGGTTGAAAGACATTGCCAATGTAAAAGAAGCATATAAGCCGCCTGTAGGTGATCCAAAATTTATGTTAGGTATTGGTCTTTATTGGGGAGAAGGAACAAAACATAGTCGAAGCGACACAGAGATGGTAAATTCCGATCCGAAATTATTGAAAATATTTTTAGATTGGATTAACGAGTTTTTTATAGGTGAATTTGAAGGATTTAAAGTTGGAATTCATCATTATACTCCTGATAAAGATCAAGAAATTAAAAAATATTGGAGTGATGTTTTAGGTTTGCCATTAGCTTGTTTTAATAAAAGCATTATAGCAGTTAGTCGAACTAGCAAGAAAAAAAGACAAACTTTAATAAATGGAACGGTGCATATTAGAGTTTGTGGGAAGGGAGTTTGGAAAATACGACAAAAAATTGAAAAAACTTTTGAAGTATTGTCTTATGAAGAGCGTCATAATCCGCAAACATATCCGAAACACAAAGAAGAACATAATAAGAAAATTGGGAGCAGAACGACCAAGCAAGATAAGAAAAAATAACTTGTAATGTGAATGGCACTGGCTGGGTTCGACTCCCAGGGAAGCCGTGGCGGGAGGTTCGATTCCTCACCTCGTAAGAGAGAAGGCAGGTGGCCGATAGGTTCGATTCCTAATTACAAGTTATACAGGCGCTTAGCTCAGAGGAAGAGCATTTGCATGACACGCAAAAGGTCGCTGGTTCAAGTCCAGCAGTGCCTACTTATGGGAGTGTAAATATTTATAAATTGGGAGTAAAGTTATCCCGTTTGTGCATATATAATGTATGCCACATAAATTAAAATATAATTGGGATGAAATCCAAAATTATTACAACAAAGGACATTCTCTTAGAGATTGTCAGAATAAATTTGGTTTTGGATCAACTGCCTATAGCAAAGCAGTAAAAGCAGGTAGGCTACAGTTAAGAACTCATGAGGAAGCTTGTCTCTTAAGAAGAAAACATGAAAATATAACGCCTACACAAAACAATTGTTCTCCAACAACCAGAAAGGGAGAAATGGGGTGTTGTAAACTAGAGCAAAGAGCAATTGAAAAAAATATAATTGTTAGCAGACCTAACTTGGAATGTGCATACGATAGAATCATAGACGTTGATGGAAAATTATACAGAGCCCAAGTAAAGTATTCTAGTGAAGTTGTAAGGGATGTATTAAAAGTTAAATTAACAAAAACTTGTAGAAAAAGAGATTGTCGAGTAGCCTATGCAGCTAATGAAATCGACGTTATTGTAGTTTATTGTTCACTTAATGATAAACTTTATTGGCTTCCCAAAGATTTAATTGTAAATAGACAAGCTATAAGTTTAAGGTTGAAAAACAAAAATTACAAAAATAGTCATGATGCGAAACAGTATGAATGGTAAATCGGGGCCGTGGTGAAATGGGATCACTACAGTATGGCGTACTGTCGTTGAGGGTTCGACTCCCTCCGGCTCCATCTTCCCTAGAAGGAAATAAATGGCCCGTTCGTCTAGCGGCAGGACGCTTGATTCTCGATTAAGTAGCAGGAGTTCGATTCTCCTACGGGCTACTTTGACAATTTAACATTTGGCCCGTTCGTCTAATGGCTAGGATTCCTGTTTTTCGAACAGAGGAAGACGAATCGAAACCGTCACGGGCTACTTTTCCACTGTAGTTTAATTGGTGAATTGGAAACCAATAAGAGATGCGAAAAACCTGAAGAATATCGATTGCAAAAGCTATAAAAACCGTGAACCGAGGGAAGGGCTCGGGCAGGTTCTTCAGTTAATTATCAATTCCCCTTATTGGCAAAACAATCACTAGGCAGAACGTCCGGATAGCATTTGCAATCATTGACCGGAGAAGTGCAGGTTCGAGTCCTGCCGGTGGGACTTTTATGAAAAAAAGATGCAAAGGTTGTGGTCGCAAGATCAATGGTAAAGTATGTGAATGTAGCAAACAGTGCGATTCATGTGGAGAGATGTTTCCATTTAAGAAAATGATCCACGGACCAGACCCATTTGTTGCTGAAATCTATGGCACTGAAAAGGCAAAACAAACATCTTTGTGTCAAAAGTGTTACGAAGATACAGTTTTAGATACATAAAGGCAAACATGACAGAATTCACAGTTAAACCTTATTTTGAAAAGAACACGGATTCGATAATTTGTTATTTAAAAGATGAAAGGTCTTATGACAAATTTATCAATAAAGAATTGAGTTTATTTCTTTCATTGGAGACTGATGAAATAGTTGGTTTTGAAATACGTGGAGTAAAGAAACTGATAGGGGGTTGAATATGTCAAGGCATTCGGCATTAAGCCCAGCAAGAATTGGCGAAAAATGCAACCCATTTATCGTTACTTTGCTGGGGAAGAAGAAAACTTAGATTTTTCAGAGCAATCGGTTTTAGAAGCTTATCTTTGGGAAACACGAGGAATCGGTAATTTTAGGTCTGGGATTTTTACTGGTGACAAGTACAATGGTTATGTGATTGGCAAACATTGGATGGATGTAACTGTTGGCATGTGGTTGGAAGATTTTAGAAAGCGGTTGTTACATCCCATGGAATTGTATTTAGAACCAGATTTAAAACCTTTTCACTGGTGGTTGGATAAAATAGTGAAAAGAAAAGAAAAATCTAGGGGATATTGAGGCAGCAGCATCTTTGGCGATTTGGTGTAGTGGTAACACGCTTCTTTCATAAGGAAGAATCGCAGATTCGATTTCTGCAATCGCTATTGGAACAAAAAATTAGCAACTAATTGTAGTTTAATGGATGTTAGAACCACGCCTGCTTTGGATGCAGGACGAACTCGGGGCGGCGCCGAGGTGCCTGACTTGGAGAAAGATATGAGTTATTTGTCAATTGAGCAATGCAAAGATCGACATTTGTATCGTATTTTTTCTCGAAATTTGGTAATAGGAGTGTTTAATTCTGTAAATGATGGATTCATAGGAATTCGTTATAAATTTGGAGAAGAATACTTAGACACAGAATATCATTGGGACGCTGGTGGGACAGTAAAGCCACAAGAGGAAATAGGCATTCTTCCCGATGATATTTTGGTTGCAGAGGATTTAGGCACTATTGAAAGCAAAACAGGGAAAGCTTTAGACTGGTCGCCTGAGAAGAAGTGGTTTTTTGTTGAAACTGGTGAGTCTTTGGTGTTTGACCGGGACAATTTTCCCACATCGAAACCAAACGATAAGTTATTCAATTATTTGAAGGAGCGAGAAAATGAAAATAACAATAACGGCTAGAGAGTTATTTGATCGTGGTTTATGGATGGATTATTGTAATTTAACTGGAACCAATGATTGGGCAATTGCTGAAGGTCTTATGAGTGATGATGAAGAGTTATCGCTAACACATAAACAAGCAAAAAAATTAGGATTGTTAGCATTGACTCCAGAAGAAAAGTGGGATTTAGAAGAGAGGTGGTAGACGATTTACGGAATGTAGCTCAGCCTGGTTGAGAGCACCTGCTTTGGGAGCAGGGGGTCGCACGTTCGAATCGTGTCATTCCGATTTTAGGATTAAAATGAAAAATATTGATTGGTATTTTTGTCGAACAAAGTTCAAAGACGAAAATTGGTTTTATTGTGAGTTATGCAAAACGGTGGCTTACAAATTTAACTGTTGTGGGAATACAACCTGCAATGGTGGAGGGTGTGACATTTGCAAAGAAATTTGGGACGAAGCTTGGTTTAGAGTGGAAAAAGATTTGGTTCCTCTTTACATTAAGAGGGTTAAAGGGCCGGATAGCTCAATGGTTTAGAGCGTCGAGTATACCGGGGGACTTTATAGTTAGACCATTGCGGTTCCTGCTCGAAAGGCGGTGGTTCGATTCCACCTCTGGTCATTATTTAAAAGGAATTCCAACCTGTTTTGTCAAACCATACAAAGGACTATATTACGGTGATATTCCTTGTCGAAGAAATGTAAAAGATATAAAGAAGTTCCAAGGAATTCATCTTGCAAATTTTGTCAAAAGAGTACACAAAGAAGAAGATAAAAAATATTTTGGAAGTGATGAGTTCCAGAATTGGTGGATAAGTGGTTATCGAAGGTGTTTTAAGCATGCTTATCCTTATGAGTGGCATGTTGTGAGGTGTATTGAGTGTCCTAAATGTGTCCGTGCAAAGGAAGCGGAGGAAAGGGAGGGGGAGCATAGGACTCCCCCTCCCTTGGGACAAGCTGAAAGTTAAGCACACTGAAGATGATCTTTGGGATCAATAATGTTTTCAAGAAGAAAAACGGTTTTGTTGACTTGTTCCATCCTTTTTTCAAGAAGTCCTACGATTTCTTCAACAACTTTTCTATTTTCTTCAGATTTACAGAGATTCCATTGTTCTTCTAATGCTTTTTGATCAATGGCTATTTCATTAAGAGATGTTTCTAAGGACTCTATGATGTTGATAATTTTCTCAGCATTTGCAGCATTCATTTTCTAACTCCTTAGGAAAAAAGGTTTTGTCCGTCGCATTCCTTTGATGCAAACAATATGCCAACGTGTAAGTTGGTAAACTTCGGTAAATCAGGTGGTCTCAAAACCGTCAATCAGATTCCAAAACTTTCAACTTGGTTTTAAATTGTTCAAGTTGGTTTCAAAACGGTATGTCGAGCAAGTCAAGGGCAACCATAACCGGAGGTTGGCTTGCAAGGTCGCCCAGACAGAATCTGTGGTGGAGCGAGGTTTAAGTGCCCACTGTCCGGTCCAGTTTGAACCTTGTGCTAAAAAATCAGTGTGTAGCTCAGTCTGGCAGAGCGCATCCTTGGGGTGGATGAGGCCGCTGGTTCAAATCCAGTCACGCTGACTTTAAATTTACAACTAGCTTTTTGGGAGTTATAATAATCAAACAGCACTATATAGTGCATGGAAACATTCAATCAGTGGCTAGAAAATTACAGCGACATGCACATCAAAATTAAAGATGAGCCAGTAGTCACTGGTGGCGACACGAATGCCTGGAATTATCGCAAATTACTTCAGCAATATGCTGGAGAATGGTTGCCAGTTGAAACAGATCATCTTTTTGGCGATCAGTTTAACACTGGTTCGCCTTCTAATCTCAGGGTAATGTTAAAAAATGTATCTGACATTAAAAATGATGTCAGACCCCATGCTGCCAAATGCGGCTGGTGTGGCAGAACCTATCTTTTTGTTGCTGATGAACAACTTGGTGAGCCTTGTTCAAGTTGTAATGCTTATCCAATGAGAGATGAGGCAGTTTTGGATCGTATTCGTCCGTTAGTAACCGTCAGGGGTGGTGAATATATTACGGTCTATCCTGCTTTGAGACAAAGAAAAATCAAGACTCCTGAAGGCGATGTTTATCGCACATTTCAGCCAAAATCCCTTCCTCGGCAACCTAGAAACTAGTTTTGATCTTGTGAAATTCTGATTGGAACGAGATATTCCAATCTGGTCTGGCAATTTTTTGTTTTGAATGTTGGGAATAATGTTCAATGCCTAAGAATCCTATCTATGAAACTCCTGTAGAATACAAATTTCATCCTGATTTTAACGATCCTAAACTCGTTGAGATTATCATGGGAGAAATGCCTGACAAAGAGCAATTTGATAAAGATTTTCAAAGAATACGAGCATTAGATAAAAGAAAAATTAAAGTTCATGTTCGTCCAACATATATGGCCCCCTTGCTTACGCCTGAGCAAGAAATATATTTGTTTAAGAAATATAATTATCTAAAATATCAAGCTGCCGAATTGCAGAAAGAGTTAACAACTTCCAGGAAACCTAAGTTTAGAAGGTTGTTGCTCCAAGCTGAGGAAATTAGAAAATTAATTGCGGCCTGCAATTATCGTTTAGCTCCTAAAATTGCTAAAAGGTGTAAGGGCTACTTAACTATGTCTGAGGCCCTTACAGAGGCTTATTTCAAAGTTTGGTACACAGTTCCTAAATTTGATGTGAGCACTAAATATAAATTTAGTACTTATTGTGTTTGGGCAATTAGGAATCATTTTGCACAAGCTTACAACAAGGATCATAAAAGGGTTGCTCGTTATAAAACGGGTGGTGTTTTAAATGATTTTCATTTCTTAGATGATAATTTTGATCGATACGAAGATTTCACTGAAGAAGTGGCCGAGAAAGAGGAGCAAGAAAAGTGTGTAGTGGTATCGAAAAAAATCTTAAAGATTCTGCGTGACATGGAAAAAGACCCTGTGGGCAAGCGTCGTGCATATGCAGTTAGGCATTATTATGGGTTGTTAAAATCAATGCCTAAAACTTTGCGTGAAATTGGCGATGATATTAATGTGACCAAAGAAAGAGTTCGTCAATTAAGAGCATCAGGTCTCGATTACATCCGTCATAAATTAGAAGAAAACGGCGTAGAAAGTCCTTACGAAGATATTGATGTTCCTGAAGAATCTTATAATTTTTATGACATTGTTAGCTCTATGGAGGAATTAGTTAATACTTCGTAGATAAGGTATGTCACAAGAAGAATCTATGCCCTTTATCTGGAAAGTGTTTGGTGGAGCCTTTATTGGCTTGGTAGGAACATTACTTTTTGTTTTGTTCGGAACTATCAACGGCAACATCAACACTACTAGAGCCGACCTTTCATCCGAAATAACTTCCAGTTGCGATAAGTTGGAAAAAGAATTGGCTAAACTAGAAGACGACAAAGTTCTTCTTAAAGACAATTTGGCTGAAATTAAGAATAAACTTGCAACACTTGAAGAATCTCGTGATGCTTTGAAAGAAAAGATTTTAGCTTTAGAAAATAGTCTGCGGGAAACATCTAAATTAAATGAAAGTGCCATTGCTAATATTGCCACACAGGAAAAAGAAACAAATCTTCAAATTCAGGCATCGATATCTAAATTAGACGAACAAATTCGTGATTTGCGAGACAAACTTTTGCTCCTTGAAAAAGAAAAATGAATTCAATAGAATCGCATTTGAATAGCTGGTTTGATAAACCATCGGTGTTCCAAACACAGCAGCGGCGTGTGCAAAAATTTCACGAAAGCCATTTAGAGCTTATTAATGACGCTCGTGGCTCTAATACCAAACACCACAGTTGGACAGGTGGTTATCGAGATCATATCGAACAATGCTTAGACCTTGCTTTTTCACTTGTGGAGCAATATAATTTTGGATTTTACCCTAAATCTGTGTTTTTAGTTCTTTATTTTCACGACATTGAAAAAATATTTAAATATTCTGTATTGCCACGAAATCAAGAAGAGGCTAAACTAGCAATAGAGGACAAAGATAAATATTACAATCAATTTCTTCCTCAGAAATATAAAATAGCTTTCACTTCAGAGGAGAAAAATGCTTTGAAGTATATTCATGGGGAAGGTGATGATTATGGTAGTGAAAAAATTATGAATAGTTTGGCTGGCTTGTGTCATGCGTGTGACACTATGTCGGCTCGCTGTTTTTTTAGTGCAAGAAAGATATAAAATATGTATGAAGTTCAAGTTTGGGACAAAGATTCGGGAAATTGGGAAACTTTTGAAAAAGGTGATTCAGATAGCCGCCGAAAATTTCTAAAGGGGTTTGACCGCAAGAAAGTGGTTAAGAGGCAGTGGAGATGCATTAAGGTCTAGGAGGACTGTGGTTAATCGAATAATTGTGGCTGTTTTTCTTCGATATTATCTTGCCAAGTATCGAGTTAAAAGGGTGATACATCGTAAGATAAAGGAGTGGACTAAAGATTGACATCCACAAAAATCAAAGTACAATACTAGCTGTTTCGTTTGCGCCAGATATGGAGGATCAAAATGAAGATTTCCACAAAACAAGTCAGCACTCCTAATTTGCTTTTAGAGCAAGTATTTGCTGATGAAATTCATATTGGATTGATCTCTCGTTCTAAGCTTAGTTCTGTTGCTCCGATGCGTGCCTATTACATTAAAAATGGCTGCAAAATTGATGCGGGAACCTTTTCTGGAAAATATGCTCGCAGAGATGCTAAAACGGCCATTATCGATATGTTTAAAAAGTGTGCTCATCCTTCTATTAGTTGAGGTGACAAGATGAAAGCTGTTCTCCTTTCTTTGGTGTGTTTGTTTTTGTTTGCCGCTCCTGCCACGACACCTGTTGTCGAGGAGCCTAAAGAAAACCAGGAAGCCGAAGTTACTCCCAAGGATTGGAGTCCGTGGTTGCCCGCTGGTGCCGATTGCATTCAGTATCGTGGTAACAAGTGGGTAAGTTTTCGTTGGAACGGCCAGCATTTTATGTGTCAGTGTCACAACGTAGGATATAGAAAGTTCATTGCAGGCATTACTGAAATAAAAGTTTGTGAAAATTGTGCATGTGTTTCATGCAAGTGTTTAGATAAAAAATGCAGCGACCAATGCAGGTGTAAGAATGAATAAATTATCTGTATCTTATGACAAAGGTTTATATTGTGTGAGTGAAGATAAGCCCAATGGATTTATTGGTCATAGACGACCTATGGAGATGATCACCAGCTTCTCTACGCCCGAGGAAGCCGGAAAATATGTGACCAATTGGCTGAATAAAGAAAAAGCAATTGAACAGGTTCGAGAATATATTGCTAAATTTCGATTTATTGACCCTGCCGAATTAGCCAAAGATTGTTCTGAACAAAAACCTGCAACTTTAATTGGTGCTGCTGAACGATTGGTTGAAAAAAATGAATTGAAACGAGTTTGGCGAATTAAATCTCCACAAGGGGATTTGATCGGCCCTGCTTATTCTTCTCCCGAAAATTTCCCGGATGCAGTTCCAGATCGACTCTATCAGTGTTATTTTCCAATTAACGACTGTGAAATCATACCAGGATATGAGAAAAAATGAAAGATAAATGGATGCCTGCTGAGAGTTTAGATCAAGTCAAAAAAGAACTTCGTAGTGCTGTTTACCATATTGCTTATCATATGATCGGAGTTGATAAACAGTCTAATAGATATGAAAATCTATTTCAAGGCGGCGCCAGTTTTCTTCAATTTGGCGTTCGCTCTGGTTTGATTAATCCTGATGAGTCCAATGATTGGTTAGATGTTCTTCGTGCCAATAAAAGTTTAAAGGAAGTGGCTAGTAAATATTCGTTGGAAGTCCCTGATCTTCCTGAACGAATTAGCAATGAAGAATTTTTAAAACGATTGTATGAAAAATGCAATCCCTTGCCTGAAACCGAAAAGAAAAAGAGTGAAGTAATTGATTTAATTTTTAATTATGTAAATAATTTATTTAAAGAAGCAAGAACGGAAGAATGTAATTGGTTGCTTGCTGATATTGATGTTTCAAAACTAGGAGTAGATGCCTTGTTGTCATTTTTGACAATTACAAATTGGGCCTCGGCAAATCTCCCTGCTAGAAAACTTTATTTTGCCAGAGCTTGGAGAAGGTGTTTACAGTTAGTAGGTAAAAAAGAAACCAAAGCATTGTTGGGCGGTTTAGACAAATATGAAAATAAACAATCTATTTTTGATCGTTTGGTGGGTCGTCCGCAAAGAGATTCATTTGGCTGGCAAAATATAATGGGATATCCAAAACAGGAGAATTTGTCTGAGAATGCTAAATAAGGCATGAAATCATGGCAAGACTTCCTAAATGAATCTGATTTAAATCGCCCGCTAGACGATCTTAATCGTTATTTCACTGGCATTACTAATAGGCTTATGTTGATGCAGCCCGAAGAAATAGATTCCTGGCGACACAAATTAACTGAATTAAGAAACCTAATAGATCAAAAGTTAAATCAATGAAAGCATTAGTAGTTGGTGCCGGGCAAATGGGCATGGCAATTGCATATGCCATGCGTAAACTAGCCTTTGATGTGGTCGTGGTTGATGTTTTTCCCGATCTTTTGGAAAAAGCTCAAAAAAAGCTGGAAAGCCTCGATCAAAAGTGTGAATATTCTTTATTAAAAGACATCTTTATTATCAAAGAAGTAGATTTTGATGTCTGTATCTCAGCCGCTCCATTTAATTCTAATAAAACATGGGCCAAATGGTGTAAAGAACGCAAAGTTCCTTATTGTGACTTAGGTGGCAATAAAGACGTTTCTGATTCTATACATCAAATTTCAATTGAATTAAATCCACACATCCCTGTATTTACCGATTTGGGCTTGGCTCCGGGTTATATAAATATTTTAACAGAAAATATTTATAAAGAATTTTTAAAATATGGTGAGCCCCAAGACATATATTTGCGGTGTGGGGGATTGCCGATTGATGTTGATATTTCCCCATTGAATTACGCTCTTGTATTCAGCGTTCAAGGGCTTGTTAATGAATATATGGGCAATTGTCAAACCTTATCAGACGGTAAATCTCAAGAAGTCGGTGCTTTAACTGGTTTAGAGGGGTTGAAAACAAAACATGGTAAATTTGAAGCCTTTAATACCAGTGGTGGACTGTCTACTTTGTTCGAAAGCATGCAGAAAAAAGGTGTTAAAAACTTAAATTACAAGACTATTCGTTATCCTGGTCATTATGCTCAATTAAAGAAAAGAAAAACACCTAGTCTTTTAGAGTTTTTTAAAGATTGTCCTAAAACTACTGAAGATATGGTGGTTATAAGAATTTTGGCCCAAAATAATGATTATATTTTAATTAATGATATTAAAATAACACACAGCCAAGATTGGACCGCAATGCAGCAAGGCACAGCCTTCCCAGCAGCAGCGGTAGCTGCCATTATGGCAGAGAAAGCTTGGAATAAACCCGTGTTGACTTATGAAGACATGCCTTTTGATATTTTTTCCAAAAAGCTAAATATTATTGGCATGAACGAAGAGTTTTCATTGGAGGTAAGGAAAACTTCTTTATTTAAGAGACTCTATAACAGAATATTTAAGTGAGGTAAAATGTTTAGATTTATTGTATTTTTATTTGTTGCTTTATTTTGCAGTGTGGCTTTTGCAGACAAGCCGAATTGTAAGCCAAATTGTCATCCCAATCATAGAGTCCACAGGCAATATTGGTGTCCTCCCCGTCCGGTAGTATTTCCATACTATTTGTATTATTCAAATTATTCTTTTCCAAATACTGGTATATCTTACCCTATGGGTGGTTATGTCTATCCAGTATATAGATCGCCTTATATCTTCTATCCTAATGGCACTATTTTTTTTCAAGCGCCTAATGGACTTTACCGTGTGAGATAATATATAAGTTATGAATTTTAGGGAATTTTTTGAAAAAAAGGCTTGGAAGGCAAAGAAGGCCGACGTTATTCAGTTTTGGCAAAATATAAAGCCTAATTTGCCTATTCAAATGGAGCCAGTATCAGCTACCCATAAAGGAACTAGATTTCGTAGTGATGGCATTCGTATTACTGGGAGTCCTCAATTCATCAATTCTGTTTTAAGTAGAATTAAAGATATTATTCAGTTACAATCAGGAGATGTTCGTCTTGATGTGGAATATAGAGAAATAGAAAACAAAGAGGGAGACACTACTCCTTCCACTCAAGAATATGTTTTCTATGTTCATCTTGTGGACAAAAACAACGATTTTGTTCCTAAAATCCCCAAACCTAAAAAGCTTTAAGGAGACAGCATGGATAAAATCAGTTATGCAGTTACAGCTTTTTGGTTGTTGGTTTCTTTTGGCTGTTACGTTGCATTTAGAAATTTAGAAGTTAGTAATCACGAGTATTTTCATACATGTAAAACCATCGAGATTAGTCAGGACTATTACAGACTGGTTACTCAAACAGAAAATTATCACAGAAACTTTTTAATTACAGAAGACCCTGCTTATAGGAAGCTTTACGAAGAATTTAAAGGCAAGCTACTTCCAGAATTAAAAAAGGTTAAAGAAGTTGCTATAACAACGGAACAAAAAAAGCTTTTAAAAGATGCTGAGACTATTGTTCTTTATCGTTGTGGTATTTGGGATGGCACCTTGATTATTTACGATAATGAAGGCTCAGAAGCAGTTAAGGAACATGTAGTAGATACTTATAAAAAATGTGGCATAGAAAAAATGCACCAACTTCGCAATATTTTTGACAAAATAATTGCAGAAGAAAAACAAATGCTTACCGCCAGAGAAAAAAGCAATAATTACAGATTTCAAAATTTAGAAACTTCTATTTACATAGCAGTAGCATTTAGTATAATTATATTTTTGCTTCCTTTAGTAATTCAAACTTTTGTTTGGTGGAAAGGCTGGAATGGGAGCAACTAGTGTAACAGGAGTGTCTGGTCCTGGTGAATCTAATGGAGAATATAAATCAGAGAACAATAGTGGGTGTTGTGGTGGCAAAGCCCCTGAATCCTCTGAAAGTTCCGAGGCAACCGTTGTTACAAACGACAATATTCGCACCACTAAAGGTTGCTCTTGATTTTTCAGTCATCTTTTCTTATACTGGGACTTTAGTTTAACGGCAAAATCACTTGGTAAGGAGTAATATCCCCAAGTGGATTTCGGTTCGAATCCGAAAAGTTCCACTTTTAATAGAAAGATATATTATGAGTAATTATTGGTTAAATGGCCTGTCAATGTGGACTAATGAGTATGATTGTATTATTGCCAAAACATTAGAAGAAGCAAAGACATACGCTGGAGAGATGATGTTCGGCCTTCAAGGTAAATCGGCATTAGATGCGTATGAGCAATTTGAAAAAGACGAATACGATGAGATTGAGTGGTATAAATACAACCCAGAGGTAAATTTTAGATTTATTCACGATGATGGTCGTGAAGAAGTTAAAAAGGTCAAAGAGTTTATCGCTTCCGAAGGTCCAGGTTATTTTGCTTGCACAGAATGGTAGGAGCCTCCAATGCCAGTCGTTGCTGATATGAAGTCTAGCTTGAAAAAAGCCATGTTTGACAAAAATGATGTTGAAAAGAATATACTTCGTGTAGTTCTTGGCGAAGTAAATCAGCTTCAAATGTCCAAACAACAGGGCAACAAACCCGTTGCAGATGAACAGGTTTATAAAATTGTTCGTAAGATCATGCAGAGCAACAATGAAGTTATAGAGAAGTTGCCCGATGACAATAGAAAAGCCGTGTTGTTTCAAGAGAACACAATTCTAGATGGATTTTTACCACATCAGCTTTCTCCCGATGAAATCAAAATTGAATTATTGAAATTAAATTTGGATAATTCAAAAAAGTCAATCGGCGTTGCCATGAAATATTTTAAAGAAAACGAAATGTTTGTTGATGGTAATGACGTAAGAATTGCTATTGAATCCTTGGGTGGCTAGAATGCTGTTGAAAATTATATTCATTGGAATTCCGATTGGGACTATAGTTGGAATCTTAACTGGTCTTTTGTTGGTTTTAATAGACATAATATGTGAAAAAATTTGGGATCGGTATGATGGGAAAGATTGAAGATTTGTTAAATAATTTGCCAAAAGAGATAGTAGAGTTTAAACCCTATGCTTATGTCTCTAAACGATCTGATTCTTTAACTGCGTATTTTAAAAACGAAGCGGATTATAGTGTGGTGGTAAATGAAAATATTACCTTGTATCGTTCGCTCGATACAGATGAAGTTGTTGGCATAAGGATTGATGGTCTTTCTAAATTAGAACTAGACACATGATGGAACTTTGGGAAATATTGGTTCCAACATTAATGGGCGATACACAAAAGCCTATTAAAACAAAGCATCATCGAAACTGGGATCAGTTTGTTAGAAAGCTTTCTGGCGGGTTAACGATCTTGCATCCAGCTAAGGGACAGTGGCTTCGACCAGAATCTAATGAATTGGTTGAAGAGCGAATGATTCCTGTACGTATCGCCTGCACCGAAAAAGATATTCAAAAAATAATTAAATTTACTTTGCAGCATTATAGACAAGAAGTGGTTATGGCATATCAAATTAGTGCAAAAGTTTTAATGGTAGAAAAATGAATTTTTTGTTGGCTTTTTTCATTTATTTGATATTATTTAGTATTTCTGTTGGGGCATGTAAAATCTTCTTAGAAATGCGATATCCAGTTTATTATTATGTAAAACCACCATTTTTAACTTGGAGAGATGTTGTAGCTTTTGTAATATCGAGTATTTTCTGTTTTATAATAACGCCTATTGCAATTATTTTTCTTGCTTGTCTTATTTGGTATTCTTGTGTAGAGGAAATTTTAATATCTCAACAACGATGGGCAACATTGATTGACATTGTATTTATTGAAAATTGTCAATTGATTACAATCAAAGGAGAGAAAAGGTCTTTTAATGTTAATGACAAATTGAAGTTAATTAACATTAAACATAACTATGCTGCTGATGATAATTTAGTTGATTTGGCTGTCAGCAATGGTGAGGTTTTAGTACAAGTTGAGAAAAAGTTTTTCACCCAACTAAATAATACATGAGTTACAACCATCACCCAAGCGAATGCTGTTCCAATGAAGGGCCAATCCCCCAGATCAAACTAAATCAAAGAAAAATTTTAGTGGATAACATACTGTATTACATACAAGGATCGGGGGAATATATGTTTTGTACTTTTGAAAATCAAGTCAATGGTAGAACTGGTATGTGCCAAAATCCTCCTCAAAATGTAGTTGAACGAATGAATGAATTAAGAGGATAATGGAATCTGTTTTTTCTTTTTCATAAAACAAAAACCCGTTTTAAATCAGAAAAGGAGGAAAAACAACCTCATGAATATTCAGTTTACAAAATTGATTCTTAAGGTTTTTTCTTTATGTATGCTAGTATTTGTTTTGGGGTGCGGCCCTCAGATTACAAAGGGACGAGTAGTAAGTAAAGATTTTATCCCGGAGTATGAAGATTCTATTTCTGTGGACACAAATGGTGATGGCCTGCCTGACATGGATATGCCCTACACTGTTCCAGATAGATGGTATATTGTTTTTGAAAACGTAGTAGAAAATCATGGCAAAGTTCAAAGACGAGTTATGGTTTCACAACAAACGCATGATAACTATCAAATTGGAGATTGGTTCGAGGTGAAACAATGAATAGAGCAGAATTAGAACAAATGAAAAAGGAAGAATATTACAATTCGCCGCAATTTAGTTTGTTGCGATTTTTTCAAAATGGTGCATCAAAAATCAATATGGATGCTCAAGATTTAAAAGAAATTCTTAATTTAGTTGCACACGAATTTGAATTAAATTGTATGGCTGGCACTGCTAGTGATAAATATTACTTGGTAGCCACGCAAATTAAGCTTATTCATGCAGAATGTCAAAATCTTGTTAAAATGGTGTCCGACCTATCCAGAGTTGTGGAGCCTCGCAAGTGGTCTGATTGGGAAAATGGACCCATCAAAAAAGAAGTTGTTCAATTAACTGAAGGGCGAGTGAGTAAAGGAGGACAAAATCCTCCAAATTATAGCTTAAAACGACCCGCTCCTCCAAAGGGAAGTGGCGGAAGTGGCGATTGATATTGATTTTTTGAAAATATTCTATTATAATACAAAACATCATGATTATTTAGGAGATTTATTATGTCTGTACAGTTATTGAAATTAACTTCTGGCGAAGAAATGGTCGCAGAAGTTGGCGATGAGGATAAGGATCACATTTGGGTTAAAAATCCTTTGAGATTGGTTGTGATGGAAAAAGGGGCCGCTTTGGCGCCTTTTTTTCCGGCAGCAAAAGATGGCGGCCTTAATGGCAAAAAAATTAAAATGGAAAGAAAATTTGTTATGTTGTCTTTGGATGTTGATTCTGATGTATCAAATGCTTACAACAGTCAGTTAGGCAGTGGTATTGTGGTTCCAAATGCACAACAAACAATGAAGCTTATTGACCCTGAATAATTAGGAAAATTATGAGTTCTCTATTAGTTTCGTTTCACTTTGATGTTCCTGATTTGATAATTAAAGATATTTTTGAGGAACAGGATATTGTTTCTTTTAAAAAAAGAACAAAGGATACTTTGGTGACTTATCAAGAAATAGATGGCGTGGTTTCTCGTTATGCAATTGAAGCTCCAATTAGAATGCTATCTGATTTGGAGGAAAATTTTGCGAACCTGCCTGAGGTTCGTAGCATCTATTTTTGCGAAGATTCAAAATCTCCTAGAAGGAGAAGATAGGCAAAATAACCAACATGGGTAAAAAGCGAGTTTGGTTGTTGCCAAGCTCGCTTTTTTTTTGGTTACAACACATGTTTTTTAAGGTATAATCTAAGTTTAATTAAACGCTGTACGATTTTCTTGTTAAAATGCCATAATAAATGGCAACCTATGGCTAGAAATTTGTGTCGTGGTTACGGTTGCCCAGAGTGTGGCAAAATTAAAGCTAAAAAAAACAGTAAAATGGAAAATTACTCAAGAAGAGTTTTTAGAAAAAATACCGAGTGAATTTTTAACCAAAATTGATATTTTAGGTCAGTATAAATCTCAACATGACAGAATAGATGTTAAATGTCGATTTTGCAATCGAATTTGGAGTAGTACGCCATATTATCTTTATCGAAAATATGGATGTGATAAATGCAAGAGAAAACAAAAGGGAATCGCATCTAGAAAATCTCAAAAAACTTTTGTTGCCGAAGTAGAGGCTGCACATGATGGTTGCATTAGTGTTGTTGGAACTTATATAACTGGAAAAAGCAGGATTAAAGCTAAGTGTTTGCAATGTGACTGCGAATGGAATCCGGTAGCTCAAAGATTATTACACAGAGGATGTCCAAGTTGTATTTCCTCTAAAGGAGAACGTCGGATCAAAAAATTCCTTTTAGAAAATCAAGTGAGCTTTAAAGAACAATTTGGATTCGATGATTTCAGAGCATCTACTGGATGTAAATATCGATTTGATTTTGCTGTGTTTAAAAACGAAATTTTATCACATTTAATAGAATATGATGGCCAACAACATTTTAAACCAATACAAATATGGGGCGGTATTAAACGATATAAAAAACAAATTGAGATAGATCAATTGAAGAACCGATATTGTGAAACAAATAATATTAGGCTTATTCGTATTCCATATACGCAATTTGCAAAACTTAATTACGAGATGTTAACATGAAAACAAAACAAGTTATAGTTGTTAGAAGGTGGTATCAAGATGCTCAAGGAAGAATGTTTTCTCTACGTGCAGGAAAATTCATCGCCCAGGCATCGCATGCCTCAATGGCATTTTTAACTAAAAGATTAGCTCAATTAACTGAAAACGATTATAAGATAACTTTATCTGAAGTCGAACAGGCATGGTTAAATAGCAGTTTTGCAAAAGTGGTTGTTCGTGTAAATTCAGAAGAAGAATTGTTAGAAATTGAACGAAAGGCGAAAGAAGCTGGTTTAGAGTGTAATGTAGTAACGGACTCTGGGCGAACGGAATTTAAAGGAATTCCTACTAAAACATGTTTGGCTATAGGACCGGATATTGCCGATAAAATCGATAGTATTACGGCTAACTTAGAGCTATATTAAACATATATAAACAAAAAAGGGGAAACTTATGAGCGCAGTATGGACTTCAAGAGTATTAGTTTTGAATAAGAGTTGGGTTCCAGTTGATGTTACAACTATACCCAAAGCTATTATGAAACTTTTCAAGTTTCACGATGAAGGTGCGCATAAAGGTGAACCTAAGGCTCGAATTATCGATCCTGCGTTGGATTTTCAAACTTTCTCTTGGAATGATTGGGCTCAACTAGAACCAGAGCCAGGAGAAGACGTAATTCGTGGTATCGGTCGTGAATTTCGTTTGTTTGATGTTATCATGTTGACTGAGTATAACAAAATGCCAAGTCAGCGATTGCACTACTCCCGCCGAACCATTTGGAGAAGGGACGGCATGAAGTGTCAATATTGTGGCTGTAAAGTTTCTGAAAAGCCTGGATACGAAGGAACAATCGATCACATTGTGCCAAGGTCTCAAGGTGGTCAAACCACTTGGGAAAACACTGTTTTGGCATGTATTGTTTGCAATTCGCAAAAGGCCAACAGAACTCCAGAAGAGGCAGTGTGTGGAAAGAATCGCTCCAAGTGGCGTGGTCCTTCTCCTATGAAGCTGTTATCTGTGCCTAAAAAGCCTAAGATGACTTTGCTTAAAGGAGACAAGAAACACATTCGTCCTAACTGGAAGCAATTCTTGTCTGAGGCATATTGGTCTACAGAGCTAGAAAACGATATGCCTTCTGAAGAAGATTAAAAAAAGCCCGGTGAAAACCGGGCTTTTTTTTTATAATACTGTGTTGAAGTTATAATTTATATCATATTTTTGTGCGAAATATTTTTCATATTTTATAATTTCACTTGTAGTGGGTGAACCATGTGCAAAGACAGCAGCAGAGGCAATGTAATATTCTCCATTATTTGAATCATCACCTAATCTAATTTGTTCTAATGTACCGCTGCCAACGTAGTTGCTAGAATTTGCTCGAAATACATAGTTTCCATTTACACGAATCCACGACGATTGTCCATCAAACATACAACTTAAAACCATTGGCGCATTTGGTCCGGCTGCTAAGCCTCTAGTACTCTGTGTGGTCCCTGCACCAGTTCCGGCTCCTATTCCAAATTTACGATCACTCGGTGCAGTAACATTTAAATTTTGGGCGTCACCTGAAGCACTTCTTAAAACATTAAAGAAATTGCCAGTACTGTTATTAAACCATATGACAACGCAATATGCATTTGGTTGCGATTGCGCTGAAAACGAAGCGGTCTCTAGATACCTAGTATTTCCAGAAGTGTTTCTAATAGATGGAAGCCCGTTAAATACACCAAATATAGACCCAGAATTTTCGGTGTTTAAATTTATTTGATAAATAAATTTATCAGCAGTTGTTGTTTGTATTAAATTTCTGCCATTACTGCTTAAATCTGGTAAATATCCAATTAAATCTCCATTTTCTAAATCTTTATGGAACAAAACATTATCTGCTCTTGCATTTGTGCTTGGAAGTTTAAGGCCCCATACGGTTCCATTTGCAAAAGTAGTTTCATCTCCTCCACTCAAGGTATGGGTTAAAACTAAAGTTCCGCCTGAATAACAAGTAATTATATCTCCGTTTGCTACAACCTTTAAGTTTTTTTCTACTCCATTTGTGAAAGTACCGCCGGTGCCATTTTCTAATGTCTCGTTTGAGCCTCCTCCTTCACGCTTGTATAATCTTAAAGCACTGCCATCAACGCCGATTACTAATTGATTATCTGTATCGATATATCTAAGAACTAATTGTATTTGACCATCATTGGTCCAAGTCATATCAGCTTCCCACTCACCATCAGATTCTCCAGTATCCCATAGCAAAAAGCTTCTTCCGCTTGGCGAAGTATTTTGGAGTTTGCCGTCAGTGACACTCCAAGTTCCTCCATCGGCTGTAGCTGATAAAGTTTCACCGTTTATGGCATCTAAATCAGTGTCTTCTGAAAAGTCACCTGCCCAATCGTTAACAGTGTTAGGAATTTGATCAACTTCCCAAAGACCTGTAATAGAAGAACTGTTTAAAGGATTATTGGGTACAAGTCCTATATTTCCTAAATAATCAATTAAAGAATTAAGTGTAGTTTGTAAGGTTGCTCCATCTGTTGCGCTTGCTTTTGCTGGTGGGGTACTCCAGCTAAATTTTGAAAATCCAGCACCTAAATTATTTGTTTGAATATTTTTAGCAACTATGCCGCCCAGAGGAGTTCTGCCTGGGCCATCGAGAAGATAGGTAAAACATATATCTGATCTGGAATATGCTTGATTTTGTGCCCCATATGTAAAAGCTAGCATATTAGGATATACTTCAATCATATCACCATAGGTCCAAAATACGTCTGTTCTTTCATCTATTTTGACAGGACCATCCCAAGTAAAACCATTGTCTCTTGATGTATAAATGATTCCATCAAAATTAGGATATCCGCCACTGGCATCGCCTCGTGTTACTAAAACAAGGGCGCCAGAAGTTATTTGTAAACACATTGGGCGTCCTAGTCCCTGAAAAGCTCCGGGGTAGGTATCCACAATAGCAGTCCAAGTAGCACCATCATCATCTGAATAAAATGTTCTAATAGATGAAGATGCGGCACCTGTATTTCCATCCTCTCTAACAGCACAAAAAATGTTTCCATTTTGTAATTTAGTCATACATGGTTCTTCGGGTTGCTCATTAATGCCTGTTCCATCTAGGATGACACTTCTTCTAGACCATGTTAATCCTCCATCTGTTGATGCGATACATGTAGTTTTATACTCTATAGGACTGGTTCCATCTACATACCCATATCCAGACAATAAAATTTCATCATCGCCACTTCCAGTTACAACTGGCTTTCCTCCAATAAGCCAACGAGTAAACTCAGCGCCTGTATCGTATGCATCAACTGGATCACTCCAAGTTTCCCCAAAATCATCAGAATAAATTAATCGATTAAACGTGCTTGCGGTTAATCTATAGCAATAAAATAATCTGTTTTTATATGGCCCTGATTTAACAAGATACAGCCCTTGTGCCCTAGTAGACACTCCTCCTGCTTGTAGTTCTGTCGGCGTAGTCCAACTATTTCCGCCATCATAAGAAAAAGAATAATATGCTGCTGTGTCGTCATGACCATGTGAAGGCGCAACCGACCAGATTACCATTAATCTGCCGTCTGGAAACAGTTCTATATTTGGAAAACCATTAAAAAAATCTAAGGTTCCAGGAGCCGCCACTCCAACTGCTGATTGGAATCCCTTTATTATACAAATATATCCACTTGGGTCTTTTGTTATTACCCCATGCCAATCGCCCGCTGGTTGAAATGCTTTATTTTTATAATTAAATGAATATCCTGCTTTTGATTTTTCGTCGAGATAACTACTTCCTGAGAGATCAGGATATTTAAATTCGTACCAATCTTCTTTAGTCAAATAACCATCGGCAGATATTGTCGCCGGCGGTATAGCTATTGTTCTGTCAGCACTTAAGTCTCCGCCGCCCGTGATTGGCGCAGTAGTATTGATATTCCTTGTACTGGCAACTTTGTTGTTAAAAGTTGTCCAATCGGCCATGTTTAAAAAACCATTAGTACTACCATCGGCTTGCGGAATTGACAGTGTTCTATTAGTTGTTAAATCACCTCCACCAGACAAAGGCGATGTTGTGCTAATTGTTCTTGTTTTTGGTGTAGAAGCGTCTAAAACAGCCCAATCTTCTTTAGACAAATACCCATCGGTACTGACATCAGCCTGTGGGATAGCAAAAGTTTTGTCGGTTACTAAAGTTCCGCCACCAGTTAATGGTGCGCTTGTAGTAATTGTTCTTGTGTTGGGAACCGCTTGAATAATCTTTAACCAGTTTTCTTTGGTAAGATATCCATCTGTGCTAGCACCGGCTTGTGTGATGGTTAGCGTTCTATTGCTGCTTAAATCACCGCCGCCAGACAAAGGTGCTGTAGTGGCAATAGTTCTACTAGCCGGAACATCGCCTCCACCCCCTGCACTAAATGTAGTCCAGTCTTCTTTTGACAAATATCCATCAGTATTTGCATCAGCCTTTGATATGGATATTGTTCTATCTAGACTTAAGTCGCCGCCACCAACCAATGGTAAAGTTGTGTTAATTCTTCTTGTGCTAAGAACTAAACTAACTGCTGGCGTGCTTAATTGTGTGGATACTTGTCCTTCTGGCACCCTGCTCTCAGGTACATATCCACCTCTAATATAGACTAAATTTGTAGGCATGTAACTTCCTTTGCTTTTAAATTTAACATGTTATTTAGTGTTAATTTCGATAAAATTGTTATTTTCAAGTATGCGTGTAATAGCATTTAAATATTTATTGGCTATTAAGCCCCAATTGTTATCTTGAACAAAGGATTTGGTTTTAAAAAGTAGAGAGGTTTTATATTCTTCATTAGAAAAGATTTTGTCGATTTCTTGAGCAAGCTCTTGTTCGTTTTTTGGTCTTGGCACAATGCCCTCCAAATCATCAAACATATGACTTTCACTGGCAATAACTGGAATGTTATTGGACATGGCCACCCTCACAGCACCAGAAGCCCCATAAACTACATTTTCGGGATCAGTAATATATGGAAATAAAGCAAGTTTAGCTGTTCTGAGATAATTGTTGATAGATTCGTCTGAATGGTATTTTCTTATAATTGCTACATTATCTTCTAATCCAAGCTGTTTAATTAAATCCTCAAGATAATCACGATATTCACCATGAACCGAACTAGAATTGGTTGATTCGCTACACAAATAACAATAAAAGATGTCTTTAAACTTAGGGTCCGAATTCTTCAAAATGCCTATAGCCTTAATAGCTCTGTCTACACCCTTGTAAAAAAATCCAAAGCCAAATTGAATAATGGCATATGGTGTTTGAAATATATTCCATAATTCTTTAACATCATCAAAAATTAAACAACCATGAGGGACCACTTGGATAAAATTGCTTGTATGACCCAAGTTTTCTAAAGCTTTTTTACCTTCTTTAGAGTGAACAATAATATTTTTAATTGCAGATGTACATATGGTTTTGTCCATATGAGTTCCGTATACCGAATGCAACACTACTGCATGTGGGATATCCTCTAAAGCATCGAGCATTTTAAGAAAACGAGTAGCTTTGGGAAAAATCCCAAATTCATGTTGAATGATAACGAAATCAGGATTCCATTCTATGATTTCATCAACTGTTGGAAGCATACTCTCGCCACGGCGCCAACACCTAACAACGTTTTCGTTTTGATCGTGAGTTGTATCAGCTTTATCTTCTATTTCTGAGAAGATTTTGATTTCTTTGACTTTTGTTTTAAGAGCATCGACTAGAAAGTGAGAATATGTTGAGATGCCACAAGGGGTTCGCCAGTTGCAAATAATTGCAATTTTCATATTTGATGGGTTCATAACTCCGATTCTTCTCCCGATTAATTCGTTAACTGGTTTATCTGTTTTAAAAGTTTTAACTCCACCCAGCGGCCTATCAAAGATTCCTGTAATTTCATTTTTTTTATTTATCGAAACGTATAGCACTTACTGTCTCCCAAATTGCTTTCCTATGTTTTTCTGCTTCTGTTTCTTTTGGAAGATCAATCCTTTTACATATTTTATTCTTTAATAGTGTATTATCCATATTCCAAAATGAAATTGAATTATTTTTTCTTTCTATCATTTCTAAAAACAATTCATTCTTGCTGTGGTGTGTAATGTCAATAAAAGGAGTGCCGGTGGTAAAACTAAAAATTGATGAATGTAATCTCGAACTAATTATCATGGCAGATGCAGCAATAATATTTAAAATTGTTTGATAATCCATTCTGTCAAATTCAACATAATTTTTATTCCAATATTTACATTTGGAAGCAACCCAACTATTGGCAACTCTGTCATCATGGGGCAACTTTGTGCCAAAAGGCAGGAATATAAAGCTGGCCGGTGTTTCATCTATTGTTCTAGCTAAATCATAACTGAATTTAATAAAAGTAAAAGCATCTCGTGCCAAACCTCCCAGACCTCCGTTAAGCATATATCCATTAATTACGACAGTGATTGTTTTTTCATATAGATCAAGTTTTTCTTCATCAAATTTATTTCGCATCCATCGTTTGCCAGCCTCAGCATTGCCTTCAAGAATCATTGCTACGTCTGGAATAAAAGTGCAAGGTATTTTCTTGTCTTGCATAACTTTTATTGTGTGATAATCTCTAGCATAGACATGTTTAAAGAAAGAAATATCTTGATCTGGAACGCCTTCGGTACTAGCTGAGAAGGCGAATATTTTCTTGTGGTGATATTTGGATAATTGGTTTAAAAATCCTTTTCGAATTACGTTGCCACCGCCTAATATAATAGCATCACAATTATCAACGTCATGTTTGTGTAAAGTATTAACAAATTTAAATTCATGTTGCGGGAAAAGACAAGGAAAAGTAGTTTTATATTGTTCGTCGCCAACGTTTAAGTGGTCGAAAAATCCTAGTGTGAGAATCTTCATAAAACGCCTTCACTAGTTCCTCGCCACCAATTCTGTCCCGGCCCGATCATTCCTTGTTGTTTAGCAGCAACATTCATTGGACTTTGAATCGATTTAGTTGGCTTTGAATATTTGTTTTCTTCTGAATCTTGGTTTTGAATGTTGAATTTACTATGTCCTTTAGATTGAAGAGGTTGATTTGACCTAAAAGAAACAATTGGATTTTCTATGTCTGCTAAGGTTAGGTTGCTGGATCGGTTTGTTTGATGATCGTACATCGTGAACTCAACATCTTCAGCAGGCATATCTTCTAAATCATAAGAAATGATATCTTCTAAGCCATTTAATAAACTCTGTCGTTTTCTTTCGTTGTATCCAAACAACTCTATATCGGTTCCACGCAAAGCAATCCAACCGCCATATTTCATTACGCAATAAGACGCATCTCCTCCGCCTTCTAACACACTGAAGATGTCTTGGTTAACGCCCAATCTTTGTAAGATAGTATCTTGGTCAATTACTTCAGATATTTGCCCAACTAAATTAGAAACAGCATCTGTATCGATGATATCGAAATAATCATTATCGAATTGGCTTGTATTTATATTTAATTCCTTGGCCAGTTCGATAATATTTTCTATGTTTTCAGAGAATACTGCTTGTTCTGCGATGCCTTCATGGTTGAAATCACCAACGTTGCCATCTGCAAATTCAGCATAGCCATCTCGTATCCAATATTCTCCCCGAATGGGAGAATATTGTTCTCTTAAAGTGCAGTATTCTAAAAAAGATATCATCTGTGTTTACGATTTTGACGACCTTTACGGCCTTTTCTATGACGTTCCCGGCGATCCCATTTATCACGATCACCGTGTCCTTCTGTGGCATACCATTCGACTTTACAATACTCGGTGGCAGCTTCCACAAAAAACACTATTTCTTTATGTAGAAGTCTGTATCCAACTTTGTTTACTGGTGCCTGGCCGCATCCATCAAAAACGCTTTCCTCAGCTTTAATCCAGACAGTACTGGCACAAATATTGATTGGAACTTTAACTTCGTGTTTTCCCTTTTTCACAATAAATTCGCCTTTTTCAAATCCTAGGAAATGTCCTAAAATTCTCTGAAGGCTTCTGTTTAATCTGCGAACTAATCTTGCCATTTTAAATCCTTTTAAAATAAACTCCTTTATATCATAGATATTCTTAAATAACTTGGTTTCTCAAGAAATTGATCTTTACAAAGTTATTTTTTCTGATATCTTTATAAGAAAGGGGAGAAAATGGCTAAGTTATTGAGAGAAGAAAGTATACCTTATGTTAAGTATAGTGTACATTTACATGGTTGTATAAAAGAACCAAATCAAATAGCGCAGAAAATACAATCATGGTTAAAAAATCAACTTAATCCGGATTATGATTCGGATATCGAAGTTGAAATTGATGAGTCTGCCGGATGGAGGAATTATGAGTAGTCGGAGGTATCTTTAGAAATGAAACACACCAACAATCAGCCTTGAACTCCTCTCTTTAGCCTTGCCAACGCTAAAGAACTAATTGTAGAGTTGCAATTTGGCGAAGGTGGTAAGGATTCAAAACTTTTTGTCCATGAATTAGCTTCTGTTTATATTCGCTATGGACAATCCAAAGGCTTTAAAAGTCAAATTTTAGAGTCATCTGAAGGACACATGATAATTCGGTTCAAAGGCGCCAATGTCTGGAAAGCTTTTGAACAAGAAGTAGGGAAGCATTGTGTACAGAGGATAGGCCCTACTGAAACCAAGGGTCGCAAACACACAAGTTTTGTGGCTGTTGCTGTGTTGCCCTTGCCAGAGCCGAGGTTGTTAAAACCAATTCCTGAAAATGAATTGGAAATAACTTTTCAACGTGGGCATGGCAAAGGAGGGCAACACCAGAATACAACAGATTCTGCTTGTCGAATTGTACATCCGAGAACACAACTTTCTGTTTTTATAAATGGCAGAGATCAACATGCCAATCGCAGAGACGCTATAAGAATTATCACGGCTCGCATTAATCAATTTGACCAAGAGAAAAAAGACCGAGAATATGGAAAGAAAAGGAAGGTTCTTTCAAAAGGCGGTCGGGGCGAAACAGACAAAATCAGAACGTATAACTTTTTGAAAGGTTTTGCCGTTGATCATAGAACAGGTAAAAAAACCAATAATATCAAGGGTGTTATGAAAGGAGATTTGAATTTGCTAATGTGAAATTACCCCGCCGCTAAAGACGGCGGGGCTTCCGATCCAACCAGTTGCTCCCCCATTTCTAGGCAAGTCTGACACCAGGACAATCGGCTAACTCCGTATTTCCTACGGTTAAATTCTTTCCTTGCCTCAAGATATTTCTGGCTGCATTCAAATCTCGGTCATGCAATTTCTTACATCTTGGACATTCCCATTCTCGGTCCTTCAATGTCAATCCGTCATTTACATAATTACAATTTCCACAAGTTTTAGACGATGGAAACCATCTTGATATTTGGATGAATTCCCGTTTATACCATCTTGCTTTATATGCAATTTGTCTGACTAATTCTGATAATGAACAATCCTGAATGGATTTCGACAATTTTCGATTTTTCAACATTCCACTAACGTTCAAATCCTCCATCATGATAACTTGGTTTTCATTAACGATTTGATAGCTTATTTGATGTAAGTGATTACTACGAATGTTAGCAATCTTGTTGTCTAATTTAGCAAGAGCTAATCTTGCTTTTTCTCTTCCTTTGCTGTCTTTTTGTGTTCTGCTTAATGCTTTCGCTCGAATTCTTCTGGTGGCTTCAAGTGTCCTATATGGGTTGATGTTGGGAAATACAACTCCATCCGAGCATGTGGCTAGGTCTTTAACCCCAAGGTCAATTCCAACCATCTTTTTAGTTTTCTTCAATTTCTTGATATGCTTTTGAACGCCAATACAAACGAAATATTGTCCTGCCTTGTTCCTACTAATCGTGGCGTTTCTAATTTCACCCTCAAGCGGTCGATGGAGTTTAATCGCAATACCTTCCCTGAATTTGACAATATACAATTTGTTGTTTTCAACTTTTACGTGTTGAGGAACACGGAACGATTGTTTCGAGTGCTTCTTTTTGAATTTAGGAAATCCGCCGAGTTTTTTGTAGAAGCGATTGAAACTACCATCAAGATGTTTAAGAGCATGTTGGAGACTTTGGCTGTTGACTTCGTTCAACCATTCAAATTCCTTTTTGGTTTCGGTGAGGATTTTGGCATCGTCATTGTAATTTAAGCATTTCTTTTTTAGGTCTTGTTCCTTGGCGGTCATGTAGAATTTTACACGTTGGTCAAGGAAGCGGTTATAGCACCAGCGAACGCAACCAAAATGTTTGACAAGCTTAATTTCTTGTTCTGGCGTTGGATATAACCTGAATTTGTATGTGTAGTCTGTAAGTTCCATTGCACTCTATACTGAATTTGTCTACAGTATATAGAGTGTTGGAGTTTAAATTTTGGATGAAAAATAAGAAAAAATATCGAAGTAATTCCCACTGCAAGTTTTTGCTCAAGGCTCACATCATCTTTGTGACCAAATATCGTAGGTTTACAAAATCTACTTTGTCGGATATAATGTCTAGTTGAGGAAAATTATGCCATCTAGAGTTCAAAAACTAACTGAGAAGGGTTTAATTAGCCCGCCAAAGTGGCTTCCATCTAATGTTATGTACGAAGTGATGATGGGAAGCGTGGCTTATGGTGTGTCTACCGACTATTCTGATATGGATGTGTATGGCTTTGCCATTCCGCCTAAAGAAATCGTGTTTCCACACCTTGCTGGCGAAATTATAGGCTTTGGCAAAAAGAAAGAACGATTTGAACAATTTCAACAACATCATGTTCTTGACGAAGATGCGAATGGCGGAAAAGGTCAAGAGTATGATTTTAGTGTTTATAACATTGTGAAATATTTTCAACTTTGTATGGAATGCAATCCAAATATGACCGATTCTCTCAATGTCCCTCAGTTTTGCATTCTTCATATTACAAAAGTTGGGAATATGGTTCGAGATAATCGCCGTATGTTTTTGCACAAAGGTGCTTGGCCTAAATTTAAAGGTTATGCTTACTCTCAGCTTCATAAGATGACCAGTAAAAATCCAAAAGGCAAACGAAAAGAAATTAGAGAAAAGTACGGAATGGATACTAAGTTCGCTTATCATGTAGTGCGATTGCTTGATGAAGTAGAGCAAATTTTAGCTACTGGCGAAGTAGACCTACAGAAGAATCGTGAGCAATTAAAGGCAATTCGCCGTGGCGAAGTGCCAGAAGAAGAAATTCGTAGGTGGGCTTCTGAAAAAGAAAAGGACTTAGAAAAACTATATGCCGAGTCTAATCTCCCATATTCTCCAGATGAAGAAAAAATTAAACAATTGTTGTTACATTGTCTTGAAGAGCACTACGGCAGTTTAAAGGATGCATTTGTTAACCCTAATGCTGAAAAGCTTGCTTTACAACAAATTCAAGATGTTTTAGACAAACTTCCAAAGGAGTAAATTTATGAGCAAAAAAGAATATGCACTTAATGTTGTAGAAGATTTAGTTGCCAATTATCTTTTTTATGATCGTAAAGAAGATGAAGATTTAAGTAGAGATGATATGGAGCAATTGAAATCTTCGGGCGAGTTAACAATCCAAGAGGTTGTTGATAGATTTAAAGAAGCCCTTGAAAAAGGGTGGGATGTGTAACTCTATTATTGTATGATATATGAGGAAGTTGATTTATCGCATAATTCCCGGTTAATTGTCGGATTAGATAGAATTTTAGATACTATTGGATATGATACATCCAAAGTAGAAAAAGTTTTATATCGTAATTCCTCTGTAGAGCACGCTCAAAAACGGGTTTCTCCCGAAGTTCTAACACTATTGGTGGAACAGGGTTCTCGGGATGTAGCCACTGAAGATTGCAATATATTTAAATTCAATAATATTTCTTTTGATTGGTTGGGCCAATTATTAGGCTCATCTCTCCCAGTTAAAAATATATCTAAGCTAGGTGTTTCTGGTCGTATTTGGTATCCAGTTGGCGGATATATGGGCTGGCACACTAATGATGATAATCGTGGTCATAAACTCTATTGTACTCATGCCAGAGAAAGCAATAAGTCTTTCTTTAGATATAGAAATCCTGAGAGCGGAGAAATAGTTACTTCTTGGGATAAAGAGGGGTGGAATTTCCGAATCTTCAAGGTAGCAGAAGAATTGCTGTGGCATTGCGTTTATTCTGAGACGGATCGTATTAGTATAGGATACACTTTAATTTAATGTATGTTTCTAAAAAATATAAGTTTGTATACTTTGGACCAACTAAAGCAGCCAGTAATACTATTTCATATATAATTGTTAATTTTTTTGATGCTTTTGGCGTGAAGCCTTCTGATATGGAACAAATTTCAGGCGATGATGGTTGGCCACCTGCTGCACATCACAGTGCATTTTTGCCTGAAAAATATGCTGATTATTTTACCTTTACTACTGTAAGGAATCCATATATCAGAGAATTATCTAAATATAATTTTCTTGTCGAACAATCACAGTATCAATCGGTTTATAAAGCTATTGGTCAAATGTCTTTTGAAAATTATATGCAATGGGTGTGTGAAGAGGGGCCAACTGGTTTTTGGCGGCATGATATGTGGAAGCGAACTTTGAAAGAATTGATTTTTAACCAACCAGTAAGGAAGAATTGTGTTCCTGTGAGGTTGGATTGTTTTATTAAATGTGAAAATATCATAGAGAATTTTTTTAACTTACCTTTTGTTTCTCCAAATAAAGAAATCCTTCGAATATTAGAGGGAAGAATAAATTTCGCAACAGAGCACAATCAAAAACAATTTCCTGTAGAACAAAGTGAATTATGTTATAATCACTTTAAGGAAGATTTTGATATGTTTAATTACAAAAAAGAAATACCAGAGTATAAACCAGTAGAATCTAGTTATAAAATGTTCAAAAATGAACATGGTCGCACCGTCACAACCAATCTGTTTCCAAAGCCTAAGAAGTTTATGTTATGATAATATCTGATACGCTGCATGGGCACTTCGATTCAGAAGTGATCATTCGTTTTAATTTAGCTTGGCATCCAAAGCTTAATATTTTGATCGATAAGATAAAACAGCATAAAAACGTTTTGGTGGATTATCCCTATAAAAGAAAAAAACCTCCTCATGTCAATTATGATATAAACGACTTGTTACAATTAGATCAATTAGAAGAGGTGAAATATATTGCTTTGTCTAACATATCCTCTGTAGATGATTTGTCACTCTTTTCTGAGCTAAAGACTCACATAATTCCAAAGATAGAAAATAAAGCTGGCGTTAACAATCTCGAACAGATAATTGATTATATTTCTGGGGACAAAATCATTATGTTGGATGTTGAAGATTTATATATTGATTCTCCCGAGAGTTTTCAAGGTTTATTTGATCAAACGGTAAAATGTTGTAAGAACCACAACGTTAAGCTGTTTAAAATTCATGGAGTCGTTTTTACAACATTTTAATTTTGGACTTATTGCTTTCTCGCCAATATCTGGCGTAACCACTATTTGATCCTACAAAATGGTCTCCGTAAATTCCAGGAATAAAATTAACTGAATGTACTCCTATAGCTTTTAATGAGATTAATTCATAATTATGTGATGTAATGCATGCCGCCACCAATCCTTGTTTATCAAAATGATCTTTCCATTCTGTGAAATTCAATTTTTTTATTTTATTTTCCAAGTCTGTTTCAAAATCATATCCAGGAGGCATACTAAAAAATCCTGTGTTAAATTTTGTTTTATACCCTCTGGGCAGTATTAATGAATCGAAGGCACCAAAACATCTTTTTTTAGCCTCTGTAATTAGAAAGATAGAATTAGATTTAAGGAACCGATCTATAGCGGGAATTCTTTTTTTAATTACTACATCATTATCTAAAACAATTTCATGTCCATCAGGTCTTAATCGAGGCGGATAAATCTTCCATCCAGCTTGTCCTGCATTTGTTGGCTTTGGACATGATAGGTTTGATTGATAATCATCTTGACAATATAGTGCTACAGATAGTTTTTCCAAAAAAGCCAATTGTTCGGTGTTAAGACTATTGTGACAAACTAAATAGTCAAATTCATCTTTATAGATTTTCTTAAGTTTGTCTATTGACTGTGCGAGGATTTGGAATCCATAATGATGTACATTACCAATAGTCCATCTTAACAAAGGTTTCATACTATTATATACCAAAATGAAATATGATTATTTAGTTGTTGGTGCCGGGATATATGGCGCTGTATTTGCTGAAAGAATAAAGAATCAAGGTAAAACTGCCTTAGTGATTGATAAACGTCCGCACATAGCTGGAAATTGCTACACCAAGCCAGTAGAAAATATACATGTACATCAATATGGCCCCCACATTTTCCATACCAATAAAAAAGAAGTATGGGATTATTTGAATAAATTTACCCAATTCAATAGTTATAGACATACTGGAAAGGCTAGTTATCAGGGAAGGATATTTAGTTTCCCAATTAACCTTATGACCTTTCAGCAGATATGGGGAATAAAAACACCAGCCGAAGCGACTCAGAAATTACAAGACCTATGTATTCCCATTGAAAATCCTAAAAACATGGAGGAATGGTGTTTATCTAAAATCGGTCCATTGTTATATGAAATGTTTGTAAAACATTATTCTATAAAGCAATGGAAGAAACATCCCAAAGACCTCCCGGCTTCAATTGTTCGTCGAATACCAATAAGACTTACATTTAATGAAGATTACTATGAGCATGCTTTGTATCAAGGAATTCCTGTTGGCGGCTATACCAATATGATTAAAAACATGTTGGATGGTGTTTCTGTAGAACTAGGAGTTGATTTTAATGAAATCAAATCTAGATGGAAAGATTATGCACAAAAACTGGTATATTGTGGGCCAATTGATCAATATTTTGATTATGAATTTGGAGAACTAGAATATCGAAGTCTTCGATGGGATACCCAGGTGTTTGATGGAGATTACCAAGGATGCAGCATTATTAATTACACAGGGCCTAATGTCGGATATACTCGATGTATTGAACACAAACACTTTGAATTCGATAAACATGAAAAAACGGTGGTAAGTTGGGAGCATCCGACCTCTTGGAAAGAAACAAAAGAGCCTTATTATCCCATCAATGACGAACAAAATAATCAAAAGTATCAAAGCTACAAGGCTTTAAAATCTAATGATGTGTTAATTTCAGGTAGATTGGGTAAGTATAAATATTTAGATATGGACGATTGTGTGGCTTTGGCCCTAAAAGAATCGGCAAATTTTTAATTACATAAACATCATTCTCGGCGGCTTGGGCTCATTAAAGAGATCGTAGCCATAAGATAAGCTTTTTTCAATTAAGGCATCTTTTTCCTTGGAATCAGGAATATCATGGATGGTTTTGCTAAAGATGTTATGTCTATGTGTATTGGCTCTTTTATCCATGAAATAATTCTTTGCCCGAGGTTTGTTTACAAAATTTAACACATATTTAATATCATCTTCTATTTTATGGAAAATACTTTCTTTTGTATGACATTGCCGTTCTATAAGTTCATTCCATTTTATATAAAACATCGTTGCTCTTAGAATGGGGTCATCCAATAAAGTTAAATCAACTCCTTCTTTCAACAACGTTTTATGAATAAATGTTTCTTCACAAAAAAAGGGGTATCTTTTTATTGTAAAATAATTAAAACTCTCACAGAAGGAAAAAATCACCCTAATAGGATTTCTCACCAAATGGATTATTTTAGTATCTTTCAATAAAGGATCGTTGAGAAAAGGTGCGGACAAATAACTAGAATCGGCTTTGACAAATGGTGTTGTAAGCCAATTTTCATATTCTGTAGAGCGAGTGCTGATAAAAACTTGATGTTTTAGTCGCTCGGGAAATGTTTCAACTCCTCCTTTGCACCTAAAAATAGATTCATGGCCACACGGAATTCCCACACTAGTTAGCAGTTTAGCTAAATATACTGTGCCACAACGTCCAGTCCCCGTTACTATGAAATTTAATTTGTTCATTATTTAAGTAAAACATAATCTAAGAAACTTTGTTCCATTTGGAATTTAGGAAACTGATTGATTTTAAACATGTTGACTAATATTGTTTTTAGTGGTTCTTTAAAGAAAAAATTCTCTACGATATTCTTATCAGTATTTTCGTGTTTTACTTGAAACCCAACTTGTTTGAACCAATTAGTATATGTTCTTTGTGGCAAGAATACTTTTTGACATAACATTAGGTCTTTGCCTGTAATAGATTTTATTTCCTCTGGTGTTAAAAATAGATGAGCAAAAGCTTTGTTTAAATCTTGGTAAATATGGCCCCCATGTCTAGAACACCACGGATGACAGCGAACGAATATTTTTCCTTTATCCCCGGCCAGGCTTTTAATGGTGTTTAAAGCTTCAATGGGATTTTCACAATGATCCAGTACATCATAAACCAATATAACGTCATAAGGACCGTTGGATTTTACTTTTTCTAAATTGGTAGTTAAAAGTAAAGAATCTTTCTCAACGTCCCAGGGCACGATTTGATTTTCTGGTTGTTTTATATCATAGCCTACGGATAAACTAGGATTTTGAGAAACAATACCTTTTGAAACATGTCCTTCGCCACATCCAAAATCTAGAAATTTAAGACCTTCTGTATGGTGTTCTATCATCAAGTCAATTATGCCTTCAGCCCTCTCATATTTGTCTTCTTCTGTTTGTACTAGTGCCTCTGGATCAACGGCAGATGGCCAATCTTCAGACTGAACTAAGTCTACGAAAGATTTAGGGGTTTCTGGGGGCGGTGGAGGAGTCTGTTTCACTGGCTCGGTTTTTGCCGAGGGTTGTTCTGGTTTCATAGACTTTGACAACTCTAGAAATAAGCTGCCAATTTGCTCTAGTAATTTAATTTGTTTGTCATTCATAATTTGCTCTTTTTCTATAGTAGTTTAAAACTATACTAAAATTATAGTGTTGAGAAAACTTTAATATTAAGCTCTATTAACTTAAATGACTAAAATTGCAACAATTTTAAATGCTCATGGCAAAACAGATTTAGTATTAGATACCATTGATTCTATTAAACTATTTGCTGGTGATGATGTTTTAGTTGTTGTAGATGGCGCTCATTGGGAAGATTGGGGACAGGATGTAAAAATCCCAGCATATAAAATAAAAGGGTTTAAGCACAATTATGCCAGGGCTCCTTATCGCAATTTAACCCTAGGACTTAATCAAGCATCACAACTCTTCGAGGCAGATTGGTATGCATACTGTGAATATGACGTTCTTTTTACCTCAGAATACTTTAAAAAAGCTCTGTCTCGACTTCCTAAGGATGTGTGGTGCGTAGGAAATGACCATCGTGTTGGAAATTTCAAATTTCCTTTTTTAGAAAAAATTATAGATTCTAAATTAGGGGATTCTCACTACCTATTGGGATGCTGTGTATTTTATAAAAAAGAGTTTTTAAATAAATTAAGAGAAGTGGATTTTTTTGATCGATTTCTTTTGTATACAAATGAATTTGAAAAGGGGTTTTTTCCTGGTTATGAAGAACAAAATGGATATGATTTTGGGGAACATTTATTTCCTACTTTAGCCAATCATTATGGTGGTAAAATAGCCCAATTAGCCAACTGGCACCAGATATTTGAACATTGGCTGGGAGATTTTAAACATTATCCCATGAGATGGAAACCAGAGCTAACCTGGAGGGAAAACTTTGCCGAAGCCTCAATAATGCATCCTGTTAAGAACAATTTAGAATTAAGATGGTTTCATCGCACAAAAAGGGACAGAATTAAGAATGGAAAGTTACAATCATAAAATAGTCGGCTTTGTACCTAATGTCAGAAAAAGCAAAAATATTTCAATGCTTAAAACAGAAATAGTTAAGTTTTTGAAGCGATTTGAATCTGACGACAAAACATATATTTTCAATGAAGAAGGCGAGCTTTTTGAAAAAGGTAGCAGATTGATTTCAAGGCTTAATCATAGCTTTGAATCTAAGTTATTTTTTTATGACTTGCTGAAGGATGCTATTTTTAACTTAGAGTTTGAATCTGATATGGAGAAAATTTTATTTATATTTTCAGACTCAGATTTTGACAGTTATCGTATATCAAAAGTAATTGAACAGGCCAAAGCTTCTGATTATGAAGTGCATTTTTTTGAATTAAAAAATAAAGTTTTTACAGGCGAATCTGTTGTATTAGAAACTTTAGATGGAATTTCAGAGAAGTTATATGAATTGTATAAGAATGGAGGGATATGAGTTCTGATTTAGTGGTTCAAATTAAAAACACGCCGTTTTCTAGAGCAAAAGTTGATATTTTAATTCCTTTTCACGAACAGCACGATAAAGTAAGTGCATTAATCAATAGTATTTTATTGAATGTTAAAAGCAATCCTTATCGAATTACCTTAATTGATGATGGTTCTGCAAACAGGGAATTTATTTCGACATTTAAGGACTATGATAAGGGTCGTCCTATGGGAGCCCAGCCAATATTGCAATTTATAAGAAATGAACAGAGATTAGGATTCGCCAAGGCTTTAGAAAAAGGATTGGAAGCCACAAGAAATCCTTGGCTCATGATAATGCATTCGGACTGTTTGGTGGAAGACCCTCAGTGGATGTTAGAAATGGGCAAAAGCCTCTTGTTGTTGAAAAATAAAAATGTAAAAATGGTAAGTGCCAAATGTCAAAAGCCCTATCCAGGCGTTACTCATAAGATTGTTGGTCGCAAGCGAGAAAGAAAGGCAGATGTTGTTTTAGAAGACGGATTTCTGCCGTTGTTTTGCGTGATGTGTCATAGAGATTTATTTAGACACATTGGCGGCTTCATTAAGAATTATACAACTTATGAAGATGAAGAATTAGCAATACGAATGAATCATCATGGCTACAAGCAAGCTATTTGCGGCAGCAGTTTTATTTATCATGAAGGTGGTTGTACGTATAATTATTTGGTAAAAAAGCATCCTGAAATATTGGAAGAAATGGATAGAAGCAGGGAATTGGCTGCCAATGATATTAGGTCACTTCTTCGATAACACCTTCTAGCTCAATTGGCGAGACATAAGACCAATCAGTTAGTTTATTGCTGTAAAAAGGCTTGCCGCCTTCTCTGCGATTTACAGCCAAGGTAATATGTTTTCTGGTATTGGCACTGGGCACTTCACATTCTACGCCTGCCGCCATAACAAGTGCATCATATGCGTAATGGGTTACAACTAATTTTGCAGTTTGTCCCACTTCGAATTCTGATTGTGCCAAAGGCCCACTGGCAGCGTTGCCCATGTTAATGGTCATATGATGCGCAATAACTTCCCAGGTGGGCGGAATTAATCCTTGAAAGCTTTTCAACAGTGTTTGTCGAGATTTTTCAGTTAAAACAAGTGCTGTATACATATTATTCCTTTTGATTGGATTCCCATTTATCTAATTTTTTATTGATTAGAGACAAGAACTCTTCTTGGGCTCCGCCTCTTTGGATGAATATATTAATGGCTGTTTGACCGACATTGTAAGCATTAATATTTAGCTCAACGGGAATAGAACGCAAAAGCTGAAATACATTTGCTTTTTTGTATTTATCGTCCCAATGGAAACTATTGGTCATCATAATGCCATATTTTTCACGTACGTCATCGACGATATAAGAACAAATAAACAGGTCAACCGCTTCTCCTTTAGACCCTTCATCAGGTGATTTATGAGAGTTGCCAAAAACTTTTTCTTCAATTTTTAATTCTCGTGCTAGCTCACCAAATTCTTCATAGACGGATGCTAGCATTTCACCGTCAGATTTATATTGTTTGTCGATATTGATTAAATGTTGAATGCGTTCGTGCGGGATTTTCATGTCTTGACCTTAGGTTTTGCGGTTGTTAAAATGACGACCCTAGTATCATTCTAGCCAGAATTGTCATGGTTGTTTACTAGAATATTCATAGTAATTTTTACAAGGAAGGAACGAAATGTTAGTATTAAGCAGAAAGAAAGATGAGAAGATTTTGATTGGGAGCGATATTATTATCACCATCACGGAAATTCGTGGAGACAAAGTTCGTCTTGGGATCGAAGCTCCAAAAGAAGTTCCGGTTGATCGGGTAGAAGTTGCCAATAGAAAAAAGATGGAAGCAGAAATCAATGCATCAGCTTAAACGTCGAACTTGTGCTCATTGTGGGGAGCCCATCCCTTTGAATTTCGGTTTTCACTTTGACGAAAACCTGAATATGATTCACACAAAATGTGGGAAAATTATATTTTCCACACAAACAGCGAAAGATAATAGCACCACATCTTATTATCAAACCACAACACCTTATAATCCGTCAACTGCGCCAAAACAGCAGCTTGGAGGTTATAAAAATCACTGGCAAAAGGCCGATAAACTTGGGGCCAAAAACGATTTTGAGAAATTGCAGCTTCACGACTAGCGAAAACAAGGTAAAATCTACCTTCGCCACCTAGAAAGCGAGGGTTATATATGATCGAGGTAGTCTACCCCCCTAGACCGGAGGGGAAAATTGCTCCCAATCGACTTGTTGCCTATGAAAAGACAGGAAGATGGGTAGCTCAGCGCAAATTCAATGGCACGCACATTGTATTATATGTGCATGGCGATACTGTTAAGTTGGGACACAAGGGTCGAGAACCCAAACAATTCCGCTTGACAGGCAACCTGAAAAATGAGATACTCAACCTCAACTTTGATCCAAATCTCAAATATTGGCTCGATGGTGAACTTCTAGACGCAAAGACGAAATCCCCAGGGTATAAGGGAAAAATCGTTCTTTACGATCTCATCCAGGCAGGCAAATACTTTTTCGGTGGCCCAACCCTTTTGGGTCGTTTGAAACTTCTCAATGAAATTTGTCGGCAACCACAGGTTAAAGAACCCGGTTTGGGAATTGCGTTGGCTGCTACCGAAAATATTTGGATGGCAGAAACTTTTGATCACGATTTTTCAGAAAGATTTAAGGACTTTTTGAGTTCTGATGAAATCGAAGGTCTGGTTCTGAAAAAGAAAGATTCTGTGATTAAAAATTATGGAAAGAAAGAATATGAAGTCAACTGGTTGATTAGGTGTCGTAAACCAACCAAGAATTATACAATTTAACATTCAACAGGCGTTCGTTAGTGGCAAAGCCACAGGAGATTCGTATGACTAGCGTAGCCAAAGAGCCACAGCTAATTATTGGTAATTTATACCGTGTTCCAGTTAAGTCAATTAGTTTTGCTGACCAAAAGGCCGGTGCTACGTTTTTTAATCCTCGCTTGGTTGCAGGAAATCGCAGGGGATTTTCTAAGGAAGAAATGTCTGAGTTGCGTGAAGCAATTCGCACTGAAGGACTTGAACATCCTTTGACCCTTCGTAGTATTGGCAATAAATTACAATTAATTAGTGGCGAACGTCGCCTCCGTTGCATTCAAAAGCTCATTAAAGATGATTCTAAGTGTTATAACCCAGCCACCAAAGAATGGGTTCCGGCTGCGGAGCTTTATGAATATGTTGAAGCTCGCATCGGTGAACATGACGATCAAACTGCTTGGAAGTTAGCTTATTCTGCCAATGATAAAGCAATTGGAATTGGAGAGCGTGCAACTATTGCTTTGGTCAGAGAGCTTCGTGCTGCTAATTATGATGATAAGCAAATCATGGCAATTACCGGCAAGTCCATTACTTGGTTGAAAGATACTGATCTTCTCAACACATTGGACAAGGATACGCTCGATGCACTTGATGGCGATCAAATTAATCGTACGGTAGCCATCGAATTGGCGAAAATTGACAATATTGCTCAACGCTTGGGTTTGTTGGAAACAGCCCGCAACATCGCAGTCCAACGTCTGGAAATTATGAAGGAAAAGTTGGAAAAAGAGGTTGCTGCTTCTGAATCCAAGGCAGATATGAGCAGAGCGTATGCTGTTGAAGCTGAATATAATGGCCAAAGTAAAATTGCTGCTGATGCCGAGGCAAAAGCCGAAGCTTTGGAGGCAAAGGCTGCCGAGAAACAGGCTCAAGCAGATCAACTTAACGTTTCTTCTCCAAAAGTGACTAGTAAGGATTTGCAGAAAGCTAAAAACAACAAAAAGAAATCCGGAGGGTCAGGTGCTAAGGTTGCACTGACTAAGGCTAAAATTAAAAAACATTGGCTGGCCCCGGTGATGGAGACAATTAAGAGTAAAGGCGTCGATGAAGAAGGCAATGAACTGCCAATTGACTTGGAAGACGCACATCTTGTAAAAGTGTTGTGTGAACACATTGAGAATGGCGAGCAAGATATTCTTAAGATTCTCACACAACATTTTAAAGCTAAGGAAAAACGTTCTGCATGAAGAATTACCTGGCGATTTAACTCCTAATTTCACGCCGGCCATAGCGGGCTGACTTTCTGAGGGCCACCCGCAAAGGCCGACTCGGGGATAAGTCGCTGGGCAAAAACTGGCAGTGGATTAATTTCCACTGCCAGTTTTTTTATTGATAATTATAAATATTGTAAAAGGAGTTACTACTTGATATACGCCTGTCCATTTTGCGGTCGTAAAGTTTGGAAAATAGTTGAAAGTGGAATTTCCACTTGTTCTAATTGTGGAAGAATTTTTGATACTTCTTCTTCTCTTCATCGTATATTAGCTGCTGCCTGGATGACCCGTCTTCATCAAATGACCGATTCTGAAGCGATTCAATTGAGCTTCGAATTGACAGATTATGAAACAAATATTGTTAAAGAATATGTTGTGGATAAAGATTATTCTCATGATGAGTTGCTCAAAGTATTAAATTGTCAAACTTGCTCTTGACTTAAACTTTAATTCTCGATAGTTTACTTGATAGTAATATTATCGAGGTATTTTTAGTATGAGGATTAATTTATGGGCCGGAGCCGGTGCCGGTAAGTCCACAATTGCTAGCGGTTGTTTTTATGATCTAAAATGCATGGGCTATAACGTTGAATTGGTTCGTGAATATATCAAAGCTTGGGCATATGAAAATAAAAAACCCAAATCTTTTGATCAAATCTATGTTTTTGCTAAACAATTAAGAGCCGAAGATCATCTCTTGCAACATGGTATCAGTCACATCGTTACAGACTCTCCAATTAAAATGCAAGTATTCTATGCCCGCAGATATAATTTTCCTTGTTGGGAACAGCTTTATGAAATTGCAGATCGTTTTGAAGAACTATATCCTGCAATCAATGTTTTTTTAAGCAGAGAAGGGCTTGAATATAAAGATGATGGACGATATGAGAGAGAAGCAGAAGCTAGAAAAGTTGATAGAGAAATATTGGATTACATGGATAGGTTTGTTGGCGATTATAAAATCTTCCCAAGCGTGAATTTAACGGCCATAACCAACCACGTAATTGAGCAAATCAACAGGTAAACAACGGCCAAGAATCAAGGTATAATGCATCTGGAGGAAAATCCATGAAAGACATCACCATTAATGACTTCTTGTCTGTACCACAAATCAAAGCTGCGTGGAAGATATATCAAGAATCTCCTATGGGCTTCGCTCGAAAATGTGCCGATGAGGTTATTGGTCCAAATATTAAGAAAATAAACAAAAGGCTTGGGCAACAAAACGACCCGTTGTTTCTAGCTTACTTATGTGAACATGCCTTTAACGAATACAAGGAAGCAACATGGACAACAAGCACGATTTAGTTTTATTTGGCATAAATGGTTCTGAATTGCGGGCAAAGCAAATAACAGCCCGTCTTAGGGAAGAAATTCCTTCTGTGCGATTTGGCGAATATAGTTCGAAAAATTTCGATGACGGCGAAAGCTACTTTAAAAGCAATGTCAATGTAAGATATGCAGATGTGTATGTCATTTGCAGCTTACATTCCGATGATGTAGATTCGGTCAATGAAAAGTTGGTTGATTTACTTTGGTTTCTTGGTTCGCTAAAAGACGCCTCTGCACACAAAATTACTGCTGTTATTCCCTTTTTTGGTTATGCACGCCAAGATCGTAAAACAGAAAGTCGTGCCCCAATTGTTACTAAATACATGGCGCAGGTTTTGGAAGCAGTTGGTGTAAGCAGAGTTTTAACCATTGATGTTCATAGTTTAGCGGCATTTCAAAATTCATTTAGAATTCCTGTCGATAATCTAGACACAACTAGTCTTTTTGTCAATCATTTAGTTGAATCTTCCTGTCGTTGGAAGCTGGTTTCTCAAACAGATGAAGATTATTTTCATGTTTTATCTATTTTGAAAGAACATGGAATTCAAGTTCCTCTTGTTAATGCTCGTCGTAGAATAGTCGCCGCCATTGGCGATTTATCTTCTTGTTTACCTGCTTTGCAAGAAGTGGCAATGGTGTCAGAAGACCCACAATATTCTGCTGAGTTGAGCCAAGAAAATCTTGTAGTTTTATCGCCTGATATTGGTGGCATGGGTCGATGCGGATTGATTCAAAAAGCTTTGTCAAAGAGACTGGCTGAAATTAAAGGTAAATATGTTGAAATTCCATTGGCGGTATTTGACAAACGTCGTGTCAATGGACAGGTAGAAGGCAGTCGTATCATTGGTGATGTTAAAAACAAACAAGTTCTTATTTTTGATGACTTGATCGCTAGTGGAACTACACTGGTAAAAGCTGCCGATGCTGTGACGAATGAAGGTGGTATGGTTTATGCTGCATATGCTACGCACGGTCAGTTTACTTCTCCTGAAACCATTGCGAAATCTTCTATCCCTAAGATTGTAGTTACAGACACAATTTATCAGCCTCGTAAATTTAAAGGTAAATTAAGTGTTGTTTCGATTACTGACTTCTTGACGGAGGCCATTAAGCGAACTCATTTTGGTGGTTCAATTAGTAGTTTGTTGGAATGTTAAAATTGGAGATTTTCAATGCCGACCCCAACTCAATTGCGAAAACGTGCCGAAGAATACCGTTCAGCCGCAGATCGTCTAGAAAATGCTGCGGACGAAATGGAGCAAAAAGCCTCCTCGGTTTCTAAGATTTATACTGCCACTATCAATAGCCCCCCTGCAAAACGGGGTCGCCCCAAAGGTTCGGGAAAGAAAGCAGCCAAGGTGGCTCCGATTAAAACTAAGAAAACCAAAGGCAAAAGGGCTCCTGCAAAAAATGGTGAAAAAACGAGCTTAGGTGATTTATTGCTTTTGATTTTAGAGGATAACCCTTCTGGTTTGACCATTGCTGAGTTGGTAAGAGAGTGTTATAAACGTGGTTATCAATCCAAATCTAGCAGTTTTACTAACATCGTCGCCCAGACAGTAAATCGCCTTCCAGGTGTTGATCGTCAGGGCCGCAAATATCTAGTTTGAATTGAGTTTATAAAACACGAAATCAAAGCCCGGTGAAAAACCGGGCTTTTTTGTTAAAGGCTTGCCATTATACGTTTTAACCGTTTACAAGCATACGTCTTGGGTGTATAATTGGGATGCTTAGGAAAGTTTGGCTTTTTGTGAGGTAGAAAATATGTCTTCTAATACGAAAAATCGTAAAAATATTCTTTGTAGTTTTTGCGGTCAACCACAGAGCGAAGTAGGTGCGTTGGTCGAAGGTCTTTCTAGTGATGTGATGATTTGTCACAAGTGCAGTCAACAGGCTGAATTTAAAATTAGAACTAATGAAAGACAAAAAAACAAGAAGAATATCAACATTCCTTCACCCAAGGACATTGTAGATCATCTTGATACTTATATCATCGGACAGGCAGAAGCTAAAAAATCAATTGCTGTTGCTGTAGTTAATCATTATAAAAGGCTTGCAAGTAAAAATTCACAACAAAAATCAAACTTTGCCGATGTTGAAATTGAAAAATCAAATATTTTGTTGATTGGTCCTACTGGGTGCGGTAAGACGCTTATTGCGCAAACTTTAGCCAAGTATATTAATGTTCCATTTGCAATTGGTGATGCAACCACTCTAACTGAAGCTGGATATGTTGGAGAAGATGTTGAGAATTTGTTGTTGAAATTGTTTTGGGCCGCTGATGGGAATATTGATCTAGTTGAAGAAGGTATTCTTTATCTAGATGAAATTGACAAAATTGGACGTTCTAGCGGCAACGTAAGCATTACAAGAGATGTTAGCGGCGAAGGTGTACAACAAGCGTTGTTGAAAATGTTAGAAGGCACCATAGCTAATGTCCCGCCACAAGGTGGACGAAAACACCCGGAGCAGCAATATATTCAAATTGATACTTCGGATATTTTGTTTATTTGTGGCGGCACTTTTGTCGGGCTAGACAAAATTGTTGCGAAAAGATTGGGGCGACAACGAATTGGTTTTGATTCTGTTTATGCTCACAAAGATACTGAAAAATGGCTTTCTAAAGTAACTACTGAGGACATTATTGAATTTGGCATGATCCCAGAGTTGGTTGGAAGGCTTCCTGTGATTACAAATGTAAACCAACTAACAATCGACACCTTGTGTGATGTGCTGGTAAAGCCTAAAAATGCCTTGGTAAAACAGTATTGTAAGTTATTTGAAATGGACAAAGTAGATTTGTCTTTTGACGATGCAGCGGTTGTTGAAATTGCACGAGCCGCACAGGCAAAGAAAACTGGCGCCCGTGGCCTGCGAGGGGTAATGGAGTTGGTTATGAACCCGTTAATGTATAATCTTCCCGAAACCAAAAGCGGAATTACTGTAACTGCCGAAATGGTATTGGAGTCTTTGCAAGAAAAAGAAGCTGCATAATGAGACTTAGAATTATTGGAGATGTCCACGGCAACATTAAGAAGTATCTTGAAATTGTCGAAGATGCTAACGCTCAAGGTCTACACACGCTACAGATTGGCGATCTTGGGTTTTATCCAGAGTATCAATTTCTTTTTAATTATAAATCCTTTGATAAGGATAAAAATAAATGCTTTATGGGCAACCATGATTGTTATACTCTGGCCGAGGAAGCAAAAAGTAGTTTTTGTCTTGGCGACTATGGCCCGGCGACCTTGAATGGAGTCTCTTTTTTCTTTGTTCGAGGTGCTTTTTCCATTGATCAGTTTCGTCGAACACATGGAATTGATTGGTGGCCTGAAGAAGAATTGCCGTTAAGTGAGTTTGACAAAATTGCTGAATCTTACTTAAAATGCAAGCCTGATATTGTCATTTCCCATGATTGTCCTCACTCCATTGGAAATGACGAAATTTTGAAAGAAGAAGGGGTGTTGGAGCATTATAAATTTAACCCCAATACGTTTACAACAAACACTTCTGCTCTATTGCAACAATTGTTTAGCTTGCATCAGCCACAATTTTGGTATTTTGGTCATTATCATAAAAACTGGACAAACACGGTTCGTGGAACAAAATTTCGCTGTTTAGCAGAATTGTCTTACATTGACATTTGAAAGGAAAAAAATGCATAAAATATTTGTTTATGGAACCTTGAAACAAGGTTTTTGTCGTGAAGGAGTTATGAAAGGCAATTTTTTGGGCAAAACACGCACTTTGTCGCAATATAAGCTAAATGATCTAGGTGGATTTCCTGGATTAACTCCGAGTGAAATTGGCAAAGCTATTGAAGGCGAATTGTGGGAAGTAGACGATGATTGTCTGCGCACCCTCGATATGATCGAAGGCCACCCCAGGCTTTTTAGGCGTGATTCTGTAGAGTTGGAACACCCAAAAGGCAAAGATGCTGAAGCATATTTTTGGCAAGGCAGAGATGCAGAAGATTGCGGCACTTGCTGGACTAGGAAGTAAATATGAAATATATTTATGCAGTGGTTCGTAAGTGCAATATAGTAAATGCCCAAGGCCAGCCGGAATTCTTTGATGAAGTAGAGTATGAAACCACTTCTCTTTGGAAAGCCCGTTTATACAAATGGTTGGAAGAATTTATGGCTGAAAGTGCTTGGTTGTTTACATTTAGATTAGAAATAGAACGATTGCCAAATTTGGAGTAAATATGAAGTGGGCCGAGGATTTTAGGAAGAAAGCAAAAGTTTTTGCTGGTCTTCTAGAAAAAGCTGAAAAGGATTTTGGAGAACTTGAACCTGCTTTTAACCCTGAAGGCGGTTGGTTTCCTTATAATTTTATCTCCAACCTTACTTATGAAGAAGTCAAAACTTATGAAGAAGTCAAAAGCTTAAATCTGAAGTATAGGTTTCATTTTCATTTTTTAGAGACTTTTTTGGAAGTTGATTATTTTGGCGAGGGCCTGTTCGTTTCTGTGGCATTTGATTATAAAAAGTGGACTACCGAACAAATTACACAAACTGAAAATAATCCTTTGTTGGAATATTATGTCTTTTTAAAAGGCAATGATAAAAATTATTTGACCGACGAAATTGAAATGTATAGGAAAGTTTATAATGAAGATTTGGTTGGATGATGAGCGTGACCCCAAAGACCCTTTTATACAAAAGGAATTTGGCGCTTCTTCGGACATGCTGTGGGTAAAAACGGCACCTGAGGCCATTGCGTATTTGAGCACGGGCAAAGTAACTTATATTTCACTTGATCACGATTTGTGTGCAAATGCTACTGGTTATGATGTGGCAACATGGATTGAAGCACAGGCTTTTGCTGGAGAACTTCCAAAACTAAATTGGGACGTTCACACACAAAATTCTGTAGGATATCAAAAAATTGTAACTGCCTTGGCAAATGCAGATAAATATTGGGAAGACCAAAATGGTAAATGACATATATTGTGGAATGGGAAACAATATATTTCGTGGCACTATTATTGCTGTCAATGATTGGGATGTATCTTGTTGGCTAGAAGTTAAACCGGGACTGTCTGTTAAAACCGCACTTAACAAGACAGCTTTTAAAGATATGAAACTTGTGCGTGACGCATCGTTTCAATGGAATAAATTAGAAAATAAAGCTACGCCCCTTTATTCAGAAGATGATTTTCAAAGGCATTTAGCTGAACTTGAACGATTAAATAAAGAGTTTGAGGAACTAAAAGATGATTCGTCTTAGGTCTCAATCCTTTTCCTAATAAGCTTAAGCTTTAGCGTGATAGCAGAAGTAGACTATGACCCCTATTAAAATTTGACTTTACAAGCCTTAAATAGTGATGTATAATAGTTCACTATGAATAGGGCTAACATGAGTATCGGACTGGATGAATTAACTGTATTACAAGACAGCCTTCGTCATTTTTCGCAAATGGATGGCATGGTTGATTTTGTATCTAGGGGCAATTTTTGGACACAAGATAAACTTAATGATTTTGCAACAGAACGTGGTTTGTTGCGGTGTCCATTAATTGAAATCGCATCCTTCCCAGACGGCAGGCTGATGTTGCACGATGGCCATCATCGTGCAGTTGCAACCAACCTTGCTGGCCGTGATTTTTTCAGAAGTTCAGAATTTGTGTTAAAACATTGGGATTATGAAAATTACCTAAATGTTAATTTTGATAACAAATGGGTAACACCGCTTAACATCAAAAGCGAAATCAGAGTTGCAGATATTGGAGATTTCAAAAAGCAAGCCTTAGATGTGTTGGCAAACAATGGGGAAGAAGAAGCATATAAGTTTATTCGTGAAAATAAAAAACTCTATGCTAAACCAAGAACAATTTCTAGTATTATTGAATTGACAGATCGTTACTTAATGGACAGGAGTGAATTTCATGAATACCGATGCAACGACTACTGCTGGTCCTCAAAAGAAGTCTCTGCAATTTGATCTTCCTTCTGAAGCCATTGTTGCAATTGCAAAAGGAATTGACCGAGGTGACAGTATAGCCGAAATGGAAGCTCTTGGCATTTCTCAAAGAACTATTAACGCTTTGGAGGAATCAGAGTTTTGCATTATTACATTAGAACAATTGATGAGTCACCGAATTACCGAATTGATGACTATTTCTAATATTGGGGCCAATGCTCTAAATGGTATTATTACTGCATTGTCTGAATATCATAAGTTGGATGAGGTGTTAGAAAAGGATGAATGGTAAAAAGGATAGGTCACTTCAAGCTACAAATCAATTGTATGGAAATTGCAGCGTAGTCCATCCCGATGGATCGCTTATGTTTCGTTGTAGTGAAGAGCGAATTAATTGGTATTTAGATCGCAATTTGGCTAAGGTCATTTCTGATGATGGGAAAACCATTCAATTGAGCTTTATGCCAAAGGGCCGTGGTCACGATCTAGACCCTTTTTATCTTTCTAAAAAAGATAATCATTGTGTTGTTTGTGGAGAAAAAGAAGACCTTACTCGCCATCATGTTGTCCCACGATGTTACAGGAGATATTTCCCTGATAGAATTAAAAATAGAAATTCACATGATGTGCTTCTAGTGTGTATTCCTTGTCATGAAGAATATGAAAGAGAAGCGTCAAGATTAAAACGAGAACTTGCAATAAAATATAATGTGCCTATCAATGGCGGCGGTCGTAATAGTGATCAACCATCTAAGGATTATGGTAGGGCTAAACGTTCGGCTGCTGCTTTGGTGAGAAATGGCGATGCCATCCCACTGGAACGACAAGCTGTTTTGAAAGGAAGAATCTCAAAATATCTTAAAAAAGAAGCCTCTTGGACAGATATTAAACGATTGGCTGATTTGCCGTCAAAACGACGAAATGTTGCTGCAAAGGTATATGGTGGCGGCAATGGGTCGTTTTCACACGGCAGGGCTGTAGTTGAAAAAATAGAAGATTTTAATGAATTTATAATTATGTGGCGACAACATTTCGTAGATGCTATGCAGCCGCAGTTTTTGAATCCACACTGGGATGTAAATCGCAAGGTTGTGACATCATGGGAAAGTCGAAAAGGGGGCGTCATAAAAGCGCTGGTAATAACCTTGATCGCTCGATTCGATGGTTGGAATCCCTTTCAGAAGTTAAAAAGGTTGTTCTGGGGCTCACAGAAGTCTGCCGACACAAATACAAACCAGGACATATAAAAATCCGATCTGATGTAGATGGTGGATTTAAAGCAAATGGTTATTCCGGCAACGGGGTAGTTAACCTTTTCATCAGAGTCAATTCCGACAACGTTGATGCTCTAAAAGAAAAAATTAAAAGAAGATACAAATGAAACACTTTCTTCAAAAAGTGACCCTCACCGGCGCAGATGATAATGTTGACCCTAATGAGTTGTTGAATTTATCTTTAAAATTCCCATTTGTTGAGTGGGGGATTCTATTCTCTCCTAAGGAAGAAGGAACGCCTAGATATCCATCAAGAAAATGGTTGAAAAGTCTTCACGAAGTTTGGAAATGGAGCCCTTCACCATCTCCGCTCGATTTTTCAGGCCATATTTGTGGTAAATGGGTAAGAGATATTTGTGAAGGCAATTGGTCTATCTTAGAAGACCATCGAGAAATTATCAACATGTTCGGTCGCTTTCAATTAAATTTTCATTCCTTGGCAGCTAAATTGCATCAAAATGAATTCATTGAGGGTTTAAAGAACCCAACATTCGACAAAGTTCAATTTATATTTCAATTAGATGACATCAACCATGAACTTGTTGCTGCGGCTAAAGAAGCAGGGGTAGATGCCGTTCCAATGTTCGATATATCCGGAGGCAGAGGCAGACTTCCTAGTTTGTGGCCTAAAGGAAAGGGATATTGCGGATATGCTGGCGGTCTTTCTCCTGCTAATCTAGAAGTTCAACTTAATTTAATATCACAAGTTACCGATGAAGCCTGGATTGATGTTGAAAGCCACATTAGATCAAACGATGAATTTGATTTGGAAAAGGTTCATAAATTCTTAGAAATTTCTAGTGAATGGACCATAAATGTCCCATAAATATAATGATGAAAATTAAATTTACAATAATATTAGTTCTTCTAGCAGCCATTTTGATCTGTCTTATAAATAAGCGGAAATATAATCATCCTGTGGTATATGTTCCGCCATCTGATTTTCCATATATTCAGCAGCCAGATTCTATTAGTTGTGGTCCTGCCTGCGCAACTATGTTGTTAAATTATTATGGAAAAGATGTAACTTTTGAAGAAGTGAAAAAGGCCACAAAAACAGAGTGGTTTAAAACCAAGGATGGACAATCTGTAGGGATGACCGATCCCGAAATGCTACAAATAGCTTTGTTTCAATTTGGGGTTCCATGCAAAGTTGAACGAGGCGATTTAAATAAACTTAAATATTATGTAAGTCGTGGCAAGTTTCCAATAGTTCTGATACGTAGCAGCAATATAACTTGGCATTATATTGTTGTATTTGGATATGATGGAAATAACATATATTTTGCCGAGCCAGGGGAAGGCAAAATTAGTTCTCTGAAAAACGAGACATTTCTAAATGCTTGGAAGTTTTCTCATGATACTGACAATATAAAAGTAGGAAACGCATGTCCGGTTTGTCAAGGAGACGGACAGATATTCGATGTTCCATTTTTCGGCAAATGCGACATATGTGCAGGAACGGGCCGCATCGACTATATGAAAATGGCCATAAAAACAGCGGATATTTATGGTAACACCATGATAGTCCCTGTGGCGAGCAAGATGGAGTCAGAATGATATATTTATTATGGTTTTTATGCTTTGGATTGGCAAGCGGATTTGTAGTGAAATCTCTACGACCGGGAGAAGGTTTTACTAAATGGAGTTCAATTTTAATTTTAGGCATTGTTGGTTCTTTTATTGGCGGTGCAATTAACTGGCTGATTAGTGGTGGGCAATTATCTCCTGCTGGGTTTCTCATGAGTATTTTGGGCGGCATTATTTTTTGTGAAATTTATCGAAAATATAAATTAGATCGTTGGATCGAACTTCAAAAGGAAAAACCAAAGGTCCAAAGTGTTTTTGATCAGTTGAAAAAATGGTATTTAGCCCTTGTGAAACGAGATAAAAAGTAGTTTACAAGTCGTTGATTTTGGGTATAATCTCTCCTGAAAGCACGGTGCCTATTATGAACTACGTCAAATACCCACGTACAAAACACTTGCCGTTTTCTCAAACTGTCACCACTGATGACAAAATGCTAGATTCTACTGAGCATTTTGTTGGTAAACACGTAGTGGTTTCAGAAAAGTTAGATGGTGAGAATACCACTCTGTATTGTGATTATATTCATGCTCGATCTATTGATTCTAAACACCATAATTCCCGCAACTGGGTGAAAAATCTTCATGGAGAAATAGGAGTAGACATTCCATTTGGCTACAGAGTGTGTGGCGAGAACTTATATGCTAAACATTCTATCTTTTATGATTCTCTACCTTCTTATTTTCTCATGTTTTCTATTTGGCATGAGAACACTTGTCTTTCATGGGACGAGACAGAAGATTGGGCTGATCTTCTAGGAATTAAGACAGTCCCAATTCTTTATGAAGGTCTTTGGGACGAGACAGAAATCCTCAAATGCTGGAAAGGCAAGTCTTTCTACGGTCTTGAACAAGAAGGATATGTAGTCCGCTTGGCAGATCGATTTTCTCTTGATGAATTTGATAAAAGTGTAGCGAAGTTTGTTCGTGAAAACCATGTTCAAACCGATTCTCATTGGGCGCATTCTGAGATTATTCCAAACAAGTTGTGTAGTTTACATTCGGCCTCTTCCGTGGTAAAATAGAAGCGGTCTTTTTTTTGAGAGGAGTAAATTATGCCTTACGATCCACGACCAACAAATGAAGGTGGCAATCGAGGAATTGATGTAGATTTTTCTCGTTGTGCCCCGAAAGATAAATTCCGTATTGTGGCTGTTGACACTTTTGATGGCGGCGATTGGGTGGATAGGGATTGCGATACATTAGAAGAAGCTAAGGATTATATTTCTAAAGCCAGCAAAGGCGTGCAAATGCAGAAGTTTTATATTTATAATGACAAAGGTGTTTGCATGTCGTCCGCAGGAACTTTTTGATGAGTTTCAAGTGGAAACTTGGCAGACAAAATTCTGGATATGAAAAGCTAACTCTTTGTCGGTTCATATTCTTTGATTTGTATTTGTTGCGATATAAACAGGGGGCCTATATCAAGAAGCATGTTGATGCCGTATCAAATCGAAAACATTTTCGGTTAAATGTAGTGCTAAAGAAAGTAGAGGGCGGTGAGTTTATCTGTCCAGATGCTTTTATTAACACTAGTAGGATAAAGTTTTTTAGACCCGATATACATGAGCACAGTGTATCTGAAGTTTTGAGTGGAACAAGATATGTGCTATCTTTAGGTTGGGCATTAAAATGAAATATATTTTAATTCTTATTCTGTTGCTTTCTGGTTGTGGCTCCAACGATCCCAAAGTAATTGGAATCATTGATGGGGATACCATTAAAATTCTTCAAGATGGAGAGGAAGTTAAGGTTCGTCTTGCAGAAATTGATTGCCCTGAGCGAAAACAACCCTTTCACACCCAAGCAAAGAAATATACTTCTGAATTAGTTTTTGGCAAAAAAGTGGAAATTAAAAATGGCGGTTGGGATCGATATCATCGTCTAATCGCTATTGTAATCCTTCCTGATGGAAGGGTTTTGAATAAAGAATTAGTTCGAGCGGGATATGCTTGGCAATACGACGATTATTCTAAAGATAAATCTTATGGCGATTTAGAGGAAGAAGCACGTAAAGCCAAAAAAGGATTATGGTTAGATAAAAATCCTATTCCACCTTGGGAATTTAGGAAAAAGAAACGGTAAGGGGAAAACAATGACACTTAAAGTTACAGCCGGGCTTGAAATTACCCAAGACCTGTTAATCGAAATGGGATTCATAGGTCTTGATGAATTAAGAGATTTGGAAAAAGGGATTTATGTGTCAAACCAAACAGATCATGCATTGCAATTTGAAAAAGCGCCTTCGGGAAAGTATTGGTATTTTTCCGTTGATGGTGGCTACAAACATGCTGTAACTTACTTGCATGAGTGTTTCGATATAATTGCAGAGGAAATGCATGGTAAAGGCACTTCGGACTGCAAAGCGACAATTCGAGATTATTTGGGGATTTTACCGCCAGTGAGTGAGGCATAATTGTGAACCAATTTTCTGATCCATATTACGAAGGCTATTTAGCCGCTAAAGTCAATGCACGCTCTCCATTCGACATGATAGAAGAGTTGTGCGAATCACAGCAATGGTTTGCTGGTTATGAAACAGCCTTGATGGAATTGCCGATTGAAGAATTTTTAATTCATACCGACAATGGTGCTTCGATAGAAGTTTTCGGGCTTTACAATCCGGCAAGAGATAATCAATACGAAATTTATTCTAAGAAACAAGATGTTAAAATTGTCCCATTAGCAGCAGGCGATTGCCGAGACGATGCTATTGATGATTATTTGTGTTGGTATGAACAACAATATGAAATTGATAAGGAATTTTATGATGTTGTTCCCTCTAAGGCTAAGGCTAAATTTAAACCGATGGGACCAACATCTTTTACCTTTAACTTCCACAACAGCGACAACCAAGAAATCATGGTGTTTTTACACGACCAAATACAAGATATTTATCAATCAAAAAAGCTGAAAAAGAAGAAAAAAAGCTAAAGAATTAAGGTGTTTGTTACGATATTACTAAAGGGATTTAAAATGGCAAAATTGCCGCAAAAAACATATCCATATGGTCATGGCCTTAATGATTTTTCATGTTTTGGCCCCCCGGCCACAAAAGATGGTGAATTCACCGACACCATGATTTGTGATATGGGTTGTTTCACTCAAGAAGGCAAAGATACTAATAAGTATTATCATGGGTGTGTTGCACAAAGTAAAATCAATAACAATTGGTATGCTTACTTTGAATGGGGTCGTCAAGGAGCGAAGAATCCTTCATTTCAATTTATTGAGTGTTCTTCGAAAAGCGAAGCACAGCGAGAATATGAAAAACAATTGCATGCAAAAAATGACAAACGTGGCCAGTGGGCAAACCACGCCACTCTTGGGCGTGTTTTACAGGCTAAAGCAGGAAAAGATTGCTATTTAGTCCGTCCTCAAGCAACTCGCTCCACTGGATTGCCAGATGCTCGCACGATCAAACACCAGGATGGACTAACTAAAGTTCGGCCCGAAGCTAAGAAAATTAGAAAAGTTTCTACTTGTGATTCTGAAACTTTCAAGTTAATGCGAGACATCAATGTGGCCACGGTGAGTTATACCCGTGGTTCAATGGCAGACGATTCGTTGCCGACTCAAGCTGCAATTGATGAGGGGCGAGATATTCTATCTGCGGCTCTTTCTCGGGTTAAATTTGTCGGCCATAATGTTTCTAATCAAATTCACGATAAAGAATTGATTAATCTAACCCGCCATATTTATAGTCGTATTCCTAAGAAAAAAGACAGAGGAACTAAGCCCGAAACCTGGATTTTATCTCAAAACAACATCGGCCTTTGGCAGCAAGATTTAGATGCATTTGAATCTGCGCTTTCTGTTGTAGAAAATGATTCAATCCAAAGTAACGATCCGTTTGGTGGAATGCAAATTAACATGGAGTGGTTGCCACCACAACATCCTTTGGGCGAATTTATTGGTAGCTGGATGCCTAGAGCCACACGTAATAAACATAAGTACATTGATAAAATTCAAATTAGAAATGTTTGGTCGGTTGAGAGAAAAGAAGAAAAACAATTATTTGAAAAAGAAATAAATGAAAAACTACCTAACATGCCGGCACATTTTAAAGAAAAACCATATCACCAGCCTACCAATCGTCCCGATCTATCCCCACAGGAATTTATAAAATATAAAAAGACCAATGCCGCATTATTGTTTCACGGCTCTCGTAGTGTAAATGTTTCAGGGTTATTGCGAGAAGGATTTCGTTTCCCCAAAGAATTAATTAATGTAAAACTCACTGCGGCTATGTTTAGCGGCGGTGGTGGTGGGATTTATTATGCCGATGATTTTAAAAAGAGTGCTGGATATACTTCGTTAAAAACAGCCTATTGGTCTGCTGGCGACGGAGCAATCAAGGGCAGGGGAGCATTTATGTTTCTTTGTGATGTGATTTTAGGGGTGCCGCATGTTGCTCCTGGTCCTTTTCCTTACACCGAGTATCCACATGGTACACATTGTATTTTTGGTAAAGCAGGGCATAGTCAAGTTAAAAATAATGAGTGGATTATTTTAAAGAAACCACAATATCGTTTTAGATATCTTGTCGAATTTGTAGCTTAATGCATATATACTTGTGTTTATTTTAAGAACAAGTATATATTATGCCGACGAGATATCCTTTATTATATGATTTTAACTGGTTGAAAAATGCGTATGAAATAAAACAGCTTTCAATGTCTGAAATGGCGGCGATAGCAGGCTGTTCAAAAGATGCTGTTCGCCTGGCTTTGATTCGAAATAAAATACCCATCAGATCGTCGAAAGATTCCAATAAAATTCGATTATCTCGCAGTGAAAGAAAAAGTAAATATGAAAAATTAAATGATAAAAAATGGTTGAAACAAAAATATGAAGTAGAAGGCTTATCAACTGCGAAAATATCAGAATTGGCAGGAGCAAAAACATGTAATTCGGCAAGACAAGCTTTAATTAAATATAATATTAAGATAAGATCGATTAAAGAAGGAATTACTTTCAATAGACAAGAAGATTTTTTTGTCTTTAATCAAAGTGTTATTATTGGATGCTTATTGGGCGACGGCGGATTAGGTTGTTATAATAGACAGGGTAATTCTAATGCGTTCTTTTTTAAAAAAAATAAAAATTATGACCACATAACGTATGTGGCAAATCTGCTTTTTGAAAAAAACAAAGAAAAAAGAATAAAAGAGGGAGGAAACGAGTGCAATGGGAAATATTGTAAATATTTTTCATTAAGGACTTTAACCCATGAGGCTCTAACTAAAATTGATAAAGAATGGTATCCCAAAGAACATAATTACAATAAAATTATTCCAAAAAATCTTAAAATAGATGCAACTGTTTTGCTTCACTGGTTTTTAGATGATGGTTCTACTTCATTTTGTAAAAATTCAGTAAGGGCTGTATTTTGTTCTGAAAGCTTTCATAAAAATGATCAAAAAATGTTAGTGGACAAAATTCACAACATGTTCCCTGATCTTAAATTAACTTTAAATAAATGTAATTCTGGGTTTGGTTGGAGAGTGGGCATCAAGCCAAATTCATTAAATATTTTTTATGACATAATTGGTCCGTGTCCCGTCCCAAGTTTGGCCTATAAGTGGAAGCATCCCAAGTTTACAAGATTGTAAAAGAACGGTATAATTGCATAAAGCACGATTCACCGCCTAGTTTACAACAATCAGAGATCAAGATAAAATGAGTGTTCGAAAAGCTTTAATTTTAGTCCCGTTGACATTCCTATTTGTCGCAGTAACGAGTCAGCTTTTAACATTTAAATTGTTTGATATTTTTACAATCTTACTTATCAATGGCATTGATGCCTGTTTGGTTTTTTACCAAGGAAATTTTGATTGTACTACCGCCGATAAACATTTTCGATGCAAATAGTTTTTCTAGAGATATTGTTATCGGAATTGGTTTGGGCTTGTTTACAGTCCTAGTAGAAGCAATTGCCTTAACTTGGGCAATTCATCAAGCATTGAAATGGGGCAGCAGTTAATTTTTTGGAGGTTATAAAATGTGTAATTCAGCTACTCTTTCTCTTATTCGTCAAGAAGTGGAACAAAAGGTTCAGTTGGGCGTTTTGTTTACGGCTTTTGATGTTACTTTGGCCGTTCAAGAAACCCTCAAAGGGCAAGGTCAATATGATCCTTCTTGTCACCGTCATCGTTATTTGAAAAATGATGTTCATCGTGTTGTGTCTGAAATTGCTGGAAGCAGCTATGATCGTAAGTTGCAAGATGTTGGCGCTCCTTCCGAAGCTTATGTTTACTTTCCAATTGGCGCCGATCCTGCCTCTTATGTGCCTTTGCAGCGAAAAGATTCCCCGGTTGACAATGCTGTTGGACCTTATTCCATCGATATTCCCGTTCCAGCCATTATTGCTACTAACAATGGTGATGGGCATACTGTTGATGCTCGTGGTTCTCTCACAATCCCCGCAGCTTTGATGCGGCAATTGGGTTTTAATTTTGATGAAACGGCTTATGTTGCCAAAGAAGGTAATTCTTTGACCGTATCTCGCACCCAACCAAAAAATGACCAAGTGGCAACTTATACAGTTGACCACAACTGCAACGTTCGCCTAACCCGTCCTTGTCTTGCCCAAGTGTTTGAAAATGTCGATTCTTATGATTTTGAAGTCGGCAATGTGCAAGGGGTAGATTGCATCTTGGTCAAGAATTATGATGGTTAAAGATGAACAAAGATAAAATTAAAGGCATGTTCCTAGGCATTGCTATTGGCGATGCACTAGGCATGCCTGTTGAGTCATGGACTCAAGAGAGAATTAAAGAAACATATGGATATGTAAAAGAATACAAGGTGCCTGATGGACATAAATGGTTCAATGGGCAACCGGCAGGAATGACAACGGATGACACACAATTGTCCGTTGCTGTTGCCGAAGCTTTAATGCAAAAACCAGCTTGCATGGAAGCGCAAAAAGAATGGCATATTGCCGCTCTAAAAGAATCTACAATGGGCTGGGGTAATTCTACTCGCAATTCTGTGAGAAATTTGGCCAATGGTGCTCATTGGTCTGAATCTGGTAAGGGTCAAAGTGGTTTGGGGAATGGAGTTGCAATGAAAATTGCACCCGCCGCCGCTTATCTCTTCAGTGTTAGAAAATCCAAATCAAAGATGGCCGAGGGGTTTAAGTTTATTCGACGATTAAATCTTATGACCCATTATACTCATATGTCTCTTTGTACTACAATGTCCCAAGTATTTGCTATTATTGTTGCATTAAAATATAATCCTTCTAATTCTCAATCCATGATTGAAAAGCTTAAAGAGTTTGTGATTGCCGCATGTCGAAAAGAAAAAGAGATTTTAATTACCTATAATGAAAGCGAAGATGATATCACCGCTAGGTTTGAAAAGTTATTTTCCGAGCCTCATGATACACAAAAGTTGATTGAAGACTTTGGCGGTGGGAGTTGCTATTGTTATAATAGTATTCCGTTTACATTTGGATTTTTTCTCAATAATCCTTGTAGCGTTGATAATTTATATGAAGTAATCAATGCTGGCGGCGATACTGATTCTAATGCTTCTATGTTAGGGGCTTTATTGGGGGCTTTGAATGGTTCTTCTATCTTTCCATCAAATCTGGTTGATGAGTTGCCGGAAAAAGACAAAATCCTCGATGTAGCCGAGCGTTTTGCTGGAAAATTCGGATTCGAGTGATGTTGGTTTACAACTCGAATTTTTCACCGTATAATGTTCAAAGTTGAACATTTTGGCAAACGCCGGTTAACACAAATATGGAGTTTATCTAATGCCCAAGACTAAGAACAAGACCGAAAACCGTATCAGCATCCCTGCTGCCATTCGAGACGAGCAGCCTACGAAGAAAAGCGCCAGTGATTTGCTTTCTGGGTTGACGGCGAAGGCAAAAAAGCCTGAGAAGAAAACCGAGTCCAAGAAGCAACACCCTGAGCTTGCTTTGGAAACTCATACTCAGGATTTGTTTTCTCGTTTTGCGCAAACGAAGCAAGTTTTCGATGTTGTCGAAGGCGAGCTTAAGGCAGTAAAGGGCGAACTGAATGATGAACTATTTGGCTCATGGGTTGCGGGCCTTTTTGCTCAAAAGGCATGGCCGTCGAGCCCTGCAATCAAGGTGCGTGATGCCAACGGTAAATTGGATGCCGAAGGTTTGTATGTGGTTCAGGAAAAGTTTAAGCTTCAAATTCCTGATGAGGACAACCCGGCAAATTCGATTATTGAAGGCTTGATTGCTCCTTCTATCGATGGAGATTCTACCACCGAGCCTCTTTCTCAAGAAGACGCCGAATTGGTTGTTTCTGAAATTGATTTCTCGCCTCAGTTGACTCTGCGTCCATTCGGTGAATTGGTCAGTGGTCATTATGTGGATCGCCAGTTCGTTGAAGCTACCGATGCTGAAAAGGCAGTTGGTCAGAAGTTGTTGGAATTTGTTACCAATAACTTGACGGAAGAGGAAAAAGAATTGGTTCTAATTAGTAAGGCAAACACTACTGTAAAGAAGGGTGTTTTGGATCGTGTTGCTCAGTATGTTAAGTCTACCAAGCAACTTTTCCGTGTCTTCCAATATTTGGTTCCTGTCAATTATCCGAAGGGTGCCAAGTTTGGTGTCAGCGATACGCCTGTGACTCGCACGAAGCGTTTGGTCGCCTACACTGAAGAACTTTTGGGCTCCGATTAAATCGGTTGCCTAGCAGTTGAAACTGCGTGCTCTCGTAGCTCAATGGTTAGAGTCGGTCGTTTCTAAAACGATGCGTTGTGGGTTCGAGTCCCACCGAGAGCGCTTTCAAATTGATGAGAAGGTTTATTGATGAAAATCATACTTACCATACTGATATTCTATTCAATTTGTTCATTGCTTTTATTTGTTTTAAATGATAAGTTTTTAGATGTTTCCCCTCGAAAATGGTTGGTGTATATAATTTTTTCACCTGCTATTGTAATTTATTTTACAATTAAATTAATATGGCAATTTTCATTACAATTGTATTATAATCGCTGGTAAATTCATAATTATTCCAATAAATACAATAATTGGAGTAATTATGAAAAACTTTGCTGAATGGGAAGAGGGTCAATTTCTTGATAAACAACAAGACATTTTATTAGAAATGTCTGCCCGTCGTTCTTTTTGGAGAACAATTGGCAAATTCGTCCAGCAAGGCAACATCACACTTCAAAAACCAGTTGCCATACTTACTGCATTTCGAGCCGACATTCCCGGCAACTCTGCCCAGAAACTTATCAAAAACAGAAAAGCTAATAGGCGACTTCAGCAAAAATTGCTTTCTTTAGGTTTTTCTTTTTATCCTGTTCTTGGCGTTGGCCAAGAGGAAGATAAAGAAGGGAATATACATCCACAAAAAGAGGAAAGCTTTGTTGTTCAGCCACAGGGAGATATGCCGAATGACGAGTTTGTTCAACATATAAAAACCTTGTGTTTTGATGACAAGGGCGATCATTGTCAGTGGGGCTCTGTTGTCAAATTGCCTGGAGAGCCTATAGTTATGATCCATCATGGTGGAAATCCACAATCTCCTGAGGATTATAATCAAGTTGACAAACTGGGGAATGATGTTAAAATAAGAGATGAAGAACCATACTATGCCCAGATGACGAAAGGGCCGCCACGGCAATTTGTTACACATGACCGAACTCAACAACCTTGAAAAACAACTGGCTCAATCTCTAGGTAAGATATATCGTTATTATAATATATTGCATGATATGGGCAAAGTATCTGAACAAGACAAAATTGAATTGGCACAACGTATTTTGCGAGAACAAGATTTAGGTGTTTTTGGAGCCCAAGCCGAATACCAAAAATGGATGGAGAAAAGAAATGATTAACCTAATTCAAAAGTTTTTCGGGGTTTTTGGGTTATATGAAAATCCCTTTTTCGGAAAAACTAACAATAAGGAAGCAGATAAGATTTTTAAAGAATATATTATCTGTGTCAAGGATTATTTGTTGCTAGGTGCCAACGATCAGGTTGTGCAAAATGAACCATTTATGCGTGATATTGAAGAACGCATTGGGATTTTTGATTGCCATGTAGATCATTTTCGTCGTAATTTAATGGCATTTATGGGGGGATTAGCTGCTTCTAAAAAGAAATTACGTTGGGATTCACACCCTAATTTAGCCAAAGCTATTAAATTAAAAATAAAAAATTCAGTTGAAGAACAGCCAGATAGCGAACATGCTAATCTAAACTCTAAAATCCTTTCAGGCTTGGCTGGATGGTCTGATTTAGAACGATGGGATTATTTGAAATCTTCAAAAAAAGAAGAGCCCGAAGTTTTACGTCCTGGCCTAAAAACGGAGAGCCCAACAGTAGAATATAATAAATTAATTTCTAGGATCATTACTGGCACGGCCACTAAGGACGAAGTAGTTCGTGCTAATGAATTACGAGAAGAAATTGAGAAAAAAAGAAAAATAAGGATTAAAAAGAAATGACTGATGAATTTGATCAAGAATTTATTAGCGATACATTTGGTACACCAAGTCCGAAGCAGAAACAATTGCTTTGTAAAGCAGGAATAGGTCATGAATTTATGGTAACTCCTGGGCAATATGCTAAATTTCAATCAGATTTAAAAAAGGTGCAAAGTGCAATCGATGCAACCCAAACCCAGAGAGAAAAGGCTGTTTCAAAAGTAATCGAAATAATTGCAAATAACGAAAATTCAGCCTTGCCTTTGACGAATCCTGTCGTGCTAATCAAACAGGTTTTTTTGGATTACGGCCTTGATGTATTGAAGGCTTTTAATCGGTTAAGCTAAATTTCCTCTTTACAAATCGCAGCCGCATGACTATAATACCTGTAGACACTGAAACCTCCGAAATAAGGATTTTTGAAATGACCTAGGGCTCTGATACTAAAACTTATATTTACATCTTTGTGCGGCACGATCTCTCTTCGCCGCAGATTGCAGTTCAATCTTCTCATGCTGCAATTGAAACCGCAAGGTTTATCTCTCCCCACGTTGAACATCCAAGTGTCATAATATGCGCTTTGGACAACGAGGAAAAGCTGCAAAAACACCTGGATAAACTCCGTGCGCAGGGTGTTATTTGCAGGCCCTTCTATGAAAGTGATCTCGGTAATGAATTAACTGCTTTTTCTACCGAGCCTATACCTGAAAATAAAAAACATATATTTCGCAGGTATCAACTTCTTAAAAGTTCTAATTTCAAACAAGCCCCCGGCTGTTTCTGTCAATCTCCACAATGGCCGGGTGGTTTATGTCCTGAGTGTGTTAAAGGAGGTGCTGCATGATTTCCTTTGATGATCTTGTAAAAGAAATGCTTAAATGCGAACAAACCAAAGGACAAACTGTGTACCAACATGGCGTCGATGTTTGGAATTGTTTTTCAGAATTAACTGAGATCGTTCATAGAAATTGGCGATTGCCTAGTTGGTTTTATGATTATGGTGAAGGCTTAATTGAAAACATTCATGAAAATCATGTAATTTCAAATTACATTCGATTACATGATATTGGCAAGCCGCATTGTCGTACTGTAGATGAAAACGGCAAGGTTCATTTCCCCAATCATGCTGAAGTTTCTAAAAACATTTTCTTAGAATCTGACGATGTTTACAACACACAAGAACAATTGAAGTCCGATGGGCGAAAAATTGCTAATTTAATTGGATGGGATATGATTTTACACACGGCTTCGGCTGAGGAAATTCAAAATTATATTGAAAATATCTGGACCATCCAAGATGCGTGTACTTTGCTATTAGCCGCCCTTGCAGAAGTCCATAGCAATGCGAAGTTGTTTGGTGGCACAGATTCCAACAGTTTTAAAGCAAAATGGAAGCAATTGGATCGACGAGGCAAACAAATTTGTAATTTTTATTTTGAACAGGAGAAGAAAAATGGCTAAAGAAGATTTGCTTTTGAAATGGAATAAGCTCAATGAACGATTGAAAAGGAAATTTGAAAATGAATGAACAAGAATGGATTAAAGAAGCAAAATTAATGATTAAGTCAAATCAAGAATTGATTGAAGAAGTTAACAATTTGTCTAGTTGTGAAGCACATTGGCATGAAATGAAACGACAACAAAATTGGGCTTATAAAATGATAGCCTTTCTTAAATCAGGCATTTCTTTAATTGAAGAAAAGGAACCAAAATGAACATTAGAAACAAAATTACAGAATTCAACAAAGCTAAGCTTCAACTTGAGAAATTCGAGGCCGCATTGTCAAAAGAATTAAATGATAAAGTATTTTCTGCTGCTGAGATTTGTTTAAAAAAATCTAGAGAGTTAGAAGAGGCAAAAGGCAATCATTGTGGTTATGGCTGGCCATCTTCAAATGCGTTGAGTCCATATGATAAATGGACCATTCAGGATGATGAAATTGTGGTGGAATGGGAAGAGACATGGAATTACGGCGGGCATGATCAAGGGTCGTTTTCCATGAAATTAGATTTTGTTTTAAATGAAAACAATGAACAATCAAATTACATCGTTGAAATGAACAATCAAATTAAAAAATCAAAGCAAGAAAAAGAGCAAAAAGAAAAAGAAATAAAAATTAAAAAGTTAAATCAACTTAAAGCGGAGTTATCGTAATCCCAGCCAGTTAGAACATCAGCGGCTTGCTGCTGAAGATTCGGCGTTCAATTCCCGAACTGGCTGCTTTTTTAACAAAGGAGAAAAAATGAATAAAACATCAGGAACTAAAGAATTTTATGCAAAAGAAATTCAAGAAGTAGAAACCCAACCAGGATGTTGGAATACATTGAAAATAGGAATATTTAACAAAAATGATGAACAGATAGGTGAATACGATAGGAACTACACAACTTTATTTAAAACTTTCTATCCGTTTCAACTTAAAGATCAATGGTATGCTCTGTATAGTTCCGATTATACCGCAACTAGAGTTATGACACTGCCAGATTGTAAAGATATATGTGGAGAAGAACGAAATGGATTTGGATTTTGTCCCACCCATTACTACGTTCCAGATTTAACCAATGAAGATTTAGCTTATGAATATACAAAAAATAAAGAAAAAGCCAAATGGCCCATTGGAAGTTTTGGTTTTATGGCTGGTTGTGTTTGGGGCGATGATTCCAGTTGGAAGATTCAATTTTTAGACTTAAGAAACATTCCAGAATCTTTTGTTAGAGATGATAGGTTTGGTTATATTTGTATGCCCGGAGGTGCAAAATCTCTGAAAGATTGTATTGATTTTGATTGCTTCGAAGCAGACCGCCCCTGTGTTTATATTTCAGCAGAATGTCTTTACACATTCGAGACGCCAGAAGAGAAAAAAGAAAGAGAAAAGAGAGACAGAAAATTTCTGAAAGCAAACAGTAGAAATGTTTTAAATCCGCTGAATTGGTTTAAAGGAGGAAAATGAACGCAACAAAAGAATTGGAGAAGTGGAAAAATGAACATAAATCCCACGCTGTATCGATTTCTCATGATGATGGATATGGTGCAATTTGTGGATGGGAAGTAATTTTATATATTCATGGTGAAAAAATCGTAGCAATAGAAAACGCTAGCAGGTGTCACGAATCGGAAACTTGTGTCGTGCTGACTGATCCTGATGAGGGAAACGATAGCAATTGGGATGATGATTGGCCAGGACTAGAAAAAACTATTTTAGCTGCAATTAAATGTGCAAGAAAATTTAAGGAGAAACAAAATGAATCAAGCAATTAAAGGTCGTTGGGGCTGGCACCCTTGTGATTATCAAACCTATTTAAAACTCAAGAAAATTAAGAAGTGGTATTGGGAAACCATTTACGCTAGAGCCAAATATCATCGTTGGGCAAGGAAATTGCCAAAAAATCGCAATAGGCCGGAACCAGAGAAATATTGTACGTTGACCGGCGATAGATGTTGGAACAGCAAAACCAAGAAAACTGACGAATCTATGTTAAAATGGTTTGAATTAGCTCGTCGCCCTAAATGGGTTGAAAGTGAAGTTGTTCCTTTTATGGATAGTCAATTAGAGATTATCAATGAAACATATGAAAAACTTGAATTGTGGTTTACAAAAACTAATGTTTCTGTATAATTAAAAGAATTATCATAATATTGAATAAATAATGCATGTTCGAGAATGTTTATTTGAGTTTGGGCATTAATTATGCCTAAACAAAAGATTAAAACTACAATTCAATGGGAAGTAGACCTTCCAGAGGGCGAATTCAACCTTGCAAAATTTGCAAGGAAAAAGTTGGAATCGGTCTTTCCACATGATTTCAAAATTCTAAAAGTAAATGTACCAGGAAGGAAAAAGTTTCATTTAGAAACTTTGGCCGAGTTTACTTTAGAAGATATATTTGACCGTCTCACAACCGAAGAATCAAGATTGCCTTTTGAAGTCGATGATTCTGTTTATAATGTTCGTATGAACTCACACAGATATTTTGTTTTTAAACAAAATCATATTTGCGTGGCATGCGGCCTTGCTGGTGAGAAGTTCTTGTTACAACAAAATCCTTGTGATAAATCTCCGCACTTCAACCTCTACGGCGTTGAAAATGACGAATTGATATTGATGACTAAGGACCATGTTTTGCCAAAATCGAAAGGTGGAAAAAATAGTCATGATAATTATGTTACAATGTGCATAATTTGCAACAATCTCAAGGCAAACTATGAAATCACTCCCGATCAAATTAGAGAATTGCGCAGCCTAAAAGAACAGAACCCAGAACTTCCAAAAAAGCAGTTGGGAAAATTAATTTCACACACTCGTGAAAAAATGGCCCACGCTAACATGAGTGCTTTACAAAGCGAAAATCCAGAGTTATAATCATCAAGCATGATGTTCGTATCCACAGGATTGGTGAATTACAGCCCTCGACTCATTGGCAATTCTGATGAGAAGTGGTGGCTAGTTTTGCAATGTGGTTCTGAAATCGGCAAATACTATCGTCGTTTATACGATTATCTAACTAACAACTGTCGTAAAATACAAGCTCCAGGATGGAAAGATCACATCACTATCGGCAGGAATGAAAAGCCACCTGATGAGTTCCAATCACTTTGGGGGAAATACGAAGGATTGGAAGTCGAGTTCGAGTATAACAGTGTTCCTCGCACCAATGGCCAATATTACTGGCTTGACGTTAAATGCGATTGGCTGTTAGACTTAAGAGAAGAGTTGGGACTGCCCCGAGAACCAGAGTTTAAATTACACTTAACAATTGGGAACAATATTAATCTATGAACAAGTTTGAAAAAGGAAAATATTACGTTTGCACGCCACCCGGAGAAAATTGGTCTGATTTTGAAGGCCCATTTGACAGCGAACAAGAAGGTCGTGAATATCTTTCTAAATTCGTTGGTCCATATGTCACTCCTGAGTTGGGCCGCATTGTTCTTACTGTGTTTAACGATGATAACAAATTACATTTAGTTAAGGATGAGCAAGATCGCATTGTAAATGTGAATCTGCTTTGTATGTTATGTGCGAATACAAATTAGCATTTTTTACTAATGATTCCAAGCTTGCTGCTGAGTTAATCGACTGGCTAAAAGACAAACAGGCAGCAGAGGATTCTTCTTTGCTTGTTGTTGATTATAACGAACGAGATAGGGCAATCGAGTGTTTGGCAAGCGAAGTTGGTGTCGATATCGAAGACCCGGATAATCCATTTATCGACGATCCTGAGTTTGGCGATTCTTTAATGGAAGAAATTGCCGAAGCAGCTTTGGAACAAGCTAAAAATGGAGATTAATATGGTCGGTTTAATCTTATATAAGAAGATTAGAAAAGGCAGGTGGCTTCGTAGAGAATATAAGCATCAATGTCCCCATGAAATGTTAATCCACGGCAGATGCCAAGGAACTGTCGGCCATGCCGGAAATCATTGGATGTATTCGCCTAAAGGCGATTTTTGTCATACAGAAGAAAATGGTGCTTATTGCGAAATCCCTCCTGGTCATAAAAAATATGTTCATCCAAAATTGATGCAAAAATATTTACACCTCTCGTATTACAACGATAGTATTATTGTTAATCCTGAAGTTCTTGAGAAATTAGAGGCTGGAAAGTCGCCAGAACCCGGCGCCAGTATTGACCGTCCTTGCACCCAAGAAGAAATTGATAAATTCTTTCAATAGGAGTTAAAAATGAAACAATTGTTTGCTGCAATTTTTATGTTGGTTTTGGCAACCCCTGTTGTCGCACAACAACGATTCTCTGAATTGGTTGGTCCTGTAAATGTTACTAATTCAACTGTCAAAGCCGATGGCCTTGTGCCAGTTCCTTATATTACCTGGGGTGGCGACGTTGCCGAATTTTATGCAAATGGTGGCTTGAAAACCACCAATGGTTCAATTAACAATAAATTGGGCCTGAACATCGCTTTGACCAAAGGTGACGATTTCGTTCAACAGGTACGTGATTACATGACAGGTAAAAGTCCGTTTTTACGTATGACGCTGGACATGGCTGGTCAAGCAAGCGAAGTTTTGAACTCTGATCCTCGAACTAAGCCTCATATTTTGGTGCAATTAACCTGGAGTGCCGGGGATCACGTTGTCGCCACCGAAGGGGTCAAGACGTTAAATGATTTGGTATCTAAGCCAGGTGGCAAAAAAGTCCGTGTCGCTGTGCAGCAAGGCGGCCCACACGTTGGTTTGCTTTATAAAATGCTTAAAGCTGCCCAAGCCACTAAGGATGATATTGAAATCGTTTGGACCCAAGATTTGTCAGGTCCAAAAGGCCCCGCAGAAGTTTTCCGTAAAGGCGAGGCTGATGCTGCCTGTGTAATTACCCCCGATATGATTGGCCTGACTGGCGGTGTTGAAGGTATTGGCTCTGGTGCCGAAGGGACTGTAAAGGGTGCCCATGTTGTTGTTAGCACACAAACTATGACTCGTGCAATTGCCGACGTATGGGCAGTTCGCTCTGATTGGTATAATGCAAATAAATCTTTTTGCGAGAAGTTTGTTGCTGGTTTTCTCAAGGGCAGCGAAGATTTGGTTGCCATGCGAAAGCAATTTGATGAAACCAATAAATTAACCCCGGAATATCGTAATATTTTGACCGTTGCCCAAAATGCCTTTGGCAAGGAAGTAATTCCTAGTTTGGAAATCGATGGTCACGGATTGCTTTTGGATGCTACTTTTGTCGGCCTTCCAGGGCAGGTGTCTTGGTTTGAGGATAAAGGTAATTTGAATGGATATGAGCCTTCTGCTAAATCAGCGGTAGATTTGGCGGTCGATTGGGGTTATGCCAAGTCTCGTAATGGATTTGTCCCTGCTGAATTAAATTATCAAAATGTTGCTACGATTGCAGGGGTTGAATATAAGGCTCCTAAAAATACCAATCGTATTGCGGCTGAACAGATTAACGTGTTTCCAGATTCTGATTTGGATGACCGCACCATTCTTTCATTCAGTATTAATTTCAAGCCTAATCAAGATGAATTTAGTGTTGATCAATATGGTTCTGAATTTAATCGTGCTCTTGAAATTGTAAGCACTTTTGGCAATTCATTGTTGGTGGTTCGTGGTCATGCCGATCCAACCAAAACCCTTACCGATTTGATTAAGGCAGGAATTGCTAAGGGCGTGATCCAGCGTCGTGGTGCTTCGGGTTCTTATCATTATTATTTGAATGGTCAAGAGCTTGATCTGGAAAATACGGATAAAATTGTTTCTCTCATCAAGGCTGGTGCGTTTGACGGCGCACAGCCTACAGCTACTTTGAGGTTTGATCCTCCTCAAGAGACGATGATGGCTGCGCTGAAGCTGTCAACTGATCGTGCCGAAGAAGTAGTTGAACAAATTTCAAAGTTTGCTCACGATCAGGGTAAAAACTTTGATGCTTCTCAGGTTAAGCCAGTTGGTGCTGGTATTGCCGAGCCCGTTGTTGCCAAACCGAGCAACATGGACGAAGCCGAAAAGAATATGCGTGTTGAATTTCGTATCATTCGCATTTCTCCCGAAGCTATCAAGCCTTCTGATTTTGATTACTAATGTCTAAATCTATAGAAAAATGTCTAGAAGAAATCTGCGGACAGCTTCATGGGCGTGCTAAGACTGGCGATTGGTCGGATTTGCCCGTCGATGAAGATTATCCCGAAATCATTAAACGATTAATTTGCAATGTTAATTTAACTAAACATGCGGTTGATCGTAAAAAAGAATTAGATTTGCTTGGCAATTCCTATTATTGGGGAAGAGACTTGCGTTCATCGACCCAAAACCAAAAGGATAATCAATCGTGAAAAATTACTTTTTAATTTTGCTGTTAATGCTGGCTAGCCCTGTAATCGCAGGCCAGAACGTCGTGATAGTTGTGGACGACTCAGGCTCTATGGGCTCTTACATGGACGCCAATGTCACACGAATTGAGGCCGCACGAACGGCGTTGAAAGAGACTGTTAGAAACCTTCCTGATGACACACGATTGGGGATTATTACTTTAAATGGTTATTGGGAGCCTGATAAATGGTTGCTTCCATTTGGCCATTTAAATAAAACAGATGCCCTGCAAAAAATAGACACTCTCGTTGAATCGGGCGGAACGCCTTTGTCTGAAACCATGAAAGCTGGGTGTGATGTTCTTTTGGCCGACCGTGCCAAAAATGGTTATGGAATTTATACCTTGCTGGTTGTCACGGATGGCGAGGCGAACAACAATAGGCGTGTAGATGACTATGTAAAAGATATTAAGAACCGTGGTGTTACCATTGATGCAATTGGTGTAGATATGGACCAAGATCATAGTTTGGCTACAAAAGTGCATGCTTATCGTCGTGCAAATGATCCTGAATCATTAATGAAAGCTATTTCAGCTACATTTGCGGAGCCCCCAGTGGCCGATAAGGCCGCTGCGGAAGAAGATTTTGCCTTGCTAGAAGGATTGCCTGATGGTGCTGCACCCAAGCTTATTGATGCGTTGGTAACTGGTAATAACACACCTATTGGAGAGAGCCAAGAGGTAGTGTTTGATGAAAACGGCAAAGTTCAATTTGATGAACAAGGAAATCCTGTTACTGCAACTGTTGAGTATTCAACAAACTGGTGGCCTGTGTATCTAGCCGCTGTCGTTTTTATTATTGTGGTTATTGTTATTTTAGGAGCCGCTTTAGTCACAGGATAAACGGATAAACAATGAAAAGTAAATTAATTGTAGTAAGCTTTATTTGGCTTGTTATCCTTTTCGTCTTTGCTGCTGCTTGGAAATTATGGTGGGTTCCAAGTCAAGAAGAAGCCGTAGAACAAGCCGCACAGGAAGCACACGAAGAAGCTATTCGTCAAACTGGTTCTGCTTCTAAATATAGAACTCAAATTAATTTTGCTTACGACTCTTTTTCAGGTTATAGTATTTTCCGAAGTGAAAATTTCAAAAATAATTTGTCTCAGAAAAGTCTTAAAGTCAATTTAGTTGATGATGGAGCCAATTACATTGAACGTCTCAAAGGCTTGCAAAGTGGTAAATACCAAATGGCCGCTTTTACTATTGATGCTTTGATTAAAGCTTCTGATGAGATTGGTGATCTCCCTGCTACAATTGTAGAAATTATTGATGAGAGTCGTGGATGTGATGCCATGACTGGTTATAAGCTGGCCATACCTGATCTCGATGCACTAAACGATCCAGAAGTGAAATTCATTCTTATTGAGAATTTCCCTGCCGAGACACTTTCTCGTGTAGTTATGTCACATTTTGGGTTGAACAACGTTTCAGAGAAATCTTTTATCCCGGTAGCCAACGCAGAAGAAGTTTATCGTCGTTATAGAGAATCCAAACCTTCAGACAAATTTGTTTTTGTCTTATGGGAGCCTTATGTAACAAAAATGTTGGAAAATCCAAATGTTCACGATTTGGTCAATAGTTCTCGATTTAGAGGTTATATTGTAGATGTAATCGTAGCCAGCCGAGATTTTCTTGTAAAAGACGAACAGGCAGTTCGAGATTTTATTGAAGCTTATTTAAGCTCAGTATATCACTATAGAAATACAATGGAATCATTGGTTGCCTCTGATGCCAAGGAGGCAGGAACACCATTAAACGATGAACAAATTAAACGGCTGGTTAAAGGCATTTGGTGGAAGAATACTGTTGAAAATTATGCCCACATGGGTGTAGAGAGCCATTCTTTACAACATATTGAAGATATGATTGCCAATATTACAAAAGTTCTTATTTCCACAGGCAGCATTTCTAGTGATCCTGCTAATGGTCAACCAAACATCCTTTATTACAATAAAATTCTTTCTGACATTAAAAATAACAACTTTTTCCCTGGTAAAGAAAACCTGCGAACAGAATCGGATGTGCTGCCTAGTTTAAACGATGAAGAGTGGTCAAAACTGACTCCTGTTGGCACGTTAAAAGTGCCAAAAATTGTGTTTGCTCGTGGCACATCAAAAGTTACAAGCCAAAGTGAAATTACTCTGAATGAATTGGTTGAAAAACTAAAGACATGGCCTCAGTATTACCTTGTCATTAAGGGCGATGCCAGCTTGAGAGGCGATATTGAAGCAAATAAAGCTTTGGCATTAGAACGTGCCAAGTCGGTAGAAAGATATTTGTTAAACCACGGTATTAGTTCAACCAGAGTCAAAGCAGTGGCGGTAGAGCCTACTGGCTCGACGGATGTGATGTTTCAATTAGGCTATCTGCCGTATTAAACAGAGGTTCTAATGGAAATTTTCAAGAAATTACGATCAGATTCAGGAGTTATTATAGTTTATTGCAAACCTGATAAACCTCCAACAAAGTTGGCAATTAAAAAAGCCAAATCTAGTGTGGCCAAATATGCTAAAAAAGGTTGTGTTGAAGGTGTTTGTGCTTTGTGTGAAAAAACCACGGCTGTTGCCTCAGATGTAAGTTGTATAAAGGTGTCAGGAGTATGTGGTTGGTGCAGTTTATTCCTTGCAGAAAAGGTGAATTATATTACTAAATCTGAACTTCCTACAATCAAAGAAATATTGAAAATATCAGATAATGGTGAAGAGTTAGGCACGGTTGAACAACGGATATTGGTTCAACATGTGAAAGAAATGCAAAATGCACAAACTGTCGGATAAAATATTTGGAAACGTATTTTTAGGACTTGTGATGTGGACCATTACAGGTGTAATGGTCTATAGAAATCAATATTTTTGGACCCCAATTGCCTTATCATCAATTTTTACAATTTTAGGTGTCGTTGATGTATTTTCTTCCTGTCCCACTCGACGATGAACATCGCCCCATCACAAAAAATCCCGATGATTCTGATCAGGCACTTGAAGCCGGTTTTGTTTTTCATTGTATTAATTTTACATTTTTGGGGATTATTTTACTTTTATCAGCGCCAATAATAGGAATTTATTCAATAGTTCCTTGGTCGATACTCGTCGCTTATTTTGCGCAATTTACGTTTAAACGCTGGTTTACATGGGACAACTTCTACCGTAAAATATCCCAAAAGGATAAACCGCCCGTGAAAAGCCAAGTAAGAAAGCGAGTTCTAATTGACTTGTTTGCTAGCAAGTCAGTTATTTTGCCGGTGGTTGGAGGTTTGACCACTCTTATTGTTTCTTGGGTTACAGAAAACCCCTATATAGCATTTACAGGTCTTGGTGCTACACTGGGAGGCTTGGGAGTTTTTGCTTCAAAATGGGTATTGGGACTTGAGAAAATAACCCAGCAAGCTTATGAAGAAGTTATTCGCAAAACCAAAGAACAGAAAAATAAAATTCTCGATGATCTAGAAAAGCGATTAAAGGCCGACCGAGACCCCCGGCCAGAAAAATGTCTACGAGAGCTTCGAGAACTTCATTTGCTTTTAAGCCAAGAAGAAGGCATTTGGGCCGAAACTATCTTAGAGGACTTTGAACGTCTTTTTAACGTCTGTGTTGAACAAATTAAGAAAACAGATGATCTTTGGCGTAAGAGTCGAAAATCCACTGGAGCCGCCAAGAAAACTTATAAGAAAAACAGAGAGCGACTTGTTAAAGAAATTGAAGAGACAACACTTCATTTAACCAAGAATATTCAACAATTTAAACAACAATCAGACCATCAAATGACCACTTCAGAATTAAGTGAAGCAAAACAAGAATTAGAACGCACTATTGAAGTGGCCAAACGAGTAGATCAAGAGCTTTCAGGAATTCAAAATAAAGGTTATGATCCAAAGGAATTCGAACTATGAGCTATTGGTCAGTTGTGAAGCCCGCCGCTGAGAAACTATTGGAATTCACAGATGATCCTTCAATTGCAAAGGTTATTGGTGAAACTGCTGCACACCTTTTGTATGAGAAGAAATTTACAATTGGGGCTAAAGTTGTTACAATTGAAACAACCCGTATGTCTAGCGACTGGAACCCCGAGTTTGCAGCATACCGTCGTTTTAATGTAGAAGGCGAAGTGATAAATGTTCACGACGCACACGGCCTTTGTTTTGAAGTCAAACACACAGATGGAACTGTAGCTTGCTACGATCCTTGGGAATTAAAATTGAGGAGTAAAAATGTTTAGAGCTATCGGTCGCCTGCTTCGTACAATTGGTTATTTTTTCAGTGGTCGCCTTGATAAGGCGAGTGATAAAATTGCACTTAATGATGCAGTCGTAAGTTCGACTTACGATCAAATTATTTCTGAAAAACGCAATAGCATCCAGACTTATAAAGATGCTATTGCGGGTATGGTGGCTGAACGAGAAAAAAAGAAGATTCGCATCCAAGATGAAACGAAGCAGATTGAACAATTAGAGAAATATAAGGCCGGTGCTCTGGCTAAGGCTCAGCACGTTATCCAGGAAGTTGGCCAAGACCCTGAAGCTTTGAAGCAAAATGCCGATTACATTAAATGTCAAGCTGCTTTTAGTGACTTCTCTAGCACACTGGATGAGAAGAACGCCATTGTGCAGGAACTAGAATCGGATGTGAAACAATATTCCGATAAAATTAATCAGCACAAGGTAGTCCTTGAAGGTTTGATGCGTGAACATGATAAGCTGAAGCAAGAAAAACATGATGCTCGTGCCGAGATTGTCAGCGCTCAAGAAGAGCGAAAAATTGCTGATTTGCTTAGTGGTATCTCGGATGATGGAACCGATCAAGAATTGGCTCGCATGCGTGATATCCGGGCAAAAGCCAAAGCAAATGCTGCGGTTAGTAGTGAACTAGCTGGCTTGGATTCCAAGAAGTCCGAACAGGAGTTTTTGGACTATGCTTCAAAGAATCAGGCAAATTCTGAGTTTGAATCTTTGTTGGGTTTGGCGAAAAAGGAAACCACGACTACTACGTCGGAACCCACACCTATTCAGGAAAGTTAAAAAATGAAAACAATTAAATTGGGTTATGGTAAAGGTGAAGAAGGCAAACAAGCTTGTTGGATGACTGCACTTCAAGCACATTTAAATGGTGAATGGACTGACAGATGTGATTGTGTTGCATATCCAATCAACAGACTTTGCATCGTTATTAATGATATTTATGGTGAAACTCATGATAAAGAACGCACAGAAGACATCCTTGAGTTTGGCCTATTTGACCCAATTGGAACTAAACATAGAGAAAAAGAATCTCTTGAAATACTAATTAAAGCATCACAAACTTGGGCTAAATTAGCTAAAGATTTTGCTGCTAATGCTTCTGCTGCTGCTTATGCTGCTTATGCTGCTGCTTATGCTGCTGCTTATGCTTCTGCTAATGTTGCTAATGCTTCTGCTGCTGCTTATGCTGATGCTTATGCTGATGCTGCTGCTGCTGCTTATGCTGCTGCTGCTTATGCTGATGCTGCTGCTGCTTCCGCTTCCGCCCCCGCCGATGCTTATGTTGCTCGTGTTGCTGATTATGCCGCTGCTGCTGTTGGCGTTGGTAAATTTGAAGCAAAGCGTAAATTCCTAAAGGATCATGTGTTTCCTGTCTTAAGAGAAATGATTGGTCCCATTAAACAAGAAATTGTTCCCAATGAACAATTTTATAAAAAAATTGGGTGTGCGGTTTAATGATTTCTCGTCGCCAACTTGTCAAATATGGCGTTGCTTTTACAGCAGCCCCTCTTTGGAAACCCAATGTTTGGGACCAAGGGGTTGTTGTTCAAGCTTTAGATGATATAAATTTTCCTTATGAACTTAACGACGAATGGGAAAATGATGTAAAGAGAAATCATAAAGATTTCAAAATCACAACACAGCAAACCAAACATTTTTATTTAAAAAACAATCTTTATCATGCAAGTCGCACTGATATTTTAATTTTATTCCCATTTAAATTCCAAGAAAAAATATTAGATTTTTACAAAAAATGGGATTTAGTAACACACAGTCCGATGGTATTGTTTGAAGCTCAAGAAATACTTGGGATTTACAGAAAATGGCAACCCATCAAAAATTTGAAACTTAACACTTTTTTTCATATTGAAAAAGAAGTAACTAACCCTGCCAATCAAATCTTTGTTTGCAAAGAAAAAGTTCTTACGATAAGGAAATAACAATGAACCATTCCACTCGTCGTGAATTTTTGAAAACTACGGCGGCTTTATCTGCTATCTCATTTATTCCGGCTCTGCCTAAGTTTGAAAATAAACAGGAGCATGGCGAGGATTGCCTAGTTATACAGGCTTGGAAGATTGATTCAAAAACTGAATCTATTTGGAAGAAACATGATATTTTTGACACGCATTGGCAGTATATTCGCCATTGGGCTTTTAATGCTGGTGTATTTATTTCTTGTGATGGTTCTAGAATAATTGCTATTGGACATTATGATAAAGTAAATAATTTTAGGGACCATTTTGGATATTATGATAAAGTAAATGTGTTTCAGGTTGGTCTTAAGAAGCTTAAAGAAAATCAAAAGTTGTTTCAAATACATCGAACGCCCGGCTGGCCTAGCGGGACAGTGCTCTTAGACCCCGAGCATAAGCTTCTGACTCATGAGGGCAAATATAAGAAGTATTGTGAGTTATCATTAGACGATAAGCTTTTATATCGTGCAAAAAGAAAAAATAATCACCCACTTTCAAGCGTAATTGTCTATAGAAACCCGAAAGCCGACAGCGTTGGCGCTGGTAAGGTTGGATTTTTGGTGTAAAAAAATTCTCCATCACGGACTGTCATTGTTCTTTACAAAGATCGGTTGCCGATCTTTGTAAAAAAGAAGTTGTGAGTTTTGAAAAAGGTAGTTATTTTTTGAGGTGAAAGCATGAGAAAATTCTTTTTGACAATGAGTTTGTTGGCGATCTGTTTGGGTTGTAGCCGAGGACAAGTTTCAAATAATGAGGTTCCAACATTCTCTTTATGTTGGAATGAATACCCCAGTTGGAGTACGTTCGGCGTAGCCGATGCCAAGGGCATTATCGATGGAGATGCAGGCCAACTTGGTCCTATTGAAAAGAAATGGAATGTTGATATTGTTTTGAAGCAAGCAGATTATGATACCTGTATTACTCTTTATGGAAACAATGCAGTTGATGCTGCTTGTTTGACTTCTTTAGATTCACTTGCTCCTGGCCAAAGTCGGGATTCGGTTATCATTGGGCCTACTAGCACTAGTGTTGGTGCCGATGCTTGTATTGTAGTGGGGGGCATTGATTCCATTGAAAACTTGAAGAAGGTGGGCACCTATGGGCTAGATAAGTCTGTTAGTCGCTATGTTTTCAATCGTGTTCTTGAAAAAAATAATTTTGATCCAAAAGATTTTGTTTTCAAGAACATGGACCCCGGCACCGCTGCCCAAGCAATGCAGACCAATCAAGATGGAATTGTTTCCATTATGGTTTGGAATCCTTTTGTATTGCAAACCTTGCGAACCCGTGATGATAGTAAGGTTTTGTTTAGTTCTGATGTCATTCCTGAAGAAGTTGTTGATTGCATTGTTATGGGAAAGGATTCTCTCAATAAGCCCGGTGGCGAAGCTTTTGCTTGTGCTGTTTTGGATGCTTTTTATGAAGTTAACAAGCTGATTGCCAATCCCGAAACTCATGACGAAACTTTGGTGGCAATTGGTGAAAAGTTTAGCAGTCTTGGTCTGGAAGACATGGAAATCGTTGTTGAACAAACTCGTTTTTATGATACGCCTGAAAAGGCTTTGACGTTGTTCAACGATCCTAAGTTTCGTAACGAAACTACGCCGCTTGTAGTAGACTTTTGTGTTTCTCAGGAAATTGTGGATGGCAAGCCTAGCGTTGGATTTAATGATGATGGAGCTTCATTGAACTTTACAACCAAATATCTTGAGAAGGTGAAGTAGAAATTCTCCTCGATGCAAACTGGCTGTGTGGGCTTTGACCTGCGCAGCCAGTTTGCGTTTACAAGCCTGGCAATTCAATGTATACTGTTTTGAGGTGTTATCATGATAGATCAAAAAAAAAGTCCATTCGATGAATTAAGCTATGCTGTCTTACCCTTCCTGGCAGAGCGAATTGCAACGCAAATGAAAGAAGAAATTCAAAAAGCCTACGAAAAGAAACTTAAAGAACGACAAAAAACCCTCGCTAACGATCCTGCTGGTATTGGTGTATGCGTTCCAACTGAAGAACTATTTAAATAGATGAAAGAATAACTATGCTTGTATTTCCTAGTATGTTGGTGTCACCTGCCGAGAGGGCTGGAATTAAAGTTCCTGTTAATCTTGATAGTTTTGATAAAAATGCTTTTCCATATTTCTTTGTCTATTGCCGAATGCAAGTTGGAGCCCCAATGCCTACTCCTCCTAGTGCTCATTGGGACAATGCGAATGTAATCGCAAGCATCCCCTTAGAAAAAATTAAAAGTATTACGGCTCAAGAAATATACGACATGGGTTTTAAAGTTGGTCATTCAAAATGATTCATGTAATTGCCACAATATCAGCCACCGACGAATTTTCCGATCCTCTCTTGGTATTACAAGAAGGATCGTCTATCTTTTTTTGTTTCTAAATATTCGTATGAAAACCAAATGGGGGACACAGCGGAAGTGACTGAGCTTCCGTTTCCTGAGGAATGGTATCTAACATTGTCCAAACGACAATTGGTTAATTTGTTGAAGAAATTGCAATGATACGCAAGCCTATTTCTCGAAAAATGGAAATTATCTATATGGTAATTTCTATTGCTTTGTTGGTGGGATTTTATTCTTATTTATCTCATCGTCAACACAAGGTTAATCCTAAAGACACTACTATCCCTAATTTTTCTCAATTTGTTGAAGGTGGAAAAAAACTCATTGGGACAGACTCCGCAGGGGAAAATTGGCTGATTAAAGATTCCGAAGCAACAGGTGTTAGATTGTTTTGGGGACTTGTAATAGGAATTTCCTTATCTTTCTTTATTGGCCTTGGAATGGGCGTTCATCCTCCTGTAGAGTTCTTGTTTAAACTTCCTGTTTCCTTTCTGGGCAAAATTCCTCCAACAGCTATGTTGGCTGTGTATTTTGTATTGTTTGGAACAGAATTAAAAATGTATACGGCCATGATTGCATTTGGAATTACTCCTGCCCTGGCAATGGCTATTTATGGTTCTGTCCGAGACGATGTTACAGATCATGCTATTAACAAAGCCTATACGCTTGGAGCTTCTAGTTTTGAAGTCATTTGGGAAGTCATAGTTGCTCAAATCTTTCCAAGAATTATAGAAAACATTCGATTGGCAATTGGCCCTGCTTTGGTGTTTTTGATTGCGGCTGAGTGGGCCACAGCAGATGTGGGGTTTGGTTATAGACTTAGAATCCAATCTCGTTTGTTGAATATGAATGTTGTATATTCATATTTAATTATTTTGGGAATATTTGGTTGGATTGTAGATTGGGCACTGTTGACATTTAGAAAATGGTATTGTCCTTGGTTTGATATTAGAAAATAATGTGTATTAAATTTAAAAATTGGCTTGCTCGTTTAACCAAAGCATGGAAAAATAGAAAACAACCCAAAATTTGGGCTGTTTACGATGGCTTGTACTGGGCTAAAGTGGTGACTTATAAGCGACCCAATACATATTCAACATGGGTTTTAGGACCATTTAGAAGCGAATTGGATTGCGAGGAATATTGTGATCATGTCAACCCACGATATGCAAGACGATACTCAAAGTGAATTGGATTTTATAGCTAAAACAAGAACAACAGCGACCTTCGCAGCTTTAGAAGGGTTTCTTTTCGGAACTTTTATTCTTTATATATTTTACACTTTGTTTAAACTATGTATGCATTAGACGCAAAACAGGTTGGACACTTTTTTGGCTCTAAAAGAGTTTTGTGGAATGTTAATTTGTCCATTCCACAAGGTCAATTTGTGTCTGTAGTTGGACCTTCAGGGTGCGGCAAAAGCACATTGCTCAAGGCTATTCTGGGAACCCATCCTGCTAAAGAAGGCGAAATATATGCTACAAACATAAAAATTACTCGTCCTTCTAGAAACATAGGAATCGTATATCAACATTATTCTCTATATGATTTCATGACTTCCGTAAACAATGTAGCTTTTGGTCTAGAACAAGATCAAACTTCTTTGCCCTACCGACTGTTGCGTCCTTTTTCTTGGAAAAAACTAAGAAAAACACATTTAGAACAATCCCATCAGATGTTAGAAAGAGTCGGATTGGCAGTGGTTGCCGATCAATATCCAAATCAATTGTCTGGTGGACAGCGACAGAGAGTTGCGCTGGCACAGGCAATGATTATGAAACCTAAACTTTTGTTATTGGATGAGCCTTTTGGGGCTCTTGATGAAGCCACTCGTGAAGACCTTCAAGATTTAATGTTAAGCCTTCATAAAGAAAATCAAATAGCACAAGAAAAAGGTGAACATCCTCCTTACACTGTGTTAATTGTTACTCACGAACTTAACGAGGCAATTTATCTTTCTGATAGAATTATTGGTCTTTCCCAATATCATGCACAAGGGGAAAAAGGCGCCACCATTGTTTATGATGAGCCTGCAACGGCATGGGACGCCAATTCTGCTAGGGATTTTACTTTATTTAAGGAGCAAAAAGACGCAATACGAAGTATTGTGTTTAATGAAAAATAATGAATATTTTCCATGTAATGCTTAACCCGATTAAAATTGGCACATTTTTCAAGGTGCCATTATACATTCATGCTAGCTTAACATTTACAACGTTAGCACTTTTTTATTTATCGCTCGCCAGCAGTGGTGTTAAGCCCGCTCTTGTCCTTCTTTTTGTAATTGGAATGTTGGTATTAACGGTAGTTCTTCATGAATACGGTCACGCCATCGCAGGCAGTGTTTTTGGTTATCCTTGTAAAAAAATAACATTGTTTATTTTTGGCGGTGCGGCAGAGGTGCCCTTGTCCTATGATAATCCAAAAGCTGAATTTTGGATTACATTATGTGGTCCGTTAGTTAATTTCATTTCAGCGATGATTCTTTTGCCTTTTGTAAAAATTTTCCCTGAGAACGTTCTTTTAATCTTTTTGTTCGAGGTTAATGTTATTTTATTGGCCTTTAATTTGTTGCCTGTGTTTCCTTTAGACGGTGGCAGACTTTTGAGATCATTGGTTGGATTAAATATTTCTTGTCCATTTAAAGCGGCAAAATTTGCTCATTATTTTTCGATGTTTTGTATTCCAATACTAGGCATTGGGCTGTTTATGTATTGGGGAACTTGGCCCGCCACTCTTGTTTTGGTATTTGGCTTGCTTGGGACGACAGAATATCCACGAATTCTACAAGAAAGAAAAGAATTAGAGACTTTTAATAATCTAATCCACAAACGGATCGAATCTGGTCATTCTACCGTCTTTTATAAAGGAAGATTCATTAAATTGCCCGAGACTTTTCCAGAAGCCCTGGCAACTTGTTTTTATTATAAAACTGTTTATTCACAACTTAATGTTGTTGAAGAATTGTTGCAAGAATTGGGAGTAGCACATCACCAAAATATAATGACAATTATGGATCAAACAAGGAAAAATTTGGAAATCGATAATTTAGACCCTGATCAACGTGCAGTGTTCGACAAACATATCAATTCTCCTCCTAGCTTGCAAACACAAGTAGCTCTCAAAATTATTGATATGGAACTGAAAAAGTTAGCTGAATTCCAAGGCGACTTCTAAAGGAAGTAAAATATGGCCAAAGTGATAATGATATGCGGTGCCCCGGCTAGTGGCAAAACAACTGTAGCTCAAGATTATATTAATCAGGGGTACATCCATTTAAATCGTCATGAAAATGGCAAGCTGGTTGATCTTCTTTCAAAATTCAAGCATGCGATGGATGTTGGTGCCAACGTGGTTGTTGAAAATAACTTTCCAACCGCAGAAAGTCGTCGTCCTTATATTGAATTATGCGATGATATTAAATGCATCCATGTAGACACAAGTATTGAAGAATCACAAATAAACGCTCTCCATAGGATGTGGAAAAGTCACAAACAAATCTTTTTTACCGCCGAATTAACTAGAGAAGCAAATGATATTAATATCTTTCCTGTTGCGGCATTATTTCGTTATCGTAAAAATCATAATCCACCGAGTCTTAGCGAAGGTTTCACCTCTGTTGAAAAAGTAAAATTTCAAAGGCAAAGTTTAAACTATGAAAACAAAGCACTTATTCTGGACTATGATGATACATTAAGATATAATACTGGGGAATTTGGTTATCCTTGTAATCCAAGTGAAGTAAGGATTCTTCCAAATCGTGTTAAAAAAATTAAACAATACCAAGATGCAGGATATATCCTACTAGGGGTATCCAATCAGTCTGGAATCCATAAAGGCAATTTAAGAATAGAAGACGCTAAAGCTTGTTTTGAGCGAACCAATGAATTGTTGGGGGCGAATATTGATTTCTATTTCTGTCCTCATAAAAGTAACCCTCCCAACTGTTATTGCAGGAAGCCACAAAGTGCTCTTGGGGTGCTTTTGATAGAAAAATATAAATTAAACTCCCAAGAATGCATTTTTGTGGGAGATCAAACTTCTGATGCGACTTTTGCAAAACGATTAGGGTTTAATTTTTACCATGCTGACAGATTTTTCAAAGCCTAATGATATTTATATGTCCAAAAACATAAATAATATATGACAGCCTCAAGTGTTACGGGCATAGGGAACGGTTCAGTTGATATTCCCACAACTCAAAAATTAGATGTTGATATTACATTATTGAAACATTTTGGCCGAAATATTGTATTTGTAGGCAAAAATGGAAATGATAATAATGATGGCCGCTCTTTTTTCACCCCTTTTGCTACATTTGGTGCTGCTATTAATGCACTAGCCTCCTTTTCCCCAGTTCCTAGTGCCCAAAATAATTATTCAATAGTATGTTTGGACGCTGGTCCTTATGTAGGCAATGTTATTACTCCTGAATATGTGCATGTTTATGCTCCGTTTGCTTGTGTTCATGGCGCTGTAATTGTCGGCAATGAAAGTAGAATAAAAATAGGCAGGCTAATCAACACAGGATTAGAAGATTTATCGGCTTATGGAGGATTAACCGGAGTCGCTGTTCAACGAGTAGCCATTGGTGGAGATTCTCATGTTGATATAGATGAAATAGAAAGCAATGGTGTTGGTGGAGTTGTCAACCATGGATCGTCTGGCATCTTAGAATTTCACTGTCAACATATTAGAGTTAAAGCCGGAGCCAATCCATCATATGCTGCTGCTATAGGGACTCGTGACGATGGCAGTAGTCACATACATGCTGTGGTGACATCTATAGACCTTCAAGCAGATAATGCCATCGGAATCGTAGCCGTTGACGATGCAAATGATATATTAGCAGATATTGGGCACATTACGACCGAAGAGGGAGCAGTTGATACTATTGGTGTATTTTGCGAGGGCGGCCTAATTAATGTAAACGCTTTGCAAATAAAAGCAACTGTCCCTTTATGGGTTTATTCCGCAGGTGAAAATACTGCAAATGTAAATGCTACTTGCACACAAATTTGTGCCACGGATGCTGATGAATTAACTGCATATGCTTATTTCGTCGGTGCCGGAAACCTCAATCTAATCACTGCCAAGCTCGAAGGTGACACCTCCGGTAGCGCAAATACTCTCATTCCAAGCTAGCTTTACTACGCCCCTCTTCAATGGTATAATGATCTGGTCTAGGTTTTTATCTTGAGTCCAATTATGTTCCACAAAGAATTAATTCAAATTCATAATACTGCTCAGTCTAGAAGCATCATTTTACATGGAAATGTATATGATCTTTTTATAGACAAACAATCCTTAAGCCCTCTGATTCCATTTCTAGTAAACAAAACGGAAACAGATGGGATTATCCATCTTGTATATGAACTAAATGGTCCTATTCGAATTAAGTCTGAAGATAAAGAGAAACTAAGACAAGCTTGGCTGAAATGGAGAATTGGAGATTATAACGACGTTTATTTGCGTGAATTACCATCTGTAGTCCGTGGACAAAAAAGCACAGTAGATACAGAAAAAGATAAATTTGAAAAATATTGGAGTGACAGTATTGGCAACCCAACTGTAGCTCTGGAATTCTTAAGACAGTTGACCATTTGTTCTAGAATTGCTCTTAAAGAAAATTTATTCATTATAATTGAAGCTGCGGATATGTTGCTACCAGCAGGAAATGGTGATGTAGCGTCATTAAATGACGCCCAATTACAACGTGTGATTATTGTCAATGATTGGCTGGGCGACCCTGTTTTTAACAATGGCCATGATACAGTAGTGTTTATTGCTGAAAGCAAAAGCTTAATACACCCTCGAATTGCAAAGCTTCCACAAGTGCTGTCGGTAGAAGTTCATTCTCCATCCAATGAAATACGTAAACAATTTTTAAAAACCACTGAGTTAAAAGTTGATAAGGATAAACTTGCTGAATTAACCGCTGGGTTGTCTTTAATTGCTCTGCAACAGCTAACTAAAACTCCAAATATTGATGATGAAAAGATTATTGCTAAAGTAGAGGAATATATCAAATCCCAAGTTGGAGAGGACGTAATTGAATTTAAAAAGCCCTCACATACTTTGGATGATTGCGTTGGATTTGCCAATCTCAAGAAGTTCTTGAGAGAAGAAATGATTCCTCGAATGCAAACTAAAAAGAAAGGTATGTTACCCGGTGCCGCTGTAGCTGGTGCTATAGGCTCTGGCAAGAGTTTTATTTTCGAAGCAATGGCAGGCGAACTAAATATGCCTATTATTGTTTTGAAAAATATTCGCAGCCAATGGTTTGGACAAACTGATGTTATTTTTGAGAGGCTAAAGCGTGTATTAGAAGCTTTAGATCGTGTGTTGATTTTTGTAGATGAAGCTGACACTCAATTTGGAGGCATTAGTTCTAATACACATGAAACAGAAAAGCGACTAACAGGAAAAATTCAAGCAATGATGAGCGATCCCAAGCTTAAAGGGAAAGTTTATTGGTTGCTTATGACGGCCAGAATTCACAAGCTTAGTCCTGATATTCGTCGTCCCGGCCGTGTTGGCGATTTGATTATTCCCGTTCTAGACCCAGAAGGAAGAGATAGAAAAGAATTTCTTAAATGGGCATTAGAGGATATATCCTGTGGGGGATTTCCTGGGGAAACTACTATATATGAAACCGACAATTTCATAAATAAACTGTTGACACACCTTCCAGAAAATTATTCGGCGGCGAGTTTCGCTTCATTAAAGAATAATTTGGCTTATAAAGAGAAGTTTAAGGCAATGGATGATTTGGTAAATGAAATTAAGGATTTCATTCAACCAGCAATTAAACAAACAAGAAGATACCAAACGCTTCAGGCGCTAATGAACTGCACGAGGCGATCCTTGCTCCCAGAGAACACCACAGATAAAGAAAGAAGTTCTTGGGAGTATGAACTAAAAGAATTAGAGGCTCAAGGAATACAATGAAACCTAAATGGCTATTAGAGACAGATACATTCGATAAAAATATTGAAGAGGAAATAAAAGAGGCCGTCACCTCTCAGGGCATGGAATATAAGGTAATTGATTATGTTCCATTTGACGGATTAGTATTTGACCAATATGCGCCTGATGATTGTGTTATTGCCCATGGTTCTCTAGGTATGACACAACAATGTTTACGAAAAACCCAATGGGTTCCAGGGGCTTGGTGCAATTTAAAACATTTTAAATGTCATCATTACTATCCTAGATTAAATAAATATCTGCTTAACGATGAATATATTATTTTGCCTTATGGCGAACTTATGAGGCAAAAAAGATTTATTTATCGAACGCTTGGATATGATGATTGTGTTTTTATGCGACCCGACAGTGGTTTTAAGAACTTCACTGGTAAAGTTGTGTATCGTGGTGATTATGCTAAAGATATAGAATTCTTTGGGTTTTATGATGTAGAACCAGAAGAGTTGGTAATTGTAGCTGAACCGAGAAGAATTGATGAAGAATGGCGGCTGGTTATTGTAGATAAAAAGGTCGTTACTGGCAGTCTCTATAAGTATAGGGGCGTACCACAATTAGAATCCGGTTGTCCAGATGACGTAATTGAATTTGCAACAAAAGTTGCGGAAACATGGCAGCCCGAGAAGTGTTGGGTTTTAGATGTATGTCGAGCAATCAATCTTAGAGTGGTAGAAATTAATTCCTTTAGCAGTTCAGGACTTTACGCTTGTGATAAATTTAAAGTGGTTGAAGCAGTTTCTAAAGCAGCTATGGATGAATGGCAAGAATATCATTTGGATGATAAAGAAGAAGCGTGAAATGAAATTAAAGTATAGCACGCCGAATAAGTTGAAATCTACAGTCGATGTAGATGTCCAACGTTTAAAGCAGATTGTTGAAGAACTTTCGTTTGAAAGAGTGTATGGCAATCCAGGCAATGAAGTAGCTGCCGAGGTAGTTAAAAAATACTTCACTGATATTGGCGGCGAAATTACCGAAGACGCCGAAAGAAACATTTTATTGGGCAATCTTGATGCTAATATTTTAATTGGGGCTCATTACGATTCAGTTCCAGGCAGTCCTGGTGCTGATGACAATGCCAGTGCTGTCGCCGTTATGTTAGAAACAGCACGGATTCTTTCGGGAAAGAATGTTTTGTTTGCTGCCTGGAATGGTGAAGAATTTGGGCTGCGTGGTTCCAGATTTTTTGTTTCTAAATCCGGTTCGCCTGTAAAATTTAAACAAGTCCATATTTTAGAAATGGTCGGTTATACAGATAAAAGTCCTAATTCTCAAAAATCTCCTATTCCAATGATGGAAACTCCAACCGTAGGAGATTTCCTAGGAGTAGTTGGCAATAAAAAAGAATTGGTTAACAAAATTATCAATACTGCGAAATCTGTTAGTATTCCTGTAGTGGGGATGAATTTGCCTGAGGGATTGTCTTTTCACATGATTGAACAGGTGTCGCCTCATTTATTGAGAAGCGATCATGCTCCTTTTTGGGAAGAGGGGGTTCCGGCTGTCATGTGGACAGATACATCAGAATTTAGAAACCCCAATTATCATAAATTTACTGATACGCCTGATACATTAGATTATGAATTCATGGCAGAAGTGGTTAAACTTTTAGTCGAGGTAGTAAATGGAAGTTCTATTATCTAAATTAATGAGAAGAATTCTTCGTGATCCAAAAGCACGCAAACAGCTTTTTAAAGCTGGGTCGGAGCCACTGGAGAAGAGAAGTGTTATTGAATTTGAAGGCAAGAAATATAAATTGTTTTTTCTGGTGAAAAATAATGTATTTTCATATATCTCCTACTAAATTATCAGGAGTCCTAAGCCCCAGCATTCCTAGAAGTGCAAAAGCAGATGGCGAACCTTTGTTCCCACGTATTTGTGTATCGCCTACAGTTTCTCAATGTATGTTATCTAAACACTGGGTTGATTTTATAAACATCGGACTGTACGTTTATTCAACCGATTGTTCAGCAGTTGATTGTTGGAAGGTTGTTGATTCTAAATGGACTGATGAAAAATGGATATTGGGGTCTGCAAAATTTGAATTTAAAACTTTTTTATCTCCTGCAATTCTTTCTAGGCTGCACAACAAATGGCGTCGTCATTTAAAGAAAAATAATTTCACTGGCATTATTTCTTTTGTGCCTCCTAGTTTTCATCTTGATTGGCTTAAAAAACAAAAGCCGCCTAAAATTATTGAAAAATTTTGGTAATGAAAAAATTAATTAGAAAAAATTTCCGAGAATCAGTTTTTCAAAGAGATGGATATCGGTGTAAGACTTGTCATTGTCCTGGCAAAGATCGTCAAGGCAATGAAGAATGGGAAAAATATCATTCAATTGAGCCTGAAGCGATACTAGATGCCCATCATATTACTGATCGTTCCGAATTCCCAAATCAAGGATATGTAACATCTAATGGCATTTCTCTTTGTGAAAAATGTCATATTAAAGCAGAAAAATATCATATTTCCTCCGGGCAGTCTTGGGAGGATGGTTTCCATCCTAATGATTTATATAAAATGATTAATTCTTCTAAAGAGAAAGCCATTCAAGATGATTCTAATTATTAGAATCCATTTTAATTTATTAGAGATATAATATATTTTTAAGCCTCGTGTGATATATAGTACAAGGATATATTGGGAGGCAAACATGAGTACATGGACAGATGATTTAGAAAACCAAGTCAGGGCAGAGAGAAAAAATTCACCAAGAGCCGTAGCGGCACCCGCCAACAAAGATTATACTTGGGTTTTCTTACTAGGAATACTTATTTTGGCAGTTGTTGCCGCCTTTATTTTCTTTCAAAACAAAGGTTATACACCAATAGCACAACAGCCATCAAACAACTATTACAGCCAATGGGACCGACAAGAGTCTTATAATTATAACAACACACAAGATCGTTATAATTACAACAGACTAACCACTGATCAGCGTGTAGACAGATTGGAATCAGCGGCTCGTCAAATTTGGGAACGATCTAAGTGGAACAGCGACCACATGACATTGTTAGCCACGATTCACAATCACAACATGGTTGTCATTAGAGACGCACGACCAAGGTCTGAATTAATTCTATTGAATTCGGATTGGACGATTAATCGTCTGCCCGATAGAATTTATTTGGATTACCAAGACAGGGAATTTTTGAAGAGATATTTAAAAAGATAATTATCTTTGGAGATTTAAAAAGCCCGTTCAATAGCGGGCTTTTTAAATGTACGGAAACGTAAGAGTTGATTTAAATTTCTTCCAATTATTGATGGTATTTGTAATAACATCACTTAAAACCTCTCCTGTTTGTCGTGCAACATCCTTGTCCTCTCTTAACTCTCTAATGATTTCTATTTGTAGACTATATGCACAATGATCTAAAAATTCTTTGCGGTTAAACAATTGGTTCAAATTGTTGCGACCCCATCCCGAATATCTCCCTCCGCTTTTTCCCTGATAAGGAACCAGCCCAGTAGATTTAAGATTTTCTAAAAAACAATCTTTAAATTCAATTGGCGCTGTAGGTCTTGCAGGATCGCCTTCGCCGTATCCAACAATGAAATCTAAATCGCTAGCTTCGTCTCTAATTAGATTGCTGACTCCGTGGATAATAAACATTGCAGGTTCCTGCAAGTGATGTTCGTTTAAAATTTTGTTTTTATATTTTAATATTGGCTTTAAAAACTCATCTTTAACAACATCTTCTTTTATGTGTTTGATGTTGTTGCAATTGGCTTCGTCTTTATAGTAATCATAGTGGTCGCTCCTTCTCCACCCTTTATTGATTACTGCATATGCGTCGATCTTGTTGATAATCTCTTCAGCTATTTCGACTGTGTTAGGATCGTCGTAACCATGAGGAACTACAACAATGGCCGGTATAGTTCCAATGTTTGTGATAATTCTTTCCATTTTTGACCTCTAGGATATATCCTGTAGTGTATATCCTGTAGTGTATATCCTATATACCCACAGGATGGTCTTCAATTGGTTGTGGACCTATGATTTCAGGCTACAATCTATTTATAACAAGCTGTATTGATTTATGAAACACGAGTTTTTAAAATCCATAACTTGTTTTGTGAAAAATGGTTAATAGGATTATGGTGGTCGAATAAAATTCAAGTCTTTAATGTGGTTTACAACATGCAAATTTACCGTACAATTTACTCATCGATGTTAACAGAGGCAATAATCATTGGCCAATTGAGCCGAATGACTAAATTGTCATGTGGGGGAAGATGACATTATTTCATCTTTTCACCACCGAAGAACCACCGTTTTCTCAGTGGTTTCTTTCAGAAATAGAAGCCAATCAAGCTTTTGATGAGCTTGTAGTCGAATCCAATCATAATTATCAAAAATGGATCAAATTTCAAACCGAAGATGTTTCCACCCCACTGTTTGCAGAAACTTTAACGCTTGAAGAAGTTGTCTTCAATGGATATTCTTGTTGCGGCCTCTTAATTTTAGTTTTAAATAACGAAGCAGAAAACATTGCTGTTCGCACTGTAATTAGAGAGACAACCATTATTGAAGATTAAAAATACAGTCCCTTTTCTTGTTGTTTTTTTAATTTTCAAAATTTGCATGAAACATTCGACAGAAACATGCTAAAATGTGCTAAAACATGCTAAAATGTGCCAAATTCAATTGCCTCTTTAGGCCAACCAAGGCAAGTTTATTTGTACGCTGGACGATAAATGACTTTTGACGAAATCATAGAGACGCTAAAGCTGCCTAATGGCAAACCATGTTTGAATAATGGTAATATCCTCCTGCGGCCTTTAGAACTTGAACATTCGTTTGCGGAAGTTCCGAGAGACTTGTGTGTAGAGGCAATTGAGGAAATCATAATGAAAATTGCTCTTGTTGATGCAAACGTAGATGAATTTACAAGTTGTGAAAAATTAGCACTATTGTTGTTGAGTAAACACGCACACCGATATAAGGAATCCTAAATGGACACTTATTTACTTGAAATCGCAGAACATTTCGATGAACGCCGAGTTGGAACTATTCGTCCCGAAGATCAAGAAGTGCTTAACATTCTTGTTAAGGCTGGAGTATTGGAATATAAAAACAATGTCTATCACACAGTATACACAAAATCCGATTATCACGGATGGATTAAAAAGGATGAATATTCTGCCGGTGTTGTTTATATCGATAAGCTATTTAAACTAATTCAAGAGGCACAGGAACATGGTTTGTCGTTGCATTATTCCCAAGATGAATTTAAGGTTTACCCTGGCGGCGGCACGCCTGTAGAGATTGAACATTTGAAATTTTTGAAGTAAGTTTATTTGTACAAGGTATCGATATGAAATCACATGAAATCGCAAGCGGTTATGGCGTCTACAGGCAAAACCAAATCCGCCAGACAGTCCGAGAAGTTGAAGCCCAACAAACAGAGCAAAAACCCTCTGTATTTAGGCAGGAAACTCTCCCCCGATTGGGAATCTTGGCTTTTCTGGGTGGTTGGTCGCTCATGAGCGCTATGAACAGTATTATCAAGAAATCTTAAGATGGCCCAAGGGTTCGTGGTTCTTGAGATGGGGGCTGGGATGGTGGTCCATATTTGGTTCCGCTGAGATTCCAGCCAATAGAATAACCAGATTTATCCGTGTGTTTATTTGCGAAGCGTTTTATCAAACTTATGAGTCGGTCCCATTGAGTAGAATTTAGTCTTCCACTCAATTCTTTGATAATTTCAATGGCTTCCTCAGCAGAAGTGCTGACTGCCTTGTTGTCCAAATATTCTCTGAAATCTTCCATATAATATCTATGACAGGAGGTAGCAATGTTGCAAGTTAATTGGGACACTTTCTTTGAAAACACTTCGTCTCGTGAAGCTCTTATGGAATTTGCCGAGGGCGGTTCGTGGAATGCCTTCTATAGAGAATTGTGGGATGAAATCTGTCAAACTGAAGCTCTTAGGCTTAAGAAAAAGCTAGGCGTCAAGATTGCCAGAGCTTACGCTCAGCGAGAATTGAATCGAAGAGGATATTGATATGAACATTCGGCAAATTTTAGTTCTTACATTCTGGGTCGGAGTTTTCACTCTCGTTGTAGAACACCTTAAAATGTTTTCTTGGTTCGATGTGTTCTGGACAGCATACTTGAAAGTGGCTTTGGCCCCAATTTGGCTTTTTACACAAGAGTGCTTAGTCATTGGACCAAATGGTGGAATAGAAGAAGCCATTGGTTTCACCTTTGGATTAGCTACCCTTTGTGGAGAGTTGGTTTTGCTTTTTCTTATGATTTATAAATCATTTGAATGGGCCAGTCCAAAAAAGGACAAACAAAATGATCAAGAAAACACTGCACGGACCTAAAGGCGCCATTCTAATCTTAGACCAAGCTCAGGTGTTTCCTGATGATCCTGGTGCCGGAACACCTGCAATGGTGAAATATCGAAACAATTATAGCACTTATTGGTGCTGCATCAATGAGGGTGTGTGTGACGAAGTAGAACTTCCACAAGAAGTCATGGATTGGCTTGATAGCGAAGCAGTGGAAAACGAAATTAAAAAAATAGGAGCTTAATATGACTGCCGAGCCCCATATAGCCGAGGCTACATTCTCTGCGCATGTAGTTAGTATTAAATTTAATAACGGTGTGTGGCTCCACGTTTCGAGCAACCCATTAAACAAAATTTATTTACATTTTAGCGGCATTGGTAACGAAAAGCTAGATGTAAAGCAAATTGCGGCAAATGATGTAGAAATTTCTTATGAGGAAAAGGGATAATATGCTTGTTTATATTTTAGAAAATATTATTACCGATACCTTTGAACACCAAGTTGGAAGGAATCAGGCCGAACAAGAAACGCCTAAGGCGATGTGGATTCAGTTTCATACTTCGATTGATCATGATAACGAAGTTGGGTATCGTTATCGAGAACTATTGATCTTCGCAGAACATAATTACATTGGCGTTTATACTCGTGATCGCTGGTGTGTGGCTGGTATCGAAGATGAAGATTATGTTGAAGGAGAAAATGATTGGGAAGTGCTTTCCTATCACGATAGTTGCTGGCGAACCGATGGCGTTCGCAGTTTTCTTCTAAAATATGAAGATAATCTTCTAACCATTGGCAGATTATGTCAACATTGGTTTGAAATCAAGGAAATGAGTGAAGAAGAAATTGCTCATTTGAAAGACCGAAGGCATCAGAAATATAATTATCACAGGTAAAAATATGGAAGAATCTAAAGAACAAATATTGTTTCAAAGCATTGAATTAGAACGGTGTATAACCATCGATTGCAGAAGTAAATTGGCTATCGATCTTCCTTTTTATATGACTGCCTATGAACTCTCTCGATGGGTGTCCATTAACTATTTTGGATGGTTCATCGTCAAGGTTTTTGAAGTTTAGTTGTACACTGATAAGACAATCACACAGGGCTGCAAGTAAGACAAATGATCTCTTGCCTGAATAGTTTTGGCAAAACTTGATGACTTAAATTAAGAGAAAATGTAAATAGCTAGCGAAGCCAAGCAGTTATTTGCGATTTGTGTCCTTGCTGATTCTTCCCAACAAAGCAAATAGCCGTCACTCGCAATCAAGACCGTTTAAGGCAAGTATTGTGGAGAGCGAACTCTGCTGGGAAAAAAGAGGCTCATGATGGAGAACGGATTGGGCATAATCTGTGTGTTTTAAATCCAAAGGAGATTAAACATGAAACTACTAGACTGTAAAGCACGAGATATCGTTCGATTTGCCAATCAGGCTGGTCACGTTGAAGTTTTAGTGTTGCGAAATGAAGGTTAGGGGCACTTTGCCAAATCAAGTTTAGTTGTACACTGGTTTGTTGTATCGAACCAATAAATTTCATAACACAGGAGATTTAAGATGAGTAACGTCGTGTCGATTCCTCTGAGCAAGATTACCACTTCCCATAATCCTCGTAATCCCGCACTGAAACTGCTTGCGGCTCTGAGTGAAGAGGGTTATGAAGGTTATAACACTATCCGACTCATCCAAGAATTGGCATTGAGTGACGATCCCGCCAATAAGGAGAAGTTTGTTTCTCTGGTTGAGACGTATGAGAACGATGGCAGCCCGGAGAGTTTGGTTTCTCTGGCCGAGAGTCGTCGGCATGCGGAGATTCAGCCGATTCTGTTGCGGTCGTTTCGTGTCAAGGCCGGGACGGTTGCTGAAACTGGTGAGACTGCATACGTTCGTCATTATGGGGTCGTGGTTGGAGAACGTCGTGTTCTGGCGGCGGCTTACAATCATGCCAAGCATGGCGACCCCGCCAGCATTGGCGCACAAGTGAAGGATTCGATGCGATTGTCGGAAGCCCACAGTTTGGCCGTAGCCGAAAATGCCAATCGTCTCCCGATGAATGATTTGGAATGGGGTTTTGTGATCGACGAATACCGTCATCAAATTAATCCTCAAACCGGCAAGAATTGGAAACTAAAGGAAATTGCCGCCCATCTTGGCGTTGATTACCAGTTTGCTCGTGGTCGTCATGCTCTGGTTTACTTGCCGGATCGTGACAAGAATCGCATTGCCTGCGGCGGCCGGGTGAATATCACCAATGCCATTCGCAAGGCTTTGGCGATCAAAATGGGCAAGGCCGATGATTCGGAAATTCCGAACAAAAAGGCCAATCGTCAGCGAGTTTTGACTTTGCGAGAGTGTCAGCAGTTGTTTGACGACACTCGCAATAAGCAAATGGACGAAAATGAAAAGAAAGGATTCCTTCGAGCGTTGGCGACGGTGATGAATACCACTTATTCCGTTGCTACAAAGGATTCAGACAAGCGGCTTGCCGAGCAGTCTAAACAAGAAAATCGTAAGTAAAAATTACAGCACTGGCCTTTTTGATAGCTGTAATTTTTACTTTTATTCTAAGGAGAAATATATGTCATACGATGCAGATTTTCAATTGATTCCCCACACGGATGCTGACGCCGACCAAAAACGAGGGTGGGAAGAAATTATGGCTGAGGGCAACGTGGTTTTGGCCGAATTGCACGAAGCGGTTAAGCGAAAAATCACAGGCAAATATTCCAAGGCCAAGCTTCGCATCGCTCTGTTCAAGGCGATTAAAGAAACCAGCAAGGGCACTGTGTATGTTCACAAGGTTCCGGTTTCCAAAGATAAGTTGGCAAAAATCCAAGCAGTGCGTGACATTGAGTGGCCGCTAATGTGCAGCCTTGGCAAGCTGATGTTCGAGCAAGCCGACAAATGGACAAAGTTGCCTCACAACACTGGATTGTCGTTTGGTGATTTTTACAACGAAGCCTCGATGGCTGTATCGGATGCTATCTATGGCTATACCAACTTGGATGTAAAATTCATTACTTATGCTGTTTGGGCTATCAAACACCGCATCTTGAAAAGTGTAAATGAAAACAGGCCGCTTTGTCCTTTGTCGCAAAACAGCATTAAGTTGATTACCTTGGTCAACAGAACCACCAAGGCTTTGAGCACAAAGTTTGGTCGGCCTGCCACTTTTGAAGAAGTGGCAAAGAAATTGAAGCTAAATGAAAAGGAAATTTCAACTGTCAAGGATATGAAAGCCAAGGTCATTAAACATTCGGAATTGTTTGTTAACGATCAGGACGAAGATTTTTCTGACGACAGCGGAATTTATGGCGTCACCGAGCCGGAATCGTCTTCCGATCTTGATGTTGCCGTTCTTACCGATATTGAAATGAGTGATTGGGAACGTGCTGTATTGCAAGCTTATCTGGCTGCTCCTGCGGGTAGCCGTGGCTGGCAAACAGAAGTTGCCAAAAATCATATTAACCCGGAAACTGGCGAGCCTTATTCTCGCCGTGCCCCTCGTATCGCTCTGAATCGGATTCTTGAGCGAATCAAATTGGCACATGGTAAATCAATAGCAGCATAACATGCTAAATCAATAGCAGCATAAGGAGAAATCAAATGTCTTTTCGAGTAAAACATTTTGGTGATTATCACGAAATTGCCAGTGAAACTTGCAAAACAATTGAACTGGGCTGTTTTCCAACTAAAGGCCACGGCCACAGTCGATATTTTGGTTTGTTTTATACAGGCCGATTGCCTTCGATTAAACGAATTCTAAATTCTGTGCGAAGAAAAGTTGCCCTGGGCAGTTTTTATCACGATTACACTGGCGAGGATATTGGGTGTTCTTGGGAAGATGTAGAGTTTGAGGTAAAAACTTCTATTCAACTTGCCCAAAATGTTGAACAACGTCTCCGACGCAAGCAAGTTTAGTTGTACAACATAACAGCGGAGGTTATTCAAATGGTTGAAATTGGCACTACGTTTCACTGGTCATATGCTGACGCCAATCCGCTGTGGACTGTTATTGCTCCACGAGGAAAAGGGTGTTGGCAATGTAAAATTAAAAATGATTGCGATTATGCCGGCGCATTAAAAGTTTTCTCTACCGAAGAAATTGAAGGTGCGCTCGCCAATGATGCATTCTGGAATCGCCATGATAAAGAATTGGCTGATTGGGCTCGCCTTAATTTGAAGGCTAATCAAATTGTTCATGTCGAGCATGGGTTTGGGCAATATGTTCGTTGCATTGTGGTTGAAGCTGGCAAGTGCATTCTAAAACCAATTGCCTTGGTTGGTGATTGGTATAGTCATGATCTGCCCCGGCGAAACCGAAATGGAGAAGTGTATCTTCCTTATTCTGCTAAGAAGGTGCTTGAGGGCGAGCCTTATGAGACAAATGCGTCTCATTTGTATGAGTATCAAGTATTGAGAGGCACTAACAAGCCTAATCCTAAGAATTTGGAAGCTATTGATCTTTCTCTGCCGTCAATGACCAAGGAAGAGTCGAAAGAAGCTCTGCTTTGGCAGAAAATTGAATCTATTATGGAAGTTGCCAATAGTGCCACCGATAACCCCTCGGAAGTTATCAAGGAAATTAAAAAGATTCTCAGCAGAAAAACCGCAGCCTAGAGGCGAAAATGAAGCCCGAAGTTTTGTTTACAAGGGTGCGATTAATTCGCTATTCAACCAATAGTCGGGTTAATCTTACGCTGCCACTGGCTATGAGCAAAATCCAGTTAAAATACTGGGTCAAGATAAACTACCCAGGCTGGCATGTCTTGAACACTATCGAGGCTTAAGTTTAGTTGTACAACAGGAGAATATGATGGACTGGAAACAAGTAGAAAACGCTCTCAAGAAAATTGAGCCGTTTGGTTCAACCCCCGAGGGGGCATTGGCAATGATTATTGCTAATGTTTATAATGCTCCGAAGGGGATGAGAATTACTTTTTACTTTGATGCTCCTTTGGAGCCAATTTCGACCATCGGCCATGTGCCAGACGTAGGTTCAAATGTCTATGTCAGCACTTTGAGAGGCAATCAAACTGAAGAGCCTGAAAGATATAATTATGACCAATATCGACAACCGTGGAAAGTCAAAAGGGTCGATTATTCGCTTCAAGTTAAAGGACGTTGCGATACACAACAGGAAGTAATGGCCGATGCTATCATAGGCAAACGACCTGAACTATATCGTGCAGAAGTCCATTTGACTCAAAAAGATGCTCAAGAAGAGCATGACAATGATTGAGGAAAGCAAATAATGCAGCTAGAAAAGATACCAAGACAAGTTGAATTGTGGTTTTTTGATCCCAGCACTAGCGGTCCCACTGATGAGGATCGCACTTGGTGGGCCGATCCTAGCAATCCGCACAATCCTTTTTATAATTTTATTGGCAATCCTACGGCGGTTCGCAGGCTGTGCCGAGCCGCTAAAATTGCATTTTCACGATACAACCGTGATTGCAGCGATCAGGCATTTGCCATTCTCGGCCCGGCGTCTACTGGTAAAACTACGCTTGCCAAGATGTTTGCCAAGCTAATTGGACTTCCTTTTGTTGAAGTGGATGCCAATGCCTGCAACACTGTTACAGACATTGTAATTGCCATCAATAAAGCTTTGGAAAATATCGAATCGCACGATGAAGAATTTCCTACTTTGGAACTGCAAGAGTTGGGCGATGGCAAGCTTGTCGTCCCTCCTTGTATCGTTTTCATTGATGAAGTGCATAATTTGCCAAAAAAGGTGGAGCAAGAATTGTTGAAAGCTACTGAGTGGGACGATGCTCGTCTTATCGCTCCTGGCGCCGATGGCACGTCTTGGGATATCGACACCAGTGCTATTTGTTGGCTTATTGCCACAACCGATCGTGGTGATTTGTTCAGCGCCTTCGACACTCGTTTCAGCAAGATTCATTTGAATCTTTATACAAAGGAAGAAATGGCACAAATCATTCAGGTTCACAATCCTGATTGGGATTTGGAAACTTGTGAAATTGTTGCTCGTTATGCTGGTCGTGTCCCTCGTGAAGCTCTGGCGTTTGCTCGTGAAATGCGACTAGAGAGTGATGCGCTGGATGATAGTTGGGAGAACATTGCGGCTCGTATCGCTGAAGACAATCATATTGACCAATTTGGCATGACATATCAGCGATTGTCGGTGTTGTCGGCCCTGGGTCACGGTCCAATTGCACGATCTAACCTCGGCGGCGTGATTGGTTGCAAAGAAGCTGAATTGACTAAGTTTGTAATGCCCCCACTGTTGTCTGCTACTGCGGACCAACTGCCATTGGTAAAAATTACTAGCAAGGGCTATTGTCTAACTCAAGCCGGGGCGAAGGAGTTGGAGAAGCGTAATATTCCTTTTAATTCCGACGCTTTTGGCAATACTTCACTGTCAACTCGACTTCATAAAAATCAAAATTAAAGGAGATTAAAATGAAAGGTTATTTAGGTGAAGAACCGTTGCCGTCATATGAAGGAACACCATATGAAGGTTATACTGCCGTTGATTGGGCGCTGGAATTTATCGGCACATATGGTCAAATTGATGGTAGCCATCACAAGCAATGGGCGTTGGACCAAGCTGCCCGAGTTTTGCTTGGGACTCCTGTTCAGTTGAATCTGGCTAAGTGGGAAAACGGTCACGAAGCATATAGATTTGTCACTGGAAAACCGTCTCAAGCATATCTTGATTGGGTTGAAAAAATGAAGGATGGCGACACATACGATTACAACGAAGGAATTGCACCGTAATGGACTTGAAAAAATATAAACAAAATGGCGTCATGGATTTTAACCAAAAAGATGTCAACGACCCCGGCACTATGTTGATGGTTCAGACTCTCTTGGATCGGCAACAAGACAGTTGGACTCAGGAATATTTGATTATCAGGGATGAATTCAATCTAACAGATGAATATGCTCTGGCTATTTGGTATTTGCGAACCCGGTCACGATGGACACAGGAACGAGAAAACCATTTGATTGAAATGTGTCACAACGGGGAAGACTGTCCAAATATAAATGAGTGGCCAAATGAATAAAACTAAAATCAGAGAAATAGCACAACAATTGCGAGAAATCAGTGGTGAATTGGATCGCCTTGCCGCCCCTGATAACTTGGAAGTAGTTGTGAAACAAGTGCTAGATCAAAATCCAAAGGGACTTATTTATTACGAAATTGAACATAAAGTTTTGAGTTATGGATTCTTGAGTCCTGTCAACAACTTTTCACGTATGTTGAAAAAGAGACTCAAGTCCATGATTAAACAAAATAAAATCAGAACAGAAAACATCAATGATGTTTTAGTGTTTAAATCTAATTAGGAAATATATCATGACTAAGAAAACTGCTGCTTCCGTAAGCGATGAAATTCGTAAGGGCATTACCAACAAAATCATTGAATCTCTTAAAGAGAATCGAATTCCTTGGCGTAAAACTTGGAGCGATGACCCTAATTGCGGTCGTCCTACGAACATCGCCAGCAAGAAGTTGTATTCTGGAATCAACCCTCTTATTCTAGAACTGGCTGCCTTGGAGAAGCAATATACTTCTCGATATTGGGGCACCTATAAGCAATTTGATCAATTGGGCGGCAAGGTTCGTCGTGGTGAGAAATCCACTCATGTTGTTTTTTATAAAGTGCTTGAAGTAGAAGATACCAAAAAGGATGGCGAGAAAACCAAGAAAAAGATTTTCTTTCTACGCAACTACAGTGTGTTCAATGTCGATCAAGTCGAAGGAGAAAAGCTTAATAAATATCGAGTAAAAGAAGAGCCAACAGATCGTCCAATTGACATTACCGATCATTTGCTGGACTATTCGACCGCTGAGAAATTGATTGCATCCACTGGTGCCAAGATTTCTTATGGTGGCAACCGTGCCTTTTACATGAGGCCGACGCCCAAGGGAAGTTGGCCCAAGCACACGGCGGGCGATTATATTCAAATTCCTAAGAAAAGTCAGTTCGTTGATGCGGCTGAATTTTATGCAACCAATTTTCACGAATTGGCTCATTGGTCGGAAGTCCGACTTGACTGGGAAGATAAATATGAGATGGGCGAACTGGTAGCCGAGATTACGGCTTGCAACTTGTCTGCTGAGACAAAAGTGCCTAATCGCAATATGGAAAACCACAATCGGTATTTACAGGGATGGTTGAGCAAGATGCAGAATGATCCAAAGTGGATTTTTCATGCCTCTACACAGGCTTCCAAAGTCACTGACTATCTGCTAGGCTATATGACCGGAGCCCAACAGGCAGAGAATTCCGAACAAGAACAAGAGGCAGCATAATGGGTATTTATATAAATGGTTATTTGGGTCCGTTTATTGTCGTGCGAAGCTTGGTAAACAAGGTTCAAAAACGCCAGTGTAAAGGCAATATAGAAACTTGCCCAATGGGCACAGTTAAACCTCAACCAAAATATTGTCCTGAATGTGGAATTGCATCCCAAAATGCATTTTATACCACCGAAGAAGCAGCAGTGTCCTTTTATGATCTGGTATGGAATCAAGAATTAATGGACATTGATGTTCTCGCTGAAGGCTGTATTTATGAAGAAGTGTCAGATGGCCAAAAGTACATTTATACTTCATTGATTCCAAATAAAATAAAACTTGGACAAAGATTGAACCTTCAAAGTGTTTATGAAGAAATAATGAAATTGACAGAAAGTGATCCTCCGGGAGACATGCTTAAACTTCAAGAACAACATGCAAAAGAAATAGAAGTGTTGAAGTCGGCCTATGGTGATAATAATGTGGAAATTAGTTGGGGCCTAGTACGCTGGGCTAATTAAAATGAATTTAACAATAAGAAAAGCAAAAGCACGAGATATCCCTGCTATTTGCAACATAATTGCCCAACTGACTCCTGGTGTGCCTCATGATTATCATGAGGCTATTGCCAAGTTTGAAAATAAGATTCAAAACAATCCTGACTATTTTTTGTGGGTTGTCACAGTTGAATTGACCCTAAGTCTTAAAACTGGCTTGTTTTCTTATATGGCAAATTATAAGTCACAAGAAATAGTTGTGGCGACGGCTATGATGCACTTGCAACACAAATTATCTTATAATTGTGGCACGGCAGCCCATTTAGAAGATTTGGTTGTAGATAAAGATTGGAGAGGGAAGGGCATTGGAAGCGTTCTTGTGAATAATGCAATTGCTGTTGCGCAAGTAGCTAATGCTTACAAAATAATGTTGACGTGTTTTCCTAAAACCATTCCATATTATTTACAATTTGGCTTTGAAGAGCATGATGTTGGAATGCGATTGTCTCTAAAAGAAGAATATCCAAAAGAGAATTAATTATGAATTATTATCGTGTAGTAATTATCAAACGATCAGTTGGCTATTTTCTTCCTTTTGGCCCCGATACCACCATAGTTGCAGGAAGCGACTTGGGAACAGCAGCAGAATTGCTCGAAGGATGCCCGGATATGCTTTCGCTGGAAGATGCCAAAGACATGGCTAAAGATTACAACAAAGCAGAGCTTAACAACCCAAATGGCACTTGGGCTATAGTTCGGCCCGTAGTGGAGATGAATTAGTCAATTACCCCTGCCACAAGGGCAGGGGCTTGTCAATCCTAAATAATTAGGAGACATTAGCAGTTTTACAACCACCGTTAGGCAAATTGACATTTACCCTACTTGGATAGCCTGTAGCGTCCAAGTATTTGAGAACATTTAATTGAAAACTACAAGACCTACACTTAATTTGGAGGGGCGGCATTCCTCCATCTACCACAAGGGCAAGGCTACGCCTTGCCTGCCCTGCGGGCAGGTAGAGGTTTCCTGCCGCCAAATTCTATGAAATGCAATAACCCAAAATGTTGTAGCTCCACCTCAATCGCTGGGAACCTTACGTTTGGTTCTGGTATGCTAGACCCCTATGGATATTGGCAATATCCATGTCGAACCTGCGCAGAGGATTTTGATCTTCATCAAGCAGAGACGAAAGAAAAAATTCGCCAAGAAATGATTGAACGGGGCGAAAACCAGGAAGTGATTAATGAATATATAAATGATCCTTGGTTGAACGATCCTGCTTGGCCACGAGCCGATCAAGATGTAGAAAAACTCATCAAGGATAGTGCTTTTTATTTTGCAGAACTTGAACGAGAAGCAATGGAAGCAGATAGAGAATTTGAAGAAATGTTTGGCATTGATTTAGAATACGAATACGAGAACTAAAAATGACAGACAAAGCTACGTTTGACCAAGTGCGAAAAGAAGTCATGACGGCATATGCCGATTGTTATATGCCGTGGGAACAAGCCAAAGCAATCAGACAATTGGATTTTCGTGCATCTGCTCCGGTTTCGCCAAGCGAGGCACAAAAAATCTTGACTGAAGCAGGGGTTTCTTGTTACAATAATTTTCAAACTTCTTTGTTGGAAATCTTTCATCAAGATAGTTTAGTTACAATTGCACGAGAAGGATCGGTTTGTTTGTATGTCCAAAGCTGGCCTGCTTCGATGCCTTCGGCTAGTGAAGTCTATGCAGACGAAGTAGATCAACAAGGAGGGTTTTTCCGTTATTGGTGGGATTGATGAAAGCATATTGGAGCATACCCGGTCCATCAAAAGCGCCGAGAGGGGAACATTGTATTTGTTTCTATAAATTTGATGGATCGAATCTACGTTTCGGCTGGAGCAAAAAAAGGGGCTGGACTAAGTTTGGCACCCGGCGCAGAATGTTCGATGAAAAAGACCCAGAATACGGGCCTGCTATTGAGTTGTTTTTCAACAAACATGCCGAGGGCTTAGAGCGGGTTTTTCGTGATAATAAAAACTATCGTGGTATAGAAACAGCCATTGCATTTTTTGAATACTATGGTCCAAGTAGTTTTGGTTGTTATCACGATTTTACAGAAAGATTTCAATTATCGCTTCTTGATGTAAACATTCTGCGAAGGGGGTTGGTGTTACCCAAGGATTTTGTAAGGGATTTTGGCACCCTAGAGGGCGCTGCCCATGTAATTTATGAAGGCCCATTTACAGATCAACTCATAGAAGATGTAAAAGAAAATAGATTTGGCCTCAGAGAAGGCGTCGTGGCCAAAGGTGTAAAAGGCAATTCGGTCCATGATCTTTGGATGGTTAAAATTAAAACCAAATGGTGGATGAATGAACTTCGCCGCCGAGCCAATGCCTTAGATCAAAAAGACTTTGCTCAATACCAACGTCTTTTAGACGAAAATAAAAGAGAACAAGATGATGTTTAAAGAATTTTTACAAGGAATGGCCTCTATCGGTCAAGGATGGTTTGATATTACGGATAGTGTTGCATCTAGTTTTGCTCCATCTAAACAATCAAAACCACGACCCTCTTTTAACGAAGAGGACACTAAGGCTTTTGAAGATGACGCTAAAGCTTTGCAGTCTGATTGGGAAGTCATTGGCAAAGATTTTGAACAAATTATTCCTAAAGGAAATAAAAAATGAAATCAATTATTGGCCTTTTGTTGGCATGTTGTTTGCTATGCTCTTGTGAAAGCAATGCAAAGCAACGTGCGAGAGATATAAGCGATTGGCATGGACGCAATATACCGCCCGGAGCTACGGATGTTGAACCTCTGAATGCATTTTGGGTTGAGTTTACATATAAAAATCATAGATATTTGTTCTTTAATCCAAAGGAACATAAATCAGCGTTAACCAGAATCGACTGATGAAAGAATTTAAAAAAATACTTCCTGATTATCCTCGCACTGAGCACTTTCCTTGGAAGCCCAATACATCTCGTGATGATTTAGTTGCTTCTCGGGAAGAAGCAGCCGTTGTTTTTATTTCAAATGATGTTGAAATCACCGAAAAGGTAGATGGCGCTCAATGTGCAATGGCTCTTTATGAGGGCCACCCGGTAATTCGTAATAGCAATCATATTCTAGCCAAAGGTTATGTCAAAGACACTCCTGCCAAAAAGCAATTTGCCAGCATTTTTAATTGGTTTTATGAAAATAAACACAAATTTGAAAAATTAAATGAATTGATTGATAATGTCGGTGTTTATGGCGAATGGATGGTTGCTCAACATGGCCTAGAATACGATTGTTTGCCAGATAAATTCATTGCTTTTGATTTGTATAATTATCAAACAAAAGAATTCGTATGCTCAAAGATTGCTCGTCAATTGATGGAAGAATCTGGTTTTGTGACTGTGCCTTTGTTGTATTATGGGAGAATTTATAGTTACGATCAATTAGAAGCTTGGGCCAATGAATCGTCACCTTTCACCACCAGAGGCAAAAGAGAGGGAATTTACATTAAAGTTAATGATAAACGGTGGGTGAAACAACGATTTAAAATGGTTCGCCAAGGCTTTGTTCAAGGCAGTCTGTGGGACCATAAAAAACTCAAGAAGAACAAGTTTACAAGTTGCTAGCTGGGTTGTATAATGAAGACTCATGGCCGATTCAGTCTTTTCAAAAGAGGTTTCGTGGACGCTTTTTTGAGAGGCTGGATCGGCTAATTAAAATGGAGATAATATGAATCTTACTATTGGCTGGAGTAAATTTGCTGCTGATCGCCATGTTGAAGGCGCCGGCAATTCTTTCTTTAGAATTACTCCCGAAGAAGTTATCGAGCGTGTAAAAAACAGTTGGGCTAACCGCCTCCCCGGCCAAGGTGAATCTGGACTGGGAAGAAAGGTGGTTGTTCCTGTAAGGCCCGATGGTTTCTTTATGTCTTCAACTGAATTGCGAGAAGGCTTGCCCCTGCGGGCCGAAGTTACTCAACGACAAGAAGGTGAAGACCTTTATATTGAAACTTATCTCGATGCAGATGATGCAAAGATGATGGGCATCGATTACGAACCTGCCGGTCATGTTCGCATTGTTTGTTATCACAAAGAAGCATTGACTGAAAATGATGGCGAGCGGACTACCAATTGTGACTGGGAAATTGTTTGTGTTTTGGCTTCGAGGGTAGGTCAAGAGCCAATGTTGCCGCTTGCAATGGCGAGAAACTTTCTTGAAAAGCCCGGTGGCACCAAGTCGGTTTATACTGCTGAGGAGTTTGCGGAATCCATCTACTATTGGTCAAAGCGTGGAGTAAAAATTAAAAAGAGCAATGTTTAAATTTATTACAAAATTGTTCTCAAAACAACTGGTAATTCATCCCGACGACAGGGTAAAAATAGGAGACGAAGATTATTTTAGCCGTTCAGGTAGTTTTGTATTAGATCGGTTGAGAGCCGTTAGCAATGCTCATCGACCCCCAGCAGAACGCACCCCTTATAAATTTGAGTTTAAAGCTACAAATCCCCAAGGAAAAAAAATTGAAGGTATCATTTACGCTGTTTCACAAAGAACAGACAATGCTGCTTGTGATTTTGACATGGATTATGATTCCGAAGATGAAGCAGTTGATAAGTTGGCCAATGCTGGTATGACTGATATTAAAATCCGTCGTGTCTATAAAGATGGCAGTGGCATTTGGCATCGTAAAAGTTGTAAATTAAATTAAGTGCAAACTTTTTACCTTTTGCTGATTTTGTAACCACCGCAAGAGTGTTGGACCGCCAAAGATTGGGGAAACAAAGACTTGAAACATTGCATATATTAAAAGTAATTACCGGAAAGAGTGATGCTTGGGGAAAACATCCAATCATTGCCATGTGGCAAGGACATGCCAGAGCACTATCAGAGTATGGCATTGCAATTTGCAATGAATGGATTTCTAGGGGCTACAAAGATTCTAGGCTTCCTATAATTAAAACTTTTAGAAAAGGCAAATTAGTTTATCCCAGTTGGATCGGCAACGAAGATTTTCATGCTGCTCATCGAGCGGCGTTGTTGTATAAGAATTTTGAATGGTACTCGCAGTTTAATTGGCAAGAAAAACCAGAATTAAATTATATTTGGCCTAAAGGATAAACAAATGCATGAAATCAAACTTGGTGAATTGGTAGAGAACCCAAACCAACAGCGTGATGCGATTCATATTGCTGTTGCCCCTGTTGTGGCCGCTGAATCGTTGAAACCGGGGGATCACATTGGATTTCTAGGTTACGATACCATTCACGTTGGCAAAGATTCTGATAATCTCTTGGGCATTGTTGATCCTTTCTTGAAGGATGAATTAAAGGCGGGCCAACGGTTTTTGTTGTTCCTATATCAAAACACTGTTACCGGCATGCGGCATCACTGGGAACACCCAGCATTTGTCTCCACAGAATCAGAAGCTTGGCTCAAAGAGTTTGCCCATGACCTGGAAATGACTTATGAGAATTTGCTTGCAGCCGCTTCGGAATATCTCAACAATGGTGAAATATATTGTTTGCCAATTGATACTCCCGACCGTGTTTTTTCCGATATGCCAAAATTTTGGTATCATTATTCAGTTGTTACAAATCAACCCGCTGTTGCTGTTCCAGATGACGATAATAACTTTTTCAGGTGTGCGTGCTAATTTTTGAATTTTTACTATTTTTACCGTTGGTTGTAGGCTTTTTTGCTCAAATTTTTATTTTTGCAAAATATAGAGATAACAAAACAGCCCTTGTATTCAATACACTTTTTCTTGTGTTTTATGGGTATGTTTGGCTTGATTCAGACTGGCATATGGAATGGATGGGATTTCCAAACTTTCGTATTGTTTGGGTAAAGTAAATCCCGTAGGCTAAATAGATAAAAGAGGCAAAATGGTTAAACGATTCAAAGACTACATCACAGAGAAGGTTAATCTTACAGAAGAATCTCTGTTTGATTCTAGTTCTTTGTATCACGAGATGGCTATTTTGCGTCCGGGCGCTCGTGAGAAAATGCAGAATGCCCTACAGTTTATTTCTTCCAATGGAATACAGGGCGTGGTCATCGGTGGTATGTCGGTTAGTCATTTTACGGTTGACAGACACCTAACTCCTGATGTAGACTTTCTAGTGGCAGATATGGGACAACTCAAAGCTATTTTAGATTCGCAAAACATTGCTTATCAACCACTGGCTTCCACAGGAGAATTTGATGGTATAAATGTTCCCGAAATCGATGCAGATTTTTTAGATGCAAATCAAGGGAATATACCATTTAATCATTACATTTTAAAAACAGCGGTTCCAGCAAAAATTGGCGGCGCTACATTTGCTGTAATTAACCCGGCTGTATTGACAATTCTTAAATTTACCCTAGGCAGAGAAAAAGATACCGAAGATGCTTTTAAACTCCTGCCTACCGTGCCTAAAAAAGAAATAAAATCCCACCTTGTTACTCTCAAAAATTGGCTCGGCAACGACATTGATGCCGAAACTATTTGGAATTATGCTCAATCATTAGCTGCTTAGGACAACTAACTCATGCATGGCTGGAAACCCCTGATTATAAGTTTGATGTTGTTGGTTTGCTTTACTGCATTTAGAGCTTGGCGAGCAATCGATTTTGATATTGCATTGCATGCACTGGACATCTCAAACGTGCCGGCGATGCCAATACAATTCAATTAGCACAAGAAGAATTGCAAATTGCAGTTGATTATCTTACTAAAAATAATTTCACTGAAGGAAGCACTGGGGTGTTTTTTAATCTACCTTCATATGATGTTGGTTTTTGGTATAAAAATCTTTCAAGCAGTTTAGAAGAATTAAAACAATATGAAGCTAGAGAAGCTTCACAACTTGAAAAAACTAATGCATTAATGAAGTTGCGTGAAACTTTGTTGGATACCACGGATGATGGCACCTCGGTTACGGCACCAGCAGGCATTTCTGTTTTTCCTTATAATAAATCAGCTTTTGCAATGGGCTTCTCAATTGTTCTTTTTCTGATAGTTTCTATAGGTAATTTCTTATACCTTAATAAATAGGTTTATTTATGAAATATGAACTTCGTATTGCTGATGGTACTGCATATGGCATTACTAGAACACTCGCCAGATGGATTTGAAGTCGGTTATACTGGATCGGGTCTAGCACAGTTGGCTCTGGCTGTTCTTTTCTACGAAACCGGCGACCCAGTAATTGCTTGTGCATTTTATCAGGATTTTAAAGTTGAGTTTGTCGCTCGTCTTGAACGAGGGGAGGATTTTGCTTTTAGTGGTAAATTCGTCAGAGATTGGCTTAAATCAGCCGAAGAAAGAAAAATCAAACAACAGCTTTACAACTGTCATAAATTGAGGAATAATAGGTTGGTGAATTAACACAAACTTAACAGAATTATTATGCCTGCTACATATACTGACATTACCGCTGATGAAATGCATGAATTCCTCACTAGCAAGGGGTTTTCTGAAATTAGCATTCCTGGCACTATAGAAAGAGTCTATGGCAAGCGAGTCAGACAAGATGATTTGCAATTATCTCTCAGGGTATATACAGGTGTTGTAGGCAAACATTCAAGAGAAGCAGGCGCTGACGCAATTCGTGTCGCACTGTTTATGAGAAAACCTAGTGGAGAAATTGTAAAATTAGGCGGAAGCAAACGAGTCCATCGTGTCCAAAATTGGCGAATTAATCTTGCTAAAAGAATTGAGGATTGGCTTAGTTACATGCCAGAACACAAGTGCGACAAATGTGGCATGCCAATGGTCGTTCGCACAAGTAAAAATGGAAAATTCCTTGGTTGCAGTGGTTATCCCAACTGTCGAGTAACCCGTAAAATTAATTAATGCCCCCAATACCCAATCCCCATAACAACTTCTTACCAATAGAAGATGATGTAGTTCGTGTAATTGGTGCTTGCCATCCAAGCATGTTGCATACAATTGCCTTAGTGGAATGGGCCAACAGCAATGACGCTATTATTTTTTTTGTCCAAGATGGTAAAGAAATGATTATAAGTGGCCCTCTAGGAGGACTTGAGTTTATTACAAATAGAAGTCTCTTTGCCATTGAAAAAGACATATATCCAACTAGAAACACTTGGCGAAAAATGGTGAAAGAAGTTTTGTTGAAATTGTCTTTTAAAAGCAATGCGTTGTAGCAAAATGTCTCCAATACCCCACAACTTCATATTCGTGCCTCATTATGGTGATATAGTTCGTGTGATTGGTGCTTCTTGCCAACCAAATATGTTGAATAAAATTGCCGTGGTGGTGTCGGTTAACACCAATGACAATGATATCACTCTTTTCTTTGTTCAAAATGGCCAACAAAGAATTATGAGCAGTGAATTGGGAGAATTAGAATTTATTACAAGCAGACAATATTACGTTGACAAAACCGGACAATATGTTTCAGAACTTGATTGGTATGAGGCTGTAAAGCAACTGTTGTTAAAAATTTATGGTTAAAGTGACACGTTGTCACACAATTCGAGACCCGAGGTAAAAAGTTATGAACAATGCTCCTGTAAAGAACACAAACATCCCCGCTTGCTTTGACTATAGGTTCTTCTATGGAACTGGCAGCGTTATTTTGAACGATCCAATGGCCGATGCCCTGGCCAGTGCTCTCTTGAGAAGCGAAGAAAAAGATAGGGTGCTTGACGCAATTGCCAAGGATTTAGTTGGCGCCGGAAGTGAAGTGGAATTCGATGATAGCAACGATGAAGTGCCATCGTATAATTACACTTATTTCCGTAATTGTGGCACTTTGTTGTTGAATAAGTCAGCTAGCACTTTGGTTGCTAAGGCAATTTTCGCCAGCGGTGGCGGAAAAACTGTGCCTCCTTATTTGTGGTCGCTGGCGTGCCAACTAAATGTGGATCGTTTTAAGCAAAAGGACGAGGACGAAGATGCCTAAATACGGACGTATTACCACTATAGAAACAATTGTTTTTTTGGCAATTATTTCAATTTTCTCTCTAGCCGTAGTCGGAGGCTGTTCAACTACGTTTCACAGAGATGCCTTCAAAGCCCAGGTCGTCAGAAAATATGAGGTAAACCAAGTTGGCGAAAATGGAAGCTATACGGTTTATCGCATCGACGTTCAAAGAAATGGTAGTGATTTCATTGAGACGTTGGAAAATCGTGATGACTTTCTTCATGGTAAATGGAACAGCGCTACGATCCATGCTAATTTGCTAGAAGGTAAATGGTATGTTTTTGACACTGCTGGTAGCCGTGCGGAATGGCTGTCATGGTTTCCCAATGTTCTTGAAGCCAAATTGGTTCCCAAAGATGTCGAGGCAGAACTAGATTACTAATGCTTATTCAAGTCAAACAAGCCGATATCGTTGTTGCTAATGATCAAAGATTAAATTCTGTTTCAAATTTAGCAGAATGTTGTCCTGTATATTTTGCTGCATGTCGAGCTTTTAAAACTCAAGAAATTTTGATCAGCAGCGATAAAATTCGGGTTATCGGTGAAAATTCAGTTAAAAATTATTTGTTGCCACAATTCGTAATAGATAAAATTAAAATCTATGACGAAAGCATGGTAATGACACCATTCGAATTTGAAGTATGAAAAGCATCGACATAGACAACAAAGAAATAGAACAATTTGTAAAATCCAGAGGATGGCAATATGATTATGATATTGGCAAATGGGTGAACGGAGAACTCATTTGCCTTAATCGGGAACAAGTAGTTTTTTATGAATTTTGTTGTTTCTTTGAAGACTCTAACAAAAGAATTAAAAAAATAATTGACACATTAGATAAAACTGATAAATTCGTCTCGACTGCTGAGTCTCTTTTAGATTTAACTAAAACCCGTTAAGATTCTTCATATTCATCTTCTAATCCATGAAGAACTCGTCTGTGGCGAGATGTTGATTTATCAATTTCACTTTGGGCTTTTTTCTGAGCCTTTGTCAAAGCGTCTTTAAAGTTATTGCGAGATGTTTCTAATTCTTCTTGTAATTCTTTAATACGGTTCTCAATACGTTCAGCCGCACGCTCAGCTTTCTCATGCTCTTTGGCAGCCTCTCTTCGCTTCGAATTAGCCTCGCTTAATTTAGCTCTAATCTGGGCTCTTTTTTCTTTGTTTGCTTTGTTTATGATTAAACTATTATAAAGATCATCGAGTTTTTTATGAGCATCTTCAGCTTTGGTTCTTATTTTTTTGGTTGCTGTAATTGCTTTTTTAATTTCTTTTAATTCTTCTTTTTTCTTGGCAACTTGTTCGCTAACTCGCTTTTCTACTTTTTCATATTCTTTTCGAGTCCCAACGGCAGCCTGTAGATGGGGCAAATGTGGCTCTAGGCTTTTGGCCCAACGATCTGTTTTATTGCTTGGATGTTTTGGCTTAAAAGGAAGATTGGGATCATAGGTGTCAACGCCGTATCCCATTTCCTCATCACTGCCAATATAAGTTCCAGCTTTTTTAGCATCTTTTGTAGCCTGGGCTCGTAAAGTGCTCACAATAGCATCACGATGTTTTTTATATAGTTTGTTTAATGTAACCGTATAAATATTCAACAATTCATTGGCTTCTTTTGGATGCATTGCATACTTTCGCACCAAAACAGAATATAAAGCCTTTCTAGCATTATCTTCTAAATGAGCAAGAGTTTTATCATTTTTAGCTGCTGCATTTGCTATAGCAGCATTAACTCTCCCGCCAGCATCAAGAATAGCTTGTAATTCTTGTCTGTCTAAAATGCGATCTGATAATGTTTGCAAAGCAGGGCGACCGTCTTTATCACTTCTAATAGCAGAATTGACAACATGATATTTGTCGTTTCCGTATTGTTGAATTTGTTGCAACAATTCTTCAGGAGTAATTGCCGCCATTAAATGAACTCTACTAACCGCTCCAGATGATGAGTGGGGATTAATTACATTGGCCGACCTGCCCATTCGTTTCCAAGTTCGATCCTGTCCACCGAATACTTTCAATAATTGTGAATCGTCTGGTGCATGTGATATGCCTTGATCTCTGGAATACTGGTTTTCATCATCTTTCTCATATCTTTGTGCAACATAATTGACCCAAACATCCCATAATACTCTTGGAGTAATACCCAATTCTTTGTTCATAAAGTTTAATAGTTCTTCATAAGCAAAGATGGCTTTTTCCATTTTAGCTTCGCCCTTGGGTGTTCCTTTACCCTCAACTCGACTCCATTTCTTCTCACTTTGTTTGAGTCGGCTGCCCATGTCTCGCCACTTCTCACGACTTTCTTTGTCTAAGTCGGGGGCCTTGCTCATTAAATCAGATAAAGCGGTATACATTTTGATGTTGTGAGTATCCAAACATCCTATTTGACCGTATAATAATTGAACAATAAAACCAGCTTTAACTGGTTGGACTCCGGGGAGCATGGCAAATTTAAAAAGCAATTCTTTGAATTTGCCTTCTTCTGCTAATTTATTACATTCTTCAAACAAATCATGTCGATTGTTCCATACATGAGAAATTAATTTACTTTTAATTCCTGCGCCACGATCAATAACAGAAGAAAACTGACCACCTCGTGGATGACCAACTCGTTGTCCTGACATACCGCTTATAAAATTTGCAACTTCCTCACGAGTTACTGTTTCCTTGGTTCTTAAAAACTGCATTAAAACTGGAAACCATTCGTTGAATCTTTTAAAACTGGTATTAGCTGTTAATGGAGCAAACAAAAGAGATTGGGCAAAATTTTCAGGATTTTGAGCCGCAAAGGCTTGAATCATTGGGTTGTGCTGTTGATAACCTTGATATTTAGTTAAACAGACTTGCCCTTCTTTTTCTGTTTCAAATCTTTGACGAAGAAGGGATTGCGGATCATTGTCCTTAATAGGAATGGGTTTTCCATATTGATCTAAAATCTCGTTCAGGAGAGAACGAATTTCTTGCATGGCCGAATCGGCTTCTTTTTCCTCTAGCCACGATCCAAATCTTATATCCATGCTGTATTTAGCATGGCAAAGACCAATTTACATTGTCCTCAAATCGGGGTATAATGTCCTGAAAGGAGAAATCTCATATGTCTACTCGCTGCAATATTGAGATTCACGACACGTTTAACGTTCTCGGCGGCGGTGAACAAGAATATTTGGGAGCCCTTTTATATCATCATTCCGATGGCTATCCTGGATTTATGGATAAAAAGCTTCATAAATTCTTGAAAGCAACTTACAAATACCTAGAAAAAGCCGGGCATCCTTATTGGTGGGATTCAGAACGAGTTGCGGCTGTAATGATTTTGCTCTCAACGGGAGATTATGAAGCCCCCACTCAACCCGCTTTACATTCTTTTGATGTTCCACAATTCCAGCCTTCACTAAAACTACACGATGATATCGATTATATTTGGAAAGTCGTGTTAAAACTAAAGGGTCAATATGAAATCTATTACCGTCGTCCTAGCGAAAACTGGACAAAGGTTGACCTTATAGGTTTGGAGCAATAATGGATCAACCCAAATATCGTTTGACATTTTTAATGTTCATTAGAAGGCCCTCTAGCATTATGCCGGTGGCTTATACGTTAGATGTTCAAACCACATCTCCGGTGATGCCTCGCATTGGAGAGTCTGTTCAAATGGGAAATCGCACCATTAAAATAAAAGATATTATTTATAACCTAGCAAAACCAACGAGCATAATGATACATTTAGAAGAGGACTGGTCGGTTAACGAATGGGCAAAAGATGAATATCGTCAGAATTGCTTTGAACAGATAATTAAAGAATATGAATCATATGGTTGGAAGGAATTACAATGAATAATTTTTCTCTCTTTTTAAATGAACGTCAAAAACAACTAAAAAAACACTTTCTTGTTGAAAGTCGTTTTTGGAAGAAATTTAGGCGATGGACTGTTTTCAATGCAGAAGTTGCTCTGCCTATTTTGGGCACGTTTGAATACACAGTGATTGGCGATCCCATTGGCGATCCCACTGATTACATAAACTGCCATTTAGATGAAATTGATTGTATCCATTTTATGGATGCATTCCCTATTTGTCTTGATTCTAAAAGTTTTGCTATTCATTTTTCAATGGTTTTAACCAACACATTTGAAGACTGTAATCATCAGAGAGAATATAAGTTAAGAGTTCCATATGAATTGGAAGACACGACTCTTTCCGACGCAGAATTTGATCTTAAATTTGATCAATGGATAGCCGCTCTTAAAGAAGAAGAAAACAGGTTTGCCAGAGCAAAAGAATTGCCTTTGCTGAGGCGATTGCTTGCCAAATATCTTGGTGAAAAAACACAAAAGTTTCAAGAAGTGTTAAGTGAACTTGTCGAAGCCATGCCTAAGGAATAAAAATGCCACGCTACTTCGCACCTATCACTCCTGAAGAACTTCGTGAGAAATTCAATAAAAAATATGAGGATTTTCACGATTTTCTTTATAGTGATTCCAAAGCTGTAAAAGATATTCAGAAAATTCAATTTGATTATGAAAATTGGGAGGAAGAAGAGGCTTTTCAGGATGAATTAAAAAAACTTGTAGGCATTCACACTCTGCCAAATGGTATGACCTTTTGGGGCGCCCAAGCAGGCGGGGATTGGGAGCACCCTGTTTTCTTTATACTATATTGGGACGGCAAAGAAATCAGAGGCTATGTGCCCAAAGAAGGAAATGTATATAATCTAAAAGAAAAATCTGCTTTCGGCAACAATGAAGAGGCTGATGAAGCTGGAAATTTTGATGCCGATAAGCTTATTGCCGATGTTCAAAAACGAATTTTGCCCAAAGGTATGGCGAAAGAAAAACCTGAGTCCGACTCAACTACAGTTTTAAAGAAACTCTCATCTAATGATTTAGATGTTCTGATTGCCGAAACCGGCAACGAGCCGGCTTCCAATAAATCTGAAAAAATCAACCAACTATCAAATTTGCTTACGAAGTTGATGTTGGATTCCAAAACCAATTGGGAATACGAGGCCGATCAACTGCATGGGAGGGTTTATCTTTATAAATTACAAACAGAAAAAGATTCTGTATTGATCTACAGCAATATTATTGCCAGTTGTCCGGGCGGCGAAGGCTCTCTGCGCTCAGAAGGAAATCATTTTGATCACGGAGGAACAGAATTTGATACATTTGCTGAAATATGGGATGTAGGAGAAATCAGTAAAATCGAATCGTTGGCAGATGTTCCATATTTGTGGCAAAATTGTTATCCATTTGTTGATACATCATTGGATGATTATGATTTAACTCCCGAACAATTTTGTGAAATGATGGATGAAAACCACACTATCGCTTGGCCTCCAGAGGGCACACCATGTTAGAATATAAAATTGGCAATCTTTTTGATTTAATCCCTTATGAACAAACAGGGGCTAAATTTATTTGTCATGTTTGCAATGACATTGGAGTCATTGGTGGTGGCTTTACTGCTCCGTTACTTAAAAAGTGGCCAGAAGTAGGACGAATTTATAAAGAAGCCCCTTGTCATACCTTAGGAACCAATCAATTTGTTAAAGTAGCAAATGATCCCATTTGGGTTGTAAATATGATCGCCCAACATGAAATCATTTCCATGAATCCCAAGCCCATCAGATATGCTGCTTTGGCAAAATGTATGGCTGAAGTAAAAGATGTAGCAAACGGCCATTTCAGTGAAATTTGGGCGCCCATGTTTGGTTCTGCCCTTGCAGGTGGAAATTGGGACTTCATTGAAGAGCTTATCAATGAAATTTGGAAAGATTTAAAAGTAACTGTCTGTAAACTTGAGGAATAATTATGACTCGTTTAACTTCTGGCGTATATGGTCATGAATTTGATTCTAAAATAGGACCATTTGATCTTTTTTGCGGTCAAACGAGACGGGACAGCCTTGTCCATAATGGAGGGTGGTATAACAAATACGGCGAAAAACTCGGTTGGGGCGATTTAAACAAGAAAGATTTACATCGCATTAAAAACAACCTTCAAGATGATGAGTTATTTATCATTCTAGGCGAAAGAGACAGTTTTTGGAACTTTGTTGAACACTTGGGCACAATTGGCGCAATGTGTAAAACAAATGAAAAAGAACAAAATCCAGGAGTGCAATATGTAGCCGAAAAAGCTCGCTACGTTATTGCTAAAGGCAAATTAATGATACATGAAGACAATTATTTGTCTACTCTAGATTGGGATAAAATTAACACAAAACAACTTCTTGAAATAATGAAATGAAAGAAATTATTCTCAATAAAGGCGAAACTTTCTTTATAGACGATGATATTAAAGTTCGCATTTTTCGAATTCATCCTACTTCTCAAAAGGTTATTATTGGCGTCCATGATGAACAAGGTCGCCATATTTCACGGAGGCAGAATATTAGCCATGAGTATTCTTTTTATTGTTCTAAATGTGATGTGTTTTATGAACGGCGAAGATTAATTTGTAGTTGTGGAAAATATTATCCTTTGTCTTGTTCAATGCCGCTGATAATTGACGATATTCCTTTTAAAACTATTCTTCCTGCTATTGAAAAATTAACCCCTAAAAGGGGTTGCAATGTATTGCAAATTAAACAACATAGTTTAAGGATTAGCTTAAAACATCAAATATTTGTTAGAGATAAAGCCTGTTTACATTGTGGATTGGAAATTACAAAATGGGCCATTTTTCAAGGTAGAAAGCGAAATCGTTCAAAAATCATTCCCGTTAACGATGACTATGTGCCATTTACCATCGATCATATCATCCCCAAAAGCAAAGGTGGCATATCAGATAATTCTAACTACCAAACCTTGTGCTACGACTGCAATATAAAAAAGGATGACAAATTGGAATTCACATGCCCGCTTAACTACCAAACCTTGTGCTATGACTGCAATATAAAGAAGGATGATAAATTAGAATTTACAAGCCCGCTCCCCGAGGTACAATGAGAAAATAGCCCTAGATCACATAAATAACCCTTGCAGGAGGGTAGAATATGACAATATATCATATGACAATATATCATATATTAACAGGAGCAGCAGTAATCGCTATCATAGTCTTGCTAAGAAAAGCTATTCATAAAATGGATTGTAAGGCGGAACAACAACGGTACGAAGAAATCCGAGACAGTATTCCAGAATCTATCACAGTAGGACCACATAAGCCTAAAGTTCCCCATTGGAAAAATCGAATTTCCAAATACTATCCCGAGGATTAAAATGCCAATTGTCGTTTTGATGTTGATATTTTTTGTCAGTGTAATGCTCATGGTTGTTGGATATGCAAATTTCAACGCAGATAAAACCAATAAAACCATTGCTGGTGCCAGCACTATGGTGTTTATAATTTGCACCATTTGGCTCACATTGTTTTTCATGTCGGACTGGGAACTCGAAGAATTAAATTCTTATCCTATTCATCGAGTAGACGGTATTGAGTTTGCTAAAATTTCAGATGGTGAATTAAGAGAAGTAAAAGAAGCTAAAGAAAACGAAATTCTAATAGAAGAAATCTATAAAAGAGGACCATATTGGGGTGTCTATCTAGAAAAGCGAAAATTTCTCTACCGAGTTGCACCAAAAAATGAACAACCAAAATAAAATCGATCTTGCTGTTGTTCTCTTTATCTTGGCTTTCGGGCTCTGGCATGTCAGCGCCTATCTACCTGTATTCGCATTGTTTCAATGGTTTGTTCTGTTTATTGTTCAAACAATTATATCTTCTATCTTTAGCACCTTGCTCTTGACAATCGTCGCAGTAATTGTTCTAGTATTGGGGAAAAGATACCTTAATAGGAGAACAAATGGTTACAATAGAACAAGCTAGAAAAGCTAAAGAAACAGCCAAAAAACAATTAAAAGACCTAAGCCCCACAGTGGGGATAGGTTATTTGGACAATGATCTTTGTCTGAAGATAAAAGTAGATGATCCCAATGATAAAAATCTGCCTTCATCAATAGATGGAGTTGCTGTGGTCTACGAAAAGAAATATCCAGTTCAAAAGCAATGAAAGCAAGGTACAATGGGTTACAACGGTCCACCGCCAAAAGGATATACCAAACCATTAATCTCACCACCGGCACCGCCCAAGTCCCCTTATCCAATAGTTAAGACAACACAAAAGAAGGAAGAGCCACAAAGCGACCTAAGTTGGTTGTGGTGGCTTTTATTGTTAATGTAAGGATTCATTCAATGAAAACCATCGATTTAAATCAACTCAGGCCGCCAATTGAACATGAATATATTCATAACTTGTTAATGAAGCTACACACTGCCGATGAGTATAAAGAATTAACAAAAAAAGCATCTCTTGCCCATTTTGTCAAGACTGGTGAAACCCTGGTTAAAAAGGGCAAGAACCCTTGTGTGTATTGCTCTGGAATAGCTGAAGACGATTGGTTGGTTGTCGATGCCGAAATAGGTATTTTTAATGTAAATAAAAACAGATATACAAAAGGCGATTATTATTTCGATATTATGGTAGCACCGTGGGAAGGCCGTGTTCTTGGGAGGAAAACTTCTAAACAAAAATACCTTCTAATCTTTAACGGTGACGAAGAATTTAATGAGGATATCGATACAGAATATACCCTGAGAAATTTGAAGCTTGAATCTCTAACAATTAGCTTTGAATGTCTAAAAATGTTTTATAACCGAGCAACGACTCACGACATTTGCAGTTGGCTCCAAAATGAACAGCTTAAAATCGTTGATTACACCCCCGATGATTCAATACCTTTCTCTAAAGAGGAATCTAAAGTCTATAATAAATGGGTCGAAAAGAAAGCTAAAACACTGCCTTTGACGCCCCCTCTTGGATATTCACGGTTACTTGGACTGCGAGAGTGGCATCGTGCTGCAACTGTTCTTCTTTATGATGCTGATGATGATTTTTCAATTCTTATGGGACAAGATGAAGACACATATTTTGGGTGTCATCTAAAAGATAATCCAAAAACAGTTGTTTCTGCATTTAAATCACTTCAGCCTGAAGCGGTTCGCAAATGTAAAAAAACTGTTTATAGGCAAGGTGAATGGTTTGCTGTCCCCATTGAAGAACCCAAACTAACAGATCGAGTAGCCGTTATCTCGGGACAAGCTGTTTTACCCCGCAATTCAGAAGAAGAAGCAGAGCATATTGTAGTTGCACCTGAAATTTGTGTGCTTAAAGATGGCACTGTCTGCGCCCTAGATGCAAGCGTTTGCCATAGTAACAACGACCACGCAGACCTAAATACCCCCGGTTGGGTTGCTTACCATTGTAACACCGCTGTTCGCTCATTTACCGTCGAAGGTGTTGATTAATGTTTAATTATAAATATAAAATGCCCGCCGTCACCGCTGATATTATTCCATTTAGAAAAAAGGAAAATGGCGAGCTTGAAATTCTTTTAATTAAAAGAAACACAGAACCTTTCAAAGATCATTGGGCCTTCGTCGGCGGCCATCTAGATGTAGATGATGATAATTCCATTTATGCTTGTGCTGCTCGTGAACTATTTGAGGAAACTGGAATTAGAAACAAATACGGTCTGTTCTTTCTAGATTGGTTCGACGCCAAAGATCGTGACCCAAGAGGAAGATATATTACCTTTGTCTGGGGTGTGCGGGTCCACCCAGATGTTGTAGCAAAAGCAGGCGATGATGCCGAAGATTGCAAATGGTTCAGATTGAAAAATCTACTTGAAAACGATTTCATCAAACTGGCATTCGATCATCGTAAAATTTTAGAAAAATGTAGTAATCAAATGGCTTGTGAATCGATTGAAAGACAAGGGAGTCGATGGGCAGATGAACAAATGTCTAAATTAGCTGAAACTTTAGATAATTGGGATATAGGAAATGATACCAAGACTGAGGCTCAGTGATCTTTATAATCTTTCTGAGTCAGAACGAGATAAAAAAATTCAAGATTTTCTCAATGCACCTAAACCCACCAAAGAAGAAGCAATCCAATTTCTTGATGAAAAAATATTTCTTCTTGAAAAGAAACATAATTTAACTTCTCAAGAAATGCAAAAAGACTTCAATTTAGGAAAAATACAAGAAACGCATGATATCTGCAAATGGCTCATTTGGCTGCACGCTCGAAAAAAATTGGATGAATAAATGCTCAAAAAATTTAAAAGAATTGCCAGTGATTTCTTGAGAACTACCAAGCTTGTGTATGATTTCGCTCAACACAATTCCGACTGGTCAAAACCTCCAGGCAATACAATAAAAGATATACTCAAAGAAAAGAACCTTTCAGTTAAAGATTTCGCTAATATTATTGGATTTTCAGAATATAACACTGAAAAACTATTGCTCAGTGAGACAGAAATTACACCATTGATCGCATATAGATTGACAAACTCTATTGGAGGCTCAATTCGTTTTTTGGGTTGAAAGAGATAGAAATTATAGAAAAACTCGTGAACTAAACAACGTCATGTTCGCAGCAACATCAGCAATGACTGCCTATTATTCTAAATGAAATACAAAAAAATAGACCCACCGAGCCTGGATTCGCTATACAGAACTGGAACTAGCAAAGGAACTGCTGTATTTTATGAAAAAGAAGGACTTGAGTTTACCGGCCCTGGATGGTATTCTGATGGTGTAATGTCCGTCGAAATCTCAAAAGCCGGAAAACTCGATAAACCGAAAAAGAAACAAGAATCGGCAATCGGAAAAGAAGATAAATTTGAACATCACTCAGTATTCCAGTATTATGGAAACCAGTTTTTTGGAGTTTGGTATTACCAAAAATAAACATGTGTATTGAAAACATCAAAGAATTTGATTGGTTCTCTAAATTCTTCAATCGTTTTTTCCCAAAGCGAGGATGGAAGATTGTTAAAGTAAAAGGCGATACCGTTTTCTCCTTCATTGCCCTTAAAGGAGATCGTAACAATGTTATTAGTATTGTAAACCATCGCTCTTATGGTTATAAATTTGATGAATGGTACGAAGCAGAAACATTCCCAAACATAGGTTTTGAATACAATAAAGGATTTCATATTTTTGAAACCTGTGAAGATGCATTGAAATACTTTACATCCTGGACAGGTGAATCACATCTTGTCCAAGACATAGAAGATGATGCCATTGATTACATTTCTTGGCAAAATGAATCCCTAGAGACAAATGAAGACCTGCTCTGTTTGGTAGAAGTAGAATATAAAAATCAAACAAAAAAGGGAGTTGAAGCAGCAACGCCAAAACTCCCTGAAGTCAGGCTGCCAACAATCCTCACTGATAAAATCAAGTATTTGAGCCACTCGTGCTATAAATTACCACGTAAACCATCGCCCTATCAAACGCCACCCTCCAATATGCCCAACCAAACTGCATTGACCTAAGGAAATTAAAATGATTACTGAAAACAGACTTCCCGAAAATAATGACAAACCTCTCGTCAACAGCTTGCTAGAAAGCATCAAAGGCGACAAAACACTTACGTTCGATCATTGGAGATATCGTATTCTCCACTGGTGTTTTGGCGTCAGTCCCGCCACACCAGCAGAAAGTCCTCTGCCAAGCTTTCTTTACACACACTATTGTCCACTATTCCATCTTACTAATTTAATTACTATTTTCTCTCCGGTCATCTTTGCCGCAAAAGTTCTTTATGTTGTTGTATCGCTTATTGGCAGCGTATTTGCCGCCATTGTAAGAACCGTTGCGCCTGTTGTGGAACAAGTCCGAAAATACATGGCTCTCCGCAGCTTGCAAAAAGAAGAACGCAAAATTAAAGCAGATGCAACTAAAAAAGAAAACCAAAGAAAAGCCTCTCAGAGTAGATCGCCCGTCAACAGAATTATGTCCCAAGAGGAAAAGGAATTCCGTGCCGAACAAGAGGCAAGGAAATGGATTCCCCGTATGATTAAAAAGGATGAAAACTATTTACATGATTTTGATTGCATGTGGTGGTGCTGTCACGAAAAATTTTATTTTCTACAAAAAAAAGAAGCACGAAAATATTGGAAAGTATTTGTTGAACAAAGAAAAGCAGCAATCGAGGCTGCCGAAAAGCGCCGCAAGAAAATGCAGGCATGGGTTGTCTTTTGGGTCAACTTCAGCCGTGTTTTCATCAAGTCTTTCCTGTATGTATTTTACGCTGCAATGACCCTGCTCGTGGCTTATGCTTCAGTCAAATGGATTATTCCAGCCCTAGTGATTGCAACTGTTGCCACAGGAAACGCAATTGTCTATCTGTGGAACCTTGAATGGGGATATATTATTTGGAATATCGTCTACTACGGCGGATACACTGCCTTGTTTGCGGCTACTGCATTTTCTATCGGCTGGGCCTTGTATAGATGGGGCAGCAAAGCCGGAATTCCAATTCAAAAAACATGTCAAACAGCCACAATCCCCTTCAGCCTCGTTGGTGATGTTTGCTCGGCCTTCGGAGAATTCGTTGTGAATTCTTGCAGTGCCGTTAAAGAATTCGTGGTCATGTTCTATGAAGAAAACTGTCCGGCTATCACCATCGAAGAAGCCCCGTCGCTACCTCTTGATGATGCCGATGTTGAAGATGATGTAATGGTGTAAAAATGCATGTAGTTTTACTCTTAGCAGCAATAGCGATTCTATGGTTCGGCCTGTATTCTATAAATGCATATTTTAATTGCAGAGATGCAGCCAACAAGAATCCCTATAAATGGGAAGACTTGCCAGAAGTTCCCGCACTGAAAATGTTATTTAATATCTTGTCACTGCCTTTTTATGGCTTTATTCTTTTAGAAAAAGCCTTAGGATGGATTATGGAACGGCAGTGGGATAAGCTTGATGAAAATGCAAGAGAATACAGCAGAAAACAAGAATATTTTCGACATAAAAATAATGTCAAAACAATCAAGCCCTGGAAGAAGTAATTACTCTTGAGATTCTAATCGCTCTTGACGTTCGGTTAAACGAACTAGCCTGCGTTGCAAACGAGCCATTCTCCATGCTAGAAAATTGACTCTACACTTAATGAAGTTAATTCTAAATTTACGAAACATAAAGCACTCCTTTACTTTGTAATTATTTATGCAATATTAAATCAAAAGGTGATACATGAAATTTCTTCTCAAAGATGATCGGGTATTTGAATTTTCAGAAGATATCGCAGATGAAGATTATTTGTATAATATAATCCTCGAAGATTGCGAAATCCTTATCAGCAAATACGCAGTATCCATCTTTTGCGATCATGGTGAAAGTGGCGCTTATATCACCAACATCACTCCATATTCGCTCTTTCCCAAAGATCAGCTTGACAGGGAAGAATTGGTTCACATTATGACCATTCTAGAAGAAACTGGATATGAAGGTAAATTTCTGTCCAAAGAAGAATTGATAGATATTAGCCATGAACAAAACGATGATTGGATCAATTTGTAGAGGTATTGTTGATTTTTTATCATTCGCTGTCGGTTGCCTCTCGCAAGGCAACGGCAATGGATGTTTTAAATTACCAACCAATACTTCAAAAAATAGTCTGATAGATCGCTATCTAAGACATGGTTAAATATTTCCTTTATTTAAAAATCACAAACTTCACAGAGAATGTCACTACAATCTTAGAGAAGATTTTTGCTGTTGCCAAAATAGTTTTTAACATCTTTTTGGTTCTCGCTTTCTGGTGTTTGTGTATAATTGGAGGCATTGCAATTGCATGGGGCATGATTAAACTTTCTGAACCGCAACCTGCCGAGAGCGTCATCCAATGGAAGCCACACCAGAGTTACAACAAGCCATTTCTACCATTCGAGAAAAAATGGCAGAACGACAAATCGAACTTACCCCCGAACAAGTTGTTGAATCCCTAAAACAAATAAAAACAAAACTCGAAGAAAATGGACTGTCCGGTGAATCACTTTTAGTTTTTCACCAATACGATCCAACACCACCATTTCCACCATATAATTTTCTCTTTGAATCTCTAGAAGAAGCTGAAGACTTTGCCCGACGAGCCAAAGAAGCACATAACGTAGAATGTCAAATCGATCTTATTGATTTAAAACGATGGAAACTTACCAATGTCTCTAGTCTCCTGTAAAGAGGCTTCCGTTTTCCAACAAATTAAAAACCTCTTCATTCCTGAAGTGGGATGGAAAATTATAAAAATAGAAAATGGAAAAGTGGTGCCTAGATGGATAAGTTATCATCGATATGATTTTGATGTTTACCATGAAGACACAATGGGCTTTCATGTTTTCAAAACTAAAGAAGATGCCTTAATCCACGCTCGACCGTTTAATATGGCATACGAACATATCACAGAACAACTCTATCTGGTCAAAGTGAAATATAAAGGAAAATATGCCGAAGGTTTTGAACAAGAATGCGATCACAAAGATAACGTCATCAAACTCCCTTGCATTCTCGCAGAAAAAGTAAAATACCTGAAAAATAGCGTTGAAAAAGTAACAAGCAATCTCGGTTGGATCGGCACACAATCCGGAATAACAGGACGAATAAAATGAAAAAATTAATTCTACTCTTATTGTTAGTTGTCGCAGGCTGCGGCCATCCATTGCGTGAAGGGGAATCTCGAACAATTGAACGAGTCTTTATGCATGAGCCAGGACGATATAGTGTCCTAGTCCGAGAATACGATGAATTAAAATCTATCTCATTCAGAAGTCATAAAGTTAAACTACTGGATGATGTAGAAAAAGGCGACGATATGTGGATGGAAATGAAAAATGGAATAACCACAATTCATATCCACAATGCCAAAGAAGTCGAAGGCGGCGCTTGGCAAACAACCGAAATGGTTGGAGAAACAATTTACATAGAAGATCACTCAACAACCCCAGTGGAATAATCATGAAATGGTTCTCTAAAAAAATAGATGAAATGGAAGAATCCTTAGCCTTGACAAAAGAGACAAATGAACTTAAAAAACGCATTGCCCAACATGAACAACAACGCCTTGAACAAGAAGTAATCATGACCGCACAAGATAAGCCAAAACCCCGTCAATTAACCGATGAGGATATGTGTTTCAACTTCCTTAACTCACCCCTGTATGAAAAATATAAAGAAATATGCTATAGCATTACTTATAATCCATTTCCTTTGTATTTGGAAAAATTAAAACTTTTTCTAAAAGAAAAAAATATCGGCGTTTATGATCAATACGAAATTATGCAATATCAAAATAAAGTGTTCCATCGGGAGAATTTCGGATGGTTTCCACTCAAAAAAGGAGATGAAACCTGTAAGACAAGCAAATATTGGAGCGAAAAACCCGAAGAATATAAGTGGTGTGGCACCCAATGGGAAATTTTAAATTCCCTGTATTCTCAGCCAATTCCATTAAACATCTTACAAACAGTAAAATTTATTCTCAATGAATTTCCATCAGCTAATTTTCTTATCAGCAATACATTTAATGATGTTTACTTAGCAGTTGGTTTTACGAGAACTAATGTTCTCATCGTCGATTGTTGGGATAACCACTTTACCTCAGACCTGTTCAGCCCACAAATCATGTATGCCGATTGATAAATCTAAAAATTTGTACGAAGGATGATGAAAAAGAATTAATAGGCGATCTCGAAAAACCCGTCTTTGAACAAACCTCTCTAAAAGTTTGTATGGATATTGAAATCTATGAATGAAATCTATTATAAAGCCGTTGCTCATGTTCAAACAAAACATTTTTATTCTGCCTCGTTTTGTAGCCAATGGAGTATTAAATATAAACTTAATGAATGGACTAGACCTCAAGACCCACATAGTAAATTGTTTGTCTTTAAAACCTTAAAAAATGCCGAAGATTTTAAAGCCGCCAATGAAAATAAAATTCACATATATGAATGTAAAGCAATTAATCCAAAACCCATCAGTAAAATATTAGGATTCAATGCTAATCCTATGGGATTTTATCTTGAAGGTATATTTAACGAATTTTGGAAAAATACAACCGAGCAATTTAGTATAAATTCAATACCTGAGTCATTGCTTGTCGATGCACCGCCTGGGACACTAATTGCAGATGCAGTTAAACTTCTAAGACCCGTATGATCACCATCATAACTACATTTCGCTCCTTTGAAGACCCACTATTTTCAACCATCCAACAAAATGCAATTTATTCCTGGCTGCAATTAACACCCAAGCCAGAAATTATCGTCTTCGGAAATGACCACCCAGGAACTAATGAAATATGTAAAGAATATAACCTAATTCATGTTCCAGATATCGCTTGCACAGAAAATAAAACACCACTCGGCAATGCCGTAGTCGAAGAAGGAGAAAAATTATCTAAAAATAAAATAATAGCTTGGATTAGCTCCGATATCATCGTGCCTCAAAAATTAATCGAAGTCGCCCAAAAAATATACAAACAACTGCCCACCTTCTTCGCCGGCGCCAGACGACACGATTGTAAAGTAAATGAACTCATTTTTGGCAACTATGAACAGTTAAAAACTAAACCAGGACACCCAGGTGCAGGCGATATTTTTCTGTGGTCAAATGGATTCTTTCAAGACAAAAATATGCCGCCCTTTGCCGTGGGAAGAACCATTATGGATAGTTGGATGATCTATACAGCTATTAAACATAATTGTTGCGTCGATATTACCGATAGCTGCTACTGTATACACCAAACACACGATCCAAATCCCAGAAACAAAACCGGCGCCTGGAACCAACGAGATTATAAAGATTATGAAGAAAATCAAAGATTGTGGAAAGAAAGCGAAGCTTATAAAAATCCAAATGTTGAAATTAAATATGCCAATTATATCTTCAGCCAAAATGTCTTGAAGAGAAAACGAAAATCATCAAACAAGCCAAAAATACTATGAACCCATATCAATCCCCAAAACATTACGAACCCACAGAAAGTAAATTTCCATCCTGGAAACAAATAACTTTCGCATGGATCGCCGCCGCCCTTATGAGTATAATGGCTGCTTGTGAATTAGCTTCAATCTCTCTGCCAAGTGTCATTGTAGCAATAGTCTCTATTTCAGCTTCTACCATCTTTCTCCTGCAATTTGTCTCGCTATTGAAAAATGGATAAACTATGAAATATTATAAAATTGTCGTTGAAATTGATGGCAAGTTGCTGTCAGCCTCCGCAGCCTGGATACCGCCTTCGCTGTGGGAAAATAGAATTGTTGAATATAAAATAAACAACTGGACTAAACCAAAAATACGATCAAAATTATTTGCATTTGAAGATGCAACTCGTGCAAAAGTTTTTGCACGAGAAAGTTACCCTAATGATTTAAAAATCACGCCACAATTATATGAATGTAAGCTGCAAAATCCATTAAAAACTATCGTCGCCGGATATATGCCCCATTTTCACAATAGTGACCCAGTTAAATCATTTTGGGAATCCGAATTAGGAATGAAATTATTCTCTGGAATTGAATTGGTCGGGAACGATTTCTATACATCTAGCACAATCACCTGCCTCCCAGCACCCATCGGAACATTGGTAGCCGACGCCATTAAACTAAAAAAGAAAGTAGAATAGTCAAATGGATGAACCACAAAAAATTTACTACAAAGTTCTCATTAAAGAAAATGAGAAATTACAGTCCGTTTGTAAAATCGTAAAAGATATCAATGATTGGGTATTAGAATATAAGTTAAACGAATGGATTACAGCAAAACCCCCAACCAAATTATTCGTGTTCGATAGCCTCGAACACGCAAGTAACCTTGTAGATGAATTAACAACGTGTTTGGCAACTGCTCCGTCCGTAAAAGTAGTTATCTACGAATGTGAAACAATACAACCACAACCATTAAAACACATGGCAACCCTTCACGATCAAGCTATCAATTCATTTTGGCGAAATCATAGATTAACGGGATACTGTGGAATCCGACTAGCCACACCAAAACACACCTACGGATGTAACTCCCTAAAACTCATCAAGCCAATTCACAATGAAATACTACAAAGTTGTTAAAACTGTCAAAAATAGACATTACTCAGTCAACGTCTGCTCTGGCGATGTAATATATGGCATCCCAGAAAGATTGAAATATCGTGTCGTTGAATATAAACTAAATGAATGGACCAGACCATCATACGATTCAAAACTATTTATTTTTAATGATCTAAAATTCGTAGAAATGTTTGTAGATATTGGCTTAAAAGAACCATTAGGACCATTGGCCTTCTATGAATGTGAAGTTGTAAATCCCACAAAATGTTATTGGGTCTCACTCACAACAAGCATTCGTGAATTTTGGCGGTTATGTGAAACTCGTTCTGCAAGTGCCATTGTGCATATAGGACTCAATACTAGAAAAGCACCCATGGGCACTTTCACAGCAGACGCAGTTAAACTAACAAGGAAAATAGAATTATGAAAAAATACTACAAAGTTGTTTTATGTGTAAATAACAAAGTTTGGTCCATCTCTAAATTTAATTGGAATGCACATTCCATCGAATATAAACTAAATGAATGGGCCACCCCCAACCACTGACCTGTGGAACGAAATGTTGAAAATTCAAACTAGTGATTTAACCCTGATCCGAGCCCCAAGAGGAACCCTCACAGCAGATGCAGTTAAACTAACAAAGGAAATAATTATATGAAAAAATTACTCCTGCTCTCACTCTTGCTCGTCGGATGCGTCCCACCACCAGAAAACCCACAACAATCCAAATGGAAAGTTACACAATATAGCGGCGGCGAAACAGTAAGACAATGGATGGCCGATAACCAACCATCTATCTCGACTTCGTATGCCGAAGGTTTTATCTACTTCTATTGCGATAATCGTGAAGTCTGGGTCTACGGAAATTACTCAGTAGAAGAATTACCACAATGAAAACATTCTATAAAATAGTTAAAGAAAATCACGGCAAACTACACTCGCTTGCTACAACTAATAGAAGAATTGAATATAAACTTAATCAATGGGTCAAACCAAAAGATAACTCAAAATTATTCATCTTCAAACTTAAAGAAATTGCTCTCGAATATCAAAAGCAATGCACAAGAAATACAATTCTCTACGAATGCGAAGTTATAAACCCCATAGTCTGCCCGCTTATACTCGATTCACTCTATGTAGAAAATCATTATGCAGCATTTTTAAATTTCTGGGATAAAGCTCAATGGGCTGAGATGCAGGAAGACCGAGATAAAGGTATACAAGTGTTACGGACCAGCTTGAGGACAATAAATTCCTTAATGTATTACGCACCAATTGGAACTTATGTTGCCGATGCTGTTAAATTAACAAGGAAATTAAAATGAATGAAAAACAACCACCAGCCGATCTAATTCAAACAAAATTCTATAAAGTTGTATTCCACGGCAACAAACTACTGTCCTGTGGTAATATTCCAAAGAATCTTAAAATTGAATATAAACTAAATGAATGGGTCAAACCTAAGAAAAAATATAGCAAACTATTCGTTTTCAAAGAACCAACTTATGCAAGATGCCACGCCTTCCTCCCAGGCAATGAAGTCTACGAATGCGAAGTCGTTAATCCAATCCCAGGAAATTGCATCTTAGGTTTCAAACAAATCGATAATCCAGCATTGTTTCTAAAGTTTTGGAAACACCCTGAAAAAGATAATAAACACCTCCGAACATATGATGCCCCAAATAACACTCACTACTGTGATGCCGTAAAACTAATCAAAAAGGTCTACCCTATATGAACCACTTTCTAAAACTACCATCAAAAAGAGGATGCTTCCAATTAGAAAATTTCGTTGGATATAAAATCGTACCTATCTCCACTACCCTCGATATCATCCTGCAACCAAAAGTAGCCATAAACAATACGCTAGAACATGTAATAATAGAATATGCTAACTATGATGATTTAAAAACCGATGTAGATTATCTCAACAAAATGCTAGATGAAGTAGGAAAATAATGCACTTCTACAAAGTAGTCTGCAAAAAGAATGACAAATACCTGTCAGTCCTAGAAGCTACCTCCGTATACGAGAAAGAAAAAAATTATATCAAAGAATACAAAATAGGCGAATGGACTAAACCAATAGGAAATTCAAAGTTATTCGTCTTTAAAGAATGGGGCGATGCAGCAAAATTCTTTTCAAATGTATTGGTGTTCTTTCGTTGTGAGTTCGATATCTTCAAATGCGAAGCTGTCAAACCAAGACCAACAGGATACACAGCAGGATATACCGGATTAGGGAAATTTGTAGAATTTGAAAACTTTTGGAATAAAAAAATGTGGAAAGAACCTAAATGGAACTTTCTAAAAATTTTCCAAAGAAAAACAAATGTCTCAACGGCACCTGCTCCTAAAGGAACTTATGTCTGTGATGCTGTCAAATTAATCGAACCCGCTCAGTTAATTCCAAAAAATAGTAAGTTAGCTAAACTCTCAGATGATTATGATTATTGGGGGGATGTAAAACATTTATTTAACTATATGAGAGAAAATGAAAATGTCTAGAGATGTAACCACAAAAGTCCTAGAAAGGTCTATCCAACATGAATAATTTAATCCAAACAAAATTCTATAAAATTGTAAGACGCAATTCAACAAAATTACTGTCTCTAGCAAAAGTTTTGCCACAAAATCTCGAAGTTGAATATAAAGTAAATCAATGGATTACTCCCAAACACAAAAAAAGTAAACTCTTCGTCTTCAATGAACTGGAAAGTGCAACAAAATATCTGAAACTCTGTAATCTTCTCGATGCCGAACTCTATGAATGTCAAGTAATTAATCCGCAAAAAGAAATACTAATTCTAGAAGCCGCTGCTACCAAGATTCCAACTGTGTTTCAAACATTTTGGGAAAACCCTCGTGAGAAACACTTGGATTGGTCCTCGCCAATATCAAATATTATCTTACGAGCCGCCCGTGGTATACGAACAGATTGGTTACAAAAAGATAAAAATCTGAACGTTCTAAGAAATTGCTATATGTCACCAAACAATACCTACGGCTGCGATGCTGTAAAATTAATTAAGAAGGTCTGTCCAATATGAAAATATCTAGAAATACAGGTGCAGCATCGGATGCCTTGGGATGATTATCCTTATCATAGGGTTTGTTGCACTACAAGCCTATATGAGACCCGATCCCACTATAGGATTGCCCAAAACAGAATTGCTCCCAAATGGGAAATATAAAACCACCTATGAAAATGTCCAAAGAGTCTTCATGCACCTCCCAGGACAATATAGCATCATGGTTAATGATGAAATTATCCCCCTCTTCGGACAACACGGAACTTGGTGGTCCTATCAAACTAAATCAAAAATTATAAAAGATGTCCCAGAAAATGAACCAATGTATGCTACCATTATCTGGGAACAAAATACGTTCTCAGGGAACAGAGTTATGGATAAAGTTATCATTCATATTCACTCGCCAGATGATCTCAACGGCGCTGGATGGGATGATGGAACTAAATTTCACAGACAAGGAACTACAAAAGTCCTAGAATAACACCAGGATATATCCTCGTAGGATGTATCCGCCCGCAGGATATATCCCACATGCGTATACACACACCCGCATACATATGCCCAACACGCATACACAAATCCTCAACAAAAATCTACCACCAACCTAATCTACCATTTCCCATTCTATTCATTTTAATTAAATTCTATTCTTTCTATTTATTTTATTGTTGCTTAATGCCTCTACGAACCCATCGAAGCCTTTTGAGATTCTAAATTATTCTTTTTTCTTTTAAAAACTTATATTCTAATAAGATAATAAGCCTAATTGGCCTTATTAGGGATTGTAGAATTAAAAAACATGCTTTGTTTTAATAAAAAGGGACTCAATAGATGTCAGAATGGCCTGTAGGGGCTTGTGTTTATTAAATAAGAAGCAATGGAATAAATACTAATAGAATGGAATTGGGACTGAGTGTGGGTTTCGTGCCCAATTCATGAAGATTTAGTAGGAGTTTTGTGGGAATGTGACCCAAAATAGTGAAAATAAGGTTAAATTGGTGCGCTGGACAAATAAATTGAAAACAACAATTCGATTTTTCTAATGGAGAAAAATGGGGAAAAGTGGGGATGTTTGGTCTTAGCCCGTCCTTCTTTCCCTTTCTATTTTCTTCCCCTTTGACAAAACAATCAAGAAAAAATCCCTATGGGAACCATTTCACAACCCTCTGAAATCGTTCCAAGTCTTTATGTCATATGTATTTATATGCTATTTATGTGCGTTTATATATGATATACACTATATGTGGGTTAAATGGGGGAAGATAGATAAAATAAAAGTAAGTCAGGAAAAAGTAAATGAAAAGTTAATCGAGAGTATATTTGTACAACGGCGAAATCTTAAAATTAAAGTATATGGAGTTTATTTGTACAGAAGGGCGGCAGCGGAAATTAGTGTTTTCGCTAGGAGTTAGCTATGAACACCCCAACAGACCATCCGAAGTTCCTATTTGACCGTCGTTATGCTGATGAGATGGCACTGGAGGCGGAACGGGTCACGGAGAAATACGATTTTGACGACGAGCAGGTTGACGATTACTTTGACTATTTGCAGAGTGCGTTACGAGATCGTTGGGACAGAATAAAGAAAAGGCGAGCGAAAAATGCGACAAAAGGCGATAATTTTCCTTAACTTGTGTTTAATGCTCTTGGGTTGGATTTTGTTGATCCAGTGTGTTCGGTGGGTTTTACAAATCCCTTAGAGTTAGGTATAATAGGGGTGAAGTCTGTTTGTGCTCATCTATCTGAAACTGATGAGCGACTTCAATTTGGGCAGCAGGGGACTGGGCAACTGGTCCCCTGCTTTATTTGGAGAAAAAATGAAAATCAAAGATAGGCTTGAATCTCTTGTTCTGGATGTTTGGAAGACACGGGATTTTGTTAATGAACGACGAATTGCAAAAAATTGCTGAAAAGTATAATCTTTATTCTGATCAAGTGGCAGCATTAGCCGAGGCATTTGAGCTTGGTCGGGATCAAGAGCGTTGGTGTCAGGAGCAGCGGGAAAATTATCGTCACGAGCAGGATACCCCTTATCAGCGTGATTGCCAATGTTGACAAAAATTCGCACAATTGGAATTGAAAAGAAAATTCCTGAGGACATTCTTCGTGTTGCTCGTCGTATTCGTCGATGGGTGATGAAGGAGGGTTGGGGAAAGTCTGAGGGGTTGTGCGGGGATGCTAGTGCATATCTGTGCAGGGACATTCCTGGCTCTGATTTTTTTGAGGGAACTGTATTTGGTGAATCTCATTGTTGGGTTGAGATTAAAAATACAGTTTTGGATGTCACGGCGGATCAATTTAATGGAATTGAAAAGTGGCCTTGGAAGGATATTTCGAGCCCTGCACGATTTAGATCGATTGTGTGGGTTCCGTGGTATAGGGTTCGAGGAATTTACGTTCCAATTTGATATGGTCCCTTAGCATGTCGGCCCCGTAGCTCAGTGGTTAGAGCGACGGCCTTATAAGCCGCAGGTCGCTAGTTCGATTCTAGCCGGGGCTACTTGGAGTTTAATTGTACATGGCAAAAATGCCTAACAAAAAAATGTATATTTGTTCGGTGTGCCACAAAGAGATTTGGTGGTATCATTCTGGGCCGAACAACATTCACCAAGAAGTAGATGAATGGTCATTTTGTCCTGGTAAATTGCGTGAAGCAACTCAGGATGAGAAGATTGAGCGATTAGCAAGGAAAATAAAATGACAAATCTTGTCCAGCTTATTCTTCGCAAGCTGACAACTTTGTATCAATACAAAGGTTTCTCTAGTCGTGAGCGGTTGGATAAGTTCTGTGTAATCCAAAATTATGTGGATAATTGCATAGAGGAAATCAGGGCGCAGATTAGAGAAGAGGAAGAATTTGGGAATGTTCAAGTAAATCCTAACGGCACTGAGTATTCAAATTAACAATTTGGATATAAATCGTGCAAAAAAGCTGCTTGTGAATTACTGAGTTTTTTTGTACAATGCAGTGTTGTCGTAATTGGGAAAATATCATATCCCTCTAGGGAGGTATACTATGGCTAAAAAGACAATTAAGGTGGACGAGGGTTTTTTGAAGGAATCGGTGGAGCGGGCAGAGAAGGATGGTCCTTTGAAAAACCTGAACGAGTTGTGGAAGGTTACGGCGAAAATTTACAATAACTTTGCTCGTGCGTCTGAGGATTTGCCTGAGATTTCACCTTCTGTGGTTATGTTACGGGTTCAGGCTTGGAAAATTCCTCATCAGACCAAGGCAGGTCGTCGTGGCCGTGGTCCGATGACGGACGAGCAAAAGAAGGCGATGGCCGAGGGTCGAAAGGGCGGTCGTCGATCCAAGGCGGAAAAATTTGCGGCTAATCCTGAAATTTCTACTGCGCACAAAGAATTGGAAGAGAATGTGGTATATGAGGGCAAAATGAATCATTTTGCCAATCCTGAGCGTTTTCTTAATTTGGTGGAGCAGATTAAGGGTGGCAGTCGGACTGCGGCTGTGAAATTGAAATGTTTGGATTGTTCTAATTGGCAGACGACGGAAGTTCGTCATTGTCCTGTTAGGACTTGTCCGTTGTGGGCATTTCGTCCTTATCAGGGTCCATTGGAATCTGATGAGGATAGTGAACCTAGTGAAGTTGTAGAAGTAGGGTGATACTGCTGCGCCGGCGGTAGTTCGGAAACCCCTCGGAGGAGTTGTGATCTTCCGAGGGGTTTTTTATTTGTTTTGTCTCATTTTGAG